>FTKM01000004.1_pt2 | contig 516512 bp, 447 predicted proteins | sample 1658051 | NCBI WGS metagenome assembly FTKM01 (sample SAMEA3914794, study PRJEB12502) | metagenome | biome: forest; material: soil | place: Canada | collected 2011-07-05 | depth 0.1 m | reverse complement strand
CGGGGGCGGAGGAGGCGGCGGGGGCGGCGGCGTCGTGCCGAAGGCCCAGCGCAGACCGATCGTCAGGCTTTGGTTGTCGAACTTGCCCGAGAACTTGCCCGGCTGCCAACCCGGCTGAGCGCTAGACGAGATCGAGTTCAGGCCGATCGAGTCGACGCCCATGTAGCGGTAGGTCAGGTCGAGGGTCAGGCGGTCGTTCAGAGCCCAGGCCAGGCCGGCCAGAGCTTGATAGGCGCCAGCCGTATCGTTACCGGTGATCGACAGGTTGTCGATTTCGCCGGCCGGGCTGGTCGAGAATTGACCGATCATACGCGCCTTGACCGAGTCAATACCGGCGCCGACACCGACGAACGGATGGAAACGCGATTCCGGCATGATGTCGTAGATCAGGTTGACCATCAACGACGTCTGGTTGAAGATGCCCGACGGGTGACCGCAAGCCGACGAAGCGGTGCGAGCACCGTTGCCCGGGTTGCAGAGCGCGGTCGGCAGCAGGTTGCCGCCGGCGTAGGTGCGCGGGAAGCCGATAGCGCCGTCGACGTCGCCCGGACGGATGCCGCCTTCGAGTTCAACGCGCCAGTTCGGGCTGTAGCGATAGCCGAGACGCGCGAAGCCGGCGACATTATCCTTGGTCGAGATGTTGTAGACGAACGGGCCGCCGTCAACCATATCGCCTTGCGAACGCGCCTTGTAATCCGACTTGGTGTTGCTGCCGAGGTCGATGGCCCCGTACCAGCCAGTAGCTTGTTCGGCTGAGGCGGCACCCGCCACAGCCAATGCGGCGAGCGCAGCACCCGCCAGCAATTTGAGTTTCATAATCTTGCCCTCTCTTGGCGATCGAACGGAACAGCCGAGTCGTGACGTCGGCTGCAACTGAAGTCACACGGCTACATAACTTTCCGTAGCCGTCTTGCATAGCACCCAAATGTGCCTTTGGTTAAAAATATGCGCCTTTTCCCTGCTTTGGTGTGGACTGACACCTGAAAGCCACGCCGCAGGAAACCTCTTCATATTTGGCTGCAAACTCCCAATCCAGCGATAAAAATTCAATGTGGTTGCCTTTTGTTTTCCACAATGCTGACCCGGAAGGGGCGGAAAAAAGCCTCGCTTGCCGCGAAAAGAAGGCCGGCTTCCTTCGAAAAAAGGCTGGGATTGTTGCGAAAAAAGCTTGCGATTGCCCGCACATATGCGTAGAGAACCGCCCTTCGACGGCTCCGGCGCCCTGTTTGGGGTGCACTGCAGCACGGATCGACGGACACATATGGCTTCCGGCAATGTGTTCGACGATCCCGGAAACCTTGATGGAGAGGTGGCTGAGTGGTCGAAAGCACCGCACTCGAAATGCGGCGTACTCGCGAGGGTACCGTGGGTTCGAATCCCACCCTCTCCGCCATTTAAAAAGCCGGCCCCTTTTCCAGGGGCCGGCTTTTTAAATGGCGGAGAGGGTGGGAACTTGAACCCACAATAGGATGTGGGTTCGTAACCGTAGCGCAACGAAGGTTCGACGGAGCGAAGCGTAGCCCATCCCACCCTCAGCACAGCCCCCTGTGTATCCACGATAGAATGTGGCCCCGCAACCGGAGCAAAGCGAAGGCTCGGTGTTCTCCCCTCCCCTTAACGCTATGGCCACGGCAACGCCCTTCCCCGCCTGGGAGTCCCCCGGACACAGGATCGTCGCCTTTTACCATACCGCACAAATCAGCATATTACCTTTATCAAAAATCCAATATGAGTAAGGCCTCACTCAAGATTTCTATCGTGGAGGAGACTCACAATGGATAAGCCTGTTCTCAGTACGCTTAAAAAGGCCGGCTTGAGCGCCTTGACGCTCGCCCTCGCCCTTACCCTCCAGCCGGCGTCCAGCGCCATGGCCCAGCACAGCCACGGTGGTGGCGGTGGCGGAGGTCACGGCGGCGGTGGCGGTGCCCATATGGGCGGCGGCGGTCATGGCGGCGGCGGCTTTGCCGGTGGCGCCCATGCCGGTGATCATCGCGGCGGCGGTGGCTATGCCGGCGGCTATCATGGTGGTGGCGCTTACCGCGGCGGATACGCCGGGGGCTATCGCGGCGGGTATCGGGGCGGCGGCGGCTATTATCACGGATACGGCGGCACGCGCTACCTGTGGGGCGGCCTGCCCTTCTACTTCTACGGTGGCTATTATTATGGCAATTGCGGCTGGCTGCGCGATCGCGCCGAAGAAACCGGCTCGCCCTATTGGTGGGATCGTTATCATCTCTGCCGCGCCTACTAACCCGCCTTCCGACGCGCCTTCAAAGCCGGCTCCCCTGGAGCCGGCTTTTTTGTTGCGATTGAACCCCGGCCAGAGCCCACGGGATCAAGTCGTCGGGTACAGTTGCGCCTAAAATATATTCTTCAATAAAAACAAAATATTACGTGAAAATACGGTTTGACGTGAGGCGATCGACCCCTTAATTGCAAATGCGAATAGATATCATTTGCAAGAGGATCGCCATGACCACTCCCACCGTCGCAGCGCGCAGGCTCAACCGCCTTCATCTCGGCCTGGGGTCGACCACGGTCGGCCTGGCCTCGTCATTCGGACTGCATGCGGCCGCCGAGCCGGCGCCCCAAGCCGCCGAAAAGCCCGTCGAGGTCGTGGTCACCGGGCGCCCGGCGATCGACGCCTATGCCGGCTCGCTGCAGAACACGGCCCAGACGATCAACATGATCCCGCAGTCGGTGCTGACCGAACAGGCCGTCAGCTCCGTCCAGGACGCGCTGAAGAACGTTCCCGGCATCACCCTGAACGCCGGCGAAGGCGGAACGCACGGCGACAATATCAATCTGCGCGGCTTCGCCGCCAGCGACGACTTCTTCCTGGACGGCCTGCGCGACACCGGCTTCTACACCCGCGACAGCTTCAATATCGAGGGCATCGAGGTCTACAAGGGGCCGGCCTCGACCCTGTTCGGCCGCGGCTCGACCGGCGGCGTCGTCAACCAGGTCAGCAAGACGCCCAAGCTTGACGATTTCGAGCGCGCCACCGTCACGCTGGGCAGCAATGCCGAAACGCGAGAGACCGCCGACGTCAACTACGTCCTGGGCCAGACGACGGCGCTGCGCATCAACGCCATGGACCAGGACGCCGGCGTCGCCGGCCGCGCCTATGTCAAGAACCGGCGCTTCGGTATCGCGCCGTCCCTGGCGTTGGGCATCGGCCAACCGGTCAGCTTGACGCTGAACTACCTGCACCAGAAACAGAACGACGTCCCCGACTACGGCATCCCCTTCGCCTTCGGCAAGCCGGTCCCCGTGCCGCACGACACCTATTACGGCCTGCCATCGGACGACCGCACCCGCGCCCGCGACGACATCGGCACCGCCATCTTCAAGGCGCAGATCAATGAGGTGGTGTCGTTCACCGATACGGCGCGAATCGGCAACTACGCGTTCGACAGCCGCGAAACCGCGGCCCACTACGGTACGACGACGCCGGCGCCGGGCACCGACCTCGGCACCGTCCTGACTTTCCGCGACCGGCCCAGTGTCGAGGGCACCGTCAGCACCTTGATGAACGATGCCGACTTGCATGTTAACTTCACCACGGGTCAGGTCCAGCACCAGCTCGTGGCCGGCATCGAGCTCGATCGCGAAGAAGCCGACCTGATCCGCTTTGCCAACCAGATCAATAACATACCCGGCACGCCGATCCTCGATCCTGATCCGAACGAGCCCTTTCCCGGCCACCAGACCCAGGTCACCCAGACCCCCGACACCGTCACCCAAACCGCCAGCCTTCTGCTGGCCGACACCGTCGACTTCGGCAGTCATTGGGAGGCGACCGCCGGGGTACGGCTGGACCGCTTCAACGCCGTCTATAACGAACCGATCACTCAGGCGCATTTCGAGCATACCGACACCATAGCCAGCCCGCGCGCCGCGCTGATCTACAAGCCCGACGACAAGACGAGCCTCTATGTCTCCTATGGCACGTCCTACGATCCGTCGGCGGAGACCCTGTCCCTGTCGGCGAAGACGGCGTCGCTGGCGCCCGAAAAGGACAAGACCTACGAGCTCGGCGTCAAGTCGCAGATCCTGGGCGGCCGTCTCGCCGTCCAGGCCGGCCTGTTCGAGACCGACATGAACAATGCCCGCGTCGGCGACCCGACCAATCCGACGGCGCCGCAGCTCCTGGCCGGCGAGGAACGGGTGCGCGGCTTCGAAGCCGACGCCATCGGCCATCTGACGCCGCAGATCGAAGTGGTCGCCGGCTATACGCACCTCGAGTCCGAAACGGTGAAGTCGACCGATCCCGCATCGGTCGGCGCGCCCCTGCTGAACGTCGCGCCCAACCAGGCCAATCTCTGGCTCGTCTACGAATTCCATTCACCGTGGAAGATCGGCGCCGGCGCCAACTCCCTCGGCCGCCGCGCCGCCGATGTCGACGACACCGCCCACGTGCCGGGCTATGTCACCTACGACGCCATGGTCAGCTACAAGATCAATCCGCACCTGTCGTTGCAGCTGAACGGCTATAACCTGGCCAATACCTATTATTACGCCAATTCCTATTTCAGTTCGCCGCTGGAAAACCACGTCGTACCGGGCGCCGGGCGCACGCTTTTGCTATCCTTGTCGGTCGCCTACTGATGACAACGGCCACCCTGCCCCCGCCGGACGAGGCCGGCGCCCTGTTCACCGCCCTGTTGACCATGACGCCGCCGCAACTCGCCAAGGCGCTTTCGGCGGAACCGGACAAGGTGTTGCGCCTTGTCCGGGCGGCGGCCGAATGCGGCCTGGCGGAAGGCCAGCTCCGCTACGGACGCATGTGGCTCGACGGCTTGGGCTGTGCGCGCGATCCCATCGCTGCCGTGGCCTGGTTTGCCCGCGCGGCGGAACAAGGCCATGCCGGGGCCCGGAACATGCTGGGCCGCTGTTGCGAGAACGGCTGGGGGACGGCTACCGATTTCGCCGCCGCCGCGCATTGGTATCGCCTGGCGGCCGAGGCCGGTGACGCCTGGGGGCAGTATAATCTGGGCCACCTCTACCTGAACGGCTACGGCGTCACACGTGATGCGGCAAAGGCCCTGGCCTGGTATCGCGCCGCCAGCCACCAGGGCCACGCCCGGGCGCGCAACCTCGTCGGCCGCTGTTGCGAACAGGGCTGGGGCACGCAGAAGGACCTCGATGAAGCGGCGCGCTGGTACCGCCTGTCGGCGGAAGGCGGTTATTTCCGCGGCCAGTACAACCACGCCTCATTGCTCATGGCGCAAGGCAAGCGCGACGAAGCCGAAACCTGGTTTCAGCGCGCCATCGCCCAGGCGCCGGAGCCGTCGCAGACCCTGATGATCGCCGACTGCGCCGAGGCTTGGGGTCTGCAGTATGGGGGTCTGCGCTATACCTCAGCCGGCCACGACGCGGATACTGGCGCCCTTCAGGCCGGGTGACGAGACCTCCAGCGTCATCTCGCCGGCCTTTTGCGGCGATTGCAGCAGGGCCAGGGCCAGGCCGTTGAACGCTTGCCGCGCGGTGCCGAGATAGGATTCGTGGCTGTCGGGACGGCCGTTGTCGAGACCGATGATCCGCCCGGTCCCGCTCAACGCGAAATGCAGGTCGCTGTCGGCGGTCGGCACGACGCGGCCCTCGCTGTCGACGACTTCGACCGTGATATGGGCGACGTCGGACCAGTTGGCACCGATGTTCGTGCGGTCGGCGCTCAATCGCAGCATGGCCGGCGCGCCGGTTGTCGCGATCTCCACCGTCTCGACGACCTGGCCGTCCTTGACGCCGACCGCCTTGAGCACGCCCGGCGCATAGGGCACTTCCCAGGCCAGGTGCAAATCGGCGGTCGTCTGCAAGGCATTGGCGCGCGGCGGATAGGTCGGCCATTGCTTGATCATGCCCGGCCGCGGGAAAGCAAAGCCCTTGACGCCCAGGCTCTTGCCGTTGAGGAACAGCTCGACCGTGTCGCAATTGGTAAAGCACAGGACCGGGATGATCTCGCCTTCATGGCCCTGCCAGTTCCAGTGCGGCGCGACGTGCAGCATGGTCTTCTTCGCCCAGATCGACTGGTAGAAATAAAAGCTGTCCTTGGCGAAGCCGCAGGTGTCGAGACACCCCGCCGTGCCGACGTGGCCCGGCCAGCGCGACTCACCCAGATAGTCGATGCCGGTCCAGATGAAGTCACCCGAGACATAGTCCCAGGTCTGGATGAATTTCTGCAGTTGCTCGACCTCGATGCGGCGGTTGCTCGGCTGCTCGGCCAGCATGAAGACCGGCTTTTCGGAATAATCGCCGCGCACGCCGCCGAGCCCGGTGCTTTCGGTGCCGATAAAGCGCCACTTCGGATGATCATGACGATCGACGCCGTAGTATTTTTCGCGGCGGTCACGCCAGCGGTCGACATAGTTATAGCCGACGACATCGAGCTTATCCAGGAACTCGGGCAAGGCCGGCGCCGGCTCGGCGGCGATATTGTCGCACGCCGCCGTCACCGGCCGCGTCGTATCCATGGCGTGAAAGACGTCGAGCAGCTTTTGCAGGGTCTCGGGTCCCAAGGCCACCTTCTGGTCGGGGATCTCGTTGCCGGCGCTCCAGATGACGATCGACGGGTGGTTGCGGTCGCGTTCCAGCATGGCGGTGACGTCGCGCTGCCACCACTCGTCGAAATAGTGATGGTAGCCGTATTGCGGCGTCTGCACCTTGGCCTCGCGCCACTCGTCGAACGGCTCGGCCATGACGGCGAAACCCATGCGGTCGCACAGGTCAAGGAATTCGGGCGCCGGCGGATTGTGGGCGCAGCGAATGGCGTTGCAGCCCATGTCCTTGAGCAAGCCCAGGCGTCGCTCCCAGATCCGTTCCGGCACCGCTACGCCGACCGCGCCGCCGTCGCCATGCAGGCAGACCCCGTTCAGCTTGATGCGCTCGCCATTGAGCACGAACCCTTTGTCGACGTCGAAGACGGCATCGCGCAGGCCCAGCGGCGTCTCTTCAATATCCGCGACGCGGTCACCGACGCTCAGGGTCGTGCGCAAGCGGTAGAGATAGGGCGCGTTAAGCGACCACAGGGTGGGATTGGCCACCGACAAGCGGTGTTCGAAGACAAACTCGCCGCCGGCCGGCACCTGGCCATGGACATCGCTCATCGCCACGGTCTTGCCGTCGGCGTCCAGAAGCGCGGCGCGCAGCACGGCCGTCTGCGCCGCACCTGTCGTATTGAGTGCACGCGTGCGGACCTCGACCGACGCCGAAGCGGCGGTCGGTGACGCGGACCAGGCATGCACGCCCCACGGCGCGATATGTACAGGGTCGGTAACGACGAGCCAGACGTGGCGATAGATGCCCGATCCCGAATACCAGCGCGAATTGGGCTGCAGCGAATTGTCGACGCGCACGGCGATGACGTCGGGCTGGCCATCGGTTCGCAGGTAAGGCGTCAGGTCGTATTGGAACGAAATATAGCCGTAGGGCCGTTGGCCCAGGGAATGGCCGTTGATCCAGACCTCGCTACGCTGATAGACGCCGTCGAACTGGATCGCCACGCGCTTGCCCTTCGCACTGCGCGGCAGGCTCATGACCTTGCGATACCAGCCGATGCCGGTCGTCACATAGCCGCCGGAACCGCCCGAGGTAGCGTGTTCGTCGAGCGGCAAGCCCAGGCTCCAGTCGTGCGGTAGATGCACGTTCGTCCATCCCGATGCGGCAAAGCCCGGATCCTGGGCACCGGGCGCATCACCCAGATTGAATGTCCAGCCGTCGTCGAAGCCGATCTTGCGCCTTTCGCCCAACATGGCTTCCGATACCGGTGTCGCGGCTCCGGCCAGACCTGGCGCCGCCACCAAGGGGGCGACGGCTGCAGCCTGCGCCAACAGGCCCATCAGGCCGCGTCTCGACATCGGTTCGCTCATGATTCGTCTTCCTGTGTGCCGACGGATGCGGTCCGGCCGCCCTCGCCTGTGACCCGCGGGTTAAATCCAGCGGTGTTTGGCAAATTTATAATACAATTACAGGAAACGGCAATCCCTATTGCCTGACAATAATCGCGCTCAAGCCGGGCTTTTGCGCAAACTGCCGGGAGCGGCGCCGTAGCGGCGGTGGAAGGCGCGGTGAAAGGCGCTTTGCGACTGGTAGCCGGCATCTGCCGCGATCTCCGCCAGGGCGGTGGTCTCGAAGCGCACTCGTCGCCGCGCCAGGTCGAGGCGTAACTCACCCAGAAACGTCAGGGGCGCGACGCCCGCGTGGCGGCGGAACAGCCGCACAAGGGTGGCGCGCGAGGTGTGGGCCGTTTCCGCCAGTTCATCGAGCGTCCAAGGCCGCAAAAGGTCTTTGAACATGGCGGCGACGGCACGCCCGGTCTGCGGGTGGGCCAGCAGAGCCAGGATACCGGGCGTTGCAAGGTGCGATTCGAAATGGGTGCGCAGGACGATGACCATCAAGGCCGAGGCCAGGTCGACGGCGATGGCGCCGGCGCCCAGCCGGTCGCCCTGCAATTCCGCCGTCATCGCCGCGACCAGGCTTTGCGCACGCCCCGCGTCTTCGCCATCATCCGCGCTGATAATCACGACCGGCGGCAAGGCCGCCAGCACCATATTGTTACGGACCTCCTCAAAGCGCAGCCGGCCGCAGATCAATTGGGTGTCCGACGCCTCCGTCGCCTCGCCGGCGACCAGATTGGTGCGGATGGAAACCCCGCTGCCAAGGCGGCGTTCGATACGCATCTCGCCGGCCGCGCCCCCGCTTAAAGCCTGGAGGATATGGGGGGAGCCGTGCGGCAGGACGGCGACGTCTCCGGCTTGCAGGATGTATTGGGCGCCCAGGACGTCAAGCCGGCAGGCGCCACGCGTCACAATGTGAAACGGCGCCCACTCACCCTCCTCCGGGCCATGATCAACCGTCCATTGTGCGCCGAATCGGCAGATGAGTTGCAATTCCGGCCTGACGCGCAGGAAAGGCGCCAGGCCTGTAACAACGTCCGAGACCTCAGCTATGCCCTGTTCCATGGCGTCGCTTGTAAGGCATCTGATCCGCACGGTCAAAACACTGATCCGTCCGGGCGTTGAGATCGGGCCCCTCGTTTCATACCTTCCGGTACGTTGCTTCAGGAGGCCATCATGTCCATTCTCGATTGGAAACAGTATCAAAAACAAGTCGCCGGCGGCGTCGGCGCCATCGCCAAGATCAGCCCCGAGATCGTCAAGGGTTACCAGACCCTGGGCGGCGCGGCGCGCCACACCAACCTGTTGGGCGACAAGGTCAATGAGTTGATCGCCCTGGCGGTCGCGGTCACTTCGCGGTGCGACGGCTGTATCACCGTGCACACAGCGGCAGCGATCAAGGCCGGCGCCACGCGTGAAGAAATCGTCGAGGCGCTCGGCACCGCCGCCGCGGTCAATGCCGGCGCCGCCCTCGTCTATTCCGTGCGTACGCTGGACGCCTTCGACGCGCATAGCAACGCACAATAATCGTTCCCAGGAGATCCGCCGTGCCCGACATCGACATTTCCGGTGACATCAAGCCGCAACCGGTCGCCGAGGCCGTAACGTCCCGCCTGGATTACCTGCCGGTGGCCGTGTTCGGCAGCGTCATGGGCCTGACCGGCCTCAGCCTGGCCTGGCACCTGGCGCATGCGGTGTTCGGCGCGCCGGAAGGGATCGGCGCCGGCATCGGCCTGTTTGCCGTCTTCACCTTCGTCGTCCTGGCCCTGGCCTATGGGGTCAAGCTGGTCACCGCGCCGCAAAAGGTCGTTGCCGAGTTCAACCATCTCATCGCCGGCAACCTTTTCGGCACCTTTTGCATCAGCCTGTTGCTGCTGCCCCTTGTGCTGGTGCACTATAATCTCCTGCTGGCACGCGGGGTCTGGATCGTCGGTGCGGTGACAATGATCGCATTTGCCTGGGCGATCGTCGGGCGCTGGATCAGCCAGCCCCACGACGTCACCCAGGTGACGCCCGCCTGGATCGTGCCCGTCGTCGGCCTGCTCGACCTGCCGTTCGGCGTACCGGCGCTGCAGATGCCGCAACTGCAAGGCCTGATGCTGTTCGGCGTGGCCGTCGGCCTATTCTTCGCCATCCCGATCCTCACGCTCAATTTGAGCCGCCTGGTCCTGGCCAAGCCCTTGCCCGACGCCCTGCAACCGACTCTCTTGATGCTGGTCGCCCCTTTCGCCGTCGGCTTCTCCGCCTATGTCGTGACCATCGGCAAGGACGACCTGTTCGCCGACGCCCTCTATATGCTGACCCTGTTCGTGCTGGCTGTCATACTCTGGCGCCTGGTCCGTGTCCTGCCGGGCAAGGCCTTCAAGCTCGGATGGTGGGGGACGAGTTTCCCTCTGGCGGCTTCGGCGATCGCCGGGCTGCGTTATGCGACCTTTCATCCCGGACCGGTCTCAACCGCCCTCGCCGTCGCCTTGCTGGCCCTGGCCACGGTGGCCATCGCCGCCCTTATCCTGCGCACCGCGCTTGGCCTGGTTCGTGGCGAGTTGCGAACCCTGAGCGCCTGATCTTCACCCACCCAGATTGGAACACACAATGAAAGCCGTGATCGTCGATAGCCCCATGGGCGCCTTTCAAACCGTCGATACACCCAAGCCCGCGCCCGGTCCGGGCGAGGTCCTGGTGAAGATCGCGGCCAGCGCCGTCAATCCGCTCGACACCAAGATCCGCGCCGGCGCGGCCGGCCATGCCCGCCATCCCTTTCCCGCCATTCTCGGTATCGACATGGCCGGCACGGTGGAAGCCGTCGGCGCCGACGTCCAGGGCTTCCAGCCGGGCGACGACGTCTTCGGCATGACCGGCGGTGTCGGTGGCGTACCGGGCTCGCTGGCCGACTATGCCGCGGTCGATGCCCGGCTGCTGGCGAAAAAGCCCGCCAACCTGTCGATGCGCGAGGCGGCCGCCCTGCCGCTGATCGTCATCACCGCCTGGGAAGGCCTGGTCGACCGTGCCCGTATCCAAGCCGGCCAGAGCGTCCTGATCCACGGCGGGGCCGGCGGTGTCGGTCATGTCGCCGTGCAGGTCGCCAAGGCGTTCGGCGCCAATGTCTTCGCCACCGGCAAGGCGGCGGACGCCGACTATATCCGCTCGCTGGGTGCCACGCCGATCGACTACAAGACGGCCCAGGTCGCCGACTATGTGGCGCAACATACGGGCGGCGAAGGCTTCGACCTGGTCTATGACACGGTCGGCGGCGCCACGCTCGACGCGTCTTTTGCCGCGGTCAAGCGCTTCGGCCATGTCGTCAGTTGCCTGGGCTGGGGCACGCATGCCCTGGCGCCCTTGTCGTTCAAGGCCGCCACCTATTCCGGCGTCTTCACCCTGCTGCCGCTCTTGACGGGCGTCGGCCGCGAACGCCACGGCGAAATCCTCACGGACGCCAGCCGGTTGATCGAAAAAGGCCAGTTGTCGCCCCGGCTCGATCCGCGCGCCTTTACCCTGGACAGGTTGGACGAAGCGCACGCCATCGTCGCCGAAGGGCGTGGCCAGGGCAAGGTCGTGGTCTCGGTGGGTTAGCTTTTATCCAGCCAGGACAGGGCGTCATCGATCGAGGTAAAGGTCTGGCGCTCTTCCCTGGGGAACAACTCGCTAACGCCACGGGCGCGCAGCAGATCCAGCGGATTATTGACGATCACCGCGACCCGGGTCATGGCGCAACCGGGATCGATATGGCCGGCCCACCACTGCGCGATGCGTTCGACATCGCTGATTTCAACCAGGCCGTCCGAGCGGCGATAGTCGAAGACGCGGTCGTAGGTCCACGGCGCCTCGATATCCGAATAGATTTCGATGAAGCGGTCGATCAGCACACGGCTGTCGATCTGGCCGCGAATGCTGAAGACGATGCGTCGCGTGTCCGGCTCAACCCGGCCCGCGACCTGAAATCCCTGAGGCATGCCATTCCGTCCCGATTGGTCACGGATGAAAGCCTAACACGGAAGTCTTAAGTTATGTCTCTACCCATTGGCGCAGCAGGTTGTGATAGCAATTGACCAGGGTGCGACGCGCGCCCTCGTCGCCTTCGGTCTGGTTCAGCCGCTGGATGGCGGTGTCGAGATCGTAGAGCAAACTGCGCTGGCCATCGTCGCGGACCAGGCTCTGGATCCAGAAGAAGCAGCCGACCCGCTCGCCACGGGTGACCGGCGTGACCTGGTGCAGGCTGGTCGACGGGTAGAGCACCATGTCGCCGGCCTCGAGCTTGACGCTGTGCAGGCCGTAGGTGTCCATGACCTGGAGCTCGCCGCCGTCATAGTCGGCCGGATCCGACAGGAACAGGGTGGCGGAAACATCGGCCCGGATCTTGCGGCCGGTGTGCGGATGAATACGCACGCCGCCATCGACATGGGCGCCGAACGTCATACCCTCGCCATAGCGGTTGAACATCGGCGGATAGGCGATGTTGGGCAAGGCCGCGCTGATGAACAACGGATTGCGTTCCAGCGCCGACAAGACCAGGCTTTGACACTCGGCGGCGATATCGGAACGCTCGTCGATCTGCTGGTTGCGCTTGACCGGCGCCCCCTGGTAGCCGGCCGAGGCACGGCCGTCCACCCACGCCGCGCCGGCGGTATCGAGGCGGCCTCGAAGGTCGGCCACCTGCTCGGGAGACAGCGCGTGGGGGACGGTGATCAACATACCAGAGGCCTTACATATGCCAGTTCAGCGACAGCATGGCGGTGCGGCCGGTACCCGGCACGCTGCGCCCGCCGTCGGATTGGATCAGCGCATCGTAATAGTGGACATTGAACAGGTTGAACAGGTTCAGGCGCAGGTCGTACTTCGGCTGGCGCCAGGCTACGGTAGCGTCCCAGCGCACATAGCCGGGCACGCTGACCGTATCGGTATTGTTGTCGAAGCGCTTGGACATATAGACGGCGCCGCCGCCGACCTGCCATTGCGAGGTGATGTCATAGGTCGTCCACAGCGAGACGGAGTCCTTGGGCGTATCGGTCGGCGTCATGCCCAGCGTGCCGACGGCGATGGCGTCGATGATCTTGGCGTCGAGATGGGTATAACCGCCGAACACCTGCCACTTGTCGGTGATCTTGCCGGTCAGGCCCAGGCGCACGCCCTGGACGCGGATCGTGCCGTCGGCGGTATAGGTATTGTCGGAATTCTGCGAGCGCGCATTGTCCTGGGTGATCTGGAAGATCGCCGCGGTCGCCGACAAGCGGTCGCCCGGCGTCTCCCACTTCCCGCCCAACTCATAGGCCTTGTTGGTCTCCGGCGGCAGGGGCTGGCTGATGCCGGTGGTCGAGGTCAGTTGCTCCAACGAGGGGTCGAAGGAGGTGCTGTATGACAGGTAGTAGGACTGCTGCGCCGTCGGCTCCCAGATGCCGCCCAGGCGGACGCTGGTGAAACTGACGGTCTGGCTGAGGCTCGGGAAGCTGGTATTGCCGGCCGTATTGGCGGAGTTGATCGAGTTGGAAATGGTTGCGGCGAAGCGGTCATAGCGGACGCCGGTCACCAGCTTGAAGGTGTCGCCGAACGCCATGGTGTCGTTGACGTAGAGGCCGGTGGTGTTGCCCGTGGCCCGCGCCAGGTTGCCGACGCTCTCGGGAATATTGGCCGGCGTTGCGCCATAGGTCGTATCGGTCAGCGATTCACAGGCGACGTAGCCCGAAGTGCCGCCGGCCGGGTTCAGGGCGACACCGTTGCAGGTGCCGTTGCGGTAATAGGCCTGGTTGCGATAGGTGTCGCGGCCGACTTCCGCGCCGAACAGGACCGAATGGTGCACCGAGCCGGTGGTGAAGCTGTCGTTCAACTCGGCCTGGTCGAACAAGGAGGTGTCGCGGATCACCCGGTCGTGGCTTTGCAGGCGCACGAAGATATCGTCCAGCGGCAGGCTTGAGATATCGGACGGCGAAAACGCCGTGAAACCCTTGGCGCCGACCGTACCCAAAGTGTTGGGTGCGGTCTCAAATGCGCTGGTATCGACTTGATTGTACTGGATTTGGTCGCGGAACGACAGGTCGTCCGACCACTTGTGCTTGATGCCGGCGTTCAGCGCCGTCACGTCCGAGGTGGTGTGATCGCTTGAGTAGCCATAGACGTCGTGGTTGGGATCGGGCAGCACCGGCTTGCCATTGAGCGCCTGGACGCCATAGTCCGGGCGGTCGTTATTGTGCTGGACCAGGGCCGAGACCGTGACTTCGGTCGGCGTGCCGATGCCGAACTTCAGCGACGGCGCAATACCGTCGTCCTTGACCGTCATCTCCTTGCGCGTCGTCGGCGCGCCGCTCTGCGCCATCACGTCGATGCGCAGGGCCGAGGTCGGCGACAAGGGGTCGTTGATGTCGAGCGTGGCGCGCGCCAGGCCGTTGCTGGTCACCGAGGCCGTGCCGTCGGTTTGCGCGGTCAGGGTCGGCTTGCGCGTTACCTGGTTAATGGCGCCCCCGGTCGAGCCGCGGCCGAACAGCATCGACGACGGCCCCATCAGGACCTCGACCGATTCCAGGGCAAAGGTGTCGCGGTAATATTGGCCGCGGTCGCGGAAACCGTCGAGATAAATGTCGGTGCGCGCGGTGAAGCCGTTCAAATTGATATTGTTGCCGATCTGCCCGCCTTCGGCGCCACCCAGCGTGATGCCCGGGACATTGCGCAGGGCGTCGGACAGGGAGGTCGCGCCTTCCGACTGCAGCAGGGTCTGGTCCAGCACGCTGACCGATTGCGGCACGTCCTTGGCATTGGCACCCAGCTTGGACACCGGCTTCGGCGCCGGACGATCGCCGGTGATGACGACGGTCGTCGTCTGGGCGGCTTGGTCGTCCGTTCCAACCGTCGGCGCCTCAGCGTGCGCCACCATCGGCGCGGCTAATGCGGCCAGGGCGGCGATATAATGGCCGGTCCGTTGTCTGCGATTGCTGTTCATAGTCTATCCTCTCAAACCCATCCCAAGCCGGTCACAACGATTGGAATGCGTCGCATTCTTAATCTCCGTGCGGGGAAATGCGGCGATTGTGGCGGCTTGGTGGTGCGAGTAGCATCAATGAAAATCATTCGCAATGCAAAAATGAGAATAATTCGCAATCTACCCTCCCCTGCGATCGCCTGTCTGCGAAGCGAGGGATAGGATGCCCGATTGACAGTGGCGTCAACGCCAATTGCCATATATAAAATATGATTTCATATATGGCACTTATGCCGTATGATCTATCGAGGCATATAAAAAACATAGGACTCGGAGGAACGACGCGAATGCGCTTGCCCCCTATTTTTGCGATTGCGGCCGCAGCCTTTTTGACCCTGGGCGTCATGGCTTGGACGCCCTTGGCCGAAGCTGCACCCGCAGGACAAACCCTACGCACGCGCGCAAACTTCAATGCCGGCTGGCGTTTCAAGCTTGGCACGGTTAAAGGGGGCGAACGGCCGGACCTTGACGACCAAGCATGGGAAAGCGTCGGCCTGCCGCACAGTTTCAGCATGCCCTATTTCCGGGCGGCAGCCTTCTATACGGGCGACGGTTGGTACCGGAAAACCTTCGTCATTCCGTCAGGGCCGGCCGGCCGCCACTATTCGCTTGAATTCGAAGGCGCGTTTCAGGACGCCCATGTCTATGTCAATGGCGTAGAACTGGCGCATCACCGCGGCGGTTACACGGGTTTTCCCGTCGACATTACCTCGGCGGTGAAGCCCGGACGTAACCTCGTCGCGGTCAAGGTCAACAACGCGTGGAGCGCCACGCTGGCACCGCGCGCCGGCGAACATGTCTTTAGCGGCGGCTTGTATCGTGACGTCTGGCTGGCATCCACCGACGCGGTCCACGTTCCCTGGACCGGCACGCGCGTGACCACCCCCGACCTCTCCGCCGCCTCCGGCAAGGTCAAGGTCGAGACCGAGATCGCCAACGACGGCGCGGGCCCGGCCAACGTCGCGGTGGAGACCCGCATCGTCAACGACAAGGGCGCGGTCGTCGCCGTGCTGCCCGAGGGCCATGTGCAATTGGCGGCGGGCGAAACGCAGATCGTCAGCCAGGTATCGGCGCCGGTCGAAAAGCCGCGCCTGTGGTCGCCAAGCACGCCCGTCCTGTATCACGCGGTAACTCAGCTGCGCGTCGACGGTCACGATCGCGACCGGTTCGAGACCGAGTTCGGCTTCCGCTGGATCGAATGGACGGCGGATCGCGGCTTCTTCCTGAACGGCAAGCATGTCTATTTCCGTGGCGCGAATGTCCACCAGGACCAGGCCGGCTGGGGCGACGCCGTCACCAATGGCGCGATCGAACGCGACATTCAGCTGTTGAAGGACGCGGGCTTCGACTTCATTCGCGGCTCGCACTATCCCCACGATCCGCACTTCGCCGAAACCACGGACAAGGTGGGGATGCTCTTCCTGACGGAAGCGCCGTTCTGGGGCACGGCCGGGTTCAAGAACCCGTGGGGCGCGCCAGCCTATCCGACCGATCCGGCCGACTTTGCGGCCTTTGACGCCAATGTGAAGCAGCAATTGACCGAAATGATCCGCATCAACCGCAATCACCCCTCGATCATCGCCTGGGGCATGGACAACGAAGTGTTCTTCACCACGAAGGAGACGATGCCACAGGTGCGGCGCCTGTTGAAGGAGATGGTCGCGCTGTCGCATACCCTCGATCCGACGCGGCCGGCGTCGATCGACGGCGCCCAGCGCGGCGATATCGACAAGCTTGGCGACATCGTCGGTTACAATGGCGACGGGGCCAGCCTGTTCCCCAATCCGGGCATTCCGAACTTTATCGCCGAATACGGGGTGACGATGACCGAGCGGCCGGGCACCTATGAGCCGGGCTGGGACGACCTGCCCAACACGCCGGGCGCGGACAAGACGAAGGAAGGCTCGTGGCGCCTGCCGTGGCGTTCGGGTGAATCGATCTGGCCCGGGTTCGACCACGGTTCCATCGCGGGCAAACGCTTTGGCGGCATGGGCATGATCGACTATTTCCGCCTGCCCAAGCGGCAATATTACTGGTACCGCAACGCCTATGCGCACGTGCCTCCGCCCGTTTGGCCGGTCGAGGGCACGCCGGCCGCCTTGCGCATCACGACCAGTTCACCGGTAATCCGCCGGGCCGACGGCACGGACGATGTCCAGGTTGTGGTCAGCGTGGTCGATGCCCTTGGTCGCCGCCTCAGCAACAGCCCGCCGGTCCGGCTGACCATCGTGTCGGGTCCCGGTGAGTTGCCGACCGGCCGCGCCATCGACTTTGCCCCTGACTCCGATATCCTGATCCAGGATGGCGAAGCCGCCATCGCCATGCGCAGCTGGCAGGCGGGGACGACGCGGCTTCGCGCCACGTCGCCGGGCCTGAAAGACGGCGTAGCCACGGTGCGCACGCTTACCGGTCCGCCCTTCATCCCGGGTGTGACGCCGCTCGCCGTCGACCGGCCTTACGTGCCCTATGTCGCGCCCGTTCACGAGCGCCCCGGCGACGGCGTGTTCGGGCTGAACAATCCGACCTTCGCCAGCTCGAATGCACCGGATCATAGCTCGCGGCTGGTCAATGACGGCAATGCCGCGACCTACTGGGCGCCCGCGCCCGGCGATACGGAGATGAGCCTGACCCTGGACATGGAACGCGTGGTCGAGGTTCACAGCCTGACCCTGACCTTCCCGCAGGCCGCCCCCTACGGCTTCGTCGCCGAGGTGCAGGATGCGAAAGGCAACTGGCAGAAACTCGCCGAACAGATTGTGGGGCCGGACGCGACGGCGGTCCGCGTCGTCGAGACGGAGGCCCATGAGGGCCGATACGTCCGAATTCACCTGCGGGTGCCTCCTGGCGCTATTGCCGGGCTGTCGGAGTTGCAGGTCAAGGGCGAATTGCACGCGAACTGACGGTGAGTGTGGAGCCCTTCCCGGTAAAAATGGCCCGGTAAAAATGGGACGGGCTCTACAGGTGCAGCTTTAACGCCATTTGCAGCTGGGTCTGGGTCTGCTGCGGATCGAGCATCTGGGTGACGCGGGCGGGATGATGGCTCCACACCTGCACGTCTTCCAATGCGAAATCGATGTGCCGCGTCAGCGGCCGCAACCAGGCGACGGTCAGGGCATAGCCGCGGTCGGTATTGTTGTCGATCGCTTGCAAGGACAGGTCCTTGACGTCGAAATAATCCATGCGCGCGGTCAGCTTGCCGTCTGAGGCACGCCCCTGCCCCAGCGCATGGCTGAGCAGCAGGTAGGCCGACGAGAAATCGACATCCACCGCGCGATAGCCGTTGCCCAACGGCCCGCCGGTCTTGGTGCCGCCGCTCATGACCTGCGACAACAGCACGTCGCGATCGTCCAGCCGGTATTGCGTGCCCAGGTTCCCAAAGCGTGTCGCCCAGCTCCATTGGCCGTTACGCACCAGGGACGGATCACCGGGGTTCTCATAGAGTTCGAGATTGAAGGCCACCGCCGCCGGCGGGCGCCAGTCGAGGCGGGTATAATAGCCGAGGTGATGATTGATCTCGACATAGGGCCGGCTGTCATAGGCCTGGTAGGTGCCGAAAAGCGCCTTGTAGCCCTGCGGTCCCGACGGCAGGGGCAGCAAGGTGTTCTGGTCGGACGCGATATCCTGCAACGACCAGCCGCGCCACGCCAGCAGCGTGCCCGACGTATCGTCCTTGGTGAACAGGCCAATCGTCGCGCCCAGGCCGTGATCGCCGGCCTGGGTGGCGACCGAAGCCTCCGCACCTTCGACCAGCAGTTCCTCGCCCACCCAGCTGTCGATCGCCGAGGGGGTCAGGGTCCGCGACGGGGTCCAGCCCGGACCGTCGTTTTCCATCGAGATCGGCGGGAACATCTGGCCGGCGCGGAAAGTGAAATGGTAGACGCCAATCGGGGTAACGGTCGGCAAGGGCCGCCATTTGAGATAGGCTTCCTCGACGCCGAACGGGCGCTCGGCGTCGGGCACGTCCTGGGCGACGATATAGGCGCTCAGCGTGTCGGTCAGGCGCGGCGTCCATTGGACCGCCGCCTGGGCCAGGTCGAGCTTGGTCGTATCGCCATAGCGCAGCTTGCCGAAGCCCCCGTCCAGCCAGCTTTTTTCACCGCCGGCCGAGACCAGGCGCGCGTCGGTCCACGCCTGGATCGTGTCCGGACCGAACAGGTCGACGCCCGCATGGGCGCTTCCCGAGAAAGCCGTGACGAACGCCATTATACTCAGAAAGTATGGCGCCCCCGCACAGCTCAGCTTTTTCATGAGATTTTCCGCTTGATGTCGGCGGCGACGCCCTGGGGTGCGGCGGCGAAATCGCGCAGGAACAGCAGCAGGTTGTCGAAGGCCATCGGCTTGGCGATGCCGTAGCCCTGGGCCATGTCGCAGCCCATGGCCTGCAGCAGCTTGAACGAGACTTCGGTTTCCACGCCCTCCGCCGTCACCTTCATACCCAGGCCGTGGGCGAGGTCGATGGTCGAACGCACCAGCAGCGCGTCACGCTGGCCCTGCTCGATCTCCATGATGAAGGCGCGGTCGATCTTCAGTTCGTGGGCCGGGATCTGCTTGAGATAGGCCAGCGACGACAGGCCGGTGCCGAAGTCGTCGAGCGAGATTTCGATGCCGTTTTCGATGAAGCGGGCGATCGCCGCCAGGCCGATGCGCGGGTCTTCGATAACCGCCGTTTCGGTGATTTCGAGGCAGATACGGCCCTTGGCGCCGGCCAGGATGCCCAGCGTACGGGTATTGAAGGCCTCGTCGCTGAGCAGGCGGCCGGAATAGTTGATGCTGAAGTCGAGCGGGAAACCGGCCTGGGCCAGGACCGCCTGGTCGTGCAGGCAGGTGGCGAAGACCTGGGTCGTCAGGTCGCGGATATAGCCCGACTCTTCGGCGATGCCGACGAAACGCTGCGGGCTGACCATGCCGCGCTCGGGATGGTTCCAGCGCACCAGGGCCTCGACCGAGGTGATCTTGCCGTCGCGATAGCTGAACTTGGGCTGGTAGTGGACCGTCAGCACCTTGGCCTGCAGCGCCGCGTGAAGCTGGTCGGTCAACAGCAGGGTATCGGCGAGTTCCGAATAGGTGCGCGGATCGAACTGGGCGACCTTGCTCTTGCCGGCGCGCGCCTGGTCCAGCGCGATTTGGGCGCGTTCGACCATTTCATTGGCCGAGGGCCGGCCGGTGCCGTCGTGGTAGACGCCGACCGAGACCGGCACGTCGAGGCTTTGTTCTTCCGAAATGCGGATGCGCTTGTCGAGACGGGCGGCGATGGCGCGGGCCAGCGGCAAGGCCTGCTCGGCGGCGCACGGCGACAGCACAAGGCCCAGACTGTCGGCGGACAGCCGGGCGATATAGGCCTGGTCGAAGATCTTGACGAGAATGTCGCGCAAGCGCCCGACCAGGGTGTGGGCGTAGCTGACGCCCCAGACGGCGCGGATATGGACATAACGGTCGATGCCGATGCACACCACGACCATGCCGTCCTCGGCGCCGCGCTCACGTAGCATGGCGATGTGGTCCTCGAAGGCCGTGCGGTTGGGCAGGCCCGTCGATTCATCGTGGCGGGCCATGTGCATGATTTCACGCTCACGGTCCTTGATCGCCACCGCCATGGTATTGAAGGCGTTGAACAGGTCGGCCATCTCGTCCTGGGTCTTGATGGTCACCTGTTCGAAATCGGCGCCGTTGCCGTACTTCAGCGCCTCGGCCGCGTCCTTCAGCGCCAGGATCGGCCGGGTCAGCGACCGCGCCAGGTAAAGACCGGCCAGGACGACGAAGCCCAGGCCCAGCGCGCCGATGATCAGCAAGGCCGACAACAGCGGCTGATAGGCCCGCATCGCGGTCTCCAGCGGATAGGTCAGCAGCAGCACCGAGGTCTGGCTGGGGTCGAGGCTCGGCAGGGGCGTCGCCGTGGCGATGACCTCGCCGGACTTGATCGGCACCAGTTCGGCTTCGGCTTTCGACAGGTGGTGATCGATGAAGCCGCTCAACTGGTCGGGCCGGAAATTGTCGGCGACGCTGCCGCCGCCGACCCAGCGGCCGTTGCCGGACCGGGTGACGATGGTGGCGTCGAGCGGAATCGACGACAGGCCCTGCAGGGCCAGCATTTCCTTCTTGTCGAGGCGCGAGGCGAAGACGACCCAGCCCAGCAGGTCCGGCGCCATGACGGGCGCGGCCACGGTCTGGTAAGGTTTGCCGTCGACGCTGATGATGCCGCCGGTGGCGACGAAGCCGTCGTGGCCGCGCAGCGCGGCGGCGACGTGTTGGCCCAGCGCCCCCTGGTCACCGACCATCGGCGCCCCCTGTGGTCCGACGACCAGGCCGCCGTCGGAGTTGAGGCGCGCCTGAAGATTGTCGAAAGCCGATTCGACGGTGGCGATATCCTGGGTGGCCAGGGCCGACTTGAAACCGAAATCGCGCGACAACAGGACGGCGGAGGTGCGTTGCGACTCCGACTTCAGGTCCCACAGGTGGCGGTAGACCGAACTCGACGCGACCATTTCGCGCTGGACGGACGTCTGGGCATAGCTGAGGATCGCCAGGTAACAGGCTATGGCAATGCAGATGAGGGCCAGTGAAAACAGGCCCCCGAACATAACCGTCAGCTTGGTGCTCAGGCGTTTGAAAACCATGGGGATCAGTACATTCCCGCCATGGGCGCCATGGCGTGGACCTTGACCTCGAAGCCTTGCGACGCGTCGCCCGCGCCCATGGTGAAGGACCGCGACACCTCATGGGTCGCGCCGTCCATCAACGGCTGCCAGACCATGAGCGTGCCGGCCGTAGCGGGGACGTCCTTCAGCACGACCTTGCCGTCTTCGCCCGTCGTGGCGAAATAGGGCGTGTCGACCACGCGGATATAGGCCGTCATCGAATCATGGATGTTGCACCCCAGCGCGATCGTGCCTGAGTGCTCGAACTTTACCGAGCGGGTCTGCCCCGGCCCGTATAGCGGCAGTTGGAACGGTTGGGCCGCGGAGAACGAATAGACGTGGTGGTTGACGCGGTCCTGATTGGGAAAACCGACCGACGCGCCTTGCGGGACGGCCAGCACGAACGGCACGAAGGTCTGGTCCTTCTGCGCCATGATGTACGGACCGCTCCTGGCCGACAACGCTGTCGCCGCGCCGCCCGCCGGGGCAAAGGTGACGACCGCATAGCGCACCGGTTTGCCGCCGGCGTCGGTGATCTTGACGGTCAAATCGGCGGCGGTCGCCGAAGCGGCGCCGAAGGCGGCAAAAGCCAACCCCGCCGCTGTCACCGCCATAAGACGTCTGGAAACTTTGGGAAAAATCTTGCGGGCGATCCCGGGGGAAACCCCCGCCATTCCGGCTCTCGTCTTGGTCGCAGATTTTTTCATAGTATTCCCGTAGCACGGCAGACCTAAAACATGGTTAAACCCGCGCAGGTCGACAACCTTCGCCATGCGACGCAACATAATACCGGCCGTAACGGCAATATCTTCATGTTGCAGATGCGAAATAACACGTCCAGCCTATTGAGATTTCACTCTTTTTGACGCTTGCCAAAAGGCTGACGCCCTGCGAACGCCGGTATTCGAAGGCGCCCCCGTCAATATTCGCGGGCCGGACATGTTGTTTGCGGTGCAATAAACACGAAGACATGGCCGTCGACAGGCGCGAAACCATTGCCTATAGGAGGTCTGCCTCCTGTTTTTCCCCGACGCGCAAGAGCAATCATGGCCAATTTCGCAAGCGATAACACCGCCCCCGTCCATCCTGCCGTCATGGCCGCGCTGGCGGCCGTCAACGAGGGCAATGCCCCGGCCTATGGCAATGATGAAACGACGGCCTTGCTCAATCTTCGGCTGCGAGACGTCTTCGGCAATCCGGATCTTCGCGCCTTTCCGGTGTTCAACGGTTCGGCATGCAACGGGCTGGCCCTGGCGCGGATGATCAGGCCCTACGAATCGGTGCTGGCGCACCGCGGAGCGCACATCAATAACGACGAATGCGGCCTGCCGGAATTTTACACCTCGGGCAAGATCGTACCGCTCGACGGCTTCGGCGCCAAGATCGATCCGGACGGGGTGGCGCGGCTGATCGAATCCGCCCTGGGCCACAGCCCGCATACGTCGCGGCCGCGCGCCATCAGCGTCACCCAGTCGACAGAACTGGGCACGATCTACCTGTTGGAAGAACTGCGCGCCCTGCGCGCCATCGCCGACCGTTTCGACCTGTTCATGCACATGGACGGCGCGCGTATCGCCAATGCCGTGGCGGCGCTGGGCGCCGATCCGGCCGAGGTGGTCAAGGGCATCGACATCCTGAGCTTCGGGGGCACCAAGAACGGCGCCATGCTGGCCGAGGCCGCGGTCATCCTGAACCCGGCCCTGATTGACGATTTCGCCTATATTCACAAGCGCGCCGGGCAATTGCCGTCGAAGGCGCGCTACGTCTCGGCACAGTTGCTGGCCCTGCTCGACAACGGCCTGTGGCTGGAGCTGGGCGCGCACGCCAATGCCATGGCGCAAAGCCTGCGCGACGGCCTGATGGCCATGGACGCGGTCGGCCTGCTCTATCCGGTCGAAGCCAACGAACTGTTCGTCACCCTGCCGAAAGCCGTCGCCGATGGCGCTTTGGCCAAGGGACATCGCTTCTACCCATGGCCCAATTCAGGCGACAACGCCTATCGCCTGGTGACCAGCTATGCGACCACCCAGGCCGATGTCGACGGCTTCCTGGCCGACTGCCGGCCAGCCTGACTTCATCTGAAGTCTCAAGATTCACCGCGACACGATAAAAGTCGTTCGATCAATAGCTTATAGCGATCTTCGCAAGGCCGCGAGCAAGGGCACCAGACTGCGGCTGACCGGCACGTCGATGCCGTAAAGCGCGGCCTTTCTGATGATGACGCCATTGCGAGCATCCCATTCGATGTCGCGTCCGGCGATGAAGTCGTCGAACATCGAATTGGTTTCATAAGGGGGTGCGGCAAAAAAGGCCTGCATCTGCGCCTCGACGACGTCATCGCCAAGATCGGCGCCGTCGGCCCGCCCCACGGCCAGGCACTCTCGCAGTATCCCCCGCGCCAGATCGGCAATGCCCGGCGCATGGAAGACCTCCATCGGCCGCCCGGTCAGGCATAGGATGGCGCCCGATGGGGCGTTGACGCACAGCTTGCGCCACATCCGCGTCTTCAGGTCGCTTACCGTTTGCGTCCTCACGAAGGTGCCGGCGAACAGGGCGCAGAAATCGCGCCCGTCCGCCGTGTCCTGGACCGTCAGGCCAGCCTGGCCATGCCAGAAGACTTCGCCACGGCCCAGCCGCCCGGCCGGGATTTCGACCACGACCGGCACCACGGGCGTCGTCTCCGCAACGATCCCCGCCAGGCGTTCGACGTGCTCGACACCGTTCTGCAGCACCGCAACCCGGGTGTCCGGTCCGACCGCGGCGCGGATCCTGTCGGCGGCGCCCGCCGTCTGATGGGCCTTCGTGCAGATCAACAGCCAATCGGCTTTCGGCAAGGCATTATCAACGATTGATTTTGCCATATGGCGCCGGAAGACGCCCTCCTCCGTCTTGACGGTGACCAGGTCGAAACGCTGGCGCCCGACAAAGGTGACGACGTGGCCGTTGTCCGTCAGCGCCGCCCCGGCGCACAGCCCGACCGCCCCCGGTCCGATAAGGTTGATGGTGACCATCTTGCCCTCTCCTGTCGTCGCCGATATAGCGTGGCACCATGTCCAAGACCACTCCCGGCACACTGTTCCTCGCCAAGGCGGGCATCGCCTTCGAGTTGCACCCCTATGACTATGACCCGGATGCGCCGCGCGTCGGCCTGCAGGCGGCGGAGGCGCTGAACGTCGATCCGGCGCAGACCTTCAAGACGCTGATGGCGGAGGCAGACGGAAAGCCCGTCTGCGTCGTCGTACCCTCACCAGAAGAGGTCAGCATGAAAAAGCTGTCGGCGCATTTCGGCGCCAAGGCCGCGCACATGATGAAGGTGCCCGACGCCGAACGCTTGACCGGCTACAAGGTTGGCGGCATCTCGCCGTTTGGGCCCAGGAAGGTCGTGCCGACGGCGATCGACGAGACGGCGCAACTGTTCGACCGCATCTACATCAATGCCGGCCAGCGCGGACTGTTGTTGTCGATTGCGCCGGACGACGCCACGCGCGTGCTCAATGCGGCATTTGTCGACTTGATGGCGTAGGCTTTAGCTGCCGCCGAACCAGTTATAGCCCTGGTCGACCCAATAGCCGCCCGGATAATCGTTGGTGACGAAGATTTCCGTGACGTGCTTGGGGTTCTTGTAGCCGAGCTTGGTCGGAATGCGGATCTTGAACGGATAGCCGTACCAGGTCGGGATGGTGTGCTCGCGGAAGGTGAAGGCCATCAGGGTCTGCGGATGCAGGGCCGACGGCATGTCGATCGATTCGTAATAGCCGTCGGCGCATTTGAAGCCGACATATTTGCAGGTCAGGTCGGCGCCGACCATCTTCAGGAAGACCGACAGCGGCGGCCCGCCCCACTCGCCGATCTCGCTCCAGCCTTCGACGCAGATGTGCCGTGTCACCTGGGAGATCTGGTCCGGCAGGGCATAGAGCTGCGGCAAGGTCCACGGCCGCTTGTCGCGTATTTGCCCCGACAACATCAGCTTGTAGGTCGAACCGTCGACCACCGGCGCCTGGGACACGCGATAGAAGGCGTTGAAGCGGAACGGGTTGTTGATCATCGACTTGGGATAGATCGGCGAGCGACTGTTCGGGCTGAACAGCGCGCCCTGGACGCCGTCATTGAAGCGCGACATGGTATTCAGGATATTCTGGACGCTGTTGCGGTCCTTGATCAGGATGCCGGTGGCGATCGACAGACCTCCCAGCGTCAGGATATTGCCGAACAGGCGGCGCTTGGCCGGATCCTTGAGCAGAGCATTGGCCTCGCGCAGGATGGCGTCCTGGTCTTTCTTGATATCGTCGGGGATCTTGCGGTCGCTCATCCTACTTGCCCCAGACCATGGCCTTGATCGTCTTGGGCACCAGCAGGGCCATGACGACGTGAACGATGATAAAGGCGCATAACAGCGCCATGGCGGTGAAATGGATATACCGCGCCGGCTCGTAGCCGAAGGTCAGGGTCCGCGCCCAGGCGAACTGCACCGACTTCCACAGCGCACAGCCCGAGATCACCAGCACGACGATGTCGGCCATGGCGAACAGGTAGGCAGCCTTTTGCACGGCATTGTAGTGACGGATATCGGCATGGCTAAGATGGCCGGTCAAGGCCGCCTTAAGGTCACGGATAATGCTCTTCGGGCCCACCGGCAGGAACTGCGGCACGAAGCGTTTGGTCACGACGCTGATGATGACATAGAGGACGGCATTGGTGACCAGAAGCCACATGGCGGCGAAATGCCATTGCAGCCCCCCGCCCAGCCAGCCGCCCAGCGTATAGGGTGCGGCGATCCCCCACTGCCAGACGATGCCGTGATTGGTCAGGACAGGCGTATTGAAATGCAGGAAGTTGGTGGCGTCATAGATGCGCCAGCCCGACAGGATCATCAGGACGACCGCCGTCGCATTGACCCAATGCATCAGGCGCAGCCATAGCGGATGAACGGACGTACGATCGTCCGTTTCCGTCGGCAGGTGTGTCTCCGCCAATGTGTCTGTCGTCATGCGCCGCCTCCCTCGCCATGCAACCCTAACACATATACGCTGCGAACAAAGCCAAGGTTACGGCGCTTGAAAATAGAGTTGCGTTTCCGGTGGGGAACGGGTGCAGTGCAACACCATGGACGCGACCACCCGATTCAAGCTGATCAACTTCTATCCGCCGATGATCGGCGCGGGCATCCGCGTCAAGGACATCGATGCCACCTTCACCCGCATCACGGTCGAGATGAAGTTGCGCTGGTGGAACAAGAACGTCTTCGGCACGCAGTTTGGCGGCGCGCTCTACATGATGTGCGATCCGTTCTTCGTCGCCATCCTGATGACCAATCTGGGCAAGGATTACATCGTCTGGGACAAGGGAGCGACGATCCAGTTCCTGAAGCCCGGCCGCAAGGACGTGCGCGCCGTCTTCACCCTGTCGCCGGACGAGATTGCCCGCGTCAAGCAAGAGACGGACGCGCGCGGCAAGTACGAACCGGAATACGACGTCGATATCGTCGATAGCGACGGCCTGGTCGTCGCGCGCGTGCACAAGGTGCTTTACGTTCGCCGCAAGGACGCCAAACGCCCCAAACCGGCGACCGATCAAGCCTGAGGAATGGTCATGCCGCGCTGGACGCCTTCGCGGGCGCCGACATGGTTCAGCCATTTCGTGACGTTCGGGCGCACGGCCAGCATCGGTTCGATATAGTCCTTCACCCGTACGCGATATTGCGCAATCCACGGATAGACGGCGATGTCGGCGATCGAATAGTCGCCCGCCAGGTGGGGCACCTCGTTCAGCCGGGTTTCCATGACATTGAGCAGGCGCTCGCATTCCTTTTGATAGCGGTTCAGCGCCAACTCGTCCTTGTGCGGCGCGGAGACGGCGAACCAGCCCAATTGCCCGAACATCGGCCCAAGCCCGCCCATCTGCCACATCAGCCACTGGATCGCGGTGTAGCGGTCATTGCCCTCTTTCGCGAGGAACTTGCCGTACTTGTCGCCGAGATAGATCAGGATGGCGCCCGATTCGAACAGGCTCAGCGGACCGCCCGGCGCGTCCTCGTCGGTGATCGCCGGGATTTTGTTGTTGGGCGAGATCTTCAGGTAGTCGGGTTCGAACTGCTCGTCCTTGCCGATGTTGACCGGCTTGACCGCGTAGGGCACGCCCAGTTCCTCGAGCATGATCGACACCTTGCGTCCGTTCGGCGTTCCCCAGGTGTGCAGCGTAATCATCGACGGCTCCTCCGTGTTCGGTTGCCCCTCCATAGGTCGCCGGAAAACAAAATTCCATAGTCATCGCCTTGTCTATCCCGGCGTGAACACCATCAGCCAGAGGATGGCGACGACCATGGGAAAGGCCAGGCAGCCCAGCGCGATCCACCAGCGGTCATAGCGCCAGTAGGCGGCAGGCAGTTCGGTACCGTCGGCCAGGGCGGCTTCGGCCAGGCGCTTCATGCGGATCTGGATGCCGACAACGGGCAGCCAGCACGCCCCGGCCAGCAGGTAGAGCCCAATCGCAGAGATCAACCACGGTTGGTTCAGATGATAAGCCGCGGCGTGAACGAGAAACAGGCCGGAGAGCGGCTGGAAGATCACCGCCGGTGTGGTGAACAGCCAATCGGCCAGGACGACGGTACGGCAGGCAAAGGCGATGGCTGAGACATTGCGCGAGCGGTTGGCCACGAACATCCAGAACGCGCTGCCGATCCCGGTACCGAACAGCACGGTCGAGGACAGGATATGCAACCATTTCACGACCAGATAGGCCATTGCTCCCCTGCCCTTGCCATGCCAGATTGCGACACCTTAACCCGTTGATCAGGCATGAGCAATTCACCGCAGGCGCTATGGCTGGTCTATGATGGCGATTGCCCGTTCTGCACGGCCGGCGCGAAGATGTACCGGCTGAGGCAAAGCGTGGGAGACCTGCATATCGTCAACGGCCGCGAGATCGAAGGCAGCGATCTGAAGGCGGCGATCGATGCCGCGGGCTTCGACCTGAATACCGGCATCGTCGCCCGTTTCGAAGGGCGCCTCTATCATGGCAAGGATGCGCTGCATTTGCTGGCCATGCTGGGGTCGGACCGCGGATGGTTGAACCGGCTGAACGTCGCGCTTTTCCGCAATCGCACGACGGTCAAGGTGGCCTATCCGGTCATGGTCGGGCTGCGCAATCTCATGCTGCGGCTGCGCGGGAAAGAGCCGATATGAATGCGCCCATCTTCGCCGATGTGTTCGCCGATCAATGGGAAAAACTGCCCGTTGTGATGCGCAAGCACTATGCCAACCGGGCCCGCACCGGTGACCGCGTCACCGTCGAAGGTCATCTCGACGTCCACATCCATCCGCTGATGAAACCGTTTGCGCCTCTGATGGCCTGGCTTGGCCTGCTCGCGCCCTATGCCGGCGAGCGGGTTCCGTGCACGGTGCACTTCCTGTCCCAATCGGACGGAAAGGCTTTCATTTTCGATCGCCGCTTTCATTTCCCGGGGCGGAAAAGCTACCCGTTCCGTTCCGAACTGCTAGCCAAAAGCGCGCATGACGTCGTCGAATACATGCGCTGCGGCATCGGTTGGCGTTGCAGCTACGGCTTCGAAGCCGGGCGCGTCACGCTCGCCCACAAGGGCTATGTCTGGCGCCTGTTCGGCCGCGACATCCCCCTGCCCGGCGCCGGCTGGATCGTCGGCCGCGGCGAAGCCTACGAAGAGCCGATCGACGACGATAGCTTCGCCATGTCCATGACCCTGCGCCATCCTTTGCTGGGCGAGCTCTACAGCTATGCCGGCGCCTTTACCGTGACGGAGATGGCGCTTGTCTGACGTTTTGATCTTGGGCGGCTACGGCAATTTCGGCAAGCGTATCGCGACGGCGCTCAATCGCCTGGGCGTCCCGGTGATCCTGGCCGGCCGCAACCTTGCGAACGCCGAAGCCCTGGCCGCCAGCCTGCCTCTCGCGCGTGCTGCGGTCGTGGATATCCACCGCGACCTCGACGCCTGCCTCTCGCGCGAAAAGCCCTCGGTCGTCGTCCATACCTCGGGCCCCTTCCAGGGCGCCGACTATGCCGTGGCGCGCGCCTGCATCCGTGCCGGCTGTTCTTATGTCGACCTCGCCGACGGCCGTGACTTCGTCCGCGAGTTTACCACGCTCGATGCCGAAGCCCGCGCCGCCGGGGTCACGGCGATCAGCGGCGCCAGCACCGTTCCGGGCCTTTCATCGGCCGTCATCGCGCATTTTCGCCCGCACTTCGCCCGGCTCGACCGCGTCGATTTCGGCATCTCGCCCGGCCAGAGGGCCGAGCGCGGCCTGGCGACGACGCGCGGCATCCTGACCTATGCCGGCAAGCGCCTGAAGCCCTTCGCCGGGCATGCGCAAGCTTACGGCTGGATGGATAATCGCAGCCAGGTCTATCCCGGGCTAGGGCGGCGCTGGTTTGCCAATTGCGACATTCCCGACCTCGACCTGCTGCCGGCCGCCTATGGCCTAAGCGATATCCGCTTCGGCGCGGGGATGGAGCTGCCCCTTCTGCACTTCGGCCTTTATGCCCTGTCAGGCCTGGTACGGCTGGGCGTGCCGCTCGACCTGCCGCGCTTGGCCGGCCCGCTGCTGGCTGCCAGCAATCTGTTCAATCTTTTCGGAAGCGACGTCGGCGGGATGCATATGCGCCTGAGCGGGACAGGCCCCGACGGCCAACCGCTAAGTCGGACCTGGTTCATCGTCGCCGACGCCGGCGACGGCCCACAGATCCCGACCGTCCCCGCCATCCTGCTGGCCCGGCGGCTGCATGAAAAAGACCCCAGCCTTGCGGCTGGGGCCTATCCGTGTGTCGGCTTGGTCAGCCTCGAGGACTATCTCGATGCCTTGAGGCCGTTCGCGATCAAAACCTATTGACCCAAGAAGTCGGCCTTGCCGACCGGCACGCCGTTGTGGCGCAGGATGGCGTAGGCGGTCGTCGTGTGGAAGAACAGGTTCGGCAGGGCGCGCTGGGTCAGGAAGCTCAGACCGTCGAAATGGGTCGAATTGCCGCGGAAGGTCAGCACGATTTCGCGGGTTTCGGCGCCGTCGAACTGCTCGGCCTTGAAGCTCTTGATAAAGGCGATGGTCTTGTCTAGGCGCTCATAGAGTTCAGCGAAGGTCTTTTCGGTATCCTCGTAGCTCGGCACTTCGGCGCCGGCCAGGCGTCCGGCCATGCCCTTGGCCGTGTCGGTAGCGATCTGCACCTGACGGACAAAGGGGAACATGTCGAGCGCCAGGCGGGCATTCAGCACGACCGATTCGTCGACGTTCTTTTCCTTGGCCCAGGCTTCGGCCTTTTCGATCAGACCGCGCAAATTGGTCAGGACGCGCAGGCTGCCCGGGATGGCGGCATGATACATGTCATAGCGGGTCAGTGTTTCGGTCGACATGGTGAAACCTCTCTGTGTAGAAGTGGGTCTAAGGGGGGCCTGGAAAATGCTTCCGAGGACCTCCGCCATATCGGACAGGCCGAATTCAACCGCAAGGGCCGATTGCATCTTTATAAGTTACGTAGCAATTGGAATTGACCGGAAAATGTGTCGGCCACTCTTGAATTCGAATTTGTAATCGCTATTGTTACGGTTAGTTTCAACCTCCATCGTGAGACCTGACATGATTCGTTCCTTCATCGCCGCCGCCACTGTCGCTCTGGCCCTGGGCGCCACCGCCCCCGCCTTCGCCGCCGACACCTACAAGCTGGAGCCGACCCACACCTCGGTGACCTTCCAGTGGACCCACTTCGGCTTCTCGCATCCGTCGGGCAAGTTCATGAATGCCGACGGTTCGGTCACGCTGGACCAGGCCAATCCGGCCAAGAGCTCGGTCGAAGTTTCCTTCGCCATCGCCGGCGTCGATACCGGCGTGCCGGCGCTCGACAAGGAATTCCAGGAAGCCAACTGGTTCGACGCCGCCAAGTATCCGAACGCCACCTTCAAGTCGACCAAGGTTGAAGTCACGGGCAAGGACACCGCCAAGGTGACGGGCGACCTGACCATCCACGGCATCACCAAGCCCGTTACTCTGGACGTCAAGCTGAACCAGATGGGCCAGGAAATGGGCAAGACGACCGTCGGCTTCACCGCCAAGGGCTCGATCAACCGCTCGGAATTCGGCATCGGCGCCTACGTTCCGGCCGTGTCGGACAAGATCGATCTCTACATCGAATCCGAAGCGCACCCGGCTCAGTAAACGTCTTACCCTCGGCGAGGGATAAAGGTATCTTGCCTTACCCTCGCCGGGAGTTACCTCATGTGGAAATCCATCCTTCTCGCCGCTGCCGTCAGTGTCGTCGCTGCGCCGGCCTTTGCCGCCGACACGCTGAAGTTCGAGCCCGACCACACCTACGTTCTGTTTCGCTATAATCACTTTGGCATGTCGCAGCCGCCCGGCAAGATCATGGGTGTGTCCGGCACCCTGGTCCTCGACGGCCACGATCCGACCCAGGACACGGTCGACCTCGCGCTCGACATGAATACCCTGACAACCGGCCTGCCCGACTTCGACACCCAGCTCAAGGGCAAGGATTATTTCGATGTCGCCCAGTTTCCGCAGGCGACGTTCAAATCAACGAAAGTCGAAATGACGGGCGACACGACCGCCAATGTCACCGGCGACCTGACCCTCCACGGCGTGACCAAGAGTATCGTCCTGGCGGTCACCTTCACCAAAAAAGCCTTCAACCCGGCGATCTTCAAAACGGGCTACGGCTTCTCGGCGACGGCAAAGGTCGATCGCGGCGATTTCGGCGTGTCCAAGTACGAACCCTTCATCGGTGGCGATATCGAGCTCGAAATCGGCGCTGAAGCCTATCCGTAACGCTCCCCCGCCGAGCGCCAGAAAGACCCGATCATGACCGCTTCCGTTCGCCTGCCCACCATCTATCTGCCGCACGGCGGCGGTCCCTGCTTCTTCATGGACTGGAATCCGCGCGGCATGTGGGATTCGATGGGCGCTTACCTGTCCAAAATTCCGGAACTGTTGCCGCAGCGCCCCAAGGCCCTGTTGATCGTCTCGGCGCATTGGGAAGAACCCGTATTCACCGTCCAGTCCAAGCCGGCGCCCGGCCTGTTCTTCGACTATTACGGTTTTCCCGAGCACACCTACCAGCTCAAATGGCCGGCGCCGGGCTCGACCGAGCTGGCCGCCCGCGTTCGGGATCTGGCTGCCCAGGCCGGCATCCCGACCCAGGGCGACTCAGGCCGCGATTTCGACCACGGCGTCTTCATCCCCATGCTGCTGGCCTTTCCGGATGCCGGCATTCCGACTATTCAACTTTCCTTGAAACAAGGCCTCGATCCGGAAGACCATCTGGCGCTGGGCAAGGCGCTGGCGCCCCTGCGCGACGAAGGCGTGTTGATCATCGGCAGCGGTTTGAGCTTCCACAATTTGCGCCGCCTGATGCAAAGGGAAACGGGCGGGGAAATCCGCCACGTCTCGCACGACTTCGACGCCTGGCTGCAGGACGCGGCCCGCGGCGACCGCAATGCTCTGACAAACTGGGAAACGGCGCCCAATGCCCGCATCTGCCATCCGCGCGAGGAGCACCTGCTGCCGCTGATGGTGGCCGCCGGTGCGGCCGGCGACGACGCCTTCAGCATGCCCTATCACGAGGATAGTCTTGGGCCGACCGGCATCGCCGTCAGCGCTTTTCATTTTGGCTGACGCGCCCTGCCCTTTGGCAAGAAAACGCTCTGGCGATTTTACACGGAATGTTTGATGTCTTCAGCGCATTTAAACGCGGAGACCGGACATGTACGACCTGCATATCGCCAACAAGAACTATTCGTCGTGGTCGTTGCGGCCGTGGGTGTTGCTGACCCAGCTCGGCATCCCCTTCACCGAGCACAAGCATATCTTCGGCGAGGACAATTCGGGTTTCAAGCACTTCTCGCCGACCGCGCTCGTGCCCTGCCTGGTTGATGGCCAGGTCACGGTCTGGGACTCGCTGGCGATCGCCGAATATGTTTTCGAAGACCATCCGTCCGTCTGGCCGGCCCTGCGCTCAGCCCGCGCCTATGGACGTTCCGCTGCGGCGGAGATGCATTCCGGCTTTGTCGCCCTGCGTTCGGCCTGCTCGATGAGCATAGGCGTCCGCGTCAAGCTTGCCGACACGCCACCGGCCCTGCTGCGTGACCTGGCGCGCATCGACGAGCTGTGGGCCCAGGGCTTCGCCAATTTCGGCGGTCCCTTCCTGGCCGGCGACGCCTTTACCGCGGTCGACGCCTTCTTCTGCCCGGTCGCCTTCCGCGTCCAGACCTATGGCCTGGGCTTCGATCTGTCGGAGCCGTCGCGTGCTTATATCGACCGGCTGTTGGCCTTGCCGGCCATGCAGGCCTGGTACCAGGCGGGACTGGCCGAGACGGAACGCGATCCCCTGCACGAGCACGAAATCCTCGGCGCCGGCCAGTTGATCGAGGACCATCGCGCTCGGGCAAGCGAAAAGGCATAACGGCCGCGGACAGGTGGGCTGGAAGGTCCCCTTTCCCCTTCGCCTAGGCTTCGGAGAACAGGCCGCCGAGGGACGTCCAACGCCACCGTGAAGCAGGGCCGTGGGATTTTATCTCGCGTCTGCAAACGAAACGGCCTATAGCCGGGCCTATGTTGGCCCCCTCCGAACCCTATGTGAAATCCGGCCCCAGCTTCGCCGAGTTCGTCGCCATGATCGCCTCGCTGATGGCGATTGGCGCCCTGGGGATCGACTCGATGCTGCCCGCCCTGCCGTCGATCGGCGTCGACCTGCACGTTCGCGTCACCAACCACCTGCAATGGATCATCTCGGCCTACTTCCTGGGCATGGGCGCCGGGCAACTGCTTGTCGGCACACTGTCGGACTGGCTGGGTCGCAAGAGTGTGCTGCTGTGGGGCGTCGGCCTTTATGTGGTGTTCAGCCTGGTCGCCTCGGCGACGCCGAGCTTCGCCCTGTTGTTGCTGGTGCGCGTGTTCCAGGGCGCCGCGGCGGCGACCTCAAACGTCATCACCCGGTCCATCGTGCGCGATCGCTATGCCGGGCCGCGCATGGCCAAGGTGATGTCGATCAGCTTTGTCATCTTCCTGATCGCGCCAATCCTGGCGCCATCGGTCGGGCAATTGATCCTGTTGACCCTGCCGTGGCCGGCGATCTTCCTCTGCCTGGCCGGCTATGCCGCCGTAGTCGGCACATGGGTGTTCATCCGTTTGCCGGAGACGCATCCACAGGCCCTGCGCTTTCGGCCCGATATCGGCCACCTGCGCCGCGTCAGCCTGTTCGTCATCACCGATCCGTCGTCGCTTTTCTACAGCGTCGCCATCGGGCTGATGTTCGGCTCACTGCTGGCCTACGTCTCGCTGATGCCGCAGATATTCCAGGACGTCTTCCACCGGCCGACCCTGATGGCGCCGGTCTTCGCCGCCTGCGCCGCGACCATGGGCGCGGGGTCGATGCTCAATGCCGGCCTGGTCGAGCGCCTGGGCCTTAAGCGCATTTCGCATACGGCGTTGACGGTCTTCATCGCCATCGCCGTCATCCACCTTTTGTGGACGGTCCTGTTCCATGAGACGATCGTCAGCTTCATGATTCTGCAAGCCATCACCATGGGCTGCATGAGCCTGACCTCCTCCAACTTTTCGACCATCGCCATGGAAAAGGTCGGCCATATTGCCGGGACCGCCGCCTCGATCCAGGCGGTGGCGACGACCCTGATCGGCACCGTGGTGGCGTCGGTCATGGGCCAGTTCTGGTCCGGCCATATCAACCTCCTGCCGATGACGGCCGGCGGCTGCGGCCTGGCTTCGATGGCCCTGGTCGCGCTCTGCGAAAAAGGCCGTCTCTACCGCAATTCCGTTGACTAGGGCGCAATCCGATAAAGTGCCAAGGAACGTTTCTGGCACTTTTGGCTACGCCGCCCTTCGGGTCGGTTAAATTGCGCGACCAAGCAAAGACTTAGAGCGTGCTGCGTTTCCTTCTGAACGCAGCGCGCTCTAGGCCGCGCGCAGTTCGCCGATAAAGGCCTCGACCTCCTTTTGCAGGTCGAGCGACTTTGTCGACAGGTCATCGGACAGAGCCATCAACCGGTCCGAAGCCTGACCCGTATGGCCGGCCGTTTCCTCGACATAGGCAATGGTGCGCGACACATCCTGCGTGCCCGTCGCCACGTTTTGGGTATTGGCGGCGATCTCGCGCGTCGCCTCGCTTTGCTGGTCCATGGCCTCGGCGATCGCCTGCGTCGTTTCGCGAACCACCCCCAGCGTGCGGCTGATCCGCTCCATCGAATCGACTGTGCCGCGCGTCGAGGCTTGGATGTCGCCGATGGCGGACGCGATATCGTCGGTCGCGCGCGAGGTCTGCGACGCCAGTTGCTTGACTTCCGATGCGACGATGGCGAAGCCGCGACCGGCGTCGCCGGCCCGCGCCGCCTCGATGGTGGCGTTCAGCGCCAGGAGGTTGGTCTGGGCGGCAATAGCGCGGATCAGTTCGACGACGGCGCCGATCTTTTGTGCGGCGGCCTCCAATTGCGTCACCGAGGCCTGGGTGGCCGTCGCCTCCTCGGTCGCGCTCAGCGCCACCTGCGCCGACTGGGCAACGCGGATATTGATTTCGGCGATCGAGGCGGACAATTCCTCTGTCCCGGCCGCTACGGTGTAGACATTCCCGGACGCCTCCTCGACGGCCGCGCCGGCCGAACGCGTGCGTTCACCGGTTTCGCTGACGCTGGCGGCCAATCCGCGCGCGGCGGTCGAGACATCGCCCGAAAACTCACGGAAGCGCTGGGCCACAGCAGACATGCGAGCGACAAAGGTCTCCGCCAGGGCTTCGCGGCGTGCCAGCTTCGACATCTCTTCGGTTTTTTGCTTCTGCTGTTCGACCAGCAGGGTCTGGGCCTGCGCCTCTGCCGAGCGGGCGGTCGATACGGCATGGTCGGACGCCAGGAACATCGCTTCCAGCCGCCGCACCAGCCAGAACAGCAGCCCGGTCTGCAGGACGACGATCACGGCATGCATGGCGACGCGGCCGAGATCGAGATGCTGTGACGGAAACACGGCGGTCGGCATGACGATATCGAGCATCAGGTGATGAACCGCGACAAGGCCGGCATAGGCGAGAAGCGCGCGCCAGTCACACCAGCCGGCAATCAGGGCGAGCGAGGCGAAGAAGTACATATGCATGTCGATCTGATAGGCGGTGCCACGCAGCGCGTAGACCATCAGGAAAATAAGTCCCGCCAAGGCCATGGACGTGACGATCCGCGTCGCCGGACCCGAGCGGTCGCGGAACCAGATCGCGGTGGCGCCGCCGGCGATAGCCGCCCCCGCCAGCAGCAGAACCAGCGCGTCCCCCTTGCCCGTGACCAGGCCGATCACCGGGAGAAGTGCGACATTCAGCCAAAGAAACGCAACCAGGGCCACACCGTAGCGGCCGCGCAAAGTCATCAAGGCATCCATCGAATTACTCTCCTAATCCTGAGCCGCCGCCTCCCCGGACAGTCGGCAGCCGGCGATCAGGCCGGCATCGAAAACAAGCCAGGCGCCTTTTGCATAGGCCCTGGCAGCGAAACGGGACGAGCGCGCATGCGCCACGATAATGAACGGAAAACGTGTCGCGCCGACGATGTCGCCATCGGCAGCCGCGGCGATGACGGCCGCCCGCTCCGGCCCCGACCACATAGGCGCCATGACCGCGACATCGGCGCCCGCGCGGGGCTGCGCTTCGATAAGCAACAGTAATATGAGGATAAAAATCGCGTAGACACCGACGACCCGACCGACGCGTCCCGGCCGTGCCGGGCTTGGCCTGGCCTCGTCATCACGCGACTGAAGCGTTCTCGTGTCTACAATCGATTGCACTGCGCTGCATCCGCCAAATAAGTTGTGAGCATATTCACCTTGATCCTCATAATTTTGTGTTAAGCAAGAACTTCGTTTTGTGAGGGTGGCTATAATTAGCCTCGCCTCCACAAGGCTGATGTGCCCGGCGGCGCGCACATAGGGTGGAATTCGACTGGCAACCTGCGCTATATCGGGCGCCATGCTGGAACGCGCGACCTTCGAAGATCACCCCGCCATAGTGACCATCGTCAATCGCGCCTACCGCGGTACGGGGGACCATCGCGGCTGGAACAGCGAGGCCGACCTCATCGCCGGTGACCGCGTCACCCTGGCACACCTGCGCCAGGATCTTGCCGACAGCCCCGAGGCCATGCTGATGGTCCATCGTGGCACCGCCGGCGAGGTCCTGGCTTGCGTCCGCATCGAACCGGAAAACGAGACCGACTGGTATTTCGGCATGCTGGCCATCGATCCGGCGGCTCAGGCCGGCGGTCTGGGCAAGCGAATGCTGGCGGCGATCGACGCCCATGTCCGGGAACGTGGCGGCCGGCGCGTGCGCATTACGGTGATAAACCTCCGTGAAGCGCTGATCGCCTGGTATGAACGTCGCGGCTTTGTTCGGACCGGCGAGAGCGAGCCCCTTCCCGAGGGCATCGGCATCCCGTTGCGCGACAATATGAATTTCGTCGTCCTGACAAAGGACCTTTAGTTCGGCGGCTTTTTCAGCTCGGCTTCCAGCCATTCCATGTCGTCGTCGGACAGGCCGAAATGGTGCCCCGCCTCATGGATGACGACGTGAATGACGAGATCTTCGAGCGTAATACCGGTTTCAGCCCACTCGTCGAGGATCGGCCGGCGAAACAGATGAATCATCGGCGGCAGATCCCCGGTCATCGCTTCGAGCTCGGCCGGGCGGCCGCTATATAGGCCCGTCAGTTCGAACGGATCTTCGATATCGAGTTGATCGAGCAGGTCCTCGGAGGCAAAATCCTCGACGCGCAGCACGACCCCACGCAAATGCCCGGCAAAGGGCTCGGGCAAGCGTTCCAGCGCATCGCGCGCGATGGTCTCGATCTCATCAAGCGTGGGCGGAAGACCGAAAGGACGGCTCATTCGGCCGCGGTGTCGATTGGGTTTTCGGGATAGACTTTGACGGGCTTTTCGCCGTCCCAGACGACCCAGTACTGACCCAAGCGGCGCTTGCGATCCACAGCGTCGTTAACGGCTTGATTCAAGACTTCCAGACCTTCATCGGCCCATTTGGACAGTTCAGAATTTTTCATCTCATCGTCCTGCAAGGCTTTCAATATAATCAAAAAGCGCCTGATTGTCGATTGTGCAGATATTTCCTGCCTGCTCGAATATTTTCGTCACAGGCCCGCCGTCGTTCATGTAGCACACGCACTTGTCGACCTGGGTTCTATAGTCGGCGAGTAGATTATACAGGCTTCTTGGGAAGCGGCGCTCGATGTCGGATACCGGGATGTCGTGACCGCCATGAGCAACACGTTCGCTCACCCGTAATTTTGACGCTTCAACGGACGGAAGCGCCATGTAGAATAGCTCCACATCCCAGCCTTGGGCTTTCAGACGCTGGATCAGCCTGAGGTAGCCTCGGCCAGCCAGTGTCGTCTCGAAAGCGAAGTCCTCTTCCGCCAGGATACGCGTCTCGACTTCCGCCAAGAACAATCTGGCCGCCGCCCCGGCCTGCCTTTCCGGATGAAACGGCGACAAGCCGGATGCAATCAGGTCGGCATTGATGAAATGCTCGATCTTCGCATGCGGCAGATATTTCAGCGCGAACGTCGTCTTGCCCGCGCCGTTTGGTCCTGCAATGATCAAACAGCGCGGCATGGCGTGCCCTATTCCATACCTTCCGGCAGGCCGACGACATGGAAGCCGGCATCGACGTGGACGACTTCGCCCGTGGTCGACAGGCCAAGGTCAGAGGCCAGCCAAAGGGCGGCGCCGGCGACGCCTTCCATCGACGTCTCTTCCTTCATCAGCGAGAACTGGCCGCTGCGGGCATGCAGGCTGCGGCCGCCGGAAATACCGGCCAGGCTGAGCGTGCGCATGGCGCCGGCCGAAATGGCGTTGACGCGAATGCCCTTGGGGCCGAGGTCGCGGGCGATGTAGCGCGTCGAGGCTTCCAATGCCGCCTTGGCGACGCCCATGGTGTTGTAGTTGGGAATGACGCGCTCGGAGCCCAGATAGGTCAGCGTGACCAGCGAGCCGCCCTTACCCATCATGGCCGAAGCGCGGCGGGAGACATCGACGAACGAAAAGGCCGAGACGTTCATCGCCAGCAGGAAGCCTTCACGCGTCGTGTTCTCGGTGAAGGAGCCTTCCAACTCGTTCTTGTTGGCGAAGGCCACCGAGTGGATAACGAAGTCGATCTCGCCGTAGACGTCTTTCAGCTTGGCAAAGGCAGCGTCCATCGAAACGTCGGATGTGACGTCGCACTCGATCAGGTGCTTGACGCCGATCGATTCGGCCAGCGGCGCGACCCGGCGCAGCAGGCTATCGCCCATATAGGAAAAAGCCATGTCGGCGCCCTGCGCCGCCAGTTGCGAGGCGATGCCCCAGGCGATGGACTTGTCATTGGCGACGCCCATGACCAGGCCCTTCTTGCCCTTCATCAGCTCGCCCTTGGGGAAGCTCCAGCCGCCATCGCTCATTGTCTTGTCCTCGTCATTAATGTGACGGGTTTAAGAGCAAATAACGGCAACAAACGCAAGATATTTGGTTTTTACAGGTCTTCCTGAGACAGGATCAAGGTGCCGTTGGTGCCGCCGAACCCGAACGAGTTCGACATCACCGTGCCCAGCGGGCCGTCATAGCGGCGGCGCAGGATCGGCATGCCTTCGAAGGCCGGATCGAGGTTTTCGATGTGTGCCGATTCGGTCGCGAAACCGTTCTGCATCATCAGCAGGCAGTAGATCGCTTCCTGCGCCCCGGCCGCGCCCAAGGAGTGGCCGGTGATCGACTTGGTCGACGAAATCAGCGGCATGTCCTTGCCGAAAACATTGCGTACCGCGCCCATCTCCTTCTCGTCGCCGACCGGCGTCGAGGTGCCGTGCGGGTTGAGATAGTCGATCTTGCGGCCCTTGGCCTCGGCCATGGCGATCTTCATGCAGCGCTCGGCGCCCTCGCCGCTCGGTGCGACCATATCATAGCCGTCCGAATTGGCAGCATAGCCGACGATTTCAGCGTAGATCTTGGCGCCACGCGCCTTGGCACGCTCGTAATCCTCGACCACCACCATGCCGGCGCCGCCGGCGATGACGAAGCCGTCGCGGTCGCGGTCATAGGCGCGCGAAGCGACCGATGGCGTGTCATTGAAATTGGTCGACATGGCGCCCATGGCGTCGAACAGATTGGAAAGCGTCCAGTCGAGCTCCTCGGTGCCGCCGGCGAAGACCAGGTCCTGCTTGCCCAGCAGGATCTGCTCAGCCGCCGCGCCGATGCAGTGCACCGAGGTGGCGCAGGCCGAACTGATCGAATAGTTGACACCGCGGATTTCAAACCACGTGGCCAGTGTCGCCGACGGGCCCGAGCACATGGCCTTGGGCACGGCGAACGGCCCGACGCGCTTGGGCGAGTTCTTTTCGCGCGTGATGTCGGCGGCCGCGACGATCGTCTTGGTCGACGGTCCGCCGGCGCCGAAGATCATGCCGGTGCGGTCGTTGGAGACGTCGGACTTGTCGAGGCCCGCATCGGCGATCGCCTGGTCCATGGCGACGTGACCATAGGCCAGGCCGTCCGACAGGAAACGCGCCGCGCGGCGGTCGACCAGTTGCGACCAGTCGCCGAGTGTCGGCGCCGCATGGACCTGGCACTTGAAGCCCAGGCGCTGGTAATCCTCGGCCGCAACGACACCGGACTTCGCTTCACGCAGCGAATCGGTGACCTCCTGTGCGCCCGTGCCGATCGACGACACGATGCCAAGGCCCGAGATCACAACTCTACGCATGGAATAATCCCATTAGGTAACATCCCCGGATAGCTGGCCGGCAACGCGGTGGGCTTAGCCCAATTCCGCGGCATCGAAAAGGCCGACACGCAATCCCGATGCCTGATAGATGGGTTTGCCGTCCGCTTCAACAACCCCGTCGCCGATCCCCATGATCAATCGGCCGCTCATCACCCGCTTCATGTCGATCTTGTACACGACCTTTTTGACAGCCTGGGTGACCTGGCCGGTAAACTTGACTTCGCCGACGCCGAGGGCGCGGCCACGGCCGGGATTGCCGCGCCAGCCCAGGTAAAAGCCGACCAGTTGCCACATCGCGTCCAGTCCCAGGCAGCCCGGCATGACCGGATCGCCGATGAAGTGGCAGGCGAAGAACCAGAGGTCGGGATTGATGTCGAGTTCCGCCTCGATATAGCCCTTGCCATGCGCGCCGCCATTGTCGGTGATGCTGACGATCCGGTCGAACATCAGCATCGGCGGGGCGGGAAGTTGGGCATTGCCGGGGCCGAACATGTCGCCGCGCCCGCAGGCCAGAAGGGCTTCGTAATCGAGGGACGAAGGACGCTCGCTCATGTACTCAGGCTCCACTACGCCCGTTTTGCGCCAAGATTTGGGCGCAGGCCAACGGGCCGGTCTCAAAGAAGTTTGAGGCGTTACACGAAGCCGCGCGCGGGCTCAACCGTTTTTACTGAACCTTAATTTTCCGGCGACGCCTTCAGTGCGCGGACAGCATGGCCAGGGGCTGCACGACCGTACGTTCGGAGGTCTGGGCCGAAGCCTGGATGGCCGGCGGCGCCGGCGCGGGAACAGGCATGTTGGCGAACGGGTCCGGCCGCGCGCACGCCGCCGTCGCCTGGGTGCCCCACAGGGCGGAGGCCTGGGCCCACCCCTCAACGCCACCGACGGAGATCTTGCACCAGTCCTTGTCGCACTTGTTCAACGAAGCCAGGGCATTGGGCCGCAGATAGGCCTTGACGGGGGACTGATCGTTGGGTGAGGCGCGCAATTCCAGGCGCCCGGTCGACATCACCGTCTTCTGGGCCTGCAGCATGGTCTTGCTGACCCAGGCGACACCATGCGACGGATCGCAGATCAGCCGCCAGTCCTTGGTCTCGGAAATGATCTGCACCGGCAAGTCGGCGACACGGTAGGTCCAGACCTTGGGATTGTCCTTGCTGGGGCCGTTGCGGGCATAGACTTCATCCTTGCGCAGCATGGCCCAGCGCGGTACCGGCGCCTTGGAAGGCGTATCGAAATCGGGCGCAGCGCCGGCATAAGCCGCCCCGGCGACGGCGCTCCCCAGCATTAAACTCGCCCAAATCACCGTAAAAGCTTGAAACCGCGACCTGACCGGGCTTAGAACGGCGGCGGTCGCTGGCACAGCGCGCACCAAGGCATAGGCAGGAACCGCGTGGGCGGGAGCCGCGTCGGATCGGACGTTGGAGACAGAACGGCGGTCGGGCATGGTTTTTACAACAGAATCGAACGGCATGACGACCGTTTCGGCGCGCAACAATCTAGCGGCAAGGATTCCGTTGATAACGGTTCAGATTTGGTAAACACAATCATAATTTCCTGGTTTTCACGCAATTGCGAACACGGGACGGGTGGGACGGCGCGAAGGGAAAGCGGGCCGGATCGCCCGGTACAGATAAAAGGCTGGAAATGAGCGCATCCCGATTGAAAGTCTTCCTGACCGTCAAATTGCCTGACGTGGTCGAAACCCGGATGCGCGAGCTGTTCGACACCACCCTGTGGTACGACATGTCGCCGATGCCCCGCGACAAGATGCTGGCGGCCGCGCAGACGGCCGAGGTCCTGGTGACCTCGATCAACGACCGCATCGACGCCGATTTCATCGCCAATGCCGGCGAGCCGTTGAAGATGATCGCCAATTTCGGGGTCGGCTACGACCATATCGACGTCCAGGCCGCGGTCGACAAGGGGCTGATCATCACCAATACGCCGGGCGTGCTGACCGAAGACACCGCCGAAATGACCATGGGCCTGTTGCTGGCCGTGTCGCGCCGCTTCGTGGAAGGCGCTGAACTGGTGCAGAAGGGCGAGTTTTCGGCCTGGTCGCCGACCTTCATGCTGGGCCGGCGCATCTACGGCAAGCGCCTGGGCATTGTCGGCATGGGCCGCATCGGTCAGGCCCTGGCCCGGCGCGCCCGCGCCTTCGGCATGAGCGTGCACTACCATAACCGCAAGCCGGTCTCCGCGCGTATCGCCGACGACCTGGGCGCTACCTACTGGGACGATCTCGACCAGATGCTGTCGCGCGTCGACGTGGTCTCGATCAATGCGCCGGGCGGCGCCGGCACGCACCATCTGCTCAATGCCGAACGCCTGTCGAAGCTGCAGCCTCACGCCATCCTGGTCAATACGGCGCGCGGCCAGATCGTCGACGAGCAGGCCCTGGCCGCCATGCTGCGCGACAAGAAGATCTCAGGCGTCGGCCTGGACGTCTACGAACGCGAGCCAGCGATCAATCCGGAACTGACGGGCCTGGCCAATGCCATCCTGCTGCCGCACATGGCGTCATCGACCATAGAGGCGCGCACCGACATGGGCGACCGCGTGATCCTCAACATCAAGACCTTCCAGGACGGCCACCGTCCCCCTGACCGCGTCATCCCCGCAATGCTTTAGGCCGGCGATGCTTTAGGCCTGAAAAATCAACGCCGAGGCGAGGCTTTGAACTTTTTCCACAAAATCGTTCGAAAGGCCCTTGCCAAGGCTTTCGGCCTCCGTCTATAAGGCCCCCCTCTCCGGCGGGTTCCCCGCTCTGGACACAGATGAGCGGGCGTAGCTCAGCGGTAGAGCGCCACCTTGCCAAGGTGGATGTCGAGAGTTCGATCCTCTTCGCCCGCTCCAATCTTTCCCCTTATAATTCAGTTAGTTATAAGCCAAGGGAAGATTGCGCCTGCGGTATAAAAATACCGTACGACGAGTTGGGGACACTAGGGGGACGTTCCCGGGAAGAAACGTCTTTTCGGCAAAGCCGCCAATCCTGAAAAATTTGACCTTTTCGCAAGCGCCGGTTTCCGGCCTCGATGGTTTAGCGGGGCTAATCCGGGGAGCCCTCCCCTCAAGCGCAGAAAAAAATTTTCGCCGCCATTCATGCGGTTCGCATTTCGACGTCGACTGGCCGGTATTCAAATCGCCCGCTTCAGGCCATTTTGTCTCACACGATAAGAGTGGCATGAGGATAGGGCCCCTGATAACCTCAGGGCATCGTTTCCGCGCCAAAGCTTTCCAGGAGCCAGGTGATGAAAGGCCCGACGAACGCTCGATCCCGCCGCTTTGCGAAGGATCTTGACGAGGAATTCGACAGCGCAGCCGAGGCCTTCGGCAACATCACAATCACCCGAATTCGCGAAGCCTGCTTCAATTTCGGGATTCGTAAGCTTTCGGACTTCCCGAATCACACCCGCCGGGATTTCCAACTGCTGCACCTGTTCGGTCCGAAAGCGCTCGCGGCCCTGGACTGGATGCTCGACCGACACGGACTGAGCTTCGACGGCGAGGAATCCAGACAACCCCTCGTCGTCCCCGATCATGAAATAGACGACATCCGCGAGCGTCTCCTGCATCGGCTTTCGGCTAACGCGGAAAACGACCGCGGCATGCTGCTGAGCCCGAAAGACGTTTTTGTCCTGAGCGCGATGCTCAAGGATGAAATTCGAGCGCTGGCCGTCTCAGAATAGCCGCCGACTTTCGGACCATCCGCATTCTTCCCATCCCGATCGCCCACTGGCAGGCCAAGTAGGAGCTGGCGCCTTTCGCAAAAGCGGCCTTCAGCGCCGCCCGGGTGCCCTCGCGCGACAAAGTGAAGGAAGCCCTGATCTCGCTTACGGAGCCGTGCAGAGGCTCTATAGGCGACGGCGCCCCTTATCCACCTGACGCATGCCGTAGCGCACTTGTATCGCCCCTAAGGGAGCCCGGATAGGTATCCCCTCTCCGCTGCAGCGCACAATTTTCCTGCCATTTACCATTTATGGGCGATATTTTATTTACCGCATTACCACAGGATGTATTTTGAGGTATCGGTCATGGATTTTCAGCAAAACATAGAAGATATTGTCCGGCGGCTGAAAATCGGAGAGCTTTCTCCGTCCGACGCATCGTCCCTACTGCTCGCCCAAATCCATGACGAACTGACCGTCCAGCCTCCGCCCGCTTTGCTAGCGGAACTCGAAGCCTTTATTGCCAGGTCGTGTAGCCGTCACAGCGGCGGCGACGCCAACGACCAATCAATGCAGGTCTCGATCCTGCGCCGTGTCAGGCGTCTAAATGCTGGCCGCCACCTAATGCCGGTCCAAGACGGCGATATTGTCTGGATTTGATAGGATTTGCTTACTTCACTCGCACAGCACTTTGCGTCCTGGCTGTCGGCCCGATAACACCCACCAAAAATCCAGTCTTCATAAGGCTCCATCGGCCGACAAGCGGCTTGAGTGTTCGTTCGAATCCGCCGCCTTTAGATTCGAATGAAACCTTATGGCTGTTGTTTTGGGGATCGATATGGGCGCCGGCATTTTTTACGTCGATTTTAGTGCTGATAATTCTGTCCGCATGGCGTTGGCGCACAAGGGCCAGCGGCCGCCAACGCCGACCATTAGCTATTGCCACAATCTCTCCGACCTCGACGCCGAAATTGGCCGTTTCCTGGCAGCCCAAGGTAATCCGGATCTGATGGGCGCAGCCCTGTCGGTCTGCGGTTGGGAGCGCGACGGGGTGTTTGAGATGCCTAACCACTCCTACCAAATCGACCGCGAGTGGGTGCGCAAGCGGCTGAACGTCTCGCGCGTCCATCTGGTGAATGATATCGTTGCCGCGGCATTATCGATCGATCTGTTGGAGCCATCCGAACTGGTCACGGTGCACGCAGGATTGGCCGACCCGAATCTACCTCGCGCGCTTCTGGGTGTCGGCCGAAGTCTCGGGACAACGATCATCGTCAGAGACGAGTTGGGCGGCCCCATGGCCCTGCCCTGCGCCGGCGGTCACTGCGATTTGCCGGCCACCAATGAACGTGAATTTGCCGTGGTGCGCTACCTTGCGCAACAATTTGGCCACGTGTCCCGGGTACGCGCCCTATCAACCCGTGGACTAATCGATATCTACGAAGCGCTCCACGTTGCCGATGGCGGAACCGCCCCCGAGGTCACAGCTCAGCAGATTGCAGAGCTTGCGCTGGCGGGCCAACCGCTCGCCCGCGAAGCCGTCGAACTGGCGCTAGGCTGGCTGGCGGCAACCGCGGCAGACACGGTTCTGGCAGCGGGAGCCCGGGGCGGTATAGTCCTGGCGGGTACCTTTTTCAAAGTCCTGGACGGCTTGCTGTCGCCGCCGGCTTTCGCTCAGCGTTTCACCGACAAGGGGCGGCTCTCCGACATGTTGAGAGCCACACCGGTTTACATGATAACCGCGGCCGAACCGGAAATGATCGGGCTAAGTACCTTGTTCTCCGACAGCTGATCGCGATCATTCGAGAACCGTAACCAGGCATTCTTCACGCATTCGCCGCGGCCTGATGTTGCTGAAATCGCAAGGCAAAGAGCCAGTTGCGCAAAATTTGCGCGAGGCCTCAATCCAGACTTGTGTTTAGAAGCGTCCGACGATATCCGGATCGCACTAGAATAACGCCGGGGGGCGACGTGCCTGGGAAACGGAAGATAGTTTTGGCGAACCTCGCAGACTTGCGGGGCGACCTCGGTCTGAAGTTGGCCGACATGGCCGACGCAATCAAACCCATGACGCGGCAAACCCTGGGAGCGATCGAGAGCGGCGAGGCTAAGGACGCAATCTTCATGCACGCGCTGTTCGCACGAATGCGGGCAGCTTTCGCCCCGCGGTTCGAAATCTTCGAGTTTGTCGAAGTCGCCGATGAACCGGGTCGCTTTTGGGTTCGTTACAGAGCATCGGCCTCTGCCGGCAACGCCGAGCAGGAATTCGCGCGACTGTCGTTTCAGATAATGGACCTGAATAATAAGCTGCGGCGGGCCATGAAGGCGAGCGATGCAGGGCTTAGCCGCCAGGAGCCCTATTTGCGCGAGCTTTTCGACACGTTGTGCGAACATCTTGAGCGGCACGACGCGCCTTAGCCGCATCCACAACGAGTAATTTCCAACCGTGCAATGTTTCGGCGCGCCTGGACCGGCGTAAACACTCCTCCGGCAAGACCAGCCACGGTATCGGGCCGGCTGCCGGGCCATGCCAAGCTTTCCCAGATTTTACGATGCCCAAGGCAGAAGCCTGCAATGCATTGATGAATTAACCCCTATGAAATGCGCGAGGTCGTTCGTTGCCTTGAATAGGGTGAAGTGATGCGTTCAGAACCTTCGCCAACACAGCTCGACCGATATCTGCGCACGACGCATTTCCTGGCGGGCGCGCAGATCTACCTCAAGGATAATGTGCTTCTACGCGAGCCGCTCAGCCCCGAGCATTTCAAGGACAGGCTTCTTGGCCATTGGGGCACGACGCCGGGGATCAACCTCGTCTACGCTCATCTGAACCGAGCCATATTGGCCAGGGACCTGAACGTCCTGCTCATAACCGGTCCGGGCCACGGCGCGCCCGCCAATCTTGCGAACCTCTATCTTGAGGGCACCCTGGCCGATTTTTATCCGGAACTCACGTTCGACGCGGCGGGCATTCATCGCTTCGTAAAGTCGTTCTCCTGGCCGGGAGGCTTTCCCAGCCACTTGTATCCCGGCATTCCCGGCACGATCCACGAAGGCGGCGAACTCGGCTACGCCCTGGCAACAGCCTTTGGCGCAGCATTTGACAACCCGGACCTGATCGTCCCCTGCATCGTCGGTGACGGCGAGGCCGAAACGGGCCCTGCGGCCGCCGCGTGGCATAGCTCCAAGTTCCTCGATCCGGTGGAAAGCGGCGCCGTCCTGCCCATACTTCACGTCAATGGATACAAAATCTCCAATCCGACGATCTTCGGGGCCATGGATAATGACGAGCTCGGCGCCCTCTTCCGCGGCTATGGCTGGACTCCCCTGTTCGCGGATGAAACAAGCTTCGGTATCGCCCTGGACCAAAGCCTGGAGCAAATCGAGACCATCCAGAAAGCTGCTCGCGGCGGACAACGAAGCCTGAAGACCAGGTGGCCGATGATCGTCCTGCGTTCGCCCAAGGGCTGGACCGGCGTCAAGGAAATGGATGGCAAGCCTATCGAGGGCACATTCCGCGCTCACCAGGTTCCGGTGCCCGGGCCCAAGGCGAATCCCGACCATCTGAAACTGGTCGAGGCTTGGCTGCGCGCCTACCGTCCCGAGGAGTTGTTCGACGACAACGGCGCGCCCATGCCCGACGTTCTGGCGTGCTGCCCGACTGGCGACAAGCGGATCGGCCGCAATCCTCATGCTTACGGTGGACAGGTCCGCCAGCCCCTGACCTTACCGTCGCTTGAGGCCTTCGCCGGCAGCACGGAAGTCGGCCACGGCGGCGAAGACCTCAGCCCTGCGGGAACGGTCGGCGACTATCTCGGCCAGGTGATCGCAGCCAATCCGAAGACCTTTCGGATCTTCTCGCCCGACGAACTGGTCAGCAACAAGCTCGAAGGCGTGTTCAAGGCGCCGACCCAACGCAATTTTCAGTGGCCGGTCGAAGGCGACGATCATACCGAACACGTGGGCGCCGACGGCGGCCGAATTTTGGAAATCCTGTCGGAGCATACCTGCCAGGGCTGGCTGCAGGGCTACCTGCTGACCGGCCGCCACGGTCTTTTTCCGTCTTACGAGGCCTTCCTCAACATCATCGTCTCGATGATGGATCAGTTCGCCAAATTCCTCAAAATGAGCGCCAATTTCACATGGCGCCAGCCGATCTCGTCGCTGACCTATCTGGAAAGCTCGACCTTGTGGCGGCAGGAGCACAACGGCTTTTCCCATCAAAGCCCGGGACTGATCAACGCCCTTCTCAACAAGAAGAAAGACATAACGCGGGTCTATCTTCCGCCCGATGCCAATTGCCTATTGGCGACCATGGAGCACTGCCTGCAGGGCACGAACCACGTCAACCTGGTCGTCGCCAACAAGCATGCCTCTCCCGTTTGGCTGTCGATGGCCGAGGCGATCAGCCATTGCCGCGCCGGCGCCGGCATCTGGCACTGGGCCAGCACGGACGATGGGGTCGACCCGGACGTCGTCCTCGTCGGCATCGGCGACATCGTCACCCACGAGGTGCTCGCCGCGGCCGATATTCTTCGCCGCGAAGTCCCCGAATTGCGGGTGCGTGTCGTCAACGTCACGGATCTTCTGATTCTCGACCGGGAAAGCGAGCATCCCCACGGTCTGCACGCGGATATGTTCAACGCCCTGTTCACGCCCGACCGGCCGGTCGTCGTCAACTTCCACGGCTATCCGAGCGCGGTCGAGCAGCTTCTGTTCGGCCGGGAGGTCGGACTGCGTTTCAAGATCAACGGCTATCGCGAGGAAGGCACGACCACGACGCCCTTCGATATGCTGGTCCGCAACGGGACCAGCCGATATCATCTGGTGATACAAGCCGTCCGGTTGGCGGCCGAGCGCAACCCGAAGGTCGCGGTTGCAGCCAGTGACCATGTCGAGCGCTACGAATACCTCCTGCGCGATTTCGGCGATCGCATCCGGCGCGACGGCATGGACGCCGAGGAAATCACCCAGTGGCGCTGGCCCGAAGGAAAGGTGCCGGCATGAAGATCCTGGTCCTCAATTCCGGCAGTGGCAGCCAAACCTGTTCGCTGTTCGATCTGGCGGCCGCGCCGGATCAACTGCAAAGCCCGCGGGAGCCGATTTGGGAGGCGCGCGTCGAAACGACGAGCCTGGACGGAAAAGCGATCCGCCGTGACCTGACGATTTCGCGAGAGGGCAAGGAGATCGAGCAACGATCGCTCGATACCGGCCGCCCTATGACCGAGGTGCTGAGGTCGCTGCTGCAGGACTCATGTGGCGACGATAAGCCGATCCGCGGGCCCGAAGAGGTGAATGCCGTCGGCCACCGTGTCGTTCATGGCGGCCGCGATTTCCGTGGCGCAACCCTGATAGACGGCCACGTGGAAAACAAGATCCATGAGTTGGCCGCCTTCGCCCCTCTCCATAACCCGAGCAATCTCGAAGGTTTCCGGATCGCCCGCGAACTGTTTCCTGACGCCCGGCAGATCGCCGTCTTCGACACGAGCTTCCACCAAAGCCTGTCCGATGCCGCCAGCATCTACCCTGGGCCGCTGCAATGGCAGGATCAGGGCATTCGCCGGTACGGGTTCCATGGCACCAGTTTTCGCTGGGCGATGGGGCGCGCCGCCCAGCTGCTCGGCAAGCCCGCCGACCAGTTGCGGCTCATCGTCTGCCACCTGGGCGGCGGCTGTTCCCTGGGCGCGATCAAGAACGGCAAGAGCGTCGACACGACCATGGGCTTTACCCCGCTCGATGGCATCGCCATGTCGACACGTTCCGGCGGCCTCGATCCCGGTATTCTGCTTTATCTTCTGCGCCAAGGCATGGGCGTAGATGACCTCGAAGCAACGCTGAACAAGCGTAGCGGCCTGGCTGGCTTATCGGGCCTGCCGGGCGATACCCGGATCATCGAAACGGAGATCGCAAAAGGAAATACCCGGGCCGGGCTCGCGAGAGCGGTCTTCGTTCACCGGCTTTGCGCAGGCATCGGCCAAATGATCGCAGGCCTGGCGGAAAAGCCGGACGCGATCATTTTCACCGATGTCATCGGCCTCGACGATCCGGAAATCCGGCGCCTGGCCTGTGAGCCCTTCCGGTTTCTCGGAGCGGATTTGGACCCGGCATTGAACGCTGCCTCGCCGGTGGACACAGACGTTTCGACGGCTGAAAGCGAGGTCAGGATCCTCGTCATCAAAGCGCGCGAAGCTTGGCAGATCGCATTGGACTGCCTCGCCATCGAGCCGATTCAGCCTTGAGTGCGCGCGGCGCGAAACGCTCCCCGTCGGCCAGGCTGATCGTTGCATTCAGGCCGCCTCGGCGCCGTATTTGCGACAATGTTCGAGATACGCCTTCTCATGATGCGCCAACAAGTCGACCACGGCGGTGAACAGCCAGGTCGGCGCATCGAGCGTCTTGCTGCGATGGCGCGCCAACTGCTTGCGCCATGCGATCCTTTCCTCGCCCGTCATCTGCCTTGCGTGCCCCTTACCGACGACCGCAGCCAGGTAGAACGCGACCTTCAAGGCTTCGTCGGAGGTAAGCTGCTCGATTTCGAACTTCAGATCCTGGGGCATCAGTTCACGGACGAAGACCGACTTGCCGAGAAGCGCGTCCCACTGCATGCGATCTCCCAAAGCCGGCGAAAGGTGCCAGGCGCCCGTGACAACACGTTCGCCATTGTCCTTTGGCATGTCCGCGTGGGGTGCGGCCGGTGCGACAGCGCGAACGGCTTCCTTGATGTCCATCAGGCAAAGCTCGCCCTTGGCGCCGCCCACCGAGATCAGAACCGCAAAGCGCAAAAGGCCCAGCGAGCTACAGCCCTTGACCCAATAGGCGGCGTCGAGGACTTCAATCTGAGCATCGTCATCGCGCGACTTCAAGGACGTCACCAAACGACGAAGCTTTTCCTGCTGGAAAAATTCATTGATCGCAGCGCGCTCGACCTTGTCGATCTTGATAAAGGTCTTGCCCAGGGGAATCTTGGGTGTCGTATCCTTGATGCGCTCCCGGGCCAACTGCTTCCAGTTGCGCTTCAGAGCGCTTCTGAGGGTGCGTTCGATCGCCTCGGGACGCTCGATTTTGTGTTCGTCCAGGTCGTCCGTAAAGGCGGCTTCGTAGCCCAACACCAACTGCTCGATGATGCGCGACGTCATGACGCCCGGCAAATTCGACCCGCGAGCCGCACTCGCCAGGGAAAGTCCGAGCCGGATGAGGTCGTGGGCGGGGTTGCCGATTACGGTCTGGTCAAGATCCCGGATCTGAACGTCGATCGTGCCCTTGGCGCTGGCAATGGGCCCGAGATTGCCGACATGGCAGTCGCCGCAGATCCACACCGGCGGTCCGGCCGGAATTTCGCCGGCTTCGGAGCTGGCGAGCCAATCGTAAAATTGAGCCGTATTTCCCCTGACATAGGCATGGGCGGAGCGGGACATTTTCAAATTGCGGGTCGATACCAATAATTCGGCCCGGTCGACCGCTTTGAATTTTTGTTTTGTTGCCGTCATTAATGCCCTCGAGCGGGATGAATAAAACGCGATCGTCGCGGAAATGATGTGTGCCGGCGTCACCCGAAGATCTCTGTACAGATTCGTACATCTGTGGCCGGCAAAAGGATCGATAAATGGAACCGCATAAACACACGATCCTTCTTGTCGATGACGAGAACGAAATTCGGAGCATGCTTCGAATTTTTCTTGATGTGGAAGACTATAATGTCATTGAAGCCGAGGATGGCAAAACGGCCCTGAAGAAGGTCATCAACGACAAGCCGGACCTGATTGTCCTCGATCTCGGGCTCCCCGATATCGACGGGCAGGAAGTGCTCCGCAAGGTGCGCGGTTTCTCGCAAGTCCCCATTATCGTGCTGACCGCGCGCGACGACGAAGCCCAATTGGTCAAGGCGCTGAACCAGGGGGCGGACGACTACGTCACAAAGCCTTTCCGCGCCGAGGTGCTTCTGGCTCGGATCGGTGCCAATCTCAGAGGACACCAGTCTTCGAAAGTCGAGAGCGTGGAGTTGTCGAACGGTCCGATCCGCATGGACCTGCACCGGCACGAGGTGTTCATCGGCGACAAGCGCCATGGATTACTTACGCGCGTGCCGGCACTATGCTGAGTCCCATCGGCCCATTTTTCACGCCCATCGTCATCCGCGCACAAGCTTGGCGACACCTTCCAATCACACCCATCACCGGTTCAAGTGAAGGATACGCGTCAATGCACTCCCCGGCCCGAATTCTCGTCGTCGAAGACGACAACCTGCTGCGTTTCGTGATCTGCGAAGTCCTGCGCGACGGGGACCTGGAGGTCGTCGAGGTCGCAAACGCCGACGCGGCGCTTCTGTACCTGAAGACCAAGGACAGTATCGATTTGGTTTTCACCGATGTGAATATGCCCGGGTCGATTGACGGACTGGAGTTGGCCCAGGCGGTCAACGAGAACTTTCCCGAGGTCAAGGTCCTCGTCACGTCCGGCAACACGCCGGCCGCGTCGACCGGGCCGAACCCGTTCATCCCCAAGCCCTATGTCGTCTACGACGTCCTAGACAAGATCAGGGCTGCCCTCTAGCCGGTCGTCGCCCGACACGGCCGGCGCCGGCCAGGTTAGATTCCCGGAAACTTATAATCTCGGCAAGTCTATTTGAGCAGGCCGACGGTTTACCGAAGCGGCCCACCAGCGCGCTTACACGCTTTTTATGGGAACTCCCTACTTATCCCTCGGCGTCTTAGCGGCTGTGGGTCTACCAACTGTTCCTGAAAATTAGAAGGAGCTCTGTGATGGCCGGCATTGGATTGAACACCCCCAAAGCCAGCCTCGGGCGCATGCTTCTCAGTGTCGTCCTCGGCCTGGTCGGACTCATACTGCTGGTAGGCGGTATCTGGCTGATCGCCGTCGGCGGCAGCTGGTACTATGGCCTGGCCGGCCTTGCGCTGCTGATTTCGAGCGCCTTGATCTGGCGGGGCGATCTGCGCGGCGCGGGACTCTATATCGCCACCTACGTCTGCACCGTCGCCTGGGCTTTTGCCGAATCCGGACTCAACGGCTGGGCGTTGGTGCCTCGGCTGGTCGGGCCGACCATCCTCCTGATCTGGGTCATCGCAATTTTTCCCGACCTCGACGACGAGGGCCGCAGGGCCCGAGCGCCAAGCTTCGCCGCCCTGCTCGCTTTTCTCGTCGTCCTGGGTATCGCCATCGGCGTCACCAATACCTCGCCCGTCCTGTCGCCGGTGCCGGACGCCCAGGCCTCGGTCAATCTTGACAGCAACACGCCAGCCGCCGCCGATTGGCCGGTCTATGGCGGCGGACCGTCGGAGCAACGCTATTCCGAGCTGACCCAGATCAACCTGCAAAACGTCAAAAGCCTCAAACGTGTCTGGACCTATCACACCGGCGAGCTGGCGACGGAACGGCCGGACAAGTTCGGCGCTGAGACCACCCCCCTGAAGATCGGCGATACGGTCTATGGCTGCTCCGGCATGGACAAGGCCTATGCGCTCGACGCCGCCACCGGCCAGGAAAGGTGGAGCTACGACCCGCAGGTCGACAAGCAATATATTCCCTATGTCGCGTCGTGCCGGGGCTTGGCCTATTACAAGGTGCCGACCGCCGGCCCGTCCAATCCGTGTGCCACGCGCATCATCTGGGGCACACTCGACGGCCGCGTCATGGAGGTCGATGCCGCGACCGGCAAGCTATGCGCCGGCTTCGGCGTCAACGGCTCCGTCAATATCACCCAAAACATGGGTAAGATCATTCCAGGTATGGTTGCCATCGACGCCCCACCCGTCGTCGTCCAAGGCGTGATCGTCACCGGCCATCAGGTCCAGGACGGCCAGTACCGCTGGTCGCCGACCGGCGCCATCCACGGCTATGACGCGGTCACCGGGCAACTGAAATTTGTCTGGGATGTCATGCGCCCGGACATCACCACCACGCCACCGCCGGGCCAGATCGAAACGCTGGGCACGCCCGACATGTGGACCGAGGCGACCGGCGACGAACAGCTGGGCCTGGTCTACCTGCCCGAAGGCAATTCGACGGCCGACTATTATTCAAGCCTGCGCCGGCCGCTGGAAAAGCAGGTGTCATCGGCCCTGGTCGCGCTTGACGTCCATACCGGCAAGCCGCGCTGGGTCTTCCAGACGGTAAAGAACGACGTCTGGGACTACGACCTGGGCTCGCAACCCACCCTGATCGACTATCCGACCGACCACGGAACCGTGCCGGCGATCATCCTGCCGTCGAAGCCCGGCGAGATCTACATCCTCGATCGCCGTACCGGCCAGCCCCTGACGCCCGTCAGGACGGTCGCAGCCCCCGTCACCGGGGTCGAGCCGTCGCAGCGCTCGCCGACCCAGATCCTGTCGGGCTTCGCCACCTTGCGTAAGCCCGACCTCAAGGAAAGCGACATGTGGGGCATGTCGTTGATCGACCAGATGATCTGCCGCATCCAGTTCCGCATGGCGTCGTACAAAGGGGAATTCACTCCGCCGACGCTGAACCAGCGCTTCATCGAATATCCGGGCTACAACGGCGGCTCCGATTGGGGCTCGATTGCCGTCGATCCGCATCGCGGGATCATGGTCGCCAACTATAACGACATGCCCAACTACGACAAGCTGATCAGCCGGCGCGCCGCCGACAAGCAGGGCATCTACGGCCTGGGCGATCCGCGCGACACCAAGACCTCGCCCAACGAGGATCTGGGACCGCAGGAAGGCACGCCCTATGCCGACATCATCAATGCCGGCTGGCAGATGCCTTTCACTCAGATGCTGTGCAAGCAGCCACCCTATGGCTGGATCCGCGCCATCGACCTGAAGACCGGCAAGTCGCTATGGGACCGGCCCTTCGGCACGGCGCGCGCCAACGGCCCGTTCGGCCTGCCGACCTTCGTCAATATTGACATCGGCACGCCGAACAATGGCGGCTCGGTGATTTCGGCCGGCGGGCTGATCTTCGTCGCGGCCGCCTCTGACAACCTGATCCGAGCCATTGATATCAAGACCGGCAAGACGGTGTGGTCGGACGTGCTGCCGGCCGGCGGCCAGGCGACGCCGATGCTCTATAGCGAGAACGGCAAGGAATACCTGGTGATCATGGCTGGCGGCCATCACTTCATGAAGACCCCGAAGGGCGACCAACTCGTCGCCTATGCCCTGCCTTGATTGGCACGCACCGTCGAGCGGACTGCCACCACTCCGCCATGCACGTCATCTGGCGAGGGTTTCGGCCAAGAAGGCGGCTGTTCGGCTGGCGGGATCGGAGCCCACGACGGACGGCCGTCCGGCGACCACAACCTTGCCGCCTTCGTCGCCGGCGCCAGGTCCCATGTCAATGACCCAGTCGCATTGAGCGACGGTGCGCATATCGTGTTCCACGACCACTACCGTATTGCCGGCGTCGACCAGCCGGTTGAGCTGGACCAGCAGGCGGTCGATGTCGCGCGGGTGCAAACCGGTCGTCGGTTCGTCAAGGACATATAGGGTGGCGCCACGCTGGGTGCGCTGCAATTCGGTTGCCAGTTTGATGCGCTGCGCCTCGCCGCCTGACAGTTCAGTCGCCGGCTGGCCGAGCTTGAGATAACCGAGGCCGATATCGCGCAGCACCGTAAGTGCCCGCATGACCGGCCCTTCTTCGGCAAAGACGTCGCATGCCTCGGCGACGGTCAGCCCCAGCACATCCGCAATCGTCCGGCCGCGCCAGGTGACGCTCAAGGTGTCGGGATTGTACCTTGTGCCGTGGCATTCGGGGCATGGAGCGTAGACGCTCGGCATGAAAAGAAGCTCGACGCTGACAAACCCCTCCCCTTCGCACACCGGGCAGCGCCCCTTGGCGACGTTGAAGGAGAACCGGCCGGCATCGAAACGCCGCTTGTGCGCTTCCGGCGTCGCCGCGAACAATTTGCGGACATGGTCGAACAGGCCGGTATAGGTGGCCAGGTTGGAGCGTGGCGTGCGACCAATCGGCTTCTGGTCGACCTCGATGACGCGGCCGATCTGATTGACATCGCCTGCCAGACGCCCGCTGGCTTTCTGCGACGGTGCGTCTTCGAGCGAGAGCTCTTCGTCGCCAGCGGGCCCCGCCTGTTTCAGGTGCGCGCTCATCAGCTCCAGCAAGGCCTGGCTGATCAGGCTAGACTTGCCGGAGCCGGAGACGCCGGTCACCGCGGTAAAGCAGCCGAGCGGGATTTCGACGTCGACCGAGCGCAAGTTGTTGCGGCTGACCTGTTCCAGCCGCAACGCGCCCTGCGGTTGACGATCGGGCGATGCGGGCCGGGCGATCTCGTTGAAAAGGTATTGGCGGGTTCGCGACGCTTCGACTTGGGCCAGGCCTTCAGGCCGGCCGCTATAGAGAACGCGGCCGCCTTCGCTGCCGGCTTCCGGACCGACATCGACCAACCAATCGGCGCGGCGCATCATCTCGACATCGTGCTCAACGACAAAGACCGAATTTCCCGACGATTTGAGCCGGTGCAAGGCGTCGAACAGGGCCTGCCCGTCGGCCGGGTGCAGCCCGGCGGTCGGCTCGTCGAGCACATAGACAACGCCGAACAGGTTCGACGCCAACTGGGTCGCCAGTCGAAGGCGCTGCAATTCCCCCGGCGAGCAGGTCGGCGTGCTGCGATCAAGCGACAGGTACCCCAGGCCGAGTTCGGTCAGGGCCTGCAGGCGACCGAGCAGGTTTGAACACAGCCGCTCGGCGGCCAGCCGTTTTTCGATCGACAGGTTTTCCGTCCGTCGCACGTCCGGCGCCTGGGCGTGGGTGGATCCGCCGGCCTTGACGCGGTCTTCGAGCGCCGCCTTCGCGGCTTCGCGGCTCGGCAGCTCGCCGCGGTCGGCATCCCCTGCGCTCAACCGCCCTTCCGCGGCCGGACGCACGATATCGGCCAGTTGCGACAGGGTCTTTTCCGACAGTTCGGCGATATCATAGCCGGCAAAGGTCACCGACAGGGCCTCACGCTTCAGGCGCTTGCCGTCGCACAGCGGGCAATTGCCGGCCCGCATATATTGCAGGACGCGCTTGCGCATCTGAGCGCTTTCGGTGTGGGCAAGCGTATATTCGAGATGGCGTTTGGCGCTGCTGAACGTGCCTTCGTAGCTGGGTTCCGCCTTGCGCTTGAGCGCGTGGCGCGTCTGCTCGGGCGTCAGGCCGGCATAGACCGGGACGCGGGGCTGCTCATCGGTAAACAGGATCCAGTCGCGCTGCGCTTTCGGCAGATCCTTCCACGGAAGGTCGACGTCGTAGCCCAGGGAGACCAGGATATCGCGCAGGTTCTGGCCGCCCCACGCCATGGGCCAGGCGGCGACCGCGCGCTGCCGGATGGTCAGGGTCGGGTCGGGCACCATGGTCTCTTCCGTCATGGTATAGACGCGCCCGATGCCGTGGCATCGCGGACAGGCACCCTGCGGCGTATTCGGTGAAAAATCCTCGGCGTACAACATGGGCTGGTGCGCCGGATAGCTGCCGGCGCGCGAGTACAGCATGCGGATCAAGCTCGACAGGGAGGTCAGGCTGCCGACCGAGGACCGCGTACTGGGCGTGCCTCTTTGCTGCTGCAGCGCCACGGCCGGCGGCAGGCCGTCGATGGCGTCGACGTCGGGCACGCCGACCTGGTCGATCAGGCGACGCGCATAAGGCGAAACGGATTCGAAATAGCGGCGCTGGGCCTCGGCGTAGAGCGTGCCGAAAGCCAGGGACGATTTACCCGAGCCGGATACGCCTGTGAAGACGACCAGTTTGTCCCTCGGAATACGGACGTCGACGGCCTTGAGATTGTGCTCGCGCGCCCCGCGCACGTCGACGAAGCCGGCCGGGAGAAATGGGGTGTCGCTATGGTCCATGTCCTGATGTCGATCAAACGCCGTAAACGGTCGATGCTAATCGTTCCGATACGCCCTATGCAATGGCCGCGGCCGACCTATTGCGAAAACCGTTCAGCCCGCTTGATGACCGGCGTCTCCGCGGCGCCGGATTGCGTCGAGACATTGAAACTTGATGCCCGTTTCCGCACCTTCGCCAGCCAAACAAGGAGATGAGCCATGACCGACGACATCGAAATCGCCGAAAAATTCTGGAAGGCGCTGAAATCCGACCGTACCGCGATGGTCTGGGTCGAGGGGACAACCGGCAGCCGGCCGATGACGGTACTGGCGGATCCTGACACTCAAAAGGGCCCGCTCTGGATCTTCACATCGAACGAGACGGACCTGGCACAAGCCTTGTCCGGTCCGAAAAAGGCCGCACTGGCCTTTTCCAGCAAAGGTCATGACGTGTTCGGCAGCGTCGACGGGGAAATCTCCATCTCGAACGACCGCGCCACCATCGATCGCCTGTGGAATCCCTTCGTCGCGGCCTGGTTCGAAGGCGGCAAGGACGATCCGAAGGTGACGCTTCTGCGGTTCGACGGCACCGACGCCAAGGTGTGGATCGATGGCTCGAACCTTCTTGCCGGCGCCAAAATCCTGCTCGGCGTCGATCCGAAAAAGGACTACCGGGACAAGGTCGCGGAGATCAAGGTCTGAGCCAAACGACATCGCCGGCCACTTACGAGCGATCCATGTGAGAGGCCGGCCTTGCCGGGGTAGCCTCGCGCAGAGGCACCGCCGAGGTATGCGCGACCGTCAGGCGCACGCCCCTGGCCGCCTGCAGCATTTCGACGACGAAGGCGGTGAGCGCGCCCATCGTCAGCACAATGGCGCCGCCGAACACCAGGAACAATAAGGTGGCACTGGACGCGCCGCCGACCTCGCCCAGGAACAGGACCAGCACCGTGGCGCAGGTCAGGCCGCCGGCGAAGGCCGCCAGGACGACCGCGCACTCCAGGGCCCGCAGCCGGCGTTTGACCAGCTTCAGGTTTTCACGCAGTTCCGGGCTTGCCTCGACCGTGGACAGGGCCCGCGCCTGGTCCGAGGTCCGGGCCAGTCGCGTCGAGAAGACGCCCAGCAAGGCCGCTATGCCCGACAGGAGGAAGACCGGCGCCAGGGCCTGCTGGACGACGTGGGCGGCGGTCTCAAAAGTGTAGGCTTGCATCTCGCACCGCCTTCCCTCGTCCTTATGCCGCCTCTAATGCAAGCCGCCCACGCTCATATATTTGACGTGCAGGTATTCATCGATGCCGAGCACGGAGCCCTCGCGACCGATCCCGCTGTCCTTGACGCCGCCGAACGGGGCGACCTCCGTGGTGATGAGGCCCTCGTTGATCCCGACCATCCCCGATTCCAGCGCCCGGCCGACCCGGAAGGTCCGCGCCAGGTCACGGGTATAGAAATAGGCGGCCAGGCCGAACTCCGACGCATTGGCGGCCGCGATCGCCTCGTCTTCGTCTTTAAAGCGGATCAGCGCGGCGACCGGACCGAAGGTCTCCTCGTGCGTCAGGCGCATCTCAGCCGTGACGCCGGTGAGCACGGTCGGCTCGTAAAAGGTGCCGCCCAGCGCATGGAGCTTGCCACCGGTCAGAACGGTAGCCCCCTTCGCCACCGCGTCCTTGACGTGAGCGTCGACCTTGTCCACCGCGGCCTGGTTGATCAGCGGCCCTTGCTGGACGCCGGCATCGAAGCCGTTGCCGACCTTGAGCCGCTTGACGCGCTCCGTCAGGCGCGCGGCGAAGGCGTCGTAGATACCGTCCTGCACGTAGAAGCGATTGGCGCAGACGCAGGTCTGGCCGGAATTGCGGAACTTGCCGGCGATGGCGCTGTCGACCGCCAGGTCGAGGTCGGCGTCGTCGAAGACGATCAGCGGCGCGTTGCCGCCCAGTTCCATGGACAGCTTCTTCATGGTGTCGGCCGACTGCTGGTAGAGCAGCTTGCCGACGCGCGTGGAGCCGGTAAAGGTCAGCTTACGCACCAGCGGATTGGCGGTCAGTTCGGCGCCGATCTCGGAGCTTTGGCCGAGGACGACATTGACGACGCCGGCCGGCAGTCCGGCCTTTTCGGCGATGGCCGCATAGGCCAGGCCGCTATAGGGGGTCAGTTCCGCCGGCTTGACCACCACCGTGCAGCCGGCCGCCAAGGCGGGCGCGATCTTGCGCGACAGCATCGACATCGGGAAATTCCAGGGCGAGATCGCCGCGACCACGCCGACCGGTTCGCGGGTGACCAGGATCTGGTTGTTTTTCCACGGCGACGGCACGATCATGCCGTTGACCCGGCGCGCCTCTTCGGCGAACCACTGGACGTAGTTGGCGCTGAGCAGGACTTCGGCGCGGGCTTCAGCGAGCGGCTTGCCCTGCTCGAGGGTCAGCATGGAACCCAGGAGCTCGACGTTTTCGCGCATGATCGCCGCCATGCGCAACAGGGCGTCGGCGCGCTCCGACGCCAGGGTGGTCGACCACGTCTTGAAGGCTGTGTGTGCGGCGTCGATCGCCGCCTTGGTCTCCGCCCGGCCCGCCCACGGGATCGTGCCGATGACCGCGCCGGTCGCCGGATCGACAACGTCGTGGCGCATACCGCTGTCGGCGTCGCGCCAGGTGCCGCCGATGGCGTTCTGCTCCCTTAACCAGCCGCCGGCCTTCAGGGTTTCGATGAGTTGAGTGGTCATGATGGTCTCCATTCCTTAAGTGCGCGACGTTGGCGCGCTGGTTTTTGAGGGATTGCAAAGAGATCGAGCGCCGGATTTGGCCCGGCGCTCGCGGGCCGGTCAGGCGGCGTTGCTGACCAGGACGAGCTTCTGGTTGACGAACTCCTTGATGCCCAGTTGGGACAGCTCGCGGCCGTAGCCGGAGCGCTTCACACCGCCGAAAGGCAGCTCGGGCGCGGTCGAGGCGAAGGTGTTGATCCAGATGGCGCCGGTCTCGATGCGCGAGGCCAGGGCCTTGGCGCGTTCGATGTCCTTGGAGAAGACCACGCCGGCCAGGCCGAAGTGCGAGTCGTTGGCCAGCTCGACAATCTCATCGTCGGTCTTGACGACGTAGATCTGGGCGACCGGGCCGAAGAACTCCTCGAAATAGGCCGGGTTGTCGCGGGTGACGTGGGTCAGGATCGTCGGCTCGAAGAAGTTGCCGGCCCGATCGATCGGCTTGCCGCCCAGGTGCAAGGTCGCGCCGGCGTCGACCGCGCGCTGGACCTGCTTGGCGAGGCCGGCGCTGGCCTCGGCCGACGACAACGGCCCGAGCTTGGTGTCCTCATCCATCGGATCGCCGATCTTGACCGACGCCATGGCCTGGGTGAAGCGCTCCAGGAAGGTGTCGGCGATGGCTTCATGCAGCACGAAGCGCTTGGCGCAGATGCACTCCTGGCCGGAAATGTGCAGGCGGGAGAAGACACCGGCCTCAAGCGCCTTGTCGAGGTCGGCATCGTCCAGGACGACGAAGACGTCATTGCCGCCCATTTCCAGGGTCGACTTCTTCAGGTGCTTGGCGGCCTGGGTGGCGATGGCGGCGCCCGCCCCTTCCGAGCCGGTCATGGCGGCGCCGACGATGCGGTCGTCGGCGATGATGTCGGAGACCTGGGCCGAGGTGATGAACAGGTTGGCCCACGCCCCCTTGGGCGCGCCGGCTTCGTTCACCAGTTCCTCGAACACGCTCGCGCAGTGCGGAACGATCGAGGCATGTTTGGAGACGACGGGATTGCCCGCCGCGAAGTTCGGCGCAAACACGCGCATCAGCTGGTAGTACGGGAAGTTCCAGGGTTCCACGACCATCATCACGCCCAGCGGATGGTGCTCAATCCAGGCTTCGCCGAGCGCGGAGTCGATCTTCACAGGCGCCAGGAAGTCTTCCGCCTTGCGGGCGTAGAAACGGGCGATCTGGGCGATGATCCAGACCTCGTCACGCGCGTCGGAGATCAGCTTGCCCATCTCTTGCACGCAGATCCTGGCCAGTTCCTCGGCGCGGGCATCGATAAGGTCGGCCAGCCGCTCCAGGACCTGGGCCCGCGGCTTGATCGGCCCCTGCGACCAGCTCGACTTATAAAGCGCCTGCGCCGCGGTCAGCGCCGCCTCGATATCGGCGTCGGTGTGGTTGGGATAGGTTTTGACCAGTTCACCGGTCGTCGGGTTGATCGTTTGGTAGGCCATGCTCGGCTCCTCTAGAATGTGCAATCGGCGCCCGTGCGACGCCCCGGTCCGAGGTGAGATGCCTGGAAAAATCCGATCGCACGCCATCCTCGCCATTAGAGGTACGCCAGGGCAGACATGTCCGAAATGTCGAAAATACGTCAATTTAGGTCACATATTGCCGATGCCTTAGGACCGGGCCAGCGCCGGCCGAATGATGTCCTAAATCTCCGCTTATATGGCATTTGAGACGCCGACATGCCGGCGTAGTCTTCAGCCCAGAGTTCAAACCCGAGCCGCTAAAGACAATCTACGCCCATGAGCATCCCGCTCCACGGCGCCGGCTCCCTGGATAATGGAGAGTAAAAAATGACCGCATCCAAAGGCAAGGTCCTCGTCGTGATGTCGAGCGCCAATTCCCTCAACCTCAAGGATGGCAAGGCCTACAAGACCGGCTACTACCTGAATGAGTTCGTCATCCCTTACCGCAAGCTGGTCGCGGCCGGTTACGAGCCCGTGCTCGCCAACCCGGACGGCGACCGCCCGGTGATGGACGCCAATTCCAACAACGCCATGTTCTTCGGCGGCGACGATGCCGCTCGCGCCGATGCCCTTCGCTTCGCCGAAGGCCTGGACGCCTTGAACCATCCCAAGACCCTGGCGGCCGTCATCGCCGAAGGCACGGACGGCTATGTCGGCCTATTCATCCCCGGCGGCCATGCGCCGATGGCCGACCTGCTGAAGGACAAAAACCTCGGCAAGATCCTCACGAGTTTCCACGACACCGGCCGTCCGACCGGCATCGTCTGCCATGGTCCGATCGTGCTGTTGTCCGCTCTGCCCGATCCCGACGCCTTCATCGCCTCGATGATCGCCGGCGACGGCAAGGCAAGTTCGCTCACCGCCGGCTGGCCCTATGCCGGCTACCGCCTGACCGTCTTCTCGACCGGCGAGGAACAGGCGCTGGAAGGCCCCAGCGGCCTGGGCGGCAATGTCCAGTTCTACCCGGTCAACGCCCTGGCCGAAGCCGGCGCTCGCGTCGAGACCATCGCCAACTGGCACTCCAATGTGGTCATCGATCGCGAGCTGATCACGGGCCAGCAACCGATGAGCGCTCCGGCCTTCGGCGACGCCCTGGTCGCCCAGCTCAACGCCCACGTCCAGCACTGAGGTCTAGGTCCCCGGCTTCGGCCGGGGACAACCGGCGTATCCTGCTGACGCAAACCGACGGGACACGGGCGCAAAGCCTGCGCCGCACCCCAAAGGAGATCGCCATGACGACCGACATCACCCACGACCTGCCCAAGGTCGTCGCCGACTATATCGCCGCCTGCAATGGCCATGATATCGAGGCCTGGATGACGACATTCGCCCCCGACGCCCTGCTCAACGATATTTCGCGCGAGTTCATCGGCGCCGAGGCGATCCGCGGCTTCGCGGCCAAGGAGATCTTCGGCGACAACGTGACGATGGCGGTCCACCGCGCCTGGGATCGCCATGGCAATATCACGGTCCATACCAAGTTCGACGGGACCTACGACAAGACCAACCTGCCCGATCCCCTGATCCTTACCCAGTATTTCACATTGAAGGATGGCCTGATCACCCAACTGGTCATTCTTCGCAACAAGACGCCGGTTTAATACCCGCGCCGCACGGAGAGTCCGATGCCCTATCTGCAACTCGACCTCAACGATCCCCATCCCATCGCCAGCAAACGCGCGCTCGCCAAGGCGATGAGCGAGACCTATGCGCGCATGATGTCGGTCGATATCCGGCGCATCAGCGTCGCCATTCGCGAACTGGGCGAAGGCGGCGTATGGCGGTGCGCCGAGGACGGCGGCGATCCCGTGCCGGTGTCGGTGATGATGCTGGATATTCGCCGCGGCCGGCCGGCGGAACTGCGCATGGAGGTGGCCAAGGCGCTGTGCCGGCACTGCATCGACATTCTCGGGCTGGAGGAAAACCGCCTCAATGTCGAGTTCACCCAGCACGCCGGCGACGAGATGTATCACCCGTCACTCGGCGGCTATAGCCCGGAATGGGCGCCGGATGAAGCTTAGAGCGCAATCCGATAAAGTGGAAACCACTTTTCGGTTAAATTGCGCGACCAAACAAAGACCTAGAGCGTGCTGCGTTTCCCTCTAAACGCAGCACGCTCTAGGTCTGCTTGCCTTGATAGAGATCAAGCTTTCCGACGATGAAGGTTTCGATATCGCGAAGGGCTGCGATCTTCTCCCGGACCTGGACCAGGCGCTCTTCGAGGAAGACGACGGTCTCCGCTTCTGAGAACGGCGCCTCGGCATGGGCTTTCAGCAATGGGCCGATGTCCTTCAGGGCAAAGCCCAGCCGCTGCGCCTGGCGAACCTTGTCGATCGTGTCGAGCGCATCGGCGCCATAGTCCTTGTACCAGCGTGTGCCGGCGCGCTTGCGTGCCGAGGCGATGAGCCCAAGGTCCTCGTAATGGCGGATGCCGTCCTTGGACAGGCCGGACACCTTGGCAAGCTCGCCGATCAGCATGAATTTTCCTGTTGACTGTGGGGTTACCCCACAGATTATGGCCATGGGCGAGACTGAACTCAAGCCCGGATTTTCCTCATGGCCCGCCCCAAGAAACCCAAACCCGTCGCCCTTGTCACCGGCGCCAGCGCCGGCATGGGCAAGGACTTCGCCCTGCGCCTGATCCAGGAAGGCTACATCGTCTACGGCGGCGCGCGCCGGGTCGACAACATGAAGGAGATCACCGCCGCCGGCGGCCACGCCCTGGCGCTGGACGTAACCGACGAGGCCCAGGCCCGCGCGGCGATCGCGCACATCATCGCCGAGCAGGGACGCGTCGATGTCCTGATCAATAATGCCGGCTACGGCCAATATGGGGCGGTCGAGGACGTCCCGCTGTCCGAGGCCCGCCGCCAGATGGAGGTCAACCTGTTCGGCCTGGCCCTGATGAGCCAGCTTGTCCTGCCGCACATGCGCCGCCAGAAGGGCGGAACGATTTTCAACATTTCCTCGATCGGCGGGAAGGTGGCCATGCCGATGGGCGGGTGGTACCACGCCTCGAAATTTGCCGTCGAAGCCCTGTCCGACGCCCTGCGCCTGGAGGTTCGCCCCTTCGGCATCGACGTCGTCGTCATCGAACCCGGCGGCATTGCGTCCGAATGGAGCGGCATCGCCGTGCAGGAGGCCCAGCGTTATTCGGCCCAGGGGCCTTATGCCAAGCTGGCCGGGGCCATGGTCAAGATACAGACAGGCATAACCGCGCTTCCGCCGCCGTCGATCATCTCCGATCTGATCGTCAAGGCCCTGAAGTCACGCCGTCCCAAGACGCGCTACGCCGGCGGCCATATGGCCGGCCCGATCCTGACCTTGCGCCGGATCTTGTCCGATCGCCAGTTGGATGGCTTGATTGCCAGCCAGCTCAAGTGAACCGGCTGGGCGGCGTCAGCTTGCGTATTGCGCAATGCCATTGCCGAAGGACCAGTTCTCCCTCTTGACCTCGACGAGGTTGATGAAGACGTCCTCGGTACGGATACCCAGGGACGTCGCCAGCTCCTCGGCAATGGTCTTGTAGAGGGTCTTTTTCTGCTCGAGCGTGCGCCCCTCGTTCCAGGTGATCTGGATGATGACGAGGTCGTCGGTGCGCGCGATACCGAGATAGGTCGGATCATAGATGAAGTCGCCGGCCTCATGCTCGGCGATCACCTGGAAGCGATCGTGTTGCGGCACACCGACGCCGAGCAGCGCCTCATAGACCACCTTGCCGATGGCCTGGCGGTAGGCGGCGTCCTTGCCCTTGCGGACATCGATACGAACGAGGGGCATGTTCAGTCTCCTGTTAGCGGGTTGATCAGGCGCGCGGGCCGAAGCCCCAATAGGGCTCCAGCGGCACGATCACGGGCGGCAGCATGAAGCCGTCACGCACCATCGGCAAGGCCGAGAGCTTGTCCCCGGCTTCGTCCGCCGAGGCGGCTTCGACGATCATATAGGCGCCTAAATGGTCGCCGCGCACCCAGATTTGCCGAATGAGGCCGTCCATATAGAGGCCGCGCACGACTTGGGATTCGGTTTCGCCCAACTCGGCATCGGGCGGCGTCGCCGCCCGATCCGGATTGACATTGGCTATGGCCATGAACTGCATGGGGATGCTCCCTGTAATAAATGGCGGTCAGATCTGGGCGAAGCCGCCGTCGACGAAGACTTCGCTGCCGGTCATGAAGCTGGCGTCGTCCGACGCCAGGAAGGCGGCGACCTTGGCGACCTCTTCGTCGCGGCCGATGCGGGCCAGGGGCGTGAGGCTGGCGGCGAAATCGAAGAACCCGTTGACCTGGTCCTTGGTGGCGCCGGTCTTGTCGTGGCCCGGTGTTTCGATGACGCCCGGCGTCAGCGCATTGACGCGGATGTTTTGCCCTTTCAGATCGGCCGCCCAGGTGCGGGCGAAGGAGCGCACGGCGGCCTTCGACGCGCTGTAGACGCTCCAGTTCGCAAAGCCCTTGCTGGCGACGATCGATGCCGCAAGGATGATCGAGCTGCCCGGGCGCAGCAGGGGCAGCGCCTTTTGCACGGTCCACACCACGCCCTTGACGTTGATGTCGAAGGTTTGGTCGATATGGTCCTCGCTCAGGTGGCCCAGTGGCGCCGGCTGGACGATCCCGGCATTGGCGAACACGATGTCGAGGTGGCCGACCTCGGCCTTCACCTGGTCGTAGAGGCGGTCGAGATCGGCCCAGACGGTCACGTCGCCCTGGACAGCCACCGCGCGGTCGCCCAGCGATGCCGCGGCCGCTTCCAGTTCGGCCTGGCGGCGGCCGGTGATGTAGACGCGCGACGCGCCCTGTTCGATGAAGGTTTTGGCGGTGGCGAGGCCGATACCGGAATTGCCACCGGTGATGACGGCTGTTTTTCCTGCGAGCTTGGACATGGGACTATCTCTTTCGACATTGGCGCCGGAAAAGCCGGCGTCCTATGGCGTGAAATCTAATCCGGCTGGCTTTTGTCTCAAATGACGTATAAAGTACCTTTTTAGGACACAATCCGTTCAAGGAATTTTCCTCATGCGCCGTATCGGTTTTGTTGTTTTCGAAGGCTTTCAGTCCATGAGTTTTGCAGCGCTTTCGGTCTTCGAATGCGCCAACATCATGAGAGGCGAGGCCGTTTATGAGATTGATTTCATTTCGGAAAAAGGCGGACTTGTGCGTTCGTCGACCGGCATGGTCGTCGATTCCCGGCCGTTTGACGGCACGACGTACGACACGGTGATGGTCAGCGGCGGACCCACGATCCTGGAAACGGCGCCACCGCCCCTGCTCGCCTTCCTGCGCCAGGCCTCGACGCGCTCACGCCGCATCGCCTCGATCTGTACCGGCGCCTTTGTGCTGGCCGAAGCCGGCCTGCTCGACGGCAAGCGCGTCACCAGCCACTGGCTGCATGCCCGCGAGCTTCAGGCGCGCTATCCGAAACTGAAAATGGAAGAAGACCGCATTTTCATTATCGACGGCAATGTCTGGACCTCGGCCGGCATGACCGCCGGCATCGACCTGGCCCTGGCCATGGCCGAGGAGGACCTGGGCGCCGACGTCGCGCGCGCCATCGCCCAGCAGTTGGTCGTCTATCATCGCCGCGCCGGCGGACAATCGCAACACTCCGCCCTTCTGGAGCTGGCGCCGAAGTCCGATCGCATTCAAACCGCATTGGCCTACGCCAAGACAAACCTGCACACCGTTTTGTCAGTCGAGGAATTGGCGGAAGCGGCGCATCTCAGCCCGCGGCAATTCAGCCGTGCCTTCCGTGCCGAAACCGGGCAATCGCCGGCCAAGGCGGTCGAAAATCTCCGCCTCGAGGCCGCCCGGCAGATGATGGAACAGACGCGTCACTCGATCGATGAGGTCGCCCAGCAGACGGGCTTTGCCGACCGGCGGCGCATGCGCCAGGCCTTCCTGCGCGCCTTCGGCCAGCCGCCCCAGACCATCCGGCGCAATGCCCGGTCGGCGACACTTGCCCTGGCCAGCTAGGCTCTATACTCCAGATTTCGGGTGAGACACGGTCGCCGCAAAAGGACTGAAATGGCACGACCTTTAAGTGATGAAAAGCGTAACGCGATCCTGGACGCAAGCATGACCCTGATCGCCCAGAAGGGGTTGGGCAGCTCGACGGCCGATATCGCCAAGCACGCCGGCATTTCCACGGGATCGCTGTTTACCTATTTCGACACCAAGGCCGACCTCTACAACACGCTTTATCGCAAGCTGAAGGCCGAGGTCGCCGGCGCCATTCTCGCCGACATGCCCGTCGACGACACTATCGAAACGAAGCTCTACCACATGTGGACGTCGTGGACCCGTTGGGGCGCCACCAACCCGATCGGCCGCCGCGCCTTGGCGCAGCTCACCGTATCGGAGCTGGTGACGGCGGAAAGCCGCGAGGCCGGCATGAAGGTCGCAGCACCGACCGTCGAGATCATCCGCACCGCCGGCGCGCAGGGCCTGATGGGCAAGGTCCCGCCCCACTATGTCGGCGCCCTGGCCGATTCGATGGCCAATACGACGATGGATTTCATGCTCGCCGATCCTGAGCGCGCCGCCGAGATCAGCCACAATGGCTTCCTGGCCTTGCGCCAGATGTTGACCTGACTCTTTTTTGCATTTAATGACTGATCAGTCATTCATAATGCAGCGGCGCCTTGCCGCCCCAGGACACATCCCATGCCTCGCAAAAAGCGCCCTCAACCCGTCGCCCTGGTCACCGGCGCCAGCACCGGCATGGGCAAGGATTTCGCCCTGCGCCTGCTGAAGGAAGGATACGTCGTCTACGCCGGCGCCCGGCGCGTCGAACACATGAAGGATATTGCCGCGGCCGGCGGGCATGTCCTGTCGCTGGACGTCACCGACGCGTCCTCGATAAAGGCGGCTGTTGACCGGATCCTGGCCGACACCGGCCGGATCGATGTGCTGATCAATAATGCCGGCTACGGTCAGTTCGGCGCGCTCGAAGACGTGCCGATGGACGCGGCGCGCCGCCAGCTGGAGACCAATCTGATCGGGCCGGCCTACCTGATCCAGTTGTGCCTGCCGCATATGCGGGCGCAGCACTACGGCCGGATCTTCAACATCTCGTCGATCGGCGGCAAGCTCGCCACGCCGCTTGGCGGTTGGTACCACGCGTCGAAGTTCGCGCTGGAGGGCTATTCGGATTCGCTGCGCAACGAGGTCGCCCGCTTCGGCATCGATGTGGTTGTGATCGAGCCGGGCGCGGTGGCGTCCGAATGGAGTCGTATCGCCGCCGACGAGGCCGAGCGCTTTTCCGGGAAAGGCCCCTATGCCGACGCCGTCGCCCGGTTCCGCAAGCAGGCGGTCCAACTGGGCCAGGCCGCGCCGCCGAAAACCATTACCGACCTGATCGTCAAAGCGCTCAGGGCCAGGCGTCCGCAAACCCGCTATCATGGCGGAAGCCGCGCCGGACAGCTGCTGTTCCTGCGGCGTATACTGCCCGACCGCATGTTCGACGCCATGCTAACGGGATCGCGCTAGCCCCCTCGCTTTTTGTTTGTCGCGCAATTTATCCCAAAAGTGGCATCCACTTTATTGGATTGCGCTTTAGTCGACGGCCTCTTCGAGATCTTCCTCGCTGCGCCAATCCTCGGCCTGGCCACGGGCGAGGCGTCGCAACGCCTGGGGCGGCTGCTTGAAGGCACGCAGGAAGGCGCGCCGCATCTGGTCGCGGTCGGAAAAGCCCGTCTGGCGCGCAACCACGTCGATCGGGTGCCGGCTCTGTTCCATCAGGGTTCGGGCGGCCTCGACCCGCAGGTTCTCGATCGCCTTGGCCGGCGACTGGCCGGTTTCGGCGTGGAAGGCCCGGCTGAATTGCCGCGGGCTCAAGTGTGCCGCCTCGGCCAGGTCCGGTACGGCCAGCGGCTTGTGCAGGTTTTCGCGCGCATAGGTCAGCGCCATCTGGATGCGGTCCGATTTCGGCGACAGCTCAAGCAAGGTCGAAAACTGCGACTGCCCGCCGCCACGCCGGTGATAGAGGACAAGCTTGCGGGCGACGCCTTTTGCCGCCTCCGCGCCGAGGTCACTTTCGATCAGGGCGAGCCCGAGATCCAGGCCGGCGCTCATCCCCGCCGAGGTCCAGATCGGGCCGTCATTGATGAAGATTCGGTCCTCTTCCATCTTCATCTTGGGATAGGCTTTCTGCAGGTCGCGCGCGTGCAACCAATGCGTCGTCGCATGGCGTCCGTCGAGCAGGCCGGCTTCCGCCAGGACAAAAGCGCCCGTGCAGATCGCCGCGATGCGGCGATGCCGCTTCGGCGCATTGCGCATGAAGTCGATCAAGCCCGGCGTCGACGGTTCGGTGAGTGTACCGCCGCCGACGACCAAGGTATCGAAGGGCATGTCGGTAAACGGCTCGGTGTCGATCGTCATACCGGCCGAGGTTCTTATCTTGCCCCCGTTCTCGGAGACGAAATGCACCTCGTATGGCGGGCTCTCGGCCATTTCATTGGCCACTTCAAAGGCCGATACGACGGCCAGGGCCATGACCGAATACCCCGGATAGACGATGAATGCGATATTGCGCATGGCGTGGCCCTTGTGTCCTAAATCTACGCTTATATGACATTTAAGCCGCCGATCGGCAAGCGTATATTTGTTTCCAGGCCGAACACAAACCCTCGGAAAGGAACCAAACCCATGACAAACTCCACCAAAGGCACCGCGCTGGTCACCGGCGCTTCCTCCGGCATCGGCGCCGTCTATGCCGACCGCTTAGCCCGACGCGGCTACGACCTGATCCTGGTCGCCCGCAATGAAGAGCGCCTGAAGGCCCAGGCCGAACGCCTGCGCGGCGCCGGCCGCACCGTCACCATTTTGGCCGCCGACCTGAACGACAAGGCCGGCCTGGCCAAGGTCGAACATGTCCTGAAGACCGACGAGACCATCACCATGCTGGTCAACAATGCCGGCGTCGGCGCCGTCGCCTCGATCCTGACCGCCAATGTCGACGAGATGGAATCGATGATCGCCCTCAACATCACCGCCCTGGTGCGACTGACCTATGCGGCAGCGCCCGCCTTTGTCGCTCGTGGCGCCGGCACGATCATCAATATCGCCTCGGCCGTCGGCATCGCCGCGGAAGTGCTGAACGGGGTTTACAGCTCGTCGAAAGCTTTCGTGATCGCCTTCGGTCACTCGCTGCAAAAGGACCTGGCCGACCGGGGCGTGCGCGTCCAAACCGTCGCCCCCGCCGCCACCGCGACCGAATTCTGGGACGTCGCCGGCTATGCGCCGCAGAAGACCTCGCCGGTCACCATGTCGGCGGAAAACCTGGTCGACGCCGCCCTCTCAGGCCTCGACCAAGGTGAGCTGGTTACCATCCCGAGCCTGCATGACGGCGAGGCCTGGACCCGCTGGGAGGCCGACCGTCGCGAGCTTTCGAAGAAGTTCAGCAATGCCCTGCCCGCGCCGCGCTACGGCGTCTGAGGCCAACCGAATTGGGCGGCGCCATCCCCGCGCCGCCCAACAGTAAAACCCCGCATAAAATCTCTCATCATAGGAATACGAAAATGAAACTCTCGAAAATCGGGGGCGCTGCGATGGCGCTCGCCATGGCTATCGGTTTGTCCAGCGTTGCCCAGGCCGCGCCGTCCAAGGGCAAGGTCCTTGTCGTTATGTCGAGTGGCCATGAGCTGGCGCTCAAGGACGGCAAGACCTACACCACCGGCTACTATCTCAACGAATTCGTCATCCCGTATCAAAAGCTGATCGCCGCGGGCTACGAGCCGGTCATCGCCGATCCGAACGGGGACCACCCGCAGATGGACAAGAACTCCAACAACGCCATGTTCTTCGGCGGCGACGACAAGGCCCGCGCTGATGCCCTGGCCTATGCCCAAGGCCTGAAAGCGCTGGATCACCCCAAGACCCTGGCTTCGGTCGTCGCGGAAGGCACGCAGGGCTATGTCGGCGTGTTCATTCCCGGCGGCCACGCACCGATGGTCGACCTGCTGAAGGACAAGAACCTCGGCAAGATCCTGACCAGCTTCCACGACACCCACCGCCCGACCGGCATCATTTGCCACGGCCCGATCGTGCTGCTGTCGACGCTTTCCGATCCGGACGCCTTCATCCATTCGATGATCGCCGGCGACGGTAAAGCCAACGGCCTGGCCGGCAATTGGCCCTATGCCGGCTATCACCTGACGGTCTTTTCGACCGGCGAAGAAGCGTTCCTGGAAACCCCGACTAGCCCGCTCTACCTGGGTGGCAATGTTCAGTTCTACCCGGTCAACGCCCTGGCCGAAGCCGGCGCCCATGTGGAAAGCGTCGCCAACTGGCACCCGAATGTCGTCATCGACCGCGAGCTGATCACCGCCCAGCAGCCGATGTCCGCGCCCGCCTTCGGCGACGCCCTCGTCGCGCAGCTCGCAGCCGCCAAGAAGTAATCCTCACCGCCTCTTGTCGTCTGTGGCGGCCGTCCATGATCCGGGGAGGATCGTGGGCGGCCGCATTTTCTATTGCGTCGTACGCCGAACAGGCTTGGATTTGTGCTACACCGGCGATGTCGATATGGAGGAACACACCCATGCACAAAATACCTGACGGGATCGATGTCGATGTCCCTCCCAGCGGGACCGGATGTGTCGAGTGCCTGGCGACGGATGGATGGTGGTTCCACTTGCGGCGCTGCGCCAAATGCGGCCACATCGGCTGCTGTGACAATTCACCCGGCCAACACGCCACGCGGCATTTCCGCGAGACCGGCCATTCCATCCTGACCAGCTTCGAGCCGGACGAAGACTGGTTCTGGGATTACCAACGCGAAGTGCCGTTCGAAGGGCCGAGGCTGGCGCCGCCGCACGCGCATCCGCTCAGCCAGCCGACCCCGGGCCCCGAGGGAAAGGTCCCCGAGGACTGGGAAGACCAGTTGAATTGACAAGGCCGGCTATCCAGCCACGGGCGCAGAACCTATCCTCCGCCGACAACCGGGAGAATATCCAATGGAATCGATCGGGCGCGACCTGAACGAGATGGTTCGGCAACCCCTGGCGGCGGCCCACGTCGATGCCCTGCGCCGCCTGGGCTCGACCGTCTCCTACGGGCCGGGCGACATCGTCACCCGGCCGGGCCAGCCGGTCGATCGCTTCATCTATATCGAGGAGGGCGAGGTCGAACTGGTCAACATCTATACGGGTGAGCGCCTGGTGCCCTCGACGCTGGGTCCCACGCAATTCATCGCGGAAATTCAGCTGCTCAGCGGCGGAAACTGGTCCAACCTGTTGCGTACGACGCGCCCGACGCGCGTGACCGAAGTGTCCCGCGCCGACGTGTTGCGGCTGATGTCCGAAATCCCCGAAATGTCGGACCTGATCATCACCGTCCTGGCGGCGCGGCGGCGCAAGCATATCGAGACGCGTGAGAGTTCGCTGGTGCTCATCGGCGAGGAGGTCGACCGCGATGTCCGCCGGGTGGCGGAGTTCCTCAGCCGCAACAAGGTCCCCTACACGCCGTTAGCCGCCGATAGTCCTGAAGCGGAGACGATCGCCCAAGGATGTTCGCTTGCGCCAGGCAGCGCCGCCGTCGTCGTCGGGCCGTGCGAGTTCATCGAAAACCCGACACCGGACAAGGTCGCGCGGTGGATTGGCCTGAGCCGTGATTTTCCCGACGACCAGGACTTCGACGTCGTCATCGTCGGCGGCGGACCGGCCGGTGTCGCCGCCGCGGTCTACGCCGGTGCTGAGGGCCTCAGCGCGCTCGTCGTCGAGGATTGCGCCATCGGCGGCCAGGCCGGCACGTCCAGCCGCATCGAAAACTACATGGGCTTTCCGATCGGCATATCGGGCTCGGATCTGGTGTGGCGCGGCGAAGTGCAGGCCATGAAGTTCGGCACCCAATTCGCGACGCCCCAGCGCGTCGAACAGCTGGAAAAGCTTGCCGACGGCGATTTCTGCGCGACGCTCAATAGCGGGCGCCGCGTCAGGGGCCGGGCCGTCGTCGTCGCGACGGGCGTTCAATATCATCGCTTGCCGCTTGACCGGATAGAGGCATTTGAAAGTGCGGGGATCTACTACGCCGCCACCGAAGGGGAAGCGCGCTTCTGCCGCGACTGCGATGTCATTGTGGTCGGCGGCGGGAACTCGGCGGGACAAGCCGCCATGTTCCTGAGCCGCACAGCACGGCACGTTCGCCTGCTTGTGCGCGGCCAGACCCTGGCCACATCCATGTCGGCCTATTTGTCCAGCCGGCTGGAAGCGGAGCCGCGCGTTTCCATCGAGTATGGCGCGGAAATCGCCACCCTGCACGGCACTGAGGCGCTCGACGCCGTGACCATCCGCTCCGTGACCGATGGCGGCGAACGCGTCTGCGAAGTCTCCGGCCTGTTCCTGATGATCGGCGCGGCGCCGCATACGCGGTGGCTGTCCGGATTGATCGACCTGGACGACAAGGGGTTCGTCCTGACCGGGCCGACCGTCGGCACCGCCTCTCCTTACGAAACCTCCGTGCCCGGAATATTCGCCGTCGGGGACGTGCGCGCCGGCTCGGTCAAGCGCGTCGCGTCCGCCGTCGGCGAGGGTTCCGTCGTGATTTCCAAGGTCTGGGAATTCGTCAACCGCCGCTGACGGGAAGCGGTTTCCGAAACATCCGGACGTCCGAAAACCACCGGCTCTTGAGTAGGCCGGCCTAACGTCTTGATGGATCGACCGGGATTCAGGTAGCGTCACGATATGAATTTAAGAGCCGTCGATCTGAACCTGCTGGTTATTCTGGATGCCCTGCTGGACGAGGTCCATGTCTCGCGGGCCGCCGAACGCCTGGGTCTTTCACAGCCTGCGACGTCGAGCGCGCTCAATCGATGCCGGCACCTTTTCAATGACCCCCTCCTCGAACGCGTCGCCGGCGGCTTGCGCCTTACGGCCAAGGGCGAAAGCCTGAAGTCGCCGCTGCGGGACATATTGACGGGCACAGTTACCCTGCTGGACCCGTCGCCGGTGCGACTGGAAGACCTGCGGCAGACCGTACGCATCGTCACCGGCGACCAGATGGCCGCCATGATCGCCGACACGCTCCTTGAACGGTTGGCACTCTCCGCCCCCGGCCTCGACCTGGTGCTACAGCCGTATAACGGCATCCAGGGCGCCCTGGACTCCCTGGCGAAGGGCGCCACGGACCTGGCTGTCACGGTGTTTCGCCGGGCAGGCCCCGAATTCCGCCTGGCGGAATGGATGCAGGCGACCTGGTCGGTGGTTATGCGGCGCGATCACCCCGCAGCCGCCAGCTTCGATCTGCAAGCCTGGCTGGATTTTCCCCATATCCTGGTCTCGGGCCGCGGGGACACGCGCAGCGACCTCGACCATCGGCTTGCGGAAATGGGCAGGCAAAGGCGGGTTGGCCTCGTCGTACCGAGCTTCATGATGGTGCCCGCAATCCTCAAGAAATCAGACTTCATCGCCATGATGCCGAGCCGCCTCCTCCCGCCGGATCTGGTTCAAGATCTTGCCGTGTTCGATCCCCCCATCGTCATGGCGCCGTTTCCGGTCCACATCGCCTGGCATGGCAGTCGAGACACCGACCTGGCGGTGCAACACGTCAAGGAGACCTTGTTGGCCATCGACCCGCCTCATTCATGAAATGAATATATAGATATACCATGTATCGATTGGGCGCATACCAAGCGACGGGGTAACACTGCGGCATTATGCTGCCCTGGCCCCTGCTCATGAAACACTACCAGCGCCGCAAGGCCGATCGCGCCCACAACCCGGGCCGCCGCAGCCTGTTGCGTCTGGGCGCGGCGACGGCGGCGCTCGGGACCTTGGGCGTCGCCGGCTACGCCTCGTCGAAACGCGCGCCGAGCCCGGCCGTCAAACCGTTCCAAGTGGATTTGCCGATCCCGGATGTCTTGCAGCCGACCCGCACGGACGCCAATACCGACTATTACGATATTTCCCAGCACCTCAACGAAATCGAAATCCTGCCCGGCAAATGGACGCCGATCTGGGGCTATAACGGCACGTTTCCCGGCCCGACGATCAAGGCCCGGCGCGGCCGCACCGCCGTCGTCTCCCATATCAATCGCCTGAAGGTGCCGACCGTCGTTCACCTCCACGGCGGCCATACGCCCGCGGAATCCGATGGCTACCCGCTGGACCTCGTGGTGCCCGTCGGCCTGTCGCCCGCCGATTTTCCGATCTGCGGCCTTCACGACGACGCGCATCCGTCGCAGGGGCAACGCTTTCCCCACGCCAAGACCTATACCTATCCCAACGCTCAGCGCGGGGCGACGCTCTGGTACCACGACCATGCCATGGATGGCACCGGCCACAACGTCTACATGGGAATGGCCGGTTTCTACCTGATCGAGGATGATGAGACCAAGGCCCTGAACCTGCCGTCGGGCGCGTACGATATCCCCTTGATGCTGACGCCGCGGCAGTTCGATGACAAGGGCGCCTTCGTCTATAATCCGCATACCCACTCGGGCGCCGAAGGGGACGTGCTGCTGGTCAATGGCGCGCCGTGGCCGCGGCTGGACGTGCAACGCCGCAAATATCGCTTTCGCATCCTGAATGCGGCCAACAGCACGCCCTTCGATATAGCCCTGGCATCCGGCCGCCCGCTGACCCAGATCGGCACCGACGGCGGACTGCTCGCCGAACCGGTCAGCGTCGCTCATATTCCAATGCAGATGGCCGAACGCACCGAGATCGTCATCGATTTCGCCCGTTATGAAGACGGCGCGGTCGAAACCCTGGTCAACCGCCTCGGCGTCGGCCCCATGGGACAGATCATGCAGTTCCGCGTCCTGGCGGGTGAGGTCGCCGACGATAGCCAGGTTCCGGCGAAACTGATCCCCATCGCGCCTTTGACACGCGACATGGCGGTCAGGGTCCGCGACTTCACATTCGGCTCGCGGCCTGAATTCGCGTTGGAGGCCCCGCCGATCTTCTGGTCGATCAACGGCCGGCGCTTCGATCCCAACCGGGTCGACGCCGATCCGAAGCTTGGCGACATCGAAATCTGGCGCTTCACCTATGAAAAATCGATCTTCCCGTCACACGCTCACCCGCCACACGTCCATCTGGTCCATTTCCAGATATTGTCCCGCAACGGCAAGCCGCCCTTGCCGCATGAGCGAGGCTGGAAAGACACCTTTGCGCTGAACGGGGGCGAGACGGTCGAGGTCATTGCGCGTTTCGACGGCTATCGCGGCCGTTACCTGATCCATTGCCACAATCTCGAACACGAAGACCACGACATGATGGCGCGCTTCGACGTCATCTAGGCTTTCTCGAAGGACCATCACATGCGGGTTTTGATTATCGGCGGCGGCCTGGGCGGGTTGTGCCTGGCGCACGGATTGAAAGGCGCGGGTATCGATGTCGCAGTCTTCGAACGCAATTCAGGACCGACGGACGGCCTGGCGGGATACGGGATCCATCTCAACATGACCGGCTGGGAGGCTTTGCGGATCTGTCTGCCGCCCGCCCAGTTCGAGACACTCGACAAGATTTCCACCCACGCCGGGTCGCGGCTGCAGTTCCTCGACGAAAAGCTCCATCTTCTGGCGCAAAGAAACGACGCGGATATTCCCGGATCGGCCAACGCGATGCGCCGGGGCATCGGCCGGATCGAACTTCGCCGTATTCTGCTCGACGGCCTGGAGGACGTCGTGCATTTTTCCAAGACATTCGTCCGCTTCGAACGGATTGATGCTGGCACCGTCCGTGCCGTCTTCGCCGACGGCACGTTCGCGGACGGAACCGTGCTGGTCGGCGCCGACGCCAGCCACTCCAAGGTGCGCCAGCAATACCTTCCCAAGATCCATCGGCTGGACCTTGGCGTCATGACCATCGCCGGCCGATACATGTTGACCGATGAAAGCGCCCGGCTTCTGCCTGGGTATTTCGCTGACGGCACCTTGAACAATATCGTGCCCTTAGCGCCCGACTGGATGTTTGTCGCGGCGTGGTCGCTCGATCCCGACAAGGGCTCCGGCGCGCTCGGCGGGAGCAATTTTATCGTCTGGGCCTATGTCGCCGCCCGGTCGTCTTTACCGGACAATGCGGACAAGATGACGGGCGCGCAGTTGCAACCGCTCGTCCTGGATCGCGTGAAAGCTTGGCACCCGGCGATCACCACCCTGGTGAAACAGGCTGACATCGCTACCATTGCGCCGGTCGCTCTGCGCAGCATGCCTAAACTGACACGCTGGCCACCGTCCAATATTACCCTGCTGGGTGACGCCATCCACAACATGACCCCGATGGCCGGCATCGGCGCCAATACGGCGCTCAAGGACGCGGCGGTGCTGACCGGCGTTTTGACGGCGGCCAAGGCTAGCCGCAAACCGATTTCAAAGGCGATCGGTGACTACGAAGCGCAGATGAGGACATATGCCAATGCCGCGGTTTCCACCTCGATGCGCAATTCGTTGAACGCCGTGGACGGCAACATGGTCAAACGCTTCGGCTTCCGGACAGCGCTAAAAGTAGCAGAAGCCGTCCCTCCGGTTAAAAAGATGATGTTCAAGCCTTGACCGACCCAGGAGCGGGAACGTCGATATGGACGATCATGCCGGCCGGATCGGCGGCAATGCGCCTCGATCACACCACCATCGATCCAATGCCCGGGTCGGTGCGGCTGGAGGTACCCGTTTCGATATGGCCGGCATAGCGCCGCGACCAGCCGGCAAGGGCGGACTGGGTCACGGTGACGTCGAACCAGTGGTCGGCGGCGGCGACATCGAAGCGCACGGTCTGCGACGTCCGCCCGGCCACGCTGACGACGCGGCGTGCCGGCAAGACGTCGCCACGGACATAGGCCGGCGCGAAAGCCAGGACCAGTTCGGCCGGCGCATCACCCTCGTTCTTCAGCGTCATGACGAGTTGCCCGGCTGCTTCGCCGACCGTCACACCCACGGTGTCGCTCAGCAGCTTGTCATCGTCACGCAGGCGTCCGGTGAAATGGCGGTAGAAGCCGTTGGGGCCGTGGACCGCCAGGTCGTAGAATTCGCGGTGGTCGTCGTTCCACTGGCCGGCCGCGTGGGATTGGCCGCCGTCAAGCGTGTAGCGCCAGGGGCCGTGCGCATAGGGTGCGTAGTCGTGAATGGTGAATACCGCCGCCTTGCCACCGCTATTGGCGAAGTCCACGAAGACATGCCCCGGCACCGACCGCACATCCGCCTGTATGCGATAGGGCAGCGGCCGCGCCGGGCGCTGATCCGCCGGCTGGCCGCCCGCCGTTTGCTGCGCGGGGATGTGCAGCGACGGCTGGGCCGCGGCATGGGCCAGGCGCTCCTTGTAATCGTCGGTCGATGGCAGGGTCAGCGTCTTGACCCCGGCATGGGGGGCGCGGAAATCGAAGGCCGAGGTCAAATCACCCGATACCGCCCGGCGCCAGGGGCTGATATTGGGCTCCATGACACCGAAGCGCCTTTCCAGGAACTTCAACGTCGAGACGTGGTCGAACACCTCGGAACAGACATAGCCGCCGCGCGTCCACGGCGAGACGATGATGGCCGGGATGCGGATGCCGAGGCCCAGCGGATGACGGCCGCGGATGACGTCGACGGGACGCGCGTCATAGTCCTCGAACTCGCCCGTCGTGTCGACGCCGCTCCAGCCCTGGGTGTCGTCCGCCGGCGGCATGGGCGGCAGCATGTGGTCGAACAGGCCGCCGGCCTCGTCGTAATTGATGATGAAGACGGTCTTGGCGAAGACGTCCGGATGATCGGTCAGGACTTGGATCAGCCGGGCGCAGACGTTTTCGCCTTCCGCCGGCGTATAGCTCGGGTGCTCGGACAGGGCGGCGGCGGTAACGATCCACGACACCTGCGGCAAGATGCCTGCTGCGATGTCGGCGCGGAAGGCTTCGACCAGTTGGTCGCCGTCCGAGCGCGTGCGGTCGGCGCCGGTCTTGTGCTCGGACACCCACGACCGGCCGCGCTTATAGAGGTTCGACGAGCGGTCGCAGGGGCGGAAGCTTGAGAAGCAATGCAGGATATTGTCGCCGAAATTGTCGTATTCCTGGTAAACCTTCCAGCTGACGCCGGCTTTTTCCAGGCGCTCGGCATAGGTGGTCCAGGTATAGGCCTTCATCGGCCTATCCTCGGCCATGTCGGAGCTGGGGGTCTCGTCCTCGCCATAGTTGCTGAGCACCGGCACGCCGCCTGTGCTGCCGGCGCCATTGCAGCCCGTCCACAGGTGCAACCGGTTCGGATAGGTCTGGGTCAAGGTCGAGCAATGATAGGCGTCGCAGATGGTGAAGTTCGACGCCAGGGCGTGGTAGTAAGGCAGGTCGGACGCCTTGTAATAGGTCATCCGGTTATGCATCTGTTTTGACGTGCCCCAGCCGTCGAAATGGCCGCCATTGACGATCGGCACGGCCTCGGCATGGCCCTGGTCACCACCGCCGACGACATAGGCGCTGCTGGTTTTTGAATCGGCCCAGTACGGCATGACGTAGCCGTCGGCGTGTTCGTCGCTGGGCTGGCGCCAGACGCTGTGGCCATTGGGCAGACGCAGCGGCCGCGGGTCGCCCTGGCCGCGCACGCCGGCGAAGGTGCCGAAATAATGGTCGAAGGCGCGATTTTCCTGCATGAAGATGACGACATGCTCGACATCCATCAGGCTGCCGGTCGCGTCCTGCGCCGGAATGGCCATGGCCTTGCGCAACGAGACCAGCGAGGCCGCGGACAGCCCCGCCGCGCCCAGTTTCAACACATTACGACGATCGATCGGTGCGGATGCCATCGGAAACCTCCTCGCAGAAAAGCGCTTCTGGTATAGACCAGATGGGCATGCCTCGTGTTTTAAATTTTCATGACATTGCGCCCGGAACGCCCGTTCGCATTGCTCGCCACCGGGTCATTTGGTATAGACCAGATCCCCAACATATCCGCGAGCGTGCCATGCCCTTCATCGACCAGATCCTCGACCTCTACGCGCAGCGCGGCGCGGAGCACTATGGCGAGGATGTCAGCCAGTCGGAGCACGCCGAACAGTGCGCCCATCATGCGCGCATGGATGGCGCCGGCGACGAACTGGTCGCCGCCGCCCTGCTGCACGACGTCGGGCATCTGTTGCAAAAGCAAGGCGCCGACGCCGCCGACCGCGGCATCGACACGCATCACGAACGGATCGGCGCCGGCTTTCTGGCGCGCGGCTTTTCCAAGGCCGTGACCGAGCCGGTGGCGCTGCACGTCGAGGCCAAGCGCTTCCTGGCCACGACGGAGGCGGGCTATATCGACCGCCTGAGCGCGGCCTCGCTGCAAAGCCTGGCCTTGCAGGGCGGCCCGATGTCACAAGCCGAATGCGAGGCCTTTCGCGCCAATCCCTTTCACGACGCGGCGCTGAAGCTGCGCAGCTATGACGAGATGGGCAAGGTGGTCGGCGCCGCCCCCGCACCGGTCGCCAGCTATGCTACATTGCTGCGCACCCTGGTGGTTGAACACGCCATCGTTTGAAAACACGGCGAACTGCGCTAAGGGGGGCTGAGCCCCTCACCGCCGCGAAAGATCACCGATTGCCCTCCAAGACCGCCCGGTGGATGCCCGGCCAGGCTTTATCCGAAACGCGCACCTATCTGGACGTGCGCGACGCCATCGCGCACGGTATCGGCAAGGACGATTTGGCGCGGGGTGCGCGCCTGCCGTCGGAGCGGCAATTGCAGACCGCCACGGGTGCCGCGCGCGGCACGGTGCGCGCCGCCCTGTTCCAGCTCGAAGCCGAAGGCCTGATCTTTCGCAAGAACCGCAGCGGCTGGTACGTCTCGCCGCCCCCCATCGTCTACGACCCGACGCGGTGGGAAAGCTTCATGTCCTATGTCGCCGCCCAGGGACGGACGCCGCGGACGGAGGTCCTGGAAACCTACGGCTGCCAGGCGACCGAGGGGCTGGCCGAGATCTTCGACGTCCCCGTCGGCGCGCCCCTGTTCGCTATTCGCCGGCGGCGCCATATCGACGACCGCGCCGTGCTGATCGAGACCATCTATGTCGATCCAAGGCTGGCCCCTGCCCTTCTCGACCATGATCTGAACGGGTCGCTCACCGGTGTGCTGCGCGCCCACTACGGCGTCGAGGTCGTCCGCAACCGGGTCGAAATGAGTCCATGCGCCTTCACCGAGGCCGAGGCGGAGGCTCTGCGCATCCGCTCAGGCCTGCCCGGCCTGCTGATCAAGCGCATCAGCTACGATGCCAAAGGCCGTGTGGTCGAATACGACCAGGAATATTGGCTGCATGACGCGCTCAAGGTCACGGTCGACATCCGCCTGAACGGCTGAGCCCGCTTAACCGACAAGGACCTCGGCGTCGCCGAAGGCGTGGCGCAGGGCGATACCGGGTTCCGCATCGGTGACGAAGGCGTGGACCTGGCTGAAGTCCAGCGCCTTGACGATGCCCTGCCGTTCGAACTTCGACGAATCGGCCAGCACCACGACTTTCGACGCCAGCGGCGCCAGCTTGGCCTTCAAGGTCGCTTCGGCATAGTGGAAGTCCAGCAGGCCGCGCCGGGAATCGACCGCGGAGATCGAGAAGAAGGCGATCTCCGGCGTAAAGCCGCTCATGAAGGTTTCGGTTTCCGAGCCGAAGCACGACTGGTAGCCGTGATCGATCTCGCCGCCGGCGAAGAAGATCCGGCAGCCGTTCTTGCCGGCCATTTCCCGCGCCACTTCCAGCGCATTGGTGATGACGGTCAGATTGCGCCGCTTGGCCAGGGCCTTGCTGAGCCAGTAGGCGGTCGAGCCGGAATCGATCAGCACCGTCATGCCGTCGGCGACCAGGGTCGCCGCCGCCAGCGCGATGGCGCGCTTCTGCTGGGCGTTCTGGTTGCGCCGGATCATGTAGGGCGGCTCGAACGACGTCTCCGTCAGCTTGACGCCGCCGCGCACGCGATGGGCGTGACCTTCGGCTTCAAGCTGTTTGACGTCCCGGCGCACGGTTTCTTCGGAAACGTCGAAGTGCTGCGCGAGATCGGATATCTGCCGGCTGCGGTGAAGTTGCAGGAGGTTGAGAATTTCCGCCTGCCGCGTTTCTTGGAGCATGGGTATCGAATACACCTGTAAGTTCACAACGCCGGAGGACAGAGGCGCAAGCGGCCGGTCCGTCCAAGCTGTTACGCCGAATCGGAGCTTATCCGTCGTCGGCGATTCTTCAACTGCGCGAGAGGATCATATCCTTCGTTTCAACGTTCAGTAGAGCCGCGCCGAAGGCGGCCGGATCGGTCAAGCCGTCCCCGCCCGTCTCGACATAACCGGCCAGCCGCAGGACCTGTCCGTCGGTAATGACTTCCAGATCATACCAGTTATGGCTGGACGCCAGGTCGAGCGGCACGCTCACCGGGTCGCGGCCAAGGGACACGGTCCGCGCGGCCTGCCCATAGCTCAGGTCAAACACCTGAACATCGACCGGCGCGGCGTGGAGATTGGTCAGCTCAAGATGTGTGCCGCCGTCCTGGACCAGGCGCGCACCGAACCGCACCTTGTCCGCCAGGGTCAGGCGGCGGTGAAACCCGTCCGGCCCCAGCAGGAACAGGTCGGCGCCCGTATCCGGCACATCCGCTGTCAGGGACCGGCCGGCGCCGACGGTATAGCGCTTGGGATCGGCGGCCAGGTCGCCAAGATCGTAGATCTGGAAGACGGCGGCCCGGTCACGGCTGTCATTGCGCAGGTCCAGGCCGTGCGGCTGGATCACCATGTCAAGCCGGTACGGCGTCGCTCGCCGGCGGCGCTGGCCTTGCTCCTGGACCGGCGCGACCAGGCTTTCGGGCGGGAACGGCCGGGTGCGCGGCAAAGCGCCGGCGCGATCCGACAGCGCGCGCGTCGGCGGCAGGGCCGCGACAAAGGCCTGGTCGTTGGGCGTCTTGAAATCGAAACAGCCGGTCAGGTCGCCGCACACCGCGCGGCGCCACTGGCTGATATTGGGCTCGGCAACGCCGAAGCGGGTCTCCAGGAAGCGGATGACGCTGGTATGGTCGAAGACTTCCGACGAGACATAGCCGCCGCGGCTCCACGGCGAGACCACGTACATCGGCACGCGCATGCCCAGGCCGTAGGGCCGGTTCAGATAGACCGCGTCGGACGCGTCCTGGCTTTTGACGTGGTATTCGTCGTCGGCCGGGATGGTCGTGGCGCCGAAGGTCTTGCCCGGCGACTTGGCATCGCGGGCCGGCGGCGCCGGCGACGGCACGTGGTCGAACAGGCCGTCGTTTTCGTCGAAATTGACGATCAGGACCGTCTTCGACCAGACGTCGGGACTGGCCGTCAGGGCATCGAGGACCTGGGCGGTATAGTCCGCGCCCTGGTACGGCGACGACGGGTCCGGATGCTCGGAATAGGCCGCCGGCGCGACGATCCACGACACCTGCGGCAACTTGCCCGCCGCGACGTCGCTCTTCAGCTTGTCGAGGCCGCGCGTCGTCATCGTCCGTTCGACCAAGGCTTGTTGCACGGCCGAGCGGGATTTTGCCGCCAAGGCGTCACGGAACACCTTGAAGCCGACCACCGGATTGTCGGTGAAATTGTCTTCCATCAACTGATAGATCTGGAAGCTTATGCCCGCGGCCAACAGCCGCTCGGGATAGGTCGTCCAGGTATAGCCGCCGTGATGGTAGCCGTCGGCGCCCAGGCTGTCATAGGCATTGTCGATGGCCGGCCCACGGTGCAGTCCCAAAGGGTCGTGCGTCCCCGTCCAGATATAGAGCCGGTTGGGATTGGTGCACAGGTGCATGGCGCAGTGATAGGCGTCGCAGATCGTAAAGGCTTCGGCCAGCGCGTACTGGAACGGAATGTCCTCGCGCGTGAAATGCCCCATGGCGTGGTTGTGCTTGGTGCGCGTCCACGCCCCCATGCGGCCGTTGTCCCAGGCGGCCTGGCCGCTGACGAAGCTGTGCGGCGTGCCGTCGTGACGGCCGACGGCGAAATCCTGCTTCGTGTTCAGGCGAAACGGCGCGATCAGGTGGGGTTCGGCGTCGTGTTCGTTGGGCTGGACGAAGACGGTGCGGCCGGTGCGGGCGCCTTGGTCGGGCACGGGAATGACGAAACGGTCGCCGAAGCCGCGCACGCCGTTCAGCGCGCCGAAATAATGGTCGAAGGCGCGGTTTTCCTGGGTCAGGATGACGACGTGCTCGACGTCCTGGATCGTGCCGGTGCGGCTATGGGCGGGGATTTCGAAGGCCCGGGCCAGCGATGGATACAGCGCCGCCGCGGCCCCGCCGGCGAGCAGGCTTTTTATGAAATCGCGACGGTCATGGCCGGCCATCAAGCATCCCCGTATCAAAGTCGACAACGCTGAGAATTAGCTTCGATTTGTGACAAATGTGTACTTCGGGGCCTAAAATGCCAGAATTTATGACATTTTGGCAAAATATTGTTGCGTTCACGTGACTTCAGACGCGGCTCTTCAGTCCGCGACCAGGTGCTGCAGCACGCGCTTTTCCAGTACCAGCATCGCGCCGGCGCCGTTGCCGCGCATGACGAGCCCGTCGGCCAGCGGCAGGGCCGCCTCGCGGACGGCGCCGGTCAGGCCCAGGAAGTCCGACCGCCCTCGCCCGCGCGTGCCATGCAGCGCGCAGAGCTGGCGCCAATCCCGCACGAAATTTTCCAGCAGCCGGCCAAACCGCTCGGCATCCGCGGCCGCACTCGCCGCGACCAGTTCCGTCCGCAGGTCGTCGATCAGCCATTGCACCTCGGCGGCCGGCATGACCGGCGAGCGCTGATCGCCTTCGGTCAATAGCGACGCCATGGTATCCGGCGCCCATCCGACCGTCGGCCAGTGATCGCGCGGCGGCGCTTCACCGCAGGCAAAAGCCCAGAACGCCGCCGTGCCGGTCGTATCCGCGACCAGGTGGATGCGCGCCTGATCGGCATTATTCTCGACACGGTGGCGGCGCCAGTTGTCGAAGATCCACGCCTCGCCCGCCTTCATGTGCACGACCTCGCCGTCGCAATGAAAGCGGACCTGCGGCCAGGTGAAGACCGGGATGTGTAGCCGCACGCGCGTATGCCAGTGATAATTGATGTCGGCGTGTTCGGGCACGCCGGCGCCGGGCGCCAGGCGCATCAGGCGCGAGCGGCCCCAGACCACGCCGAAACTGGCCAGGACCTGGCGCAGGTAGGGCATGGCCTCAAGCCAGGATGTCGCCAGCATCTGGCCATGGACATCGTCGGTCTCCTCGCCGCCGGCGCTGATCAGCCGCACGGCGCTATTGCCGGGCACCTGGTCCGGATGCGCGACCCAGGCCGCGTCGGGCAAGGCCGCGACCTCGGCCTGCAGGCGCGCCACGTCGAACAAGACCGGCAACTGGAAAAAGGGCTGCGACAGTTTCATGCTCAATCCCGATACCGCGTCAACGCATCACCCAGAGCGTCCTTGAGCGGCGCAAGCCAAGGCGCATAGTGCCGCCATTGGTCGAGCCCCTCGCGGTCGATCGGCCGGCGCACCTGCTCGGAACTGGGCGTACGGATGCTGCGCCGGGTCTCGTGGAACGCGAGGCAGGCCGGCTCGAACGGCAAGCCGCAATGGTCGAGCAGACGCCGCACGCCGCCTTCGAGATCCTCGACCACGTCCTCGTACGGCACCCGCAACACACGCCCCGGCAAGACATCGTCCCAGTGCCGCATCAAGTCGAGATAGGTGCGGTAATAGCGCGCGATATCGTCGACCCCATAGGTGAATTCCTGGTTGCTCGTGCCGAACAACTGCTTGAAATTGCTGAAACAGCAGGCCATCGGCTCGCGCCGCACATCGATAATAGTCGCGTGCGGCAGGATCAGGTGGATCAGGCCGATGTGCCAGAAATTGTTCGGCATCTTGTCGATGAAAACCGGCCGGCCCAGCCGGCGATAGGCGCGTGTCTCGGCAAGAAAACGTGCGCCCAGGCCGCGCGCCTCTTCGGCCGTCAAGCGCAGCAGGACCTCGGGCGACAGCGGCAGGCCGCACGCCGGATCGCGACCGCAGAATTCGCCGACATAGCGGCCGATTTCGGTCAGTTCCTGCGTCCCTTCGACCTGGCTATGCGAGGCCAGGATCTGCTCGATCAGGGTCGACCCCGAGCGCGGCAGGCCCAGGATAAAGACGGGTGCGGGATCATCGACGCCGAAATCGGAACGCGCGGCGAACACCTCGGCGGTGAAGACCGACTTCAAATTATCGGCGCAGGCCTCGGCGACCTCCGGCCGGTAACGGCCGGCGGCCCGGCGGAGCGCATTGCCGCGTGCATAATAGGACCACGAGTCCTCATAGTCGCTGTCATCCTCCAGCGCCTTGCCGAGCGCAAAGCCCAGATAGACGTGGTCCATGTCCTGGATGTCCGCGCTGCGTTCGGCGGCTTTCATGCGAGCGATGTCGTCGCCGGTAAAGCGATAGCTCTTGAGGTTGGCCAAGCTGAACCAGGCGACGCTGTTGTCCGGCCGGGCCGCCAGTGACGCGCGATAATCGGCGATGGCCTCGGCCTGACGGCCGGTCACTTTCAGCGCGTTCGCCCGCCATAGGCGCAGATCGGCGACCTCCTCGGCCGACATATTTGGGCCGGCCAGCAGACGCGCATAGAGGTCGATCACCGGCTCATGGTCGCCGAGCGCCACGCATGCGGCGGCATAGGCCTTGAGATAGTCGCGATCGTTTGGATCGACCTCGAGCAGGCGTTCGGCCGCCTGCCGCGCCAACAGCGGTTTCTGCCCTTGCAGCAGGGCGGACGCGTAATCCAGTCGCGCCGCGTGATAGTCCGGCGCCCGATCAAGCACCGCCACCAACAGAGCCTCGGCCTCATCGAACGCGCCGTCGGCGTGACGGATGCGCGCCAATAGCCGCAGGGCGCCGACATTGCCGCCATCCGTGCGCAGATAGTCGCGGATGACCTGCTCCGCCGGGCCGAGATCGCCGTCGGCATAGAGGCAATTGGCCACCACCACCGCCTGCGGCAGTTGCTTCAGCGTGGCCAACTGCCCAGCGGCATAGGCCGCCTGGGCCGCGTCGCCCAGCCGGCGATAAAGCTGCTCCAGCATATCCCAGCTCGACGGTAGGGTCGGGTTGAGATGCACCGCCGTCTGCAAGGCCGAAATCGCCGCCGGCCCCTCGCCCAGCAGGATATGGCAATGGCCGCGTTCCTGATACAGGCGGCTGAACGACGGGTGCGACGCTTCCAGTCGCGTGAGCATGGCCAGGGCGTCCGGGACGCGCCCGCGTCCGCGCAGGTCCATGGCCTGGCGCAGCAGACCGTCGCGATCGATCATGCCGGCGGGTGCGTTCATTTCGTCGCACCGGCCAGCAGGAAGGGCTCGAGCCAATCCGGATTCGGCTGGTCGGCGTCGTAATATTCGAAGATCAGGTGGATCCGGCCGGTGTCGCCATTATTGCGCACCCAATGCGGGCCGAGATTGTTGACCTCCACCGCGCAGCCCACCGGGAAATGGTGCTCGGCGCCGCCGAAGAAGGAGACCACGCCCGGATTGGTCGACAAAGGCACGTGGATCTTGTGCGGCCACTTCGCCGCGGGATTGGCGTCGATATGCGGGTGGATCACCCCGCCCGGCGGCATCTTGGCCAGCATCACCCGCGGGAAGACCCCGTGCGCGTAGCCATAGTCACGAACGGCCTGGGCCAAGACCGGCGTCAGCAGGTCGCGCCATTGCGGCCAGGCCGGGCGATCGTGCGAGCGGCGCCAATCGCGGGGACTGTCGATGAAACGGAAGACGATGTGGTGGGTTTCGTCGAGCACCTCGAAGCGGTTCGGCTTGGCGGCGTTTTCCGCCGTCCAGACCGCCGCCGGGATTGCCGCCACCGCCGCCTGCAGCGCCGCGATATCGACGGCGCCGAGCGGGCGAAGCGTTGTCGTCTTGCGCGGATTGGCGGCCGGGGCAAGGCTCATCGCGGCCCCTCGAACCCATAGCCGAACAGCTCCAGGTCCTGGGCGTAGCGCGCGGCGACGCCGTCGATCAGGGCCTGGTCGTAATAGGCGCGATAATCGCCCCGCCGGCTTTCATTGACGCGGTCGAGCGGACGCGGGGTAATGCCGATGCGCGCGCAGATCGCGTCGTACGAAGCCTGCATGTCTTCGACCCGGCCGACCTGGTCGGTCAAAAGGGTTTGGCCGTCCTCGCCGACCAGCAGCGACGCCTGTGGCTTGAACAGGATGTGGTCTTCCGGCGGCGCGCCGAACAGAAAATAGCGCATCGCCTCGCGCGGCTGCTGCTGAAAGGCGTCGCCGCCGCGCAGCATGAAGGCGCAGTACGAGACGAAGCGGTCGAAGGGATTGCGCACGAAGGCGAACTTGACGTAGCTGCCAAAGGCGTCGTCGCCGATGTAGGGGCGGATCTGCTGCAGGGACAGGTGGCCATGCTGGATCGCCGCCAGGTCTTCCCACGGGAAACGCTTGTTGACGAACAGCCCGACCTGCTCGACGTCCTCGTCGCCCAATTGCTCGCGCAGGGCCTGCCGCACCGCATGAGTGCCGGTCTTGGGCACGGCGGCGAAGATGAAGCGATGGCGGTGGGAAACGATCATATCATTCAGGCATAAATAAAAGGCGCCCCGCCTCCCGCGAGACGAGGCGCCCACTGTAGTCGACTTAGAACTTGTAGCCCAGCCCGACCATGTAGGTCGTGCCGCTTTGGTTCTGGTTGTAGAGGTATTCAGGCTGACCCCAGAACTGCGTGTCCTTCTGGTTGGTCAGGTTGATCGCATCGAAGGTCAGCTGCAGCTTCGGCGAGATGTTGTAGAAGGCCGCCGCGTCGACATAGGTGGTCGCCTGGTAGCCTTGCGTGCCGGTGCTCATCACGCTGGTCGGATCATAGCTCGTGAAGTAGCGGCTGCGATAGTTCGCCGAGACGCGCGCGCCCCACTGGCTGGTTTCGTAGTAGAGCGTGGCGTTGGCGCTGGTCGGCGAGATGCCGGTCAACGCCTGGTCGGCGTCGATATGGGTGTAGTTCAGCACCCCGCCGAAGTTCTTCCACAGGCCCGGCAGGAAGAAGAACTGGCTTTGGATCGCCAGTTCGACACCGGTCAGGCGGTGCGTCTTGGGATCGTTGACCGACATGGTGAAGTCGTAGACTTGCGTGTTGGCCGTGGCGCCGGCGATGACGCCCGGGGACACGCCCGTCTGGCTGAACAGGATGGGCTGGCCGCCGGTGCCGTCGACACCGATGGTTTCCGAGGTGATGTAGTTCTTGATGGCCTTTTGGAAGACGCTGGCGCCCATGAAGCCGACCTTGCCGAAATAGTATTCCAGCGCGAAGTCCAGCGTATCGTCGGTGAACGGCTTCAGGTCCGGATTACCGCGCGACACTTCGATCTTGCAGTCGTTCGGACCCGACGCCGGAGCATCGCACCCGTCATTGCCTTCCGTGGCGCTACCTTCCGCGGCCAGCGCGCTCAGCGTCGGACGGTTCAGGTTCTTCGTCGCGGCAAAGCGCACCAGGACGTCCGGCGTCAGGTCCAGCACCGCGTTCATCGCCGGCAGGACGCCCGAATAGTGGCCCTTCACGTTTTCCGTGCCGAGATAGGCGTAGTTGTCGCCCTGGATCCAGCCCTTGCTGTCGGTCTCGGTGTTGTAGCCGCGCAGGCCGATATTGCCGCGGAAACGCTTGCCCAGCAGGTGGGTATCCCAATCCGCCTGCACGTAGTCGGACACGGTGCCTTCGGTGACGGTATAGACCTGTTCGATATCCTGGATCGTGCCACCGACGCCGTCAGGCTTTGGCCCCAGGCGGTGGTATTCGTCGTACTTGGCGAAGGCCGCGTCGTAGTTGCCGACCAGCCACGAACCGAAGCTGTTGGTGAAGACCGAGCTGATATCGGCGACCGACGTGCCCTGGGTTTCGCCGTTGGTGCCGTTGACGTTGCCGTCATAATAGAAGTTGGCGCCGCTGTTCAGGAAGTGGTGGTAAGCCACGCCGGCCTTCAGCGTCCACACGTCGTTCAGATTGTAGCGCGCGTTGAACACGCCCTCGCTCAGCTCCGATTCGTTGTAGAAGGCGCGATAGTAGAAATCGTCCATCGCGTAGTTGGCCGGGTTGGTCAGGTCCGAGTTCGGGTAGGAGAACGACACGGATTGGCCGTTTGTGCCGTAGTTGGCGACGATATTGCCCTTGGCGCGCATATAGAGCTTGTCGTCATAGGGCGTGTCGTAGGTCGAGCGCTCATAGCCGACGTGACCGTCGAAGCTCAGCTTGTCGTTGACGTCCCACTTGCCGGTCAGGGCGAACTGATTGAAGCGGTTTTCGTTCAGCTCGCGGCGGTGTTCGCTGCCGAAGGTCGAGTTGTTGACGGCGATGTCGGTGACGTAGTTGTTCTTGTCGACCACCAGGTTGGTGATGCTGGACGGCGTCTGGAAGATCGAGGGCCAGGGCGAGCCGGCCGCGGTGTCGAACGCCCAGGATTCCGTGCCCGACGCCAGCGGACGCGAGGCCAGGTGGTATTCGTCGCGGTGGGTGGTGAATTCGCCGTGCAGGGCGTCCAGCGTGAACAGGAGGTTCTCTTCCGGGCGCCATTGCAGGGCGGCGGTGATGCCCAGGCGCTGCTGCTTGGAGTCGAACGACGAGATACGGTTGCCGTCCGGAATATACAGGCCGCCGTTCAGGAACTGGGTCTGCTGCGCGGAGGTCAGGTGCGAGATGTCGAGGCCGTTCTTGACCAGTTGCTGCGCGTCCGATTGGCTCAGAATGTCGTAATTGTAGTTGTCGTGGCCTTCTTCGGTGGTCTCACGGCGATTATAGGCAACCGACACCAGGGCGCCGAACTTGTTGCCCCAGTTGTAGCTGTACAGCGCGGCGATGCGCGGCTGGTTGTCCTTGGTATATTCGTTGGTGCCGTCCTTGACCGTGATCGCACCCTTGGCGCCCACGGGATAGTCGAACGGCTTGCCGGTGAACAGGCCGACCGTGCCGGCCATGCCGCCTTCGTTCTGCGACGCCTGGTAGGTCTTTTCGACTTCGACCTTGGAGAACAGTTCCGAGGCGAAGATGTTGAAGTCGAAGGCGCGGTCGCGCGACCGCTGGCCGCGGCTGTCCATGGCCGAGTCGTCATTGCCCAGCACTTCCATGCCGTTCAGTTGCACGCGGGCGAAATCGGGGCCCAGGCCGCGCAGGGCGATTTCGCGGCCTTCGCCGGCTTCGCGGGTGATTTCCACGCCCGGCAGGCGCTGCAGCGATTCGGCCAGGTTCAGTTCCGGGAACTTGGCCATGTCTTCGGCGACGATCGCGTCCTTTTCGATCGTCGAGTCCCGCTTGATCTTGCGGGCGTCAGCCAGCGACTTGCGGTAGCCGGTGATCACCACCTCGGTCGGCGCGGCGTCCTTGGCGGCCTGGCCATTGGCCGGGTCCTGGCCGGGTTGCGGCGCGGCCGCGGCGGTTTGCGCGAAAGAGGGCGCGGCGAGAAAGAAAAGCGCGCCAGCAGCCGCGCCCGTCATGAGCATTTTCATAAAATCTCTCCGTGAATGTACAGCGTGCGGGGCGATCGCGATGCACGGAAAGATGCCCCCCGCGGCCGGCCACGGAAGCGACAGTTAACGCCGCTTTGTGACAGATGTGCAATTCGAAGCCATAAATGTGGGAATTTGTGAGATTCAAATCTTGTGGTGTTGCATTTTTGTGGACTTCACGCCGCCCGCTCAGGCCGTGGCGAGCGCGGTCCGGTACAGGCTTGCCCCTGTATAATCACGGAATTCCAGCCGCACCCCGTCGTCGCCGACCGTCAGGATCGAGAACCCCGAGCGCGCCGCGCAAAAGCGCGTGCCGGTGACCGGCGACACCGGACGGACCTCGGAGCCCGCGCCGGTGCAGACAAAATCGAGCCCGTCGCGGACGATATGCTGCAGGTCGTGGTCGTGCCCGTTCACATAGGCCGTCACATGATGTCTTTGTAGAACGGGCAACAACCTGGTGATCAGGTCCGGCGTATCGCCGTGCGTGCTGCCGCCCGAAAACAGGGTATGGTGCCCGACGACCAGCTTGTAACGGGCCTGCGAGGCGCCCAGCTCCCGGTCGAGCCAGGCCCATTGCGCCGCGGCGTCCTGGGTCTTGACATTGGCCGCCATGGCGTTGCCGCCGGTGGCGTTTTCGTCGATCAGCGGACAGGTGTCGATGACGAACAGGTCCAATCGCGCCTCACCGATCTCGCTGCCAGAGACCTTGAAATAGCGCGCCGGCATCTTCCAGCGCGGGTTTCGCGCCGAGTAGTCGACCTGGGCCTGGGGCACGCCGCCGTAATCGTGATTGCCGAGCGCCACATACCAGGGGAGTTGCCGCAGGTGGGGCCCGTCATAGACGGCTTCGAAGGACGTCCGCCACTTCGGATCGTCGACCGAGCGCACCCCGTCCTCGTAAAAATTGTCGCCGACCGAGACGACGCCGGCACAGGCGAAGTCTTCGGCGGCCCGTTCCATTTGAAGGGCGACATCGCGCTGATGGTGGGCGCCGTCACGGCCCCAGTCGCCGACGACCAGAAGGGAAAAGGCGGGCTTTGGCTCGGCCGTCGCGCCCGACGCCAAGACCCCGACGGAGGCGGCAAGACCGCCCAGCACCTGTCTGCGATATGGCTCCATGAGCCGGTCCCCAGCCGCGGGAATGCCCATTTCCCGCCCATTTGGTATAGACCAGAAGGACGTGCCGGTGGTTGAATTTTTTGTGTCATTTCCGGGGCAAGCGGTGACGGCGCGGTCACACGCGCCGATCCGGCACGCAAGGGTCGCGATATCGCACGGCGCGTGCTATCGGAGGCCCGATGTCTGCGCGTGGAGAATCGCGTGCAGTTAAATGAGCGCAAGACCATCGTTTTCCGCGGCTGATACCCGGCGGGCGTGGTCGATTTCAAAGGTGTACCGGCCTATGGCCCAGACGATTGACGGGACCGCCATTGCCGCCGCCCTGGTGGCCGGCGTGGCGGACGATGCGGCGAAATTCAATGCCGAGACCGGCACGGTGCCGACCCTGGCCGTCATCCTGGTCGGTAACGATCCGGCCAGCGAGATCTACGTCAAGCGCAAGCTGAACCAGACGCTTAAGGCTAACATGGCGTCGCGCGAACATCGCCTGACGTCCGAGATCACCCAGGACGACCTGCTCGACCTGATCGCGCAGTTGAACGTCGATCCGTCCGTCCACGGCATATTGGTGCAACTGCCCCTGCCCGCCCATATCGACGCCGGCGCCGTGCTCGACGCTATCGACCCGCTGAAAGACGTCGACGGCTTTCACCCGGTCAATGTCGGACGCCTGTCGACGGGCACCGGCGGCCTGGTGCCGTGCACGCCGCTGGGCTGCATGCGCCTGTTGGAGACGGTGATCGAGGATTTCCGCGGGCTGAAGGCCGTGGTCATCGGCAAGTCGAACATCGTCGGCAAGCCGGTCGCCCTGCTGTTGCTGGAACGCGAATGCACGGTCGAGGTGACGCATATCTTCACTCGCGGCCTGCCCGACATCGTCCGCACCGCCGATATTGTCGTCGTCGCGGCCGGCAGCCCAGGCCTGGTGCGCGGCGACTGGGTCAAGCCCGGCGCCGTGGTCATCGACGTCGGCATCAACCGCATCATCGACGGCGACCGCACGCGCGTCGTCGGCGACGCCGTGTTCGCCGAACTGGACCATGCCCGCGCGGTGACGCCGGTGCCCGGCGGTGTCGGGCCGATGACCATCGCCTGCCTGCTGGAAAACACCATGCGCGCCGCCTGGAAGCTGCAAGCCGAGGGCCGCAGCGCGCCCCAGGGCTCAGCCAAGCTCCTGCCGCCGGCCAAGTCGGTGACGGTCAGCGTCAGCAACCTGCTGGTCGAAGCCAATATCGGCCTCTACGCCCACGAAAAAGGCCGCCTGCAGCGGCTGAACCTCCACGTCACGGTCAAGGTCTTGCCGCCGCGCCGCGACCAGATCGACCAGACGATCGACTACAACGCCGTCGTCGCCATCGCCAACGAGGTCGCCGCCACGCACACCAACCTGATCGAGACCTTCGCCGTAAAAGTCGCCCAGCGCTGCCTGGAGCTCGACCGGGTGACCGAAGCCGAAGTCGCCGTCGAAAAACCAGCGGCCCTCCCCAACGGCGTCGCCGCCACGCGGGTGGTTATGGCGGCGACGAAGGACCGGTAGCGGGGCTCACTTCGAAGCGTTGCGAAGCGCGTTATCCTCGGCATCAAGCTCTGCGAAAAACGCGTCGCCGTCGGCGCGTCGGCCTTCCTGCAAGGAGGTGTACCCGGCCGCGATCTGGTCGCGCGGATCGCCGTTGGGGAATGCCGTAGCGCGGTCCATCTCTTCCATCAGGCGAAGTAGGGCGATTTGCAAGTTCATGGTCATGCAAGCGATGGTATCTGAACCGCTCGAAATGGCAAATCCGATGAGACGCCTCACATCTGGGCGTGATGATGCCGAAGAACTGAGAAAGCGGTATAGGTTGCTTCGGACGAGAACCGTCGGGCGACTGCGCTCCGAAGCGTCGATCCGCGGACGCAGCTTCCCAACTGAATTCCGCATTCCATAACCTGTCACCGTAATTCCAAAACCTAGACTTTCCAACGGCGAGCAGTGAAATGACATCTGGATACGAAGATTACGAAGACGACGAATACGATGACGAACGCACCCTACTCGAGCAGGTGGAGAAGCTTCAGGCCGCTTACATCGCGGGGGCAACCCAAGATGCAGGGGGACTCGATGCGGCGACCTTTGGCCGATTGCGTAAGGAACTGTTAACGGCGCCCGCCTGTAAAGATCGCTTGCCGGATTTTGTACGAAAGTACCGCGACCAAGGGCAGTTCTGGCAATTCATTAAGGGGAAATATTCTACTTACAAAGAGCGCAGGGTATTTATCTGGGATGAGTTCCGTCCATTAATTCAGCACTTGGAGTTTGAAGAACGGGCACCAGGTATCGCCCCGATTTCTAACGCGCTTGAACGGTTTGAACCGGATAACGTCCACGGCATTTGGCAAAAGGCGCTGGACCGCCGGGAAACCGATCCTGAGGGAGCCATTACGGCGGCCCGAACCTTATTGGAAACGGTATGCAAGCATGGACATCATAGACGAGCTGTACCCAGCCGATCACTGAGTTCAGCAAGAGAATGCCCAAAATCGCCTTGGATAAGCGGTATATTTCGGTGAAAGGAGCAACATTTCCTGCCTCGAAGTATTTGTCCGCTCTGGGCCGCAAAAGTGACAAACCGCATCTACTCTAAGTTTGGCCTGTCGCCGCTCTTTTAATCCAGCTGTGCCGCCAGCCCGCAAGCTAAAACGCCGCCGGAACTCCGGCGGCGTTCTTAGAGGTCAATTGCGTACGGCGCGTGACCTATTTTCCCGGCGCGGCAGCAGCCGGCGCTGTCCCCTGGGCGGCGGCGCGGGCGGTGCGTAGGGCGTCCTGCAGGGTCTTGACCTCGTCGGTGTAGTAGTAGCGCTGCGCCAGGCTGAAGTTCTGGTCGGCGGCGTCGGCGGCGTGCAGCATCAACAGGCCGATGCCGCGCCCTTCATAGAGCGTGGCGCGCTCGCGATCGTCGTAATCATAGGTGGTGGTCAGGGCTTGGTCGACGAAGGCAACGACCTGGGCGCCCTGCTTCAATTGCAGCAGGGTGCCCATATATTCGTGCTGCAGGTTGTGGTCCTGGGGGAACATGACCAGGCCGCGGGCCAGGGCCGCCAGGGCGCCGTCGAAATCCTTCTGCTCGTATTTCGTCCAGCCGATCAGAAAGGCCAGGGACGGCTGGTCCAGTTCCGGCTGCTTGACCACGGGCAGGTTCGGTAGGCCGGTGTCGGCGTGATGGGCGCGCAACACCGACAACTCCATATATTCCTGGCGGGTATAGGCGTTGATGTGGTTACCGCCGCAGACTTCCGGCTTGACCTCGTCGGGCGGCAAGGCGTCGAACGCGGCCTGCAGAGCCGGCAATTGCGTGATCAGGCTGGCGGAATCGTGCGCCTGCAGCGCCGTGACGGCCGGCACCATGATCGGCTCCAGGGCGCGCGACTGGGCGAAATAGCCGTCACAGACGGGCACCGTCGCGGCGCTGTCCTGGGCGGCATCGGCCGCGGTCGCCGGCCGGCCGGGGCTTACCACGGCGCCATCGCCGGCGATCGCGTCGGCGGCGACCGGCATGGGCGTTGCGGCCGGGGGCGGGTTCGACGGCGTGTTCATCACCGCGGCGGCGATGGCGTTAACGCCGAGATCGGTGATGTCGTGCGTGGCCGTGCCTTGCGGCAGGACGGCGGCGGTCCAGGGCGTCGCCGGATCCGCGCAGACGGGCAAGGCCGTGGCCCCGGTCCAGATGGCGGCGCATAGACCCAGGCAGGTCATAAGGGATTTATTGAACGACATCGGCCCCCCACAGGTTTGAAAAAACGTTCGCCTGAAAGTCTGACACGGATCGTCTCCGGCGACAACGGGCAATCGGCCGACACGTTAAGAGCGATTAACCTTTCGTCTTTCTATCGGCCTTGGATTGAGTTAGGCTCGCCTGGGGCTCCGCGGCAAGACGTCACCGCGGACAGGGGGAAGTTCATGTCCACGACCGGTATTGTTCGCGCGTGCATCCTTGCAATCGTGGCTGCGGCCAGCGCCTGGCATGGCGCCGCCATCGCCGGGCCCATGCCGGCGACGCGCTTTCCGCACGAACAATCGGCGTTCAAGCCCGATCCCGCCGCGCATTACGGGCGCCTGGCCAACGGCTTTACCTACATCATTCAAAAGAACGCCAATCCCGCCGGCACGGCGCAGATCTATCTGCGCATCGGCGCCGGCTCGATGATGGAGACCGACCGGCAACGCGGCCTGGCGCACTTCATCGAGCACATGGCGTTCAACGGCTCGACGCATATTCCGCGCGGCGACCTGAAAAAGATTCTCGAGCGCGACGGCTTTACCTTCGGCGCCGACGCCAATGCCTTCACCACCGAGACGCAGACCGTCTATACCCTGTCCACGCCCAAGACCGACGCCGAAACCGTCGGCAATGCCCTGTTCATCCTGCGCGACATCGCCGGCGATGTGACGCTGGATCCCGCGGCGGTCGACGAGGAACGCGGCGTCATCCTGTCCGAGGAGCGGACGCGCGACACCGCCGGCCGGACGCTTTCGCTTGCCGTGAACGGCCAGCTCTATAGCGGCATGCTGTATGCCGACCGTGACAATGTCATGGGGTCGACCGACACCATCAAGACCGTGTCCCAGGCCGAGCTGGCGACCTTTTATCACACCTGGTACCGGCCCGACCTGGCCACCCTGATCGTCGTCGGCGATATCGATCCCGCCGCCATCGAGGCCCAGATCAAGACGCGCTTCGGCAACTGGGCGGCCGCCACGCCTGTGCCACAGGAACCCGATTGGGGCACGCACAAGCCGGGCGGCCTGCGCACCTTCCGCTACGCCCACGACGGTATCGGTTCGGGCATGGCGCTGAGCTGGTTCACCCCCGGCGATACCCAACCCGACTCGATCGACCGCGAGGTCGCCGACGTCCAGGAAACGATCCTCAGCAACCTGCTCAACCGTCGCTTCCAGACCCTGTCCCATGATCCGAACAGCAACCTCGTCAGCGCACAGCTGGGGCACGGCGAGGTCTACAAGACGGGCGCCACCGTAAGCCTGGTCATCGACCCCAAGCCGGCCCAGAGCCGCCAGGCCTTCGCCGAGGCCTACGGCGCCTTTCGTTCCTTCCTCGACCAGGGCGTGACCCAGGACGAAGTCACGCGCGTCCAGGCCGACGTCGCGGCCAGCCGCCGCGCCTTGATCGATCGCTTCGCCTCGCGCAGCAATACCGAGATCGCCAATGCCCTGCTCGGCGCCTTCGGTAACGGCGACGTCGAACAGGGGCTGGACGGCGAACTGAAGATTTACGACGCCCTTCAAGCCGCGCTGACCAAGGCCGATTTCGACGCCCGGCTGAAGACGATGTTCACGGGTGACGGTCCGTTGCTGTCCTACTGGGGCGAGAGCTTCGGCGACTTCGACGAACACGCCATGCAGACCGATTACCTGGCCATGAACGGCCGCCCGGCGGACGTCTACAAGGCCCCCGCGGTCAAGGCCTGGCCCTATACCGATTTCGGCCCGGCCGCCGTGCCGGTCAAGCACACGCTTGACAAGGATTTTGCCTTCTCGCGCTACGTCTTCCCCAACGGTGTCGTGCTGAACGTCAAGCCGACCAAGCTTTCGGCCCAGCAGGTCCTGGTCGATGTCGATTTTCCCGGCGGCATCTTAAGCTTCGATCCGGTCGTCCACCGGCCGATCATCTTCGCCCAGTCGCGCTTCCTGATCGACGGCGGCACCGGCAAATTGACGGCGGAGGAAATGCGCGACGCCCTGGTCGGCAAACGCTATGGCGCCCTCTACGCCCTGCTCGACAATCGCGCCGTCCTGGCCGGCCAGACCATCACCAGCGACCTGGACACCCAGCTGCAGGTGCTGATGGCCTATGCCACCGATCCCGGCCTGCGTCCGGAACCATTCAATGCCTTCAAGGCCCTGGAACCGGCGACCCTCAACGGCAGCCGCGCCGACGCCGGCTTCGTGCTGGGCGAATATTTCGCCAACATCATGCTGTCCGCCGATCCGCGCTACGACCTGACCGGGCTGGAGCGCGTCTCCGGCGTCCAGTTCGACGATGTCAGCAAGGTCTATACCGACAGCCTGCAGAACACGCCGATCACCATCACCATCGTCGGCGACGTCGATGAGGCGGCGGCCGTCGCCGCGATCGGCAAGACTTTCGCCACGCTGCCCAAGCGCCCGGAAGAGGGCCGGCGCTTCCCCGGCGCCGATCACCTGGCCTTCCCGCCGCACCAGCACGACTTCACCCTGGTTCATACGGGCCGCACCGACCAGAATGTCAGCGAGCTGTTGTGGCCGACCACGGATTTCTACAGCGACACCCGCCAAGGCCGCGGCCTGGAGGTCCTGTCGCATATCGTGGAGAACCGCTTGTTCGATGAACTGCGCAAGGCCGGCGCGGACTATACGCCCGCCGCCGCGTCCTATCAGGACGAAGACTATCCGGGCTATGGCTACGTCGTCGCCCGTGCGACGGTGAAGCCGGGCGGCGACGGCGCTTTCCGCGCGACGCTGGCCCGCATTGCCACCGACCTGAAAACCAAGCCGGTCGATCGCGACGAACTGGCGCGCGCCGTCAACCCGATCCTCGAGCAGATCGCCAACGCGCCCAAGCAGAACGTCTACTGGATGACGCTTATTCCGACGCTGAGCCTCTACCCCGACGCCCGGCAGGCGCGCCTTTCCCAGGCCGACGCGTATCGCTCGGTGACCCCCGAGGACGTCATGGCCCTGGCCAAGACCTATCTCAAGGACGACACCGCCATCCATATCGAGGTCGTGCCGATCGGCTCCAGCATGCCGGAATTTGAACAATAGCCGGGGCCAGGTTTCGGTGGTGTTTTGTCTGTGGGCATAAAAACGCGGCCGGGAGTCGGGCGACGTTTTTCGACGCGGAGAATAGGCGCTTACGCCGCCAGCCCGGTGCGGCCCTGGTCCAGCCAATAGCGCGCCTGCTTTTGCGCTTCGGCAACCTCTTCGCGGTCCATTTCACGCGACAGCTCGCGGCGGTAAATGCCGCCTTCGACCGAGCCGCGCATGGAGGCGAGGTTGAACATCATGTGCGCCGACACCAGGTCGACCGCGACGCCACCTTGGCCCGTTGAATACATGAGACCCAGACGAAACAGATCTTCACTGTTCATGTCGGGGGTCGGCAAAGGTATAGACGAATTTAACTCGGCACTCATTTAAACACCGCGCCTTTTGCGCGCCTTCTGTAAACTGCGTGATCTACAGATTTTCATGCGCAGATGAAACCAAGGTTAACTACGATTTCCGCGGCAAGATATTTATTGCCAACATCAGATTAATACTAACGAGAACTCGAAACGATCTTTTCATACTGCTTAAATTTGTATGAGGCGGCAAAACCGGCCTTATGGCTTCCGAATGGCCCTGCCCTCTTTGCCTAATCGTCCGCTTACGCCCGTTTAAGAGACCATTAACCGCAAGATTCGTACCCTAGTTGAGCACACACGTGCGCACGCCACCGCCAGCCAAGCCACCAGCCAAAGCACCAGAAAGGGAGCTGCGACATAGGATGGACCTGCCCAATTCCGATACGGACATGCCGGCGCCTTGCGCCGGTCGCGTTCTGGTCGTCGACGACAACCAGCCGTCGGCGATGACCTTGACCTGGGCCATGGAGCTCAACGGCTACGAAGTGCGCACCTGTTTCGACGGCCGCTCGGCGGTCGAGGTGGCGCACGGCTTTCATCCGGATGTCGTGCTGCTGGACCTGGGTATGCCGGGTGTCGACGGTTTCGAGGTCTGCCGCCGCCTGCGCAATGACGCCTCGCTCAGCGGTGTCACCGTGATCGCCCAGACCGGCTGGGGCTCAAGCGAGATGCGCAAGCGCACCGATGAGGCGGGCTTCAACCACCACATGACCAAACCGGTCGATCTGTCCAACCTGCTGAAAATCGTGGCGGCGTCGATTCATTAGGGTAGCGGAGTTTAGACGCCCCGTTCACACATTTGCCTCTCCTCCCCTGCTTTAGCGGGGGAGGTGGCACGGGAGCGAGTGCGCAGCGCGAAGCCCCGTGACGGAGGGGGCCTTGAAGCGCGCAAAAGCCTAACGACGAGGGGACAATGCACCGCGGCCCCCTCCGTCGCAAGGCTGCGTGCTGCGCACTTGCACTTGCGCCACCTCCCCCGCTGAAGGGCGCAGGGGAGGAGAAGCAGAAGACCACCCTACTTCAAAAACGGCTTGCCCTCATGCGCAACCAGCAGGTCGTGCATGTCTGCGGCGTGCTCTTCCTCGTCCGCGAGGATCTTGACCAGCATGTGCCGCGTCGTCGGGTCATTGTCGCCGAAATAGCGGATCAGTTCCTGGTAGTGCTCAATCACGATGCGCTCGGCGATCAGGTTTTCCTTCAGCATCTGCACCATGTCGCCGCCCTGGCCGTATTCGGTCGCCGAGCGCATGGCCAGGCCTTCGGGCGCCAGGTTGGGCACGCCGCCCAGCTGGTCGATGCGTTCGGCGGCCATAAGCATGTGCTCATATTCGCTTTCGGCATGCTCGACGAATTCGGCGGCGACGCTCTTGCTGTTGAGGCCGGAGACGGAAATGGCGTGCATGCGATAGCGCAGGACGCAGACCAGCTCAGTCGCGACGACGGTTTGCAACAGCTCGATCGTCTTTTCGACGTCGCCCTTGTAGGAGGGCATGACGGGGCCGTCGTCCAGCGTGGCCTTGGCGCGGGCGCGCAGGGTTTCAACATCACTCAGGAAAGGCGTGTCGGTTTGCGAAGAGGTCATGGCTTTTTCCACTCGGTTAGGACGAGACAACTGCCGCCTAGCGGTAAGCCATGGCCCATATGGAAACGATTAGGAAAGCGGTATGGTGGCTGAAAAGGCTGGTTGCCCGATAGTTTCGGGGGAAAACATCGCCCCTGTCACGCATTCGTCGCATGATGTTATATAGTACGGCGCTCAGTATTTAGCGGGAACGGATCATGGTCGACAAAGGCAGGCGTAAATTTCTTCAACTCGGCGCGGGGGCTGCGGCCACGGCCGCCATCCCGGCCTCGATCGCGCGCGCCCTGGCCCTGCCGGCCAGCGGCAAGACCGGCTCGATCGAGGATGTCGAGCACGTCGTCGTCTTCATGCAGGAAAACCGCTCCTTCGACCACTATCTGGGCCATTTGCGCGGCGTGCGCGGCTATAATGACCGCTTCCCGGTCTTGCGCGCCGACGGGCGCACGGTGTGGAACCAGTCGCGCCAGATGGCGACGTCCGAGGTCGTGCTGCCGTTTCACCTGAAGACCCAGCTGACCAGCGCCCAATGCGTGCTGGACCTCGACCACAGCTGGTACAAGACCCACGCGGCGATCAATGCCGGCCGCAACGACGATTGGCCGGCGCACAAGACCGACATGACGATGGGCTATTATACGCGCGAGGACATCCCGTTCCATTACGCGCTGGCCGACGCCTTTACCGTCTGTGACCAGTATTTCTGCTCGACGCCGAACCAGACGCACCCGAACCGCATGTACCTGATGACCGGTACGACCGATCCGACGGGGCACGGCGGCGGTCCGCTGATGGACAATAACGACCAGGTCGACAAGGCCTTCGCCAAGAAGGTGCTGCCGGCCTTTACCTGGACCACCTATCCCGAGCGGCTCGAAACCGCCGGCATCTCGTGGCAGGTCTACCAGCAGGGCACCAGCGGCGACGACGATTTCAACGGCAATTTCGGCACCAATGCCATCGCCAACTTCAAGGCCTTCATCGACGCGCCGGAAGGCTCGTCGCTGCACGCGCGCGGCATGTCCAAGCGCACGCTGGAAGACCTGGCCGCCGACGTCAAGGCGGACAAACTGCCGCAGGTGTCGTGGCTGCTGCCGCCGGCCGCGTTCTCGGAGCACCCGAAATGGACACCGGGCTACGGCGCCAACTACATGTCGCGCGTGCTGGACGCTTTGACCGCCAATCCGGAGGTCTGGGCCAAGACCGTGCTTTTCGTCATGTACGACGAAAACGACGGCTATTTCGACCACGTGCCGCCGCCGCAGCCGCCCACGCCCGTCCTGCCCGGCAAGAGCACGGTCAGCGTCGAGGGCGAGATCCACAACGTCGTCAACCCGATGAACACCGACCGCTTCCACGCCGACAACCTGCCCTATGGCTTAGGCCCGCGCGTGCCGATGACGGTCATCTCGCCGTGGAGCAAGGGCGGCTATGTCTGCTCGGAAGTGTTCGACCACACCTCGGTGATCCGCTTCATCGAGCGCCGCTTCGGCGTCAAGGAAACCAACATTACGCCCTGGCGCCGCGCGGTCTGCGGCGACCTGACCTCGGCCTTCGACTTCAAGACGCCGAACGCCCAGCCGGCCGAGTTGCCCGATACTTCGGGCTATATCAAGCAGGTCGACGAAAGCTGCCACCTCATTGCGCCCGCCGTGCCGTCGAAGAGCCTGCACGAGGACATCGGCGAACAGGAAGCCGGCGTGCGCCCGGCGCGCCCCCTGCCCTACAGCCTGGCCGTCGAGGAACTGGCCGATCCGGCCGGGTTCGCTTTCGCCATCCACAATGACGGCAAGGTCGGCGCCAGCTTCTACGTCTATCGCGAGCACAGCACCGATCCGGTTCGCCGCTATACGGTCGAGGCCGGCAAGAGCCTGCAGGACGTGTGGCCGACGGATGCGTTCAGCGTCTTCACCGTCGCCGGTCCCAACGGCTTTATCCGCCGTTACGGCTGGCTGCCGGCGCTTCCGGTGATCGTCGGCGCGACGCCCCTGGCCCACGACGAAGCCATCCGCCTGTCGCTGCGCAATGCGTCCAATGCCCCGGCAACCGTGCTGGTCGACGACAAGGCCTATGGCGCGCCGCCACAGGAATGGACCCTGGCGCCCGGCGAAACCAAGTCGCTCGACTGGGCCTTGAAGGCCAGCGCCGGCTGGTACGATCTGGCCGTCACCGTGCCCGGGCTGAAGGGCTTCGAGCGCCGGCTGGCCGGCCACGTCGAGACCGGCCGCCCGTCAACCTCCGATCCAGCCGCCCACCAGGTCGTGCTGGAGTCCCCGCTAAAGGCCACGTTCGACGCGATGCAACAAGCCTAAGGGGCGGCCTTCAACCGCCCTTGCGCCTACCTCCGGCTCATGCCTAGATAATCTCGCACCTATACCGCGAGGGGGATTTATCTATGCGTGCAGCCGGATTTGCCGTGGCCTATCTCATGACAGCGTTTTTCGCCCTGGGCGCCCAGGCTGAAACGCCTCCGGCAGACCCGACCGCCCTGGACGCCGCGGCGCTGGATGCCGCCACCGCCGACGCCTGCGACCGCCGCGTGGTCGTGCTGGGTGAGGTCCGCACGCATGGCGACGGCCACGCCATCGCCTTCAAGGCCGCCCTGGCGCATCGCCTGATCACGCAATGCGGCTTCAAGGCCGTACTGTGGGAGTCGAGCTTCTATGAGTTCGACCATCTCGATCGACAGGTCGCCGCCGGCACGCCGGTCACGCACGAGCAAGTGGCCGCCGCCATCAACGGCATCTGGAACCAGGACGCGCCGGTGCAGCCGCTGATCGACGAGCTCGCCGCCCGCGCCAATCGCCATGAGATCATGCTGGGTGGGTTCGACGACATCTGGGACATGGCCGGCATGACCTACACCACCGACGTCCTGCCGAAAATCCTCGCGGACCGCCTTGCGCCGCCGGAAGGGCAGACCTGCGCCGACGCCTTTCATGCGCGCCTCTACGGCGGCTTCTCGCCCGACATGTCCGGCGCCGCGGCGATGCACCAGGGCGTGACCGATTGCCTGGCCCATATCCGCGCTACGATACCAGCGGCCGACAGCCGCGACGTCGATGTCCTCGACAGCCTGCAGCGCTATATCGCAAGCGAAACCCTGCCGTATGCCGAGCAGCAGGCGAGCAACGAACGGGCCATGTATCTCAACGTGCGCCGCCTGATCGACCGTCTGCCGCCTGATAGCAAGGTCGTCGTGTGGACGGCGACCACCCACGGGGCATTCCAGACCTCCAACAAAGACGGCATCGAGACCCAGCGGATGGGCGGCTATATCCACGACGCCTTCGGCGATCGCGCGCTGGTGATCGCCATCGGCGCCGCCGGCGGCAGCTACGGTATGGCCGGCCGCACGACTGTCGAGCCCATCCCGTCGCCGGCCGCCAATAGCGTCGAAGCACAAGCCTTGAAAGATACGGGCGCCTCGGCGGTCTACGTCGCCCCGTCGCGGTTGAAAAGCTTCGGCGTCGCGCCTGCGGGACTACTCGATCATGGCGCGCCGATGACCCGCGATTGGAGCGCCACGGTCGACGCCGCGGTCATTTTGCGCGAGGAATACCCGGTGCCGCATGTCGCTCCGCCAGCCGGCTAGATCAGGCCTGCGTCGCCAGCGCCTTTAAAAACGGCAACACGACCCTGAGCGAGTTCTGCGCAGCCAGATGCATGAACACGTCCATCTCGTTGGCCGCCTCGTCGGCGCCGGCGAGATCGGACGCGCTTCTGAAAGCGATAAACGGCACGCCATTGGCAAACGCCACCTGGGCGACGGCGGCGCTTTCCATGTCGGCGACGCGGGCTTCGAAGGTCGCGAACAGGTATTCGCGGTAGGCCAGGTTGTCGATAAAGGCGCTGGCCGACACCGCGCCGCCGCCGACGTGCAGGCGTGGACAGTGGCTAAATGTGCGCCCATCGGCCGTGTCGGCCAATTCGACAGGTTCGAGAGTCCGGGCCATCGCCAGCAAGCGCTCATCGACTGGGAACCACAGGCGCGGCGATGCGGGCTGCCCCGGCGCGCCGACCACCACCGTATTGGGCATCATCATGCCGAAGGCCGGCAAGGGCGCTGACCAGGTTAGCCAGGCCGGCTTTTCAAAGCCGTCGTCCGTCGCCCGTCCGAAGATGACCTCCAGCGACTGGGCCCAGCGTTCGGGCACGATGACGTCGCCGACGCGGACGTCGGGGTCGATGCCGCCGGCAATGCCGGTGAACAGCAACTGGTCGACCGCAAAATGATCAAGCATCGCCTGGGCCGTCATCGTCGCATTGACCATGCTCATGCCGCTCATGGCGATGACCACGGCGCGCCCGGCCAGGTCACCGCAGAGGAAACGGGCTCCAGCGATCTCATAGCTGTCGCGGTGATCGAGGTGCTGGGCCAGCGCCTCCCATTCCGGCTGGAACGCCGTCAGCAGGCCGGTGCGCGGGGTCTGGTCAACTGTCATGCTCACGTCCAGATTTTTAAACCGGTCTCCACCCGTGCTTATCACGGGCTTACGAAATAGCCCTATACCGCGGATGGTTTCGGAAGCCTCCCCCGTTCTAGATGAAGGTCTCCCGGCGGTTACACCGCCCTCGCACATTCATTTGAAAGGGTTCGCCAATGTTGTCCACCGCCACCAAGATCGCCGGCAAGGTTACCGAAGCTTCCGCCGAGCACGACCTCAAGTCCAGCGCCAATTCGGCCATCCACTCCGCTCAGGATGCGATCGACCGCGCCTCGGACAATCTGTCCGGCTATGCCGATGACGTCCGCGACAAGGTTCGCGGCCTGTCGAACCAAGCCCGCGTCGCCACCGACCGCCTGTCGGGCCAGGTCCGCGAAAACCCCATCCCGTCGAGCCTGGTCATCCTGGGCCTGGGCTTCGTGCTGGGCGCCCTGCTGACCGGCGCGCAACGCCGCCATTACTAAACACCTCTCCACGATATGGAGTGAAAAAGGCGCCTGCGGGCGCCTTTTTTGATGTCCGCGGCACCTGTCCTTATGTGCACTACACAACATTAAAGCCTGAACTTACAGGCTTTTGATGCCGTATCGAACGGTTGGACGGCGCATCTTGATACGGCGTCACCTAGGGTTCCGTCTTAGCCTGGCGACTGGCCGCTTTCGCGTCCAGACCCAAGGTCGTCTTGCCCTGCTCGCCCCACGCCCTCGCTCCCATCCGCCCTCGAAGCCCGGTTCCCCTCTGGAGGCTTCGTCGCGCGTCTCACACAGGACCGCCCCCATGCTGGAAAATCTCACCAAAGGCGTCGAAGACCTCGGCCGCAAGGTCGCCGGTCGCGACGACAACGTCGCCAACAAACCCGATGACGACATGCAGGCGGTGCTCGACGCCCAGGCCAGCCTTGGCCCCAAGCCGATCGAAACCCTGACTCCGGAAGAGGCGCGTCGGCAACCGACGCCGGCCGACGGCGTCAAGCAGGTCATGCGCGAAAAGAACATGGACCCGGCAGACCCCATGGGCGTCGCCGTCGAAGATACCCATTACCAAGGCGCCGCCGGTCTGCTGCCCGCGCGCATCTATCGTCCGGAAAACGCGCCGTCGGACACCCCGTTGCCGGTGGTTCTCTATTTCCACGGGGGCGGCTTCGTCATCGCCGACATCGACGTCTATGACGCCAGCCCGCGCGCCATCGCCAAGATGGCCAAGTGCATCGTCGTCTCGGCGGAGTACCGCCAAGCGCCGGAAAACAAGTTCCCCGCGGCGCATGACGACGCCCTGGCCGCCTATCAGTGGGTGCTGAAACACGCCGAGGACTTCGGTGGCGACCCGGCGCGCATCGCCCTGCTGGGCGAAAGTGCCGGCGGCGCCCTGGCGCTCGCCACCTCGATTGCGGCGCGCGACCAGGGCCTGCCCCTGCCCGTGCGTCAGGTCCTCGTCTATCCGATCGCCGGCGTCGACATGGAGACCAAGTCCTATCGCCTCTACGCCAATGCCAAGCCGCTGAACAAGGCGATGATGGCCTGGTTCACCGGCCATTATCTCAACGGCGAACAGGACAAGGCCGATCCGCGCATCGACGCCATCGGCAAGGCTGACCTGACGGGTCTGCCGCCGACCACCCTGCTGATGGCGGAGGTCGATCCCTTGTGCTCGGACGGCGAGTTGCTGGCCGAAAAGCTCAAGGCCGCCGGCGTGGAGGTCAACAGCCATATCTTCTACGGCGCGACCCATGAGTTCTTCGGCATGGCGACCGTGGTCGGCGAAGCCAAGCTGGCCGAGGGCATCGCCGTCATGGACCTGCGGGGCTCGTTCTGATCCTTCCGAGCTTCTCGAATCGTTGAAAGCCGCCCCTCGGGGCGGCTTTCGGCTATTGCGCATTGGCCAGGAAACGCCGAAATATGGATCATGGCGTTGAAATCCGTTCTGAATACCGAAAACCTGGCCGCGCTGGGGCCTGAGCATCTGGCCGATCTCTTGATGGACGTGGCGGCCGGTGACGCGGCCGTCAAACGCCGGCTTCGCCTCGAACTGGCCGCCGCGGAAAGCCCGAAGAAACTGGCCAACGATATCCGCAAGCGCCTGGCCGCGCTGGCCGTCGCCAAGACCAATATCGGCCCGCGCACGCTCAAACCCCTGATTGCCGAATTGGCGGCGATCCAGCGCCTGATCGCCGCCCCCCTGGGCGAGGCCGAGCCGGCCGAGGGACTGGACCTGATGTGGGTCTTTCTCGACTTGGCCGACAGCCTGCTGGAGCGGGCCAACGACACCTCCGGCAACCTGCTGGCCATCTTTCGCCAGGCCCGCGCCGATATCCCCGCCTTGGTCGCGGCCGCCAAACCTGCGCCCGACGCCCTGGCCGACACAGTCGCCAAGGCCACCCTCGCCAATGGCTATGGCCAGGCGGACGGATTGATTCCCGAAATGGCCAAGCCCCTCGGTGACAATGGCCTGAGCCGCTTGCGCCAGCTTATTACCGACGCCGCCGGCAAGGCGGACCGGGCCGTGGTGCGACGCATCCCGCGCGGCCGGCGCGGCCGGCGCCTGGAACGCGACCGGGTGCCGCGCCGTTTGCGTGCCGACATCGTCCACCGCGCCCTGCTCGACATCGCCGACGCCCAGGGCGATGTCGACGCCTATATCGCCCTGCAGGTCAAGCGCAGCGACGCGACGACGGTGGCGTCCATTGCGCGCCGCCTGCTCGACGCCGGCCGCCATGCCGAGGCGCTGGCCACGCTCGAGGACGTCAAGACCCGCGGCTACCTGGCGGCCGTGCTGCTGGCGCTGAAGGCCGAAGCCCTGGAAAAGCTGGATCGCGGCACCGAAGCCCAGGCCTGCCGGCTGGCGGGCTTTCACCAGACGCTCGATGCCGACCTGCTGCGGCAATATCTGAAGCGCATGCCGGACTTCGACGATATCGAGGCGGAGGACGCGGCGCTCGACTTTGCCCTGAAAAGCCCCGATGTCGACGCCGCCCTGGGATTTTTACTGCGCTGGCCCAATCTCGAACGCGCCGCCTCGCTCGTCATCGAGCGCTCCGTCCATATGTCTTCGGACGACGACGACCTGTTGGTGCTGGGCGCAACCAAGCTCGCCTCGCGCTATCCCCTCGCCGCCATCGTCCTGCTGCGCAAGCTGGTCAACGCCATCCTGATGCAGTCGCGCAGCCGCGACTATGGCCGGGCAGCTGAGTACCTGTCGGATGCGGAAGACCTGGCGGCGCATATCGACGACTTCGCGGGCTTCGAGACGCACACCGCCTATGTCGCCAAATTGCTCGCCAACTTCCGCCATCGCCAGGACTTCTGGGACCTTGCCGCCGCCTGAGGGGGCGCCTTGAAAAGGGGGGGCTGGCGGTTTTCGAGCGCGGCGCACGCTTAAAACTGGTAGCGCTTCCGGGCACACGCTAGAGATTGCACGGCCTGTCAGCGGATACCTTCGATTCCCTCCGCCACGGCCTTCCTCCCGTAAAGCGTTTCCTCCCCTTAACGCGCCTCCCCGGAGACATCATCATGACCAGCAACAGCTATGTGACCACGCAAGACGGCACCCAGATCTTCTTCAAGGACTGGGGCCCCAAGGATGCCCAGCCGATCCATTTCCACCACGGCTGGCCCCTGTCCTCGGACGACTGGGACACGCAGATGCTCTATTTCCTGGCCCAGGGCTTCCGCGTCGTCGCCCATGACCGCCGCGGTCACGGCCGCTCGTCGCAGGTCAGCGAAGGCCACGACATGGACACCTATGCCGCCGACGCCGATGCCGTCGTCCGGCATCTCGACCTGAAAAACGCCATCCACATCGGTCACTCGACCGGCGGCGGCGAAGTCGCCCGCTACGTGGCGCGCTACGGCGGCAATGGCCGCGTCGCCAAGGCCATCCTGGTCAGTGCGGTCACGCCGATCATGCTGAAGACCGACGCCTTCCCGGGCGGCCTGCCGGTCGATGTGTTCGACGGCCTGCGTGCCCAGACCGCCGCCAACCGCTCGCAGTTCTACAAGGACCTGCCCGTGCCGTTCTACAACTTCAACCGCGACGGCACGCCCCCGATCGAAGGCGTGATCGACAACTGGTGGCGTCAGGGCATGATGGGTAGCGCCAAGGCCCACTACGAAGGCATCAAGGCTTTTTCCGAGACGGACCAGAGCGATGACCTGAAGGCCATCGAGGTGCCGGTCCTGGTCATGCACGGCGACGATGACCAGATCGTTCCCTACAAGGCAGCCGCCCTTGAAGCGATCAAATTGGTCAAGCACGGCACGCTGAAGATCTACGCAGGCTATCCGCACGGCATGCTGACGACCCATGCCGAGGTCCTCAATCCCGACCTGCTGGCCTTCATCAAGGCCTAAACCTCATCCCCGGCGCGGGTAACAACCCGCGCCGGGGTATAATTCCTTGATTTTCAAAGGGCAAATCGCGCCGCGCATCCTTAGCGGGATATCTTTAAACCCTGGACAGTGCTTATCTGTCCCGGAGTTCCCGCCATGCTTGACCTGCCCATCGACTTGCTAATCGGCGTCACCGCCCTTGCCGTTGCCTGGTTCGGTTACCAGGAATTTGCCTCCGCACGACGCTGACCGGTGCGCACGGGTTACCGCTTAATCTTGGCTTCGGTATGGAAATTTTACCGCCGGACAAGGACTTATCGCAGAACACCTTTGCGACAAGTCGAGTGACACAGACCTTTTCCATACCTCCTTTTCGCGGATTGACGCCGCCCATCGCATTGGGGCGGACACCATGAACGCGGCCGTAGAGGAAATTCTCCCATCCGGAGAAATTCTGGGTTGTCGCGACTGCGGCGTCATGCAGACCTTGCCGCCGATGCGTGGCCGCGACCTGTTCCTCTGCGTCACCTGCGACAGCGAACTCGAACGCCGCACCGGCCGCCGCATGGACGTGGCGCTGGCTTTTTCGGCCACCACCCTGCTTTTGCTGCTGCCGGCCAACCTCCTGCCCTTCCTGACGACAGCGGTGCTGGGCGCGACGCGGCAAAGCTATCTCTTTTCCAGCGCCACCTGGATGTGGCGGCTGGATTGGCCGTTGCTGGCCACCATCGTCGCCCTGGTCATCATCATCCTGCCGCTGGTCCGCTTCAGCTTGCTGACCCTTGTCCTGGCGTCCCTGCGCCTGGGTTACCGGCCGTCCTGGCTCGGCCGCGTCTTTCGCCTGACCGACACGCTGAAGATCTGGGCCATGCCGGATGTTTTCCTGCTGTCGCTTTGGGTTGCCTATGCCCGGCTGTCGGCGACGGTGGCCACGCACCTGGAAATCGGCGCCTACTGCATGATCGGCGCCGGCATTACCACCCTGCTGACCCGGGCGACGCTCGACCAGACCATGGTCTGGCGCGCCATCGGCCAGGACGATTTTGTCCCCCGCACCCATGACGTCATCGCTTGCCCGGCCTGCGAGCTCATCGTCGACCGGCGCGAGGAAGGCCATCCCTGCCCGCGCTGCGGCACGGGGCTCAGCGAGCGCCGGTCGGGATCGCTGGCCATCGCCGTGGCGCTGACCCTGGCCGGTATCCTGTTGTACGTGCCGGCCAATCTCTATCCCATGGCGACCATTCCGATCGGCCTGACGCCGACCTCCTACACCGTGCTGGGCGGCGTTATCGACCTGGTCAACGCCCATCTGATCGGCCTGGCCCTGCTGGTCTTCACCGCCAGCTTCGCCATCCCCTTCATCAAGCTGGTCGGTATCGGCTGGTGCATCGCCTCGGTGCTGGGCCGCTCGACGCGCCTTTTGCGCACCAAGACCCGCGTTTACCGCGTCGTCGAGGAGATCGGACGCTGGTCGATGGTCGATCCGCTGGTCATCGCCTGCTTCGTCCCGGTCACCCAATTCAGTGCGCAGATTTCGAGCCGCGCCGATACCGCCGCGCCGTTTTTTACCTGCGTGGTCGTCCTGACCATGCTGGCCGCCCGCATGTTCGATCCCCGCCTGATGTGGGACGCGAAAAGGATTAAGACAGCTTGACCGAAGACGGCCCTCATACCCAGCGCAAGTTCAAACTGCCGATCGCCAAGGCCAAGCTCGCCAAGTGGCCGGGCCTTGTCTGGGCCATCCCGATCGCCGCCCTGATCCTGGTCGCCTATCTTGGCCTGCAGGCCTTGGCCAACCAGGGCTTCGACGTCATCGTCACCTTCAGCTCCGCCGGCGGCGCGCGCCCCGACGACACCAAGGTCATCTACAAGGGCGTCGAGGTCGGCCACGTCGTCAAGGTGTCGCTGAACAAGGATGCCCGCCACGTCGACCTGAAACTGCACCTCGACAATACGCTGAAGCCCGTGCTGAAAAGCGGCAGCGTCTTCTGGCTGGTCGGCACCAATCCCAGCCTGTCGGACCTCAATTCGCTGAAGGCCGCGGTCTCCGGCCTGACCATCGGCCTGGTGCCAGGACCGGGCGAGACGGTGCACCGCTTCACGGGCCTCGACGAAGCGCCTTTGATCGAACCCAATACGCCGGGGCGCAGCTTCTGGCTGGATATCGGCATGTTGGCCACGGTACGCCGCGGCGCCAACGTGCTGTATCACGGCGAAGAGGTGGGCAAGGTCATGGATGTGGCGCCGACGGGCCCGCAAGCCTTCCAGGCCCATATCTTCATTCGCGCCCCCTTCGATCAATATCTGAAACCCAGCTCCTATTTCTGGAGTGCCACACCGGTGCAGATCTCGCTGACCAGCAGCGGCATCAGCGGCCAGTTTTCGCCCGACACCGCCTTCAGCGGCGGCATCAATTTCGACACCCCGCTCGACGCCATGGACGAGCCGGCCAGCCCCGCCGCCACCCATTACGATCTCTATGCCAGCCAGGCCAATGCCCAGCAGGGGCCCGACGGTACGCCGATCTTCTACAGCACCGTGTTTAGCGGCGCCGCCGGCCAGCTTCAGGTCGGCGCCCCCGTCCTGTTGAAAGGCTCACGTATCGGCTTCGTCGAAACCGTCGGCCTCAACTTCAATCCGGATACCGGCCTCGTTACCAACCCGGTGACCTTCGCCATCTATCCGCAACGCCTGCATATGCCCAATGCCGACGCCCGTCTGCCGCAAGACTGGCGCACGCTGAGCGACCGTGCGGTGAACGCCCTGATCCGCCACGGCTACCGCGTCGACGTCGGCCAGGACCCGCCGATCATCGGCGCCCGCAACCTGAATTTCGAGCATGTGGCCTCGGCCGGCAAGGCCGCCTTGCAGCCCAACAGCCCCTATCCGCTGGTCCCCGCCGTCGCCGGCAGCGATGCCGGCTCGATGGCCGACAAGGCCAATGCCATCTTGACCAAGCTCAATGCCGTCCCGATCGAGGCCATCGGCAACGACGTCCGCCAGATCACTTCGCGCCTGAAGACCGTGCTGAATTCGCCCAAGATCGACGACAGCATCGATCACCTCGACAAGACGCTGCAGTCGGTCGACGACATCACCGCGGAGGTCAAGCCGAAGATCGGACCGTTGATCGACAAGCTGAACACCACCGCCGACCAGCTTCAGCAAACGGCCGCTGCCGCCAACGGCGTGATGAGCGGCACGGGCGGCCCCCAGGACGCCAACCTGCCCGCCGCCATCGAACAGGTCACCGACGCGGCGCGCGCCGTGCGCAGCCTGGCCGACTATCTCGAACGCCATCCCGAGGCGATTATCAAAGGCAAGGTGAAGGAATGATCCGGATGACAAAGCCCTTGATCGCCTTGGCTACAGCTTTGGTCCTGGCCGGCTGCGCGTCCAGCCCGCCGACGCACTTCTACACCGTCGACGCCACGCCCCCTTCGGCCCCCGCGGCCTATGCCGGGCCGCCGGTGCGCGTCGACCAGGTGAAGATCCCGTCGGTCCTCGACCGGCCGGAGATCGTCAGCGAATATGCCGCCGGCCAGCTCAAGGTCGACGACTTCAACCATTGGGGCGCGCCGCTGGGCCAATTGCTGCGCACGAGCCTGGCGGCCGACTTGGCGGCCCGCGTACCGGCCCCAGCCGTCATCCCGGCGGAAGGCCCCAAGCCCACAGGCACGATCGGCCTGTCTGTCGACATCCTGGCGGTCGGCACGGGCGGCGACGGCATGACGATGGACGTTGTCTGGAGCGAGACGCGCCCCGCCACCAACGCCGCGGACAAGCCGACGATCGTCGCGCACAGCGCGCGGCTTTTGGCCTCCGAAGCGGCGGCGACGCCCTCGGGCTACGCCGCCGGCCTCAGCCGGATGATGGGTGAGCTCGCCGACCGTATGGTCGCCGAGCTTACGCCGTCGCGTTAGACGAGTTCACCAAACGCCGAGGGTTCGAAGCCGATCAGTTCGGACTCGCGGCCTTCGTGGATCTTGGCCGCCCAGTTCGGGTCGCGCAGCAGGGCGCGGCCGACGGCGATCAGGTCGAAATCGCCGCGTTCCATGCGCCGCACCAGCTCACCGATGCCGGCGGCCTCGGAGCTCTCGCCACCGAAGGCCGAGATGAAGTCGCCGGACAGGCCGACCGAGCCGACGCTGATCGTCGGCGCGCCCGTGACCTTCTTGGCCCAGCCGGCGAAGTTCAGGCCGCCCTCGCCGTCGAGCTCGGGAAATTCCGGCTCCCAGAAGCGGCGCTGCGAGCAGTGCAGGATATCGACACCGGCCTCGACCAGCGGCGACAACCAGTCGCTCATGGCCTCAGGCGTCTCGGCCAGGCGCGCCTTGTAGTCCTGCTGCTTCCATTGGCTCAGCCGCAGAATGATCGGATAGCCCGGACCGACGGCTTGGCGGACGGCGGCCACGACCTCGCCGGCGAAGCGCGACCGTTCCTTGATCGTCGCGCCGCCATAGCGGTCCTCGCGGGTATTGGTGCCCGCCCAGAAGAACTGGTCGATCAGGTAGCCGTGGGCGCCATGGATCTCGACCGTGTCGAAGCCCAGCGCCTTGGCATCGGCCGCCGCCTTGGCGAACGCCGCCACTGTATCGGCGATATCCTCATCGCTCATGGCATTGCCGCGCGGTTCCTGCGGCGACAACAGGCCAGACGGGCTTTCGACCGGATGCGCGGGCGTCCAGCCCGACATGCCCTTGGTCGAGGCGGTGTGCCAGATCTGCGGCCCCATGGCGCCGCCGGCGGCATGGACCGCATCGATCACGCCCTTCCAGCCACCCAGCGCCGTATCGCCGTGGAAGAAGGGAATATGCTGTTCATTACGCGACGCCGGGCGGTCGATGACCGTGCCTTCCGACAGGATCAGCCCGACCTCGCCCTCGGCGCGGCGGCGGTAATAGTCGATATTGGGCTGGCCCGGCACGCCGTCGGGCGCTTGGTTGCGCGTCATCGGCGCCATGACGATGCGGTTTTTAAGCTTCAGGGTCCCTAGCTCGAAGGGCTGGAAAAGGACTTGGTTCGACATGGGCTCACTCCATTGAGGCGGTGCCCGAATAGGTATATTCTGTAAACCTGGTGTCAAGAAGGCACTACAAGGAACGCAGGTATATCCGGGGAAACCATTGTGAAAGCTCAAACCAAAAGAGACTGCGACCTGCAGCGCTTTGCCTCCGACTGTCCCAGCCGGCTGCTGTTCGACCAGATCGCCGACAAGTGGTCGATGATGGTGCTGACCGTGCTCGACGACGGTCCGCTGCGCTTCAACACCATCAAGCGCGGCCTGGAGGGCATTACGCAGAAGGCGCTGACCCAGTGCTTGCGCCGGCTGGAGCGCAACGGCCTGATCGAGCGCCGCGTCATCCCGTCGTCGCCGGTCGGCGTCGAATATGAGATCACCCGCCTCGGCCGCACGCTACAGCCGCCGTTCCGCACCCTCTATGCCTGGACCGTCGATCATCTTCCGGATGTGGAACAGGCACGGCGACAATTCGACCGAACCTAGGCCGCATTACCCTTGAAAAACAGAAGCCGCCTGTTAGGTTGCCGTTGCGACAATCTCCCCCCTTTTGCCTGCTGAAAGTTATCCCGTGTACGATCTCGCCATCCTTTATGAGCACCCGCTGTGGCTGAAGCGCCTATTCGAAATCCTCGACCAACGGGGGGTGGCATACAAGGCGATGACGGCCGACGGTCATAGCTTCGATCCGGCCGCGCTCACCCCGCCGGCGCCGGTGATCTTCAACCGCATCGCTATGTCGAGCTTCCTGCGCCAGCCGGAACATCCGATCTTCTACGCCCAGGCCGTGATGGCCCATTGGCGCGCCGGCGGCGCCGGCATCATAAACGGCGGCGAGATCCTGGCGATCGACGCCTCCAAGGCGCGGCAACTGTCGCTGTTCGCCGCCCTGGGCCTTGGCGTGCCGGCGACGCGCGTCGTTCACCGCGCCGCGGATCTTGCCGACGCGGCCAAGGATTTGCGCTTTCCGATCGTCGTCAAGGCCAATATCGGCGGCTCGGGTTCGGGCATCCTGCGCTACGACAGCCTGGCGCAACTGCGCGAATTCGCCGCCGACGGCATGGTGCCCGACAGTATCGACAAGGTCTGGCTGGTCCAGGAATATGTGCCGGTGCGCGACAACAAGATAACACGCCTGGAGACGATGAACGGCAAGTTCCTTTATGCCATCGATGTCGACGGCGGCGGCGGCTTTGACCTCTGCCCCGCCGACGCCTGCCTGGTCGAGCCCGGCAAGGCCGCCATCACCATCACGCGCGCCGATCCCGCGCCGGCGCTGATCGAGGCGGCCGAGTGCGTCTCGCGCGCCGCCGGCATGGATATCGGTGGCATCGAGGTGATGATCGACGACCGCGACGGGGTGCCCCGCTTCTACGACATCAACGGCTTCTCCAACTTCGTCGCCAATCCGCTCGACGTCCTGGGTTGGGACCCGCACGAGCCCCTGGTCGACTGGTTGCAATCGATGTTCGAAAAGGTGGCGGCATGAGGTACGGATACTGGATGCCGGTGTTCGGCGGCTGGCTGCGCAACGTCCCCGACGAAGGCATGGAAGCGACCTGGGAATATGCTCGCGACCTGGCCATCATGGCCGAACAGGTCGGCTACGACCTGACCCTGATCGCCGAGCTCAATCTCAACGACATCAAGGGCATCGACGCCCCGGCGCTCGACGCCTGGTCGACGGCCGCGGCGATCGCCGCCGTCACCAAGACCCAGGAACTGATGGTCGCGGTCCGCCCGAACTTCCACCAGCCCGCCCTCTTCGCCAAGGCGGCGGCCAATATCGACCGTATTTCCGGCGGCCGGCTGTCGCTGAACGTCGTCTCGTCGTGGTGGGCGGACGAAGCCAAGCAATACGGCCTGCAGTTCGACGTCCATGACGACCGCTATGCGCGCACCACCGAGTGGCTGGAGGTCGTCAAGGGCCTGTGGCGCGAACCGCGCTTCGACTTCGAAGGCAAGTTCTACCGCACCGAGGGCGCGATCTGCTCGCCCAAGCCGCTGCGCGCGCCGATCCTCTACGCCGGCGGCGAAAGCGAAGCCGCCAAGACCATGATCACCGGCAAGTGCGACGCCTATGTCATGCACGGCGACCCGGCCTCGGTCATCGGCCCCAAGATCGCCGACATGCGCCGTCGCCGCGCAGACGCCGGCGGCCCGCCGATGACCTTCGGCATGGCCGCCTACGCCATCGTCCGCGACAGCGAGGCCGAGGCCAAGCGCGAACTCGAGCGTATCCTGACCGTCAGCGAACTGCCGTCCGGCTACGCCAATTTCGACCAGTGGCTGTCGGGCACCCAACTGGAGCGGGAACTGAAGATCCAGGAATATTCCGTCTCCAATCGCGGCCTGCGGCCGAACCTGGTCGGCACGCCGGAACAGTTGCGCGAACGCATCGCCGAATATGAAGCGGTCGGCCTCGACCTCCTGCTGCTGCAGATGAGCCCGCAAAAGGAAGAGATGCAACGCTTCGCCGCCCAGGTGATGGACCGCGCCCTGGCCACCGCCTAGCGCACCTAACGGCTCCCGCCAGGAAATGTTAATTGTGACATTTTGATAAAGCGCGTAGAGAATTGGCTCTGGGTTAACGGCGGTCAACCCAGAGCGTTTCTACCGGGGAGTTTTGAAATGGCTATCATACTGTCGGTTGAGGGCAAGCTGCCGCCTGTACGCAGGCCTTCCCTCACGCACCGCGACGATCTCGGCGCATGGACGGACATCGCCGTGCCGGTCGCCGTTTTTGTCCTTATGTCGCCGGCCTTTCTGCTGGGTCTTGCCATCTATATGGCGCGCAAGCTGATCCCCGCGAAACGCGCCTGATCAGCCGCGGGTATTGACCAGGGCCAGGGCATTGGCCTTGCCGTCCGGCCCCAGGCGGATGCGCCACTCCGCCTCGCCCTTGTCGAACGTGACCAGGAAGGCATCTGCGCCACGGGCGCTGACCGCCTTGAACACCACCGATTTGACATCGCCCAGCCGCGCCAGTTCCGCCTGCAGGATCGGCAATTGCTGGCGAACCACCATGGCCAGGGCCTCGGTCATCTGGTCGTCGTCCGGCCGGCCCTCGCGCAGCACCTCCAGGAAACGGCGTAGCACCGCTTCACTGCCCGCCGCGGGGCTGGGATTGATGATGCGTTGCTGCAGGGCCTCGGTCACCGCCTGGGCCTGGGCCGCGTCGATCCGCACGGCCGGATGATCGAAGCCACCTTGGTGCAGCACGATGGCGTCGACCACTCCCGCATCGTTGCGTGTAAAGGTGACCTGTGCCGGCACGATCTTCAGGAAAAAGGCGTTTGCACTTTCCGGATAGATGGGGATGGGCGGCTGCCCGGACAGTTGCATGAACAACTGGTTCCCCTCTCGCGAGATGGCGATGACCGAGCCACTTTCCATTTGGTAGTGGCCGCGGCACGGGGCCAGGTGCGCGACATCGAGACTGATTTCGGTGCGCGGGCGGGCCTGTTCGTAGCGGCGTTGGGCGATGACGTCGGTCGTTGCGGTATCCATTGTCGTCTCCTTGACAAGCGTGATGAGGTCGTCGGTTGAGAGGGGGTGGCCGGCCGCCTGCTTGGCGCGGGCGGCGCTGACCAGGCCCGGGCTGCGATCCACGCGCCCGCGCAGGTCCAGCAAGGTCGCGTGCTGGAGCGCGAGTGTTCGATCGAGGTCTGCCGGTTGGTCGTTGAGGAGCGTGGCGATCCGCGCCAGGCTGAAACCCAGGCTTTTCAACGCGACCAGGGCATGCAGGCGGGCGATCTGGTCAGGCCCATAAAGCCGCCACGCCTTGTGGGTGCGGCGCGGCACGACCAGTCCACGCGCCTCGTAGACACGAAGCGCGCGGACGGTAAGCCCGGTGCGCCGCGCGCAGTCGACCGCGGTAAGCCAGGACTCGTTTGAACGTATATCGGTCACGAAAATCTCCTCGTCATCGCCGTCTAGGGTATGACCCTGGGTCTGGCGCAAGGCCTCGGTTTCATTTTTTGAAACGCTGCTTTCGCAGGCATTGCCACGCCGCCTTTACCAGTGGCGCACGATGTCTTCTTGAGATTTTATTCCATTTGGCCGCAGGTCCGAACTTTCGCCGCGTATTTTTTCCGAAATCGGCCAAATAAAATGCCAGAATTACGACAATGTGGCGCCAGATTCTCGCGACTATAGTTGCGTATGCATTTGTACACATTAACACCGAAGCGCAACATTGTTGACATTTGGAAATGTTTCAACTTTGAAATCACAAATAACATTCATCCAGTGTTCACATAGACTTCGATATGTGCTTAGTGGCATTGAGACACCGGGGAAATTTGATGATGAAGAATTCACGATCGCGCCTGAAGTGGCGCATAAGCCTGCTTGCGATGATCGCGGCCTTGCCGGCCGGCGCATGGGCCCAAAACACGCCCAACCAGGCTTCAGGTGCGGCGAGCAGCAGTGCTTCGGCGCCCGCCCCAACGCCCCAAGCCACACCGCCCCAAAACGGCTCGACCTCCTCCACCGACACGACGGTCGTCACCGTGACGGCGCAAAAGCCGCTGATCGAGCACAAGATCGATCGCGACGTCTATGACGTGAAACAGGACCCGCAGGCGGCCACGGGGGCCGCATCCGACGTGCTCAACAACGTCCCCGGCGTCACGGTCGACAATGACGGCACCGTGTCGCTGCGCGGTAATTCCAATGCCCAGGTCTATGTCAACGGCAAGAAGTCGGCCCAGATGCAGGGGGACAGCCGCGCCTCGACGCTGCAAAGCCTGTCGGCCGACGACATCGACACCATCGAGGTCATCCCCAATCCCGGCGCGGCCTTCGGCGCCGACACCTCGGGCGGCATCATCAACATCGTCATGAAGCGCGGCAAGACTCTCAAGCCGCAGACCTCGGTCAATGTGACGGTCGGCGACCAGGGCCGCGCCGGCGTCAATTTGCGCACCAACCAGAATTTCGGCAAGCTGAAGGTCACCGGCGGCCTCAACATCAACCACGGCAACGGTAGCAACGGCCGCGGCGGCGGCGGCCAGGCCTCGGGCGGCGCCAGCCCCAAGGTGTCGAGCACAAGCGATCGCGAGACGCTGGACCCGACGACCGGCGCGGTGATCCGCGACGACCAGACGAACTCGGTTTCCAAGTCGAACAACACCACGATCTCGGCCAATCTCAGCGCCGAATACGACTTCACCGACTTCGACGACCTGACCGCGGATCTCGACTACACCCATCGCCGCAGCCTGAGCGACGGCGCCAGCGACACCCGGAGCTATGACGGCAGCCACAACCTGATCAGCGACATCGCCCGGTTATCGTCATCGTCGGCGCCGTCGGACAGCGGCGATTTCCGCCTGACCTACGACCACCGCGGCCAGGTCGGCTCGACCGAGGACTTCAAGATCGCCCTGTCGCATTCGAGCAATCTCAGCGACGGCGAGACGGTGACGCGCGACATCTCGCACTTCCCCGACGTGCCGGACACCTACATCACCCAGACCAGCAAGTCGCTCAACCTCATCGACGAGTTCACCGGCGACTGGTCGCATCCGTTGGGCGATTACGACAAGACCCAGCAGCAGGTCCAGATGGGCTGGTCGATCCAGCACACGACCAGCAATAACTATAACTACGAGTCGCTGCCCCTGGCCGCCCCGGTCACACCGCCCGCCTCGCCGCAGGACACGGCCGTCACCCAGTTCAATGACGACCAGGTCTTGAGCGCCGCCTATGCCACCTACCAGCGGCAATGGGGTCCGTTGGCCTTCCAGGCCGGGCTGCGCTTCGAGGACCTGCGCGAAAAGTTCGACGCCTTCAATCCGACGGTTCCGGGGGCGAATTCGTCCGTGTCGCGCGACACCATGGAATATAGCCCCAGCACCTTCATTACCTACAAGCTCGACGCCCAGGACCAGCTGAAGTTCATCTATTCGCGCAAGGTGCAGCGGCCGACCGGCCAGCAGCTCGACCCGCTGGTCGTGGTCAGTTCGGACGGCCTGACGGCGACCTCGGGCAACGCCGCGCTCAAGGCCTCGCAGACCGACAAGTACGATCTCGACTATTACCACGACGGCACGCAGTTCAACGTCAGCGGAAGCCTCTATTACAATGCGACGGCCGGCGATATCGAGACGGTGCAAAGCTTCCTGCCCAACCAGCCCGACGTCCTGCTGACCTCTTACGAGAACACCGGCTCGACGCACAATGCGGGTTTCAGCGGCAACCTGATGTACCATACGGCCGACCGCAAGCTGAACCTGATGTTCAGCCCGAACTACGGCTATACGGTCACCCACTATATCGACCCCACCACCCATCTGCCGGCCGTGGCCCGCGGCCCTAATTCCAGCGCCAACCTGCGCTCCTTCTATCGCGAAAGCCCGACCGACACCTTCGTGCTGGGCCTGCTCTATCGCGGCAAGACCGTCCGCGTGCAGGGCTATACGACGGATCAGACCTCGCTGAACGCGTCGTGGCTGCACCAGGTCATCCGCAACAAGCTGGTGCTGACCTTCAACGCCTCGAACCTCCTGCTCACCCGGCCCAGCGAGACCTTCACCGACACCAGCGTCGCGCGCGGTTTCAGCCGGCGCTATGATGAAGGCGCCACCTTCATGATGAGCCTGCGCTATACCTTCGGACAGCCGGTGCAGCACAATTGGGGCGACGGCCCGCCCCGCGGCCCGCGCGGGCCCGGCGGTCCGGAGGGGCCCGGCGGTCCTCCGGGTGGCCCCGGCGGCTATGGCGGACCTCCGGGCGGGGGCGGTTTCGGCGGCGGACCGGGCGGCATGTGATGATGAAAACGCGGCCGGCGATCATTCGCCGGCCGCGGGTTTATGTTCAGGGCTTTTGCCAGTCGGCCCGGACAAGCCAGTCCTGCGCCTCGGCCAGGTTGTCGAAGGCGCGCATTTCGTGCCGCGGGAACATCAGCTCCATGGTCGGCAACCGGGCGACGGTCAGGCCATTGCGAGAGACCATGGCCATGCGGATCGTCCGGTCGATCTGGAAGCGGATGGAGGTCCAGTAGCCGGCGAACCGCACCAGTTCGTCATAGGCGCAGGCGCCGTTGACCTCCGCGAGGTCCATCAGCCGATTATAGGCCCAGGGCGCCGGCAGTGAATTCAGTTTTTCGATCTGGGCGTTGACGAAACGCACGGACTCCATCGGGCCGGCCGCGACCACGCGCAGGATGCCGCGGGCATCGTCCTGGATGATATCGACGCTGAAAACCTCGGTCATCGCGACGTCACCGTGAAAACGTGGGTCAAGACAAAATCACCAAACATCACGCGTTCGCCTGGTAAAGCTCGGCGGCCTCCTGGAAGAGGGCCTGGGTGCGCGAAGCGGTCAGGCCCTTGCCGTAGAGGTCGCCCTGGCCCTGCTCGCAGCCGGTTTCGAGCAGCGACACCCCCTGGCGCAGGTCTTCGATCCCGTCGGCGGCAATCGTCAGGCCCAGTCCATGGCCCAGGCCGACCAGGGCGCTGACGATGGCCGCGCTTTCCTTTTCCGAGGCGATCGTGCCGATGAAGCTGCGGTCGATCTTGATCTTGTCGACCTTGATATTGCGCAGGTGATAGAGGCTCGAATAGCCGGCGCCGAAATGATCGAGCGCGACCTTCACGCCGTAATCGTGCAGGGCTTCGACGACGGTACGCGCCGCCTCCAGATCGGCGACCAGGGCGGCCTCCGTCAACTCGACCTGAAGCCGGCCGGCGTCGAGGCCGGTCTTTCTCAAGGTCTCCATCATGCGGACCGGAAGCGCCTTGTCCTTCAACTGCAACGGAAAGATATCGACCGACAGCCAGACGTGTTCAGGCCATTGCGCCGCCGTCGAACAGGCGGCAAAGAACAGGCGATCGGCCAGGTCGTGGATCAGGCCGCAGTCCTCGGCGATCGCCAGGAAACGCGCAGGCTCGATCTCGCCGTCATCCGGGTGGATCCATTGCGCCGCCGCCTCGAAGCCCAGGATTTGCTGGCTCCTGAGATCGTAGACCGGCTTGTAGACCGGGTTGATCTCGCCGCGCTGCATGGCCATGCGCAGGTCGCTTTCGATCCGCGCCCGGTCGCGCACGTGCTGATCCATCTCTTCCGCGAAGAAGCGCAGGGCAGACCGTTTCTCGGCCTTGGCGCGATACAGCGCCACGTCGGCCTGCCGCATCGTCTCCTCGGCGACGGCTCCAGCCGTCGGCAACAGCGCAATGCCGATGCCGGCGCCGACATTGTAGACGCGGTGATCGGCCTCGACGGGCGTCTCCAGCGACTGGATGATGCGCAAGGCGATACTGGTCGCCGCCTCCGGCCCGGCCAGGTGGCGGGCCAGCACGGCGAATTCGTCGCCGCCGAACCGCGCCACCAGGTCGCGCTCGCGCACGGCGGCTTTCAGACGCTGGCCCACCGCGACCAGGACCCGGTCGCCGACGCCATGACCATAGACGTCGTTGATTTGCTTGAAGCCATTGAGGTCGATCAGAAATACGGCGTGCGCCGCATCGCTGCCCGCCGGCGCGTCGATCGCCGCCTTCAAGGCGTCGTCGAATTGGCGCCGGTTAGGCAGGCCGGTCAGCGTGTCTTCGAAGGCCAGGGCGCGCGCGGCGCGTTCGGCCTCGATGCGTTTATGCGTTTCGCGACGCTGGATCAGGTAACGGCGCATGGCGAACATGACGAGCGCGACCGCTGCGCCCAGCACCAGGGCCTCGTCCCACTCGATCGTGTTTTCCCGGATAGTGGCGCGATCCGGATTGGCGAAAATATCGACCTTGTAGGCAAAAATCGTCGCGACGGTCGCCAGGGCGACGAAGACCGCTGCTTCCACAACGTTTTCTTTTCGCCGGATCAGGATAGTCTTGAGACGGGACAAGGCAGGGATCATGACGCGCTACAGAAATGGCTGGCGCCTCTTGCGCCGCAACCTTTCATTTAGCCGAAAAGAATGAATATCGGCATAATAACAAGCCAAGGTAGCGGTAAATACACTTATGGTTACTTTGTGCTTAATGAAAAATGCAAACCCATACACCTATACCGCGTGCACGAAGATGTGAGCGGCGCCGGCCCGAAGGGTTAGGCGCGCGTTTACCGCGGCGAACGCATGGTGATCTTATCCGGCCTTGGCTACCCAGTCTGGAGAAGGCCCCGGAGACACATGATGCATTTGGACCAGGAGATCGACCGGGTATTTGCCCGCCTGAATAGCGGCCTCGTCAGCCTCGAGGTCGCCGCCAGCGCGATCGAGCAATTGATCTCCACCCATGTGCGCAAGCCGATACACCAACTCGACGCCAGTCTTCGCTCGACACTGGAGGAGATGCGCGGCCGCGGCGCCGACTTCGACGCCATCCAGGCCCGGATCGCCGCCTGGATACATATTCGCGCGGACACAGACAACCGGCTGGTCGTCTGGCTCTAGGCTCTACTTCGCCGGCGACGGATAGTCCGCCGCCTTGCTCGTCGCGGTCCGCTCGACGAAGGGCTGCAAGCTGACCGGATGGGCGCCCTCCTGGTACCAGTAGGCAATCGAGGTGACGTCGTCGGAGCTGGGTATCTGCTGGTTATGGTCGAAGCGCTGGTCCTGCAACTCGACCTTCAGCGACGAGGTAAAGCGCACCGGATTGACCAGGTACCAGCGATACATGCGGTTGCGGCCCTGGTCGTCCTCGATATAGCCGACATAGGGCGAGGTGAAGGTCTTGTCGAAGCCCCAGGTCGAGCCGTACTCGTCCTCGGTGCCACCGGTATGGGTGATCTTTTGGCCGTCGACCTCGAAGATCGAGTCGCCCTCGCCCCACCAGCCCTTGTACTTGGTGTTCAACTGATAGAAGTTGCCGATATACTGACCATGTCCCTTGATATCGAGCAGGACATGCAGGCCGTCGGTCGGGTTCGAGCGCCGCCAGGCGGCGTGCAGCCGGCTGGTCTCGGCGGCATAGGCTTTGTCGGTCTCGTAGTCGACGCCCCAGGCGGCCAGCTCGTGATAGGTCTGGTCGCCGTCATTGGCGATGACGATGCGCGCATGTTTCGAAAACGGCATCGGCAGGTAGCTCATATAGTTGTGGTGGTTGGTCTGCATCGGCAAGGACGTAAAATCCACCTCGCGGCTTTGCAGCGCGCCGAAGAAGTCGGACAGGGGGACGTCGACGCTGGGAAAGGCGGCGTCGTCCCAATAGATCTTCAGCACCAGGCCCGGATAGATCGACGTCATCTTGAAGTCGGTGAAGTACATATAGGTGATCTTGCCGGCGCCGGTGACGTCGGCCAGGGTCATTTCCTGGCCCGGCGCAAGAGTGACGTCGTGGTAGTCGGCGTGCGAGCCGAAGGTGCCGCCGGTGATATGATAGATGTCCGGCACTTGGGCGCAAGCGGGGGCCTGAACCGAGGCGGCGGCCGCCCAAACGAAGGCTCCGCAAAACAGTGCAACACACCTCATCCCGTCCTCCCGAATGTTTCCCTTGGGCTGTGATCGCCCGCTTTGGGCGAAACCATAAACCCGTTTTCGCAAATATTCGAGAGGATGGTGATCGACCGGCAAACCCACCCCTTGCCGCTGAACATGAACACAACCTGAATTTGCCGGGCACGGCCCGTTCAGCTGCGCCGCGGTAACCCAGTAAGGCCGACACAACCAACCCACCAAGGCCTGGGTCATGGCCCCCAAATGAGTCGCCGACATGAGTGCATCGCTGATCAGTTCCAACCTTGGCTTACGAAAAGAGCTGCGCGCCCTGCTTGAGCCGGAAGGGTTCACTATCCGGGAAAGCACCTCGGCGATGCAGGCCGCGCGCCAACTTCGCCGAGACCGTTTCCGGCTGGTGATCCTGGATCTGGATTCGGTCGCCCATGGTCGTCACGACGCGCTGCGCTCCCTCAAAAAGGCGTCATGCGTGCCCTTGATCGCACTCAGCGAAACGGACCGCGACGCCGAGATCGTCGGCGCCCTTGACCAGGGCGCCGACGATTTCATCGTGACGCCTTTCAATCCGGCGGTGCTGCTGGCCCGAATCTACGCCAATCTCAGGATGCCGAGGCCCGTCGCGGCACCGCCACCGGAATACCTGGTAAACGGACCGATCCGCATCGACCCGCAAAGGCACGAGGTGCGGATCGGCGAGCGCATCGTCTCTTTCTCGCCCAAGGAATTCGAAATCTTGCGGCGGCTCGTCGCGGGCAAAGGCGAACCTCTGAAGAACAGGGAGGTTTTGCGCGATATCTGGGGCGCGGGCCATATCAACGACAATCAGTATCTGCGCGTCTATATGTCCCAGTTGCGCAAGAAGCTGGAACCCACCGGCCTGCACAACGCCATCTCCTATTCGCGGCAGGGATACCGGATGAATCAACTCGTCGAGAGCTGAGCGCCGTGAAGGCAGGTGTTTAGATCGCCTCGGCCTTCAGTTCCCCATCGAACAACGGGATCAGCGTGCGCCAGTGATGCTCCGCCTCGGCGGCGTTGTGGGCGGGCATATCCACCGGCACCCAGCCGTGCTTGGCCGGGTAGGTTTCAATGAGATGATCGACGCTGGCGTCGGTCAGGGCCCTTTCCAGCCGATCCTTCATGTCGTCAGGAAAGCTCGCGTCCTCCATCGCCCCGCCGACATAGATCCTGGCCTTCATCCGCGGCGCCAGGAGGTGCGGGCTCGACGGCTTGTCGTCGGCCAGGCCGCCGCCGTGATAGGAGGCCGCCGCGGCGAAGCGGTCGGGATAGGTGCCGGCGGCGACCAGGGCCAGGCGCCCGCCCATGCAATAGCCGACAACGCCGACAGGCCCGGAACGCACCTGGAAATCGTCGGCCAGGGCTTCGAGGAAGGCCGGCATATCGGCCATGACGTTCTCCGCCGAAGCCGTGCTCATATACTTGTCACGGTGCGCGTTGCGCAGGTCGGCATTGGCCCACACGACCTTTGTGTCCATCGGCGGATAGGGACCGGCGCGGTAGAACAGATCCGGCAGCAATACGACATAGCCGCTGGTCGCCAGGCGCTGCGCCATGTCGAACAGGGCTGGGCGGATACCGGGCCCATCCAGAAGCATGATGGCGCCCGGCCACGGCCCCTGCCCTTGCGGATGAAAGACGTAGCTTGGGCAAACGCCGTCGCGCGTGGTGATGTCGATTTTCTGCATGAGGCGCTCCGGGGTGGTCGCAGCCGCCATTCTTCGCGACTTCACCGCCGTCATGCAAATAAGTTCGAAGGTCGTGTCTTAAATTTTTTGCGACAGCTGATACCGACGGACCTTTTTTACCTCGGGCGGACCTCTCACACCCATGATCGGGTGCCATTTCTTTCCGCCCGCCGCCGTCCAAAGACATGGAGAACTTATCGCGTCGAGAACAGGTTCAGAGGCAGGATTACACCAACTTCAGGAGTACGCTATGAACGACGAACACATCAAGGGCACCGCGCAAAAGGTCGCAGGCTCGGTCAAGGAAGCGGCCGGCAAGGTCACGCACAATGCTTCGCTTGAAGCTGAAGGCAAGGCTGACAAGGTTTCGGGCGCCGCGCACCAAGCCGCAGGCGACGTCAAGGATGCCGCCGGCAAGGTCAAGGACGCCGTAAAGCGCTAGAGCGCTATGCGATTTGGTGGAACCAAATCGGCGCTCTAGTTCCTTGTTTTGTCGCGCAATTTAACCGAAAAGTGGTTTCCACTTTATCGGATTGCGCTCTAACGCGCTGTTTTGCCGTTAAACCTGCGAACAATAAGGGTGAGGTCGACAGACCTCACCCTTATTGTTCGTATGGACATGCGCTCGCCCTGCTGATGAACGTCATTCGTCGGACTATTGGCGAGACATTTACCCTTGATCGGGCGCGTGACGCCCAGAAACAACTGAAACAAGGCGGCGGCCCCGGCAAGATCATTCTGCCGGTCGCCGATAAAGCTTAACCCGCCGCGGCGATATTCGGCGAAAGCGCCCCCTTGTCCTTGATCGTGCGCATGGCCAGCGTCGTCGTAAAGCGCTCGACACCCGGCAGGGTCCACAGCGTCTCGCGCAGGAACGCATCCAGCGCCGCCATCGACGGCATGGCGATATGCAGCAGGTAGTCGGTGGCGCCGACCGTGGCATGACAGCTCAACACAGCCGGATGAGTGACGATGGCCGCCTCGAAGGCCGCGTGGCGCGCGAAGGCCACGGTAACCTGGATAAAGGCCAGGGTGCTCAGCCCCAAGGCCTGCGGATCGAGTTTCGCACCATAGCCCTGGATGACGCCCGACGCCTCCAACGCCTGCACCCGCTTCCAGCAGGGCGACTTGGACAGGCCCGTGCGTTCGCCCAGTTCGGCATAGGACAGCCGCCCGTCACTTTCCAGATGACGCAAAAGGGCGATATCCAGTTTGTCGAGCATATGTTTCTCCAATAGGTCATTATCGCGTCGATCGTTTCCGAATATTGCCATATCCAAGGCATGATTGGAACAATGTTTGCGCCCGCGTGCGCTAATCTGGTTGCATATCGAGGAGCGCATCATGAATCGCCAGACCTATTACGACCTGTTGTCCGGACCGGAAAAGCTCGACTACGAGATCTACCTGTCGACGCAAAAGCTGCTCAGCTGCCAGAAGCCGTTCGCCGCCCTGGTCAATGCCGACGAGCTGCAATTCCAGATCGTCCACCAGGTCGAGGAGCTATGGATGAAGCTCATCGCCGCCACCTTGCTCGATATTGACGATCATTTGCGCGCCGGCCAGGCCCACAAGGCCTTGACCCTGTTCAACCGTTGCAACCTGATCCTCGGCATGATGAGCGACCAGTTGGCCCTGCTTGAAACCATGTCGCCCCACGACTACCAGGCCATCCGCCTTCAACTCGGCAATGGCAGCGGCCAGGAATCGCCGGGTTTCCGCATCCTGATGCGCATGCCGATGGAGCTGTGGGAGACGTTCGACGCCCGCTATGTCAGTGGCGCCGGCCGCACCGTGCGCGCCATCTATGACACCGATTATCGCCACGACGACGCCTATGTCATCGCCGAAGCGATGATGGAGTTCGACGAACGCATGGCCAAGTTCCGCTCCAACCACGTCTTTCTCATCCACCGCTCGATCGGCATGGGTGCGGCGTCTCTCAAGGGACGTTCGGTCGACCTCCTCGAAGCCGGCGGCCGCCATCGCTTCTTTCCTGAACTCTGGAATGTTCGCGCCGAGATGACCGATGCCTGGGGCCAGGCCTATGGCAAGGTCCGCGACAGCCTGCCGGCCGCCGAATGACACCCGAAAACCGCTTTCTCGTTCCGCCGGGTGGCCCTTACCTTTTGGCCCATTCGGTCGGCTGCCAGCCGGTGACGGCGCGCGCCGCTCTCGAACGCCACATGCTTGAGCCATGGGCGACCAGGGGCGGCGACGCGTGGCCGGACTGGCTGGCGGCAATCGACGGCTTTCGCGGCACCCTGGCCCGGCTGCTGGGTGGCCGAGCGAGTGACTATTGCCCGCAGCCCAACCTGTCGGCCGGCCTGTTCGCTATCCTGTCCGCCCTGCCGCGGCGGCCGGGCCGCGACGTCATCCTGGCCTCGGCCCATACCTTCCCATCTCTGGGCTTCGCCGCCCAGCAGATGGAAAGACTGGGCTTTCGCCTCGTCTTGATTCCGGAAGATCGGAATCCCGGCGACCTTGGGACCTGGGATCAGGCCCTCTGCGAAAACGTCGCCTTGGTGCTGGTCATGCATGTCCATTCCAATACGGGCGTCGTTGCCCCGGTCGCCGAGATTGCAAGCATGGCCCGCACACGCGGCGTCTTTTCGATTATCGATGTCGCCCAGTCGGCCGGTATCTTGCCGATCGACGTCAGCACCTGGGGCGCGGACGCCCTTATCGGGTCGTGCGTCAAATGGCTGTGCGGCGGGCCGGGCGCCGGCTTCCTGTGGGTCGATCCCGAAAAAGTCGAAACATTGGAGCCCTTGCCGGTCGGCTGGTTCTCGCACGCCGAGCCGTTCGCCTTCGACATCCGCGATTTTCGCTACGCGCCGGATGCGCGCCGTTTCTGGGGCGGCACGCCGTCAATCGCGCCCTATGCCCTGGCGACGGCCGGCATCGATCTCATCAATGACACCGGCGTCGCCGCCGTCCTGGCGCACAATCGCGCCCTGATTGCCCGCATTACCGCCACCGCTCCACAGGCCTGGCAACCCCAGTTCGACCGTAAAGGGCGCGGCGGCACGGTGTGCCTGCAGCCCGGCGCCGCCATCGGCATCGTGGCGGAACGGCTCAGCCAAGGCGGCTGTCGCTTCGACCGCCGCGGCGACACGCTGCGCCTGTCCTTTCATCTGTGGAATACGACCGGCGACGCCGATCGCGTGGCGGAAGCGCTAAGCGTCAGCTGACGAAGATCGTCGGCGGGCGTTGGTCGACCTGCAGTTTCGCCAGCTCAAAAGTGATTTCCTTGCGTTGGTAGTCGATGGTCAGGCTGGAGAACTTGCGCAGGTAATCCATGCCGACCAGGATCGCCGGCTGGGCATTGATGCCCCACTGCGCGAAATTGGGCACGTCCGAAACGACGATCGTGCCGTTTTCGAAAACAAGCCCCTGGATTTTCATCTGCTTGATGGGCGTAAATTGGCCCACCGCATCGCCGCCCGTGGCGCCGGACAACTGGGCCACGCCGAGGTTCGGATGATCGGCCACTGACAGGGCCTTCAACAACGACCGATTGCCGATGGTCGCTTCCGAGCCGGTGTCGATAAAGGCCGTGGCATCGACACCATCGACCGTGCACAGGTTCGAACGCAGGCGCCCGCCCTTGCCGGTGCTGTGGACGACGACCACCGTCGTGCCCCAGTCGGCCGTCACCTGCAGACCGGCCCGCTGGATACGGATCGCCTGGTCCTTGAAATCGAAGGTCACCTTTGTCCCGTTGATGATGTCCAGCCCCAGACAGCCGTCGGCGCCCAGTTCCCCCCGGTGCAGCACCGGAACCATGAGGTTCTGCTTGGTGAACTTGCCGTATTTCAGCTCGGTGACGGTGACGAGGTCAGTCTCGATCTTGAGGATCAGGCCCTGGACATCGGCCTTGCCGGTCGGCGTCAGGCCCAGTTCGGCCACGAGGGTATCGGACAGGCAAGAGCGTTCGGCGCCGGTATCGACGATGAACTTGTAGGGCCCCTTGCCGTTGATGAAGACCTGGGTGGTCAGGCGATTGACATCGGTCTGGGTGGCCAGGCTGGTCGATTCCGAAGACGCCGCGCTGCCCGATGCGTCAGCGCTGGAGGCGGATGCGCCAGACTGGGCCGGGGCGCTCGTCTGGCCGAGGGCCCGCATGGCCAGAAGGCTGGTCACCAGGGCCGAGGCGGTGCCCGCGAAGGCGCGCCGTGAAATGGATCCGTCTGCCCTTTTGCCCGCCATATGGCTTGCCCCCCTATCCGCATTTGGGGAAGCGTATCGCGTTCAGCGCTTTTGAACAACGGCGTTTTACGCCCTTCGTCTCAGCCGCCGAATACGTCTTCGAACACCAGTTCCGACAGGGGCCGGCGCGAACTCGGCCCCTCCCGCTCGCGCAAGGTGTCAGGCAGTGTGTGAGCCCCGTCGGGCCGGCCGACGGCCACCGCCGCATGGACGTGGAACGAAGGCGGCGCGCCGAGAACCTCCGGGGCACGCGTCCGGTCGAATCCGCCGATCGCCCGGGTGGCATGGCCCAAGAGATGCAGTTGGTGAGCGAAATTGGCCCAGGCCGCGCCGGTGTCGAAGGCGTGGCTGGGCGACGTCATCACCTTGTCCTTGTAGGCGACCTCCGTGTCCGACAGGAAGAAGACCAGGGCGCCGGCCTTGTGCGCCCACAGGCGGTTGCGCTCGGCCAGAAGGTCGAGAAAGGCGTCAAAGCGCGCCTGGCCGCGGCGAGAAAAGACAAAGCGCCACGGCTGGGCGTTCAGTGACGACGGCGCCCAGCGTGCCGCCTCGAACGCCGTCAACAGGTCGCCGTCGGCGATCGCCTCGCCGGTAAAGGCGCGTGGCGACCACCGGCCGATGAACAGGGGATCGACCGGATGGTCGCTTTGGCGGTGCGTCAGGGCGTGAACGGAATGGGGGGCTTGAGTTTGGGACATCACAATCTCTATAAAATTAGTTTAGTATTTATCGTCACCTCGGCCCTTCTATCGGCTGGACGACCTCTCTATGCTTTGCGCGGCCAACGCCTGAGGGAACAAATCCCAGGACGTCCTTTTCGACTCCTGGACTTTTCATGCCCGTCAAAGCGCCCCATCGCGATACCCCACCGCCCGTCCACGCCCTGCGGGCGCTGGAAGCCTGTGTGCGGTTGAAAAGCTTCGCCCGCGCCGCCGAGGAACTGGGCGTTACCTCCAGCGCCGTTACCCAGCATATCCGCACCGTCGAGGACTGGGTCGGCAAACCCCTGTTCCTGCGCCGCGGCCGCTATGTCGTGCCGACCGATATCGCCGACGCCGCCATGCCCTCCCTGCGCGAAGGCTTCGACCGGCTGATGGAGGGCACGCGCCTGCTGCGCCAGGCCGACCGCAAGAGCCACGTCGTGTCGATCTCGGCGCCGCCGTCCTTCGCCTCGAAGTGGCTGCTGCCCAGGCTCGGCGCCTTTCGCGAGACCTATCCCGAGTTCGAGGCCTGGGTGTCGTCGGACATCAAGCTGGTCGATTTTTCGACCTCGGACATCGACATCTGCATCCGCTATGGGCCCGGCGGCTATTCCGGCCTGGTCGCCGAGCAGGTGCTGAGCGAAACCGTCATCCCGGTCGCCGCGCCCGCCCTGATCGAACGGCTGGGCGGCTTTGCCCGGCCGGCCGACCTGTTGAACGCGCCGCTGCTGCACGACATGGGAGCGGAGAACGACCCGGCCAGTCCGTCGTGGTGGATGTGGTTCGACAGCCGAGGGTTCGACGACCTGCGCGCCCTGGAAGGCCCGCGCTATAGCGAACCGGCCCTGGTCGTCGACGAGGCGGTCGCCGGCAAGGGCGTCGCCCTGGCCAAGCGGGCCATCGCCGAAGGCGATATCCGCGGCGGGCGCCTGGTGCCCTTGCTGCACGACAAGACGCCGCTCAGCTTCGCCTACTGGCTGGTCTGGCCGCGCGGCCGCACCCTGCCCGCCCCGGTCAAGGCCTTCATCGCCTGGATGCGCCTGGAAACCCAGCGCGGCTACGTTTCCGACGGCGAAGGCATCTGACATCTAGGCCACCGTTCTCAAGGTTTGCAAGCCGTGCAAGCGGGCGTAGACGCCGTCCTGACGGTCGACCAGGGTGGCGTGATTACCGACCTCGGCGACCCGGCCGTCCTTCATCACCAGGATGGTGTCGGCGCCGGCGATGGTGCTCAAGCGGTGGGCGATGACCAGCGAGGTGCGCCCACGCATCAGGGTTTTCAGCCCCTCCTGCACCAGGACTTCGGATTCGGTGTCGAGTGCGCTGGTCGCCTCGTCGAGGATGATCAGGTTGGGATCGCGCAACAGGGCGCGGGCAATGGCGACCCGCTGCTTCTCGCCGCCCGACAGGCGCACGCCGCGCTCGCCGACCAGGGTGTCGTAACCGTCGGCCATCTGCGAGATGAACTCATGGGCATGGGCCGCCACGGCCGCGCGGATGACCTCGTCGCGCGAGGCGCCGACACGGGCGAAGCTGACATTGTCGCCGATCGAGTCATTGAACAGCGCGATATCCTGCAGCACCGCGCCGATCTGCATGCGTAGCGATTCCTGCGTGAATGAGCGGATATCCCTGCCATTGACCAGCACCTGGCCGTCATCGACATCGTAAAAACGCATGGTCAGCTTGATGATCGTCGACTTGCCCGAACCGCTAGGCCCGACCAGGGCCAGGGTCTTGCCCTCCTCGGCGATGAAGGAGACGTTCGTCAAGGCCGGCTTGGCGTGGCCCGGATAGGTGAAGCTGACATCGCGAAATTCGACCGTGCGGATCGGGCCGACGGCTGTGGCGCCTGGTTGGTCGACGACGGTGACCGGCACTTCGAGCAGGTCGACCAGGCGTTCGGCGGCGCTGTCGACGTCGCCGGTCGTGTTGACCAGTCGCGCGATCGGCGTGATCGCGGTGATCACCGACTGGGTCAGGGCGAAGACCAGCAGGATGTCGCCGATCGTGTACTGGTGCAACAGAGCCCCGCGCGTCACCCAGGCGATGGCGGCGATGACGGCTATGGCATTGACCAGGTTGGTGACCGCGGCCGTCCTTTGCTCGATCCCCGTCTCGCGGCTGCGGATATCCCACCATTCGGTCTGGGCGTCGTCGTAGCGGCTCTGCACGATGCGCTCGCCGGCGAAGCTGCGCACGGTGGCGATCTGCGACACCATTTCGGCGAGCAAGCCGCTCATCTTGCCGACCAGGCCGTTCCAGCGCCGGCGCAACGGCTTGGTCTTCTTGACCGACAAGTAGGAAGCGACGAGATTGTAGGGCGTCAGCACCAGCATCAGCACACCGACGGCCGGCGCCTTGAGCAACAGCAAGACGATGCCGAAGATCAGTTGCAGGATGCTGGCCAGCGTGCCCTCGGACAGTTGGAACAGCCACTGGGTGATGGTGATGCAGTTGGAGAAACGATCGGTGACGTCGCCGACGCGGGTGCGTTCATAATAATCGAGCGACAGGCCCGTCATGGTCTCGAACACCCGCCGGCGGAGAGTCGATATGCTGTGCAGCCACAGTTGGTCCGACTGGTGTTCCTGCCAGTAGCCGAAGCCGGCGACGAACAGGCGGATCAGGGCGAAGAGGCCGACGGCGATAAAGGCGTCGTGCACCGCCTGGGCTTGCGACAGGCGATGGCTGAACAGGCCGGCAATGGTGTTGACGATATCGCGGAAGATATAGGGCGTCGCCGTCGCGCCCAGCCCGACAACGGCCGAGGCAAGGATCAGCGCCGCGATCCGCCCGCGATATTCGGGGATGAGCTTGATAATTTTCCAGATATTGATCATGCGACGGTCCTTATTTCTCCTCCCCATTTGGGACAAATGGGGAGCGGGGCGCCCCGTGGCGTGGCATCGCAAGCCCGAAGGGCGCGTCGATGACGGAGGGGGCACTTGCGATCGTCAGAGCATTCCCTGCCGATGGAAAGTGACCCCTCCGTCGCGGACTTCGCCTTCGGCGAGCGCCGCGCCACCTCCCCATCGTGACACGATGGGGAGGAGGATATTGATGTTACTCCGCCGCTTCCGAGGCGTAGTGGATGGTGCCGTCCTGGTCGACGGTGGCGGTCTTGGGCACCAGGCCGCTCATCCGCCATTGCTGCTGGTAGACGCCCGGACCAAACGGTTGCGAACCGCCATGCGCTGCCGCCAGCGTCTGGAAATAGGCGCCTTCCTCAAGCAGCAGGATCGAATTGGCGAGGTCGAGCAGGCTCTTCTTGCCCCACACGGTCGCGCCGCCATTGGCTTCGACGAGACCCGGGATTTCCGGATCGACGGCCAACTGGTCGAGGATGAAGTCGACCTCGAGCTGCAGGCGGTTGACGAACACCGGCAGGGACCGGACGAAGCGATGGCGCTGCACCGGCACGTAGAGGAAGGGCAGGCTCAAGTGCGCCTGGGCGTAGGCGCCGAGATAGGGGGCATGGACGTGGCTGATATTGGTGATGTCCGGGTGCTGCTTGAAGAGCTTGGTGTAACGCCCTTCCCCGCCCGGCCCGCCTTTACCGAAATAGACCGTGCCGTCGAAACCGACGACCGAGGTGCGCACTTCGTCGAGATCGTCGGCGAACGGCCCGGCATAGCCGAGATTGATCAGCTTTTCCTCGCCCGGGATGCGCTGGGTGAAGCTGAGCGTGCCCGAGGCCGAGATGGTGCGGGTTTCGCGCAGGCCGCGGAAGGCCTTGCGGGCGTCCTTTTGCGCTTGCAGGACAAAGGCGATGGCCTCGTTGGAGAGGCCGCTATGCTGGATGGTTTCGGTGGTCATGATGATATCCTTTCTATTCTGCTGCGAGACGAAGCGGCTGACGGCCGCGGACTAACGGAAGCACTTCTTCACCGACGCGCTGCGCCTCCTCGAGGTGCGGCGTTCCGGCCAGGATGAGGCCGCCGACACCCAAGCCGATCAGGGTGTCGATGCGTTCGGCGGCGGTCTCGTAGGAGCCGACGATGCCGAGCGGCGAGCCCTGGGCGCCCAGGATCTGCAGGCCCGAGAAAAAGCCGTCGATCTGCAGGTCCTTCGGGTCCCGGTCGCGCGCCGGCCGCACATGTTCCGGGATGGGCGAGCCGATGGCGTCGCCGCGGCGTTGGTTGGCGCGCGCCGCTTCGATCGCGTCCCAGTCGGCATTGGCCCAGCCGCGGCGCACCTCGGCCCACGCCTCTTCTTCCGTCGGCCGCGCCAGGACGTTCAGCCGGATCGCCGGCAACACGCTGCGGCCGTCCTGCGAGGCCAGTTCGCGTACGCGGTCGAACTTCTTGCGCAGGCTCTCCAGCGGTTCCATGTGCGTCAGGTTGAAGTCGGCATGCCGGCCCTGGGCCTTCAGCGCCGCGTCGGACGACCCGGCGAAGTAAAGCTCCGGCCGCACCTGGCCGGCCAGGGGATGGGGCAGGCCCGCATCCTTGACCTGGTAGAACTTGCCGTCATAGCTGAAGGGGCCACCGTTCCACACGCCCTGGAAGACGTCGAGGAATTCGGTCGTGCGGGTATAGCGGTCGTCGTGGGCGATGCGATCACCCCACCACAGCTGGCCTGGGCCACCGCCGCCGGTGATGATGTTGAACAGCAGCCGGCCGTTCGCCAGGCGCTGTAGCGTCGTCGCCGCCTTGGCCGCATAGACCGGGTTGATCCACGGCGGCTGGAAGGCGATCATGAAGCGCAGGCTCTTGGTGTGACGCGCGATCGAGGCGGCTACCACCCACGGATCGTCCGTATGCGGAAAGGACGGGATCAGCGCGCCGTCGAAGCCGGCAAGCTCGGCCGAGCGGGCGATTTCAAGCAGGTGCTCGTGATAGGGCGACGGGTCTTGCGCCGCCGGCGACACGTTGCCGGGTTGCAGCTCGCGCCAGTCGCCGCGCGTATCGTGCGGCAAGGCGACGTCGGCGCGATCGCCGTGGGTCGGCAGTCTCCAGTGAAATTGAACCATGAGATGTCCTCCTTATTCGGCGGCGATTTGGGCGAGCTGCGCCACGCCCCAGCCGGGCAGCCGGGGCAGGACGTGCTGGGCGATACGGTAGGCTTCCTCCAGGTGCGGACGCGCGCCCAGCACCAGGGTCGAGACGCCGGCATCGAGATATTGCGTCAGGCGGCGGGCGACCTGTTCGTAGTCGCCGACCAGGGCCTCGTCGCCGGCGTGCGGCGAACGCGCCAGGACCGCGGCCGCCTTGGCCTCGCTTTCGAGGTAGCGCGCGGTCGGCTCGGCGCGCAGCGCGTACTTCAGCTTGCGACCCGCCAGGGCGTCGAGTGTGCGGATATGGTCTGCGACCGCCTCGGGCGACGAGGCTTCGACGACGTGGACATCGGCGTGCTTGGCGTTCAACGCCAGGGCCGCCTCCGACGTGCCCGACAGCCAGATTTCCGGCTGCGGCTGGCCTTTCAGCGGGCCGGCGAAGCCACCGTTCAGCACCTCATAGTACTGGCCTTCGAACGTATACGGCCCCTCGTTCCAGAAGCCCTTGAACACGGTCAGGAACTCGTCGTGGCGCGCCACCTGCTCGTCCTCGGAACGGTCGTAGCCGTGCCAGGTATGAACGGCGGGATCCTGGGTCACCAGGTTGAGGATCAGCCGCCCGCCCGACAGGCGCTGGAAGGAGGTCGCGATCTTGGCCGTGTAGACGGCGCTCAAAAAATGCGCCGGCAATTCGGGGGCGAAGCGGATGCGGCGGGCATCGCGCGCCAGGGCGCCGGCGGTGACCAGCGGCTCCTCGCCTTCGTCGGTCTGCGGGATGAAGACCCCGTCAAAGCCGGCCAAGTCGGCAGCGCGAACGATCTGCACCAAATAGTCGAAATAGCTGTAGATCTCGTCGCCGCCGGAGCGGGCGAACGGGTTTTGCGGGTGCTTGGCGGGCTGGTGGTCGCCGCGGGTCCAGGTGGTTTTGTCGGCGGATCGGCCGTCGCCATTGGGCGGCAATTGCCAGAAGACTTCGAAACTCATGATCAAGCGCCTTTTGTGGGAGCGGTGGTGGGAAGGGTCCAATAGGTGTCCAGGCCCTGGTTCTTCAGCGCGGTCGCAACCAGGCTGTCGTCAAACAGGGCGGTGGTATCGAGGTCGGCCTGGATGATGCCGTTCGACTTGGCGAAGACGGCCGCCTCGCGGTAGTGGGTGTAGAGGGCGGGCTGGAACAAAGGCGACCAGCGGTCCTTCCAGCTGATGTGCGACTCGTCATAGGCGCGGCGGATGTACTTTTCCGGTTGCCCGTTACGGCTGGCCGCCTTGACCAGCTCGTCCTTGTTGGCGTCCTGCGAGGCCCAGTAGGCCGCCTTGACATAGGCGTCGACCACGGTCTGCGCGGCCCCGGGGTTCTTGGCCAGGTAGTCGCGATCGACGAAGATGCCGCCCCAGCTTTTCCAGTCCGCCGGCTGGTCGGCGGTCGACCAGATGATCTTGGCCACGCCCTTGTCTTCGAGATTGAAGGCCGAGACCGTGAACAGGGCGTCGACCCCGCCGGTCGCCACCGCCGAGGCGCCGGCCTCGGGGTTGATGTTGTAGATCTGGAAATCCTTGTAGGTCAGGCCCTTGGACTGGAGCAAGCGCAGCAGGGGCAGTTCCCACGGCCGGCCGCGATGGATGGCCAGGCGCTTGCCCTTCAGGTCCTCGATCGAAGTCGCCGTCGAATGGGCCGGCACGACAAGATAGGATTCGTTGGGCGCCCACGGCACCACCAGCTTGGTCTTGGTCGGGCTGGTGCTGGCATTGAGGATGATCGACGGCAGGTCGGAATAGCCGGCGAACTGGATCTTGCGGCTGGCGAAGGCCTCGTTGACGATCGGCCCGACGGCGGCGTTGGGCGCCTGGAACCATTGCAGGGCGATATTGTTCTTGCCCAGCGCGTCGCGCAGGTAGCCCTGCTTTTCGATGACATAGTCGAGGCCGGTCAGGTTGATCTTGCCGCCGGCATAGGTCGAGACGGCGGCGATCTTCAGGGTCGAGGCCTGGGCGCGCGGCGCGCACGCGGCCAACCCAACGCTTGTGGCGCCCAATAGGAAACTGCGTCGCAAGAGATCGGTCATTAGATAGCTCCGTTGGTAATATCGGCCAGAACCTGGTCGCGAATGGCGTGCAGGGCCGGCGAACTGCGGTCGCGCGGGTGGGGATGCGGCACATCGACGACGCGCCGGATGCGGCCGGGATTGGGGTCCATGATGACGACACGGTCGCCGAGATAGACGGCCTCTTCGACGTCGTGGGTGACCATGATCACGGTCATCTTGTGCTTCAGCCAGATACGCTGCAGCTCGTTCTGCAGCCGCACCCGCGTCAGGGCATCGAGCGCGCCCAGCGGTTCGTCGAGCAGCAGCACCTTGGGCTGGGTGACCAGCGCCCGGGCGATCGCCGCGCGCTGGGCCATGCCACCCGACAGTTCCTTCGGAAAGGCGGTCTCGAAGCCCTTCAGGCCGACCAGGTCGATCAACTCGGCGACGCGCTCGGCCTTTTCGGCCTTGGCAATGCGCACATTGGACAGCGCGAAGGCGACATTGTCGCGCACCGTCATCCACGGCAGCAGGGACGGGTCTTGAAAGACCAGGCCGCGATCGAGGCTCGGCGCATGGATGACCTCGCCGTCCAGCCGGATCTCACCCGAATAGCCGTTTTCCAGGCCCGAAATCAGCCGTAGCAGGGTCGACTTGCCACAACCGGAGCGGCCGACGACGCTGACGAATTCGCCGTCATTCAGGTCGAGCGAGATGTTTTGCAGCACGCGCAGGGGCTTGCGATCGAGGATATAGTTCTTCGACAGGCCGCTGATGCTGAGCTTGGTGGCGGTGCCGGCGGGATCGTAGGCCATGATTACCTCACGGGACGCCAGCGCAGGACGCGCGCGGCGACAAGGGCGATGGCGGCATTGGTCAGGTAACCCGTGACGCCGATGACGATGACGACGAACAGCACGACATCCATGCGGAAGGCGGACTGGCCGTTGAGCATCAGGTTGCCGAGCCCCGCGCCCGGATCGAAAAACAGCTCGCTGCCGATCGAGGACAGCCAGGCAAAGGCGGTCGCCTGCATCAGGCCGGTGAAGATGGCCGGAAGCGCGCCCGGCAGGACGATGCGGCGGAAGCTCTGCCAGCGCGTCGCCAGGAAGATGCGGCCGACATCAAGATGCCGGGGGCTGGTCCCCTGCAGGCCCTCATAGGTGTTGAGCACCGTCGGATAGAAGGCGGCTAGGGACACGACGAAGAGCTTCGACGGCTCGTCATTGCCGATCCACAGGCTGATCAGCGGCACGTAGCCCAGCAGCGGCACCTGGCGGACCGCCTGATAGAGCGGGCTGATCAGGGCATCGGCCATCTTCGAGGTGGCAAGCAAGGCACCCAGCGCGATGCCCAGCGTGGCGCCGATGGCGAGGCCGGTCAGGGTGCGCGCCAGCGAGGCCAGCCAGTTGATGGCCAGGTCGCCGCTGATCAGGCTGGACCATGCACTCGCGGCCACCTGCTCCAGCGGCACGAAGACATAGGCGTGGGTGGCGCTCTGGTGCGCGGTGACGTCCCAGGCGGCCAGGGCCAATACCGGCAACAGAAGCCCGCGCAAATCGGGGAAGCGGAAGGCTCTCATGCCGCCCTCCCCCACGATAAGCTGCGTTCCAGGGCGCGCACGCCCTTGTCGAGCGCGAAACCGATCAGGCCGGTGAGCACGACACCGACCAGGACGATGTCGAGACGGAAGGATTGCCGCCCCCATTCCATCATCTGGCCCAGCCCCTTGTCGGCGATCAGCAGTTCGGCGGCGACCAGCACGACCCAGGCGTGACCCAGCGCGATGCGCATGCCCTGGAACAAGGCGGGCAAGGCGGCGGGCACGATGACGCGGACAAACACGCCCAGCGGCCAGATCCTGAAAATGCGCGCCACGTCGAAATAGCTGCGGGGAATGCCGCGCACGCCCTGGAAGGCACCGAACCCCACCGGCAAGGCCGTCGCCTTGGCGACCAGTACGATCTTGGTCGTCTCGCCGACGCCGAACAACAGGATGAAGGCCGGGATCAAGGCGATGGTCGGCAATTGGCGCAAGACCAAAAAGCTCGGCATGACATAGGCCTCGGCCTGTTTCGAGACGCCCATCAGGGTGCCGAGCGCTATGCCGATGACGGCGCCGGTCGCATAACCTACCGCCAGGCGCAGCAGGCTGTTCGACAGGTGCGCGGGTAAATCACCGCTGGTCCACAAGGTCGTAAATGTGTGCCATAGCGCATCGGGCGGCACGACGATCTCTTTCGGAAACAGACCGGAGTAGCTCAACGCACTCCACAGGCCGACGAGGATGAGCGGCGAGGCCAGCGCGGCCCAGCGCGGCCCGAAGCCCCGATGAGGGGCCTCGGTCGAACCTGTGTGTCGGGCTTGCAAACCGCTCATCTCCATGCGCCTCAGAAGTCCGCCGACAGCGACAGCAGGACGCTGCGCGGCGCGCCCTCGCGGGCGGAGGAGCCATTGTTGGTCGGCACGATGGCGTGGATCAGGTATTGGGTGTTGCCGAGGTTCTCGCCGGTGAGGGTCAGGCGATAGCGATTGCCGGTGCCGAAATCCCAGGCCACGTGACCGTTGAGCAGGCCGTAGGCCGGCTGCGCCAGCGTCTGGTCGAACTCGACGGTCGGGTTGTAGTATTGCTTCGACAGGTAACGGTAGTCGATGCCGGCCTCGAGATCGCCATAGCGGCCGATCGGCTGGGTGTAGTCGGCGCCCAGCGACAAGGTGACCTTGGGCGCCCGGGTAAAGACGCCGCCCGACGGGTTGATGGTGGCGTTGACCAGGCCTACGCCGGGATAGTTGACGCCCGACTGGATCGGATAGCTGGTATATTTGCTGTCGAGCAGGCCCAGCGCCGAGCGCAGGTGCCATTGATCGTCGGGACGCGCGTCCGTCGTCCACTCGAACCCTTTGATCCAGCCGGCGGCATTGGCATAGCCGGTGCCCACGGCAACGCTGGCCGAATTGGTATTGACGCCGGTCGACGGCAGGATGACCAGCACCTGGATCGACGGATAATCATAGTAGAAGGCGGCGAAATTGCTGGTGATCCGCTTGTCCCACCACTGCGTCTTCAGGCCCAGCTCGTAGGTATAGATGCGCTCGGGCTGGTACGGATCGATCTGCAGGACGTTGGGCGTCGTCGTGGTGATACGCTTGCTGTCGAAGCCACCCGACAAGAAGCCATAGCTGTAGTGGAAATAGGCCTGGGCGTTGTCGCTGATCTTGTACTGCGGCGTGACGTCATAGGTCAGGCTGTCATAGGTCCTTTGCGTCGACGAGACCGAATTGGTGACCAGCGGCGACGAAACCGAGTTTTCGTACCACCACAGGCTTGGGTTTGAGAAGGTCACCGTCCCCGTGCCCAGCGTAAAGGCCTGGCTATAGGTCTTGATGTCCTCGTTCCAGCGGCCGCCGGCGGTGATCTTGAAGCGGTCGGTCAGGTCGTAGGTGGCGCTGCCGAACAGGGCCGAACTTTGCGTATGGGTGGCGGTATAGGTGTCGGAATAGCTGCGCACCGAGGCCGGCGATGTATAGACGTTGAGATTGCCGGCCCAGTTTTCCGAGACATTGTGCTCGTCGAAATAATAGGCACCGACGATCCAGTTGAAGCGATCACCTGCCGGCGAGGCCAGGCGCAGTTCGTGGCTGAGCTGGCGATCGGGCGTCTGCTGCCGCGACACGCTGTTGTCGAGCGGAATGGCCTGCGAACCGTTGGCGTAGCGCACCAGCTTGTTCTGCTCATAGCCGGTGATTTCGGTCAGGCTCAGCCCGTCGATAGTCCAGTTGACGCGGATAAGCCCGCCGTCGTCGCGCACGCTTTCATGGCCCACGTCGGCCGCCCAGATATCGCCGTAGGGCAAGGGGTTTGACGGCGACGTGTAACCCAGATTGTAGACCGGGTTGGTTGGCGAAGCGGAATACTTGTCCGGCAGGATGTAGGACGGGGTCTGGTCGCCGTAATAGTTGCGGTCGTGGGCGCTGAACAGAATCTTCAGGTCGTCGGTCGGCGTGTACAGCAATTGGCCGCGCACGTCGGTTTCGTTGTTGGCGCCGACCGTCTTTTCGTTGGCTGTATTCCAGCTATTGGCCTGGGCCGGTGTGACGTCGCCGGTATAGAGGTTCTTCTGCCAGCCGTCGTCCTGGTCGTGATAGTAGGACAACCGTCCGGCCAGCTGGTGCGGGATCAGCGTGCCGGTGACCACGCCCTCATAGCCTTCTTCGCCGAAGCTGCCGGTCGTCACCTTGACATAGCCGCCGTCGGTAAAGCTCGGCGCCTTGGAAATATAGCTGACGGCGCCGCCGGTCGTGTTCTTGCCCCACAAAGTGCCCTGCGGGCCGCTCAGCACCTCGACCTGCTCCTGGTCGAAGAGGGGAAAAGCCTGGGCATAGAAGTTGGCGATATAGACTTCGTCGCGATAGACGCCGATCTGGCTGACGCCGTTGGCGTCGGTATTGTTGGTGCCGACGCCGCGGATGAACCAGCGCGGCCGGTCGCGGCCATCGGTGGCGGCGGCGGTGATGTTCGGCGCATAGGACACGACGTCCTGGGCCAGGCGGACATCGTCCGACTTCTTCAGAAAATTGCCGCCCAGCGTGGTGATGGCGATCGGCACGTCCTGGGCCTTTTCCTCACGGCGGCGGGCGGTGACCAGCACTTCGACGGGGGCGGCGGAGTCGCCCGACGCAACAGGCGCGGCAGCCGGTGCCGCCGAGGTTGCGTCGCCGGCCGAGGCGGCCGTGGCGTCCAGCGCCAGCAGCGACAAGGTGGTGAGCAGGACAGATCGGCGGCGGCCGCCGAAGGCGTGAAAATACTTTACGGACATGTTGCCTCTGGATGGGAGATGAGAGCACGAGGCCGTGAGCATCGGTCCTGCGGAAGCAGCAGCGGTCGTGGTTGAATGTGAGTTGAGGGTTAGTCCGGAATGCTGCGACTGCACAAGAAAGCGGGACTTAAGCGTCCCTTAAGTCTACCTTTTTGATGTAGATTTTTGGCGAAATATACAATTGATAATAAAGGGATTTTTGAGTGAAATTTTGCCAGTTTTGAACGACTGCGGTTTTTCAGCGCCTTGACGGAAGGGATGTGTCGGTCGCAGATGCCCGCGTGTTCAGCGCGTTTTCATCCTCTCAACGCCGTCATTAGAGCGGGCTGCGTTTAGAGGGAAACACTGCCCGCTCTAACTTTTTGCTTGGTCGCGCAATTTAACCGAAAAGTGGTATCCACTTTATCGGATTGCGCTCTAGAAGGAGCCATTCCATGGCCGACACCCTCCCCTCCATCACCACCGCGACCCCAGCGCCCGCCACCGCCCTGGAGCAGATCTGGTTCACGCGCTGCCCGGTCCCCACGGCGACGGGCCTCGCCTACAAGCTCGGCTGGCTCGGCGAGGAATTCGCCGGCGACAAGCTGCCGATCGAGACCTTGCAGGAAAGCACGACCGAGCTGCGCCGCCACCATTATGACCACCGCCTGCCCTCGCTGATCCGCGAAGGCGGCAACCTGTTGGCCTTCGGCGCCCGCTCGCAAGGCGAGCCGACGCGCCTGGTCGGCCTGACCTGGATCGAGGAATGGCAGACCATCCTGGTCCGGCCCGACAGCGGCATCACCAAGCCCGAGCATTTGAAAGGCAAGAAGCTGGCCCTGCCGACCTGGACCAACCACGCCATCCCGTCGCACCAGCGCGGCTCGTCGATCGCGCGGGGCATGTCGTTGCATGGCTACAAGGGCGCCCTGGCGTCAGCCGGCCTGACACTCGACGATGTCGACCTGGTCGAAGTGCCGGCGGACCGTTCGGCGCCGGTCGAGGACCTGGCCGGCCGCCGCGCGGGCAGCGGCAACCTGGCCGGGCTATGGGCGCTGCAACGCCTGTTGAACGGCGAGGTCGACGCGCTGTACGTCAAGGGCGCCGCCGCGGTCGACGCCGCGAAAAAGCTGGGCATCGTCGTCGGCATCAATCTCGACCACTTGCCGGAGCGCCGTTTCCGCGTCAATAACGGCACACCGCGGCCGATCACCGTCCACCAGAGCCTGATCGACGACCATTTCGACGTGCTGGCGCGCTTCCTCTGCCAGACCCTGCGCGCCGCCGACTGGGCCCGCGACAATCTCAGCAACGTGCGCCAGGTCCTGCAATCGGAAACCCGCGGCAGCGCCGAAGCCGTCGCCGAGGCCTATTCCGACGACGCCCTGCGTTCGCTGCATCCGACGCTCGACGCCGAGCGCCTGGCCCTGTTCGAGCAACAAAAGAAGTTCCTGTGGCTGCACGGCTTCATCGACAACGATTTCGCCCTGTCCGACTGGGTCGATCCGCGTCCGCTGGATGCCGCGCGCAAGCTGCTGGCCGAACGCGGCTAGACAAACCCGCGGCGCAGGACGGCCAAGCCCTGGCCGATCTGCGCCTCATCGACCGCGCCAAGGCCGAAGACCAGGCCTTGGCGCCCAAGATTTTTGAACGAAGCCGTGCCCAGATGATACCGCGCCAGGCTGTGCAGCTTGACGCCCTCGCTCGTCGCCCTGGCCGCGACCGCTTCAACATCAATCTCGGGCGCCGCGATGGCTGTGACATGCATGCCGTAGTTTGAGGCTATGGGCCTAAGCCAAGGCGCGAAATCATCGCGCAGCGCGCTCTTCAACACGTCGCGCCTTCGCTTGTAGATCGCGCGCATCTTGCGGATATGCCGGTCGAGCAAACCCTCGCCGATAAAGGCGGCGACGCCTTTTTGCAGCGGCACCGGGCAATGCCAGTCGCTGGCGTTCTTGGCGGTGATGAGTGCAGGCATGGCCCAGGCCGGCGCGACGACAAAGCCCAGGCGCAGGGTCGACAGCATGCATTTGGAGAAGCTGCCGACATAAAAGACGCAATCCGCGGTATCGGCCGCGCGCAGCGCCGCCGGTGGCGCGCCGTCATAGCGAAACTCCCCGTCGTAATCGTCCTCGATGATGACCGCCTCATGTGTCCTGGCCCAGGCCGTCAAGGCCTGGCGCCGCTGTGGCGACATCGTCATGCCCAGGGGAAACTGGTGCGACGGCGTCACGCAGATCACATTGACCTCCGCCGGCAGGTCCGCGACCACAAGGCCCTCTGCATCGACCGCGACCGGCACGATCTTTGCCCCCGCCGCGGCGAAGGCGACACGCAGCGGCGGATAGCCCGGGTCCTCGACCGCCACCACGGTTTCGCCCGGCGTCACCAGGACGCGCGCCAGCACATCAAAGCCCTGTTGCGCGCCCGCCGTGACCAGGATGTCGTCGGTGGCGCAAACCACGGCGCGGGTGACGGCGATGTGGCGGGCAATGGCCTCGCGCAGATGATAATTTCCCTGATTGCCCTGGGCGCTGCGCAGGCCCGGCGGCTTGCGTTCCAATCCGCGCAACTGGTGCGCGGTGATGCGGCGGAAAGCTTCGTGCGGAAACAGCCGCGAATCGATCAGTGCCGGCCGGAAATCGGCAAGCGGCGGCGATCCGGCGGCGGGCGGGCCCTGGTCCTGCCAGAAGGTCATGGCCGCGGTGATGTCGGGACGCAGCCAGAACGGGTTTAGACGGTAGGAACTGTCCACGGTATGGGCGACCGGCTGCGGCGGCCGCTCGGCGACAAAGGTGCCGGCGCCGTGGCGGCCTGTGACATAGCCTTCACTCATCAGCCGGCTATAGGCTTCGGCGACCGTGTTGCGCGACACGCCGAAAAACGCGCCGGCGCTACGCGTCGGCGGCAGCCGGACCCCGGCGGCCAGACGCCCGTCAAGAATGGCCGCCTGCAATTGCCGGTAAAGCCCCTGGGTCGTCGCCCGCGCGCCCTTGGCCGCCGGCTCGATGCCGATTTCAAACAATGGTTCCATGCAGGGCCCTCTTGGCCCAGCCGAGTTTTGCCGAAGTGGCCCTTGAGGACAAGGCAGCCTGATGAATAATCCTGACAGCTCCCGGCAAGACCGGCGCGTCCTATGCGCCCAAACCCAGGGAGACCACACCATGCCAGGACAGATGTTCAAACACCTTATCCTTATCGCCGCCCTTGGCCTTGCCGCCGGCCCGGTTCACGCCGACGACGCCCCCGTCCGGCAGAGCCTCGATGACGTCTGGTGGACCGGGCCGGTCATCGCCAACTCGCCCAATGCCCTGCCGCCCGGCCATGGCTATGTCGAGACCTACGCCTATGACGCGCACTCGCCGGGCGCCGACGGCTTCGGATCTTCCACCTTCCTGCTGTACGGCGTTACGCCGCGCCTGACCCTGGGCGTCATTCCCGTGCTCGGTTATGACCGCCTAACCGGCGGCCAAAGCTCTTCGCGCATTGGCGCCGGCGACCTGACGCTTCATGCCCAATACCAGCTCACGCACCTCGACGCCCAAAGCGGCAAGCCGGCGATCGCCATTGCTCTCGAGGAGGTCCTGCCGACCGCGCGCTACGATCGCCTCGACCGGGCTGCCGACGGCTTCGGTGGCGGCGTCTATGCCAGCTCGGTTGGGCTTTACGCCCAGGACGTCTTCTGGCTGCCCAACGGGCGCATCCTCCGTTCACGGATTAACCTATCGCAGTCCTTCCCGGGTTCGGCGACCATCGACGGGATCAGTCCCTACGGAACCCCGGCCGGCTTTACCGGTCGGGTGAAACCGGGGGCTACGACCGCCTTCGACAACAGTTGGGAGTACAGCATCACGCGGGGCTGGGTGGCCGCGGTCGATCTCTACTACCGCCATGGCCGCCAGACCGGCATAGACGGAACAGAGGCCACCGGCTTCGTCCACCTGGCCGATGGTCCCTCCGACACCTTCGCCGTCGCCCCGGCCGTCGAATATAGCTGGACGCCCAGCCTCGGCGTGCTGTTCGGCGCCCGTTACATCTCACCCGCCCGCAACACCCGGCCCTCCGTCACCCCGATCGTCGCCCTCAGCGCCTTTCTATAGGACCCCTCATGTTCAAAGCCCGTCCCCTTGCCGCCTTGACCGGTCTCATCCTGGCCCTCGTCGCCGGGCACGCCTCAGCCCAGACAACGGCGATGCGCGATGGGGCGCATGATTTCGACTTCAACCAGGGCAGCTGGCACACCCACATCACACGCATCCTCGATCCGTTCGAGGGCGGTACGCACACCGTCACGTTGGACGGCACCGTCACCGAGCGCAAGATATGGAACGGTCGCGCCTGGCTGGAGGAAATTTCGGCCGACGGTCCGAACGGCCACTGGGACGGTATGACCGTGTTCCTCTACAATCCGCAGTCCGGCCAATGGAGCCAGACCTATGCCGGCGCCGGGGACAGCCAGTTCAGCCCGCCGACAATCGGGTCATTCCACGAGGGTGTTGGCCTGCTCTACGGCACAGATACCTACAAGGGCCGCCAGGTCCTGTTGCGCGGCACGTGGTCGGACATCACGGCCGATGCCCATACCTATAGCGAAGCCTATTCGCAAGACGGCGGCAAGACGTGGGCGCCGGTCTTCATCGCCCACCTGACGCGTATAAAATCCTAAAGACCTAGCCCGAAATGCAGCCAGGCCGTGAAGATGGCCGCACACACCAGCACATAGGACGCCTTTTTGGTAACGACGGTCATATTCTTGCGCTGGGCGCTCTGTTCGCGGGTCAGGCCGCGATGGTTCTTGAGCTTGGCGCGCTTGTCCTCGATGGCGCCCGACGCCCAATAAGACCACGCCGCCGCGGCCAAAAGGACCGCCGTCAATCCGAGAAAAATCATTTTTGTGCCCAAAACCTGTGCTACCCAAGGCATAGTAGCGATATTTGCATCGCAACGCAATTTGCGCCGGAAGCCGCAACGTTTTGCGTTGAACCTGCTTATACGGCCCTTGGTGGCCGGCCCGTCGTCATTATCCGTGGGGAGTTTCGCATGGCCTTCGCCAAAATGTCAGGCCTGCGTCCCTTGGTTTGCGCCGCGGCCCTCGTGACGGCCCTGGCGGCCGGCGCGGCGACGGCGGGGTCCGTCGTCGAAGGCTACCTGCCCAGCCATCGCGGCCTGGAAGCCAGCCTGGCGACGACCGGGGTACGCCCCTATACCGACATTGCCGTCTCCTTCATCAATCCCGACGCCCAGGGCCGCTTCGTCAACGGGAATAGTCTGGCGTGCATGAACGACCGCATGCTGGTGCCGATCCCCGGCCAAACCCTGCGCAATGCCATAGCCACGATCCATGCCGGCCATGCCCGCGCCATTGGTGCGCTCGCGGGCGCGTTGCCGCCCGCCTGCACCGGCAACTGGGCCGCGCTGGTCTCGCCGTCGCGCCGCTCAGCCACCGTGGCCGCGCTTGTCGCCCTGACCGACGCCTACGGGCTCGACGGGCTCGATGTCGACATCGAAGACACCTTGCTGGCCCGCCTGATCAAGAGCGGCGACTATACGCCCTTCGTCACGGCCTTGAGCCACGCCCTGCATGCCCACCACAAGACGCTGTCGGGCACGACCGCCTCCTATGTCGACGGCATGATCCCGCTCACCGCCCTGCCCGCCTTCGACCGCGTCGAGGTCATGGCCTACGACAACCTCGTCCAAGGCGAGGAAGAGGCGTCGCTCAGCCAGTTCCGCAGCGAGCTTTACCTGTGGCTGGGCCGCGGCGTGCCCAGGGACAAGCTGGTCATGGGCCTGCCCTTCTACGGCCACGGCTATGGCAGCTATAACGGCACCTACACCTATCGCGACCTGGTCACCAAGCTGGGCGCGCCGGCGGGCGACGTCGTCGGCCAGATGTGCGCGACCTGCAGCTATGTCACGCTGAACGGCCCGGCGACGATCGCGCAAAAGACGGCCCTGGCCACCGCCAAGGCCGGCGGCGTCATGGTCTGGGAAATGACCGAGGACACACCGGACGCGACCTTGACCGGGGCCATCGAAGCCGGGCTCAAGACGGCGCCGCCGGCGCCCGCCACCCCGGTCCTGACCATGCCGTCGCTCACCGGGCCGTCCCTTGTCCCCATGCAAACCCAAACCCGGCTGGGCGTGGACGACTGGACCGTCTACGGCAGCAAGAGCTACGCGATTGTCCCGGACGGTGGCGGCCACGGCGGCAAGGCGCTCGAGGTCGAGGTGACGAAGCCGACCGAGAACGATTGGGATGTCGGCCTCGCCACCCCGCTGACCGGCGCGATCAAGGCCGGCGACCACCTCACCTTCGCGCTATGGGCAAGGTTGAAGTCGGACGATCCCGGCATCCAGCTCGACGTTCCGCTGATCATCGAAAAGACGGCGCCGGAGACCCCCATCATCGAGACCAAGGTCACCCTGACCAGCCAGTGGCAATGGGTGCGCGTCGACGCCGTCGCCGCCGCCAACTACCCCGCCGGCACGCTTAAGGCGGACTTGCAGATCGGCAACGCCGCCAAGGTCATCGATGTCGGCGCGCCTCTGTTCGTCGACCAGGGCCCAAGTCCCAAACCCTAAAATTCAGGCTACATCAGATTAAGTATAGATTTCCGAACGTTCTTGCGTTCGGCAAGCGCGACTGCGCGTCGCCGCTCGTGCGGCGAGCCCGCGCGGCGTTTAAGCGCATAAGATGAGCGCATTAAGAAGCAGGCGTCGCCTGCGCATTGATGCGCAGTTCTATCGTGTCACTCAGCAGCGGGGTACGACCGTCGACACCGAAGTCGCTGCGGTGGATACGCGCGCTCGCTGAAAAGCCCAGGTGATCGCCATGATCGGCCGACCGGCGCACCGCCACGGTCATCACCACCTCACGCGTCACGCCGTGCAGGGTCAGGTCGCCGGTCACCTCGGCCGTCCCGTCGCCGGTCACCTCGACGCGGCGGCTCTTGAAGCTGGCCGTGGGGAACCGGTCGACATCGAGGGAATCCGGCCCGCGCGCCTGGCCGTCGAAGCCGTGCCAGTCGGTATGCAGGGTGGTCATGTCCAGGCTGACATCGACGACGCTGTCCCCCGGGTGCGCCGGGTCGAAGATCATCGTGCCGTGCGCGCCGCTGACGTGCCCGGACTGGGCGCCGAAGCCGAACGGCCCGCAACGGAAGCTGGCGACTGTGTGCTCGGGATCGAAGCGATAGGCGTCGGCCCGCGCCGGTCCCGCCAGGCCCACGAGAGCCAGAACCGCGGGCAACCACATAAAGGGACGCGACATAAGCATGGTGCTTGATCCCGCCACCGGGTTTGGGGGTTCAGCAATCCTATCAGAAAAAGGTCGAGGCGCTGAGCACAAGCGCGTCACCATCGCCGGAACGGCGCGAAATATAGTCGGGTACAGGGGCGGCCTTGCTCCACGCCGCCTCGATCTCGTAGTGGCTCACCGTGACCGCCACGCCGGCGCGGACATCATAGCGTTCGCGCCGGTTCCACCCGTCGAGCGGCGTCAGCGCGCCCGCATGGGCGAAGACCCGCCAGTTCGGCGTCAGGCGCCGCGACGTCCCCAGTTCGCTATAGAGCGTGCGCATGCGGCTGCCGTAATAGTGCGGCGCATAATAGATCCTTGCCGTGAAGGCCCGGGTGATGAGCCCGCCATAGACTTCGGTATTGTCGTAGTCGGCGCCGTTGTGAATATGGGTGTCCGATATCCCGGCCTCCCACGACGGCCCCTGCTTCGGCTGCCAGACATAGCCCGCATACCCGACATAGCTCAAGCCGATGTCGCCGGCAGAGGTATCGCGCATGCCGATCAGCGACAGGCCGCCATAGGCGCCGCCGGACAGATCGTAGCTCAGGTCGAGGCGCACATCGGGACGGTCGCGGCTCAGGCTCAGGCCGCGATAGACGTAATCGGAATCGACCGAGAGGCTGGAACTCAGTTGGGCAAGGGCCGGCGACGCCGTGACGGCTATCAGGATCGCCAGTAGGCCGGCGGCCGGCCGGTAGCGCCCCCCGAACCGCATCTTATGGCCGCGCCCCTAGCGGCGCGCGGTTTTGCAACGCCCCACCTTGCGCCAAAGCCTGCGGTCCACACCCGCCCGAAACGATACGCGACAAGGTGGCGCATGGATCCACCGCGTCGCTGCTCGGGAAAGTCGCCAGAGCCGACGCCAGGCTGGGCTTGCCGCTACGCTCGCGCATCAGGGCGAACAGGCCGCTGACGTGGGCGGCGGCATAGGAGGATCCGTTGACGAAGAACCAGTTGCCGCCAGGTTGGGTCGTGGGGATATCACGACCCGGTGCGCCAAAGATGCCCATGTTGGTATTGGTGTCGGCTTCGTCGATCACCGCGACGACGCCCGGGTGGGAAGCGGGAAAGCCGCCGCCCGGCAAGGTACGGTCGAACGCGCCGACCACGGTGATCCCGCGTGTTTCCGCCAGGTCGATCAGCCGCCCCAGCAAGGGGTCCGGTGGCCCGCTCAGGCTCATATTGACGATTTCCGCCTTGTGGTCGACGGCGAAATACAAGGCCTTGGCCAGGCTCAGGCTGTCGCACAAGGTGACGGCCGCATCGGCCGTCTGGCGGCAGGCGCGCAGCCCCATCAGCCGCGCCTTGGGCGCCACACCGACGATGCCCTTGCCGTTGCCGTCGATGGCCGCGATGATCCCGGCCACGCCGGTACCGTGAACCTCGCCCGCCGGCGCCGGGCCCGGCGCGAAATTCTCGTTGACCACGACCTGGCCGACCAGGTCGGGATGATCGGTCTCTATGGCCGAATCGATAATCGCCACGCGGACATTTCGGCCGGTGGCGATGCGGTGCAGGGCGTCAAGTTTCCATTCCTTGGCATCAGGCTGGACGCGGTAGAGTGGATCGGGTGGCGGAACCGTGGTCGCCGCTCCTTGCGCCCGATATTGCCGCATCGGCTCGGCCCATTCGATACCGGGATCGTGCGACAAGGCCGCGGCGGCATCCTCGGGCGAGCGATCGGCCGGCACCGCCATGATGTAGCAGTCAAGCCCGGCCATCGGCATCGGCCAGTCGTCGACCAGCTGCAGGCCGTTGGCCTTGGCCCGTTCCAGGGCAAAGCGCCGTCGCGCCCCCGCGCCGGCCTGGTCGCCATAGCTGCCGCCATACGAGCTGTCCGGCGTGAAATGGGCCGGCGGCAGGCGCAGCAGGACCAGGATTTCGTGGTTTTCATCGGCCGCGCTCTGCACCGGCGCGTCGGCGCGGGCGATATTGGTCATCAGCACGAAACCGAGGATGACCAAAAGCAGGCCGAGTGTTAACACCGGAGCGGAGCGACTAGCGCCGTTGAGGCGCGCAGCCTGCGTGACGCCAAGCGAGCGAAGGCGAGCTGAACGCAAAGCAAAAATCCAAGCCAATCTATTCATGGCTGTCTCCAGCCTCTCCCGCATCCACCGGCTCCGCCAGGACGATCGTGCGCTGGTGGCGCAGGCGATCGACCGTGGCCGAGCGAGCGGCGGCGTCGACGTGCAGCAGGTAGGCGTCGGCCGCGGTCGGGCCGCCGACCAGACGCGCCCGGTTGTCACGCAGGGTCTGGCGCAGCTCGCTTTCGCGAATATCGGGACGGAAGACGACGACGATATTGGCCGCGGCCGGATCGGGCGCCGCGCCCAGGGTGTGGTATTGCGGCGCCTGCGACACCGCCCGGTGCGTGGTGACGACCAGCGCCATGCCGGCCAGGGCCAGCAGGGTCAACTGAGCCGCCATCGCCCAGCGCAGCCACGGCGCACTGTCTCGCCATTGCCGGCCGGCTTGCGCCAGGCGCGTCCGGCGGGCCGGGACAAGGTTGTGGGCTACGCCCTGGGAACGAGGCGCCAGGCGATCGCGCAAGGCGTCGAAGCCGGCGTCGGCATCGCCCACCGGTTCGTGCAATCCGGACAACGCCGCTTGCAATCGCCGCTCGCCGGCGAGATCCGCCTGGCACTGGGCACAGGTGGGCAGGTGCGCCTCGATACGCGCTACATCGGCGTCGTCCAGTTGCCCGGTCACATACCAGGGCAGCAGGGCGCAGGCATCGTCGTGAAGGTCGCCGTGCAAGGAAATGATACGTCCGTTCATCGCCGCCTCACAACCAGTCCGCCAGCTCACCCGACAGCGCAGCCCTGAGGTTACGCCGGGCATGGTACATGCGGGTCTTTACGGTGTCCACCGGGCACGCCATGATCTCGGCGATCTCGCGGTAGCCCATCTCGTGGAAATAGGCCAGGTCGACCACCGTGCGGTGGTCGTGGCTGAGCCCGGTCAACGCCTCGGTCAATATCGCGCTGACCTGGCTGCGGTCCAGCAACTGCTCGGGTCCGGGCTCTCCGCTTTCGCGGTATTCGGCGAATGTGTCTTCCATCGGGTCGTCCACGCGCCGCAGCGCCTTGAGCGCCCGGCGATAAGCTATGGCAAATATCCACGTCGAGACCTTGCTGAGCCCATTATAGGTCTCCGCCTTGTTCCAGACGATCAGCAAGGTGTCGTTCAGCACTTCCTCGACCACGGTGGGCCGCCGCAGCATGCGAATGAGAAAGTGCGACAGGCGCGGATAGTACAGCCGGTACAGGTCTTCGAAGGCGCGCCGGTCACCGGTCACGACCTGGGCGATCAGGCGCGCATCGTCCTGTCCCGCGGGCACGTGCGTCCGACCCTCCCGTTTACTCAGCATCCGACCCTCCATAACTGGAGTATATCCCGGAGCCTTATGCATAGGTTCAACACGAGGAATCTTTTTTCTCCGTCTTTCGAGAAAATCCCCACCCTCCCGTGGGCAAAGGGAGGGTGGGAAAAGCGGCAAGGCCGGACGCTCCGGGGGGTGGGGATATGAAGTCGCCCGTCCTTGCCGCTATCGGTACAGGTTACTTCGGATCGATACGGCCGTAGGCGCCATGGGCTTCCGCGCCCGGACCGGCGGCGAAGAACAGGGTGTTCGTCGGCTGGTTATTGGCGCCGTTGCCGAAGGCGATGCCCCACAGGCCCGGAACAACCAGGGCCGCGCCGGTGGAGTCGCTGAGCGTACCCAGCATGGTCCCGGTCGACGGATCATAGACATTGACCTTGCCGTCGCCGAAATTGCCGACCAGCAGATCATTGCTGAACGGCCCGAAGTTCGCCGGCGCCATGACCATGCCCCACGGCGCATTCAGCGCGCCGTTGCTGATCAAGCGCTTCACTAGGACACCGTTCATATCGTAGATGTCGACGAAGCCCAGGCCTGCGCCGATGGCCTCATGCCCGGTCGAGGTATTGACCTGGGCATAGGAGACGAAAAGCTGGCCGCCGATCGCCTGGATGCCGAAAGGCGAATAGCCTGCCGGAATGGCGGGATCGGTGAAGCCGCCCGACGCGGTGATCTTGGTGAAGCTGGAATTGAAGACGTCGATCTTGCCACCCTTGAAATCGGCGGCGTAAAGCTGGTTGACCGAGCCGTTCAAGATGGCCAGGCCCGTATAGGCGGCCGTTCCGCCGCTGTCATAGACCGTGATGGCATTGTTGGGATCGACCGTATCGGACCAGCCGGCGATCGTGCCGGAAAGCGTATCGAAGATGAACAGGCTGCTGCCCGTCGTGGTCCCCGTGCCGCCATACAGACCGCCCAGGCCGCCGCCACCGCCGGCTTCCGAAACGACGAAGCCGCTGCCGCTGTTGGAAACGACGCCCGTCGGACCGGCCACGCCCGGGATGTTGACGATCGGGCTCTGCAGCGAGCCGTTGCCGTCATAGAAGGTCGACTTCGCGGTGCCTTGGTCGGCAACCCAGCCGAAGCCGCCGGGGTTGAAAGCCAGGCCCCAGGCATTGATCAGGTTGGAATCGGTGTGGGCCGCGGCTGTTGGCGTGTCGGTGACCAGGGTGGTCGCGGCATAGGCGCTGAAAGCCGCGCTGGAGCTGCTGGAACTGGAGCTCATCGAGGAAGACGACGAACTGGAGCTCGAACTGGACGACCCGCCGGAGAACACGGCCATGCCGCCGCCGCCGCCGCCGCCACACGCCGCCAATGCCAAAACGCTCACGGCCGTAGCCGCCAGGGCCACGTAACGACCTTTTTTCATATCACCCTCCATCACGGATCCAACGGCGCAGCACCGTCGCTCCATGAATGCCCAGGGGGTCGGTGGGAGTTCATTCCTGCTAGCCCGGATGCCGCAAGGGCCCGTGGGATCAGCGCCGCGCGAGCTCAGGCGCGCGGTCGCGCCCGCCGAATACAAAGGCGTTCGGAAAGCGTTCAATTTTCAAACAATATTTTTTGCACCGCCTCCCAACGAAGAAACCGCCGAACGCTGTGGCGTGCGGCGGTTTGAATTCTCGTAGCGCGGCCTGTGCCGCCTCAGTAGCCGTTGGGCGTCGGCGGTTGGCGCGGCGCTTCTTCGTGCCACTGGCCCTGGTCGTCCTGCCAGCCGTACGCCGCCAGTTGACCGACGTGCCAGCGGCCGTTTTCGTCACGCCAGCCGATCGCCTCGGGCTGGCCGACATGCCAGTGGCCGCGATCGTCACGCCAGCCGGCGACACGGTTCGGATCGTCGACCGCGCCCGGTTGAGGATCGGACTGCGGGTTATAGCCGGGCGTGTACGAACCGGAGCCATATTGCGACTGGGGCGCATACTGATCCTGCGGCGAATATTGCGGCTGGCTAGAATACTGGGACTGATCCGCATATTGCGAATTATCCCCCCTCGTATCCTGGTTATAGGCGTAACCCGCGCCGTCGCCCGCACCGAAATGGTTGCTGGCGCCCGCGTCGAAATTCGCCGTCAGGGTCGAGGCGTTATAGACCTGGCTATAGACATCGTGGCTGGGTCTTTGCGTGAAATACTCGACCTGGTAGCCGTCCGGCGCCCGCGGCGCGGCGCGATAGCCGTCGGTATAGGCATAGTATTCGCCGTTCATGCACGGCGCCCCCGAACGCGATACCCCAGCCTGGTCGGTCGAGGTGTTGGCGTTCATGTCGTCCGAACGGACATAGCAATAGCCGTCATATTGGCGGGTCTGCGCATGGGCGGCGGATACCCCCAGCGCCAGGGCGGCGGCCAGCGCCGCGCCGGATACAAGTGAGCGTACCATCGGTCAAATCCCAAAAGAGCTAAGAAAGAAAAACCTGGCTTTGAAAAGCCTGGAAAACGGTGCGCGGAAAGCTGAGCTTTCGACCATAAGGTTACAATATCGGCCGATGCCCGAACGGCAAAGACACCAAAAGTACAGGCTATGCGATGCGCCTTTTGTGCCCACCGATCAAGGCCGCCAGGCTGACGCCAGCCAGGGCGGTCAAGGCCACGGCCGCTGCCGACACCCCTTGTCCCTTGCGGGGCGGCAAGCCGGCGGGCGTGATCTCGGCGCCGCCTTCAGGATCGGGCCCTTCGCGCGGCGGCAGGCCGGCCGGTATGACATCGGGGCCAGTTACATCTGGCGCCGGTGCGTCGCTAGAGGGCAGGCCCGCAGGGGTAACGGTTTCCATGTCTTCACCTTTCGCTGTAGGCATTGTCGTGCAGGAAGCGGGCGATATGGCCGCGCAATTCCTCGGCATCCCCCTCACCGCGCGTCGCCGTATCGAACAACAGCTTTTGCACGTCGCGCGGCAACCCGGCCCATCGCGCCACCACCGCCGCGCCCAGGCTTTGGATAACCCCGCGCTCATTGTCGCGTAAGGCCTCGTCCACCAGGCTCCAGTCGAGGTTTTGCGGACCCCCGTCGGGTTCGGCTTCGACGGGAGACGGTTTGGCGTCGATCGGCAGGCCGCGATTGTCCATATGCGTAGTCCCGTCTTGTGTTGAGCGATAACCTATTGGATCATGGTTTCCGGTATCGACGTCTCGCCGGTGTAAACGCCGCGAATGCGGTTGGCCTCGACACCCAGGCGGCGCAATTCCGCATTGCCCAGCATACGCCCAGCGACCTCGACCAGGCGCGCCTCCGTATCGCCGAAGTAGCGCTGGACCGCGCCATCAAGCGCCGTGAACATGCCCAGCCACGCGTCGCTGTCGGGCGGCAGCAGGGACAAGGTCGTCAGGGCCAGGCGAATATCGTCGCGCGCCCGGCCGGCCTCGATCAGATGCAGGGACAGCTGCGGAAACCGGCGTAGAGCGGCATACAGCGTCGGTTCGACCGCTTCGAAATGGTCGATCAGACGATCGCGCATCTCTTCGAAGGCCGCCAGCCGATCCTCGACCGTCCGCGCTGCCTTTACGTCCTCGGCCAGCGGATCGAGATCGGCAAGCAGGTCGTTGAAATCGAAGACAGCCATGGCGCAGCTCCACCCTGGGACGGGATTGGTCACGCCATTCTACCAACCTATGCATAAAAACGGCGCGGCCCGGCCGGCCCGATTAAATCAGGAGGGCATAAGCCGCCCGGCCGCCGCCATGCGGGCTGCGGCCTGTCGAAAAAATCACCGGGCGCGCGATTTCGCACGAAATCGTTAACACGGTTGCCTTTGCCGCGCATTATGACCAAATGCTAGCTTAAACATTTGTGATGTATGATGATTACGTCCGATGTCGCTTCAGGTACGGTTTTTGCTCACTCTGAGGTGACGGATTGATTTTGTCGCGAAATGCGCCATCGGCGTAGATCGCGGCCTGTCGCCGACAGAAGGTCCATAGGCGGGTTTTTTAAGTATGCTATTGCAAACTCAGGGTGATTTGATCGCGGTCTTGGGCATTGCCGCCGCCATCCTGCTGTTCCTGTCGATTATCGGCGGCGTGATGGCCGCGCTGAAGCACTTCCAGGTGCGGCAGTTCCAGGACCTGTTGTTCAAGGCCGAGCGCAAGATCGACACTTTGGAACGGCGGATGTTCGACGTGCTCAACGCCGTGCCCGTCGCCCTGGTCGAGACCGACAATTCCGGCAAGTTCACCTTTGCCAACAAGGCGGCGCACATGCTGCTGGGCCGCAAGGACAGTGAGCTGATCGGCCTGCGTTTCCACAGCGCCACCTGGGGCATCACCTATCCCGACGGCCGCATGGTGCCGCCCGACCTGATGCCGATCGCCCGCACCCTGCGCGGCCAGACGGTCAAGGGCTTCCAGCACATGCTGACCAATCACGGCTCGCACGACAAGATCCTGGTCAGTGTCACCTCGATGCCGATCCAGAGCCGCACCGGCGAAGTCACCGGCGCCAGCGCCGCCATGGTCGAACTGGAAACCCAAGCGGGCCAGGGCGTCGACGACCTGACCGGGCTGTGGCGCGGCCAGTGGTTCGCCACCGCCACCGTCCCATTCTGGGGCCTGGACGCCGAAGGCCGTATCCTCGACGTCAATGCCGCTGCCCTCGAAGCCTTCGGCCTGCGCCGCGAGGACGCCCTGACCCAGAACTGGACACAGGCCTTCGTCAGCGACGCCGATTTCCGCGCCGCCATGGACTATTTGGCCGAGGCGCTCAACGGCGAACCCCACGACCACAAGTCGGTCACGGTGACGCTCAAGGACCGCGACGGCGAACACCGCAAGACCGTCGTCACCGCCTGGATGGTACGCACGCACGAGGGCGGCGACCGCGGCCTGACCGTCATGGCCATGCCGGCCGCCGGCGAGGACGCTGTGGGCATTGACGCCATAGCCGGCGACGAGGCTGCGGAGCCGGCCGCGCCGGTGGCCGCGACCGCCGCCGTCCTGGCGGACGACGATCGCCAGGAACTGCTGGACCTGCGCACCGCCGAGGTCGCCCGCGCCGCCCTGGGCGTCGGGGTGTGGCAATACGACGCCGAGGTCGAGACCATCGTCGAGGACGAGGGCATGCAGCGCTTGATCGGGCGTGAGGAACCGGGCGGACCGACCCTGATTTCCGACGCCGGCCAGGCCACCGCCGATGCCGCCTTTACCCGCCTGCTGTCGGGGGAAACCGATACGCTCGACGTCGATATCGAAGTGGTGCACAAGGACGGCAGCGTTCACTGGATCGCGCTGAAGGGCAACGCCACCCGCGTCGACGGCCAGCGCCGCATCTTCGGCGTCGCCATCGACACCACGCCATGGAAGAGCGAAATTCCGGTCGTCGAGGCCGCGCCTGTCATCACCGGCATTTCGCCGGACGACCACGCCGCCGCCGTCGAGGCCGCCGTGGCCCAGGCCCGTCAAGAGACCCTGGCCCAGTCGCAGGCCGACGCCCGCCAAGCCATGCTGGACGCCGCCACCCAACACGAGACCGCGCTTGAAGCCGCGGTGGCCCAAGCGCGCCAAGAAGCCCGCCAGGAAGCCCGTGAGGCGGCCCTGGCCGAAGCCGCGGCAAGCGCCGCCGCAGGCGCCAACGACGTCTATAGCTGGACGATGCCCGCCCCCGCCGAGCCCGCCGCTGCCCACGATCCCGATGCCGCCCAGATCAACGAAAACACGGCCACGGAAAACCTGGTGCTCAGGGCGCAGGTTGCGGCGCTGACCGACGAAGTGGACAAGCTGCACGCTGCAGCCCCGCAGGCTGCGGCCCTGGAAGCCCGGATCCTGGCCCTGCAGGCCGAGCTCGACCATACCCGCACCGTCGTCGCCGACGTCGACATGTTCAAGTCTCACGCGACGGCCCTGCAGGGCGAACTGGAAGACATCCGCGCCGCCGGCGCCGAGGCCGATACGCTCAGGCTCCAGCTCCTCAACCTCCAGGCCGAGCTTAGCCTGGCCCAGGTTGCCGCCCCCCAGGCCATGGCCGAAGCCGACGCGCTGCGCGAGCACCTGACGCACATCGAAGCCGAACTGACGCGCCTGCAGGCCGAGCACGGCGATCTCAGCCGCGAACTGGAAACCCTGCACAACGCACCGGCGCCGGAACCGACGATCGTCGAGCGCGAGGTCTATATCACCCAGCCCGATCCGGCCGTCGTCGCCGACAACGCGGCGTTGCGCGGTCAATTGCAACGCGCCCAGGCTTCCCTGTTCCAGGTCACCGGCGATTTCGAGCGCTCCGAAGTCTTGCGCAACGAGCTGCAGCTGCAATTGAACGAGATCTTCCTGACGCCGCAGCCCGTGCCCGACACCTCTCACCACGAGGCGCGCATCACCGACCTGGAAACCCAGCTGGCGACCACGCAAACGGCCCATGCCCAGCTTGAGAGCCAATTGCTCGGCGTTCACGGCGCACGGTCGCAACTGGAAGCGCAACTGAGCGACGCGGACGACCGCCACGCCCGGCTCGAAGCGCAACTGGCAACGGCCCAGGCGGCCCGCGCGCAGCTCGAAGGCCAACTGACTGATGTCGGTGACAGCCATGGCGAACTCGAGGCGCAACTGGCGGCCGCCCGCCATATGCAGTCCCGCCTGGAGGCTGAACTGGCCGCTGCCCATGATGCCCACGACCAGGCGCAGGCCGAACTCGGCACCGTCGCGGCACGTCACGGCGAGACCGCGACGGCGCTGACCGACGCCGCCGGCCGGGCCAACGACCTGCAGGCCGCGCTCGACGCGCTTCATGCCGATCGCGACGCGCTGCAGGCGCGCTACGACGACCTGGCCGCCAAGCCCGAACCGAAACCGGACTATTCCGAGCACAACACCAAGATTGCCGGCCTGCAATTCGAGCTGGTCAAGTGGCAGGCCGCATACCAGGACGCCCAGACGCGTCTCGAAGCGGCACAGGACGCCATCAAGAATGCTCCGCCGCCGGCGCCCACCGTCGATATCGCCGCCCTCACCTCGCGGCTCGAGCAGTTGCAGAACACCGTCAACCTGTCGCACGAGCAGCAGGGGCAACTTCAGCGCCGGCTGACCGAAATGAACGCCGCCCTGGCCCACGCCCAGCGTTTCGAGACCATCGGCCGCCTGACCACCGATGTCGCCGCCGACTTCGCCCAGATGCTGAACGTCATCAACGGCGCGCTGGAGACCATGTCGCGCACGCCGGACAGCCCGGACAATGTCAGGCGCCTGTCGGAAGCCGCCCTGGCCGCCGGCAAGCGCGGCGAACGCCTGACCCGCCAGCTCCAGGCGTTCCATACTGAGGATTACTAAGCTTTAGTAATCCTCAGACCTCCCCAGCTTGCTGGGGAGCCGGGCGGCCGGTGCTGGGGACCGCACGACGCGCGAAGCGCTAGATGCGGTGGTGGGGTTTCTTGCTTTGACGCCGCTCCCCTCTTGCCATTTCGCGCTGCACAAGCCAATTTCGCACCATGGCGCGGTTCGGTTTCAAGGATGAGGATTTAAAGCTGTGGGCGCTGGTCACCGCCACGGTGAAGCCGCGTCAACGGCAGAGTCCGGTGACCGCCAAGGCGCCGGTCATGGAAACCGTTCGCATCGCCGACATGCCGCCGATGACCGCCGAAAAGCCCACGCCCGTTCCGTTGACGCCGTTCCGCCTCGGCCAGGCCCTGCGGCCGCAGTCGGGCTATCGCCTGGTCCAGGGCGGTGACGGCGACATCCCCGATCCCATCGAACCCCGCCGCAAGCGCCGCCTGACGCGCGAACGCGATCCGATCGAAGCGCGCCTTGACCTGCATGGGCTCAATTCGATTGCCGCCGAAGCCCGGTTGAAAGCCTTCGTGCAGCAGGCCTACGCCAACGACTATCGCGCCGTCCTGGTGATCACCGGCAAGGGCATGGCCGACATGGGCGTGCTCAAGCGCTATGCGCCGGAATGGCTGTCCGATCCGGCCCTTGGCCATATCGTCGCCGGCGTCTCCCAGGCCCACGCCCGTCATGGCGGCTCGGGCGCGCTCTATGTCGCGCTAAAGCGACGGACCTAAGCCAGTCCGTTTGCCTTCGCCAGCTCGCCCAGGCTGACCAGCGGCCGCGGGCCGTAGTGGCTGATGACCTCGCCGGCCGCCAGCGAGCCCAGGCGCGCGCAGTCGGCATGCGAGTGCCCGTGCGTCAGGCCGTACATCACACCCGCCGCGTATTGATCGCCGGCGCCGGTGGTATCGATGACCGCCGCGCACGGGGCCGCCGGCACCGCCCAGGTCTCATCGCCGTGGGCGCAGACCGAGCCCATTTCGCCGCGCGTAACGAAGGTCGTCTTCGTGCGCTTGCACAGCTGTTGCAGCGCGCTGTCGAAGTCGTCCGTCTGGAACAGCGACAGCAGTTCGCTCTCATTGGCGAAGACCAGGTCGATATGGCGGTCGATAAAGGCCAGCAGGTCGTCGCGCCAGCGATCGACGACGAACAGGTCCGACAGGGTCAGCGCGGTGAAGCGGTCCGCTTCGTGCGCCATCTGCGATGCCTTGGCGAAGGTCTCGCGGCCGGACGGCGTGTCGAACAGATAGCCTTCCAGATAGATGATCTGCGACGCCTTGATGATGTCGAGATCAAGGTCGGCCGGCGAGACTTGGGCCGCGGCGCCGAGATAGGTCGCCATGGTGCGCTGGCCGTCGCCGGTGATGTTGATCAGGCAGCGACCGGTGTGGGCCGGGTCGTTGCGCAGGTAAGGCGTGGTGAAATGCACGCCCTGCTTTTTCATGTCGGCATTGAAGATATCGCCCAGCGCGTCATGCGCCACCTTGCCGATATAGGCGCAGGTCGCGCCGAACGAGGCGGCGCCGGCGATGGTGTTGGCGGCCGAACCGCCCGACGCCATCTCGCCTTCGACCATGGCGTCCGACAGGGTGACGGCGCGGTGCTGGTCGATCAGGGTCATCGCGCCCTTGTGCAGGTCGTGCGCGGCCAGGAAAGCTTCGTCGGCCGGGGCCAGGACGTCGACAATGGCGTGGCCGACGGCCGTGATATCAAAACGCGAGGTCATCGACATTCCTTGGTAACTTCAAAAAAATCCATTTGCGCGATTTGACCCGCCGGGTCAATAAGGCGCCCAATCCCCTCTCCTCCCCATCGTGTCACGATAGGGAGGTGGCGCGGCAAGTGCGAAGCACGACGTCCGCGACGGAGGGGTCACTTTCCGCCGGTAAGTGACCCCTCCGTCGTCGACTTGCCCTTCGGGCTGCGCGCCACCACCTCCCCATTTGTCCCAAATGGGGAGGAGAGAACCCGCCTTGCCCGTTCGGCGCCCCAATATTCAGGCCCATCCATGACCAAGTCCCTGCTGATCCTGACCCCCGATGCGGAAAGCGCGTCCTATTACGGCCGCTGGCCCTACGTGCTCGACGCCTATCGCGAGGCCCTGGCCGGGATCGACGTCGAGATCTTCGACCAGGCCTGGACACAACCGCTCACCCGCGCCTACGACCTGATCGTGCCCCTGGTCGCCTGGGGCTATCATACCCGTATCGACGACTTCCGCCTGGTGATGGATGTCTTGAGCGCCGCCCATGTGTCGATGCTGAACCCGCCGGACATCCTCGGCTGGAACGCCGACAAGCGCTATCTGAAGGACTTGGCCGACGCCGGCGTGCGTATCATCCCGACCGTCTTCGCCGATCGCCTGAGCGATGACATCATTGCCCGGGCGCGCGCCGATTTCGGCCACGCCGTGGTGCTGAAACCCGTCGTCTCGGCCGGGGCCAAGAACACGCTCGTCTTCCGCGGCGAACACCTGGCCGAGGCGCCCAGCGAAGGTCCCTCGGCGCCGCCTCAGGGCGAGGCCATGATCCAGCCCTTCATGCCGTCGATCCAGTCGGAAGGCGAATGGTCGCTCCTGTTCTTCGGCGGCGCGTTCTCACACGCCGTCCTGAAGACGCCGAAAAGCGGCGACTTCCGCTCGCAGCCCGACTACGACGCCCACCTGCGCACCCTGCCCCCGCCGGCGGAAGCTTTGGAACTGGCGACCGCCGCGCTCGACTATGTCGGCCGCGCGCAACTGCTCTATGCCCGCGCCGACATGGTGCGCGACGAGGCCGGCCGCTTCTGCCTGATGGAGCTGGAACTGATCGAGCCCGACCTCTACCTGACCTACGATCCCGAAGCGATGATGCGCTTCAAGGACGCGGTCGAACACGCGCTGGACCATGGCCACGCCGGGCATCATTGAGGTCGATGAATCCATTATTCTCCGAATGCTTCTGCGTTCGGCAAGCGCGCCAATCTTTTTAAATGAGAAATGGGCACCCGAGCCTATGCGAGGAGCCACGCGGCGACTGAGCTGCGAAGATGACCACAACTCTGCTTTGCAGAAATAACTTGTAATTCCCGGATTTTGCGGATTAATTCTCGCCAAAGCTGAACGTGCGACGACTCGTCGAACCACGATCCAGCCGCTGTAACCGTTCGGGATTGCCCCACATGTCCGACGATGAGAAGCATCTGGCCCGGGCGCTGTTTGTCGAAGACAGCGCTTCGGAAATCCGCCTGATCACCGAGCTGTTGAACCGCGCCCATGTGCAGTTCGACGGCCATTGGGTGGTCAATGGTGAGGACGCCTTGCATTTCCTGCGTCAGGACAAGGGCTTCGAAGCGGCGCCGCGGCCCGACATCATCTTTCTCGACCTCAACCTGCCGCGCGTTACCGGCGAGGATGTGCTGGCCGAAATCAAGATCGATGCGAGCCTGGCCGGCATTCCCGTCGTTATCCTCAGCGGGTCGGACTTCGAGGACGACATCATCAATGCCCGTGACCAGGGCGTCGCCCACTACCTGGTCAAGCCGCTGAACTTCGAAAAGCTTCAGGAAGTGGTGGCGCGCGTGACCTCGCTCAGCCTCGATCGCGAGGGCGACGAGGTGCTTTTGTGTGCAGCTTAGCCTGAGGTAAGGCCTTCGACTTGGCCTTGTCCTTGGCGTCGATGAAGGGCACCGTCTCGACGCCGATGCGTGGGCACAGGTCGCGCACGATACAGATCTCGCACTTCGGCTTCCGCGCCACGCACACATAACGCCCGTGCAGGATCAGCCAGTGGTGCGCCCGCGTCAGCCACGGCTTGGGGATCACCCGCATCAGCTCGCGTTCGACCTTTTCCGGCGTATTGGCCTTCGCGTCGACCAGGCCCAACCGGTGCGAAACGCGGAAGACGTGGGTGTCAACCGCGATGGCCGGCTCGATATCGAGCTCATTGAGCACGACGCTGGCCGTCTTGTTGCCGACGCCCGGCAGTTCGATCAGCCCCTCACGCGTCAACGGCACCTGGCCGCCGTACTTGTCGAGCAGGATGCGCGACATCGCCATGACGTTCTTGGCCTTGTTGCGGTAGAGCCCGATCGAGCTGATCATCGTCATAAGCCGCTCTTCGCCGAGCGCCAGCATGGCCGCGGGGTCCGACGCCATTTCGAACAGCGGCTTGGTCGCCTTGTTGACCGCCTTGTCCGTCGTCTGCGCCGACAGGGCGACGGCGACGACCAGGGTATAGGGATTGATGAAGTCCAGTTCGGTGCGCGGATCGGGCTTATCGGCTTCGAAGCGGTCGAACAGGGCCTTGATGAGCTTGCTCTTGACCGTTTCAGGCATGCAGGTTCTCTGGAGCCTCTTCCGCCATCACCTGTTCCCACTTCAGCCACTTGTCGCGGATGGCGGCATTGAGGTCGACGCCTTCGTCGCGCGCCATCAGAAGCAGCATGCACAAGACATCGGCCATTTCATGCGCCACGTCTTCATGCGCCCGCTGCGCATCGCGGCGCGAGCGCGTCGTCTTGGCCAGGTAGGCTTGGGTCAGTTCCCCCATCTCTTCCTGGACCTTGAGCAGGTGCCAGTCGCCGCCGCGGTCGATGCCGTAGACTTGGCCATAGCGGTCCGAAATGGCCTTCAAGCGGTCAGTAAAGGCGTCTAGATTGGGTATGGCCAGGTCGGCGGACGGCGTCATGTTCTGTCTCCGTTCACACGGGTTTAGGGGCGACTCGCCGCCCTCGCAAGCAGAACTTGCCAAAGGCCGCGCACAAAGCCACAAGATCGGCCATGACCGCCATTCTCTTTGTCTGCCTTGGCAATATCTGCCGCTCGCCCCTGGCCGAGGGGGTCATGCGCCATGCCGCCGACGCCGCCGGCGTCGGTCCCCGCTTCACGCTCGATTCCGCTGGATGCGGCGGCTGGCACACCGGCGAGCTGCCGGACCGGCGCTCGATCGCCTGCGCCGCCCGCCACGGCCTGGATATTTCCGACCAGCGCGCCCGCCAAGTCACCGTCGAGGATTTCGACACCTTCGACCTGATCCTGGGGATGGACCACGACAATGTCCGTCACCTCACCCGCCTGCAGCCACCCGGCAGCCGCGCGCGGATCGCGCTCTATCTCGAAGAAGCACTCGGTCGCACAAAAGACGTGCCCGAGCCCTATTATGGCGACGATCGAGATTTCGAGGCGGTCTTCGCCTTGTGCCGCCAAGCCAGCGACGCCTTGGTGAAAGCCTTGACGTAAGCGGTTGAAGAGGCTGGTCTTGGCCTGGATTTCATCGCATGATGCAGCGTCTCATTTGCCGAAAGAGTTGCCTGCCATGTTTGAAATCGCCGATCCCCGTTTCTCCGCCCGTATGGCCGCCCATATCGAACTGTCCAACCAGCAGGCCCAACAGGCTTCGGTCGACAAGGTCAGCCTGTCGATGATCGATGCGTCCTGCCGCTACAATGTCTGGCTCTGGGCCGTGACGTCGCCGGATACCGCCGAATTCACCACCCGGCGCAGCAAGGCGCTGGAAATCCTCCTGGCAGAAACGGAACGTCGCTTCAACGCCCATTTCGACGACTACGCCGCCAACTTCGCAGCCGAGATCGTGGCCCAGCGCCCCGCTTCCGAAAACGCGTCGCAGTCGTAACGCCCTCAGCAAAGACGTAAACAATGGAAATCACCGATCCCCGCTTCCTGGCGCGCGCCGACGCCCATATCGACCTGTCCAACCGCCAATGCGGCGAAGCCCCCGCCGGCTCGGTCACCTTGTCGATGATCGACGCATCCTGCCGCTTCAGCGTCTGGCTGTGGGCCGTGGCCTCGAAGGACGTCGAGCAACTGAAAAGCCAGCACGCCGAAGCGCGGCAGGCCCTGCTCGAGGAAACGGCGCGTCGCTTCGACAAGCACTTCGAGCAATATGTCACGAACTACGAGCCTTATATCATGGCGCAGCGCCGCGCCGCCGAAAAGGGTCAGACCTCGTAGATAACCGGTCTTCATTTACCATCGTCGGCGTGTCTCTTTTCGGAGACAAGCCTTCGTGGAAACGATTCAAATTATTGCATTGCAAGGCGCCCTAACGTATCGTCACCTCATAAATTTAAGCTTTTTTTATAAGGTTTTTCGAGATGAAATACGAACCGTCCTATGACGGGTTGCGGGCGTTTGCCGTGACGGCCGTGGTCATGTTTCACTTCTGGGCCGCGATTTTTCCCGGCGGATGGGCCGGTGTCCACGTCTTCTTCGTCCTCAGCGGCTATCTGATTACCAGTATCCTGCTGAAGGAACTGAAGAACGACGACAAGATCAATCTAAAGCGCTTTTACATACGGCGTGTCCTGAGACTGACGCCGGCCCTCGTCTGCATCATCCTGCTGCAAGTGGTCCGACTTGTGCTTAGCCATGACCCGGCCGTCCGAAAAAGTATCGAGGAGTCGATCCTTGCCGCCTCGACCTACATCATGGATTGGGCCGCCGCCTTCCACTTCCTGTCCGGCGATATCATCCCCCATACCTGGTCCCTGTCCATCGAGGAGCAATTCTACCTCGTATGGCCCGCCCTGCTGCTGCTCGTCTTCAAACGCCGGCCGTTGACCTGGGTGACCGCCGCCATCGTGGGCGTAACCGTTTGGCGTATCTTCCTCGTCCTGACCGGGGCGTCTCGCGACCGCACCTACTACGCCTTCGACACCCAAGCCGACGCCTTGCTGATCGGCTGCGCCATCGCGCTGGCGCCCATAACACCGGCCCTCGTTCGCCTCGCCGGCCGCTTCGTCCTGGTGCCGGTCGCCGTGCTGTTGGTCCAGGTATTCCTGCCCGACACCATGCTCCCCGTCACCGAAGCGATCGGCTATACCGTCATATCGGCCTGCACCGCATGGATATTGATCGCGCTGCAGGACGAGGGCCGCCTGAAGCGCTGGCTGTCCTGGTCACCGCTTGTCTATACCGGACGCATTTCCTACGGCTGGTATCTTTGGCATTACGCGCTGATTTGCCTGGCGAAGCCTGCACTCCTGCATCAGGGCGTGGTGAAGACCGCGCTGTATTTCCTCGTCCTGCCGGTCTCCTACCTGATCGCGATGGCGTCCTACCGCTTCATCGAAACGCCGTTCCTGCGCCTGAAGGCGCGTTTCGAACCCAAGCTTCGCCATGTGGAATTGCCAGCAGCGGCCAAGCCGGCGTCTGCGGACACCGAAGTCGCCTGATCAGGCCTTCGATACGGCGTTTACAAGACTGGACATCGCGCGGCGTCAGGCCGCGCCCGCGGGGGTGAGACGCCTCGCCGAACACGCGCCCTTATCCGGACGGCGTTGCCACCCGAAGGCTTTTGGCGGCATTGCCAATCCTCGACCTCAACCACTGGGTCACGGGCTTCTCTACGTATGTGTATGCGCAGACACCCACGACAATGCATACGATATAGGTCAGGGGCAGCATGACAAGGGCAAGCCAGATGTGAGCCCCGTGCGAGACGAACACCTTGACCGCCGCGATGGCGATCAGCGCATGGGTCAGGTATAGCGAGTAGCTCGCATTGCCCAAGGTCAGGATCCACTTGTTTTGGACCGACCACCCGCCCTTTTCAAGACACAGCGCGGACACCATCACCACGCAAGCCGATACGAGGTTCGCCAGGGTTTTCGGGGTATCGTCGGTAATAAAGACCTGTAGCGTCACCAGGCAAGCGAGGCCGACAACCAGCCCGGCAAGCGCACCGAACTTGGCCGCCGCTGTTTTGGGAGACGGTAAATAAGGATAGATCAGGCCTATACCCATTCCGGCCGCGAATTCCGCCAATTTCAGATTGGCGTAGAAACTTAAAAGCACGTCGTGAAAATGAAAGACCGATCCCAAGGCGGCGAAGGCAACCATCACAGCCATGACGAGGGCCACGCCAATGCGATAGGGCAATACCAGCCCTATTGAGAACATCAGGTAGAAAAACATTTCGTAATTGAGCGTCCAGCCGACAAACAAGACAGGCCTCGGTACACCCCCCTTCAAAAAGGGGATAAAGAACAATGATTTCATCAGCTCGACAAAGTCACCCCGCGTATTTTGAAACAGCCGGGGCGCCACGATAGCGAGACCAAAGACCAAAAAGGTCATGATCCAGTACATGGGGACAATGCGAACGATACGATCCGTGGCGAAGTGCACGGGCGTGACCTTCTTGTCTCGCGTCACGTAGATCATGATGAAGCCGGAAATGACGAAAAACAAATCGACCCCGACGCCCCCAAAATGAGGGATGCCAAACGCCGAGAACATATCGCCGGCGTGGACGGCGACGACAAGCAAGGCCGCCAAGCCCCTAAGGCCTTGAATATTGTTTATTCGTCCCAGTTTCCGCTCGCCCAAGATCCGCCCCCTTTTTCCTTCGCAATTGCGAACGTATCATTTGGCGGGGCATCCGACAACCAGTCCGATGGTCTTCGCAGAACGCCGGTCGCGAAAAGACCGGCAGGCCTGAGTACGGGCCCATTCCGGGGAAGGTTTGGCCCCTAGAGAATATAGCGGCTGAGGTCGGTATCGCCGGCGATTTCGCCCAGGCGTGCCTTGACGTAGTCGGCGTCGATCCTGACGGTCTGGCCGTGCATGTCGGCGGCGGCAAAGGACAGATCCTCCATCACCTTCTCGATGACCGTGTGCAGCCGGCGCGCGCCGATATTCTCGACCTTGGCGTTGACGGTGGCGGCAGCCGCGGCCATTTCGGCGATGGCGCCGTCGTCGAATTCCAGGGTCACGCCTTCGGTCGCCATCAAGGCCTGGTTCTGGCGGATCAGGTTGGCTTCGGGCTCCTTGAGGATGCGGCGAAAATCGTCCTGGGTCAGGGCCTTCAGCTCGACGCGGATCGGCAGCCGTCCTTGCAATTCCGGCAGCAGGTCCGACGGCTTGGCGACGTGAAAGGCGCCGGACGCGATGAACAGGATATGGTCGGTCTTCACCGGCCCGTACTTGGTCGACACCGTCGTGCCTTCGATCAGCGGCAAGAGGTCGCGCTGCACCCCCTCGCGCGACACGTCGGCGCCGCCGCGATCCTGGCGGCTGGCCACCTTGTCGATCTCGTCGAGGAAGACGATGCCCTCGTTCTCGGCCAGCTTGACCGCTTCGAGCGCGACCGAATCCTGGTCCAGCAGCTTGTCGCTTTCCTCGTTGATCAGCATCGGCGTCGCCGCCTTGACCGTTGTCTTGACCGTCTTCTTGCGTCCGCCCATCGCCTTGGACAACATGTCGCCCAGGTTCATCGCGCCATTATTCGGCGCGCCCGGGATTTCCATGAAGCCGATCGGCGAGCCGGTCTCGTTCAGTTGCAGCTCGATGTCCTTGTCGTCGATCTCGCCGCTGCGCAGCTTTTTCCTGAAGCTGTCCTTGGTCGCCTGGCCGGCGGCCGGACCGACCAGAGCCTCGATCAAACGGTCCTCGGCCAGTTGCTCGGCGCGGGCGCGCACGCCGGCACGGTTTTTCTCGCGGATCATGACCAGAGCCGCCTCGACCAGGTCGCGGACGATCTGGTCGACGTCGCGACCGACATAGCCGACCTCGGTAAACTTGGTCGCCTCGACCTTGATGAACGGCGCCTGGGCCAGCTTGGCCAGGCGGCGGGCGATCTCGGTCTTGCCGACGCCGGTCGGCCCGATCATCAGGATGTTCTTGGGCGTGATCTCGTCGCGAATGCTGTCGTCCGTCGCCTTGCGGCGCCAGCGGTTGCGCAGCGCCACGGCTACGGCCTTCTTGGCGTCGGCCTGGCCGACGATGAAGCGGTCGAGCTCGGAGACGATTTCGCGCGGAGAGAAAGTGGTCATATTTTAAACAGTTCGGTTAGGCCGTTTTCGACATCAGGATCAGGTGACCGTGCGCCTGGCTGCGGTGCACGCGATAGAGGCTGAAGCCGGCATGGCGATAGGCCGAAACGGCGGCGATATTCTTCGGGTTCGGATCGGCGACGACTTCAGTCGCGCCATTGGCCAGGAAATAGTCGGCAAAGGCGCGGATGGTCCGCCGTCCCAGGCCGCGGCCGACCAGGTCGGCAAAACCGATATAGAGATCCATCCCCTTCACGCCAGGGGCGCGGTCGGCGAAATACTCGTCTTCGCGGGCGTCGTAGGCCTGGATATAGCCAAGATCATGGCCGTTGCCGGTGAAGATGAAGGCGTCGGCATCGCCGGTGGCGATATGCCCCATGGCGTCGCGCACTTCCTTTTCCGGATTGCCCCACCATTGTGCCACGTGCGGCGCATTCAGCCACCCACGCAACAGGGCCTCGTCGGTGAGCTGCAACGGCCGAAAGCCGATGGTCACTTCGGCGATGTTCATAGGCTTTCCAGCGTCAGGTGGTCGTTGGTGTAGACGCAGATACTGGCGGCGATTGTCATGGCTTTCCGAGCGATGACCTCGGCGTCGGCTTCGTATTCCAGCATGGCGCGCGCCGCCGACAAGGCGTAGACGCCGCCCGACCCGATGGCCGCGACCCCATCCTCGGGCTCCAGCACGTCGCCGACCCCGGTCAGGGTCAGGATATGGTCCTTGTCCGCGACCAGCAGCATGGCTTCCAGCCGGCGCAGATAGCGGTCGGTGCGCCAATCCTTGGCCAGGTCGACGCAGGCGCGTGCCAACTGGTCCGGAAACAGCTCCAGCTTCGCCTCAAGCCGCTCAAGAAGGGTAAAGGCGTCGGCCGTCGCGCCGGCGAAGCCGACCAGCACCTTGCCGCCGGCCAGGGTGCGCACCTTTCGGGCCGCGCCCTTGACGATGGTCGCGCCCATCGACACCTGGCCGTCGCCCGCGATCACGGTCTTGTTGTTCTGGCGCACCGCGACGATCGTCGTGCCGTGCCAGTTCGGAAACTGTGTCGAGTCTGTCATGGAGCGCTAATTGGCGGTTTTACGGGCCGGTTTCAAGGGGAAACGGCGCCGGACCACATGAACCGACAAGATGATGGCGCAAGTGCCCGCAACCTCCTATATCCGCATCATGTTGTCCGACGACGAAATCGACCGTTACGCCCGCCATTTGGTGTTGAAGGAAATCGGCGGCCTGGGCCAGACCCGCCTGAAGGCCGCCAAGGTCGCCATCGTCGGCGCCGGCGGCATCGGCTGCCCGGCGGCCCTTTACCTGGCCGCCGCCGGTGTCGGCAAGCTGGGCCTTATCGACGACGACACCGTCTCGCTCAGCAACCTGCAGCGCCAGGTCCTGTTCGCCACCGAGCAGGTCGGCGCCGCCAAGGCGATGAGCGCAGCGGTCACGCTGCAAGGCCTCAATCCCGAGGTCGACTACTATCCGCTGCACGTGCGCCTGGACGAAGACAATGCCGCCCGGGTCCTGAGCCGCTACGATATCGTGCTTGACGGCTGCGACAATTTCCCGACGCGCCTGCTGGTCAACCGGGTCTGCCACGAACTGAAGATCCCACTGATCTCGGCGGCCATCGGCCGGTGGAGCGGACAATTGGCGGTGTTCGACGGCACGCCCTGCTATCAATGCTTGGTTCCCGACGTCCCGCCAGACGCCGATACCTGCGAGCGCGTCGGCGTCGTCGGCGCCCTGGCCGGGGTCATGGGCACTCTGGCGGCATTGGAGGTCATCAAGCTGATCACCGGCGCCGGCGAGGTCCTGCGCGGCCAGGTCATGATCTTCGATGGCTTAAGCATGCAGTCGCGCATCGTCCGCCTGACGCCCGAGCCGCATTGCCCGGTGTGCGGTGGTCTTGAGACTGAAGGCGAAAAGGTATAAACGGAAACCAGTCGCGCGAAGAGGCGAGTTCAGGAAACGCACAGGCTCATCCGAAAGCCGAATTGCGTCATGTCCACCACCGCCCTCGAACGCGAAAGCGCCCGCCCCGCCTCCGGCGAAACCGAGCTCTATCCGGCGGTCAAACATACCCTGTTCGAAGACATCTACGCCTTTGCCATCGGCTGCACCTTCATCGTGCTCGGTATCGTCTTTTTAAAGGCGGCCGGCCTGGTCACCGGCGGGGTTGCCGGCATTGCGCTTCTGGTCTCCTACCTGATCCCGTGGCCGGTCGCGGTGCTGTTCATGGTCATCAATATTCCCTTTTTCGCCCTGGCCTGGCCGGCCATGGGCAAGGCCTTCACCCTCAAGACGGTGATCGTCAACCTGGCCATCGTGCTGCTGGGTTTCGCCGCGCCCCTGGCGTTCAAGCTGTCCAACATCAATCCGATCTTCGCCGCCCTGTTCGGCGGCACCATCATCGGCATGGGCATCCTGTCCCTGGCCCGCCATGGCGCCGGCGCCGGCGGCACCGGCGTGCTGGCGCTCTTCCTGCAAAAGCGCCGCGGCATCAATGCCGGCAAGACCCAGATGGCCTGCGACGCCCTGATCATGCTGGCCTCGGTCTTCACTTTGCACCCGCAGCAACTGCTGTTTTCGGTCATCTCCGCCATCGCCATGAGCGGCGTCCTCGTAGGCTTTCACAAGCCGGAACGCTATATCGGGCGCTAAGATTTGGGGCCATCAGGCCTTGGCCGGCTTGCCGAACAGTTCGCGCAATTCGCCCTTGGCCTTCTCCAGCACGGCCTTTTGGCTTTCGCTCAGATTATGGCCGGCGCGGTTCATGTAGAAGGTCAGCATCGACATGGCCGAGCGATAGGGGCTCGACTTGCGGCGGTGGCTTTGCTCGGCCGAGTGCTTCAGCGATTTCGCGATCTCTTTCGGATCGTGCAGCTTGAACACGTCGGCCTGCAGATCGAGCGCATTGGAATGTTCGGTGACGTCCTGCGACCATTTCTTCGTAGGCATGGTGGCCTCCTCTAACCAGAAGACCGCAATCTTCATCCTCGTCGCATCAGGATGAAATACCGACTATTGCGCCGGCACGCCGGCCAGCTTGGCCGCCCATTGCCGTCGATTGGACTTTCGCCGCCGGCTCCTATATAAGGCGCGCCTAATTCCCATACAATGCTTAGTCTGAAAGCCGCATCCTTGGCCCATACGCTCGACCTGTCCGCAAAGCCTGTCATGTCCGCCCCCGTCAACATCACCGGCTTGACGCGCGAAGAGCTGACGCAGGCGCTGATCGACAGCGGCGTGGTCGAGCCGCGCAAGGCCAAGATGCGCATGCAGCAGATGTGGCGCTGGATGCACCATTATGGCGTCACCGATTTCGACCTGATGACCGATATCGCCAAGGACCAGCGCGCCCTGTTTCACGACAAGTTCACCCTGGCTCGCCCCGAGATCGTCGAGCGCCAGATTTCGAAGGACGGCACGCGCAAATGGCTGATCCGCATGGCGCCGGGCATCGAGGTCGAAAGCGTCTACATCCCCGATGTCGGCCGTGCCGGCGCGCTCTGCGTCTCCAGCCAGGTCGGCTGCACGCTGAACTGTACGTTCTGCCATACCGGCACGCAAAAGCTGGTGCGCAATCTCACGACCGCCGAGATCGTCGCCCAGGTCCAGGTGGCGCGCGACGATCTGGGTGAATGGCCGTCGCCCAAGGAAGACCGCCGTCTCAGCAACATCGTCTTCATGGGCATGGGCGAGCCGCTCTATAATCTCGACCACGTCGCCAATGCCATCGAGATCATCTCCGACAACGAAGGCATCGCCCTGTCGCGCCGCCGCATCACCGTCTCGACCTCGGGCGTGGTGCCGGAACTGTTCAATCTCGGCACGCGCACCTCGGCCATGCTGGCCATCAGCCTGCATGCGACGAACGACGAACTGCGCGACGTCCTGGTGCCGCTCAACAAGAAGTACCCGATTGCCGAGCTGATGGATGCCATCCGCGCCTACCCCCAGCTTAGCAATGCCCGCCGCGTCACCTTTGAGTACGTCATGCTGAAGGGCGTCAATGACAGCCCCGCCGAGGCGCGTGCCCTGATCAACCTGCTGAAGGGCATTCCGGCAAAGATCAATTTGATCCCGTTCAATCCATGGCCGGGCACCGACTATCAGTGCTCCGACTGGAAGACGATCGAAGCCTTCGCCGCGATCCTCAACCGCGCCGGCTACGCCTCGCCGATCCGCACGCCGCGCGGCCGCGACATCCTGGCGGCCTGCGGCCAGCTCAAGTCGGAGAGCGAAAAGAAGCGTGCCAGCACCGTGCGCCGCGAGCAAAAAGCGGTGGACGCCGAGGCGGCTGAAATTGCGTCAAACGAAGACAATGACCACAGCGAAAGCCTGCCCTTCGCCCATCTGGCGGCCGGCATGGTGTCTTAAAGCACCGTCGTAAGAGTTTCATATTTCTCGGAAATTCAAGCCCGCCTTCGCTCATACGTTTATTTTATCCACAGTGCGATGGGCGGGCCTTGATCTTGCATGGACATTCCCGCAATAGTGCCGCACCGCGCCCAGGCTGGGCAGGCGCGGGGTGATCTTCCAGGCGGGAACCGACAAGCGCATGACGACCAATCCCCTCAATCTGAACTTCCTGACGCCGGAAGTCCTGCGTCCCGAAATGCAGGCCTTCGGTACGGGCTTCGTCATCACCCTGCTGCACGCCGGGGTCACCCTGGCCCTGCTGCTGGCCGGCGCCATCCTCTATTCGCTGCTGACCCCCTACAAGGAGATCAAGCAGATCCGCGAAGGCAATTCCGCGGCGGCCGTCGGCTATGGCGGCGTCATCATCGGCCTGGCCATCCCGCTGGCCGCCTCGATGGCCGCGTCGACCGACGTGCGTGAAATCCTGCTCTGGGGCTGCGCCACGGTCATCCTGCAACTGTTCGTCTTCCGCGTCGTCGACCTGGTCCTGGCCGGCCTGCCCGCCCGCATGAACGAGGGCGAAGTCTCCGCCGCCGTGCTGCTGGTCTCGGCCAAGCTCGCCACCTCGCTCATCCTGGCCGCCGCAGTCAACGGTTGATCCATGCGCATTCCGGACCGGTTCCTCTATCTGGTCATGCTGATCGCCATCGTCGCCGTCACCGGCTACTGGCATGAAAGCTCCGAGGCGCCGCCGGCCCCGCCGCCGCCGGGCCGCGGGGAAATGGCGCTGTTCGCCAACTTCACGCCGTTCTCGGCGATCTCGATCATCAACCTGCCGGTCGACGACCAGAAGACCATGACCGGCACGGCCTTCTCGATCGCGCAGAACGGCCAATGGATCATCGGCGCCGACAGTGTCGGCACCTGCCCGCACCCCTTCCTGAACATCGGCGGCGGCCTGGGCGTCCCGTTCACCGTGACGCGCATCCCCGGCATCGACAACTATGTCGTCGGCACCACCGAAGGCGCCGGCAAGGCCCTGACCCTGGCCGACCCCAAGACGATCGAACCGGGCATGCGCGGCTTCGCCGTCGGCTTCCCGTCAGGCGAAGCCGGTGAAGCGACGGCGCGGCTGATCGGCCGCACGTTTATCGGGCACCACAAGCGCTTCCAGCACAACGAACAGGTCATGGCCTGGGCCCAGGCCGGCCGCACCGCCGGCATCCGGGGCGACCTCAACCAGATGCTGGGCGGGCCGATGATCACCGACCAGACCGGCGTGGTCGGCGTCGTGCTGCGTGAAAGCCCCCGCCGCGGCCGCATCTACACCTCGACGCCGGAGACGGCGGCCAGGCTGGTCGCCACGGCGCCGCGCGCGCCGGATTTCGAAGCCGGCGATACCCTGACCAAGCGCAATTACGGCATCGTCGCGGATACGTTACGCAGGGAATACCGCGTCGCCCAGGTCGGCTGCATAAAGTCGTAATCGACTGATACGGCAAAACAAATAGGGCTCTTCCTCATGCGATGATTCAATACCGTCGCAAGAAGCGGATGGATTCACTGCTGACGCTTTCGTACTGAGGCCGGCTTCACCATATGGCCGTCATGACCTCAGCTCCTCTCGACCCGCTTCACCTCAACGCGCTTGCCGCCGCCGATCCCAAGCTCAAGCCGATCACCGAACGCTTCAGCCACGTCATCTATCGCCAGCGCGAAGGCGGTTTCGCCGCCCTGCTGCGGTTGATCGTCGAACAGCAATTGTCGGTGAAGGCCGCCGATACCATCACCGCACGTCTGCACGCCGGCCTGGTCGAGATCAGCCCGCGCAGCCTGCTGGACCATGATGACGACCTGATGCGTGGTTATGGCCTGTCACGCCCCAAGATCGCCTATGCGCGTGCCCTGGCCGCCGCGATCGACAGCGGCGCCTTAGACGTGGTCGCCCTGCGCGACATGGAAACGGCGGACGCCGCCCGTGCCCTGGTGGCGCTGAAGGGCATCGGCCAATGGACGGCCGAGGTCTATCTGATGTTCTCGGAAGGCCGGCTCGACCTGTTTCCCGTCGGCGATATCGCGCTGCGCGAAGCGGTGGGCTGGCTCGATGGGCTGGAGGGGCGGCCGAATGAAGCCTATTGCACCGAACGCGCCAAGCTCTGGTCGCCGTATCGCTCGATTGCGTCGCACCTGATGTGGGCCTGGTATGGCGCCGTGCGTCGCGGCGAAATGGCAAAGCCTATACCGGCCTGACGGTGTCGCCCACTCTCACCTCTCCGGCTTCCAGAACCCGCGCTGTAATGCCGCCGTGGCCGCGGACGGCGTTATAGCCGCCCGGTCCGAAAATCTCTTCCATGCGCGAGCACGGATGGCAATCGCCGGTCATCTCGAGAAGCGCGGTGTCCAGCCGAAATGGCCGATCCTTCAAAGCCAAGAGATTGAGGCCAGATACGACGACATTGCGGCGCAGCTGTTCCGGCAAGACAGCGTCCAGCCCTAAATGCGCGGCAATGGCCGCCAGGTTTTCGGTCTGGATCAAGGTGACCTGGCGATTGCCGCTGCGACCGGCATAACGGTCGCCGATCAGGCCCTGCTGCGGATCAAGACGCGCCACCTCGACCGACTGCATGGCGACGCGCCGGGCCGGGCGCAGGCCGATCCATTCGACCCGGCCCGGACGGACCTGTGCGTTCATCAAGGCGGCGAGCGGCGACGATGGATTTAGCATGTCTCCGGTCTATCGCCGTGGTCGCTGTCACGCAAATCAATGCTTAGGCTTGGCATCCGCCGGGGAGACGTCCTTGACGCGGTTGCCCGGCGCGACCTCGACATCGGGCGTCAGGGCGTGATTATTGGCATCCGCCGGCACGTCGAATTCACGGCCGTTCTTCGGATGGAAATAGTCCTTGTCTTCGCCCGACTGGTTCAGCTCGCCGGGTGTAAACACCTTTTTGCCGACATGCTCGGCGGCGCCGGCAGGGCCTTTTTCGGCGGGAGTCTTGGTATCCATGGGAAACCTCCTCTTTCAGCCCGCCACTATAGGCCTGCCGTCATCAGAACCGGGTGCGTTTCGGCTTCTATCCGATAAGGTCGCCCTAAACCTTTGCGGGATTTTTATGGTAACGCCACCCAAGCCTATTGGTTTGCTTATGACGCACCTGCGACTGTTCCCATGGGTTTCGGGGCTTTTCCTAGAGCGCTAAGCGCGCTCTAGTTCTTCGTTTGTCGCGCAATTTATCCGAAAAGTGGCGTCCACTTTATCGGATTGCGCTTAGCCAAGGACTGCGTCATGGACACCATTCACGCCCACCGAGCCGATGCCGCCCTGCGTTACGGCATCTATGTCGATCTCTACGCCAAGCCAGGCCGTGAAGAGGAACTGATCGAGTTCCTGCAGAGCGCGCTGCCGATCGTGATCGGTGAGGAGCTTACCATCAACTGGTACGCCATCCGCCTCGGTGACAGCCATTTCGCCATCTTCGATACCTTCAAGGACGAGGAAGGCCGCGAAACGCACCTGGCCGGCCAAGTCGCCCAGGCCCTGGCCGATCGCGCTCCCGACCTGCTGGCCAGCCAGCCGGTGATCCACAAGACCGAGATTTTGGCCAGCAAGTAGCTTTTATAGACCCGGCGGTCCCTTGTGCTTTCAGCATGGGACCGCTTCCAACGATAAGCACTTCGTTAAGTGCTTTGTGGAAAACTCATCACAAGCCAAGATTGGCCTGTGCGGCAGACGCCTCCAAAGGGCGACTGCCGGCAGACCGGACCCGCCCCCGTCCGTTGCCTGCGAGTGTAGACATGAGTACATCCCTAGCCCGCCGCGTCCTGATCCTTGAAGACAGCACGACGCAATCGCGCATTATCGCCAAGATGTTCGCGAAGCTGGACTTTTCCGTTACCGCCGTCGCCGACCAGACGGCCTTCGTCAAGCTGTTGTGCGCCGAGACCTGGGATCTCCTGGTCATCGACGTCTTTGTCGAAGGCGAGAATTCGCTGGAGCATCTCAACGAATTCCGCGCCATGAAGCCCGACGTGCCGATCGCCGTCATGACGGCCGGCAAGGACACGAAGATGGATGGCGCCAGCGCCGCCCTCAATCGCGCCCGCCGCGCCAATGTCGATTTCCTTTTGCCCAAGCCTTTCGACTTGACCGACGTCCGGCAGATCCGCATCGCCCTCGACGAAGCCGCGGCCAGTCGCGCCATCACCGTCGAGGACAATACGGTCTATATCGAATAGGGCTCAGGCTTAGCCTAGGCCCTTGGCGCCCTCGACCAGATCCTTGACCACGCTCGGATCGGCCAGGGTCGAGATATCGCCCAGCTGGTCCGGCGCGCCCTCGGCGATCTTGCGCAGGATACGGCGCATGATCTTGCCCGAGCGCGTCTTGGGCAGGCCCGGCGCCCACTGGATGACGTCGGGCGCGGCGATCGGGCCGATTTCCTTGCGCACCCAGTCGCGCAGTTCCTTTTTCAACGCATCCGTGCCGGTGACACCGGCCTTCAGCGTGACATAGCACCAGATGCCCTGGCCCTTGATGTCGTGGGGATAGCCGACGACCGCGGCCTCGGCGACGTCATGGTGGGCGACAAGCGCGCTTTCGACCTCGGCCGTGCCGATGCGGTGGCCGGAGACATTGAGCACGTCGTCGACGCGGCCGGTGATCCAGTAATATCCGTCCTCGTCGCGGCGGCAGCCATCACCGGTGAAGTATTTGCCGGGATAGGTCGAGAAATAGGTGTCGAGGAAGCGCTGGTGATCCCCGAAGACGGTGCGCATCTGGCCGGGCCACGAGTCGGAAATGCAAAGATTGCCTTCGACCGCGCCGTCCAGCACCGCGCCATTGGCGTCGACCAGGCACGGGAAGATACCGGGCAGCGCCTTGGTCGCCGAACCGGGCTTCAAGGGCGTCGCGCCCGGCACCGGGGTGATCAGGTGGCCGCCGGTTTCGGTCTGCCACCAAGTGTCGACGATCGGGCATTTGCCGTTGCCGACGACGCGGTGATACCACAGCCAGGCTTCCGGATTGATCGGCTCGCCGACCGAGCCCAGCAGGCGCAGGCTGGACCGCGAAGTCGACTGCACCGGCGCGTCGCCTTCGCGCATCAGGGCGCGGATGGCCGTCGGCGCGGTATAGAAGGTCGTCACCTTGTGCTTGTCGATGACCTGCCAGAAGCGGCTGACCGTCGGATAGTTCGGCACGCCTTCGAACATCAGCGAGGTCGCGCCATTGGCCAGCGGACCATAGACGACGTAGCTATGCCCCGTCACCCAGCCGATATCGGCCGTGCACCAGTAGATATCGCCGTCCTGGTAGTCGAAGACGGTCTTGAAGGTATAGGCCGCCCAGGCGAGATAGCCGCCGGTCGTATGCAGCACGCCCTTCGGCTTGCCGGTCGAACCCGACGTGTAGAGGATAAACAAGGGATCCTCGGCGCTCATCGGTTCCGGCGCGCACGATTCCGACACGCCTTCCAGGGCCTTGGCGACGTCGATATCCTTGGGACCCGGCGTCCAGACGGCCGGCGTGTGCTCGACGACCAGGACGTGGCGGACGTCCGGGCACTGCTTCAGCGCCTCGTCGACATTGGCCTTCAGCGGAATGGCCTTGCCGCCGCGCACGCCTTCATTGGCGGTGATGACGACATCCGACTGGCAGTCGAGGATGCGGTTGGCGATGCTGTCCGGCGAGAAACCGCCGAAGACCACGCTGTGCACGGCGCCGATACGCGTGCAGGCCAGCAGGAAGAAGGCCGCTTCGGGCACCATCGGCAGGTAGATGGTGACGCGGTCGCCCTTCTTGACGCCATATTGCTTCAACAGGTTGGCGCGCTTGTTGACCTGTTTCGCCAGCTCGAAATAGCTGACATTATAGGAAACAGAGGGATCGTCGCCTTCGAAGATCAGCGCGGTCTGATGGCCGCGCGTCGCCAGGTGGCGATCGATGCAGTTGGCCGAGACGTTGAGCACGCCGTCATAGTACCAGCGGATGCGGAAATCTTCGCGCGCATAGCTGACGTCCTTGACCTTGCTGAACGGCGTCATCCAGTCGAGCGCCTTGCCCAGGTTGGTCCAATGGGCGTCGGGATCCTTGGCCACCAGGTCGTGCTGCGCCTGCAACTGCGCGGCGGTGACCGTTTCGCTACGGGCGAAACCGTCGGGCACCGGAAACAAAGCGGGAGCGTGCGGGGCGTGATCGTCCATGGAAATTATCCTCCGGCATTGGCTTTTGCGGCCTGATTTTGTGTTCTTTTCTTGATCGCGCAATTTAACCGAAAAGTGGCGTCCACTTTATCGGATTGCGCTCGGGAAAGATTACCAAAGGTCAGTCGGGCGAGTCGATAAGACCAGTGCGAAAAAGATTGCCCCCCGCGTGAAACTCGCCCGCCCGGTTATCACAATGTAATAACATCGTTGCAGAAAGCGCCACCCCGGACTATCATGCCGCCATGAAAGCCACGCTACGCAAAATGGGAAACTCGCAAGGCGTCATCATTCCCAAGACGCTGATCGCGCAATTCGGCTTCGAAAAAGAAGTCGAGATGCGCGTGACCGAAGCCGGCATCGTGCTGGAAAAGCCTAAGGCCCACCCGCGCGAAGGCTGGGAAGAGGCCTCCAAAGGCCTGGCCGATGAGCCGATCGATCACGAATGGCTCGACTTCGGCAATGAGTTCGACGAGAAGGAATGGACGTGGGAATAGCGCCTCGTCCGGCGCGTGGCCAAGTCTGGCTGGTTCGTCTCGACCCGACGCAAGGCAGCGAAATCCGCAAGACGCGTCCGTGCGCGATCATTTCGCCCGATGAGATGAATCCGCATCTGAATACGGTCCTGATTGCGCCGCTCACGACAGGTAATCGGCCGGCGCCCTATCGTATCGACGTTGATTTTCAGGGCAAGTCCGGGCGGATTCTGCTGGATCAGGTGCGATCCGTCGATAAGATGCGGCTCGCCAAATACCTGGGCGATCTTGATCCCGGCGTGTTATCGACGACGCTGGCCACCCTGCAATTCCTCTTCTCGGAATAGATTTCATGCTGCTTCACCTGTCTACCTGGCGCGAGATCGACGAGCGGCTGAAAGAGTCGCGCACCGTGATCGTGCCAATCGGCTCCAACGAACAGCATGGGCCGATGGGCCTGTTGGGCACCGACTGGCTGTGCCCGGAGATCATCGCCCACGCCGCCCACAGCGAAGGCGACCTTTTGATCGCGCCGACCTTCAATATCGGCATGGCCCAACATCACCTCGGCTTTTCCGGCACCATTTCGCTGCGCCCCTCGACCTTCATGGCGGCGATTTCCGACTGGGTGAATTCCCTGGCGCGGCACGGCTTCGACCGCATCTATTTCCTCAACGGCCACGGCGGCAATATCGCCACCATCGAGGCGACCTTTTCCGAGATCTATTCCGACTACTCCTACGCCGCCGAGCCCTGCCCGTTTATCCTTAAGCTGCGCAACTGGTGGGACCTGCCGGGGATTTCGCGGCTGTGCGCCAAGCTCTATCCCAACGGCCACGGCAGCCATGCCACGCCGTCGGAGCTGGCGGTGACCTTTGCCGCCTATCCCGACCATATCAAGTCCGCCAACCTGGAGCCGCCGATCGCGCCGACCGGGCCGATCCGTGACGCGCTCGATTACCGCTCGCGCTTCCCCGACGGCCGTATCGGCTCGGATTCGTCACTGGCGACCGCCGAGCAGGGGCGGGAAATCATCGCGGCCGCCGTTAAAGGCCTGATCGACGACATCGCCAAGTTCGACGCGGAGTAAGACCATGCGCCCATTTCTGATCCCCTTGGCCCTGGCCGCCCTGATGACCGCCGCGCCGGCTTTGGCCCAGGACGATGACACCACGCCGCAACCCGGCCAGGTCGGCGTCTACCAAATCCCTGACGGCCGCATTCACTTCACTCTGGTCACACCCAGCGGCCATATCAGCTTCGCCACCGGCGCCTGGCAACTGGTCAATGTCCATGGCGGCATGCCGGCGGCCGGCTTCGATTTCCAGGTCCCCGACGCCGCCGATCGCCAGACCGAAGAATCGACCGATATCAGCATCAATGTCTACCAGCCCGACACCCGCACCGGCCGCGACGCCTTTGCCCAGTTCGGCAAGTCGCTGGAACCAGCCGGCCGGCCGGTCAAGGAAATCTATAACGGCTGGACCATCTACACCCAAAGCATCGTCGCCAAGGGCGTGCCCTACAGCATCATGGATGCCGAAAGCCGCCAGGCCGACGTCGACGTCATCGTCAAGCTGAACTGGCCGCACCTGACCGGCCAGCCCGGCACGCACAATGCCGACATGCGCGCCCTGCTGCTGAAGACACTGGATTCGATGTCGGGCGGCCTGGGGACCTACACAGCCCAGCCCGGTGAAGTCATGCGCAAGACGGCTAATCCGTGATGTGGTCGTAACCTTTCCATTATGCAGATGATTTCACTCAAGCTTTTTATCCTCTCCCCGAGAAACGGGGACAGGACGAGAGCCGAGCGAAGCGCGGGCGACGGGGCGGGCGGCTAGCCTGAGGGGCTAAATCGGCAGCCGCATTGGCCCCTCACCCGGACATCTACGCCCTTCGGGCTTGCTGTCCGTCCTCTCCCCGTTTCTCGGGAGAGGATAAAACCTGCCTCTATACCACAACCCGGCCCTACACCTTCTCGCTCTTCAGGGGGCGCGACATCAGGCCGCCGACGGCTTCGTCGACGCTGATCTTGCCCGACAGGACCGCGGCGACGGCGTTGCAGAGCGGCAGTTCGACGGCGAAGCGCTTGCCGAGCTCGACCACGGCCGGCGCCGATTCGACGCCTTCGGCGACCGAGACCTTGCCTTCCAAAGCCTGGGCCAAGGTCAGGCCGCAGCCCATGGCCAAGCCCACGCTCATATTGCGCGATTGCGGCGACGAGCAGGTCAGGACCAGGTCTCCCATGCCGCAGAGCCCGGTCATCGTCTCCAGCCGCGCCCCCATGGCCATGGCCAGGCGCGACACCTCGGCGAAACCGCGGGTGATCAGGGCGGCGTGGGCATTGCGGCCCAGTCCCTTGCCCTCGGCGATGCCGCAGGCAATGGCGATGACGTTCTTGATCGCGCCGCCGGATTCGGCGCCGATCAGGTCGGTCGTCAGATAAGGCCGGAAACTGGGCCCGGCCAAGGTGGCGGCAATGCGCGCGCCGATGATCTCGTCGGCGCAGGCGATGGTCACCGCGCTGGGCAGGCCTTGCGCCACTTCGCGGGCAAAGTTGGGCCCGGCCAGGACAGCGGCCGTGGCGTGCGGCAGGGCATCGGCCAGGACCTCGGTCATCAGGGCGTCGGAGCCGCGCTCAACCCCCTTGGAGCATAGCACCACCGGCAGGCCCTCGCGCGCAAACGGCGCAAAGGCGGTCAGCGTGGCGCGCATATGCTGGGCGGGCGGCACGGCCAGGATCAGGTCACAGCCGGCCAGGTCAGCCATGTCGGCGGTCGCGGTGATCCCACCCGACAGCGCCACGCCGTTGAGATAGAGCGTGTTCTGATGATCGGCATTGATGGCAGCCACCACCTCCGGCTCGCGCGCCTGCAACCGCGCCGGGCGGCCGGCGAAGGTGACGACCTGGGCCAGGGCCGTGCCCCAGGCGCCCGCGCCGATAATGCCGACCGTTGAGAATGTCTCAGCCATCACGTCCCCTGAACTTTTCCAGCTAGGCTTTCGCCCCCTTGCGCCCCGCGGTCTTGTGCACGGGTTCGGCCGCGGCCCGCCCGGGATCGAGCGGCCAACGCGGCCGGGCCAATGTGGCCATGCTTTCCGCCAGCGTCAAGCGCTCCCCCTGGCCGGTCGCCAGAAGCTGTTGATAGGTTTCCAGCCCGGCCAGCGCGATCATGGCGCCATTGTCGGTGCAGTACTGCAGCGGCGGGGCGTGAAAAACGAAGCCGTTGCGCGCGCTCAAGCCCGTCAGGGCCTCGCGGATCGCGGTGTTGGCGGCAACCCCGCCGGCGACGACGAAGGCCGGTCCTGTCACGCTATTTTGAGACTTGAACTCTGCCATGGCCCGTTGCGTACGCTCGACCAGTTGCCGGGTGATCGCCGCCTGGACGCAGGCGCAAAGATCGGCGCGGTCCTGTTCGGTCTTGACCTGTTCATGGGCGATCTTGGCGGCGGCGGTCTTCAGGCCCGAGAACGAGAAGTCGCAGTCCTTGCGGCCCAACAGCGCGCGCGGCAGGGTAAAGCGCGAAGCGTCCCCCGTGCGGGCACAGGCTTCCAGCGCCGGCCCGCCGGGATAACCCAGGCCCAACACCTTGGCGATCTTGTCGAAGGCCTCGCCGGCGGCATCGTCGATCGTCGTGCCCAGGCGCTCATAGTCGCCGACACCCTTGACCGCCAGCAATTGGCAATGGCCGCCGGACACCAGCAGCAACAGGAACGGAAAGGCGATGTCCGCCGTCAACCGCGCCGACAGGGCGTGCCCTTCCAGGTGATTGACGCCGATCAGGGGCAGGCCGCGCGCCAGAGCATAGCCCTTGGCAAAGGACAGCCCGACCATGACCCCGCCGATCAGGCCAGGGCCCGCGGTCGCCGCCACGGCATCGAGATCGTCGGGGGCGAACACACCCGACGCCTGGGCCTGCTCCAGGGCCAGGGCGCACAAACTGTCTATGGTTTCGACGTGGGCGCGCGCAGCGATTTCCGGCACGACACCGCCGTAGACGGCGTGTTTGACGACCTGCGAATGGATAAGGTTCGACAGCACGTGCGTGCCGCTATCGTCGCGACGGACGACGGCGACGGCGGTTTCGTCGCAGGAGGATTCGATGCCCAGAACGGTGATGGCCTTCATCGTCTTTTCAAAGCCCCCCAAAACGCGCTCCGTCAACCCCTTTTGCATTGCCCCCTTACCGCGCATATCCTAGGAAACCTCACTTCAAGAGGTAACGGATGACGCCAAAACTGAGAATCGGCACGCGCGGCTCAAAGCTGGCCCTGGCGCAATGCGGCATGGTGCAGAGGCAGATCGTCGCCGCCCTGGGCTTCGATCCGGCAGACGCCGACGCTATCGCGCCGCTGACCGTCATCACCACGACCGGCGACCGCATCCAGGACCGCCGGCTGATCGAGGCCGGCGGCAAGCAGTTGTTCACCAAGGAAATCGAGGACGCCCTGCTGCGCGGCGATATCGACGTGGCCGTGCATTCGCTGAAGGACGTGCCGGCCGACGACGTGCCGGGGCTGGTGCTGTGCGCCCATCCCGAGCGCGAGGATCCACGCGACGCCTTTATCAGCCCGCACGCGACGATCGACGACCTGCCGCAAGGCGCCAAGCTCGGCACGGCCAGCCTGCGCCGCCAGGCGCAGGCGCTGAGCCGCCGTCCGGATCTCGACATCTTCATGGTCCGTGGCAATGTCGACACGCGCCTGAAGAAGCTCGACGAGGGCCAGATCGACGCCATTCTGTTGGCGGCGGCGGGCCTGAACCGGCTGGGCCTCGGCCACCGCGTCGGTAGTTATATCGACCCGTCGGTACACGCCTGCGCCCCAGGCCAGGGCGCCCTGGCCATCCAGTGCCGCGAAGCCGATGCCGGCCAGGATTGGATGCGCACCGTGCACCATGAAGCCACCGGGCTTTGCATTGCCGCCGAGCGCGGTGCGTTGACGGCGCTGGAAGCGTCGTGCCGCACGGCCGTCGGTGCCTATGCCACGCTCTCCGACGGGGTGATGTCCCTGTTCGTCGAGGCGCTGAGCAGCGACGGCGCGACGCGCTGGCAGCGGCGCGCGACACTATTTGCGCCGACGGTACAAACCGCGCGGCAACTGGGATTGGGATTGGGCGAGCAGATCAAGGCGGAAGCGGGACCGGCACTCATTCAAGTCTGACCATAGGTGTACAATGGATCATGAAACCCTGCCCTTGCCGCCCGAGCGGCCGCACGATCAGGCACCCGTCAAGCCCGTCGTCTGGATCACCCGCACGCGCGACGGCGCCGAACGCACGGCCAAGTCGATCCGCGAGATGGGTTTCGACGCCCTGATCGCGCCGGTCATGGAGGCCGTCGCCAAAACCGATCACATCGCGCCCGACAGTTTCGACGCACTCATCGTCACCTCGGGCAATGCGGTCGGCGCCTTTTGCGAGATGTCCGAGCGCCGCGACATGACCGTCTATTGCGTCGGCGACCGCACGTCCCAGGTTGCCGCCGACAACGGCCTGGCCAATGCCAAAAGCGCCGGCGGCGACGTCTCGACCCTGTTCGACTTCATCTGCGCCAATGCGCCGAAATCGACCCGCCTGCTCTATGCCGCCCCGCACGATCCAGCCGCTCCTTTGGCCGATTGGCTGAAGGACGAAGGCTATAGCGTGCGCCAGGTCACGGCCTACGAGACGCGGCTGGTCGACCCGGAGATCAGCGACGAGGATTTCAAGCGCATCACCCACGTGATGATCCATTCGCCGCGCGCCGGCGCCGCAACCGCCCAGGCCCTGCTGAAGCGCAAGGATCGTATCCGTTTCGACAACCTGACCTTCATCTCGATATCGGAGGCCGCCTCGCGCGCCGCTCACGACGAAATCGACAAGGCCGGTGGGGATAAATCACTGGCCGAACGGCTTTTCCGGCGTATTTCCGCGTTCCCTGACGAAGCTTCCATGCTAAGCTTGGTCGGGTGACGGCCCTCGGTGGAGGGCCGCATGGGACGAGAGATTGATGGCCGATCCAAGCTTCGCGAACGATATAACTGAGGCCACTTCGTCGGAGGCCGCCCCCGAAGACTGGGCCGGCGACAATACCCGCAAGACCTTCCGCCTGCTGGCCCTGTTCATCCTGCCGTCGATCTTCCTGCTGCTGTGCGCGGTGGCGCTGGTGCTGTTCCTGATGCCGAAGATCAAGGCCGGGCATCTGACGGCAGCCGCCCCGGCGGCAGCTGTCGCGGCGCCGGCCGACAAGGATGCCCAGATCGCCGCGCTGCAAGGCCAGATCGCTACCCTACAAAATCAACTATTGACTCACCAAGCTGCGCCGGCGGCGACCGCCCTGCCCGGCACGGCCCCCATCCTGGCCGCCGATTCCGCCGCGCTGACGCAGCTGTCGGCCCGTCTCGATCGCGTCGAGGCCAACCAGCGCGCCCTGGCCCATGCGGCGTCCGCCGCCGCGGCCGCCGATGCGCTGCAGGGCGCAGCCGATTCCGGCGCGCCGTTCGCCACCGAGTTGGCCCTGGTGCAATCGCAACTGGCCAATCCGCACTTGCTCGATCCTGTGCGGCCGTTTGCCGAACGCGGCATCCCGTCGCGCGTCGCCCTGGCGACCCAGTTCCCGCACGTCGCCGCCACCGCCAATATCGCCGCCAAGGCCGCCAACGGTGAAAAAGGCCCGCTGGCCCAGCTTCGCCATTCGCTGGGCGCCTTCATCTCCGTGCGGCGTACCGACGCCACCGCCGATGGCGTCGGCGTCGAAGCGACCCTGGCCCACGCCGAAGCCCATATCGACGCCGGCGACCTGGCTGGTGGCGTCGGCTATCTCAATAGCCTGCCCATGCCGGCGCAGACGGCGATCAAGCCGTGGCTCGACCAGGCGCGCGCCCGCGTGGCGCTGGACGCCGCCACCCGCCGCATCAGCGAGGAGGCCCTGGGGTCGCTGGGCCAGGCCAATGCCGATCCGGCTGCGGGAGGCGCGCTATGATCCGCACCCTGCTGATCCTTTTGGTCATCGTGGCGGTCATCGCCCTGGGCATCGGCGTGCTGCACGATCCGGGCGTGGCCAGCATCACTTGGCTGCACTACCGCGTCGACACCTCCGCCTCGGCCATGATCATCATCCTGGGCGTGCTGGCCTTCCTGGCCGTCGCCTTCTGGAACCTGGCCCTGTGGATCTCGCGCGCCCCGCAACGCACCGAACGCGCCCGCGCCGCCGCCCGCCGCAAGCATGGCGAAGAGGCCGTGACGCGCGGCTTCATGGCGATCGCCGTCGGCGATGGCACCGAGGCGCGCCGCCAATCGGTCAAGGCGCTCGATCTTTCCGACAATATCGTCCTGGTGCGGATTCTCAGCGCCCTGTCGGCGGAAGAGACCGGCGACGCCACCGCCGCGCGCGCTGCCTATTCGGCGATGCTGTCGGTGCCCGAACTGCGCCTGGCTGGCCTGAAGGGCCTGGTGCAACTGGCCGACAAGGCCGGCGACAAGGCCGAGGCCGTGCGCCTGGCGACGGAGGCCTATAACCTGCCGCGCCCCACCATGTGGGCGTTCGAAACCCTGTTCGAGGCCAAGCTGGCCGCCGGCGAGTGGGGCGAAGCGCTCGACCTGATCGACAGCGCGCTGAACCGGAAGCTGATCTCGCCGATCTTCAGCGAGCGCGCCAAGGCCTCGCTGATGGCGGCGACCGCCGCACAGCTGGAGACGGCGCCCGACGCCCAGACGCAAGACCAGGCGATGGACTATGCCTTGCGCGCCGCCAAGCTCCAGCCGCAGTTTACCCCGGCCCCGGTCATCGCGTCCCGGCACCTGCTGGCCGCCGGCAAGCTCGGCCGCGCCGAGGACGTGCTGGAAGCCGGCTGGGGTGCTTCGCCGCACCCGGCGATCTGGCTGGCCTATCGCGACCTGGTCGGCGACGAGACGCCCCGCGAACGCGCCCGGCGGCTGCAAGGCCTGATCGACCGTAACCCCAAGCACCGCGAATCGCGCCTGCTGCAGCTGGAACGCGCCCTGTTGCTCAACGCCCGGCCGGACATCGCCGCGGCGGCCGATGCGGTCTCGACCGACACCCCGGACGAGGAGCTGACCAAGCGCGTCTGCGGCATGCTGGCCCGCGCCGCCCAGGCCATCGGCGACGGCGACGGCGCCCGCACCTGGACAGCGCGCGCCGCCCTGGCCAAGGGCGAAGCCGACTGGTCGGACATCGATGCCGAGGGCCGCGCCTTCAACTATGGGGCGTCGGACTGGTCGAGCCTGATACTGACCTATGCGCGCACGGCGACCCTGATCCACCCGCGCTTTGAGCGTGGCGAAAAGGGCCTGCCGGAGATGCCGGAACTGCCGGCGCGCTACGTGCCGTCGATGCCGTTCATCAAGGCCGCCAGCAAGCGCGCCGGCGCCCTGCCCCAGCCGGACGATCCCGGCATCTATGACGACGCCGCCACCGGCCAGGACCTGGATGAGGTCGAGGTCAAGGTGAAGCCCGTCCGCAAGGCACGCGCGGCGCCAAAAGCGAAGTAAGCCTCGGTTTTGGCCTTGGCAATCGCGACGGAGATATGTATACGAACCGCCTCGCCTCCGGGCGATGATGTTCCGGGCCGCTTTAGCTCAGCCGGTAGAGCACCGCATTCGTAATGCGGGGGTCAGGTGTTCGAGTCACCTAAGCGGCACCACTTCTTTTCCAAGCCTCTTTGAAATTGTCCGCCGCGCCAGTCGGCAAGATTGGCTTGACTTTTGTCCAAAATTAGAACAAAATAGGAACACCCTCGAACGACACCAAAGCCTTCTACAAGCGGATATTTGCGAATATCCGCTCGCGGCGTGTTCGTGGGTCATGCGCGGTGAGCGATCTCGTCTCCCCGGAATCTCAAGCGTCTTTTTCATTCAACGTTTTTTGCAGAGCATCTCATGACCGGTCCCGTTATTCCCTATCTTCAGCAATCCCTGACAGCCCTGGGCGGTTCGACGCACGCTACGTGTACAGATATTCTCTATGACGGCGTGGATACCTATCTCGCCGGCAATACCAGCGATGGCGATACGTCCACCTCATCCATGCTGGTCAATCTGCCGATCAGCGGCACGCAACGCCGCCACACCATCTCCCGCTGCAACGGCCGCATCGGCAGCAACGACCCCGTTTTCGATGCCGGCGCCCAGCGATGCCGGGCCGAAATCGTCGGGCCGACCCATATTCCGCAAGGGCAGACGCAATACATTATCGGCGCGCGCATGATCGAAGCTCCAGCCAACGGCGCCTCAAACTTCTCACCGAACGACTGGCGCAATCACATGCAAGGTCACCATGCCTCGTCGGCGCCGGCCAATCCGGTCTGGGCCCTGGGGATCGACAGCGAGGGCAAGCCCGGCGAGACCCTGTGGACGCGCTGGGCCGGTACCGATAATGTCCAGAACGACAATCCCTACATCACCCTGCCGCCGATCGTTTACTGGTCGTTCCGCTATTTCTACATGGAAATTCTGCCGAACTGGCAGGGCAATGCCGTGTTCAAACTCTACACTCGGGAGCTTTACGACACGGCGTGGACACTCCAGGCCGACTTGGGCGGTGCGGACTTCAAGCTGGGCTACGCGTCGAACGACGGCGCGGACTTCGGCGTAAACCTGCAGAACGGCGTGTACATGGGCATTCCGCAAGGCGGCGACAACACGGTCGTATGGTGGTCGAACGTCGAACAAACGACCGACGCCACCTATGCCCAAAGTCTCTTCGATAATCCGACGCCGGTATTCATGGTACCCGTCTCGGCCTAACCGGGCCTAACCATTGCGGTGACGGGTATCGGTGCCAACGTGATACCCGTCACCTTAGTTTCTCTCAGATTTGTATCTTCATTACGCCAAACACTCCTAGGTTGACTTATTTTCGCCGCAGTGGTTAATTTTTGCTGCTGATTGGGAAATTTCTATGAAAAAAACAATCCTAGGTGCCGCTTTGACTGGTTTTTGCCTGTCCGGCGCAGGCTGCGCATCCGTGCCGAAGGTCGCCTATGAGAGGATAACGGCGCCACCTACTTCCGCCTCCAAGGATTTCGACACACTCGCCTTGGCCGATGCCACCATCACGATTGCCGTCGCGCCGTCGAAGGCCGCCAGCGGTACTCAAGCCGCGACTCCCGCCAGCATCGCGATCTCCTCGAAGCTCACCGACGACTTCCCGACAAAGATTGGCGTCAAGCACGCAGATGATTTTTGGACCAAGACACAACTGAGCTACACCAAGCTCGACAATACGGACATACCGAGCGCTGCGAACATCACCGTCACCAACAACGTCGTGGCTTTAACGAATGAAGTCGGATCATTCGTTACCGCTCTGATCCCATTAACGCACGCCGTGACCGAGTCACATGCATCGCCCACCGTTCTCGCGGATCCGTCCCAACCGACAGAAATCGCGCTCTACGGTCAGGTGTTTGCCAAGCACGACGCGCGCTCATCCTTCACTGACAATTCTGTCCCAGGCGTGGCGATTAACTTCGGCCCGGTCCCTGTTGATGCAGTTGACACTGCGAGCTTCGACTTCAGCAAAGTCTATTCAACAATGATTTACGCTGCATGCCGCTCCGCATCAGTGACGGTAACGGCGGACGCCACGACAAAGTCTGTGACCGCAGAATTCAAAGTGCCAGACCCGAACTATCTTCAACAAGTAACGTTCCCAAACACTGGCACGGTTGCAATGCACTCGCAATGCGGCGCCTCGGTTACTTTGGGGACGTCCACCGACACAACGGACGCCCTCACCATCGCGACAGCAATCGCGACCAATGCCAAGGCTATTTCCGATGCGGTTGCCGCGGCCAAGGCCACTCAGTAATCCTCCATGTCCCTAGCCCGGGAATTACCCGGGGAATTACGGTGACAGGTTCTCAAATGCTGAATTGGCCGTGCTTACTTATACGTTTGACAATCCGTCGCCGAAATTCCCAATAGTTGCGGCGGCGATCCATAAATAGTACCGTCGTTATAGGACTTGCGGGAGGGGAAAGTTATGATTCGCTATGCAGCTTTGGGGATTTTTGCACTGACCCTTGGAGGCTGTACAACTCCCGACTACAGCTACCATGCTGCTTTGATAAACATCAGCGAACCACCGCTATCAACCGTTGTTACGGTCAGCGTTGGCGACACCATGGTTAAGCAAGGGAATTATTCCGAGAAGGAAGCCATTAGACTCGACCAGGCAGTGAAGATAAACTCTCTGACTTACACACTAACTCCCGGGCTATACATAAAGCAGGGGCAATCAGCCGACGGGAATTTTTACTTCCCGAATAACGCCTCTGGAGGAGGCATGGTTGAAAAAACTATCCTAGCCGACCCTTACCAGGCGGTTTATCTCAAAAATGACGATAAAACGATTTGTGTTGTGACTGTGTTCAATGTCCGCACCTGTCAGACGGGCGTGGCCGTAAAGCACGTCAAGGTGCCTGAGTATGCAGAAAACTCATTCCAGCAAACGCTTCTTTATCTTGGCCGCTCGGGTGACAAAATTAACATCGGATACCGTGAGTTTTCAGGAAACTCTGCCCGCCCTGCCTTCAATAATGATGTCGAGTATGATCTAAAAATATCGGATCAGATCGCATATAAGGGTGCAAAAATTCGTGTAATCGAAGCCAACAACGAAAGTATTAAATTTACGGTCATATCTAACTTTAATACTGCTCAGCAATGAGAACTGTTGTGACAAAGCACTGAATACCGAAATAAATTAGACGCGTAATCCGGTGCGATTGCGCAACTGATGATCCGCCGCCAGCGCCATTCGCCTTACCCCGTCGCTGCCGGTCGCGACTACATGCCCTTGATCCAGGCCAGGATCGCCGCGTCGTCGTCCATGTTGCCTTCCCAAACATGGTCCGGCAGTTGGGGTTGGTTGTTGCCCCGCGCCCGGCCGCGATAGACCTTCATCGATACGGCCAACTGCGCCTGCCCGCTCGGCAGGGGGACGAGCTTGTTTTCGATGTAGAGCGTATCGGCGCCGGTCGAACGTCCGACCTGGATGGCGCCGTCGGCTTTCCACTCGTCGACGGCGTCCAGGCAGGCGGAGAAACACCATTCGTCCGTCAGCACGAAAACCTTGACCTTGGGCGCCACCCCTCCGCCGGCCGGCGCGGCCGGCGCATCGTCCAGGGGGCGGTGCCACCAGGTCTCGTGCGCCTGATACGCGGCCGTCATGCCCGCCACCTCTTCCTGGAGGCCAGCCGCGTCATTGCCTGAGGCGCGGTAGCTGTCGAGATATCCCTGAAGCGCGGCGATGTTGCCCTTGGAGACCCGCCAGTCCACGGCTGTCGGCCGGGGCACGGGATGGGCGGTGCGCCACGTCTCGTCCCATATGGCGCTCGCGATGGCGTCGCCCCAGGCCGACGAGCCGCCGCCATTGCCGCGGACGTCGAGAATGATACGCTTGGCGCCGCGCAAGGCGGCCCGGTCGGCGCGCATGCGCTCCACGGCCGCCGTCAGCGTTTTGAACTCAGCCCCTTGCGGGTTTCCACTGAAATCGGGAAACGACAGCCACCATGTGCCGTCATCGATCTGGCGATAGGCGAATTCGGTCCGGCGCTTCGGCATCGCGCGGGCTTCGGCGGCGGTCAGGTCGGCCGGCGAAATCGCCTGCCATTTCAAGCGGTAGGCTTTGCGATGCCCCGCAACGGAGAAGGTACAGGTGCGAAGCGGCGCAAGCCAGGGATTGCCGCGGTCTTCCACCAGCCAGGCGCCATATTTCGTGCGTTGCGCCTCCAGCGCCCACTGCCCGACATAGACGCCGACACGGGCGGCCGCCAACGTGTCCGCCGCAACACCGTCGCAGCCGAGCAAACGGGCGCCAAGCGGCGGGACGTCCTTCGTGGCGTGATCCACGTAAGCGACCGTCAAGGCGCCCTTTGTGTAGGCGGTGAGAAAACCCGCCCACTGCGTGGGCAGGCTGGGTGCCGTGTCGGCAGGCACGATCTGGAGATGGGCGTCGTCAAACCTGGCGGCGTAGGCCTTCATCGCCCAGTACCAGCCCCCGGCCGAGTCTGTGTGCAAGGCCTGCGCCTGGGCGGCGCGCAAACCGTCCTCCAGCGTCACGGCGAATGCGGGGTTCTGCGGATCGACAGCGCCTGGATGATCGGCGGCCAGGACATCGTGCATCGCTTGCGCGTCGCTGCGCAAGGTTTGCCCCCAGTCCACCGGCGTGGCCCGCGCGGCGCCGCCGCCGAGGACACTCAAGACAACCGCAATGGCCCAGCCCCGTTTCATCCCTACCCCCGTCAAGACGCCTTATAGTAGCACTTGCAACCGGCCTCGCAAGCGCATGTTTGAAAGGATCTTGAGTGGCCTGAACCGTATTCGGCTACCGAACTGGAGATTTCCGCGGCACGCGTCGAGGCCGAGCCAGATATTGAAACTTGATGGTCGTTTGCGCAGGTTCGCCTGCCCATCAAGGAGACGAACCATGACCGACACCCTCGAAATCGCCGAAAAGTTCTGGAAGTCGCTGAAATCCGATCGCACCGCCATGGTCTGGGTCGAGGGGACGACCGGCAGCCGGCCAATGACGGTTCTCGTGGACCCGGACAGCGAAAAGGGCCCGTTTTGGATCTTCACATCGAACGAGACCGACCTGGTGCAAGCCCTCTCCGGTCCGAAAAAGGCCGCCCTGGCCTTTTCCAGCAAGGGCCACGACGTATTCGGCAGCGTCGATGGGGACATCGCCGTTTCCAATGACCGCGCCACCATCGACCGGCTATGGAACCCCTTCGTCGCGGCCTGGTTCGAAGGGGGCAAGGATGATCCGAAATTGACCCTTCTGCGTTTCGACGGGAGCGATGCGAAGGTCTGGGTCGACGGATCAAGCCTTCTGGCCGGCGCCAAAATCCTGCTCGGCGTCGATCCGAAAAAGGACTACCGGGACAAGGTCGCCGAAATCGATGTCTGAGGCGCCCAACCGCGTCGATTTCGGATGACGGCACGCCCTGGATGAGACAATAGTTCAGGTACAAGGCGCCTCCCAAGGCGCCCGGAGAACAAGTGTTCGCGTTCGATATCCATCTTGCAAGGGGAACTCAAATGCGTTTCACGACACGCCTGATTTGCATCCTCACAGCCATGGCGGCGGTAAACGCCGCGCAGGCCGATGAGGTCACGGTTGGCGGTTTACCGCCGGTCGTCGTCAACCGGACCGGTAGCGGCGATCCGAAAAAGCTTGAATTCCTGTCGATGACCTTCCTGCCCGGGCGCGGGTTCGAAGTGTTTCAGATCACCGGCAACGTGCCCGGCCTGGGTGAAACCAATCTGCTCGACTCACCGGATGTCAGCGTCGCCGCGCAAAAACTGAACGGCGAAGGCGACGACTATATGGGCAATCTCAACCATTCGTTCGGCGCCACCTTCCTGGTGCCCTTCGCCCTGCGCCTGAGCGGCGACGTCTCGGAGGACAAGAAAACCGTGACGGCGCACTGGCACGGCAAGCCGATCGTGCTGCCCAACGACTATCTCGGCCACTATGCCGTCCATGGCCTGATCAACCAGATGCACGTCGAGGACGTCAAGGTCGCCGACACGCGCGACGGCAAGGTCATCACCGCCGTGCTGCACGCCGGTGATTTCGGCGGCTACTGGCTGTCGAAAACGGACGTGCACTACAAGATCACCCTCACCGGCGACGCTGTCGATGTCCAGGTCACCGCGACCAATGTCGGCGATGTCGAGGAGCCCATGGGCATGGGCTGGCACCCGTTTCTGAAAATCCCGTCCGGTGACCGGTCCCAGGCGCGCCTGCATATTCCGGCGGCGACGATTTCCGCGACGACGGGCGACGGCATGCCGACCGGCCAACTCGACCCGGTCGCCGGCACCGACCACGACCTGCAATCGCCAGATGGCGCCGTCCTGCCGCCACGCTCGCTCAACCTCAACTTCAACACCCTGACGCGGACGAATGGCGCGGTCGAGTCCTGGATGATCGATCCGAAGTCGAACTACGGTATCAAGGTGCGCGGAATCTCGCCGGAAATGCATTCGGTCCAGCTGTGGTCGGCGGGCAATGGCAGCTTCATGGCGGTCGAGCCGGAGTTCAATTATAACGACTCCCTGGGACCGGAGTGGCAAGGCACCGATACCGGCATCGTGACACTAAAGCCCGGCCAGTCGACGACCTGGCACAGCCGTCTGGAACTGTTCACACCCAAGCCTTAGAGATTGGCAAGCCGGCGGCGGATCGCGCACGCCGGCCGCCCATCGGATTAGTGCGTCGACGACTTGTCGCCGACCGTCAGCACGATCTTGCCGGCAATGCCGCCTTGTTTCAGTTGCGTCTGGGCCTCCCCAGCCTGGTTGAGCGCAAATGTCTTGGCCAGGTGCGGCTTGACCTTGCCGTCCTTGATCAGGGCCGCGATCTGGGCCAGGTCGGCGCCATCGGATTGCGCCGTGAAACGGGCGGCCGAAATGTTGTGCGCCTTGGCCTTTTGCTGGTCCGGCTCGTCCAGCGTCGTGATCAACCGACCGCCGGGCTTGACCAGGCTCCACGAGCGTTCGCGGGTATCACCGCCGATCGTATCGAAGACCAGGTCGAGATCCTTGGCGATGGCCTCGAACCGCTGGGCCTTGTAGTCGATGACCACGTCGGCGCCGAGAGTCTTGACGAAGGCCAGGTCCTTTTCCGACGCCGTCGCAAAGACATAGGCGCCGGCGTTCTTGGCGAACTGGACGGCGAAATGCCCGACGCCGCCGGCGCCGGCGTGGATCAACACGCGCTGGCCCTGCGTCAGCTTGCCATGGCGAAAAATGCCTTGCCAAGCGGTCAGGCTGGCCAGGGGCACACCGCCGGCGGTAATGACATCGAGCGTGTCCGGGATGGCCACGACCTTGTCGGCGGCGATGGTGACGTATTCGCTATAGGCGCCGTCGTGCTCCGGCATCATGGCGAACACAAGCTGGCCTTCTTTCCAGGTTTCGACCCCGGCGCCGACGGCGGAAATTTCGCCGGCTACGTCACGGCCGAGGATGGCCGGCAATTCCGACTGGTTGAGGAATTGCGGAGCGGCGCCTTCGCGCATCTTGACGTCGACGGGATTGACCCCGGCGGCAAGGACGCGGATTTCGATCTCGCCGGCGGCCGGCTGGCGGCGTTCGACTTGCGCCAGGTGAAGGTTTTCAGGGCCGCCGAACGTGTTCAGGCGGATGGCGTTCATGAGCATGGCTTGCTCCTATTCATACCTTTTGGGGGGGAGGTCTAACGACCGCCCCCAGTGTCGGCGCTTGCCCATAAAAGGTCGATTACAGGTTGCGCTCTAGCGCTTGGGTTCCGGCCGGATCGCGACCTCGGCGGCGATAATCACCGGGCAGCTCAAGGGTGTCGACGATACGCCGACGGCAAAGCGCGAGTGGCGACCGATCTCATCACCAAAGATATCGACGATCAGGTGCGAGGCGACATTGATGATGTTGCTCGGACGGTCGAACCCGGGCCCCGCCAGCACGAAACCTTCCAGGCGCAGAAAGGCTTCGACCCGGTCGAGCGAGCCGATGGCGCGCTTCAGGCTGGCGAGCGCCGACAGGGTCGCCAGGCGCGCGGCTTCCTCGGCTTCATCCGACATGACTTCCGAGCCGACGCGGCCGAACGGTCCGGGAAAGCTGCCATCCGGCGCCTGAGCCCCGTGCCCCGAGACATAGACACGATCGCCGTGAACACGCGCCCAGGCGAAATCGAGGACGAAGTCGGGCGGCAATTGCGCCTCTTGCGGCAAGACGAGGCCCAGTTTGGATATGCGGTCTTCGATCGTCATGGTTTCGCCTTTCAAGGTGACGCCCCCTCGTGATTCCGACCAGCTAAGCACATTTCCTGTAAATGCGGAATGGCCGTGACGCCTTGCCAAATATGGAAATGGATAGGGCCAAAGCCGCGGCCGCCACGAAAAAATGGCCGCCGCTGTAACCTCTTTTCCGCCCGCCCGTATTTCTTTGCGGATGGCAGGACACACCGGTCATCTCCCAATCGAAACCAACCTTTCCAAGGAGAACACGCATGTCTCAGACCTCTTCCGCGCGTCCGCTGCAAATCACCGCCGCCCTGGCCGCCCTCGTCGGCGGCGCCGCCGTCATCGCCACGGCCGCCATGGCCGGGCCCGCACCGAACCCGGGCGCCGGCTTCGAAAAATGCGCCGCGATCGCCAAGGCCCACATGAACGATTGCGCGTCGAAGATGCACTCCTGCGCCGGCCAGTCGACCAAGGACCGCGACGCGGATTCGTGGGTCTACGTGCCGACCGGCACCTGCGGCAAGATCGCCGGCGGCGTGGTCGTCCAGAAGTAAGAATTGCGTTTCAACGCCGATGTGAGGTCCAGCCCGTGATGCGTCATCTCTCTTCCCCCAGCCCCCAGATGACGACGTCGGACCTGGCCGCCGGGATCGGATTGCGATCCCCTCACATCGGCGCGATTAGCGCGCAGCGGCCCAGCGTCGGCTTCCTGGAAGTGCACACCGAAAACTATTTCGGTGGCGGCGCCAAGCTGAAGATCCTGGAGCGCCTGCGCGAGACCTATCCCCTGTCATTCCATGGGGTCGGCCTGTCGCTGGGCCGCGCCGACGGCCTCGATCGCCAACACCTGCAAAATGTCGCGGCCCTGGTGCAGCGGTTCGACCCCTTCCTGGTCTCCGAACACTTAAGCTGGAGCGCCTATGCGCACGTCGCGACACCCGACCTCCTGCCCGTGCCTTTCACCCATGAAGCCCTGGCGGTCTTCGTCGACCACATCGATGAATTCCAGCAATGCCTGGGGCGCCGGGTCCTGATCGAGAACCCGTCGAACTACCTCGCCTTTGACGGTCTTGACTATGGCGAGCCCGAATTCCTGCTCGAACTGGTCGAGCGCACCGGCTGCGGGCTGCTGGTCGACCTCAACAATATCTTCGTCAGCGCGCACAATTTGGGCCGCGATGCCGGCGCCTATCTGCGGGCCCTGGGGGCCGGCCGCGCCATCGGACAATTCCATCTCGCCGGCCACGACGCGGTGACCTTCGCGGGCGAAGGCACGCTGCTTGTCGATACCCACGGACAGCGCGTCAGGCCGGAGGTCTGGGCGCTCTACGACCAGGCGCTTGCGGCCTTCGGCGATCGACCGACGCTGATCGAGTGGGACACCGCCCTGCCCGCGCTTGACGTCCTGGTGGCCGAGGCCGCCACCGCCGATGCGCACCGCGCGCACGTGCCGGCATCGCACAAGGTCACCGCCGATGTTTGACACGACGCGACTGGCCGAGTTTCAAACATCCTTCCTGGCGGCGATCATGCGCCGGGGCGACACCGTGCCCCCGGGGCTTCAGGTCTATCGCGATACCTGGCATCTCGGCCTGCTCGACGTGCTCAAGTCGCGGTACGAAGCGTGCGTCACCGCGCTTGGCGACGAAGCGTTCGGCGCCTTCGGCCGCGACTATATCCAAGCCTTTGCGCTGGCTGTGCCCGATTGCAGCGGATACGGCGATCGCTTCGCCGAATTCCTCAGCCAACATTGGGCGGCGCGGGATTTCGACTGGATCGTCGACCTGGCGGCCTATGAGTGCGCCGTCGACCTCGCCCATCATGCGGCCGACGCCGTGCCCTGTGGCTTTGAAGCCCTGCTGGCGCCCGACGCCCGTTGCGACCTGCACCCGTCGGTACAGGTCGCCGACTTTGGGCGCGATATCCGCGCCTTTCACTCAGCCGTTCTGCACGACCAGGTGACGCAGGCGCCGCCTTTACGCCCGATCACCCTGATGATCGGGCGCGACCGCGAAGACACCGTGATGTCCACCGAACTGACGCCCTTTGAGGCGCGGTTCCTTCGGCTGGTCCGTGAGCGTGCGTCTCTTGTCGACGTCCTCGACCACATCGCGCCCGACGCCGATCAGTTGGCCCAGCTGCAAGGGTTGCTGGGCCGCATGCTTGCCCAAGGCCTTTTCATAACACTCTGACTATTGGAGATTTTCGACATGGAAAACACACTGAACGTCGCGGCCCGCCCGTCTGCTTTCCCGATCAATATCGTCAAGGCCTATGCCGGCTTCGAAACGAAGCTCGGCACATGGGAATGGCCCAAGGCGATCGTGCTGCTGGCGGCGCGGTTCTGGGTGGCGAAATTCTTCTTCTTCGGCGGCTTGACCAAGATCGCCAGTTGGCCGGCGACCGTCGCCCTGTTCACCAATGAGTACAAGGTTCCGGTCCTGCCGCCGGAGATCGCCGCCTATATGTCGGCGACCGCGGAACTGAGCCTGCCGGTCTTCCTGATCCTGGGCCTTCTGACCCGCTTCGCCGCGGCCGGTTTCTTTGTCATGACGATGGTGATCACGCTGTTCGTCTATCCGGACGCGGCGGAAAACCCGTTCATCCTCATCACCACCGCCGCCCTGGTCGTCCTGGGCTCCGGCAAGCTGGGCGCCGATTATTGGATCGGCAAAAAGCTGTCCTGATCGGCGCACGAGTGATCCAACGCGCTTCCCACACGTAGAAGGGGAAAAGGTCGCGCACACAACATTTTGGTTGCGTGCCGGGTGCGAGTGGTGTGGCGTATGCGTAGCAGGGTACTGGGTTTGATGATGGCCGCAGCTTTCGGCTTGCCGTCGAGCGCGCTGGCGGCCTCGTCCGGCGGGCTGACGATTTCGGGCAAGGTCCCTCTGTCGTGCAATATCGCGGTCACGCCCGCGTCCGGCGCCAGCAACATCGCCGACCTGTCCCAGGGCAATACCGGCCTGCTGGTGGCGACGGTCTCGGAAAGCTGCAACGACCCCAACGGCTATTCGGTCAGCGTCGCCGGCGCCAATTCCGCAAGCTTTACCGGCCTGTTCAAGGACGCGGTGTCGCACGCAACCTTGCCGTTCTCGATGACCTACGATGGCGCGGCCGTGTCGTCGGCGGCCGTGACCAATGCCGCCGCCCCCGCCACGACCGCCAAGGACGTGCGCATCGCCTACGCGGCCGCCCCGAACCTGACCGGCTCGGCGGGATATACCTACGCGGAAACGCTGATCTTCGCCATCACCGCCAAGTAGCGAGGCGGCGCGTAGGGCAAATCGCCTGCCAGGCCCCAGGGGATTGACGCATGTCGATCCTTCGTGTCATCTCAAGGGGATCGAGCGGGGGAGCGCGCACATGCGATTTTATCGGTATCTGGCTGCCTTGGCGGCGACAACCGCCTTGGTCTTGGCGCCGCAGGCGAAAGCCGCGCCCCTCACCCCGCGCGACCCCGCCGGCATCGTGGCTGCGCTACAAAGCGCGGGTTTCCAGGCCAAGCTCAACAAGAGCGACGATGGCACACCCAATATCGTGACGGGCGCCGACGGCCAAAAGGTCCTCATGAGCTTTTCCGGCTGCAAGGCGGGCGTCGATTGCGACTATATCGAGCTTATTTCCTACTGGACCTGCGACGCTCAAGAACAGCCCAAGTGCGACGCAGCGGCTGATGCCTGGTCGAAGGAAGAACATATGACGACCGTGCTGAAGGGGACGGGATCGGTGGCGCTTTACCACTACCTGATCGTCGAGGACGGAAACATGTCCGACACCATGCTCATAGCGACCCTGAAGTATTTCTCGGACGAAGCCGCGCAGTTGACGACCAAGTTCTAGACAGCCAAGCCCATCCGGCTTGCCAATCCGCGCCAGGATGATAGCGTTCCCAAAACAGTTTCAGGGAATGCTCATGGCCATCACCGCTTCGACCGGCGCCTCCAGGCGCGGTGTGCTGAAAACCCTGGGCGCGGCCGCCCTCATGGCCGGCCTGCCGGTCGGCCAGGCGATGGCCCGTGGAAAAGCGAATTTGGCCAGGCCAAAGCGCTTCGACGAGGCCATGCGCTGGATCCAGCTGGCCTTTACCGAGGACGATCCGGGGCGCTACGATCCCAACTTCTGGTTCGATTTCTTCAAGGCGACGCGCTCGGAAGCGGTGTGCCTCAGCGCCGGCGGCAGCATCGCCTTTTACCCGTCGAAAGTCCCCTATCACCATCGCGCCCGCGACCTGGGCGACCGCGACATCTTCGGCGAGATGGTGAAGGGCTCGCGCGGCCTGGGCATGGCGGTGATCGCCCGCCTCGATCCCCATGCGCTGAGCCAGGATGCGTTTGCCGCCCATCCGGAGTGGGTGGCGCGTACGCCGGACGGCTTGCCCAAGCGCCATCCGACCGCGGCGGATCTGTACATCGCCTGCCTCAACGGCCCCTTCATGTCGGTCTTCATGCCGCAGGTGATCACCGAGGTCGCCACGCGCTATGACATCGACGGCTTTTTCGGCAATCGCTGGGGCGGCAGCGGCGTCTGCTATTGCGACAGCTGCCGGACGCTATTCAAGCAGGCGGCCGGCTTTGACGTGCCGACGGCAATCGAGGGCGACTATACGATGCCGCCGGCCGGCGGGCCTCAGGACGCGGCGTGCTACGCCTATACGCTGTGGCACAACGAGATGCGATTTACCCAGCTGAAGCTGTGGAACGACACCGCCAAGCGCATCAAGCCGGACCTCTTCTTCATCGGTGGGCCGGTCGGCGGGCTGGAACCCGATCCCAATCGCTATACCCAGTTCGCGCCGATCCTGTTCGGCGACCACCAGGCGCGCAGCGGCGTCAATCCGGTGTGGAACAACGGCCGCTACGCCAAGCAGATGCGCGGCTTCATGGGCCCAAAGCCGATCGTCGGTATCTTCAGCATCGGCGAGGAAGAGGCCTATCGCTGGAAGGATTCGGTGCAGTCGGGCGCGGAGATCGAAACCTGGCTGGCCGATGGGGTTGCCCAGGGCTTTCGGCCATGGATGACCAAGTTCAACGCCAAGCCCTACGACACGCGCTGGAAACCGGTGGTTATCGACCGCTATGACTGGTTGGCCGATCGCGCCCAATATCTGCGCAATACCGGCAACTTGGCCCGCGTCGCCATGGTCCATTCGCCGGAGACCTCGGCCTTTTACGGCCGCGGTGACGCCCGCGCCCGCGTCGAGGACTACATGTCGGGCTATTACGAGGCCCTCATCGAAGCGCGCATCCCTTTCGAGATGATCGACAGCCGGCAGCTGGACGCCGGCCATATCGGCCGCTTCCGTGTCCTGGTCCTGCCCAATATCGCGATCCTCAGCGACACCCAATGCCGGCAATTGCGCGCTTTCGTTGCGGCCGGCGGCCGCATCGTCGCGACGCACGAGACCTCGCTCTATGACGAGACAGGCAATCGCCGAACGAACTTCGGCCTCGCCGACCTGTTCGGCTGTGACTTCGCCGGCCAGGTCGACGCGCGCGTGCAGAATTCGTACCTGACGCCCCGCGGGCCGCATCTCCTGGTGAAAGGCTTGGAGGACGCGCCGCGCATCATCGGCACGGTCAAGCGCGTCCACGTCACGCCGACCGATCATGCGCCTCAACCGCTGACGCTCGTGCCCAGCTATTCCGACCTGCCGATGGAGCGGGTCTTCACCGACACGCCGCAAACCGACATCCCGATGGTCTTTTGCCGCACGATCGGCGCCGGCCGCGTCGTCTACTTCCCCATGGACCTCGACCGGACCTTCTGGGAGATCCTGAGCCCCGACCACGGCGCCCTGCTCGGCAATGCGGTGGTCTGGGCGGCGGACGAACGGGCGCCGCTGACGGTCGAGGGCGAAGGTGTGCTCGACATCTCGCTATGGCGCCAGGCCTCTTCGATGACGGCGCACCTGGTCAACCTGACCAACCCGATGATGATGAAGGGTCCGATCCGCGACATCTTCCCGGTCGGCCCATTCGAGGTCAGCTTTGACGTGCCTCAAGGCGCAAAGGTGAAGGCCGTCCGCCTGCTGGAGGCCAACCGGACGGTTGAGCCACGCCGTGACGGCGACCGGCTGACAATCACCGTACCGCGCGTGGCCCTGCATGAAATCATCGCGGTCGATTTGGCCTAGAGCCCTATTTCATGTCGGGCGCGGGCGTGCCGTCGGACCAGTGCGTCACCGGCACCATGATCACGCTGATCGCTTCCGGCGTATCCTGGAACTGCGGGTTCAGCATGGGCGGTGCGCCCGGCAGGTCCGCGCCCCAGTTGGCGCCGTCGCCGCGCCGGAAATAGAACATCAGGTGCGGCACCCAGCCATGCGCGCCGTCGTTGAGATACTGCTGCCGCGACATCATGTAGCTCATGCCGCCCGCCTCAAGCGGCGGCAGGGCGTGCGTCCTGATGCCGTCCTTGATGGCGGCCATGATCGCAGGCTTGCTGTCGCCGGCCAGCACAAGCTGCGTGCGCCGGATCGTATAGGGCAGGACGGAGCGCGCCGCCGCGGGATTGAAGCACAAAGGCCCGCGCATGTGCGGGTTCCAGAATTGCGGAAAGTTGAACTGCGCCATCCATGAGCGCTCGACGACGCAGACAAAGCCGTTGCGGCCATTGACCGCCATGTCATAGCCGTGACGCGTCAGAACCAGTATCCTCGCCTTGTCGGAGATGGATCGCGGCGCCGCGCTCTTCGCCAGCGCGATCTCCGCCGGTCGATCCATCAGGTACTGATCGAGCGGCGCCATCGCCGAGTAGTCCGCGCCGCGCGCGGCAAAGGCGCCCAACAGCAGCGCGCCGATCGCACCCGTCAGAAAGATCCCCTTCATCGTCGCGCCCTCCGCAATGTCCATCTCAGCCGATATAACACGGTTTCGCGACGGGAAGCGAGCCGGTTCACCTTTCCAGTTTTTTCGCCTATTGCGAATCTTGGAAACAATTCATTGAACCTAAGCGTGTAAAATTGCGACCTCAGAGTGTGCGAGTGGTTCATGACCGAGCGTTTCAGTATCGTCTGTACAGTTGACTATCCCCGTCAGCTGCTGCGTATCACGGCCACCGGCCCCATCGATTCTCGAGCCTATGTCGACCGGTGCATCGCCTTCTACAAAAGCGTCGACGACGTCTGGGCCTTCGATCGGCTTTACGATCAAACCCAGTGCACCGGCTTTGTCGCCTTCGAGGATCTCGGCCGCCTGGTCCAGGTCATGGCGCCCATCTGGGGCCAGGCGCGCCGGCAGCCCCGCGTCGCCCTGGCCAACCCGAAGAAACTGGCCACCGCTCGCTTCGGCCTGGTGACGCAACTGGTCCAAAAGCCGAACCACCAGATTTTCGAAACGCTCGAAGAGGCTGAGGCCTGGCTGGCCGAACCGCACGACCGCGATCTCTGCCTGACTTGAAATCGCCGGCCGCCGCGGGATCGACGGCAGCCGGCGCTCCCCCCGCTCGAACTAGTATTTAATGCGCAGCGACACGGTGATCGTGCGTGGCGCCCCGACGAAGTAGCGGGCGATGGTGCGGCCATTGGGATTGGCCACGGTGGCGCCCAGCTCAACGGAGGTGTTGGTGGCTTCGGAGACCGAGGCGAGATACGGCGTGTCGAACAAATTATCGACGTTCAGCTGCAGGCGCATATTGCGGCCCAGCGTGCGGGTAAAGTCGTAATAGGCGTTCAGGCCGACAAGGGTATAGTCCGGGATCTTTTCGACGCCGAGCTCGGTGCCGCCGGTCGCGGCGATGATCTGGCCGCCGACGCGGTCGGCGACATAGTGGACATTGAGCGAGATCTTGGCGTCCGGCGTGACCTTCCAGCCCATATCGCCATACAGCGTATTGCCGGGAATATCGCGCACGCGCGCCCCGCCGATGATGCCGACGGCCTCCAGGTCGACGCGCGCCACCGAACCCGGAGCCGGATTGGCCTGGCGGGCATATTGGTTGGTCCATTCGCCGTACAGGTCGAGCGGGCCAAAGTCATAATAGCCGGTGACGTCGACGCCGGTGTCCTTCTGGCCCTCGGTATCGGCGGCTTGGGTGGCGACATTGCCGCGGACGATGTCGTTGGGGTCGGCGCCGACGGTGGAGATCGGCACGATGCCGACGCTGTTGTCGAGGTCGACATAGAAGCCCTGGACCGAAAAGGCCATGTGCGGCCGGACGTAGCGCAGGCCCAAGTCGTAATTGCTGGTCGTCGAAGGCTTGATCGTGTTCGGATCGATCTCCGCCGTCGAGCCCAGGAATACGGTTTCGGAAATACCGGCGAAGTTCTCGGCATAACCGCCGAACAGTTCGGCGTGGTCGCTAAGCTTCCAGGTGGCGCCCAGCTTGGGCTGGACCGGCGAGCGCTGCGAGAAGTTCAGCACGGCGCTATATTCCAGCGGCGACTTGGCATTGTAGGTCAAATTGTACCAGGTGGCGCCGACATCGACCTTCAAGCGGTCGTCGAAGGCCTTGATCTCGTCCTGGGCGTACAGCATCTCGCTCTTCAGCACGACCGAGCGGGCATATTGCACGTAGTCGAGCTTTGACGTGTTCCAGTCGACGCTGTCGGCCGAATTGATGATGGGGTAAAAGTCGCGGTCCTCGTTCGACGCGCTGCGTTCCCACCAGGCGCCGATGCGGAGGGTCTGGCCGGCGAACAGGTCGTCGGCCACCAGCTCCGCCGTCGAGCCGTAGGCGTCGCGGTTGCGCGGCGTGACGCGCATGTCGGCCGGGCCGCCGACCACATTGGGATTGGACGAGATGGTGACGGCCGGACGAATGGCAGCGCCTGTCGGGCCGTAGCCGGTTACAGCGAACGGATTGCCGCCGGTGAGCGTGCGCTGCTCGTCCTGGTAGCTCAGCGAATAGCCGCGCAGGGTCTGGTAGTAGGGGTTGATTTTCAGGTGCCACTTGTCGCCCAGCACGAAGTCGCTGTTGACATAGGCCATGGTGTTGTTGCGCAGGCCGCCCAGGGCGCCACCGAAGTTCTGGTCGATGATCGGCTTGCCGGTCAGGGCATCCGTCGCCTGGTCGCTGCGCTTGTTGGCCTCGTACTGCGGCAGGGTGACGATGTCGAAATCGTTGTCGAACTGGTGGTTGGTGGTGACGTGGGCCGAGAGGGTCGAGCCGTTGTCGAACTGTTGTCGTCCGTTGAATTCCCAGTGGCCGTGATAGTCATGGGCGACGTCCGGCGTCGCCCAGATCTTGTTGTACTGCTGGGAATAGCTGGCGTAGGACGTAAAGCCCTTCCACAGCTCGCCGCTGTCGACGCGGATAAATTCGCGCGAGAAGTCGTCCGACCCCACCCCGCCTTCGACCGTCAGGCCAAAGGTCTTGGCCGGCGTGTCGGTGACGAAGTCGATGAAGCCGCCCAGCGCGAAGCGCGACGGCGCGCCGATATCGCCGGCGCTCTGCGACACGGTGATGTGGCTGATGTTCGAGGAATCGATGAACCGCTGCGGCGGCGAGCCGCCGTTAAAACGCGCATCGCCCGTCGGAATGCCGTCGAGCGTCAGGCCGATCTCCTGGTCGGTCAGGCCGCGCATCGACATTTCGAACGAGAAGCTGCCGCCGCGGGCGTCGCCCGTGGTGACGACCACGCCCGGTACCTTGTTGAGGCTCTGGGTGATGTCGGCGCCCATCGGACGTTCGTTGATGTCGCTTGTGTCGAGCACCGTCGTGGCGCGGGCCAGGCCCGAACCGAACTTCTTGGCGATGACCACCACTTCCTGGGTGTCGGGCGACGCCGTGGGCGTTGACGGCGTGGAGGCGGCGGTTTGCGCCTGGGCCGTCGGGGCCGCCGCCAGGGCGAGCACACCCAGCGCGGTCGAGCCCAGCCATTGTAGAGACCTCTTGGTCGAAGCCGTCTTGGGCAAAGCGGTCATAGGCAAAGCCGGCATGGGGAAATTTCCTGTCGATGTGCGTTTGGCCGGGGAGGACGGCCAGTGGTCAAATTTTGAAACGTTTCATTTGACGAGTCAATCACTGTGCGCCACCTCACGACGGCTGCCCGAATACGAAGCGAAGTCTCCTGCGTCGCTGTGTGCGATGCTTGAAAATCGTTTGATTTAGCATTGAATTAGAAAGAAAAAATTTTCCCCGCCCAACGGCCACACCATCCGCCTTCGGACGATCCCAGCGCACGCCTTCGAAGCCACTTTCCGTGAATTTTTTATGTCACGCGTTGAAACGTTTCACACCACACGTCCTTGACGGCGAGCTGAAGGGACGGATCAGCTTTTCGGCGGCGCCGTGGACTCACGCTCGGCCAGGGTCGTGGCCAGGACCACCTGGCGCCGCGAATGGCCGCGGCCCTCGATCCGCCGCAGCAGGGTGTCGACCGCCTCGGCCGCCATGTCCTCGATCGGCATCTCGACCGTCGTCAGGGACGGCACCGACAGTCGGGCCCAGGGAATGTCATCGAAGCCGACGACGGACAGGTCGTCGGGCACCTTGAGGCCGGCGATCGCGGCGCGATGGATGACACCGAGCGCGATCAGGTCGTTGCCGCAGATCACCGCGGTCGCCCGGCGCGACGTCACGCTGTCGGCGACGATCGGGTCGAGATCGGTCGAAAAGCCGTTCTCGACCGTGAAGACCAGGCGCCCGCCGCCGGCTGTTATGGCTTCGCGCGCCCCGCGAACGCGCTCACGCACGCTATTGACGTCGGTGGGCCCCGAGATAAGCCCGATGTCGCGATGGCCGAGCGCCAAGAGGTGCTCCGTCGCCAACCGCCCGCCGCCGGCATAATCGGCCTGGATTGCCTCCAGGCCGGCGATGCTGCGGTCCATGACCACGGTCGGCGTTTCCTGCGTCAGGGCTTCGTTCGTATTGGTATCGCGGATCGGAAACCAGACGATGCCTTCGACCCCGCGCTCGGACAGCACGGTCAGGGCCTCGGCCTCCAGCGCCTCGGAGCCTTCGGTGTCGGTGACGAAGACGCTGTAGCCGTGGTGACGCGCGCTGCGCATGACGAATTGCGCCAGCGCCGTGAAGAAGGGGTTGGAAAAGTCGGGCAGGACCAGGCCCAGCGCACGGGTCTTGCCGGTGCGCATGGCCTGGGCCGACAGGTTCTGGCGGTAGCCGAGCTTTTGCGCCGTCTTCAGGACGTGGGCGCGAGTGCGCTCGTCGACCGAGCCGTTGCCGTTGACGGCATAGGACGCGCTACCCAGCGAGACATTGGCTTCGCGGGCAACATCCTTGAGCGTGACGCGCCGGGCTTTTGCCGGCATTTCCTCAGCCATGATGCGTCCTGTCGCCTGAAACCGCTTGAAACGGATAAGGCCATAATGGGTCGCAAGACGCTTGGCAATTGAAACGTTTCACGGCAGGGAAGGAGAAATGGCCCTGCAGCCTTTGGGGGGCAGGCGCTCTAGTGCACCTCCACCCCTTCCGGCTTGTCCTTTTTGCCCCTCTTGGCCTTTTCCTTGGCCCTCTCTTCCTTGGGCTTGTTCATCTGGCGCACGCGGTCGAGATAGATGTAGACGACCGGCGTGGTGAAAAGGGTCAGGACCTGGGACACGACGAGACCGCCGACGATGGCCCAACCGAGCGGCTGGCGGAACTCCGCGCCGGTGCCGTTCATCAGGATCATCGGGATGCCGCCCAAAGCCGCGCAGGCCGTGGTCATCAGGATGGGCCGCAACCGTTGGTGAGAGGCTTCACGGACCGCCTCCTCGGCGGGCATGTCCTTTTCCCGCTCCAGGTGCAGGGCGACGTCGACGATCATGATGCCGTTCTTCTTGACGATGCCGATCAGCAGGATGATGGCGATGATGCCGATGACGTTGAGGTTCTGCCCGGCTGCCAGCAAGGCCAACAGCGCGCCGAGGCCGGCCGAAGGCAGGGTCGAGATGATGGTCAGCGGGTGGATGAAGCTTTCATAGAGGATACCCAGGATGACATAGACGGCCAGCAGGGCGGCGCCGATCAACAAGGGTGTCGACGACAAGGATTGCTGGAAGACCTGCGCCGTGCCCTGGAAGGCGCCGGTGATGGACGGCGGCGCGCCCATCTTGTCACGCGCTTGTTGCACCAATTGGGTCGCCTGGCTCAGCGCCACGCCCGGCGCCAGGTTGAAGGACAGGGTCGCCGCCGGATATTCGTTCTGGTGGGCGACCGTCACGTTATTGGTCGTAGGTGCCCCTACCCGCACGAACAGCGACAGGGGAACGGCCTGTCCCGTCGTCGGCGACAGCAGGTAGACCGACTGGAAGAGTTGCGGCGTGGCCTGGAGCAGCGGCGTGGCCTCGAAGACGACGTGATAGCTGTTTTGCTGCGTGAAGTACTGCGTGACTTCCGCCTGGCCGATCAGGTCGTAGATGGCGCTGTCGATCGCCGTCGGGGTGATGCCGAACCGGCCGGCCGCAGCGCGGTCGATCGTCAGGTTGACGGCGCCGCCGTTGGACTGCTGGTCGGAGCTGACATCGGTCAGTTGCGGCACCTTCCGAAGCGCCGCCAGCATCTTGGGCGCCCAGGTGTTGAGCTCGGTGAGATCGGCGTCCGAAAGCGTATATTGATATTGCGCCTGGCCGACGCGGCCGCCGACATTGATGTCCTGGGACGCCTGCAGATAGGTCTGGACGCCGACGAGGCGCGCCAGTTGCGGCCGCAGGCGGGTAATTACCTGGTCCGCGCTGGACTTGCGTCCCTTTTCCTTGGGCCGCAAGGCAATGCTGATATTGGCCTGGTTGGTGCTGGAGGTGCCGATGAACAGGCCCACGGCCGAGACGTCCGGATCCTTGCTGATGACCGAAGCCACGGCCTGGACCTTGGCCTTGGCGCGCTCGATGGAAGCATCCTGGGAGGTGATCATGACCCCGCTGATGAAGCCCGTATCCTGTTGCGGAAAGAAGCCGGTCGGCACCACGACATAGAGGCAGATGGCGCAAAGCACCGTCGCCGCGAAGACGCATATGGTGATCACCTTGTGCCCAAGGACGACGTCCAGCGCCTTGGCGTAGCCGGATTCCAGGTTGTTGAAACCCTTTTCCAGGGACCGGGTGAAGACGTTCGACGGCGGCTTGGGTTGCTTCAGGAACTTCGAACACAGCATCGGCGTCAGGGTCAGGGACAGGAACAGCGACAGCAAGACCGCGATGCTCAAGGTCACGGCGAATTCGCGCATCAAGAGGCCGACCACGCCGCCCATGAACATCAAGGGCGTGAACACGACGATCAGCGAAATCGAGATGGTCAGGATGGTGAAGCCGATTTCACCGGCCCCGGCCATGGCTGCGTCGAACGGCTTTGCGCCCTTTTCGATGTGCTGCCAGATGACTTCCGTCATGACGATGGCGTCGTCGACCACGAAGCCGACGGCGATGGTCAAGGCCATCAGCGACAGATTGTCGAGACTGTAGCCCAGCGGCAGCATGATCGCCGCCGTAGCCAGCAAGCAAAGCGGGATGAGCGCGCTGGGGATGAGGGTGGCGCGCAGGTCGCGCAGGAACAGGAAGATAACCGCGACGACCAGCACGATCGTGATGATCAGGGTCAGTTCCACGTCATTGACCGAGGCGCGGATGGTTTGCGTCCGGTCCGACAGGATATGGACGTGAAGCGAGGGCGGGATGTTGGCCTGAAGGCCGGGCAGCGCCTTGTAGATCGAATTCACCGTCTGGATGACATTGGCGCCGGGCAGCTTGAAGATGACGAGCAGGATCGTCTGGCCTTCCGCCAGGGATTTGTCCGTATTGGCCTTGCCGGGAGACGCCCAGGCGCCGATCTGGTTGTTCTCGACGCCCTTGGTTGCGGTGCCGATGTCCTCGAGACGGATAGCCGCGCCATTGTGGTACCCGACAATGAGCTGGTTCCACGGCCCCGGCGTCAGGATCTGGTCATTGGCATAGACGGTCAGGTTCTGGCTGGGCCCCTTGATAGCGCCCTTCGGTGCATTGCTCGTGCTGGCGACAATGGCGGATTTGATGTCGTCGATCTGTAGACCCAGGGCGGCCACCTTGCGCGGATCGATCGCGATGCGCATGGCGGGTTTTTGCTGGCCGCCGATCGTGACCAGGCCGACCCCCTGGATGCGCGAGATCTGCTGGGACAGGATATTGTCGGCATAGTCGTCGATCTGCGTCAGGGGCAGGGCGTCCGAGCTCAGCGACATGATCATGATCGGCGCGTCGGCCGGATTGACCTCACGCAGGGTCGGCGCACTGGGCAAATTCGTCGGCAATTGGCCGCTGGCGGCGTTGATGGCGGCCTGGACCTGTTCGAAGTCGGTATTGATGTTCTGCGACAGGTCGAATTGCAGGGTCACCGAGGTCGAGCCCGAGGAACTGACCGACGTCATCTGGTTGATGCCCGGGATCAGCGAGAATTGCCGCTCCAGAGGCGTGGCCACGTTGGACGCCATGGTTTCCGGACTGGCGCCCGGCAACTGGGCGCTGATCTGGATGGTCGGAAAATCGACATTGGGCAGGGCCGCGACCGGCAGGTTGACGTAGGAGACAATCCCGATGACCAGGAAGGCCAGGGCAATCAACGCCGTCGCGACAGGCCGCTTGATGAAGGGGCTGGAGATACTCATTGGGCCGACGCCTTGGCAGCGCCCGTTTGCGGCACCGTGCCGTTGACTTCACGGACCAGTACCCCGCCGTCCAAGCTCGACTGTCCGTCAATAACGACCTTGTCACCCACCTTGAGACCGGATTGGATCACGGTGACGGCGCCTTCCGCCGGCCCCGGTTTGATGGGGCGAATCTGGGCTTTCTCGCCCGGGCCAACCACGTAGACGAAGGGACCGTTGGGCCCCTGGTTGATGGCGCCCGACGGCACGGTGATGGCCTGGGCCAGGGTCTGCAGGGTCAGGCTGACATTGACGAACTGGCCCGGCAGGAGAGCCGCCTTTGGATTGGCGAACTTCGCCTTCATCGTGACCGTACCGGTGGTCGGCGCGACCTTGTTGTCGGCGATCTGCAATTCACCGGTGGCGATCGACGCCCCGGTCTCCTGGCTCAGGGCTTCGGTCTTCAGCGGTTTGCGGAATCCGTCGGAGACCGCGACCAGGCGTTGATAATCGCCTTGGGGCACGGAAAACACGACGGCGATCGGGTCGATCTGGTTGATGATCACAATACCCGTGGACGTGGTGGTCGCCCCGGTCGTCAGCGTGGTCGTGCCCTGGCCGGACGACGCGGAGACGACATTGCCGGGATCGACGTTTCGCACCCCGGCGCGGCCGGATATCGGGGACACGATGCGGCACCAGCGCACATTCAACTGGGCGGCCGCGACGGCGCCCTGGTCGACCTGGACCGTGCCCTGGTCCTGCTGCACGACGGCCTGCTGGTCTTCGAAGGTCTGGCGCGATATCGAATCCTGCTGCACCAGGGTCTGGTAGCGCGCCAGATCCGTGCGATCCTTGCTGAGCGTCGCGGTATCCTTGGCCAGGGTGCCCTCGGCCTGGGTCAGCGCCGCCTGGTACTGGGTGGGATCGATTTCGGCCAGCACCTGGCCCGCCTTGACGTCGGCGCCTTCGGTGAAATTGACCTTCAGGAGCATGCCCGTGACCTGGGGCACGACATTGTCGCTGGTCCAGGCCTGGGAGGCACCGAGCGCGGTGATCGTCTCGGGCACCGACGAGTCCTGAACGACAACCACATTGACCGGAACGGACTTGGGCGCTGCGGCCTTCTTCGGCTGGGGATGCAGGAAAAGCCAGAGCAGCCCCACGACAAGCACCACGCCTACGCCGCCCAAAATCCAGCGCGTGCGATGGTCGTGTTTCACCTCGTGCTTCACCACCCCGTGCTTCACCACCTCGTGCTTCACCATTGAACAATTCCTGGAATGTGTGATTTGGACATCAGAGGGGCCGCCGCGGGGGCCAGGTCCGACAAGATTTCGACGGTGCGGGCGCCGGCCTCGCACGTTTCAAAAGCGCAAGCATTCGGACGCTTGGGCAGAGGGGGAATGGGCACATCAACGCCTTGGGCTTGTTTAAGTTAGGCATTATCAAGCATCGGTCAATCATAACCGAATGCGTTGACAATTCTGGTTAGCATTCCCCTACCGACCACCCTTCAGTTGCAACAGGCTTACTAGCCTCATCCAGCATGAAGAGCAGATGGTTTAATCCTACCTTAGCAACCGAAAAATAAATTTGGCATAAGTTCTTTTATCTTGGCGATAAAGAACATGGCCGCCAAACACTTTACTCAACCAATCGGCTTATTATTCGCCTTTTCATCGTCGCACCCCTGCCCTCATCAACATGTCGGCAAGTGCAAGGATTGACTTCGAAACCTTGTCGCCCGGACGCCTTGATCCCTGTTCGGAGATCCAGTGCGAAGCCCGGACATTTTTGATCAAAACCTTATAGTCGTCCCGTCCCGCTTTCTTATACGCTCAAAACAAACTAGCCTGTCGCCGACAGGATGCTCCGTCACCGGACGGATATTCAGACACGGTCAATCCGGGAGGATGCATGGAGCGGAAATCGCCCACGGGCCCAGGTATTCGCACACGCCGCGCGCCGCCCGCCTGGGTGCTGGGCCTGGCCACCGCCTGCAATGGCGCCCTGGCCGGGGTCCTCTGCGTGACGATCCCTCAGCTACTGGCGGCGCGCGGCGTACCTGAACTGCAGATCGCCTCGATCACCGGCCTGAGCTTCATTCCAGGCATCTTCAACTTCCTGGTGGCGCCTATCCTCGACGTCGGCTTCAGCCGCCGCACCTACGCCACCGCACTGGCCCTGGCGCTGGCGGCCCTGATCGCGCTGGGCCTGAACCTGCTCTCCAACCTCGCCATGCTGCCCGTGGTCATGTTCCTGGCCATGGCCTGCTACTACCTCTACACGCCCGCCGTCGCGGGCTGGTTCGGACAACTGATCGAACGCAAGGACGATGCCGTGCTGGGGGCGTGGATGTCGGCGGCCAGCACCGGCGGATTCGGCCTGTCCGCCGCCGCGGCGATCCTTTTGCTGCGTAGCCTTCCCTACGAGGTCGGCGTCGCTGCCGTCTGTCTCGCCGGCCTCGCGCCGCTGATCCTGTTCTTTTTCGTCCCACACGAACCCGCACCAACGCTATCTTTCCGCGACAGTTTCGGTCCGGTGACGCGCAATGTCGCCAAAATCATGCGCGACCGGCATATCTGGCGCATGCTGGCCCTGTTCGCCGTGCCGTGCGCCACGTTTTCCCTGACCAACACCTTGAGCGGTGTAGGCAAGGACTTCCATGCTTCGGAGGCCTTTGTCGGCCTGATCGGCGGGGCCGGCGCGACGCTTGGCGGGATATTCGGCGCCCTGGTCGCTCCGCTTCTGGCCAAGCGCTTGCCGCCGCTGGTGCTTTATATCGGCATAGGCTTGCTGGGCGCGCTCTTTACGCTGGGCCTGCTGATCCCCGCCCGTACGCCCAGCCTGTTCGCCGTCGCCATGGTGGGAGAAAATGTGTTCCAGTCGGCAGGCCTCGCCCTGGCCTACACCCTCGCCCTGCTCTCCATCGGCAAGGCGAGCGCCTTGGCTTCCACCCAGTTCGCCTTGATCTATGCCGCGGTGAGCGTTCCCATCGTCTACATGCCGATGATCGACGGCCTGGGCTATAACCAAGGCGGCATCGCCGGCAACCTGGTCGTCGACGCGGTCCTGAGCCTCATCGCCTGCGCGGCGATGGCGCTGCTGTTCACGCGCCCGTGGAAGGACACGGTGCGTGTGGAAGCGCCGGCCGAAAAGGAACCGGTCACGCAAGAGGCGTAAGGACGGGACGGTTCGTCGGGAGAAAACGTCACAAACGCCCGACTTGCGGGACCGGCGTCGGTGGTCCATGACGATTTACACGCCCCACGCAAAGCCCTCCCCACCTCCAAAGCCGAATTGAGCCCCCATGATCGACACATCGCGCCGCGGCCTTTTGACGACCCTCATCGCCGGAGCGGCGAGCGCCCCCCTGTCGATCGCGACACCCGCCACCGCGGCCGAAGGCTGCGCGCCGCAACCGCACTGGGGCAAGGGCGTCGAGGGCCAGCGCATCGCCGACCTTGGCAACGGCACCTATCTCAACCCGATCGTGCCGGGCGACCATCCCGATCCGACCATCCTCAAGGACGGCGACGACTACTACATGACGTTTTCGTCCTTTTATTCGTATCCGGGCCTGATCATCTGGCACTCGACCGACCTGGTGAACTGGGCGCCGGTCGGGCCCGCCCTCAAAAAGACGCTGGGCACCATCTGGGCGGTCGACCTGTGCAAGCACAATGGCCGCTATTTCATCTATATTCCCGCCGCGCCCGACGAAGGCGCCTGGTCGATCTACGCCATCTGGGCCGATGATATCCGCGGTCCGTGGAGCGATCCGGTCGACCTGAACATCCACGGCTGCATCGATCCGGGCCACGTCGTCGGCGAGGACGGCAAACGCTACCTGTTCGTCAACGGTATCCGCCGCGTGCGCCTCAGCGACGACGGCTTGGCCAAGGCGGGTGAAGTCGAGCCGGCCTATACCCCCTGGCACTATCCGGACGACTGGATCACTGAGAACTTCGCCGCCGAAGGCCCCAAGCTGATGCGCCGCGGCGACTATTTCTATCTTACCACCGCGGTCGGCGGCACGGCCGGGCCGGTGACCGGACACATGGTCATCGTGGCGCGGTCCAAATCGATCGACGGTCCCTGGGAGGACTGCCCGTACAATCCCATCGTCCGCACCCTGAGCACCGCCGAGCCCTGGTGGTCGCGCGGCCACGCCACGCCCATCCAAGGACCGGCCGGCGACTGGTGGATCGTCTATCACGGCTATGAGAACAGCTTCCGCACGCTGGGCCGGCAGACCCTTTTGCAGCCGATCAGCTGGACCAAGGACGGCTGGTTCAAGGCCGAGGGCGGAGACCTGTCACGGCCGCTGGCTAAACCCAAGGGCGGAAAGGCGGGGCCTGCGGGCTTCGCCCTGTCGGATGACTTTTCCAAGGACCGCTTCGGCATCCAGTGGTGCTTCCACGATCCGAAGCCCGATGAAATGACGCGCGTTGCGTTCGAACCGTCCGGCATGCGCCTGGCGGCCCGGGGCACGTCGCCCGCCGACACCGCCGTACTGACCTGCGCCATGCGCGACCGGTCCTACGAGGTCGAGATCACGCTCGATCGCACCGCCGGCACGGAAGCCGGCCTGCTGCTCTACTACAACCCCAAGGCCTTTGTCGGCCTGGGCCTGGCCGGCGACGTGCTGAAGACCTGGCAATATGCCGAGGAACAGGCGTGGTCGCGGACGACGGTCGCCAAGACGGCCATGCGCCTGAAGATCACCAACCAGGACAACGTCATCACCTGGCACTATTCGGCTGACGACGGCCGTACCTGGACGCGCCATCCGACGCGCATGGAGGTATCAGGGCTCAATCACAATGTCTTCGGCGGCTTCCTGAGCCTCAAGGTCGGCATCTATTGCGTCAACGGCGGCAGCGTGTTGCTCAAGAACTTCACCTATCGCGCGCTATCCTGACACCGGGGCGAGTCCGGACGGCATCTTTATAATCGGCATGCTACAACCGTGACATACCGCACACTTGCGCGGACCTGAATGGAGAGCCTTATGAAAGCCCCCTTTATCGCGGTTTTGGCCGCCCTGTCCCTGACGGCCGCAACGGCCACCACCGCCGCCAATGCCGGTTGCGCCACGGGCGCCGTTGTCGGCGGCGTCGTCGGCCATTTCGCCGGCCACCATGCCCTGGTCGGCGCCGGCGCCGGCTGCCTGATCGGCCATGAGATGTCGCGCAGGCATCACCACCGCCACTATTATCGCCGCTAAAGGTGTAGATACGGCCCCAGGGTGAAGGCGCCGATGAAGGCCGCCGCCATGGCGCACAAAAGCACTGCGCCGGCGGCAATGTCCTTGGCGTGTTTCACCGCGGTGGAATAGTCCGGCGAGACGACGTCGCAGACATATTCGACCGCCGTATTGAAGGTCTCCGCCACCCAGACCATGGCCATGGCGACGACCAACCAGCGCCAGTCGGCCAGCGAGACGCGAAGACCTATGCCGGCTGCCACGACGATTAGCGACGCCATCGCGTGAAGCCATGCGTTGTGCTGGGTGCGCAGCATGAAGCCGAGGCCTGAGAAGGCGTAGACGAAGCTTTTGAGCCTCGCCGAAAACGTGAACCCCTCCATGTGATCTCCCTGTTTTATTGACATCTTGCCCCTCCTCGGCGGATGCACAAGGATTCGTCGGCGCCACACAAGTCTGTCACGAACGCGGACTACTCATTTCGGTCAAAGGCCATAACGGCCGATTCCGGGTGAGGAGCACGCTTATGTCCATCAATCGAAGGATCGCCCTGGCCCTGCTCAGCGCGACGGTCGCGGCGCCGACCTTCGCGCGGGCCGAAACGGTCGATGTCGACTTCCGGCATGGCGTGGCCAGCGGTGATCCCCTCGCCGACCGCTTGATCATCTGGACGCGCGTCACGCCCGCCACGACCGGCCGAGTGTCGCTCGACTGGTCCGTCGCAGAGGATGACGCCTTCAAACACGTGGCGGCGTCCGGCCGCATCGAGACCGGGCCCGAACGCGACTATACGGCCAAAATCGACGTCGCCGGCCTAAAGCCGGGGCGCACGTACTGGTATCGCTTCATGACCGGCGTCAGGACGTCACCCGTCGGCCAGGCGAGAACCTTGCCCGCCGGGCGGCTGGAGCGGCTGACCCTGGCCTTCGTCACCTGCTCGCTCTACCCCAACGGCTATTTCAACGCCTATGACCACATCGCCCGGTCCGAGACGCTGGACGCGGTGGTCGAGCTCGGCGACTATATCTACGAATATGGCGCCGCCGCCGACGACTACGGCATGGACAATGGCCGCAAGCTTGGCCGCATCCCCGAACCGGCCCACGACCTGCTGACGCTGGCCAACTACCGCACGCGCTATGCCCAATATCGCCTTGACGCGGACCTGCAGGCCGCCCACGCCCGCGCCCCGTGGATCTGCGTGTGGGACGACCATGAGGTGTGCAACGACAGCTGGAAGGGCGGCGGCGAGAACCACCACGAAAAGAGCGAGGGCGCCTTCGACGACCGCAAGCGCGCCGCCATGCAGGCCTATTTCGAGTGGCTGCCGATCCGTGAACCGGCGCCCGGCCGGCCGCCCGAAGAAATCTACCGCAGCTTCGACTTCGGCGACCTGGCCAGCCTGACCATGCTGGAGACGCGCCTGACCGCCCGCTCCTACCAGTTGGAATACGACCGGCCGGGCGACATTCCCTTCATCGTCTATGACGCAACCGACCCGGCGGCGCGCAAGCCGGTGCGCGATGCGGCCCGGCTCGCCGCGATCAAGGCCAGGACGGGCCAGGACGGCGCCCTGCCCAAGCCCTATGTGCTGGGACCGGACGTCGAGGCCATCGAGGCCTTCGTCGGCGATCCCGCCCGGACGATGATGGGTCCGCAACAGGAGGGTTGGCTTCGCGACACTTTGGCGCGTTCGGCCGCCGCCGGCCGGCCTTGGCAGGTGATCGGCAACGAGGTCGTCATGGGCCGCGCCCGCTCCCCGCGCATCGAGGCGGTCATCGGCGCCGAGGGCGTGCAAAAACTGTTGGCCGCCGTGCCCGCCGATGAGCGCGACGACGCGGCCAAGCAGATCGACATCTATAGCTACGACCAGCCCTTCGATCTGGACGGCTGGGACGGCTATCCCGCCGCCCGCGCCCGCTTCGACGCAATTCTTGAAAACCTGCCGGGCAATGTCGTCGTCGTCTCGGGCGACAGCCATGCGTTTTGGGCCAACGCCTTGAAGGATGCCGGGGGGACAAAACGCCTGGCGGCGGAGTTCGGCACCAGCGCCATTTCCAGCCCGTCGACCGGCGATGAATTCGGCGGCTTCCAGCTGGGCGACATCTTCATGCGGCAGAACCCCGAGATCCTGTTCTGCGACCACCTGGCCAAGGGCTATGTCCGCCTGACCTTGACACACGAGACCGCAATGACCGAAATGGTCGGTGTGGAGATCGACCGTAAACCCTACGCGTCGCGGACCGTGGCGCGCTGGGCGGTATCGCCGACACCCGGACCGGGGATCGGCGAGATCCGCCGCCTTCCCGTGGAGAGCTGACCCTATGCAGGCGGACCATACGGCTGTCGAAGCTTCGGCCATGCGCAAGATCGGCAGCCGTATCCTGCCCTTCCTCGGCCTGCTCTATTTCGCCGCCTTCATCGACCGCTCGAACATCAGCTTCGCCGCGCCGACGATGAACCACGAGCTCGGCTTTTCGGCCTATGTCTACGGCCTGGGCGCCGGCATCTTCTTCATCGGCTACTTCCTGTTCGAAGTGCCCAGCAATTTGATCCTGCACCGTATCGGCGCGCGGCGCTGGATCTCGCGGATCATGATGACCTGGGCGCTGGTCGCCGCGGCCATGGCCCTGATCAACGGCCCGCTGGCCTATTATGCGACACGCTTCCTGCTGGGCGCGGCGGAGGCCGGCTTCTTTCCGGGCGTGGTCTATTACCTGACCTACTGGGCGCCGGCCCAGCGGCGCGCCCGCATGATAGGCCTGTTCATGACGGCGATCGCCATCTCGACCGCCATCGGCGGGCCCTTGTCGAGCCTGGTGCTCAAGATGGACGGAGTGTGGCATATCGCTGGCTGGCGCTGGCTGTTCCTGATGGAGGCCGTGCCGTCCCTCATCCTGGGCGCGGCCACCCTGTTCTGGCTGCCCGACCGGCCGCAGGACGCCCGCTGGCTGACGGTGGAAGAGAAGGCCTGGCTCGCCGAAAGCCTAGCGGCGGAGGCGGCGCAAGGCCCGAAAATCCGCGTCAAGAGCCTGGACGGCCTGCTCGATCCGATGATCCTCATTCTGTCGCTCGGCTATTTCGGCGTCGAGATCGGCCTCTATGGGGTAATCCTGTGGATCCCGCAGATCCTGACCGCCGCCGGCGTACCCTCGGCCCTGGCCGGCTACATCACCGCCATCCCCTACGCCATCGCGGCGGTCGCCATGGTGTGGTGGGGCCGCCATTCCGATCGGTCGAACGAACGGCCCAGGCATATCGCCGCGGCCGCCTTCGTGGGCGCAGCCGGCCTGGCCGCCAGCGGCTGGCTGGTCCACGCGCCGTGGCTGTCGGTGGCCGCCATCGCGTTTGGGGCTGCCGGCACCTTGACCGTCCTGCCGATCTTCTGGACCTTGCCGGCGGCGCGGCTTAGGGGGGCCGCGGCGGCCGGCGGCATCGCCCTGATCAATGCCGTGGGCAACATCGGCGGCTTTGTCGGCCCCTATGCCGTCGGCTGGATCAAGAGCGCCACCGGCGACTTCCGCTACGGGCTTATGGTGCTGGCCGCCGGCGTGCTGGCGACAGGCCTCGTCGCCCTCGCCGTCGGCCCTTTCCTGGCGCCCAAAGCCGGGCGTAAGGTGGTATAGACCAAAGCGCAGAACGAATCGGAGACCCCATGGATATCGAAACGACGGCCTTTGCCTATAAGCCGACCACCGGCGTGCGCACGGTGCACGAGACGCCGATCGTCGTGGCGACCGACGAAAACCTCAAGGGCTACGGCCGTCTGGTCGACGATCCCGCCCAATGCGCCATCGAGATCGTGCGCTGGCCGGCCCAGGGCTGGCGACCGGTCGATGCGAATTCCGGCGACCAGGGCGGCACGACCGAGGGCATATTCGAGTTCTGGTGGAAGGGCGACACGCTGTATGCTCGCAACAATGCGGTCGGCGACAGCTATTTGTTCGGCTGGAGCCAATGGCCGGAAGAAGCTGTGCTTGAAGGCCCACCGGCACCGCGCGAACGCATCCTGACCTGGCGCTGCAACTATCATCCCGACGGCGGCCAGATGTTCTTTCCGTTGGGCGGCGAGAGCTTTTTGATCGCCCTGGCCCTGCCCGGCGATGACGTCACGCCGGCAAGTTTCACGACCTTCCGCTGCGATGGCCGCGGCCTCTATATCCACCCCAGTGTGTGGCACGGCGCCGTGGTGCCGCTGGCCGACCACGGCCGGTTCCTCGATCGCCAGGGCAAGGTCCATGCCCGGGTGTCGGTCAACTTCCCCAAGGAGTTCGGCTGTTACCTGTCGACGCCGCTATAGGGCGATCCGATCAAGCGACTTTCGCCTTGGCCCTGCGCTTCGGGGCCGGCGGGCGAGCTGCGGATTGATCGTCGGTTACAGGCGCCGGCAAGGCTTTCAGCGCCGCGCGCTTCGTCCCCTTGACGAGCACCGGCGTGTTCGCCTCCTTTTCGAGGCGCAGGGCGCGCAGCCGCAAGGTATTTTCCTCGCGCGCGGCGGCGATTTCATCCTGCTCTTCAACGATGCGACGGCGCGCCAGGATTTGGGCCTGCGTTTTTCCGAACAGGTTTTCATCGATTTGGCGGGTTCTGGCGCGATCTTGGGTCATGTCGCCGTCCTTGATTGTCGGAATTGGGGTTGTCGAGGCCGTTGATCAGCCAAAAAAGAGGCCAGGCGCACGGCCTGACCTCTGATCTTTGCGCTTACCCGCCTGTGCGATGGGCAAGCGACTTGATGGCGCAATTAAGCGACTTGAAGTTGGCCAGCCGACAGCTTGCCCGACTTGTTGTCACGTTCCATCTCGTAGCCAAGCTTCTGGCCTTCGGCCAGATTGCTCATGCCGGCGCGCTCGACGGCCGAGATGTGAACGAAAACGTCGGCGCCGCCGTCGTCAGGTTGGATAAAGCCGAAGCCCTTGGAGGCGTTGAACCATTTAACGGTGCCTGTGGTCATGATGAACCCTTTCAAAGCGAATTGACGAACCGCGCCGGCAAGGTGCCAGCCCGGGGGATGATTTCGATTTTGGAAGGGAAAATTCGTCAGAGGCACCGTGTTAGGGCGCGAGAGCAAAATTCAAACGTGCAAATATCGACGATGCACAAGTATCATTTAGCTGTTATTTTGTCAAATCTATAATTTATCCACGGAATCATCTCTCGAAATACTTGCCGGTATTTTGAAAATATTTTCCCCAAGCGCCTGGAAATGGCGTCTCAGCCGTTGACCGGCGCCCGGCGCAACAGATCGAGCATGGATTCCAGCACCTCGAAGCGGACGGGCTTGGTCAGGTGCAGGTCGAAGCCGGCGGCGGCGGTCTGTTTTCGCGTTTCCTCGTCACCGAACCCGGTCACGGCGACGATCTTCAAGCCGGCCATCTCGGCGCCACGCAGTTTTTCAGCGACTTGCAAGCCGTTGACCTCCGGCAAGGACAGGTCGAGGAACAGCACATCGGGGGCCGAAGCCAGGGTCAGCGCAATCGCTTCGCGGCCGTCGAAACCGACCGACGCGGTATCGCCCATGTCCTCAACCGCCTCCTTGAGGCTCAGCGCCGTGTCGCGATCGTCGTCGATGATCAAGACCCGCAGGGGCTCGCCGGACTTGCGGGCGAACGCTCGATGGAAAACGGGGGCGTCGTTTGTCATGCCGCCCGAATAAGCAAGGATGACGGCCAGATTGCGGTCGTCCAAGCGACGAACATGAATTAAATAAAGACCTCCGCGCGCTTTAGCGCGCGGCAAGGCCAAGCGGCCGCCGCCGCTCGTGCGGCGAGTGGTACCGCCGAGGACTCGCGGCGCTTGAGCGCGCAAGAATGACACATTGATTAACAGGCGGCGGTGCGAGCGCGGCGCCGCTCCAGCTCCACGCTCAGCATGCCGCCGCCCAGCGCCGCCAGCAGGCCGTAGCCGCCCCAGAACTCGACGAAGGTGATGATGCTGACGACGCCGACCTGCGGAAAGAAATGCGAGATGAGGTCGACGGCCACAGCATTGAATTGAAACGCCGCCGCGAACAGCGTCCAGATCTTGCGGACCTTGACGGAGATCAACGTCAACAGGACCAGCGCCGTCACATCGATCAGGATAATCGCCAGGTTCAGCCCGGGAAGCGCGCCCTGGACAAGCGGGGTCAGGATCCAGCCAATGCCGATAACGGCGGCCCCGCTGCGTTCAGCGAAGCCACCGCGTATCAGGGCATACGGACAGAGCAACAGGGCCAGCACGTCGCCGACGATTGCCCAGGCGTAATAGGCCATCGTGTTCCTTATGCCGTTTCGTTTACGTCGAGCTGGCTGGTGCTTGGCGCCCCCGGCTGCGGCTTGCCGAGGCCGGTGCCGACCGCGACCGTGCGGCAGCCCAGCTGGTCCTTGACCTCGTCGAGCGTCTTGTGCGTGTGGACCATGGCCTGGCGGGCCTCGGTCAGCTTGGTCAGCACGGCCGCGGCCGAGGTCATGGCGTCCTGGCCGACGACGGCCGAGACATTGGCATCCAGCCGCATCCGCGTCAGTTCGCCGATCAGGTTCGCCGACTGGTGCAGCGCCAGGTCGATCGCGTTTTCCATCTCGAAAAGGGTTTGCGCGCCGTAGCGCACCATGTCCGCTCGTTTCATGTTCGTTTCCCCAAGCACCTTTTATAAACAAAGTGCATTAAAACAGACGATTAGAGGAAATCTCTAATTTCGCCATCCGAAATAATGGCTCGCTTGGTGCACCGCCTCGAGGGAGCCCAGGATCAACGAAATGAACGCGGCGGCCAGCACCACGGTCATTATCGCCACGCCCACGACCAGACCCAGCCAGGCAATGACAGGCAAGTCCTTCAGCCATTGTCTGAACCGATCCCCATATCCGCGTCGCAGTCGTCCGCCGTCAGCCAGGCTGTCGCGGAGACCATGTTGAAGACCGCCTTCTGCGGGCCATGGGCCTGATTGATCCGACGCACCGCCGCGATGGTATCGTCGATATGCTTCAGCTTGTCCGGTACCGCCATCATGCGCCAGGCTGTTTCCAGTTCCTGAAAGCTGATGATCAGATGGTCGTCGTCGGGGAGAAAGGTTCGGTTCATGTCCCGAGCCTTGCCCCGCTTCTTCCGCCGTGGCGACTGTGCGCGCGGCATACCCTACGTCGGGTATAGTCGCTGTCCCTATCGTTGCGCCTGTCTCGAAGTCGCTCAGGATCAGCGCCGCCTTGCGGGTGGTGTCGACGCGCAGGTGACGGCGCGCCATCGCCGCATGGTCCTTGACGGTCGGCACGCTGATCTTCAGTTCGCGGGCGATTTCCTTTTCCTGCATGTGCCGCGCGATCATGCGCAGCACCTGCTTTTGCCGTTCCGTCAAAAGATCTATGCCATCCGGCTTGTCGTCCACTGCATCCCCTTCGCGCCGCGCCGCCCTCGACCATCGCCTGTTCAAAAGTAACTTTGTGGCGGCGGCTTGTCATTACTGAATTATTGCCGCGGGCTCGCCGTCGCCGCCCATCGATTTGAAGCGAAGCCCACCAAGCAAATCGACGAAGGCCTCGCGGCATGGTATGAAGAATCACGGCATCATGGGGAAATATGGCGAACCGGCGTCCAAAACGACACGTTCGTTCATGCCACAGTCAAGTTAGCTGCCGTATATGATAAACTGTCCCTGATCACAGGGCGTTCAATAGGAGAAACACACATGAAGAAGATCGTAGCCGCCGCTGCCGTCCTGACCCTGCTGGCCGCCGCCGGCGCCGCCAGCGCCTTCCCGCATCACGGCCACCGCGTTTGCCATTTCCACCATCATCACCGCGTTTGCATGTGGGTCCGCTAATAAGCGCCCACATCGCATAGCGATTCGAGCTGGCCGCCTCACCGGCGGCCAGCTTTTTTTGACCTCGGCAGTCGCCGCAAACGGCCGCGAGGCCTATGATCGCCGGCATGCTGGTCTTCCTGGATTTCGAAGCCTCGTCGCTGGCCGACAAAAGTTATCCCATCGAAGTGGCCTGGGTCTTCGAGGACGGGCGCTCACGGTCCAGCCTCTTGCGCCCGGCGCCCGGCTGGACGGACTGGTCGGTCGAGGCCGAACGCATCCACGGCCTTTCAAGAGAGCGCCTCGACACGGAGGGCGCCGCCGTCGAGGCGATCGCCCACGAAATGGTCGAGACCCTGTCCGGCCACGCGCTTTATGCCAGCGCGCCGTCCTGGGACGGCAAGTGGCTGAGCGTCCTGCTGCGCGCCGCCGGCCTTCCGCGGCACACCCTGCGCCTCGGCAAATCCGATGACGCCTTCGCGGCGACCGCACGCGACATCCTGGGGACGACGGCGGACGACACCGAGATTGCCGCGCTGGTCGACGGCATCATCACCCGGACGCAGCCCAACCCGCCGGCCCATCGCGCCCTGGCCGACGCCAAGCTGGAGCTGGAGCGCTGGCACCGCGTCCAGCAAGCGGCCATGGCGATGCGGTGATATGGCACCCATCGCACAGGCCGCGCCAAATCCACCATTAACTGTTATCATCCCGCCAAAACGGGAGGACGGGAGATGGATATCACGACACGCGGCGACGACCGCATGACCGCCGGGCCCATCGCGTGGGGCCGTCACGTCTTCGGGCTCGGCCTTATGGCGATGGGCGCGCTCAGCCTGGCCTGGGGCGACTTCGTCACCGGACAGGGCGCGCCGGATGGCCTACCCTACCGGTCGCTGCTCGCCTATGCCGCCGGCGCGGTCATGGTTCTGATGGGCGCCTGCGTGCAATGGCGCCGCACGGCGGCGGCGAGCGCCCTGGCCATCGTCGCCTACTTCATGCTGGTCGTGATGATCGTGATGGACGGCGCCGACTTCGTCACCCACTTGACGGTTTACGGCGAATACGAAAGCGCGGCGGAACAATTTGCCTTCGCGGCGGCGGCCCTGATCGTTTTCGCCGCTCACGCCGGGATTGCAGAGGGCACGAAGGCGCGGCTGGTCCGCATCGGCCAAATCGTCTTCGGCCTGTGCGCCATCGTGTTCGGCGGTGCACATTTTGCCTATATGAACCTGACCGCGCCCCTGGTGCCCAAGTGGCTGCCACCGTCGCAGGCCTTCTGGGCCTACGCCACGGGGATCGGCCATATCGCCGCCGGCGTCGCCCTGATCACCGGCATCCGGGCGCGCCTCGCCCTCATTTTGCTGACCGCGATGTATGCCAGCTTCCAGGTCCTGGTGCACCTGCCCATGCTGGCGGCCAATCCCGCCAGCCATTACATCTGGGGCGAAAACGCCATCAACCTGGCCTTGACCGGCGCCGCCTGGGTCGTGGCCTGTTCGCTCGGCGACCGATCGAAGCCCGCCACGGCCAGCGCATAACCGCTCACAGGCCGATCGATTTTATCCACAGGCTCGCCTTCGCATGTGCTGGACAGGGCCGGTCGCGAGTGTTTGTTAACCCTTTGGGCGAAATGGCGCGAATTGCGAAGGCTTCCCAATGTCGGTAAGGTCCCTGGCCCATCGTCACCTGAAGATCGGCGGCCACGACTGGGGGCCGACGGTCCAGGAATCGATCGTCGATCCGCTGGATGGCGGCCGCGAGATCAGCTACCGCGCCATCCGCAAGTGCCGCCTGTGCAAGTGCATCGAAAAGGATTGGCGCGTCGTCGACAGCGCGTCAAACGATGCGCCGATACGACGCCGGAAACAGGCGCCTGGGACAGACTGGCGGTTTTCGCTGGTGGGACTTGTGCTCAAGCCCTTCGCCATCGTCGCCCTGCTCGCGCTGCTTCTGGTCAGCGCCGCGTCGCAATCGGTAAGGGGCGTGCGCGGCTTATTCGGGATCGCCTAGAGCGGGTTCCGTTTTGATGGAATCAAAACGCCGCTCTAGGTCTTTGTTTTAACGCGCATTTTATCCGAAAAGTGGTACCCACTTTATCGGAATGCGCTCTAATTCGCCGCATGCATATGGTGGCCGTCCAGCATCGCCATGATTTTCACAGGATGGGCGCTGACCTTGTGCGGCGTGGCCAGCAGGAAGGCGGTTTCCAGCCCTGTAATCGCCAGCAGCATGGCCAGCATGACGGCCGGCAGGACTTCACTTTGCGGGGATGACATCTCGGTAGACATGACTTTTACTCTCTGAATGACCCAAGGTAACATTTTCGTGGTCAACAGGCAGTGCCCGGATGAGGGCGCGTTCATAAACGATGGATCAAGGGATTGTGACGACGCGTGATCGCGCTGTTTGCCCTCGCCCCACCGCCCCCCCGCCCTCCAACCGATCCGGCGCACTCAAGAAAATAGGCCGGTAAAAATTGCCGATTACTGGTAGGCAGAATATTCTTGTAGGAAAAATACGCCACAATACCGCATTAAACTAACAACGATACGCACTATACATTCGTTTCGATATTGAAATGTTCCGCATTTAATAGATAATTAACTCCAATTACTCACTTTGAGGACGTCAATCTCCCCTGATTGGCTAATTGAAGGAGATCCCTGTGTCATCAAGTGGCATATCGGGGCTCGGATCATCTTCCTACTCGCAGGACCTGGCCAAACTCATGGCCAGTCTGCAAAGCCAGGGCGCGTCTTCGACATCGAGCGCCTCGGCCAGTGCGAGTACGGGTTCGGCCTCGTCTACATCAGGTACCAACGCCTCGTCCGCGTCGAATGCGTCGACGAGCGTGAATGAGAACCTGGCGTATTTTCTGAATAGTCTTTCGTCGAACACCATGTCGGGCCTGCTCCAAGCTCAAAGCAGCTTTGGAGATAGCCCCCCGCCGCCACCGTCCGCCGGTAGCAGCGTCGGCGGCGTCGGCAGCGGTACCAGCGGCAGCACCACCGCCTCGACAAGCTCGGCGTCGACCACGTCGAGCCTGGCCGATGTGTCAAGCAGCCTGAACAGCCTGCTGCAGCAATTGCAGACGGCGCTCGGCGATATGTCGGCCACATCCGGGACAACCGCGACGACGTCCGCGTCGGCCGCCTTGTCCTCGGTCGGCGGCGGGCATCACCACCACCACGGCATGCACGGCGCCGGCGGCGCGGGCGGGTCCTCGACGACGAGCGCAAGCTCGGCTTCGATCACCTCCAGCCTCGACGACGACTCAAGCAGCATGGGCGATGTCATGCAGCAACTGATGTCCGACCTCAGCGACGCCACCTCCGGCGTCACCTCGGCGGCCAGCTTCCTGTCGGCCTTGAGCGACGGCGGTCCCCCACCGCCCCCGCCCGCGGCCAGCACGAGCCCCACGACCGCCGCCAGCGGCACGAGCTCGACAGGCACGACCTCGACCGGTTCGGGAACGACCGCCACCACCAGTTCGGCGGCAGCGAGCTCAAGCCTCGCCGACGCCTCCAATAACCTGGCCAGCATGATGCAACAGCTGATGTCGGCCTTGCAGGTCTACGACACCAACAACGCCGAAGCGGCGTCCGGCTTCAACGCCTCGGCGTGGGCCCAGACCTCGCTGAACGTTTAAGACTTTCCACCAACTTCAGGCCGGCGAATCTTCGGATTTGCCGGCCTTTTTTTGACGCACCACCGACTTGTCTTCGTCATCGTCGATATCGCTGGCCGATCAGCGCAACCGGGTCTTGGTGATCGAGCCACAGATCAAACAGCGCCGCGTCGACCGGATGCCGACGATCACCGTGGGATCGAGAATATCGTGGATGTCTTCCGAAGATATGACCCTCCAGAGATGAGGGCACGTCCGCTGGAACCAGTTGCGATCGGAGGAACTTGACATGATAGCCCTTCCACACTTGCTGCAGTGCAACATTAGCGTGGAATTGAGGCCGGATATGGGCCGATAAGGCCCCGTGAGCCCGTATGACCAAATTAAGCGACGTCGCTTTTTTGCAGGACCACAAAAAGCCCAGCCACCGGCTTTTGCACTTCCAGTCGCACCGTTGCCCGCTCCCAACCGACGATCTCGAAATCCGCCGCCAACCGCGCAATATAGGCCGGCGCATGGGCAAAACGGCCCGACGGCCTGACCTTGAAATCACCGGCGTCGTCGGCCAAGGTTTCGACGCTGAAAGCGAACAATCCACCGGGCGCCAGGCAGGCGGCGACCGCCGTGAACAAGGCCTCCATCGCGCCGAAATAGATCAGCACATCGGCCGCCACGACCAGGTCCCACTCGCGGTCGCAGGTTTCGAGGTAATGCCGGGCCTCGGCCTTGACGAGATCCGCGTAAAGCCCTCGCGCGGCGGCCCGCTCCAGCATTCGCGCCGACAGATCGACGCCCGTGATCGCGCCGCCGAACGCCCCCAGGCTGGGGGCGGCCAGGCCGGTGCCGCAGCCGAGATCCAGGATGCGCTCAAAATCCCCGCGCACGCGGCCAATCAGCCGCGCCAGGCGCTCAGGCCCGTCATAATCCAGGACGTGGACCAGCTTATGGTCGAAATCCGGGGCGAAACGATCGAAATAGGCTTCGACATAGGCATCAGGGGCGCGCAGGGGCCCCTCATCGCCCTGGGCGGCCAGCAGCCAGGCCATTTCGGGGTCTGTGGGGTCCAGGCTCAGGCGCCAGGCGCCGATGCATTTGGCCGCCCGGGCATGGCCTTGGGCGCTCAGGTGCACAAAGGCCTCGCGTAGCAGGGCGGACACCGACACAGCCGCGTCGCCGGCCTCGGCGCGATAGGCGTCAACCGCCGCTTCGGCGTCCCCCCTGCCACCAAGGCGGATCATGCTGAGAAACGCCCGGGCCCGTGCGCGCCGTTCGACGATACCGGCCTCGCGCATGCCCAGCGCGATCGCCGCGTCGAAACTCTCAATCGCCCCCGTGAAATCGCCATTCTGGAAGCGCAGGTGACCCAGCACCGCCTGCGCCTCGGCGCCCGCCGCGCCCAGGCGAACCGCGGCCTCGAGGTGGGTCACGGCCTCACCGAAACGCAAGGCGTTGACGCAGGTGAAGCCCAGCGCCAGATGGGCATCGCCCAGGTCGGGATCCAATTCAAGGGCCCGGCGAAAAGCGGCTTCGGCTTCAGACGGTTCGGGCTGCAGCCGACCGAGAATGAGCCAGGACGGCGCGTGGCTATCGTCGTGGGTCAGCGCGTTGACGATCGCCGCGCGGGCGCCCGTGCTATCGCCTTGGGCATCGCGGATAAAGGCCAGGTCGCGCCACACCGAGGCGTTGGCGGGGTCGTAAGCCAGGGCGGATTGCATCAACTCGGCGGCGACATCCAGGTTTCCCGACTGCCAGGCGCCCAGCCCCATATGTCTTAGCGCCGGACCTGTGGCGCCATAACGCGCCTCAAGCTCGCGAAACTCGACCGAGCCGTGGCGCAGCACCTCCACACGCTGTGATGCGAACGGATCGGCCTGCTGTTGCTGTTCCGCCTTTGCCGTCATGTCACCGCACTTTGTTTCCGCCTGCTGGATATACGCGGCGAATCTCTCCGCGGTTACATCTTCTTATGTCAGTATTGAAAACACCGCGCCCGTATTTCAGCTTTTTCGCAGATCACGCCTCGCTCATAATCGGGGCGCAGGGGGACGAACCGATTCGGGTTCGATTTGGAGCATGGCCATGGCCGACGAGCAGACGCCCTCGCAACCGCGCAAGACGCCGAAATTCGGCGAGCCGGCGCCCTTCTTCACCGCGGCCACCGACGCCAGTCCCCGCTATAATTTCGGCGTCGCCGCCGGTCGCTGGACCGTGCTGATGATCTTCGGCACGCTGGAATACGCCGCGTCGGCCGACGCGCTGGCTCTGGCCATGCGCGACCGCGACCTGTTCAATGACCTGGACGCGGCCTTTTTCGGCGTCAGCATGGATCCGACCGATCGCGACCAGCGTGGCCTGAAGACCTCCGAGCCCGGCGTGCGCTTCTTCTGGGATTTCGACAGCGCCGTCGGCCGGCTTTACGGCCTGGCCGACGACAGCGGGCTCAAGCCCGCCGTCTTCCTGCTGGATGCCGCGCTCCGCGTGGTCATGGCCGAGCCGATCGAAAAAACGAACGACGTCATGGCGCGGCTGAAGGCGGAACTCGAGGCCACCGGCGGCGCCGACTATACGCCGACTGCGCCTGTCCTGATCATGCCGCGGATATTGGAACCCGAGCTCTGCCGCATCCTGATCGCCTATTTCGAGGAGGGCGGCCCGACCGAGTCGGGCTTTACCGAGGATGTCGACGGCCGTACGACCTACCGGACCAATGCCAACCTGAAACGCCGGCGCGACGTCAGCATCGTCCATGACGAGATGATTGCCGCGGTCCGCTCACGCCTGCAGACGCGCCTGTTTCCGATGATCAAGCGCGTCTTCAACTGGCAGGCGACCCACATCGAGCGCGACCTGATCTGTCGTTACGACGCGGATGACAGCGGCTTTTTCGTCGCCCACCGTGACGACGTGACTTTGGGCACCGCGCACCGCAAGTTCGCCGTGTCGATCAACCTCAATGCCGAGGACTATGAGGGCGGCGACCTGCGCTTTCCGGAATTCGGCCGGCGCACCTATCGCCCCCCGACGGGCGGGGCCGCCGTCTTTTGCTGCTCGATGCTGCACGAGGCGACGCCCGTCACGCGCGGACAGCGCTATGTCATCGTGCCGTTTCTCTACGACGACGACGGCGCGCGTATCCGCGAGGCCAATCTGGGCTTCGTCAATCAGACGCCGTAGGTCTTGAGATTCGGCACCTGGTCGAGCGTGATATAGCGCGGCGAATGATAGACGGTCTTGATCCAGTCGGGCGGATTGGTCACGCCGTCGCGGATGAATTCGGAATGCCAGACCAGGAAGTAGAGCCAATTGGCCTGGGTCTGCGTCAGCAACTGCGGATCGGGTATCGGCCCGCATTCGTGCAGGGTGATCGGCATGGCGTCGCCGGTGATCGCCTTGACGCGGGCATACATGTCGTCCATCGGCCCGCGATCCTTGACATAGTTGTCGGCGCCGATGATGTCGACATAGGCGCGGCCCGGGAACCAGGCCGGGTCCGGGTCCTTGGTATAGCCCAGCACCCAGATCAGGTTGTTGAGGCCATATTGGTGCGTATAGCGGTCGTACATCAGGGTCCACAGCGCCTTGAAGACGTCCGGCCCGCATTGCCCCCACCAGAACCAGTCGCCGGTGAATTCATGAAACGGCCGCCACAGGACCGGTACGTCCTGGTCGCGCAACTGCGTCAGGTAGCCCGCGATCTCATCCATGTCGCGCAACAGGGCGACATTCTCGGGCGTGCCGGGCTTCAGCGCCGAGACCGCATCGAAATGAATCTTGGAATTGAGATAGCCCGGCCCGACCACGGGATTGCCCCAGTGCCAGCACAGGGTGACGATCCCGCCCGCCTCGTACCAGTCCCGCGCGCGCGTATTGACGCCGGCACGCGCCGGCGGATCGATATAGTCCAGGCCGAGAACGGCCGGCTGTTTGCCGCTGACCTGCTGGATGTAGTCGAGCTCATAGCGAAAACTGCCGTGCCACATCGATTCCTGCTGGCCGGTCAGGGTTCGTTGGCCCCAGATGTCGTTGAGATAGCGATAAAGCGCCCGTGCGCGCGGCGTAGCGTTCGGATTGCTGAGCACGCCCTTGCCCGGCGTCTCGGCGGCACGCGCAAAAGGCGCCAGCGTCGCAGCGCCAAGTGCGGCGGACGAGATGAGAAAATCGCGCTTGGTCGGAAACATAGGCGGCCTCGAGACGGTGAGACCGCTGGATTACAATGGCCGCGCGCGGCCGGCAATGAGGTTACAGGTCGTAACGCGCCTTCATGGCGTCGAGATCGGCCTGCTTTGACTCGTAGAGGGCCATGGCTTCGGCATAGCCGGCTGTGCGCTCCAGGCCCATGCCGTGCAGCAGATTGACCTTTTTGGCCGCGGCGATCAACTGATCCTGGATAAGTGTGACGCGCATTTGCAGCGCGGCCACCGACGGGTAGGTTTCGACCGCAGGCGCGGCATTGTCCTCGGCCGCGACAGGCTCGACGGAAGAGATCGCTTCAAAAGACATGGCGGTAGGGCCTCAAGGCTGGATGGAACATCACAAACGTAATGCCTGTCTACCATGCAGCGCCTAAATCCAGGTTAAGGCCGGGCGAAATCATGGGCAAATAATACCCTCAACGCTTTTGCGGCGTGCGATCGCTGTCGAGCACGGCGTCGTCGTCGGCGATTTCCTCGACGCCGTTATCGGGCATGTCGCGGGCCGGGATCGGCAGCACGTCGACCGGCATGGGCACCGGACGTTTCGGGCTTTCGCTCTCATTGTGGCCGAAGCTGTCGGGTCCGTGGTCGACGTTTTCGTCCGCGCCTTTGGGTGTATAGGGCATGAGAGCCTCCTGTCGCATTTGGACAGATCATAGGCGGACGGCCATAAGGTTGGGCACAGGGGCGAAGCGTCAATTTATAAGAAAGCCCTCTTGCGCAAAGCCCTCACCGCGATAGTCTCGCCGCAGATATGATGGAGGGCGGAATGATCGTACGCGGTATTTGCTTGGCGGCCCTGGCCGTGGCCTTGATGGGGGCGGCCCCCGCGCCATCCCCCTCACCCCAGGACGTCATCGATCAGGCCCCGGCCGCGGCGTGGACCGCCGTCAGTCCGGATGACCTCGTGGTCATGACCCTGGCCGACGGCCACGTCGTCACCTATGCGCTGGCGCCGTTCTCGCCCGTGCACGTCGCCAATATCCGCGCCCTGGTGCGCCAAGGCTATTTCGACGGCGCCTCGATCCTGCGTGTCCAGGACGATTATGTCGTGCAGTGGGGCCGCCCGGACGAGGACCCGACCAAGCCCACCGGCATCGTCGCCAATCCGCCGGCGGAATACGACTTTACCCAGCCCAAGGCCTTCCGCCCCCTGCCCTACCCCGACGCCTATGCGGCAAAGGCCGGCACCATCAACGGCTGGCCGGCCGCCAGTGACGGCAAGACGGCGTGGCTTGTCCATTGCTACGGCATGATCGGCGTGGCCCGCGACAATCCGCCGACGACCGGCGACGGCACCCAGCTCTACACGGTGATCGGCCACGCACCGCGCCACCTCGACCGCAACCTGACTGTCGTCGGCCGCATCATCGACGGCATGGAGTTCCTGACCGCGCAAAAGCGCGGCACCGGCGATCTCGGCTTCTACAAGACCGACGCCGAGCGGCTGAAGATCGTCTCGACCAGGATGGCCAGCGACCTGCCGGCGGCGGTGCGTCCGGCCTTCCAGCTTATGGATACGAATACGGCGACGTTCGGTCAGTGGGTGAAGGCCCGCGCCAACCGCGACCAGGCTTTCTTCGTCCGCCCCGCCGGCGCCGTCGACGTCTGCAACGCCCTGCCGCCGGTACGGAAGGCGCCGTAATAAGCCCCCTCCTCCCCTGCGCAGCGCGGGGCTATCGCATATGACTTTGAACGTACTTCTCTTTAACCCTCTCCCCGCGTGCGGGGAGAGGACGAGAGCGGAACGAAGTGAACGCGACGGGGCGGGCGGCTAGCCTGAGGGGCTAGAACGGCAGCCGCATTGGCCCCTCACCCGGACATCTACGCCCAAGCAGGCTTGCTGTCCGTCCTCTCCCCGTTTCTCGGGGAGAGGGTAAAGCCTGCCTAGGATCATATGCGATAGCCCTGCTGCGCAGCGGGGGAGGAGAGGCAAATATGCGTGTCCTAAATCGGTAAGGCGTCGGCCACCTTCTCCGCCCCATACTGCTCACGCAAGGCCATCTTCAGCACCTTGCCGGTCGCGGTGTGCGGAAGCTCAGTGACGATGATGAAGTCTTCCGGGATCCACCACTTGGCAACGCGCGGCTCAAGAAAGGCGCGCAGCTCAGCGCCCGTCAGGCTCGCCCCCTCTTTCAGCACGACGATCAGGCGGGGACGTTCGCTCCATTGCGAGCAGGCGCGCGCGATGACGGCGGCTTCCTTGACCGCCGGATGCGACATGACAACGTTTTCCAGGTCGATCGACGAGATCCATTCGCCACCCGACTTGATGACATCCTTCGAACGGTCGACGATATGCATGAAGCCGTCGGCGTCGATGGTCGAGATATCGCCGGTGCGGAAAAAGCCGTCGGCGGTAAAGCGATCCCCTTCATCGCTGTTGAAATAGGCCGAGGCGATCCACGGCCCGCGCACTTCCAGCTCGCCGCGCGCCACGCCGTCCCACGGCAGGACCTTGCCGTCGGGCCCGGTGATGCGCATCTCGACGCCGAAGGGGGCGGCGCCCTGTTTCAGCTTCAGCCCCATGCGCTCGGCCTCCGGCAGGGCCAGTTGCTCGCTCGACAGGGCCGCCACCGAGCCCAGCGGCGAGGTTTCGGTCATGCCCCAGGCGTGCAGCGCCAAACAGCCGTGGGCGGCGAAGCGTTCGATCAGGGCCTGCGGACAGGCCGCGCCACCGACGACGGCCTGCTTCATCGGCGCCACGGTCTGGCCCTGGGCGTCGGCATAGGCCAGCAGGTTGAACCAGATGGTCGGCACGCCGGCCGAGATGGTCACGCCCTCGCCCTTGATGACTTCGAGCAGGCCGGCGCCATCGAGCCTGGGCCCGGGCAGGACGATGCGTGCGCCGACCAGGGCGACGGCATAGGGCATGCACCATGCATTGACGTGGAACATCGGCACGACCGGCAGCACGACCTCGTCGGGCGTAATGCCGAACATGCCGGGCGCATTGATCGACATGGCGTGCAGCACGGTCGAACGGTGCGAATAGAGCACGCCCTTGGGATTGCCCGTGGTGCCTGAGGTGTAGCAAAGCCCCGACGCCGTGCGCTCGTCCAACTGCGGCCAGTCGAACTGCGTCGGCTGGTCGCGGATCAGCTCCTCGTAACAAATCGCTTTTGGCAAGGCGGCCGGCATCTGGTCGCGATTGCCCATGACCACGACGCCGCGCAGGTTCGGCAGTTGCGGCAGGATCGCGGCCACCAGGGGCGCAAAGCACGGATCGACGAACAGGTAGCGGTCGTCGGCGTCGTTCATGATGAATTCGATCTGCTCACGAAACAGGCGCGGATTGACCGTATGCAGCACGAAGCCCGCGCCCGGCACGGCGAAGTACAGCTCGAAATGGCGGTGATTGTTCCAGGCCAGGGTCGCCACGCGCTCGCCGGCGCGCAAGCCCAGCCGCGACAGGGCGTGGGCCAGTTGATGCACCCGCTTCGTGCACTCGGCATAGCTATACCGATGCAGGCTCGAATCCTCGTTGCGCGACACGATCGTCTTTTGGCCGTGATAGCGCGCGGCGTGGTCGAGGATATTGGGGATGAGCAGAGGCGCATCCATCATCAGGCCCATCATGGCGTATAGTCCCTGGTTTTATTGTTGTGGGGCGCGGAATTAGTTTCCGTTCGCGGAAACTTTTGGCGCAGAACAATCGTTATGTCAACTCAGGCCCGACTCGGCTGAAGGTTGCGCCCAGCCGGAAATCGGCCCACGGATGCGCATCTTAAATTTATTTCCCGGTAGGGTTTAGTGCACATCCAAGCTTATTCTCACATGTTGACAAGTCGGCAAGCCTTTCAAACACCATGACAAAACGCTTATTGCGGTGATAAGAAACACCTTTTCCCGCTTCGGCCTTATGCGGTGTCCCTTTGCCGCAGCCCTGTTTGTTTACCTTTCATTAAGCATAATAATTAATCTTTTGGTTGTATCCCGCATACCGCCAGAGGGCCCTGCGCCATGCTGTTTTCATCCCGCGCCACGCAGAACGACAAGGCGGTCGTCGCCGCCCTCAACACGTCGCTGGCGGTCATCGAATTCTCGCCCCACGGCGACATCCTCACGGCCAACAGCAACTTCCTGGCCTGCACCGGCTACACGCTCAGCGAACTGCAGGGCCGCCACCACAGCCTGTTTTGCGAAACCGAATATACCAACAGCGAGGCCTATCGCCGCTTCTGGGCCGACCTCGAACGCGGCGTCTTCAATTCCGGCACCTACAAGCGCATCGCCAAGACCGGCGCGGCCCTATGGCTACAGGCGACCTACAACCCGATCCGGGACAACAAGGGCCGCGTCACCAAGGTCATCAAGTTCGCCTCCGACATCACCGCGGCGCGCCAGCGTGAAATGGACGAGGCCGGCAAGATCAACGCCATCTATCGCGCCCAGGCCGTGATCGAGTTTTCGCCGACGGGGGAAATCCTTATCGCCAACGATAACTTCCTGACCGCGATCGGCTATCACCTCGACGAGATCAAGGGCCGCCACCATCGCATGTTCTGCGAAGAGGCCTACGCCAATTCCGAGGCCTACCGCGTGTTCTGGGAGCGTCTGGGCCGCGGCGAATACCAGTCGGCGGAATATAAGCGCCTGGGCAAGGGCGGCCGCGAAATCTACATCCAGGCGACCTACAACCCGATCCTCGACGAGGCCGGCAAGGTGGTCAAGGTGGTGAAATTCGCTACCGACGTCACCGCCGCCGTCATGCGCCGCCAGCGCAACGACCGCGCCAATGCCGATCTGGGCACCGTCATCTCGCAGATCTTCGACGCCGCCGAAAAGGCGACCTCGGCCTCATCGGCCTCCGAAGAAACCGGCGCCATCATCAATTCGGTCGCCGCCGCCTCGGAAGAGCTGAGCCAGAGCGTCCGCGATATCTCGCAGAGCATGAGCTTTGCCCGCAACAGCGTCGAAGGGGTCTTCAAGCACGCCGAAAACGCCAATGCCTCGGCCAATACGCTGAATTCCTCGGCCACCTCGATGAACAATGTCGTCAAGCTGATCAACGACATCGCCGGACAGATCAACCTCCTGGCGCTCAACGCCACCATCGAATCGGCGCGCGCCGGCGAGGCCGGCCGCGGCTTCGCGGTCGTCGCCTCGGAGGTAAAGAACCTGGCCAAGCAGGCGGCGCAGTCGACCCAGACCATCGCCAACGAGATTTCCAACATGCAGAGCGTGACCACCGAGGTCTGCTCGGCGCTGGGCCTGATCTCCAACTCGATGAACGACGTCCTGTCCAACGTCACGTCGATTGCCGGCGCCATCGAGCAACAGAACGCCGTCACCGGCGAAATCACCCACAACATGCAGTCCGCCGTCATGGCCGTCGGCCAGATCAATGACAGCCTGAGCAATATCAGCGAGACCTTCACCCACGTCGCCGAGGCTTCGGAAAAGGTGAAGCAGGAAATGCAGGCTTTGGTGGCTTAGGGCTCCCGCCCCTAACCGAACACCGTCTCCAGCAGTTGCGAGCCGGTCTTGCCCGGATCGCGGCGAATCGACGCCTCTTCCGTGCCCACATAGTGGAACAGGCCGTCCAGCGCCAAGCCGACCGCATAGCGGCCGAGATAGGTGCCGGGATCTTCCTTGACCACGCCGCCCAGATTGTTACGCCTCACCGCCTCTTCCAGCGCCTGGACCGCGCCGGTCGATTGCAGCGCGTGTTCCATCGGTGGGGTGAAGGCGTCCGTCAAACGCGGCGTGGTCGTACGCTGCAGGTAGTCCGTGCCCGATGTCGGACCGCCGCGCACGATGCCGATGGCGTCGTCGATGGTCATCGAGCGGATAGCGTCGAGGAACAGAGACTTGGCCAAGGGCGCGGCATCCTCGGCGGCATGGTTCATGCGCTCGTGGACGTCATCCAGCGGGCCCGACAGGCCCATCGGCTTCAACAGCTTGCGCGGGCCTTCCAGCGATTTCGGCAGCGGGATACGGATGGCGTCGTCGCCCCAATAGCCGTTGGGCTGGGATACACGCAGCACGGCATTAACCGTGCCACGGCTCAAGGCATCGCGCAAACCGGCATCGGCGTCGCCATTGCTCAGGGACTTGTGCCCACCCGCCACCGCGCCCAGCATCGACTTCAGATCCTGGGCGCCGGCCGGCCCGGCCACCAGACCCGCCACCATCAAGGCCAAAACATTGCGCCGATCCATAGCATCCTCCCCGATTAGACGGCGCCATTAACCATGCTGGCGAAAGGGTTGTCGAGCGGCTTTTTCCTGCTCCGTTGTTTCCACCGCCTGTGTGGCACAAGAGGCGCGCCCGCATAGCTTCGTTCGCTCAGAGGCCTGACCGCATTGCATCTTGGCACGCGCAACGTTAGCCTCGTTTTGGACCAACGGCCTTGGGCGAGGCGAAGGGGGCAAAAGTGAAGCGCGGGTGGATTCTGTCCCTCGGCTGGCTGATCTGGGCAGGGTGCATGGCGCTGCTGCTGCCGCCACGCATGCGCGCCCTGGAAGCCGGCCTGCACGACACCGTCCATCGCCACCTCAGCGAAACCGGCTTTACCAATGTCGACATCGCCATGGATGGCCAGTCCGTCGACCTGCGCTGGCACGGCGACCCGACCACGGCCGGCGATGAGGCGGCGCTCCATGCCTCGCTCGACCGCGCCGCCGAGACGGCCGCCGCCGCCCAGCCCGACGACTGGCCTTTCGCGCCCACCCGCGACTGGTCGAACTGGGTGACCGCGCCGGTCATCGTCGCCGTCGCCGACCAGGCATCGGTGCCGGACCTGCCCCCGCCGCCGCCGATCGTCGCCACCGAGAGCGATCCGGCCGTGACCTTGGCCGCCGTTTCGGCGTCGCCTGAACCCGAGCCTGAGCCCGCCCCCCACCCCGTGGCGGTCAGCGCCATCAGCGCGTCGGTCGCCGCGACGACCTGCACCGACAAGGTCACGGTGGCGATTTCCGGCCGGCGCCTGCATTTCGTGCCGGCCAGCGCCCAACTGACCGCCGACAGCGACGCCGTGCTCGACGATGTCTACAAGGTCATCCATGGCTGCCCGGCGGGGCTCAGCCTGGAAATCGACGGCTATACCGACGATGTCGGCCCCGCCCGCGCCAACCTGACGCTATCCTTCGAACGCGCCCGCGCCGCCGCCGCCGCCCTGGTCAAGCGCGGCCTGCCCCAGGAGATGATCAACGCCCACGGCTTCGGGCCCGAAAACCCGATCACGCCCAATATCGACGATGCCGGTCGTGCCGCCAACCGCCGCGTCGTCTTCGTGCTGCGGCCCGCGTGACGCCATGCTGTACCTGATCTGGGAAATGCGCAGTCTGCTGGCCCTGGTGCTGATCTTCGGCATCGTCGTTGGCTTCGCCGCGCATCGGCTGGGGAGGTAGGGATGCAATGGCCCCTCCCCTGGCTGGAAGCGCTAGGCTTGCTGGCGGTCGTCTTCGCTGCCGGCAATGGTATCGGCTTTGGCCTGTCGCGCCTGTCCGGACCCAGCCGGCGGCGCAAGGCACCTCGCCCCCAACGGCGTGTGGCGACGCTGCCGGCGGCCGAGCCGATCGCCCTTGTCGAAGCGACGCAAACCAAGGCGCCCGCCACACCGCAAGTGCCTGTCACAGCGCCCGTGGCGGATCCGCCCAAACCGGACAGCGTCGTCAGCGCGCTCGTTCCGCCGCTACCGCAGGTCACCTTCTCGATGAAGGTGCGTTACCCGATCAATCCCTTCGGCGAGCTCAGTGTCACGCGCCCGAACGCGGATCAGCCTTCCAACTGACCGAGATCACGGACGGCGCCGGTATCGGCCGAGGTCACCAGGGCGGCATAGGCTTTCAAGGCCGCCGAGACCACCCGCTTGCGGTTTTTCGGCGTGAAGGCCTGCTTGCCGCGATGCTCTTCCTTGATCCGGCGTTCAGCCAGGATATTGTCGGCGACCGCCAGATGGATCGAGCGGTTGGGGATGTCGATCTCGATCGCATCGCCGTCCTCGACCAGGGCGATCAAGCCGCCGGCCGCGGCTTCCGGCGAAGCGTGGCCGATCGACAGGCCGGACGTGCCACCTGAGAAGCGGCCATCGGTCAGCAAGGCGCAGGCCTTGCCCAGCCCCTTCGACTTCAGATAGGTCGTCGGATACAGCATTTCCTGCATGCCCGGCCCGCCCTTGGGGCCTTCATAGCGGATAACGACGACGTCGCCCGCCTTGATCTTGTTGGTCAGGATGGCCGACGCCGCCTCGTCCTGGCTTTCGAAGACACGCGCTACGCCGGTGAATGTCCAGATCGATTCGTCGACGCCCGCCGTCTTCACGATGCAGCCCTTTTCGGCGATGTTGCCGTAGAGCACGGCTAGGCCGCCGTCCTTGGTGAAGGCATTGTCCTTCGAGCGGATCACGCCCTTGACCCGATCGCGATCGAGGTCGTCCCAGCGCTTTTCCTGCGAGAAGGCCACCGTCGTGCGCACGCCGCCCGGCGCCGCCTTGAAGAAGTCGGTGACGTCCTCGTCATTGGTCTGGCGGATGTCCCAATAGCTGAGCGCGTGGGCCATGGTCGGCGAATGCACGGTCGAGGTATTGGTGTGCAGAAGGCCGGCGCGATCGAGCTCGCCCAGGATGCCCATGATGCCGCCGGCGCGGTGGACGTCCTCGATATGCACGTCAGCCACGGCCGGCGCGACCTTGCAGAGGCACGGCGTCTGGCGCGAAATCCGGTCGATATCGGCCATGGTAAAGTCGATACCCGCTTCCTGGGCGGCCGCCAGAATGTGCAACACCGTATTGGTCGAGCCGCCCATGGCCACGTCGAGCGCCATGGCGTTCTCGAAAGCTTCCTTGCCCGCGACATTGCGCGGCAGGACCGAGACATCGTCCTTTTCGTAATAGCGCTTGGTGATGTCGACGATCAGCTGGCCGGCCTGCTGGAACAGGCGTTCGCGGTCGGCGTGGGTGGCGACGACGGTGCCGTTGCCGGGCAGGCTCAAGCCAAGGGCCTCGGTCAGGCAGTTCATCGAATTGGCGGTAAACATGCCCGAGCATGACCCGCAGGTCGGACACGCCGCCGCCTCGACCGCGGCGACCTGGGCGTCGGAGACGCGGTCGTCGCCGGCCTGCATCATGGCGTCGATCAGGTCGAGCGAATGCTCTTTTGCAATGCCGTTTTCATCCGGCCACACGACCTTGCCGGCCTCCATCGGCCCGCCCGAGACGAAGACGGCCGGAATGTTCAGCCGCATCGCCGCCATCAGCATGCCCGGCGTGATCTTGTCGCAGTTGGAGATGCAGACCATGGCGTCGGCGCAGTGGGCATTGACCATGTACTCGACCGAATCGGCGATCAGGTCACGCGACGGCAGCGAATACAGCATGCCGCCGTGGCCCATGGCGATGCCGTCATCCACCGCGATGGTATTGAATTCCTTGGCGACGCCGCCGGCCTTTTCGATCTCGCGCGCCACCAGTTGGCCGAGGTCCTTCAGGTGGACGTGGCCCGGTACGAACTGGGTGAAGGAGTTGACGACCGCGATGATCGGCTTGTTGAAATCGCCGTCGGTCATGCCGGTCGCCCGCCAAAGCGCCCGCGCGCCCGCCATGTTGCGGCCGGCAGTGGTGGTACGGGAACGATAGGTCGGCATGAGCAAAATCCTTATATAGGCCCCGTCCGCAAGCCGGCGCTTTCGGAGGGTTCGAACGCACGAAATGGGTCGGGAAAATGGGGCAGGCCAGATGCGCGACCCGACCGTGTTGTCCCTATCATAATCGCTCACCGGTGATTTACAATCGCGCCAAGCCTTGCTCCGCCTTGGTTTCATCTGCAACCGGGACAAATCCTTGCGCGAATATCCGCTCACCGTCATCAAATCGGCGTGAAATGCGCGGTTAATAGGATAAAAATTGCGCGAAAGTGCGAATAACTGGAATATAATTTTGCTGCAGCGCCGTAATAGCTTGATATCGTGGAAAAATTTTCCATTTACCGTTTGCTTTTCGGCGCGCTTTGGGTTTATATGAAGCCACGGAACGCCATCCCGCATTCCGCCGGAGTATAGTCATGACCATGGCGAAAGCCATCACTGCCAAGGAATCCCCGGCTCAGCGCCTGTTCGCGCTGACGGTGTCCTTCGCCATGACTGTCCTCATTATCGACCTGGTATCGCTGCTTATCGGGGGCGTACTTACGCCCTTGAATGTGGAGTGGTAGCGCAGGTTTAAAGACCCCGCTTTCGAGGATCAAAATCCTCCCGCTCCGTCAAACGAGCGGGATTTTTCAGCACGTCGATTTCGCTCTCAGTTCAACCCACCAAGAGACCCCATCCGAAAAGAGATTTGACCGTGACCGCCCAAAGCCTCCACTTCCGCCAAATGACCTCGCAACCCACTCAAGGTGGCTTCGCCATCTTGCACGGCACCCTGGCGCCGGAAGGGTGTGTAGCGCGTCTCGACGGTTTCGCGGATGAGGCTTTCGATGGGCCGGCGCGGGTGTTCTCGTCGATTGCAGACGCCATTGACGGCATTGGCCGCGGCCATGTCCGCGCCTGCGACATCATCATCATCCGTCACGACGACACCATGGACGCCATCTTCGCCACCGATGACATGGCGGCGGTCAGCAAGGCCCTGGCGGCGCATGGCCTGGAACGCGTCACGGTGATCACCGACGGCCGGGCGGGTAATGCGTCCGACACCGCCATCATCGGCAATGTCGCGCCGTCGGCCGCCGCGGGCGGGCCGATCGCCTATGTCAACGACGACGACATCATCCACATCGACATCGCCGGCCGCCGCATCGACGTCATGGCCGACATTGAAATCCGCAAGGGCGGACGTCGCAAAAAAGCGTCGTTTGCGCCTGCCGACCGTTATGCGGCCATGCTGTCGCAAAATTCCTAATCCCTATTCCTGATCTACGGAGACTATTGTGAAGATCTACACGAATGACGACGTTTCGCCCGACAGCCTGAAGGGTGAACGTATCGCCATCATCGGCTACGGCTCGCAAGGCCGCGCCCATGCGCAAAACCTGAAGGACTCGGGCGCCGATGTCGTGGTCGGCCTGCGCGCCGGCGGCGCCGGCGAGCAAAAGGCCAAGGCCGACGGCCTGACCGTTCTGTCCGTCGCCGACGCCTGCAAGGACGCGACGATCATCGCCGTCCTGACACCGGACATGACCCATGCCGAGCTCTACAAGGACGTCATCGAGCCGAACGCGCCCAAGGGCGTCGCCATCCTGTTCGCCCACGGCTTCTCGGTCCTCTACGGCCGCGTCGTGCCGCGCGCCGACATGGACGTCATCCTGGTCGCCCCCAAGGGCCCGGGCGACCTCGTGCGTCGTGAATATGCCCGCGGCCGCGGCGTGCCGTCGCTGTTCGCCGTCGACAAGGACGTCTCCGGCAAGGCCGCTCAAAAGGCGCTCGGCTACGCCCGCGGCATCGGCGGCACCGTCGGCGGCGTGCTGGAAACCTCGTTCCGCGAAGAAACCGAAACCGACCTGTTCGGCGAACAGGCCGTCCTCTGCGGCGGCACCACCGAACTGGTCATGATGGGTTTCGAAACCCTGGTCGAAGCCGGCTACCGTCCGGAAATCGCCTATTTCGAATGCCTGCACGAACTCAAGCTGATCGTCGACCTGCTGTACGAAGGCGGCATGGAAAAGATGCACAGCTTCGTCTCTGAAACCTGCAAGTACGGCGACCTGGTTTCGGGCCCGCGCATCATCAACGAAGAAACCCGCGGCCGCATGCGTGAAGTCCTCAAGGACATTCAGTCGGCCAACTTCGCCCGCGACTGGATCCTGGAAAACCAGGCCGGCCGTCCGCGTTACAACGCCCTGATGCGCCGCGACCTGGAACACCAGATCGAAACCGTCGGCAAGGACCTGCGTTCGCGCATGACCTGGCTGCAAAACAAGCAAAGCGCCGAGGCGTAACGCAACCGACCTCTCCTCCCCTGCGCAGCGGGGGAGGTGGCAGATAGCGCGTAAGCGCTAGATGACGGAGGGGGCCGCTGTGCACCGAAAGCCCCCTCCGTCGCGGGGCTTCGCGCTCCGCACTCGCTCCCGCGCCACCTCCCCCGCTATAGGGCGCAGGGGAGGAGAGGATTTAAAAGAACTATAGGACCCACGATGAGCAACCAACCCACCGGCGCGCAACTGGTCATCTCCACGCTGAAGGCGTTGGGGGTCGAGACCCTGTTCGGCTATCCCGGCGGGGCGATCATGCCCATCTACGACGCGCTCGCCGGCTCCGGCCTGCGCCATATCCTGGTGCGCCACGAACAGGGCGCGGCCTTCGCCGCCGACGCCTATGCCCGCGCCACAGGCAAGGTCGGCGTCTGCATGGCGACCTCGGGCCCCGGCGCCACCAACCTGATCACCGGCATCGCCAACGCCTATATGGACTCGGTCCCCCTGGTCTGCATCACCGGCCAGGTCGGCACGCACCTGATGGGCACCGACGGCTTCCAGGAAGTCGATATCCTCGGCATCACCCTGCCGATCGTCAAACACTCGTGGCTGGTCCGCGATCCGGCGGAAATCCCCTCGATCCTGGCCGAAGCCTTCGCCATCGCCGCCGAAGGCCGCGCCGGCCCGGTCCTGGTCGATATCCCCAAGGACGTCGCCGCCACCCGCGTCGCCACGTCGCATACCGCGACCTTCCCGGCCTGGACGGCCCCCGCGCCCGACGCCAATGCGCTGAAGGCCGCGACCAAATTGATCGAAGAGGCCAAGCGGCCCCTGCTCTATATAGGCGGCGGCGTCGAAATGGCGCACGCCTCGCAGGAGCTGCGCGATTTCGTCGCCCGCAGCGGCATCCCCGCCGTCTCGACCCTGAAAGGGTTGGGCACGCTGCCGACGACTCACGAGTTGTTCCTCGGCATGCTGGGCATGCACGGCACGCGCGCCGCCAATATCGCCGTCCAGGACACGGATCTCTTGATCGCGCTGGGCGCGCGCTTCGACGACCGCGCCACCGGCAAGCTGAACGCCTTCGCCCCCAAGGCCAAGATCATCCATTTCGACATCGACCCGGCCGAGATCAACAAGCTGCGCCGCGCCGACGTTGCCGTGCTGGGCGATCTGAAGGCCGCTTTGACCGCTCTCAATCCCAAGGTTCAGGGGATTCAAAAGTGGGTCGAGAAGTGCAAGGCCGACAAGTGGGAGCACCGCTTCAAGTATAATGCCCCGGGCAAGGGCGTCTATGCGCCGGGCCTGCTGAAGATGCTGTCGGAAAAGGCCGGCGACCAGTTCATGGTCGCCTGCGACGTCGGCCAGCATCAGATGTGGGTCGCCCAGCACTGCGAATTCCCCAATAACCGCGCCCATATCACCTCGGGCGGTTCGGGCGCCATGGGCTATGGCCTGCCGGCCGGTGTCGGCGCCAAGCTGGCTTGTCCCGACAAGCACGTCGTCACCGTGTCCGGCGACGGCTCCTTCATGATGAACATCCAGGAGATGGCGACGCTCAATCGCTATCACATCCCGCTGAAGATCGTCCTGCTCGACAACTCGTCGCTGGGCCTGGTCCGTCAATGGCAGGAACTGTTCTACGAAGAGAACTATTCCGAGATCGACCTGTCGGACAATCCCGACTTCGTCCAGGTCGCCAAGGCTTTCAATATCGACGCCTTCCGTATCACCCACCGGCACGAAGTCGAGGGCGCGATCGACCGCCTTCTGGCCGCCGAGGGTCCCACCCTTTTGCATGTGATGGTCGATCCGCGCGAGAACGTCTGGCCGCTGGTGCCGCCGGGCGCGTCCAACGCCGAAATGATGGAGGAGCGCTGGGATGAACCACTTGATTCATATTGAGATCGATCGCCTGGAAGGCACCCTGCTGCGAATTCTTGGCCTCGTCGAGAGACGGGGTTTCCATATCGATGAACTGGAACTCTACGATCTCGGCGAGGACCGCCGCGGGCTGACCGTAACGGTGCGGCCCCGCGACCCCAATCGCAGCCTGGACATCCTGGGCCTTCAGATCGACCGCCTGTACGGCGTCAAGCGCGTGACCGACGCTCCGGAGAGACTCTCTTCTGGGGCCGCCGCGCCGCCGGAACAGGCCAAGCAACAGATAAGTGCATGACCGTTTCCAACCCTTCCGACGCCAACCGCGTCCTCGTTTTCGATACCAGCTTGCGTGACGGCGAGCAGGCCCCCGGCTTCTCGCTGGGCGTCAAGGACAAGCTGAAAATGGCCCACGCCCTGAAGGCGCTGGGTGTCGACATCATCGAGGCCGGTTTCGCCGCCTCCTCGCCCGGCGACGAAGAGGCCGTGCGCACCGTCGCCTCCGAAGTCGAAGGCGTCACTTTGTGCTCGCTGTCGCGCGGCCTGGAATCGGACCTCGATGCCGCCGCCCGTGCGCTCGAGCCCGCCAAGCGTTCGCGCGTCCATATCTTCCTGGCGACGTCGCCGATCCACCGCGCCGCCAAGCTGAAAAAGTCGCGCGACGAGGTCCTGGAGATCGGCGTGCGCAGCGTCGCCTATGCAGCGCAACTGTTCGACGAGGTCGAGTTCTCGCCGGAAGACGCCATCCGCACCGAGACCGACTTCCTGCACGAAATCTGCCGCGAAGTCGCCAAGGCCGGCGCCACCACGCTGAACATCCCGGACACGGTCGGTTATTCGACGCCCGACGAGATCTTCCGCATCTTCACCGACCTGCGCGCGCATCTGGCCGACATGCCGCACCTGGTCTATTCGGCGCACTGCCACAACGATCTGGGCCTGGCCGTCGCCAACTCGCTGGCCGCGCTGAAGGCCGGCGCCCGCCAGGTCGAAGGCACGATCAACGGCATCGGCGAACGCGCCGGCAACTGCTCGCTGGAAGAGCTGATCATGGCGATGCGCGTCCGCTCGGACCAGTATGGCCTGACGACCGGCGTCGACACGCGCCAGTTCACCCATGTCTCGCGCATGCTGGCCCGCGCCACCGGCTCGGTCATCGTCCGCAACAAGGCGATCGTCGGCAAGAACGCCTTCGCCCACGAATCGGGCATCCACCAGCACGGCATGCTGAACGACGCGCGCACCTATGAGATCATGCGCCCGGAAGACGTCGGCCTGGAAAAGTCGAACATGGTGCTGGGCAAGCATTCCGGCCGCCACGCCATCGCCAAGCAGGCCGCCGCCATGGGCTATACGCTGGGTGACAACGACCTCAACGACGTCTTTGCCGCCTTCAAGCGCCGCGCCGACGAGATCGGCGAGATCGACGAGTTCGAGCTGCGCGGCCTGCTCGACCGCAATGCGTCGCATGGCGATTCGGCGCGCATCAGTGCGGTGCGCACCCAGGTCGTGCGCGACCGCACCGACATCGCCATCGACCTGGTCCACGACGACCGCCGCATCCAGACGGTGCGCGGCGAAGGCAATAATGCCTTCGAGGCCGGGCTCGATGCCCTGGTCGGCGCCTATGGCCACAAGGCGCACGTCGTCGACTGCGAGGTTACGGAGGCCGGTTTCGACTTCGAAAACGGCGCCTTCGCCGAGATCAGCTTGAGCATCAACGGAGAGGTTCATCGGGGCCGTGGTCGCGGCCCCGACCCGGTATGGGCGGGGTTGCGCGCCATGTGCGATTCGTTCGAGAAATCCGTCTTTCTGGCGCTCGCCAAAGAGAGTAAGACGCTTTCACCGGAAACCATCCTTACCACTGAAAAAACATCATGAAAAAGCTCGCTGACAAAATCTGGTTCAATGGCTCCCTGGTCGCCTGGGAAGAGGCCAACATCCATGTGATGACCCACGCCCTGCACTACGGCACCTCGGCCTTCGAAGGCATCCGCGCCTATGACACGCCGCACGGCCCGGTCGGCTTCCGCCTGACCGACCACTTGAAGCGCCTCGAAGATTCGTGCCGCATCTACGGCATGAAAGTGCCTTTCGACCTGGCGCAACTGACGCAAGGCTGCAAGGACGTGCTGAAGGCCAATGGCCTGAAGGGCGCCTATTGGCGGCCGATCGTCTTCCTCGGCGAAAACGGCATGGGCGTGACGCCGAAGGGCGACAGCATCCGCGTCGACGTCGCCATCGCCGCCTTTGCCTGGGGCGCCTATCTTGGCGAAGAAGGCCTCTCCAAGGGCGTCGACGTCTGCGTCTCGTCGTGGCAGCGCGCCGCGCCCAACACGATCCCGAACGCAGCCAAGATGGGCGGCAACTATCTGTCGTCCTACCTGATCGGCAAGGAAGCGCGCGGCCGCGGCTATGTCGAGGGCATCGGTCTCGGCACCGACGGCCGCCTGTCGGAAGGGGCCGGTGAAAACCTGTTCCTGATGATGAACGGCAAGATCCACACCCCGCCGGTGGCGTCCTCGATCCTGGGCGGCATCACGCGCGATTCGATCATCAAGCTGGCCAAGGCCGACGGCATCGAAGTCATCGAACAGGCCCTGCCGCGCGAAATGCTGTACCTGGCCGACGAAATCTTCATGTGCGGCACGGCGGCGGAAATCACGCCGATCCGCAGCGTCGACGACATCCCCACCCGCGCCAATGGCCCGGGCAAGATCACCAAGCGGTTGCAGACCCTGTTCCACGGTCTGTTCAACGGCACGACGGAAGACCGCTTCGGTTGGCTTGAGCCGATCGATGCGACCGTTCCGGCGGAGTAGGTTTAAAACGATAACAGCCCTTCCCTTCTCCCTGCGCAAGCGGGGGAGAAGGATTAAACGCGAGCTATCCAATGCCCAAATCCTTGTTCGAAAAAGTCTGGGACGCCCATGTGGTCGAGCCCGAGGACATCACCAAGCCGGCCGTTCTGTATATCGACCTGCACCTGGTCCACGAAGTGACCAGCCCGCAGGCGTTTTCCGAGCTTGAGGCGCGCGGCCTGATGGTCCGCCGTCCGGACAAGACCTTTGCCACACTCGACCATTCGATTCCGACGCTGCGTCCCGACGCGGCCGGCAACCGCCCCTACGTCACCGAGCAAGCGAAAAAGCAAGTCGAAACGCTCGAAGCCAATGCGGCCAAGCACAAGATCCGCCTGTTCGGCTATGAGGCCGAAAACCGCGGCGTCGTCCACGTCATCGGGCCGGAAATGGGCCTGACCCAGCCGGGCTTTACCGTGGTCTGCGGCGACAGCCACACCTCGACCCACGGCGCCTTCGGCTGCATCGCGTTTGGCATCGGCACCTCGGAAGTCGGCCACGTCCTGGCCACCCAGTGCCTGGCCCAACGCAAGCCCAAGACCATGCGCATCACGGTGGACGGCAAGCTAGCCCCGGGCGTCACCGGTAAGGACGTCGCCCTGACCGTCATCAATACCTTGGGCTTCTCCGGCGGCACCGGCTACGCGCTGGAATATGCCGGCGACGCCATCCGCAATCTCGACATGGAAGGCCGCATGACGGTCTGCAACCTGTCGATCGAGGCCGGCGCGCGCTGCGGCATGATCGCGCCGGATGAGACCACCGTGAACTGGCTGCGCGGCCGCGAATATGTGCCGCAAGGCGCCGCCTTCGACGAAGCCGCCAAGGGCTGGCTGGCCCTGGCGTCCGACGAAGGTGCGGTCTTCGACAAGGAAATCCGCATCGATGGCAGCAAGATCGAGCCGATGGCCACCTGGGGCACCTCGCCCGACCAGGGCGCCGCCATCAGCGCCGGCGTGCCCGTCGCCGCCAACGAGGACGAAGCCCGCGCCCTGAAATATATGGGTTTCACCGGCGGTGAGGCGCGCGACAAGGAAAAGGTCGACGTCGTCTTTATCGGCTCGTGCACCAATGGCCGCATGACCGATCTGCGCGCCGCCGCCGACATCTTCCGCGGCCGCAAGGTCGCTGACGGCGTCCGCGCCCTTATCGTTCCCGGCTCGGAATGGGTGCGCATCGAGGCCGAAAAGGAAGGCCTCGACAAGGTCTTCACCGACGCCGGCGCCGAATGGCGCCTGCCGGGCTGTTCGATGTGCATCGCCATGAACGGCGATTTCGTCGCCCCGGGCCAGCTGGCCGTCTCGACGTCGAACCGTAATTTCGAAGGCCGTCAAGGTCCGGGCTCGCGCACGGTCCTGGCCTCGCCGGCCACCGCGGCGGCCTCGGCCATCGCCGGCCACGTCGCCGATCCGCGTCAATTCATGGAACTGGAAAGCGCCTAAGATGTCGAACCAAGAACCGATCAACACCTTTTCCTCGCGCATCCTGGTCCTGACCGAAGCCAATATCGACACCGACCAGATCATCCCGGCGCGCTTTTTGACGACAACGACCAAGGCCGGGCTCGGCAAGGTCGCCTTCAATGACTGGCGCTACACTGCCGACGGTTCGGAAAAGCCGCACATCCTCAACCAGATCGACGCCAACGAGCATCGCATCCTGGTCGGCGGCAATAATTTCGGCTGCGGCTCGTCGCGCGAACACGCGCCGTGGGCGCTGATGGACTACGGCTTCAAGGCCGTTATCTCGACCGAAATCGCCGACATCTTCCGCTCCAATTCGCTGAAGAACGGCCTCCTGCCGATCGTCGTCGACAAGGCGACGCATGACAAGCTGCTGGCCAATCCGCAACAGCGCGTCAGCATCGACCTGGAAAAGAATGCCCTGACCCTGGAAGACGGCACGGTCTTCACCTTCCACATCGAGGCCTTCGCCCGCCAGTGCCTGCTGGAAGGCGTCGACGCCATGGGCTGGCTGCTCAAGCGCCTGCCGGAAATCGAACAGTTCGAAACCAACAAAGAAAAGGCCGCCTAATTTGCTTGCCTGACGGCACGCAAATTCATTTTTCTTGACGCGCTTTTTAATCCAAAAAGTGCGTTACACTTTTTGGAAAGCGCTTATATGGCAACGTTTAATATCACTGTGCTCCCCGGTGACGGTATCGGTCCCGAAGTCGCCGCCGCCGGCGTCCAGGCGCTAAAGACACTGGGCGAGGTCTACGGCCACACCTTCAACTTCGACGAAAAGCGCATCGGCGGCATCGCCATCGATACCGACGCCAATCCGTATCCGGACGACACCAATGCCTCGTGCCTGGCGGCCGATGCCGTGCTGCTGGGCGCCGTCGGCGGCCCCAAGTGGGACCTCGGCAAGATGCGCCCGGAACAAGGCCTGCTGGCCGTGCGCAAGGCCATGGGCCTGTTCGCCAACCTGCGCCCGATGGAAGTCACCGCCTCGCAAGTCCACCGCTCGCCGCTCAAGGCCGAAGTGGTCGAGGGCGCCGACATGCTGATCGTCCGTGAACTGACGGGCGGCCTCTATTTCGGCAAGCAGACGCGCACCGAAGACCGCGCGTCCGACGAATGCGTCTATACGGTCGGCGAAGTCGAACGCGTCGCCCGCGTCGCGTTTGAGGCCGCCCGCAAGCGCCGCAACAAGGTGACGAGCGTCGACAAGGCCAATGTCATCGAGACCTCCCGCCTGTGGCGCGAAACGGTGATTAAGCTGCACAAGGCCGAATATTCCGACGTCGAGCTCGAGCACAACCTGGTCGACTCGATGGCCATGCACCTGGTCACGCGCCCCAAGTCGTTCGACGTCGTCGTCACCGAGAACATGTTCGGCGATATCCTGTCCGACCTGGCCTCCGTCCTGCCGGGCTCGATCGGCCTGTTGGGCTCGGCGTCGCTGGGCGCAACCGGCAAGGGTTTGTACGAGCCGATCCACGGCTCGGCGCCGGATATCGCAGGCTTAGACCTGGCCAATCCGATCGGCACCCTGAAGTCGGTGGCCATGCTGCTGCGCTTCTCGCTGAACTTGACGAATGAAGCCGATGCACTCGACGCGGCGATCGGCGTGATCGTCGAAAAGGGCCTGCTGACGCGCGATCTCGGCGGCACGCTGGCCGGCTCGGAGGTCACCAAGGCCATTGTCGACCAGATCCGCGCCGCGGCCTCGGTCGCCGCCTAAACGGCTTTAAGCAAGACTTGAGAGGACGGAGCACCGCAAGGTCTCCGTCTTTTTTTGATCATCAGATGACACCCGCGTATCGATCCGTTAGCATTCGGGGGATGAATGGGGGGATATCATGAAACTGACGACCATCGCACTGGCGCTCAATCTCGTCCTTGGCAGCGCCGCTCTGGCGCAGACCAACGCGCCCCCTAAACCACGCACGATCAGTTTGCCCCATTCGTTGAAGCCCGCGGGCACACCTGAGGTTACAATTGGCCCCGTCGCGAAAGGGCAAGTTTTTTATCGCCGCAAACTGACCTATGCGCGCATGGGTGTGCTCACGACGACGCTTCACCTGACGGGCCAGGGCGGCGACGTGACGCTGGCAGCCGGTACGGCCATGTTCGGCATCGTGTCTGCCGGCCCCGTCACCTGGTGCACCTTCCCGCAAAAGGACGTTCGTCAGGTGTGCCTGCTGCACCGCTCTGGCGCGTCAATCTGGGCGGAGCAAAGCGGCGACGTCACTTTCCTCGGCATGGCGGCGGCGCCTATCAAACCGGATGCCGCACCGGAAGCGCAGGTCGACGAAACCCAACCGGTCCCGCCGGCGGATTTCGTCGTCGAATATGGCTTGGGCGATCCGAGCGAGGTCGACAAGCCGATTCCGCTTCAAAACGGCCAGGGCTATATCCAGACCTTTGGTCCGAAGGCAGGGATGGTGGTCACCATTCGCTACACGGTCAATGGCGTACAGCTTCCCTCCGGATACACGGAATACTATACGCCAAGCGACGTTACTTTGGATGGTGCGAAGTTGAGCTACGATCCGCAGGCCAAGACGTTCTCTGTATCGACGCAGTAGAAACGACAGCTCTAGCCGAAGAACACAAAACCGTAGACCGCCAAGACGGCAACGCCGATCAACACGAGGCAGGTCACGCGCAAAAGGCGGCTGGTGCGCTTGCTGCCGGAATATTCGGCCTTGCTGAACGGCGTGCCGTTCCAGCCCTTGACGCGGCGCTTGTAATCCACGCGATTGGCGACGAGGAACAGCACAAGCATCGCCAGCAGGCACAAGGCGATGATCGCCACGAATATCATCTTCATCCGGGGTGCCCCAATCTCTCCAGCCGCGTGGGATCCAGTTCGTCGATCTCCAACGTCTTCAGCCGCGCCGTCTCGCCACCTATCAGGATGATCCTGGATTTAGGCACGTCCAGCGCCTTAGCCATTAAGGCGATCAAGGCTGTATTGGCTTTCCCGTCGATCGGCGCGGCGCGCACGCGCACCTTGAGCACCGGCCTGCCCCTGTCGTCGGCGTCCCAGCCGTCGATGCCGTCGCTTGAAGCGCGTGGCGTCAAACGGACGGCCAAGCGCATATCAGCCGATGAGCTGTTGCAAGGCTTCCATGGCCCTGGGCAACAGGGCCGTGCGCACGGCGCCGATGATCAGGCCGGCCAGGAACGGGCTGAGGTCGAGGCCGCCCATGTTCGGCAATATGCGGCGGAAGGGTTCGAGGATCGGATTGACGATCACTTCGCAGGCCCTCCAGATCTGGTAGATCGCCGGATTGCGCGTGTTGAGAATATTGAAGCCGATCAGCCAACTCATAACGACATAGGCGATGATGGCGAACAGCATGAAGCCGAGAATGCCATCCAGGATGATATAGATAAATTGAGTCATAAAACGACCTTTGGAGCGGCCGGCACCCGGCAACGCGTTGCGCTGTGAATATCAGAGATTCCTCAGCCTCGGCAAGCCAATGTACGCTTGACATGACGGTGGGTTGGCTTAAAAGGTGCGCCTCCGGATCGGAATGGGGCTATAGCTCAGTTGGTAGAGCGCCTCGTTCGCAATGAGGAGGCCAGCGGTTCGAATCCGCTTAGCTCCACCATTCCGACCGTTGATTGTCCTCAAAACATCCTGGCTTGCAGCAAGGCCGATATTCTCGGCTAGCGGCTGTTCGCCGCGCACGCATGAGCGCCGCTCTGGGCCGCCTTGTCGCAGGCAGCGTGATCGTGATGAAATACACCGACGCCATAGGCGATCGTCAGCCATACGATCAGCGAAAAGCCGGACACCAGAAAGAGGCCCGTCAAGGATCGCAACCTGAATTGTGGAACGCGATTTGGCATCACTGACCCTGCGATATCTTTGACAATCCCGAACGGAAGGCCGCCGCGCCTCTCGGGTTATCTGGTCCGTATATGCCACCTTATCTTAAGCTTGAGTGATTGTCGCGGCGTTTTCACGCACCGCTTTGCAAGTGTTTTGAAAGAATCCGGCCTGGAGCGGGCCGTTTTTAGAAGGAGCTTTAGCGCGACTTTGCCAGGCTGCGCAGGCCGGTGATGTCGCTCATGAACAGTTCGCGATCGAGCAGCAATTGCCCGGCGAAGTAGACGAAGACGAAGGCCAGGCCGCTCAGCACCATGATCAGGGGGTTGGGCGCCGTATGCAGGGCCAGATAGACAAGCCCCGATCCGACGACCGAAAAGAACAGGGGCCAGCGCAGGTAACGCATGAACTGCTTGGCGGAATGGCCGATGACGTCGCGGGTGAACAGGATCAGTCCCCCGCCCTGCGCCGCCAGCACCAGGCCCAAGCCCAGGCAGGTCATGTTCAGGCCCAGCCACGGCGCGGCCAGCACCACCGCCAGGCGTCCGATCGACTGAAAGACCGCGCCCCAGACCGGCACGCGGCTATAGCCCCTGGCATAGAGGATGGCCGAGGTCAGGCTGCCCAGCACGCTGAACGGCGTAAAGGCACAGAGGATGGCCAGAGGCCAGGCGGCGCCGGCCCATTTCTGGCCCAGCAGGTGCGGCAGCACCGTCGTCGCGGCGGCGGCGGTAATGCCGCACACCGGGAACAGGACCAGGCCCAAAAGGCGCGACAGGCGCATCAGGGCGGCCCGGATACCGGCCTCTTCGCCATGCAGGCTGGCATAGTAAAGATTGGCCCAGATCGAATTGCTGGCCGATTCGCAAAGGAAGCGCGACACCTGGTTGGCGAAGCCGAAGCTGCCGAGCGCGACGGCGCCCAGCACGCGCGACACCTGGGTGTTTTCGATGATACGGCCGCCGAAGTCGATCAGGCGGGTGACGGTGATGGCGCCGCCCATCTGGACGTGGGTCTTCAACCCTTCGACGTCGAAGTGGAAGCGCGGCACGTAGAATTCGGCGATGTTGAGCACCACGGTGCGGAAGAAATAGGCCGAAATATATTGCACCACCATCGCCCACACGCCGTAGCCGTGCAGGGCGCAGTAGACGCCGAGCCCGGCGCCCAGGATATTGCCCAGCATGTCGGCGACCGGTCCGAAGGCCAGCCGGCCCTTGCGCGTCAGGCGCGCCGTCGGCAGGACCGACGAGGCCACCATCAGGAAGATGACCGACAACGCCATCATGACGGCCGGCAAGCGCGGTTGATGGGCGAAGGCGGCGATGACGAAGCCCAGGCCGCTGACGCCGATCGTCAGCACCACGCCCATGATCTGCAGCGCCCAAAAGGCGCTCGACCAGATGCTGTGCTTGTCGACCGGCTCACGCGCCAGGCTGTTGCCGAGACCGGCGTCGGCCAGTTGGAAGACGAAGGACATGATCGGCACGGTCAGCGCGTAGAGGCCCATTTCGGAGGGGCCGAGCAATCGCGCCATCAACGGGATCATGACCAGCTGGATGCACACCTTGACGATGTTGGCGATCCAGCCCACGGCCACATTGGTCGCCATCTTGCGCGCGTCGGTCATTCAGGGTCCTTAAAAAATCAGAGGGTCAGGATGCGTTGCGGATCGACCTGGCCGCGCAGGGAATCGCCCAGCGCCATCAGGTTGCCGCGAAAGCGTCCGCGGCGGTCGACCCACGGCTCGGGCGAAAACTGGCGCACCAGGTTGGCCGCGACGTTCTGCGCAATGCGCGTCGAGCCAACGGGCAAGGTGACGCTGCCCTTCTTCATCATGTAGACGATGTTGATGACCTGGGCATAGCCGAGGCGCTTGCCGGGCGTGCGGCCGGATTTGGAGCCCATGTGCACGCCGCGCAGCCGGTCGGCATGCAGGATCTGGCCGAACGGCGCGATACGGCGCGAAAAATCGACATCCTCCCACCAGCCGTAGAGCGGCAGGGTCTCGTCGAAGAAGATATCGTTCTCGACGATGATGTCGCGACGCACCGCCATGTTGCAGCCATAGCCGTTGTGCACCGGCCGCAAGGCTTCCCGAGGCAGGTCTCCGGCCGTCTCGACAATGTAGACGGCTTCCTCGAAAGCGATGCCCTCGGTCGTCGCCCCGTCGGCCATGACCTCGCCGGTGGCGATGGCAAGGCTCGCATTGCGCTGGAACAGGCCTTCCAATTCAGCCAGGTAGGTGTTTTCCGGCACGAAATCATCGTCGAAAAACACGATGATATCGGCGGCCGTGGCAGCGCGGACAATGACATTGCGTTGCGTCGTCAGCCCGCGGCCGCCGCGCACGATATGCACGGGAACGTCGAGCCCCTGCCCCACCTCGGGATCGAAATCGTTGTCGCTGGCCGGGCAAATGTAGATGGCGTCAGCCGGGCGCGTCTGGTTGCCGAGATAGGCGACCGTTTCGTTCAGGCCGTCACGGCGGCCGGCGGTGGCGATGGCGATGGCGATGTTCAGCGTCATGATCGCGCTCCCTTAAAGGACTTCTGCCTTGGCCGAGGCCAAGGCGGGGGTGACCGGCACGGGCCGGTTCTTGCCGGCCAAAGCACGGGCATAGACGTCGCGCGTCTCACGTTCGACGCGGGTAATGTCGAAATGGGCGACCCCGTCGAGGGACGCCGCCTTGGACGCGGCAAGCCGGGCGGGATCGTCGAGCAGTTGCAACATTGCCTCGGCCATGGCCGCACCATCGGCCGGCGGCACGGTCAGGCCGGCGCCGCCGATCTTCAGCATTTCGGGAATGCCGTCGACGTGGGTGGCGACGATGGCGCAACCGGCTTCGCGCGCTTCGGGGATAACCAGCGGACAGGGATCCTGCAACGAGGCCAGGGCGAAGATGTCGCTTTCGCGCAGATAGGCTTCGGGGTCGCGCAGCTGGCCCAGGAAATGGACGCGGTCGCCGTGAGGGAGGGCCTGCGCCTGGGCCTGGTAGATCTTTTCGCTGGGCCCCTCGCCGATGATGTAGAGATGCGCGTCGGGATGCTTTTCAGACACGATATCAAAGGCTTCGATCAGGTGCCTGACACCCTTGCGGTCATGCAGGCCGCACAAGGTGGTAATCGACGGCCGCTGCAGGCCGACGGGGGCGCGCGAAGCGCCCTGGCGCCGGGCGACGCCGCGCGTGCCGTTCATCACGGTGTTGAGCTTGTTCGCCTTGACGCCGCGCGTGCCCATCTGGTCGGACACGGCCTGGCTGACGCCGATGACCTGGTCGCCCAGGCCCATCAGGATCGAGTGGCTGTCAAATGCGTTGTGCACCGTGGTGACCAGAGGCACGCCGGTCATCGTCCCGGCGACGCGGCCGAGGATGGCGCCGGTCATCATGTGGGCGTGCAGGATGTCGGGCTTTTGGGCCTTGATATGGCCCAGCAGCTTGCTCACCGAGCCGACCAGGGCCGGCAAGCGGCGATGGTTCTGCGGCAAGAGGATGTGACCGACGCCGTTGCGTTCCAACAAGTCGACGAAATCGCCGCCTTCGCTGAGCAGGAAGGGCTTGTGGCCGGCCGCCGCCTGGGCGCAGGCCAGGTCGACAGCGGCATGCACATTGCCGTTGCCGAAGCGGCAATGATTGACGAGATGGAAAATCCGCATGGCGAGCCTCATCCTTGAACTAAAACGGCGGGCGACAGGACAGGCGCCGCCTCGGGAAGCGCCCCAGCCCGCAAACGCTCGCGCGACGACAGGCTGACGCCGACGATGACGCCGAACAACGCCGCCGTGAGAAGCCCGTAGTCGGGCACGGTGCCGACGAAGAACAGGCCGGTGAAAATGACGATAAGCGCCAGCTTGGCGCCGCGCACCAGCTCCGACGCCTGGCCTTGGGCGCCATGGACGCCGGCGATACCGACGCGCAGCAGGAACAGCGCGAACAGGGCAAAGCCGAAGACGCCGGTGCTGGCCAGGATATTGATGAAGAAGTTCGAGGTCCGCACCGAACCGACGCCGACGCCGATGCCGCCGGACGCCAGGAAGGCCTGCCAGGCCTGGCGGCTCCACGCCGAACGCTCGATATAGGAATCGGACTCGGTCTTCTTGAAGACGGCGGAGTCGACGATGCGGACGATGAAGTCGCGCTGCGCCTCGAAGATCATCAGGTAAAGACCGGCCAGCAGGACCAGGGTCGCCACGACCGCGACCTCGTTGAAGGCCTGGCGCTTGTCGGCCGAACGTTCGAGGATCAACCGCGAAGCCAGGTCGGCGCACAACAGGGCGAAGGTCACGACCAGGGCCAGCATGCCGGCCGACGAGGTCGACAAGGCGGCAAAGGCCAGGCAGGCGATGCCCAGGCCCAGAGCCCACGGCTTGAGCGACGCGTCATAGGCGTTGCGGCAGAACAAAAGGATGGCGCCGAACGATACGGCCAGCGCGCCGAACGACGAGGCTTCCGGCATCAGTCCGACAACGCGGGTCACGCCCATGACCTCGACCCCGTTGAGGAAGGTGTAGGAGGCCGTGCGAAACAGGTCCAGGACCTTGGCCAGGCCGATATGGGGACCGAACATGTCCGCCAGGCCGGTGACGATGACGGCGCCCGCGCCCCACAAGGCGGCGCGCAGGAAGATCTCGGGAAACCGGGGCGTGCGCGCCATGATGTAGAAGCCGATGGCGACGGAGCAGGAAATGATCTGGTAGACCGACTGGTTGAGATTGGCGCTGGTCGGTTGCAGGTGCGCCGGGAACGAGGTGATGCCGACGGCCATCGGATAGACCAGGATGTTCGATCCCATGACGCGCGGCACGACCATCGCCCAGACCACGGCCAGCACCATGAAGATCACCAGCAGGCCCATGGCGCTGAGCCGCGTGGCGCGGGCGACCTCGTTGACCGCCGCCGGACGCGTGAAGACCTTGACCATCAGCAGCAGGAAGGCGATCGACGCCGCCAGCACGGTCGTCCCGCCCGGCACCACCGAAAACGAGCCGAAGGATAAAAGCGCAAAAGCCAGGTACAGGAGCGCATTATCCCGCCGCAGAAAGCAGACGGCGATCAAGGCCAGGGTCAATAGGGTCGCGACGTTCACGGGTTGGTCCCTCTTTGATATCCCCCTTGGGCATATCTATGGGCAGTCAGGCACGCCGGCTTTATGGGTATTAAGATACCTACAAACACCAGCCTTTCGCAGGGCTGGAGCCGGCGCTTTTGGTCTGGCGAGGCGATACGAATACAGAGTCTGTTATGCAGGTGCGAAAATAAGTTTTCGATAGGCTATTAACCGGTTCATGCGGAATCGTAAAAATTTAAGCCATTGATTTCGCTTGTATATCATATAGAATTCAGCCCACCTTATCCTTATTGGTTAATATGGATCACAGTGTTGCCGCACTCTGTTTTGTTGCGCTGCAATCTCTAGTGAAAAAATGCGGAGATCTCCATGCCCAGAGCACGCACCCGGCGAAAGACCAAGTTCGCTGGACAGACGCGCCGGACCCTGTTGCTGGCGGCCGGCGGCCTGGCCGCGGTCGGCGTTGGTGCGGCGATGGCCCGGCGCTCGGGGCCGCCGCTGGATCTCAGCCGTTTCACCCTGGTTTTCGAGGACACTTTCCGGACGCTGGACGTCACGGCGCGCGGGCCGGGCTCCAAATGGATCGCCCATACGCCGTGGAACGGCGACTTTGGCGACGCGACCTTTACCGATCCACAGCCGGGCTTTCCCTTCGCGGCGACACCGAATGGCTTGACGATCGAGGCGCGCAAGGGCGCCGACGGCCATTGGCAATCCGGGCTGCTGGCCAGCGTCGACCCGGACGGCCACGGCTTCACCCTGGCCTACGGCTACTTCGAGATGCGTGCCAAGCTGCCGGATGCCCCCGGGGTCTGGCCGGCCTTCTGGCTCGACAGCTTCATCCCCAAGGGCTCGAGCGATCCCAGCATCGAAATCGATGTGCTGGAATATTACGGCAAGTTCCCGGACGGCTTTCAGTCCAGCGTGCATATCTGGCCGCACGATGGCGCCCAGCCGCACGTCACGACCCAGACCATCCATGTGCCCGGCCATTCGCTGTGCGAGGGTTTTCACACCTATGGCACCAGCGTCGGCAAGGACTGGATCATCATCTATCTCGACGGCCAGGAGCAATGGCGAACGCCCACGCCGGAGTCGCACAAGCACGGCCTGATGATCCTGCTGAACCTGGCGCTGGGCGGCGGCTGGCCGATCGATGAAACGCCCTCACCGAGCGTGCTCCAGGTGGATTATGTCCGCGCCTATGCGTGGAAATAAGCCCTGAGCCTCTCCCCCCCTGCGCAGCGGGGGAGGAGAGGCAAAATCTCAACTCCACTTCGGACTTGAAAACGGCAGGCGCTTGCGCAGCCAGGCCCGCACCGGCTTGTCGTAGATGATGTAGGTCAGTGCCGCCAGGCCCAGGGATACGACGATACAGCCCAATCCCAGCCACGCCGTCTGGTCTTCGTCCAAAGCCAGCTTCTTGCCGAGATTGGCCATGACGACGACAATCGGAAAATGCAGGGCATAGAGCGGGTAGGACAAGGTGCCGGCCCACGCCGCCACCCGGTCGAAGGGCGCGATGCCGCGGGCGGTCGCCGCCAGCCACACCAGGAACGGGATCACCGCGATCGACGCGACCAGGTCATAGAGGCCGCCGGCCGGAATCGGATTGACCAGGACCAGGCCGATCAGCGGAATGGCGATATAGCCCCAGGCATTGCGTTGCGGGGTAAAGGTGGGCAGGCGCCGCAGGAAGATGCCCATCAGGAACGGGTAGACGACGCGGCCGAAGCCCGGGCCGAAATCGCCGAGCCGAAAGCCGATATCCATGCCCTGCTTGCTGGTCGCCAGGTAAAGCACCGCCGACCCCGCCACCACCAGGGCGGCGATCATCCGCCAGCCGGTCAAGAAACGCGCGACGACCGCGTAGCCGATGCACAGGATGACCTCGTAGGACAAAGACCAGAAGGCGATGTTGACCGGGAAATCGTAGGGCTTGAACCGGGCCAGGGCGTCGGTCGGCAGCAGCACGGCCCCCGCGGCGATCGCCTCGATGGCGGCCAGCTTGGGCACGCCGGGCGTCACCAGGCAAAAGCCGATGACGCTGACCGCGCCGAAGGCGACGCCGGCCAGGATCAGGGGATAAAGCCGCAGAAACCGGTGCAGGGCGAAGTCGCGCAGCGTCATGCCTGCCTTCAGCTTGTCGTCGAAGGCGTGCGCCATGACGAAGCCGCTCATCACGAAGAAACAGTCGACCGCCAGGTAGCCGTGCGGCACGACCCAGGCCTGCGCCCAGCTCACCGTGAAGAAGATCACGACGTGATAGTTGAGGACGAGATAGGCGGCCAGGCCGCGCATGCCGTCCAGCGCGGTCAGGTAGGCGACCCCGCGGGCGCGCGGCTCGCTGTCCGCCGCCTTGGGCGCGGTGTTGAGCGCAAGAGGAACCGTCGGGGTCAAAGGAGGCTCCTTCGCTGGAAATGAGCGGATCCCGGCCGCCATTCTGCGGCCTTCGGCTGTGCGCGCGTCACGTCTGGTAATAGGTCTTGTAGCTGTTGAAGTAGTACTCGGTGTCGCCGTATCCGTAGCGGGTCTGCGCCGTCATATCGACCTGGGTCAGGGCGGCGCCGGCGAAGTTGACGCCGGCCTCCTTCAGCAGGTCGGTCGCGCGCTGCGCGGCCTTGAGCGGGGTATGGCGCCAGCGCACCAGCAGGGCGACCGCATCGGCCTTTTGCGCCAGCACCCGGGTTTCCGCCACCGGCAGGACCGGCGCCGTGTCGAGCAGGATGATGTCGTAACGCTTGCGCAGATCACCGAGCAGCCGATCGACAGCGGCCATGTCGAACAGGTCCTGCTCGTCGCTGCCGCTCGGCGCCAACGGCAGGATGTGCAACCCGGCCGGGCCGTCGGTGATGATGGCGTCGCTCAAGGCCGCCTTGCCGCTCAGCACTTCGCGCAGGCCTTTTTCCGGGCGCAGGCCGAAGGCGTCGCTGACCCCTTGGCGCCGCAGGTCGCAGTCGACGAGAATGATCTTGCTGCCGGTGGCGGCCATGGAGACGGCCAGGCACGCCGAGGTCGTCGTCTTGCCTTCGCCGGGCAGGGCCGAGGTGATGGCGACGACCTTGGCCTTGTTCGCGCTGCCGGTATGGAACAGCGAGACCCTGAGGTTGCGGAAGCTTTCGGAGAACGACGACAGCCGCTTTTGCGCCAGATATTCGTGCGGCTTGAGCGTGACCTTCTCGCCATTGGTCGTGGAGGCGAGTTGCGGGATACTGGTCAGGTAGGTGACTTCGAGCTTCTGCTCGACGTCGTTGCCCACCGTCAGGCCGGAATCGAAGGCGCGGCGCACGGCGACACCGCCCCCCCCGGTCAGGCAGCCCGCCGCCAGGGCGACCAGGATGGCCAGGGCCAGTTTCGGTGACGAGGGCTTCAGCGGAATCGGACCGTCGACGACAACGCGGGCGTCCGACGTTTCGGCGCCGGAATTGGCCGCGGTCTGCTTCAAGCGGTCGAGATAGGATTCGTAAAGCGCGCGCACCGAGTCGGCGTTGAGTTGCAGCTCCTGTAGCTGGACGTCGGCCTTGGAGTTCGACGCCAACTGGCCTTGGGCGGCGCCCACGCTGGCCGCCAATGAGCCGGCGCGTTGCTGGGTGATCTTGTTCTGGGCGCTGAGGTTGGAGACGATGCGGTGGATTTCGTCATCGATCTGGCTGTTGGTGTCCTTCAGCTGCTGCTTGGCCTTGATGACGTCGGGGTGCAGCGGGCCGTACTTCGTTTCCATATCGGCCAGCCGGCTCGATTCCTGCGCCGCCTGGGCGCGCAGGTTGGAGATGGTGGTCGAATTCAGCGTCTCGCCGACATCGTCGCCGTGCGATCCGGTGGCCATCTGGTCGCGCACGGTCGCCAGGCGCGCCTGGCTTTCCGCGGCGTCGGTGCGGGCCGTCGCCAATTGGCGGTTGAGATCGGAAATCTCCTGCTCGGTCAAGGTGGCGCCGTCGGCGCTCAGCAGGTTATGAGCGATCTTGTATTGGGCCACGGCGCGCTGCGCCTGGTCGACCTGGGCGCGCAGGCCGTCGATGCGCGCCGACAGGAACCCCGCCTGCTTCTGGTTGGCGGCTTCCGATGTGGCGAACTTCTGCTCGATATATTGTTGCGCCCAGGTATTGGAGATCAAGGCCGCCTTTTCGCGGTCCATCGAGGTGAAGCTGATCTCGATGACGCGGGTCAGCCCGACGCGGTTGACACCGAGCCGGCCCTCCAGCGCATCGACGATGTTCTGGCGCTCGATCTTGGCGGCGACCTGGGCGGGCGTGCCGGCGGTCTTGCCGCGCAGGAAGTGCTCGCGCACCGCCTTGAAGGTGACGAGGTCCTTGAGGCCCCCCAGCATGGACGGCGGTTGCCGCGCCACGTTGAATTCCGGATCGTTCTGCAGGTTCAGCTGGGTGATGACGCGTTCGGCGATCGTGCGCGACTTGACCAGTTCGACCTCGGATTCAACCGCGGTCTGGTCGGGCTGTTGATCCGGCACCTGCGCCTGCTGGCCCGGCAAGGGCTGGTTCGTGTCCTGGCTGATCAGGACCTGCGAGGTCGAGGTGTATTTCGGCGTCTGCAGCACGGAGACGGCCAGCACGAAGACGAAGACCGCGCCGAAGATCACCAGGAACAGCCGGGAATATCGCCGCAGTTCCGAGATCACCTCCTGGATGTCGAAGCTGGGCGCGGCAGGGGTTTCAAACGCGGCCGCCGGCTTGAACGTCATCGCCTTGGTCATGATAGGCCCTCGAAAAAAGAAATGAAGTTCATGGAAATCACGACACGACGGTCGCGGCGCGCAACGGCATGACCGAAACCACCGGCGCCGCCTCAGTGAACGGCCGCGCCAACAGCTCGCGCCGTGTCGCCGCCTTGGCACGATGGGCGGCGACCGTGTGGTCGAGGAAGGTTTTCAATTTCAGGCGAAAAGCGTGGCGGTCGAAACCCTGGGCAAAGGCGCGCAGGGCCTGCGGATCGAAGTCCGCATGCGATCGCTCCATGCGCAGCACCGCCATCGACAGGGCTTGCGATGTCTGTTCCTCGAACAGAAAGCCGGTCTTGCCGTCGATGACGGTCTCCAACGCCCCGCCCCGCCCATAGGCGATGACCGGGCGGCCGCTGGCCAGCGCTTCAAGCGGGACGATCCCGAAATCCTCGAGCCCCGGAAACACCAGGGCGCGGCATTGCGACAACAACCGTGTCAGGGTGGCATCGTCAACGGCGCCCAGGAATTCGACGTTCGATCCGGCCGCCTTGCGCAGGGCCGGCGTGACGCCGGAGCCGGCGACGACCAGGCGCTTGCCCAGGCGGCTGAAGGCCTCGACCGCGATCTCGATCTTCTTGTAGGGCGTGATCTGGCCGAAGCAGAGATAGAAGTCGGAAACCTCGTCCGAGATGGCGAAGCGTGCCGTATCGACGGGCGGATTGATGACCGTCGCCTCGCGGCGATAGTACTTGGCGATCCGGTCGGCGACGAAGTGCGAATTGGCGATGAAGTGATCGACGCGGGCCGCCGTCGTAACGTCCCAGGTACGCAGCCATGGCGCCGTCAGGGTCATGGCCAGCCGTGCCAGCATGCCGGCGCCTGCGTGGTATTGCGGATAGAGGTCCCAGACATAACGCATCGGCGAATGGCAGTAGCAGACGTGCAGCGCGTCCGGCGCCGGCACGATGCCCTTGGCCGGGCCGGCTTCCGAGGAAATGACCAGGTCGTAGCCGGTCAAGTCGAACGATTCCAGCGCCAGGGGCATCAGCGGCAGGAGCTTCTGATAGGACTTAACGCCCCCCATCTTCTGCAGGAAGGAGGTGGTGATCTTGTGCTTGCGCAGGGCCGGGCTGAGCTTGTCCGGGTCGGCGACCAGGGTGAAGATGTCGGCGTCGGGATAGAGGGCGCACAATTCTTCGAGCACCTTTTCGCCGCCACGCATGCCGACAAGCCAGTAGTGGACGATCGCGACCTTCATTGCAGGTTCTCTTTCTTGGCAAGGGGGGCGTCGTTCAGCGCCGACAGCGTGTCGAGCAGCGCGCCGGCCGCATTGGCCCAGTTGAAGGGTTGCGCCTGTGTCCGGCCGGCCTCGACCAGTTCAGCGCGCTTTTGCGGATCCTCGACCAATTGCCTCACGGCCCGGCCCCACGCGGCCGCGTCATGCGGATCGGCATAGAGGACGGCGTCGCCGCACACTTCGGGCAAGGCCCCGCAAGGCGCGGCGATCGCCGGACAGCCCAGCGTCATGGCTTCCAGCACCGGCAGGCCGAAGCCTTCGGTGGTCGACGGGCAGACATAACAAAGCGCCTGTTCGAGCAGGCTGCGCAATTGCGCGTCGCTGACCCGGCCGAGCAGGACGACATTTTCCGGCAAGCGTCCGTACGCCGCTTCGAAGTCGGCGCGATCGACATGGCCGAACAGGGCCAGGCGGACATCGCCGCACGCTTGTTGCCCCCAGGCTTTCAGCAGGACGGCGGTATTCTTGTGCGGTTGCAAACTGGCCAGGCCGAGCGCGTAACGTCCCCGCGTCAGGCCGGCGCCGGCAACGATGGCGTCGTCACGACCGAAGTCGAGGACGTGGTCGACACCGTTATAGATGACCTTGATCTTGCTGGCCGGCGCGATCCCGCATGAGGCCAGTTGCCGCTTGGAATATTCCGAAACCGTCAGGATCAGGCGATGCCGCTTGCCCAGCAGGGGCTGCATGAAGCGATACCACAGCCGAAACGGCGCTGAATAGGATTGCGGCGTCGTATAGACCTGGGCGTCGTGGACCATGGTCACCGCCTGGCGCATGGCGACGGGCCCAACATTGCACAGGCTGAGGCTGAGGCCGCCGCGCGATTGCCAGGGCAGCGTAATTTGCTCCCAGAGAATGGACGGCAGCCCGCCGAAGCGCGTCGACCGGATATGATCGAGCGCCAGGCCGCGGTTGGCCGCGGCCGGCTCGAGCAGTTCGAAGGTCTCGCCGTAATGCCCCGGATCCAGCGCAATGGCGCGGTCCATGGCCCGGATCAGTTGCTCACCGACGCGCTGCACGCCCGTGCGGGGCGAAGACAGAAAACGGCCGTTGATATAGATCCGGTTGACCATGGGACTGGGTTTCATCAGTAGCTGCCGCGACGCAGCAGGACGGCGGGAATCGTCAGGCAGAGAATGCCGGCATAGAGCTTGACCGAAAGCTTGCGGGTGAACAGGCGGTCCAGCGCGACGCGGCGATTATAGCTGACGTCGTTGCGGCCCATGACCTGCCACAGGCCGGTAATGCCCGGCACCTGGCGGCAGTAGTGGCGCATCGAACGGCCGTACTTGACGACCTCGGCTTCGACGATCGGCCGCGGACCGACCAGGCTCATATCGCCCCACAGGACGTTGAACAACTGCGGCAGTTCATCCAGGCTGGTCTTGCGCATGAAGCCGCCCAGCGCCGTGATGCGCGGATCGTTACGCAGCTTGTGGTCGGCGTCCCATTCGGCGCGCGCCACGGGATCCCTTTCCAGCAACTCGGCCAGCAGTTCGCCGGCATTGGTCCGCATGCTGCGGAACTTCAGGCATTTGAACATCCGCATGTCCTTGCCGATCCGCGACTGGGCGAACAGGATCGGGCCGCCGTCCTGGATCTTGACCAGAACCGCGATGGCCAGCAGGCCCGGCAGCAGGAACAGGATCGCCGCCAGGCTGATGACGATATCGGCCAGCCGGATCAGGATTTCGCCGGCCGTGATCCGGGCAGCGGGGGATGTCCCTTCGGAAACAGCCCTTTCGGGCAATGAAGGGGAAACATATTGTGGCTGTACGCTGGGGGCACGGGCAAGTCTGGCCTCAAACGGCATCGTGCACTCTCCTTGGCGGAAGTGGCTGGGGTGAGCGGTCGTGTCGGGGGTAGGAGAACTTCTTTCGCACCCGCACAATGATTAACGAGGTGTAAAGATTCCATTAGGGAAGACCCCAAAAAAATAAGGGGAACTTTTCCATGGCCCGGAAGGGGCGCTTACTGCTTGAGTAACAAAGGAATTTTCGGACCATGCGCGATAGGAACCTATCGGGAGACCGTGCACGAGTGCACATAAAGCAAAGTATTAAGGTTTGATTATTTTCGCGACGCACCATTTCTGATGCAAGTTTCATGTCGTTGGCCCTGCGGCGCCAAGCACTGGCCGGTCCGAGGTGAAAAAGAGAGCGCCCGCAGCCGAAAATAGAGCCGCCGCCATTTTTTGACCGATCTTGGTTATTATTAATCAAGTGTAGAAGAACTGCGCGGAGATTAGGCCCTTCGGTCGTGTCTATACGGCCACGGTGCCCGTCTTTTTCAATAAAAATGTAGAGTTCCCATGAGTAAAGCGTACCGGACCGCCCTGGCCACGTCGCTCGCGGCCGTTTTCCTGAGTGTGATCCTCAGTGCCTGCGGCGGATCCGACGGCGGTGCAACGCCGCAAGCCACTGCCGCGGCTTCGTCGAGCCCGGCTTCCTCGTCTTCCTCTTCAAGCGCCTCTGCTGGTTCGTCGAGCAGCTCGTCTTCGGTACCCGCCGGCGCCGTCAAGGCGGGCTACGACCTGGTCTTCGACGAGGAGTTCGATGCGCTCAGCGTCTCGGCCTGGGGCCCCGGCACGACCTGGATCGCCCACACGCCGTGGAACGGCGATTTCGGCGACGCCGCCTTCGCCAATCCGACCGACGGCTTCCCGTTTACCACCAGCAACGGCATCCTCGCCATTGCGGCGCAAAAGGATGCGTCGGGGAACTGGCAGTCGGGCCTGCTGGCCAGCGTCGACGCCAATGGCAACGGCTTTGCCCAGCAATACGGCTATTGGGAAATGCGCGCCAAGCTGCCGCCGGGCCCGGGCGTATGGCCGGCCTTCTGGCTGGACAGCCTCGTTCCGGCCGGCAGCACCGACCCCAGCTATGAGGTCGATGCGCTGGAATATTATGGCCAGTTCAACAGCGCCTATAATGCCACGATCCACGTCTGGCCCAAGGACGGCTCGACCCCGACCACCACGATGCAGACCCTTTCCGTGACACCCGACGCCCTGACCAGCGACTACCACGTCTACGGCGTCAGCGTCGAACCTGACTGGACCATCTTCTACCTGGACGGCACGGAGATGTGGCGCGTGGCGACGCCGCCTTCGCATACCCACAAGCTGATGGTGCTGGTCGACCTGGCGCTCGGCGGGGGCTGGCCGATCACCGGCACGCCCTCGCCGTCCGTTATGGATGTGGATTATATCCGGGCGTACAAGCTCACCGGGACGTGATCGACTGGCGTTCGTTTGCCGCCTTCGCGACTGCAAAAACGTATTGCACTGCAGAAATTAATCTGACCCATATGCCCGCCGTGTGAGGTCGATATGAAGCGTTACGATACTCTCGACGCCATGCGAGGCGTGGCCGCGTTCCTGATTATCCTGCGCCATACGGCCGCCTTCTGGGGCGGTGTGGCCTTTCAGCAAAGCTATCTGGCGGTCGATTTCTTCTTCCTGCTCAGCGGCTTCGTCGTTTGCCACGCCTATGAAGGCCAGCTGACGACGGACTTGTCGGTCTTTCAATTCATGAAGCGGCGGCTGATCCGGCTTTATCCGGTCTATGCGATCGGCGTCGTCGTTTCACTGCTATGCCTGGCGCTGAGGTTCTACGACCTGCCCTATACCGGCTGGAAACTGGCCTGGGTGGCGTCGGGTGCGACCGTGTTGTTGCCCTTCCCGAGCGAGGACCAGATCTTCCCGCTCAACGGCCCCGCCTGGTCGCTATGGTGCGAACTGGCCGGCAACCTGGTCTATGCGCTGGGCGTCAAATACCTGACCAACCGGCGCCTGACCGCCCTCATCGTGATATGCGGCGCCATCGTCGCCCTATCGGCCTGCTTTACCCACAAGGGCGGCATCGACGGCGGCTTTACGCTGAAGACCCTGCCGGTGGCCCTGGCGCGGTTCGGCTTTTCCTTCGGCCTGGGCGTGCGGCTCTACCGCCAGCGCGCGGCGCGCGTCGAGCCTCGGCAAGTCCGTCTGGGCCTGGCGCTGGCGCCACTCTTTATCCTGTTCGGCCTGCTGGCCTTCCACGATCTGTCGCGCCCCTGGGCCAGCCTCTATGCGGTCGCCTGCGCCGGCCTGGTCTTCCCCGCCCTGTTGCTGTTCGCCGCCGACTACGAGCCGCCGGCCTGGCTCCTGCCAGCCTATCGCTTTCTCGGCGTCTGCTCCTACCCCGTCTATATCCTGCAGGTTCCGGCGTCCGTCCTGGCGGCCGGCCTGTTGAGCGGCGCGGGATATCCGCCGGCCAGCTTCGCGCCCTGGTCCGGCATCGCCTTCATTGTCTTCCTGGCCTTGCTGTCGCTGGGACTGGTCCACTATGTCGAGCAACCGCTGCGCCAGAGATTGCTGCGCGTGGCGCAGATCACCCGGGCGCACTTCCGGCGCCTGATCCAAGTCGGGTGAGGCCGATCAGTAAAACCGGTTTTGCTGCCAAAGCGCGGCGGTGCGGATCAAGGTTTCCAGGTCGCTATGCTTGGCCTGCCAGTCGAGCTCGCGGCGAATACGGCTGACATCGGCGACCAGGGATTGGGGATCGCCGGCGCGCCGCGGCCCAAAGCTGTGCGGCACGGGCTTTCCCAGCACGCGTTCGGCGGTCTGCAGCATCTCGAGCACGGTCACGCCTTCGCCGGTGCCGACATTGAATATGCGATTGTCGCCGCCGTCCAGCAGGCGCTTGACCGCCGCGACATGGGCGGCGGCGAGATCGACCACATGGATATAGTCGCGGATCGCCGTGCCGTCCTTGGTGTCGTAGTCGGTTCCGAATACCGTCAGGGGCTGCCCCCCGCTTCCCGTTTCATGGCCGAGCGCCGCCTGGCAGATCAGGGGAATGAGGTGGGTTTCCGGTACGTGGCTTTCACCGACCTCGCCGTCCGGATCGGCGCCGGCGGCGTTGAAATAGCGCAGGATGGTGTAGCGCAGCGGATGGGCCTGGCTCATCCAATGCAGGACCCGCTCGAAAGCGATCTTGCTGTCGCCATAAGGATTGATCGGCTTGAGCGGATGGTCTTCGGGGATCGGCGTCTGCTCGGGAATACCGTAGGCGGCGGCGGTCGAGGAAAAGACGATCGACGGCACGCCGCCCTCGACCAGGGCCTCGACGAAGGCCGTCGCCGCGCCGACATTGTTGTTGTAGTATTTGGCCGGGTCCCTGGTGCTTTCGCCGACCAGGCTGAAGGCCGCGAAGTGGATGGCGCTCTTGATGTCGTATTGCGCAATGGCGCCCAGGACGGCTTCGCGATCGCGCAGGTCCGCCTCGACCAGCGGCCCCCACTTGACCGCGGCGCGATAGCCGGTCGCCAGGCTGTCCAGCGTCACCGGCAAATAGCCGGCCATGGCCAAAGCCTTGCATGTTTGCGCGCCGATATAGCCTGCGCCGCCCGCCACCAGTACCGCCGTCATGGATCACCTTTGTTTTTGGAAAGGCCCGCACAGTGCCACCGGCCATGCTGCATCGCAACATATGGGATCTTTACGAAACCACCCGCCCCGACGTATTTACCCGCGCCAGCGCTATTTACGCCTCAACGCTTGACGCTCCCCTTGCACCGCTTTTTACTCCGCGCATAACGGTGCGCGCCGGATTGCAGCGACACCCAACGTACAAGTGTATCGAGACCGGGGTTTAACCGGACAAAACAGACAAAAGCGGACCCAGGACGGCCCGCCCACAGGGGTTCGCGCATGAAAGCCAAATACGCCGGCGCCGCATTGGCCTTTGTCCTGGCCGCGATCCCCGGCTTCAGCGTGGCGCAAAGCCAGGGCGCGCCCACCAAGAAATCTGTGACCGAGGTCGTCATCCACGCCCAGGCCCGCCACAAGCCGGTCGATACCCCGCCGGCGCTGGAACTTTACGCCGCCCCGCCGCGCATCCGCCTGATCGGCCTGTCGCCCAGCGGCAGCCAGGTCGCCTTCTTGACCAAGGCGGACAATATGAACCTGCTGGTCATCTACCGCTTCGCCGACAAGAGGATAAACTACGTCAAGCTGCGCGACGGCCAGGTCTCGGCCTTGTCGTGGGCCGATGAAGGCCACCTGCTGCTGACCGATTCGCGGCCCGGCCTGCGCGGCACCTGCGCCGGCGTCTCCACCGCCCATAGCGCGCAGGTGGATATGCACGAGGCGGCCGCGAATTCGGCGGGCCTCACAACGACGGCTCCGGGCGCCGAAATGAGCCAGGGGGAACAGGCAGCGGACCAGGTCGCGGCGAATACCGATCTCGATTCCAATGTGCCGCCGACCTGCACCTTCTTCGGCGTGCACGAGGAAGACGCCATCACCCTGGTCGATATCGCCAAGAGCACCGGCACTGACCTGGGCGCGCATTTCGGCGATGCCGTCGGCATGCCGCTGAACGTGCCGCAGATCGTGACGGTCGGCGGCAAGCGGATGCTGATGGGCGCCTTCATGGAGATGCGCAGCCGCGGCGCCGGCGACCAGCCGGCCCAGCGCGTCTATCTGTGGCAAGTCGATCCGTTGACCGGCAAGGCCACCCTGGTCGACGACGGCGGCGGCGATCTCGACCGCGAAAACCGCTATGTCGACGATTGGCTGTTCGACAAGTCGGGCAATCTGAAGGCGCGCTCGGTCTTCGCCTTCCGCAACGAGGAATTCCGCATCGAGGTCAAGGACGGGACCAAATGGCGACCGGTGCTGAAGCGCCATATCGAAAAGAGCGACCGCACCTTCGCGCCCTACCTGGTCAGCCTTACGCAAGATGGCCAGTCGATCGTCATCCTCGACAGCGACACCCACGGCGCCGACGCCAAGGGCGCGCCGCGTCACTTCCACTATTACACCCTGTCGTCCGACGGCACCCTGTCGGCCCCGCTCGACAAGGGCGACGCCAGCCAGAACAAGCCGATCTTCGACGCGGCGGGCCGGCTGGCCGGGTTTTCGCAATCCGCCGAGGAGACGACCTATACGCTCAGCGATCCGAAGCTGGCCCATCTTTACGACCTGGCCAAGAACGCCTCGTCCGCCGACTCGGTCAAGGTCGTCTCCGTCGCCGACGATCCGCACCGCATGCTGATCCATGTCGCCGGCCGCGACGACACCGGCGCCTATTACCTGGTCGACTTCGGCGCCGGCACCAGCGCGTCGCTCGGCGAAGACTATCCGGATGTGCCGACCGACTGGATCGCCAGCCAGGAAGAGTACAGCTACCATGCCGCCGACGGCACCGAGATTTCGGGCCTGTTGACCCTGCCGACCAAGCCCGAGGCGCATAACCTCCCGCTGGTCGTCCTGCCGCATGACGGCCCTGAAGGGCATGACGAGGCCGGCTTCAACTGGCTGGCCCAGGCCCTGGCCTCGCGCGGCTACCTGGTGCTCCAGCCGAACTATCGCGGCTCGGACGGCCACGGCATGGACTTCATGACGGCGGGCTACGGCCAATGGAACGGCAAGATGCTGACCGACATGTCGGACGGCGTGCAGGACCTGGTGCGCCAGGGCCTGGCCGATCCTAACCGCGTCTGTTACGTCGGTATCGGCTATGGCGGCTATGCGGCGCTGAAGGCCGCCGGCCAGGCGGACACCCGCTGCGCTGTCTCGATCAACGGCATTTCCGATGTCGCCGGCTATGTGGCGTGGAGGCAATCGCACGCCACGCAACCGGACACCGACGACTTCGCCGGCCTGATCCCCGACCCCAGCGTGCCGCGCGGCTTCGGCCCCGATCCCGATTCGCGCCAGGCCCTGGCCAGCTATGTCGGCGATGCCGCCGGCGACAATATCTCGGCCGCCGGCGTCCGCGCGCCGGTCCTGCTGATCCATGCCAGCGGCGACCCGATCGTGCCCGCCGGCCAGAGCGAGAAACTGAAGGACGCCCTGCAATCGGCCGGACATCCGGCGACCTATGTGGCGCTGAACGACCATAGCCACGAGATCAGCACGGAAGCGGCGCGATTGCAGGTCCTGCAAGCGGTGACCGACTTCCTGGCGAAGATGAACCCCACGCAGAACTAGGCGCCTTCAGAACACCCCCAGGTTGAGATATTGCCCGAAAACGCGACCTGTCCTATAGACTAGACCCACCAAAACAGAGAAGCGCAATAGCGCTCGCCGGGAGAGAGACGCATGACACGCAGATATGCCGGCGCCGCATTGGCGGTAATTCTCGCCGCGACACCCGGTCTTTGCCTGGCCCAGAAATCGGCGACCGAAGTGATCATCCACGCCGCCCCACGACAAAAGCCGGTGGCCGCGCCGCCGCCGCTCGACCTGTGGGCGGCCTTGCCGCGCATCCGGATGATCGCCCTGTCGCCGTCGGGCACCCAGGTCGCCTTTCTGAAGCAGACCGACGGCATGGACTTAGTGGTTATCTACCGTCCGGCCGATAAGCACGTGAGCTATGTTAAACTCAATGAAAGCGATACGTCCGGCCCATCCCTGATCGACAAAGACCACGTCAGTTTGTCCTGGATCGACGAAGGCCATATCATGCTCACCAGGTCTCGCCCCGGTCTGCGTGGCACTTGCATCGGGGGCTCGCATGCGAAGAGCGATCAGGGAAAGGCGACGATGAGCGTCGAGAATTTCCTAACAGACCAAGGAGAAGAGGTCCCTCAGGCGCTCCTCGACGCAATTACGCCGCCGGGGTGCGTTTATTTCGGCGTCCAAGAGGAAAACGCCGTCACCCTAATCGATATCGCCAAGAGCACCGGTACAGACCCGACCGCGCACTTCGGCGCCGACTTCGGCGGTGTCGCTGGCCTACCTCTCGGCGTACCGCAAGTGGTGACCGTCGAGGGCAAACGCCAGTTGATCGGCGCTTTCATGGAGATGCGCGCCACGGGCATTGGCAATCAGCCGGCGCAACGCGTCTATCTGTGGCAGGTCGATCCTGCGACCAGCCTTGGCACAATCGTCAACGATGGCGGCGGCGATCTCGACCGCGAAAACCGCTATGTCGACGACTGGCTGGTCGACGCGTCGGGCAATCTCAAAGCCCGCGCCGTCTATACCTTCGCCAAGGAAACGTTCAGCCTCGAAATCAAGGACGGCAGCCGGTGGCGCCCGGTGCTGACGCGCCCGATCGACAAGATCCAGCGCACCTTTGCGCCGAACCTGGTCGGTCTGGCGGCCGATGGCCGCTCGATCGTCATCCTCGACAGCGACACGCACGGCAACGATCCGAAAGGGGCGCCGCGCCATTTCCACTATTATGCCCTGGCGCCGGACGGTGCGCTGTCGGCGCCGCTCGACAAGGGTGACGCCAGCCAGGACAAGCCGATCTTCGATCCGGCGACCGGTCGCCTGGCCGGATTCTCGCAATCCGCCGAGGAGATGAGCTACACGATCGGCGACCCCAAGCTGGCCCATCTCTATGACCTGGCCAAGAACTCGGCCGAAAGCAGCGCCGTCAAGATCGTCTCCGTCGCCGACGATCCGCACCGCATGCTGATCCACGTCACCGGCCGCGAGGATACGGGCGGTTACTACCTGGTCGATTTCGCCAACGGCTCCAGCCTGACGCTTGGCGAAGACTATCCCGATGTGCCGACCGACTGGATCGCCAACCAGGAAGAATATAGCTACCACGCCGCCGACGGCACCGAGATTTCGGCGCTTTTGACCCTGCCGCCCAAGCCCGAGGCGCATAACCTGCCCTTGGTTGTCCTGCCGCACGACGGACCGCAGGGTCACGACGAGGCCGGTTTCAACTGGCTGGCCCAGGCCCTGGCTTCGCGCGGCTACCTGGTGCTGCAGCCCAATTACCGCGGCTCGGACGGTCACGGCATCGACTTCATGACGGCCGGCTACGGCCAGTGGAACGGCAAGATGCTGAGCGACATTACCGACGGCGTGCAGGACCTGGTGCGCCAGGGCCTGGCCGATGCACATCGCGTCTGTTACGTCGGCACGGGCTACGGCGGCTATGCGGCGTTGAAGGCCGCCGGCCAACCCGATACCCGCTGCGCCGTCTCGATCAACGGCATCACCGATGTCGCGGGCTACGTGGCGTGGAAACAGTCCAATGCGCCCAAGCCCGACACCGACGATTTCTCCAGCCTGATCCCCGACCCGAATACGCCACGCGGTGTCATGGCCGATCCCGGTTCGCGCCAATCTCTGATCAGCTATGTCGGCGCCGCGTCCAGCGACAGCATCACGGCCAGCGACCTGAAAGCGCCCCTGCTGCTGATCGACGCCGAGGGCGATCCGGTCGTTCCCGCCGGCCAGACCCACCGGCTGCGCGACGCCCTGCAGGCCGCCAACCGGCCGGTCACCGATATCGAGCTCGACGACCGCAGCCACGACGTCTCAACCCAGGCCGCGCGGCTCAGTGTGCTGCAAGGCATTACCGACTTCCTGGCCAGGCAGAACCCGGCCCAGAACTGATATTGTATTCTTACACCCCCCACCGGCCTTATCCGGCATGATACGAACCCTATGCCTCCTGACGGCCATGGCCGTCCTCCTTGGCGGTTGCGCCGGCCTCTATGCCGGCGGCGGCGTCTCCAGCCTGCGCGCCTCACCGCCGGCCGCCGCATATGGTTTCTAAAGTCTGAATAAGTCTTTCAATTTTCAAGCAATATATCACTAAGGATTGTCGTGTATGGCTAGTGCTACCTCAGGTGCACCAGCCACCTGGGCCGAGACATAGTCGCCCCTCACGTTCGAGATTCTCGTGTACAAGCGTTCGAAGCAAACAGCCGACACAACCGCCTCCGGCGCGGGGCTCGTCGTCGTTCCCCTGACATCGGTAAACCTGTCCGAAGCCACGGTCATTCCCGGCCCCTCCGCGGCGGCGCGCGGCTGGTTTCGGTACGCCAACCTGAAGATCGAGTCGGCGGTCTTCCTGCTGATCGCCCTGACCTTCGCCCTTGTGCTGGGCGGCAACGCCATCACCAACCAGGCGCTTGACCTGACGCCGCGCTCCAGCGCCTACGTGCCCTACGCCTATACCGACCAACAGAACGGCGGCCACTCCACCCTGTCCCAGGATGCGGCGCACCCGCTGGCCTGGACCTGCAACCTGGCCGCGGGCTTTGCCTATCCCTATTGCGGCTACGGCCTGCAGATCGACACGGCGAACAACGGCCGCGGGCTCGACTTCACGCATTACCAGACCATTACGCTGCACCTGACCTATCACGGCGCCGGCAACCATCTAAAGCTGCTCATCAAGAACAGGCTCCCCGCCGCGCTGCGTGGCAAGGTCAACGAACCCAACTTGCCCATGGCCGCCGAGTTCGATGTCGTCAATGGCGCCAATATCGTCCACATCAAGCGCGACCAACTGGTCACGGAGCGCTGGTGGGTCAATAGTCACAACCTGACGCTCGCCGAAGCCCAACCGCAGTGGAACGACGTCACGGCCGTGGCCGTGAATTCGGGCGTCGGCACCAAGGCCGGCCGCTTCAGCGTGTCCATCGACAGCATTGACTTCCAGGGCAGCTACCTGTCGGCCCAGCAATGGTACCTGATCATCCTCGGCCTTTGGCTGGTCGCCACCGGCGCCTTCCTGGTCCACCGCTTCCTCTACCTGCGGCGCCAATACGAAACCCGCCGCCGCCGCCAGGACCAGGAGAGCGAGGCCCTGGCCATCGCGCGCGCCGCCGCCGAGGCCGCCAGCGCCGCCAAGTCGCAATTCCTGGCCAATATGAGCCACGAACTGCGCACCCCGCTCAACGCCATATTGGGCTATGCCGACCTGCTGAAGCGCGGCGACCTTTCCGCCGAACAGCAGACGGTCGCCATCGAGACCATCCGCCACTCGGGCGAGCACCTGTTGACCATGATCAGCGACGTGCTGGACATCGCCAAGGTCGAGGCCGGCAAGATGGAACTGCTCGACGCGGCTTTCGACATCCGCGCCTGCGTGGCCACCGTCGCCGAAATGATCCGCCTGCGGGCCGAGGAAAAAGGCCTGCGCTTTTCCGTCGCCATCAGCGACGACGTGCCCCGGCACGTCTGCGCCGACCAGAAGCGCGTGCGCCAGGTGCTGATCAACCTCCTGGCCAATGCGGTCAAGTTCACCGCGGCCGGCGACATTCGCCTGGAGGTCTCAACTGTCGCGATCGGCGACGAGACGGTGCGCCTGCGCTTCGACATCACCGATACCGGCGTCGGCGTCGCGCGCGAGCAGATCGGCCGCATCTTCCGCCCATTCGAACAGGTCGGCAACGCCATAGACCGCAGCGGCGGCACGGGGCTGGGCCTCAGCATCACCGCGCAGATCCTGCGCATGATGGGCGGCGAAATCACCGTCGAAAGCACACCGGGCCAAGGCAGCCACTTCCGCGTCGAGGCGCCGTTGCGCCTGGCCCGCACCGATGGCGACCTGGTCGTGGCCACCGACAGCGAAAGCGCCGAAGCCGAACCGGATACGCCGGCCGCCCTGGTCGCCCCGGCGGGTGAAGTCCTCGACCGGCTGCATAGCCTGGCGCGCGCCGGCAACCTGCGCGCCATTCGCAAGGAAATCCCGGCCGTCGTCGCCATGGGTCCGCAATATGTGGCCTTTGCCGAACGGCTCGACGCCCTGGCCGCCGCCTATCAATCGCCCGCCGTGCTGCGCCTGATCGAACAGTGCGCCGAACAGGGGCGCGCCGCATGAGCCGCCCCGTCGAACCCGTGTCGCAAACCGTCCCCCCGCGCATCCTCGTCGTCGACGACAACCCGGCCAATCTCGGCGTGCTGGTCGATCATCTCGAACACCACGGCTACGAAGTCCTGGTGGCGCTGGGCGGCCTCGAAGCACTCGACCGCGTTGCCTTCGCCCGTCCGGACCTGATCCTGCTCGACGTCATGATGCCCGACATCGACGGCTTCGAGACCTGCCGCCGCCTGAAGAACAGCGAGGACGACCGCGATATCCCGGTCATCTTCATGACGGCGCTGACCGACGTCGACAGCCGGATCACGGCCTTTGCCGCCGGTGGCGTCGATTGCATCAGCAAACCGTTCCAGATCGAGGAACTGATGGCGCGGGTGCGCACGCACCTGGCGCTGCGCCAGGCGCAACTGGCCCTGCACGAAAGCGAACTGCGCCATCGCCGCCTGTTCGAAACCGCCGGCGACGGCATATTGGTGCTCGATTGCGACACGGGCACCATCGCCGACCTCAACGTCCAGTGCGCCCGCTTGCTGGGCGGCGACGTCGACGCCCTGCGCGGGTGCCCGGTCGAAGACATTCCGGCCCTCAACGCCCAGGGCGGCGGCGCGGTCCTGGAGATCCTGCGCCACGCCGGCCAGGCCAAGTGGGACGAGTGGGCGTGGACGACGGCGGGCGGCATGCCGGTCTGCGTCGAGGTCCTGGCCACCACCTATCGCTCGCGCGAGCGCCTGCTGGCGCAATGCACCTTCCGTGATATCCGCGCCCGCAAGGACGCCGAGGCGCGCGTCCGCCACATGGCGCTGCACGATGCCTTGACCGGCCTGCCCAACCGCACCCTGCTGATGGATCGCGCCGGCCAGGCCATCGCCCAGGCACGCCGCGACAATACCCAGGTCGGCCTGCTGCTGCTCGACCTCGACCACTTCAAGCATATCAATGACAGCCTCGGCCATTTCGTCGGCGACGGCTTGCTTGAGCAAGTGTCGCGACGCCTGCGCAGCGTACTGCGCGACGCCGATACGCCGGCCCGCCTCGGCGGGGACGAGTTCGTCATCGCCGCCACCGGCCTGCACGGACCGGCTGACGCCGAGGCCCTGGCCCAGCGCATCCTCGACGCCATGGAGCCCGTCTTCAAGGTCGACGGCTACGACCTGCGCGTCGGCACCAGCATCGGCATCAGCCTCTATCCGTCCGACGGCGACAATCCGTCGGCCCTGCTACAGGCCGCCGACACCGCCATGTACCAGGCCAAGAAGAAGGGCCGCGGCACCTATCGCCTGTTCACCCACGACCTCTCCATGGCCGCCGAGCGCTGGCACGCCCTGTCCAACGACCTGCATGGCGCCTGTGAACGCGGCGAGTTCGTGCTGCACTACCAGCCGCAATATCGCCTCGACGGTTCGTGCGTCAACGGCATGGAAGCCTTGCTGCGCTGGGTTCACCCCAAGGAGGGCCTGATCGCGCCGGGCCTGTTCATCCCTCTGCTCGAGGAACACGGCCGCATGGTCGAAACCGGGCGCTGGGTGCTGAAGACGGCGTGCGCGCAGAACGCCGCCTGGCAGGCCCAGGGCCTGCCGCCGGCCCGCATCGCCGTCAACCTGTCGGCCCAGCAATTCTACCGCGGTGACATCGTGCGCACCGTGCGCGAGGCGCTCGACGAGTCGGGGCTTGAACCGCGATGGCTGGAACTGGAGCTGACGGAAAGCCTGACGCTCGATGACACCGAGACCACCTTGCGGATCATGCACGAGCTCAAGGCGCTCGGCGTGCAATTGTCGCTCGACGATTTCGGCACCGGCTGGTCGTCGCTGGCCTACCTCAAGCGCTTCCCGCTGGACCGTATCAAGATCGACCGCTCGTTCATCCGCGACATCACAACCGATGCCTCGACCGCGGCCATCGTCAAGAACATCCTCGACCTGGCGCGCTTGTTGAACCTCGACTGCGTCGCCGAGGGCGTGGAAACGCACGAACAGCTGCAATATCTGCGCGAAGTCCGCTGTCCGGAAATCCAGGGCTTCCTGTTCAGCCGGCCCGTTCCCGCCGTGGATATTCCAGGCCTGCTGACCGGCGAGGCTCATTTCGCCGCGGCCTAAGGCGCGATGTATATAAAGGCTTATATAAGACCTTTTCGATAGCCGCAGAGGGCCTCATAATACCTTGAAAGACCTCTTTCCTTTCCGGGGAAAAGTGCTTACCCCTATGTCGGCGGCTGACGGGGGTAACGATGTTCGCATTCCACATTCGGCAAGGTCTGTTGCTCGCCACGCTTTTCGCGCTCGGAACCTGCCCGGCTTACGCGCACGCAGAGGCGTCCGCCACAGCCGGCCAGGCGCCGCTGAACCTGATCTGCAAGGGTGAAGGCGTCATCAAAACAACCGAGTCCAGCACGACGGTCAATGGCGCGATCGTCGAGAGCGAGCGCCGCACCGGGCGAAGACTGGCGGAGCAGACCGAATTGGACCTGTTCGCCGGCGAAGACCGCATCCGCATGCCGGCCAGCGTCAAGGGGCCACATCGTGGCGCCGATGGCTGGTTCAAGATCAAGAACCTGAAAGTGTCCGATCGGGAGATTTCGGGCCAGGTCATTACCGGCCTTGTCTTTAGTCCGGACTTCCACATCGACCGCCTGACCGGCGCAATCGAGCTCTCGGGATTTTTTGGCGCTTTTTCCGGCCAATGCCAGAAATTCGATCCCGACAAAGAAAAACCCCTGTTCTGATTGAGGGAGATGGGGTCGCATGATCTTCCGCGAAGGCCAGCTCGACGATCCGCGTGTCATTGCCCTGCTGCAGGTGCATGTCAATCGGGCGCGCGCCGAAACCGCGCCGGGCAGCGCCCATGCGCTGGACCTCAGCGGCCTGAAAACCCCGGATGTCCGTTTCTTCAGCGCCTGGGAGGGTGAGACCCTGATGGGCTGCGGCGCGCTCAAGACCTTCGCGTCCGGCCACGGCGAATTGAAATCGATGCATACGGCGCAGAGTCATCGCGGCAAGGGTGTCGGCGACGCCATGGTGCGTCGCCTGGTCGACGAAGCGCGCGCCATGGGGCTTTCGCGCCTCAGCCTGGAAACGGGATCGTGGCCCTATTTCGCCCCGGCGCACCGGCTTTACGCGCGCCATGGCTTTGCCGACTGCCCGCCGTTCGGGGCTTATGTCGCCGATCCGAACAGCCGGTTCATGGCCAGGGATATCTAAGCACGCCTTCTCTCCCCGTTTCGACCAGGGCTATCGCATATGACGGCCACGAAACATTACCCTCTCCCCGAGAAGCGGGGAGAGGGTGAAGATAAAGTGGGCTCAAGCCATATGCGATAGCCCTGCCGTTTCGACCGGGAAGCGAAATCTCCAGCCCCTCCGTGACCGTCTTCCCTTTGGGCGTGAATAAAAGAACCAAAACCCTTTCGCGCGCCTCGGATCTGCCAGTCCCCACTGGTTGCTTTGAGACGCCCCGACATGCCCCAAACTCTCTGGCCGCAAAACCTAAGAGCTCTGACGAGCCTGCGCTTTTTCGCCGCCCTGTGGGTCGTGATCTATCATTACTGGCCGAACCTTGAGCCGACCAAGCCGATATTCGTCGACAAGGGTGTTCTGGGCGTCGACCTGTTCTTTATCCTGTCGGGCTTTATCCTCAGTCACGTCTATCTGGAAAGCGTGCGCGGCCACCGCTTCGACTACGGCGCTTTCCTGTGGGCCCGCCTGGCACGCCTCTATCCGTTGCATATCGCGACCATCGCCGGCCTGGCGGTATTGCTGCTGTCGCTTTCGCTGATCGGCATTCACGCCGGGGCCCAGGTGCTGGTCTGGCCTTCCCTGCCCGCCCAACTGACCCTGACCCAAGCCTGGGGCTTGGGAACGCAAGGCGGATGGAACTATCCGTCGTGGTCGATCTCGGCCGAGTGGTTCGCCTACCTGGTCTTTCCGGCCTTTGCCTTCGCCGCCTGCCGGCTGTGGCATCGCCCGCGCCTGGCCGCCGGGCTGGCGGCCGGCCTGGTGATCTTCGCCTACACGCTTTTCCCAATAGCGGCCGGATTTCCGCTGGTCCATGCCAGCACCCAATGTGGCGCCTTGCGCATCGTCCCGGGCTTCGCGTTCGGCTGCGCGCTATGGCTGGTCTGGAAGGCCGACCTGATCTCATCCCGGGCCAAGGCCCTGGCGCTGGCCGGCCTGTCCGCGGCAAGCCTGGTGGCGACGGTCGGCCTGGGTGGACCCGACGGCGTCTCGGTCCTGGCCTGCGGTGGGCTCGTGCTCGGCCTTGGCGCGGCGGCGCGCCATGGCGCGCGTCTGCTGTCGAACCCCGTCCTGGTCCGTCTCGGCGAGGCCAGTTTTGCCCTCTACATGGTCTCCATTCCCTTGCAGCTGGTCGTCACCACCGGCTTGCAGAAGGTGCACATGATCGATCCGGCACACATGCCGCTGGGCCTATGGCTCCTAATGGTCGCGGCCACGATACCGGCCGGCTTGCTGTTCCATCACGGCGTCGAACGCCCGGCACGGACGTGGATGCGCCAGGTGCGATTTGGCAGGAAGGCGCCAAAGCTGGTGCTCGAACCGGTCGAGTAGCCCTTATTCCGTGAACAGACGATAGACGCTTAAGTGACGATAGACCTCGCCCGGCGCCAAGCGCGCGCTGGGGAAGGTCGGCCGGTTGGGCGCGTCGGGAAAGTGCTGGGTCTCCAGCGCGATACCGTCGCCTTGGCGAATGGTGCGCCCGCCCTTGCCGACCAGGGTGCCGTCGAAGAAGTTGCCGGTATAGAGCTGCAAGCCCGGCTTGGTCGTTGAAATCTCGACGCCGCGGCCGCTTTTGCGATCATGGAGCCGGGCCGCCGGCTTGGGCTCGGCCGTCACGCCGCCGCGCAGGGCGAAGTTGTGGTCGTAGCCGCGGCCGAGGCGGATCTGCGCGTCATGGCCGTCGCGCACGGCGTCGTCCAGCCGGCGCGGCGTGCGAAAATCGAACGGCGTCGCGGCAACCGGTCGCCGTTCTCCGGTCGGAATCAAGGTCGCATTGACCGGGGTGAAATCGTCGGCCTCGATCGTCAGTTCGGCGTCCAGCGCATAGCCGCCGCCCCGCAGGGTGAAAAGCGCATGATTGGTGAGGCTGACCACGGTCGGCGCGTCCGTCGTCGCCTCGTAGAGAATACCCAGCACATTATTGCGGCCCAGCCGATAGGTTACGGCGACGTCGAGCGTGCCGGGATAGCCCTCTTCGCCATCCGGACTGCGGCGCCTCAGCGTGAGCGAAACCCCCTCGGCATTGGCCACCGGCAGATCCATCGCCCATAGCCGCTTGTCGAAGCCCTTCGCACCGCCGTGCAGGCTGTGGTCGCCATCGCTGGCGCTAAGCTGGTAATCGGCACCGTCCAGCGTGAAGCGGCCCTGGTTGATCCGGTTGGCGAAACGACCGACCGTGACGCCGATATAGGTCGGCTGGTCGAGGTAAGGCGACAGCGTGTCGTGCCCCAGGACGATATCGGCCACCCTTCCCTCGCGGTCGGCCAGGGTCAAGCCCTGCAGGGTCGCGCCATAGGCCAGGATGGTCGCGGTGACACCGGCGCCACTGTCGAGCGTGACGGCAGAGACGGCCTCGCCGCCAGGCAAATGGCCAAAGGTGAAGACACGGAAAGACGGCATCATCCGGGATTTACTCAGACATATTGGGATTAAGGTAAGGTCGGGCTTATTTCAGGCTCATGCTGCGTTGGGTATCGCGCAGCGCCAGCCGGACCAGCGATTCCATGCACCAGTGCGCATCGGATGTATCACCGCGCGCGATGGCTTCATAGACGGCGCGGTGATCGGGCACCGGATCGCGTTCCAGCGCCTTGACCCGCTGCTTGTAGCGCGTCGACCAGGCGACCGCGGCGCCGATCGACGACGACAGCGAAGCCAGCGCTTCATTGCCGGTGGCGCGCATCAGGGCGTCGTGGAAGTCGAGGTCGGCCTGGCGCCCGGCTTCGGTGGCGAGCGTCTCGGCGGCCATGATCGTCAGCGCCTCGTCCATCGCCACCAGATGCGCGTCGCTGCGCCGTTGCGCCGCCAGGGCGGCGGCGGCCGGCTCGGTGATCAGGCGCAGCTCGAACAGGCCGAGGATAAAGGCTTCGGACGGTTCGGCCTCGAACATCCAGCGCAGCACATCGGGATCGAGCAGGTTCCAGCGTGAGCGTTCGGTGACGCGCGTCCCGGTCTTGGGCCGGCTTTCAACCATGCCCTTGGCAGCCAGGATGCGAATCGCCTCGCGGTAGGCCGAGCGCGAGATGTCGAGCGTGCTGCTCGATTCGATTTCGTTGGGCAGGGTCTCGCCGCACGGGTGGATGCCGCGCAGGATATCGACGCCCAGCTTATGGGCCAGCGCGCCGTGCAGCCGGCCCTGCGTCAGGATATGCTTGAACGAGGTGTCGAGCGGGCCCATGTCGAGCGCATAGTCCGCCTCGTCATCTTGCGACGGATTTTCGGCCCGTGTCCGGCTATTATGTCGCACCACAACCATACTCTGTTATGCCATTTCATCAGACAATTGACAACCGCCAAGCGCCCGTAATGGTTATTTTGTCGGACTAATAAACCTTTGCCAAGGCGCGACGCGCGATGACGGCAGGTCTCGGCTGCCCCCCAATGCCCGATCTGTAACTGATGTTGATATTAAATAGGCTTCAGTCGATGCGACAATATTGGTCGGACATTTCGAGTCTACAGATGTTAACGGATATAAATCATACAAAAACAAAGCTTTTGACGGCTAGGACAATATTTACTTATTGCGCGCGACTATTGGAAACTTGAGGCAGTACCGAGTACCTTCCCGTCCCCCGCGGAGTACCGAATGTCGACCGTACGCGATCTTCTCGACTATATCAAAGCCGTCGACCGCCTGACCGTGGCCGTCGGCATCAATGGCCGCACCCAGCTGAACAAGGATTTTGAGCGCTTCCGCTCGATGCCGGGCGGCGTCACGGCGTCCGAATATCTCATCAAGCGCGTCCGCCCCTACCTGCCCAAGGGCACGGCGGCGGGCATCTATGACCCGGCCGGTCGCATGGTGTCGATGACCGCCCTGCTGGAAAACATCCGCATTCCGGACGCCCAGCGCGAGACCGTCAGGCGCTAAACCGCCACCGGCCAGCCGTCGCGCCAATCGAGGCGGTTGATGCGCAAGGTCGGCCGGCCGTTATTTTGCGCATCGTAGGCGTGGTAGACGATGTAGTCGGCATCTGCGTCCTGCAGCACGGCGCAGTGGCCCGGTCCCTTCCAGCGGTCGTCAGCCGAGGCATGAAGCACCACCGTGCCGCCGCCCTGTAGCATCGCCTTGCCGTCGCGATCGACGAACGGTCCGGTCACCGAAGCCGATCGTCCGACCACGGTATAATAGGTACTGTTCACCCCACGGCAGCAGAAATCGTAGGACGCGAACAGGTAATAGAAGCCACCGTGGCGGATCAGGAACGAGGCCTCGACCGCGTCGGGCGCCTCCGGCCGCTCGGCCACCGCGATCAGGTTCTTCGGGTCCTTGGGCTTGCCGCTTGCGGGATCGAGTTCAGTCATCTTCAGCCCCGTCCAGAAACTGCCCAGCACCAGCCATTGCCGGCCGTCGGCGTCCTTGACCAGGTTGGGATCGATGGCGTTGTAATCGTCGCCGGCTTGCGAGGCGATGACCAGGCCCTCGTCGGTCCAGCCGAAATCCGGATGCGTCGTATCCAGGGTCGGCGTGGTCATCAGGCCGATGACCGAAGTGTTCTTGCCGAACAAGGACGCCGCATAATAGAGGCGGTAAACGCCGTTTTCATAGGAAATGTCCGGTGCCCAGGCGCCCTTGGTGTCCGGCAGGGCTTGCGTCACCCAGGCCGGAAAGGCCGGCATGACGTCGCCCTTCAACGTCCAGGCCATCAGGTCCGGCGAGGTCCGCCAGGCAATCAGCCCGCGGCCGGCGTGCATCTGGCTGGTGCAAAACAGGTGATAGAGGCCGTCGGCCTTGATGATGCAGGGATCATGCACCGGCCAGGTATCGCCGCTCATGCGATCGTTGATCGGACCTTGCGCGCGCACCGCCATCGGCACGGCCGCCACGCCCAGCAGGCCGGCGCCGGCAAGCAAGGCCTGGCGTCGCGTTGTGAAAAACCTGTCCACGGGCCGATCCTCCATAAAAGGGGCGCCGCCGGGGAGAACAGCGGCGCCTAAGGTTTAGCGAATGGTCTCAGACAGCCACCGGCCATCCATCGGGCGTCCAGGCCAGCAGGTTCATGCGCAGGGTCGGCCGGCCGCCGTTTTGCGCGTCATAGGCGTGGTAGACGATGAAGTCGTGCGTGCCGACCGTCAGGAGCGAACAGCCGCCCGGCCCTTTCCAGCGACCGGTCGGATCGAGATTGGCGTGCAGCACGACCAGGCCGCCGTCATTGTTCATCGGCTTGCCCTTGCGATCGACAAACGGGCCGGTCATCGCATCCGAGCGGCCGACGACCGTGTAATAGGTGCTGTCGGCGCCGCGGCAGCAGAAATCATAGGACGCGAACAGGTAGTAGTGGCCGTTGCGCTTGATCATGAACGGCGCCTCGACCGCGTCGACGGCGCTGGGCCGGCGCAGGATCGAGGTGACCTGCGGTTTCGCATCCTTTGGCTTGCCGGTCGCCGGATCGAGCTCGATCAGCTTGAGCCCCGTCCAGAAGCTGCCGAACGCCAGCCATTGGCGGCCGTCGTCATCGGTGAAGGCATTGGGGTCGATGGCGTTGAAGTCGTCATTGATCGTCGACTCGAAAACCAGCCCCTGGTCGGTCCAGGCGAACTTGGGATCGCTTGTGTCGAGCGTCGGTGTGGTCACCAGGCCGATGGCCGAATGGTTGCTGCCAAACGTCGAGACCGCGTAATAGATGCGGTACTGGCCATTCGAAAAAGACACGTCCGGCGCCCAGATGCCGCCGGTGCCCGGGATGGTCTTGGCCGCCCAGGCCGGCAGGGTCGCGAACACCGCGCCCTTCAGCGACCAGGTGACGAGGTCGGTCGAGGTCCGCCAATGGATCAGGCCTGGCGCCTCACCGATCTGGCTGGTGGTGAACAGGTGAAAGGTGTCGTCCTGGCGGATCATCGACGGGTCGTGCACCGGCCATATATTACCGGTGAGCTTGTCGTTGATGGTCTTGCGCGGTCCATCCTGAGCAAAGGATGCCGGCGCGAACAGCCCCAACGCGGCGGCCGCGGCGCCCATGGAGAGGGTTTGTCGTCTGTTGAACATTGTCGTCATACCTGAAAAAAGACCGGCGCCGTCTTGCCAACGGCGCCGGTCGGTACGCGATTACATGTGCCAGCGCAGGCCGAGTTCGACGGTTTCGTCGTAGCGGCGGGTATCGCGCGGGTAGACGGTGTCGTTGCCGCCGAACGAGTCCTGGTAGATCGAGTCGTTGGCATTGACCCAGTCCAGCGTCAGGGTCAGCTTGTCATTGACCTTGTAGCCGAAGGACATGTCGAGCTGGCCCAGCGGTTCGACCACGACGATCGAAGGCTGTTCGGAGCCGGCGGTCGGGAAGTTGTTATAGCTGTCCGTCGAGCGCGAGCGCCAGTTGTAGGCAATCCGCGCCGACCACGGGCCGCGTTCGTACAGGCCGATGATGTTGTAGGAATATTTCGACAGGCCGACGATCGGCGCGTCCGGACCGAAGACATTGGGCGCATTGATCGGATCGGCCGGCGGCGAATGGGTGACGCCTTCGCTGAAGGTCGCATTGGCTTGCAGGCCAAGCCCCTTCAACCAGCCGGGCAGGAAGTCGTAGAACTGGGTATAGCCGATTTCCGCGCCGTCCAGCTTGCCGCTGCCGGTATTGTACGGACGCGTCACCAGGTAGGTCTGGGTGCCGAAGACTTCGTTGGTGCCGTAATACTGGATGTAGCCGTCGATCTGGCGGTCGAACAGGGTGCCGGTGATCGAGCCGGTATGGGCAAAGTACCATTCCAGGGCCAGGTCGTAGTTATCCGACTTCACTTCCTTCAGGGCGGCATTGCCGCCGGAACCCGAACCGGGGATCGTCGGCCCAGGCGCGCTGAGCGACACGGCGGGGTTCAGCGCCGAGAAGTCCGGACGCGTCGCCGTCTTGCTGTAGCCGAAGCGCAGGATGACATTGTCGGTCAGTTCCGCCTTCAGGTTCAGCGACGGCAGGATGTCGTTGTCGCTGCGCTGGCTGTTGAGCGGCGTGATCTGGGTCGCCGCCCCGGTCACCACGACCTCGTTGAAGCCGTTCAGCGACTCCTTGGTATTGACGAAGCGGACCCCGGCGACGCCGCTGACCGGCACGCCGGCGATATTGGTCTCGGCCTTGCCCTGGACATAGGCGGCGAAGGTCTTTTCATCGTCGCTGAAGAAGCGCGACGGATCGAAGGGCTTTTCGCCGGAATAGCCGAGCGGTGCGCGCAGGGCATCGGTGTCGTCGAGCAGGAAGTTCGGGCTCGGCGTCGCCCATTGCGTCACGCCGGTCGAGGCATCACCCTTGAAGAAGCCGGTCGGTGTCACCTCGTCCAGGCCGCCGATGCTGGTCACCGGGATGGTGTTGAACGGATAGGGATCCGAACCCGGATTGGTCGATTCGCTGGCCGCCTTGTGGTCCTCGGCGCGGATGCCGAAGGAGACGTCCTTCAGCCAGTTGCTGGACGGCTTGTAGTCGGCGTCCAGTTGCGCGGCGGTCGAGTCGCCATGGTCGCGTTCGTAATTGTCGAACAGCTGCAGCAGGTCGTAATTGGTCGGATCCTTCAGGTTGATGCCGGTATAGCTGAGATAGGGCGTCCCGGTGCCATTGTGGTCGACGTCGGCGAAGACGTTCGGCGTGAAGAAGCTGGTATCCAGGATGACGTTGCGGTTCCAGAAGGTCGAGATCGTCCGGGCGACATCGCCGGTGACCTTCCACTGGCCATGGGTCCAGGTGCCGCCGCCGGCGTACTGATAGGTCTGCGAATCCTCGTTGAAGGCCTGGGTCGAGGCGATCGAGAAGGCGTTCAGCGTATGGATCGTTTTGACTTCGTTGGTGCCCGGGAACAGGGTGTAGTCGGTGATCCCGCCGAACGGCGCGCCCGGCGAGTTGTTGGGCAGGCCGACGAAGAACAGGGTGTCGGTGCGCGTATGGTCTTCGGTGTAGAAGCCTTCGGTATAGAGGGTCAGGTCGTCACTGACCTTCCATTGCACGGCGAACTGCGCCGCCGGGCGCTTGCGATCGCCCTGGATCAGCTGCTGGCCGATATTGTTGGGGAAGAAGTCGTTGGTCGGCGCCGGCTGGGTGCCGATATAGTTGCCGCCTTCGATCAACGGCATCGACAGGTAGTTGTCGATGATTTCGTTGCGGTAGTGGCGCTCTTGATACGACACGCCGAACAGGGCGCCGATCTCGCCGACCGGGGTCTGCCAGCGGTCGGAGACCAGGAGGGCGGCGTTGGGATCGCTGGCCTTGGAGAGGCTCGAATAGATGTCGCGCGCGGTGCCCGACACTTCCAGGCCCGAGAAGTCGAACGGCCGGTGCATGCGCACGTCGATCGTGCCAGCGATGCCGCCTTCGATCTGGTCGGCCTCGTTGGTCTTGTAGACGTCGACGCCCTTCAGGAAGGCCGCCGGCACATCGGCCAGCGCCACATAGCGGCCGAAGGTGGTGAACAGGTCGCGGCCGTTGAGCAGGGTGACGACATTGGGCAGGCCGCGGATCAGCACGCTCTGGCCTTCGTCGGCGCTGCGGGTGATTTCGACGCCGGTGACGCGCTGCAGGGCTTCGGCGACGTTGTCGTCTGGCAGCTTGCCGACGTCTTCGGCGACGACCGAATCGACGACCTGGTCGGAATGGCGCTTGATGTTCTGGGCGCTGTCGAGGCTGGCGCGGACGCCGCGAACCACGACGACGGTGCTATCGCCGGCGGCCGGCTGGGTGGTCGCCGCTTGCGCCGGCGCCGCGGGGGCCGTCGTATCCTGCGCGTGGGCCTGGACAGCCAGGCCCAGCGTGGCGACGGAGGCCGCGGTCGTTAAACTCAATTTGAACAGCTTGGCGATGCGCGCACGATGCGCGGCTGAGATCGCTGTCATGTGGTTTCCCTCTCCATGTGCTTCGGTAACGGTTAAGCCCGGAACTCTGGGAGGGATATTGTCCGACAAAAGAAATGAGTCAAGAGGAACGGCGCTAAAACCGTCACATTTTGTCTGATTTATTGACGCATTGTCTCTAATCCGCCACAAGCCGCCGAAGCGCTTGTATTTTATAGTCCAATTTGCGAAAGCCCTTGGTCCAATTTGCGAAAGCCCTTGTTTCAAGGGTAAAATTTCGCAACCCGTGATTTTATACCGAACCCGTAGTGAGCATCAATCTCCGGGCTTTTTCGTTTTAAGTCAGACAATTACGGCAGGTGCGAACGGATTTGGCTCGCACCTGCGTAAAATCCACGAAATTGCCCCTAGGTCAGGGAGAAAACGTTCCAGGACAAGGGTTTGAGGGTTGCCGTCAAGCGACCGCCGGTGACCTTGGCCGTCGCATTGGCGGTCGGCACGATGGCGTTGGGCTGCACCTGGGTATTGGCCTTTTTGAGGTCCGCGTCGTGTAATTCGGTCGCCGAGGCAATTGTCAGACTTTCCCCAAGCCCCCGCGTGTCGAGATCCAGCGCCATGTCCTCTTGCCCGCGGTTCAAAACCAGCAAGCCGACGGCGCCGGTGTCCGGGTTGCGGATGGCGGTGGCCAACAGGTGCGGCACCTCGCCGTGCGCCTTGGTGGCAAAGGTCGTCGTGTCGATCTTCAGATCCAGCACCTCGCCGTGGCCCAGCCGCGAGGCGTCGGCAAACGGATAGAAGATGGTCTGGCGCCAGGCATCGCCGCCGGTATCCGTCATGATCGGGCCGATGACATTGACCAGTTGCGCCAGGCACGCCGTCTTGACGCGGTCGGCATTGTTCATCAGCACGATCAGCGCGCCGCCGACGACCAGGGCGTCCTCGAAATTGTACACTTCTTCCAGAAGCTTCGGCGCCTTGGGCCAGCCCGCTACCTTGAGATCCTCCGGGCGATGCGCCTTGTACCAGACATTCCATTCGTCGAAGGACAGCATGATGCGCTTCTTCGAACGGCGCTTGGCGGCGACGGCGTCGGACACGGCGACGATTTCCTTGATGTAAAAGTCGAGATTGTCGATCTCGCCGAGGAATTCATTGATGTCGTCGGTATCGTTGCGAAAATAGGCGTGCAGCGAGATGAAATCGACCTGTTCGAAACAGGTGTCGAGGACCTCGTACTCCCAGGCGGCATAGGTCGGCATGGCGCGCTGCGACGAGCCGCAGGCGGCCAGTTCAAGGCCCGAATCGTCGACCCAGCGCATCACCTTGGCGGTTTCCTGGGCGATGCGGCCATATTCCTTGGCGGTCTTGGCGCAGATCTGCCACGGCCCGTCCATCTCGTTGCCCAGGCACCAGAACTTGATGTTGTGCGGCTCGGGGAAACCGTGGGATTTGCGCAGGTCCGAATAATAGGTGCCGCCCGGGTGGTTGCAATATTCCAGGAAATGACGCGCTTCGTCAGGGCCGCGCGTACCGAGATTGACGGCGAACATCGGCTCGACCTGGGCCTTCTTCGCCCAGACCATGAATTCATTGGTGCCGAAGCTATTGTCCTCGGTCGAGGCCCAGGCGAGATCGAGACGCACCGGGCGTTTATCCTTGGGCCCAACGCCATCTTCCCAATTGTAGCCGCTGAGGAAGTTGCCGCCCGGATAGCGCACCATGGTCACGCCCAGCTCCTTCGTCAGGTCGAGCACGTCCTGGCGAAAGCCGTTCTCATCGGCGGTCTTGTGGCCCGGCTCATAGATGCCGCCATAGACGCAGCGGCCGAGGTGCTCGACGAAGGTGCCGAAGATGCGGCGATCAAGGGGTGCTATAACAAAGTCGCGCGAGGCGGTGATGGTGGCTTTCAGGGTCATGGTGTCGCCTACAGCAGATGGAAAAGAAGGTCGTTGATGCGGGTCTGGGCGTCTTGCAGCGCCTTTTGCGTCGTCTTGTGGCCGGTATAGGCCGAGGCCATCTCGTCACCGATGATGTCGGAAATGGCGAATTGACGCTGGATGTCGTGTGGCAGGGTCTGGCCGTCGGTCGCCAGCGAAATGATCTCGCGGCGATAGGGCAGGTTGAGATAGCGCGAACTCTCGGCGACCGCGGTCTGCGACGGCAGGTGCCCCGAGCGCGACCAGTCGAAGTCGTGCAATTGGAGGAAGCGCATCAGCCGCATCACCGCCGCCTGCTGGGCCGGCGTGCGGTTGCGCACCGGCATGACCCAGGAATGGCCGTCGACATAAGCGGTCTGGGCGCCGCCGAACAGCATCGGATAGGGCTTGACCGTATAGGCGTGGTACAGCGGCCGGCCGGCCGTTTCGCTTTCGGTCGACAGCGCGCCGATGACCCAGGTGCCGTTCATCAGCACCCCGCCCTGGCCGTTCAAAAACGCCGCCATCGCCGCCGGATAGTCCTGGTCGTGGCTGATCAGGCCTTCGGCATAGAGCTGATGGAACATATCGACGATCGCCCGTGCTTGCGGCGTATCAAGCTGGATATGCTTGGGATCCGGGAAAAACGCCGCCTTCTGTTCGATCAGGTAGGTGAAGAGGTTGCGCGTGTAGGACGCCTGTTCGTTGGCCGTCGCCTGGATCAGATACGGCAGGCCGGTCGCCTTCTTGAACTGGCGCGCCTGTTCGATGAATTCTTCCGGCGAGTGCGGCAGGACCGGCTGGCCGTCCTTCATCAGCCCGGCCTTGGCGAACAGGGCCGTATTGATGTGCCAAAGTTGGGTCCAGTTGTCGAACGGCATGCCGTAGACGTGGCCATCGACGGTGACGCCATTACGTGCCGCCGGCGTGAAGGCTGACGGATTAATTCCATATTTACGGAAATCGTCGTCAAGCGGCGTGATCAGGCCGCGCTTTTGGTAGTCGGGGATGGCCGACATATGCATGACGGTGATGTCGGGCGGGTCGCCCGCGGCATATTCCGCCGACAACTGGTCATAGCCCGGCCAGGCGGCGATATTGACCTTCAGCTTGATGTCCGGGTTTTCCTTTTCGAACTCGTCGAGCAGGCCGGTGACGATCTCGCACTCGCCGTCGGGATTGCGCAGCGGCGGCTGGCCGACCGGCACATTAGCCCGGCACTCGCCGAAGATGCGCTGGACAGTGATATGGGTATAGGGATCTTTCGGGGCGCAGGATGCCAAGGCGAGACACGCCAGGAGAATGCCAACCTTCTTCATCGCACCGCCGCTCCCGACACCGCCTTGACGATGTACTTCTGGAAGATGACGTAGACGACGAGGATAGGCACCGAGGCGAACACTGCCTGGGTCATCAGATAGCCGAGGCCGGAGGTCTGGGCGAAGTTGATCTGCGACGAGGCCAGGCCGACGGTCAGGGTGAACATCTCCGACCGCGTCGCCGAAATCAGCGGCCACCAGTAATCATTCCATGAACTGAGAAACGTAAAGATGCCAAGCGTCGCCTGGGCCGGAATGGTCAGGGGCAGCAGGACCTTCCAGAACACGGTCAGGCGCGAGGCATTGTCGAGCATCGCCGCCTCGTCGAGCTCCTTGGGGATGGCGCGGAAATACTGCGTCATCAGGAAGACGCCGAAGGGGGCGGCCAGGCCCGGCAGGATCAGGCCGGGATAGGAATTATGCAGGTGAAGCGCCGAGAACAGCTGGTGACGGGTGATGATCACCGCCTGCTCGGGGATGGCCAGGCCGAACAGCACGAACAGGAACAGCTTGTCGCGACCGGGAAAGTCCAGCCGGGCAAAGCCGTAGCCGGCCAGGGACGACAGGATCAGCACGCCCAAGGTCGTGCAGCCGGAGACGATGACCGAATTCATCAGCCAGCGGAAAACCTGGGAATTCTTGACGATGGCCTGGTAGTTTTCGGCCGTGTACGGGCCGTGGAAAGCGTTGGCGGTCGAGTGCAGCAGGTCTTCATTGGATTTCAGCGACAGCATGATCGTCCAGGCGAGCGGCGTGACCATGACCAGGCCAAGGACGACCAGGGCGGCGATAACGCCGGCCGAGCGCAGCGCTTTAGACGTCGCGGGACTCATCGGGCGACCGCCTTCTGCCCGCGCGTGGTCACAAAGTACTGCACCATGGTGGCGATCAGGATAATGGCGAACAGGATCTGCGACGCGGCGGCGGCATAGCCGATGTCCCAGCGGCGGAAGCCGACCTCGAAGATGAACAGGACGATCGGCCGCGACGCGCCGTTGGGTCCGCCCTGGGTGATCAGTTGCGGCTGGCCGAACAGCTGGAATTGCAGCACGACTTCGAAAATGGCGACCAGGATGATGGTGCGGCTGACGCTGGGCAGGGTGATCGACCACAGGGTGCGCAACCACGAGGCATTGTCGAGCTCGGCGGCTTCGTAGATGTCGTGCGGCACCTGCTGCAAGGCGGACAGGTAGAGCATCATCGGCAGGCCCAGGCACCACCAGACGGTGATGATCGCCATCGACACCATGACGATGTTGGAGTCACTGAGGAACGGAATGGGGGCGGCGCCGAACATCGCCCGGATATTGGCGATAAAGCCGCCGTCCGGCATCAGCACCATGCGCCAGATCAGGGTGACGATGGTCACCGACAACACCGACGACGAAAAGAAGACGCCGCGAAAAAAGGCGGCCAGGCGCGTCTGGCGATTGAGCAGCAAGGCCAGCAACAGCGGCAGCAGGGTCAGCGGCGGCACGCTGAGAATAACAAACCAAAAGGTATTGGCCACGGCCTGGAGAAAGACCGCGTCGTGCATTAGTCGGACAAAATTCTCGACGCCGACAAATTCGGCGCCACCGAACAGGTCGGCCTTGAACAAGGAGAGCCCCATACCGGCCAGCAGCGGATAAATCAAAAGCGCCAGATAGACGCAAAGATACGGCGCCACGAACAAGGCGTTCGACCAGTTGGCGCGCGACGCAACGGGAGTCATGCGGCAAGCTCCGACAGGTTCGCCAACACTTCGCCCGCCCCGTTTACGGGGAGGGGGGACCGCCGCGAAGCGGTGGTGGGAGGGGGAGACAGGCGGTAGGTCTGAGCTATTCCGGATGCAGTCGTTGCTACGGATTCTACGGTATCCCCCTCCCACCACGCCCTGCGGGCGCGGTCCCCCCTCCCCTTAAAAGGGGCGGGCGAAGAAAGAACAACCCCAAACGCGCCACTCATACCCCCGCCTCCGCGTGGTAGCCGTTGCCGTCGGCGTCGAACAGGTGGCCGGCGGTCGCCTCGACCTTCAGCCCGACGGTGTCGCCCATCTGCACGCGGCTGGAGCCGGCGTCCTCGGCGGTAATCGCCGTGCCGTCCTTCAGCCGGCCGTAGACCAGCGTGCGTTCGCCCAGCCGCTCGACCAGGTCGACGCTGGCCTTCAAAACCCCCTCGCCGACAGCACAAACGCGGACATGCTCGGCGCGCAGCCCCAGATCGCCGGCGTCGCCGCTAAAGCCGTGGATGGCCGTCACCAACACCGTCCCGTCGCCCAGCGTCGCTTTCGCCCCGCCCTCGCCCACCGTCACCGGCAGGAAGTTCATCGGCGGCGAGCCGACGAAGCTCGCCACGAACCGGTTGGCAGGGCGCTCATAGATCTCCATCGGCGAGCCGACCTGCTGGACCTTGCGGTCCTTCATGACGACGATACGGTCGGCCAGGGTCATGGCTTCGACCTGGTCGTGGGTGACCAGGATCATCGTCGCCTTCAGCCGCCGCCGCAATTGCGCCAGCTCCAGCCGCGTCCTCATGCGCAGGGCCGCATCGAGGTTCGACAAAGGCTCGTCGAACAGGAACAGGTCGGGGTTCTTGACGATGGCGCGGCCGATAGCGACGCGTTGCTTTTGACCGCCCGACAGCTCGCCGGGCTTACGCGCCAGGAAGGGCTGAAGCTCGAGAATGCGCGCCGCCTCGGCAATGCGGCTGTCGATCTCGGCCTTCGACGTGCCGACATTCTTCAAGCCGAACGCCATATTGTCGGCGACCGTCATATGCGGATACAGCGCGTAGTTCTGGAACACCAGGGCGACGCCGCGGCCGCCGGGCGCCAACTGGTCGATGCGCCGGCCGCCGAGGTGGATTTCACCGGAATCGACCGTTTCCAGCCCGGCGATGATGCGCAGCAGGGTGGTCTTGCCGCAGCCCGACGGCCCCAGGAAAGCGACGAATTCGTCATTGGCGATGGCCAGCGAGATATCATCCAGCACGGGGGTGGTGCCGTAAGCCTTGCTGACATGGCTGATTATAAGGTCGCTCACGCGCGTTTCCCTGGTTCGTTCCCGACTTGACTGAGTTCCGGATTGGCGCATCTTCGGCGCCCTAATTACTCAGACAATTAGACTTAGCATCGATGCGGGACGGGAATCAAGCGCCAAGCCGCCGGTCGCGATAAATTCGTACGCGGTTACCGCCGGACGATTTTTTCGCTATGGTTTTCTTATGCCGCCGGACGGATAAGCGTGCGGCGTATAAGCATAGAAGAGAGGCGGACTTGCCATGGCAAACGCGGACACACTCGGGCCGGTGGCCCGCAACGATCAGGGCGCGGCGGCCCCTTCCGATCTCGACCACCTCAGCATCAACACGATACGAACGCTCGCCATGGACGCGGTCGAAAAGGCCAAGTCCGGACACCCGGGCACGCCGATGGCCCTGGCGCCGGCCGCCTATACGCTATGGTCGCGCTTCCTGCGCTACGATCCCGACCGGCCCGACTGGCCCAATCGCGACCGCTTCGTGCTGTCGTGCGGCCACGCCTCGATGCTGCTCTACAGTTTGCTGCACATAGCGGGCGTCAAGGAAATCGACGCCGATGGCAAACCGACCGGCAAGCCCGCCGTCAGCCTCGACGACATCAAATCCTTCCGCCAGCTCGATTCGAAGACGCCGGGCCATCCGGAATACCGCATGACCACCGGCGTGGAGACGACGACCGGCCCCTTGGGCCAGGGCTGCGGCAACTCCGTCGGCATGGCCATTGCCGGCCGCTGGCTGGGCACGCATTTCAACAAGCCGCAAGCCTCGCTGTTTGACTATAATGTCTACGTCTTCTGCAGCGACGGTGATTTGATGGAAGGCGTCGCCTCCGAAGCCGCCTCGATCGCCGGCCACCAGAAGCTTTCCAACCTGTGCTGGATCTACGACAGCAATTCGATCACCATCGAGGGCGGCACGCCGCTGGCCTATAGCGAGGACGCCGGCAAGCGCTTCGAGGGCTATGGCTGGACCGTCATCCATGTCGACGACGCCAACGATACCGAAGCCTTCGCCAAGGCGATCGAGGCCTTCCAGGCCAATCAGCACACGCCCACCCTGATCGTGCTGAAGAGCGTCATCGGCTACGGTTCGTCGATCGCCGGCACGTCGAAGGCGCACAGCGACGCCATGGGCGCCGACGTCATCAAGGCGACGAAGAAATTCTACGGCTGGCCCGAGGACGCACAGTTCCTGGTGCCCGACGGCGTCATCGACCATCTGCACGGCACGATGTCCGGCCGCGCCCATGCGCTGAGCCAAGCTTGGGACACCACGTTCAGCAAATACTCAGACGATTACGCCGATCTGGCCCATCAATTGACGCAGTTGCGCGGCGGTCACCTGCCCGACGGCTGGGACAAGGACCTGCCGGTGTTCGAAGCCGACGCCAAGGGCATCGCCTCGCGCGACGCCTCGGGCAAGGTGCTGAACGCCATCGCCGCCAAGGTCGAAGGCCTGCTGGGTGGCGCGGCCGACCTGTCGCCCTCGACCAAGACCAAGCTGACGGGTGAAGGCGAACAGGATCTCGAAGCCGCCACGCCCGGCGGCCGCAACATGCATTTCGGCATCCGCGAGCACGCCATGGGCGCCATCGCCAACGGCATGGCGCTTTGCTACCTGCGCCCCTTCACCGCGACCTTCCTGGTGTTCAGCGACTATATGCGCCCGCCGATCCGCCTGGCCTCGATCATGGAGCTGCCGGTCGTCTTCGTGTTCAGCCACGACTCGATCGGCGTCGGCGAGGACGGCCCGACGCACCAGCCCGTCGAACACCTGGCGGCGCTGCGCGCCGTGCCGGGGCTGAACCTGATCCGCCCGGGCGACGCCAACGAAACGACCGAGGCCTGGCGCATGGCCCTGTCGCAAAGCGACCGGCCCAGCGCCCTGATCCTGTCGCGCCAGGCCCTGCCGACGCTGGACCGCGCCAAGTACAATGCCGCGACCGGCACGGCGCGCGGCGCCTACATCTTGACCCGGGATGCGGGTGAGCCTGACCTGATCCTGATGGCTACGGGCTCCGAAGTCTCGCTCGTCGTCGCCGCGGCCGAAAAGCTGGCCGGCGAAGGCCTCAAGGTCCGCGTCGTCTCGATGCCATCGTGGTCGGTCTTCGAGAAACAGGACCAGGCCTATCGCGACAGCGTCCTGCCGCGCGCCGTGCGTGCCCGCGTCGCCGTCGAACAGGCCGCCTCGCTCGGCTGGGACCGGTATGTCGGTATGGACGGAACCACCGTCACCATGTCGACATTCGGCGCCTCCGCCCCCATATCCAAGCTGCAAACCAAGTTCGGCTTTACCGTCGATCATGTCTGCGGCACGGCGCGCAAAGTGCTGGCCGGGGTGAAAGGAACCAATATGACCAATCCGTTGAAGGCTTTGACCGATGCCGGCCAGAGCGCTTGGCTCGACTTCCTCGAGCGCGACTTCCTGAAGAATGGCGGCTTTCAAAAGCTGATCGACGAGGACAGCCTGGGCGGCGTGACGTCGAACCCGACCATTTTCGAAAAGGCCATGGGCCACGGCCACGCCTACGATGCCGAATTCCAGGCCTTTGTGGCGAAGAACCCGGACGCCAAGGCGATCGACATCTACGAACACCTGGCCATCCAGGACATCCAGACGGCCGCCGACCTGCTGCGCCCGGTCTACGATGCGCGCAAGGCCCGCGACGGCTTTGTCAGCCTGGAGGTCTCGCCCTACCTGGCCAACGATACGCAAGGCACGATCGAAGAAGCCCGCCGCCTGTGGACATCGGTCGACCGCGCCAACCTGATGGTCAAGGTGCCGGGCACGCAGGCCGGCGTACCGGCGATCCGGACGCTGATCGAGGACGGGCTGAACATCAATGTCACCCTGTTGTTCTCGATCGATGCCTACAAGGCTGTCGCCGAAGCCTATGTCGCGGGCCTGGAAGCGCGCGTCGCCAAGGGTGAGGACATCTCCAAGATCGCCAGCGTCGCCTCCTTCTTCGTCAGCCGCATCGACTCGGTGATCGACAAGAAGATCGAAGCGCTCGGTACCGACGACGCCAAGAGCCTGGCCGGCAAGGTCGCCGTCGCCAATGCCAAGGTCGCCTATGCCTGGTACGAAGAGCTGATCGCCTCTGAGCGCTGGAAAAAGCTGGCCGCCAAGAACGCGCAACCGCAGCGCCTGCTGTGGGCCTCGACCGGCACCAAGAACCCGGCCTATTCCGACGTGCTCTATATCGACGACCTGATCGGACCGGAAACGGTCAACACCATGCCACAAAAGACCATGGACGCCTTCCGTGACCACGGCGTCGTCGCCAATACGCTGACGCAGGACGTCGCCGGCGCCAAGGCTATTCTCGCCAAGGCGGAGACCTTGGGGCTTGACCTGGGCGGCGTGACGCGCGACCTCGTCGCCGACGGGGTGAAACTGTTTTCGCAATCCTTCGATACCCTGTTGGGTGCGGTAGAAGAAAAACATAAATCTGGAAAGGTAAAGGCATGAAACTGGGGCTGATCGGACTGGGGCGCATGGGCGGCAATATCGCGCGTCGCCTGATGCGGGGTGGACATTCGGTCGTGGTTTTCGATCAAAGCGCCGACGCGGTGAACGCCCTGGCCAAGGACGGCGCCATACCGGCGACCAGCCTGGCCGACCTGTACGGCAAGCTCGACAAGCCCGCCATTACCTGGGTCATGCTGCCGGCCGGCCAGCCGACGGAAGCGACGATCGACGCCATTGCCGCGCTCGCCAAGCCGGAAGACGTCATCATCGACGGCGGCAACACCTTCTACAAGGATGACATCCGCCGCGCCGCCGCCCTTGAACCGCGCGGCATCCGCTATGTCGACGTCGGCACCTCGGGCGGCGTCTGGGGCCTGGAACGCGGCTACTGCATGATGATCGGCGGCTTCGAAGCGGTGGTCAATCGCCTCGATCCGATCTTCAATACCCTGGCGCCCGGCTATGGCACCATCCCGCGCACCGCCGGCCGCACCTCGACCGACGATCGCGCCGAACGCGGCTACATCCATGCCGGCCCGGCCGGTTCCGGCCACTTCGTCAAGATGATCCACAACGGCATCGAATACGGCCTGATGCAGGCCTATGCCGAAGGCTTCGACATCCTGAAGAACAAGTCGTCGGAACACCTGCCGGCCAATGAGCGGTTCGACCTCAACCTGGCCGACATCTCCGAAGTCTGGCGCCGCGGCAGCGTCGTCTCGTCGTGGTTGCTCGACCTGCAGGCGCTTGCGCTGGCCAAGGACGGCCAACTCAGCCAGTTCTCCGGAAATGTCGCCGATTCCGGCGAAGGCCAGTGGACGATCGACGCCGCCATGGAAGAAGCCGTGCCGGCCAACGTGCTGACGGCGTCGCTGTTTGCCCGCTACCGCTCGCGCATGGAGACGACCTTCGGCGACAAGCTGTTGTCGGCCATGCGTTTCGGCTTCGGCGGTCACGTCGAAACCCACAAATAGACCGCTCCCATGCTCGTCGCCCCTTCGGTCCTGGCCTGCGATTTCACCCGATTGGGGGATGAAGTCCGGGCTGTCGACCGGGCGGGCGGCGACTGGATCCACGTCGACATCATGGACGGCCGCTTCGTGCCGGAGATTTCCTTCGGCCCGCCGTTGGTCCGCGCCATCCGCAAAAGCACGCAAAAGCCGCTCAATCTTCACCTGATGATCGTCGAGCCGGAGCGTGTGCTGCAATCCTATCGCGACGCCGGCGCCGACCACCTGCTCATCCAGGCCGAGCCCGGCTCGACCATCCACCTGCACCGCGTGCTGAGCGCGGTGCGCGAGCTGGGCTGCCGGCCGGGCGTCGTCATCGATCCCGCCACCCCGGTCGAATGGATCGATCCCGTGCTGCACATGGTCGATATTATCCTGGTGATGACGGTCAATCCGGGCTTTGGCGGCCAGACCTTCCTGCCCGAGGTCCTGCCCAAGATCTCAGCCTTGCGCCAACGCTGCGAAGCCCGTGGCTTGACGCCGCATATCGAGGTCGACGGCGGCCAGGACGCCCGCCATGCCCGCCCCTGCATCGCGGCCGGCGCCGACGTCATCGTCGCCGGCACCGCTATCTTCAGCCAACCGGACTACGCCCAGGCCATCCAGGCGATCCGGAACGCGGCAAACCCAACGGCCTAACCCAAGCTTCAGAATGAACGCCCCTCCGAACGCTCTTGCGTTCGGCAAGGCCGCCAATCTTTTCTCAGAAACATCGGCCGCCGCGCACGTTTGCGCGAGCCCGCGCGGCGCTTGAGCGCATAAAAAAGATATTGCGCCGCAGCACTTGCGCGTCTCCTCGTTTTTCATCATTCTGTCATCTCGGCTGACGGCGTACCCGGACAGCCTGGGCAACGCCGCCTTCGCCGGCCGGATCATCTCCGGGCCGCGATGGCGGTTTTTTTGTTTATGCAGGTGCGATGAACGTCCTGATCATTGACCCCGACGATGCGCGCGCGGCCCTGGTCGCCGAAGGCATCCGCGCGGACTATGGCGGACCCGACACCCATGTGCGCCTGGGCGCGCATTTCGAGCTGCGCATGTTGCGCGACTTCGATCCGGACATGGTCATCATCGCCTGCGAAAGCCCCGACCGCGACATGCTGGAGGCGCTGCAGGTGGCCAACGAAGTGGTGCCGCGCCCCGTCGTCATGTTCGTCGACCGCTCCGACGACAACGCGACTGCCCGGGCGCTGGAGGCCGGGGTCGCCGCCTACATCGTCGACGGCTTCAACCCCAAGCGCATGGCGTCGATCCTGACGGTGGCGGCGCAGCGCTTCGCCCTGACGCAAAGCCTGCGCAACGACCTCAGCAAGGCCAAGGCGGATTTGGCGGCGCGCAAGACGATCGACCGCGCCAAGGGCGTCCTGATGAAATCACGCAACCTCACCGAGGACGACGCCTACAAGGCGTTACGCAAGCACGCCATGGACACCGGCCGTTCGATCCAGGCGGTCGCCGCCGACATCCTGGCCGTCAGCGGCCTGCTGGGAGGCGAATAGATGGACCTGAAAATCGCCTTCAATCCGCTGAACGACGCCGCCCTGATCGTCGTCGCCGAAGCGCTCGGCTTCTACGAATCGGAAGGGCTCAACGTCACCCTGACGCGCGAGGCCAACTGGTCGACGGTGCGCGACAAGCTGGCCTATGGCCTGGTTGACGCGGCCCATATCCTGGCGCCCGTGCCCCTGGCCGCGGCACTCGGTCTCGGCCCCTCGGTCGGGCGCGTCATCGCCCCCATGGCGCTGGGCGCCAACGGCAATGCCTTCCTGGTGTCGGCGGCACTGAAGGCGCGGCTGGAGGGTGAAACCTCGCTGCTTGGTACAGCCCGCATGCTGGCCCGCGAAGTCGAACGCCGCCGCCAATACGGCGAAGGCCAGATCGTCTTCGCCATCCCCTTCGCCTATTCGGCGCACCATTTCGTGCTGCGTCACTGGGTGGCGTCGGCCGGCCTCGATCCGGAACGCCAGATCCGCTGGGTGGTGCTGCCGCCGTCGCGCATGGCGCAGATGATCCAGGATGGCCTGATCGACGGCTTTACCTCGGGCTCGCCCTGGCCGCAGGCGTCGCGACTGGCCGGCCAGGGCGAGGTCCTGTTCTCCGATCCCGACTACTGGACGCTGAAGCCGGAAAAGGTGCTGGCCGTGCGCGCCGCGTGGGCGGAAGAGCACGAAGGCGGCACATTCGCCCTGACACGCGCCCTGCTGCGCGCCGGGTCGTGGGCCCATCAACCGGGCCATCGCGACGACCTCATCCGCATCATGGCGCGGCGCATCTATTGCGGCGCCCCGCCCGAGGCGGTTGAAATGGCCTTGCGCGCCGTCTCCGACCAGGGCGGTTCGGGCCTGGTGCTCGACCCGCAGATCGCCACCTTCCCGTGGATCAGCCACGCCAAATGGTTCCTGGGCCAGATGGTACGCTGGGGCTGGCTCGCGCCCGACCACGACTTCGACCAGCTGGCGCGGCATATCTACCGACCCGACCTGTGGCGTGAAGCGGCGGGCTCGCTCGGCTTCGACCTGCCCCTGGCCGACGAAAAGGATGAAGGCGGGCAACCCAGGCCGTGGTCCCTGGCCGCGACGCCCAACCCGATCACCATGCCGCCCAACGTGCTGTTCGACGGCGGCGTATTCAAGTGCCGGGCGGAGGGATGACGGTTTCGTATGAAACCGCATCACTCCTTTTTCGCGAAGCTTGGCTGAACCCCTAAAATCGAGGAATCCGCCCCCTTTCGTGACAAATCCGCACCACTGCCATTGTGCAGTGCCGCAAAACCTCGCCGCCCTCACCTAACCGATTGACGAAACGCCCACCCGGCGCGACCCTCACTTTCAACGCGGTCAACGGTGATCGCGACTTTCGACCCTAAGCGCCACGGACGGCGCCCAAGGTCTTTCATCAAGACAATGACGTCTCAAGCCAAGCTCGACCAATCTCTGGTCCAGCCATGGCTTGGGACGTTTTTTTTCGCCCTCATGACTGGATCGCCCCCGATGATCAGCAAGGATTTCCTGAAGAGCGGCCACACCCCGACCCTGGTGTCCGCCTTCCTCTATTTCGATATGAGTTTCATGGTCTGGGTGCTTTTGGGCGCGCTCAGCGTGCAGATCGCCAAGGACCTCGACCTCAGCCCCGCGCAGAAAGGCCTGATGGTCGCCGTGCCGATCCTGGCGGGGGCGGCCCTTCGCCTGGTCAACGGCGTCCTGGTCGACCTGATCGGCCCGAAAAAGACCGGCCTGATCGCCCAGGTGATCGTCATCGCCGGCCTGATCACCGCCTGGGTCGTGCATATCCAAAGCTTCCATGCGGTGCTGGCCATGGGCGGCGTGCTGGGCATGGCCGGCGCCTCGTTCGCGGTCGCCCTGCCGCTGGCCTCGCGCTGGTATCCCATGAAATACCAGGGCGTGGCGCTGGGAATCGCCGGCGCCGGCAATTCCGGCACGGTCTTCGCCTCGCTGTTCGCCCCGACCCTGGCCAAGCTCTACGGCTGGCAGATGGTCTTCGGCCTGACCGCCATTCCGCTGATCCTGGTGTTTGTCGTCTTTTTGCTGTTCGCCAAGGACGCCCCGGAAAAGCCCGCGCCAAAAACGCTTGGCCAATATGCCGCCGTGCTCAAGGAAAGCGACGCCTGGTGGTTCATGCTGTTCTACGGCGTCACCTTCGGCGGCTTCGTCGGCCTGTCCTCGTCGCTCAACCTCTATTTCAACAGCGAATACGGCGTCTCGCCGGTCACCGCCGGGTTCTTTACCGCCGCCTGCGTCTTCATCGGCTCCCTGTTGCGGCCGATCGGCGGCACCATCGCCGACCGCATCGGCGGGATCCGCACCCTGACCACCATGTACGTCGTCGCTGGCATCGGCCTGGTCGTGCTGAGCCTGAAAATGCCGACCATCTACGTCGCCGAAGCGGTGCTGATCGTCGCCATGGGCGCGCTCGGCATGGGCAATGGCGCGGTGTTCCAACTGGTCCCCGTGCGCTTTCGCCAGCAGATCGGCATCATGACGGGCCTGGTCGGCGCCTTCGGCGGGGTCGGCGGCTTTTACCTGGCCGCCTCGCTCGGCATTTCGAAACAGGTCACGGGCTCCTACCAGCTGGGTCTGCTCGGCTTTGCCCTGCTGGCCGTGGTCGCCCTGACCGGCCTGACCTTCATCAAGAAAAAATGGCGCACGACCTGGGTCGAATACGGCGCCGGCGTGAAGATCTAGGAGCATCACCATGTCCAAACAACGCTTGGTTATAGTGGGCGCCGGCATGGCCGGCGGACGGATCGTCGAGGAAATCCTCAAGCGCGACGACGCCAAATTCGACATCTCGATCATCGGTGCCGAAAGCCTGCCCACCTACGACCGCATCCAGCTGTCACCCGTCCTGGCCGGCGAAAAGCGCTTCGCGCAGATCGTCACCCATTCGCAGGAATGGTACGACGGCAACGGCGTCAAGACGCACTTCGGTTACTGGGTCCAGTCGATCGATAAAGACGCCCGCCACGTCGTACTGCACGACGGCCAGACGATCGGTTACGATCGGCTGATCCTGGCCATGGGCTCCGACCCGATCCGCCTGCCCCTGCCCGGGTCCGACCTGGCCGGCGTCGTCGCCTTCCGCGATCTGCACGATGTCGACGCCATGCAGAAAGCCGCCGAAATGGGTGGTGAAGCGGTCGTCATCGGCGGGGGGCTTCTCGGTCTCGAAGCCGCCTACGGCCTGGCCAAGCGCGGCATGAAGGCCACCGTCGTCCACCTGGTCGACGTGCTGATGGAGCGCCAGCTCGACGAGGCCGCCGGCCGCCTGCTGGAAAAAGCCCTGGCCGAACGCGGCGTCGCCTCGGTGCTCAACGCCCAGTCTGAGGCCATCGTCGGCGAGACCCATGTCGAGGGCCTGAAGCTGAAGGACGGCCGCATCCTCCCGGCTTCGCTGCTGGTCATGGCCGTCGGCATCCGTCCGCACGTCGAGCCCGCCGAATCGTCGGGCCTCGTCGTCGAACGCGGCATCGTCGTCGACGACCAGATGCGCACCTCGGATCCCTACATCTACGCCGTTGGTGAGTGCGTCCAGCACCGCGGCCAATGCTACGGCCTGGTGGCGCCGATCTGGGACATGTGCCGGACGCTGGCCGACGTATTGACGGAGAAGAACCCGAACGCCGCGTACCAGGGCACGTCTCTGGCGACACGGCTCAAGGTCTCGGGCGTCGATCTCTATTCGGCCGGCGACTTCGCCGGCGGCGAGGATTGCGAGGACATCGTCTTCCGCGATCCCGGCCGCGGCGTCTACAAGCGCGTCGTCATCAAGCAGGACAGGCTGGTCGGCGCCGTTTTGTTCGGCGAGGCCGCCGACGGCGCCTGGTATTTCGACCTGATGAAAAAGGGCGACAGCATCGCGTCGATCCGCGACACGCTGATCTTCGGCCAGGCCGTCACCCATGCCCTGGCCGGCCAGGACCCTTCTGACGCCGTTGCCGCATGGCCTGACGCCACCGAAGTGTGCGGCTGCAACGGCGTATCCAAGGGCCAGGTCGTGGCGTCGATTGCCGCCGGCCATCACACACTCGACACCGTGCGCGGCCATTGCAAGGCCTCGGCCTCGTGCGGCTCGTGCACCGGCATCGTCGAAAACCTGCTGAAATGCACACTGGGCGCCGCGTTCACAGCCCAAAGCGGGCCGAAACGCGTCTGCAAGTGTACCGAGCATGGCCACAAACACGTCCGGGACACCATCGTCGCCCTTGAGCTGAAGACCATTCCCGATGTCATGCAGGCGCTGAAGTGGGCGACGCCGGACGGCTGTTCGGCGTGCCGGCCGGCGCTCAACTACTACCTGCTCTGCGCCTGGCCGCGCGAGTACAAGGACGATCCGCGCGCGCGCTTCGTCAATGAGCGCAACCACGCCAATATCCAGAAGGATGGAACCTATTCCGTCGTGCCGCGGATGTGGGGCGGCGTCACCTCGGCCAAGGAGTTGCGGGCCATCGCCGATGTCGTCGACAAGTTCGACGTGCCGATGGTCAAGGTCACCGGCGGCCAGCGCCTCGACCTGTTCGGTATCAAGAAGGAGGACCTGCCCCTCGTATGGGCCGATCTCAACGCCGCCGGCATGGTCTCGGGCCACGCCTACGCCAAGGCGTTGCGCACGGTCAAGACCTGCGTCGGCTCGGAATGGTGTCGCTTCGGCACCCAGGACTCGACCGGGCTCGGCATCAAGCTCGAACAAGCGACGTGGGGCAGCTACATGCCGCACAAGTTCAAGATGGCGGTGTCGGGATGCCCGCGCAATTGCGCCGAGGCCACCATCAAGGACTTCGGCGTCGTCTGCGTCGACAGCGGCTATGAGCTGCACGTCGGCGGCAATGCCGGCATCCATCTGCGCGGCACCGACCTGCTGACCAAGGTGGCGACCGAGCAGGAGGCGATCGACTGGTCGATGGCCTTCGTCCAGCTCTATCGCGAGGACGGCTTCTACCTCGAACGCACGGCGCCGTGGATCGAACGCGTCGGGCTGGATTTCGTCAAGACGCACCTGGCCGAGGCCGAACAACGCGCGGCCCTGGTCGCGCGGTTCCTCGAGTCACAAGCCGTCTTCCAGGTTGATCCGTGGGCGGAACATGCGCCGAAATCCGAACCCGCCAAGGTGTTCTCACCGCTGGCCGACCTGCGCGACGGCGTGTCTCAAGACAGTTTGAAGGAACCCGCAGAATGAATGCATCCGTGATCATCCGCTGGGTCGATGTCGGCCCCGCCGCCGAAGTCGCCCGCCAGAGCGCCCGCCGCGTCGAAAGCGATATCGGCCCGATCGCCGTCTTCCGCACGATGGACGACGACTATTACGCCGTCCTCGACCGCTGCCCGCACAAGGGTGGGCCGCTGAGCGAAGGCATCGTCCACGGCCGCGCCATCGCCTGCCCGTTGCACAACTGGTCGATCAGCCTGGAAAGCGGCGAAGCCCTGGGCGCCGACGCCGGCAAGGGCTGCACCCCGACGGTCCCGGTCAAGGTCGAAGGCGAGCGCATCCTGCTGGGGTTGAATTTCTAAGAAAATGGAATTGCATCCCTCGACCGTGTCTCCCCCTTTCGCCCGCCCCGTTTACGGGGAGGGGGGACCGCGCCCAGAGGGCGTGGTGGGAGGGGGAAACGAACGGCAGGTCTTGGCTTCATCGGATGTCGCGGTGAAACGTCTTCTACAGCCCCCCCCTCCCACCACCGCTTCGCGGCGGTCCCCCCTCCCCGTAAACGGGGCGGGCGAAGATTTGCCTAATCACTCAGGGGTATTATAGCCATGCCCCGCGACGCCGAGACCCTGACCGTCAACACCACCTGCCCCTATTGCGGGGTGGGCTGCGGTGTGACGGCCGAACGCTCGGGCGCGCGTGGTCTGACCGTCAAGGGCGACGCGGCGCATCCGGCCAATAATGGCCGCCTATGTTCCAAAGGCACGGCGCTGGGCAAGACATTCGGTCTCGAAGGCCGCCTGCTCGAACCCCGGATACGCACAAACGGCGAACTCCAAGCCGCCACCTGGGACGAGGCGCTCGACGCCGTGGCGCAAAAGTTCAATGCCGTCATCGCGGAACATGGCCCCGATGCGGTCGCCTTCTACGTCTCGGGCCAACTTCTCACCGAGGACTATTACGCTGTCAACAAGCTGGCCAAGGGCTATATCGGCACGGCGAACATCGACACAAATTCGCGCCTGTGCATGTCGTCGGCCGTCGCCGCGCACAAGCAGGCCTTCGGCGCCGATCTCGTCCCCGGCGTCTATGACGACCTGACGGAGGCCGACCTTCTGGTCTTCAGCGGCCACAATGCCGCCTGGACCCACCCGGTGCTCTATCGCCGCATCGAGGCGCGCGAAGGCCAGATGCGCATCTGCATCGACCCGAAGCGCACCGACACCGCCAAGGCCTGCAACCTGCACCTGATGATCCGGCCGCAGACCGATGTGCGCCTATGGAACGGACTGTGTGCCCACCTGATCGCCCGCGACGCGCTGGACCATGATTTCGTCGACAAAAACACGTCCGGTTTTTCGCGATTGATGGCGGCCTTGTGTGCCGACGACCAGAGCCTTGATGCCATAGCCCAGGACTGCGGCGTCTCGGTCGCCGACCTGAAGACCTTCTACGACGCCTTTGCCGGCACCGAAAAGGTCGTCTCCCTGTTCAGCCAGGGCTCCAACCAGTCGGTCCAGGGCGTGCACAAGGGTTTAAGCCTGATCAACGCCCATCTGCTCAGCGGCAAGATCGGCAAGTCCGGCGCCGCCCCCTTTTCGATCACCGGCCAGCCCAACGCCATGGGCGGCCGCGAAGTCGGCGGCCTGGCCAACATGCTGGCGGCGCACATGGATTTCGACGAGGCCTCTCGGTCGCGCGTCCGGCGCTATTGGGACGCGCCGACGATTGCGCCCAGGCCCGGCCTGAAGGCCGTCGACATGTTCGACGCCGTGCGCACCGGCCGGATCAAGGCGATCTGGATCATGGCGACCAATCCGATGGTCTCGATGCCCAACACCCACAAGATCCACGAAGCCCTGTCGAACTGCGAAATGGTCGTTGTCTCCGACGTCATCGCCCGCACCGACACGATGGACATGGCCCATGTCCAGTTGCCGGCCGCCGCGTGGGGCGAAAAAGACGGTACCGTCACCAATTCCGAGCGCGTCATCTCGCGCCAGCGCTGCTTGGGCGCCCTGCCCGGTCACGTCCGTCCCGACTGGGCCATTGTCGCCGACGTGGCGCGGCGCATGAACAGCGCCTGGGATACGGCGTTTGCCTGGAAAGGCCCGCACGAAGTCTTCGCCGAACACGCCGGGCTGACGGCGTTCGAGAACAACGGCAGCCGCTTCCTCGACCTGTCGGGTTTTCTCGGATTGACGCGCGATGCCTATAATGCCCTGGCGCCGACGCGCTGGCCCTATACGGCGTCGGGCTCGACGCAGCGCCTGTTCGCCAATGGCCGCTTCGCCACGCCGGACGGCCGCGCCCGCCTGGTCGCGCCCAAGGCCACCGGCCCGGCCCAGGCGACGACGCCCGACTTTCCGTTCAGCCTGAACAGCGCCCGTGTCCGCGACCATTGGCACACCATGACGCGCACGGCGCTGGCGCCCGAGCTCAATCGCCACATTGCCGAGCCCCTGCTCGACATTCACCCCAAGGACGCCAAACGGCTCGGCGTCAAGGATGGGCGCCTGGCCGTCGTCACCACCGCCTATGGCGAAGCGATCCTCCGGGCCAAGGTCACCGACGACGTCCGTGAAGGCAATCTCAGCGTGCCGATGCACTGGACGCGGCAGTTCGCCCCCTTCGGCCGCGCCAACCCCCTGGTCAGCCCCAGCGTCGATCCCATTTCCGGGCAACCGGAATTCAAGCACACCCCCGCCCGCGTTGCGGCCTATGGTGAAGCCTGGCACGGCTTTGTCATGACGCCGCGCGATTTCGACGGCGCATTGCCCACCTGGACCGGCGACACCATCTGGCGGCGCACCGCGCACGCCTTTGCCGACTGCTATGAAATCGCCGGCATCGCCCCGATCGATGTCTCGACCATTCCCGTAAGCCTGACGCTTGACGACGCCGCCCGTGGCCTGACGCGACGCGTGCGCATCGACGACGAGCGGCTGACGCGCGTCATCTTCATCACACCGATCCACAAGAAGCTGCCGCCACGCGACTGGCTACTCGAGCGCTTCGGTGACGAGACGCTGGCGACCCCGGACCGCGACGCCCTGCTGATCGGCCGGCGCCCGGGCGTCGAGGACAAGGGCCGCATCATCTGCGCCTGCCGCAGCGTCGGTGAAAAGACCATCATGGCCGCCATCGCCGACGGCGCGCTCACCGTCGACGCGATCGGCGAAGCGACCTCCGCCGGCACGGCTTGCGGCTCGTGCAAGGGCGAACTGAAACAATGCCTGCTCAAGGAGACCAAACATGCAGCCTAGCGGATCCGTCACCCTGTGCGGCGCCGGTCCCGGCGACGCCGACCTGCTGACACTGGGCGCCCTGAAGGCGATCCAATCGGCCGAGGCGGTGCTCTACGACGCCCTGGTCAGCGACGAGATCCTGGCCCTGGCGCCCAAACGCTGCATCAAGATTTGCGTCGGCAAGCGCGGCGACCGCCTGTCGGTGCCGCAGGACAAGACCAATGCCCTGATGGTCCGCCTGGCGCGGCGCGGTCTGCACGTGGTGCGGCTGAAAGGCGGCGATCCCTCGGTCTTCGGCCGCGTCGAGGAAGAGCGCCAGCACCTCGATGGCCACGGCATTGCCCATCGCACGATCGCCGGGGTGACGGCGGCCTCCGCCGCGGCGGCGCAGTTCGAATTCCCCTTGACCCATCGTGCCGAAGCACGCTCCGTCACCTTCCTGACCGGCCGCACCAAGGACGGCAGCGTCGATCTCGATGCCGGCGCGGTCAGCCGTCCTGACGCCAGCCTGGTATTCTACATGTCGTCGCACAATGCCGCCCATATCCAGGCCTTGCTGTTGACGGCCGGCCGCGATGTCGCAACACCGCTTATCCTGGTCGAAAACGCCGGCCGGCCCCATGCCCGCGCCGTCAAGGCACGCCTTGGCGAATTGGCCATGCGCGCCGCCGCCAATGCGTGGGAAGGCCCCGTACTGATCGGCATAGGCGATGCGTTTGCCCACGCGCGTATCGGCGAGGTCGTAACCACCGACCGGGCGCGCGCATGAGCCTGGTCTGCGTCGATGACGCCCTGGCCCTGATCCGCGAACACGCCCCCGCGCCGCATCCGGTCGAGGTCGGCTTGGCCGAAGCGCACGATCGCATCCTGTTGGCGCCCGTTGCCGCCACGCGCGACCAACCGCCGTTCGACGCCGCCGCCATGGACGGCTATGCCGTAACGGCGCCGCTGGGCGAAGACGAGAGCCTGACGCTTATAGGCGAGAGCCAGGCCGGCCGGGCCTTTACCGGCGCAGTGACGGCGGGCTCGGCCGTGCGCGTCTTTACCGGCGCGCCCCTGCCCACAGGGTCCACGCGCGTAATCATGCAGGAAGATGTCGTGTGCGCCGGCGGCGCTATCCGCCGCAGGCCCAGCGTCATCCCGTCAAGCAAGCCGCACATCCGGCCGCGCGGTTGCGACTTCCGAGCCGGCGACGTCCTGCTGCAATCCGGCGACCGGCTGAGCCCCTGGCGGCTGGCCCTGGTCGCGGCAACGGGCCAGGCCAGGCTGAACGTCGCCGAGCAGCCGCGGATCGCCCTGGTCTGTACCGGCGACGAGTTGGTGCCGCCGGGCGGTGTCGCCCGCGACGACCAGGTCTTCGAGGCCAATGCCGTCGCGCTTGCCGCCCTCGCACGACAATGGGGTGCCGAAGTGCAAACCATGGCCCCTCTCGGCGACGACAAGGCGGCCCTGGCGAAAGCCTTGCGCGACACGACAGCCGACATCCTGGTCACCATCGGCGGGGCCAGTGTCGGCGACTACGACCTGACCCGTCCGGCGCTGGAGGCGCTCGGTGTGCGCTGGATCTTCGAAAAGGTCGATCTCAAGCCCGGCAAGCCGACCGCGTTCGGTCTATTGGATGACGGGCGCCGCGTGCTGTGCCTGCCGGGCAATCCGGGCTCGGCCCTGGTCTGCGCCCAGCTTTTCCTCAAGCCGCTGATCGAGGCGGCGTCCGGCGCACAGCTTCTGCCGCCTGTCCGCGCCCTGCCCTGCGCTACGGGCCTGCCCGCCAATGGTCCGCGCGAGACCTACTTGCGCGCGATTATCATGGCCGGGAGCGGTGGCGCGCCGGTCCTGTTGCCCCTGAGCGACCAGGATTGCAGCCACCTTCACGCCTTCGCCGTCACCTCGGCCCTGATCCGTCGCCGCGCCCACGCCGAAGCATTGGCGCCCGGCGAAATCTGCGACTGTATCTGGCTGGCCCCATAAAAATGCGCCGGTCCTGGGGATCGGGACCGGCGCAAGGCTGTCAGAGGACTTTGGGGCCAAAGTGCCAATATTAAACCACCACGAGTCGCGACTAAAATCAACCCAAAAGTGTATTGCCGCACTTTCCCTAGATCCGGGAGGGCAAAGAAAAACCCCCGCCGGCGGCGAGGGCTGAAGGGTCGGGAGAAAAAATACTAAGCAACAGTACGCAAGTGTGATCCTGCGCCCCACCTGGCAGACAGGCGAACAGTATTCAAAATCACCAGCTTAGACTAGGCTCGACCGCTCCCGTTATCAATATTGAATACGTATGCATATTTTAGGCAAATTTTTATAAAAGCACGATTTTTCTCATGATAGCGCTCACATTTCGCGCTCGAACTTTAAACATTTTTCACGGACTCAATATTCACCCGCCGCTTTACAGAAAATGACAGCGCTTACTTGAGCAGCCCGCCGCAGGATTCGCGCACCACGACATGGGCCGGCAAGCGGATATCCTGGATCGGCTGGCCCTCGATCAGCGCGCTCAACCCATCGACCAGGGCCCGCGCCGCCGCCGCCGTATCCTGGCGCACGGTCGACAGGGACGGCGACAGCGAACTGCACACCCATAGATCGTCGAAGCCCATCACCGAAACGTCCTTCGGCACGTCGAGCCCGCGCCGGCGCAGGGCCTGCATCGCGCCCATGGCCAACAGATCAGCCGAGGCGAAGATGGCGTCGAACGTCACGCCGGCGTCAAGCATCAGTTCCACCTCCGCCGCCCCCTCGCCGCGATCGAGGAAACAGTCGCGGTGCAGGCGCGGATCGTAGTCAAGCCCGGCGGCGCGCAGGGCGCGGCGATAGCCGACATAACGCTCCTGGAATTCCGGATGTTCGGGCGACGACTTGCCGAAATAGGCGATGCGCTTGCGGCCGAGCCTGGCCAGGTGGCTGACCGCGTCGAAGGCGCCGGCCTCGTTGTCGCTGCCGATGACCAGGCGCGCGCAGTCGGGGCGGCTGACGCCCCACACCACCCACGGGTCGCCGACCTCGTTGAGGTATTCGAACTTGTGCGTATAGCCGAGAAAGTCCTTGCAGCCGAGGAAGATGATGCCGTCGGCGCGGCGCGAAAAGCCGTAGTCGGTACCCCAGTCGTCGCTGGGCTGCTGCAGCGAGGTGATGACGTCGTAGCCGTTGACGCCGGCATATTGCAGGATCGAGCCGATCAGCGGCAGGAAGAACGGATTGATCGGCCCCTGCGGATTGTCGAGATCCGCCGAGATCAGCACCGCGATGGTGTGGATCTTGCGGGAGCGCAGGTTTCGCGCATTGGCGTCGACCTTGTAATGCAATGACTTCGCGGCCTCGAGAACTTTGCGCCGCGTCTCTTCGCTGACCAGGGGCGAATGGCTGAGCGCGCGCGATACGGTGGTTTGGGATACGCCGGTCAGGGCGGCGATGTCGAACGACGTCGGACGTCTCATGTTTCCCCCGAACAGTTTGGGCGTTGTCGCCCTTATTATGGATGCGGCGCCCCCGAATACCGAGGGCGCCGCAAAGTCTCTTAGTACTTCAGGCGAACCCCGAACTTGACCGCCTGGTCGCTGCGTACCCATGCCGAATTGAGCAGGATAGGCGTGGCGCCGGGCGTCTGGGGCGAGTCGCCCTGGACCTGCTGGGCCATGATCGTCGTCGTGTTGAGCAGGTTCTTGCCGTCCAGCTCGAACTCGATGTGATCGTTGAGGCGATAGTGGATCGACGCATCGAGGAAGCCAGACGCGCGTTGCCACACCGGCAGGCCGATACAGCAGTCGACATTGCTGACCAGGAACTTCGACCGCCAGGAATAGGCCAGGCGCAAGGCCCAGGGGCCTTTTTCGTACAACCCTACGAGATTGTAGGAATCGTCGGAAATCCCGGCCAGGCGGTGCGGATCGATGACGCCGTTGGTCAGCGATTCCCCGTTGCCGCCGCCGACGGGGCTGGCCGAACCGCCGGTCCCGCCGTTACCCACGGGATCGGTCACGAGGTTGGAGTTATTGATCCCTGTCTCGTGGGTATGGGTGTAGTTGGCCTGCACGCCCAGGCCGTTCCACGGCGCCGGCAACATGTCGAAGAAGGTCGCGTACGAGAACTCGATCCCGGTCAGGTTGCCGCCATTATAGCTGCCGTTCGCCGGTCCCTGGACGACCACTTCTTCCGTCGCCCCGTTATTGGTGAAGCTGCGGATCGATTCCCCCAGCGTGATCGGGTCGTGCAGCGCCTTGTAGAACAGGTCGGCGGTGAAGGCGCTGGTCGAGGAGAAGTAGTTTTCGTAGGTCAGGTCGAACTGGTCGGCCGTCATCGGCTTGACCGCTGCATTGCCGGCCTGGGCCTGGAACACGAAGTTGTAGCCCTGGACATTGGCGGCTGTCTTCGGTCCGTTCGGATCCTTCCAGATAATGAAGGGCGAACTGGCCGTCGTGTTGATCGTCGGCGCGGCGATGCCGACATAGTTGCGCAGCGAGCCCATGTCCGGCCGCGACAGGCCTTCCGAGGCGCCGAAACGGACGAACTGGTTGTCCGGCAGCTCGAAGCGCACGTTGAAGCTGGGCAGGACGTCGGTGTAATGCGCCCGGAACGACTGGGTCGAGATGCCGCCATTGCTGAAGTTCTCGACGTCCGGCGTCAGGTAGCACGAGATATTGACGATATTGGTCGATCCGGCCGCCGGCGCCGGAGTGCACGGCGTGGCTTCCGCCTGGCCGACCCAGTCATTGGTCGGATAGCTGACGCCGCCATTGCTGATTTCATCGGTCTGAATGACCCGTATCCCGAAGTTTCCGGAATAACCGATACCATTCAGTAACAGATTGGTCGTGCCGCCGAACTTGGCCTCGACATAGGCCGCCGTCGTCTTTTCCTCGACATTGAGTTCTTCAGCCGCCGTGTAGCAGCCGTATTGCGCCTGGGTCTGCGCCACCGACGGACAGCCCGGCCGCGTCAGCGGAATGGGGTTCCAGCCGCCGCCGTTGGGCAGGGGATCGTTGATCACAGCCCCGCCGACGGCCTGGTTCAGCGCGACGTAGTTCTGGATGGTGTTCTGGTTGATGAAGGCGAACCCGCCGTTCGGGAACACCTTGCCGCCGAAGAAGTTGCCCATGGTGTTGACGGCGGTGATGCCGGCGCCATAGCCCTTGAAGCCGAGACCGGTGGTTTGGTAGGCCGTCGTCGGGTTCGTCGCCGGGTTGGTATCGGTGATGCTGAAGGCCGGCCCGACCGTGCCCCAGTCGGCGACGACGTTCGACCAGTTATATTCGGAATAATCGACGTTCTGGTGGCGGTCGGAATAGCGCACACCGACCATCAGGCTGTCGATCCAGCCGAACAGGCCGTTGCCGTTGAAGCGGTACTCGCCGTCCCACTTGGCGGCGATTTCATGGGCCTTGTCGTTCTCGAAATGGTCCTGGACGAAGTTCAGGTAATAGTTGGCCGGGTTCGAGGTGAAGCCGGGCGCATAGTTGGTGTTGGGGTCCGGCGTGATCGAGGCGATCGGCACGCCCTTCGAACCGGTCGACAGCGTCACGTCGGCGATGGTGTCGAGGCCGGTCGTGACGTCGTAATTGTGCACCCAGGCCGTGACGTAGTTGACGTCGAAGGTCGACTTGAAGTTATCGGTCGGCGCCCACTTGATGTTGATCGTATAGTCCTTGGTGTCTTCGCTGTGGTCGAAGATCCGCGACTGGTCCTCGATGACCACGCCCTGGCGGCCGCCGTCGGCGGCACAGTTCGCCCCGCTCCAGTTGCAGAAGGCCTCAAACGGCAGGCCGGGCACGACGGACCCGTTGTTGAGCGCGGTCTGCGCATCGCCGGCGCCGAAAAGGGTTTCCGGCGGCATGGTGACGGTGCCGCCGGTGATCATGCCGTTCGAGCCGAACGTGAAGTTCGTGCCCTCATAGGGCCCGACGATGGCCGCCGACTGCGGCGCGAAACCCGGATCGCCGTAGAGGCCCGGATTATAGGTATAGAGATCGGTCTCGACCGACTGTTCCGTCCACTTGTTGTGGTAGTTGCTGTCGATATATTGCGCCGTGATCTGCAGCTTCTTGTCGCCGGTTTCGTATTGCGCCGCCAGCGCAGCACCCCGCCGCGTACGGTCGTACAGGACCTGCGAATAGTTGATGCCTTCGGGGATATAGGCCCAGCCGTTGCCGCCGAACGGATTGCTGGTACAGGCGACATTGCCGTTGGTGATGATGGCCTTGTTGTTGGCATCAAGGTCGCCGCCGTTACAAAAGGCGCCGATCCGCGTCATGTCGACTTCGTTGGTTTCCGTATCGATATGCGAATAGGCGAGGTCCGCCATGATACCGAAGCGACCGCCCGCGACATTCCACACATTGCTGTAGAGCCCGGAATATTCGGCGGTCGTCTTGTCGGAGACATTGCCGTAGTCGCCGTCGATCGACGCGGCGATGACCTGGCCCTTGGAATCGAAAGGCACCCGGGTGCGCAGGTCGACCGTGCCGCCGATACCGCCTTCGATCATGTCGGCGGTGGCGTTCTTGTAGGCGTCGACCCCGGCCATCAGCTCGGGTGAGACGTCGTTGAAGTTCAGGCCGCGGCCGGCATCGGCGGAGAAGCTGTCCTCGCCGTTGAACTCGGTGCGCACGAAGGTCAGGCCGCGGATCAGGACGCTGGCCGGTTCGCCGGAAAAGTGCGACGAGTCATCGGCCGACTGCAGGCGGGTGACGGTGATGCCCGACACGCGCTGCAGCGCCTCGGCGATCGAGGCGTCCGGGAACGAGCCGATATCCGTCGCCGTGATCGAATCGACTTCGGTCGGCGCGTTCTTCTTGATGTTGAGCGCGCTCTTCAAGGACGGCCGCGTACCGACAACGATGACTTCCGTCGCCGCACCGGCGTTTTGATCGGCGGCGGGTGCAGCCGCGGTCTGGGCCCAGCCGCTTCCGGCAACAGCCATCGCGGCGATGGCCGCTATGGAAACGCCCCCGTACAGGAATTTATTGTTTTTCCGGCTATAAATAGCGGTCGTCATTTCGGTCTCCCTGATGCATTCATAAGATGAATGCCAATTGAGTTATCGGCGAATACACACTTCGCCCAACACGATGCCTGAACACACACGCCCACATTTGCCGGCATGTGTTGGAATCCTCACGGACTCGCTCGTATTTTTTCTCAACCCAATAGGTAAAGCTTGACCGACCTAAGGTGCGACGGACGTGAGGCCTCTGCCCTGCCCGATCGCGAAATAGACGTCCAATTCCCTACCCTGTTTCTTCCTAAGACCGTTGCCGGCCCCGGCGCTATGCCTGCGCAATCTATGTACTCTTCGTTTCGGCTTACTCTCGTTTCATCAGGGCCGCCGCGAACAGCATCATATTATATGCATCATACAATGCGTATGCGCGCCCGTAAGCAAGTTAAAAGTGAGGATTGGCCGCACTCTATCCCCTGTTTTTTCCGAACCCGTGCAAATATGTCACGGACTTGAAACATATCGAAAGCGGCATCAATCCAAGACAAATTGCAATAATTACAACCGTTTACGCGCCAGGCGCGACGGGCGTGAGAAAGCCGTTGGCCGTCAGGCGCCCCAGGCGGGGATTGGCACTGGCCCCGCCTTCGCCAAGCAGGGGCGCGTGGAAAACATGACTGCGATAGACGATCAGCCGGTTGAAAACGGCGTCGGACTTTTCGATCAGGTCGTAGAGCGGCATGTTTTCGGCGGGAAAGGCCGGGTGCTGAAGATCGACATGATCGCGCTCGGCCATGACGTGATCGACATAGGTCTTGGCGCGGCCCGGATCGACCGATTCGAAGCCGCTCGACCGGTGGCGGAAAAAGCCCGTCCCGCCATAGGTCTCGGCGCACAGATAGTGGACGATGGCCAGGCGGTTGGGATCGTAGCTGTCGACATGGGGTACACGTTGCGCCGGCGTAGCGTCCGCCGCTGACTGCGTCGACAGGCCGAGAAAGCCGAAATAGTTGAGATAGCCGCGCCGGGAGACGCCGAACGCCGCTTCCAGCGGTTGGCGCAGCAAGTTGATCACCGTGCGGTAATAGGCCTCGGGCACATTGGCGTTGCGGCCCGGATAATGCGTGTGCGGCGGAACGTAGAATTCGGCGCCGGCGGCATGCTCGATCATCGCCTGCGGTTGCGCCAGCACCTTGTCAACGATCAGCAGCGGATGGTTTTCTCGCCCGACCCGGACGATCTTCACATTGACGTCTGCGCTGATCTCGAACATCCGGCCGCCATCCCTGTCCGGCCGCTTATTCAGTCTGCGGCTGCGGCCTATTCTATAGATGCCTGGGCGGGTGATGCAATGTCATGCATCATATAAGGTCTTCGCTTGGTCGCGCAATTTAACCGAAAATAGGGCCGCCCGCGCGGTGGCATCGACTTTTCGGATTGCGCTCAATGATAATCACGCTCGAACAGGGTGCTCAGCCCACGGATCATCTGCTCCGGCAGGGTAAAGTGGAACACCGGTACCTTGGAAACATAGTCACTCAGCCGCCCCTTGTCGGCATAGCGCCGTGAAAAAGCATCGCGGTCGATCAGGTCGCCCATCGCCTCGAGCAGCGCGCCCGTCAGATAGATGCCGCCGCGCGCCCCCAGCATCAGGGCGATATCCGAAGCCATCGCCGCCAGCCAGTCGCTCATGACGGCGATGGCGCGTTTGGCCCGTTCGTCGCCGGCACGCGCCCGGGCAATGACGTCGCTCGCGTCGGCCACGGCCTCGCCGCCACCGTGGAGCTGAACAAGCGCCGCGTGCAGTTCGACCAGGCCGCCGCTCGAAATGACGCATTCCCGGGACAGGTGTGGAAAACGCGCGCGCAACACCTTGGCCAGCGCGATTTCCTCGTCGCCCGCCACCGGCAAGGCACTGTGGCCGCCCTCGCACGGCAGCACGATGCTGCGCGTCCCGTCTTCCGGCAGGATGGCGGCGGTGCCGAGCCCGACGCCGGCGGCGATCAGCGCCTTGACGTACAGGTCGTCGCCCTGCGCCGCATGAATTTCCGTCATGTCGTCGGCTGAGCCATGCTCGACCGACATGGCCATGGCAACGCAGTCATTGACCAGGTGCAGGCGCTGGATACGCAGGATATCCTTTAGCCAGGCCCGGGAAATCGAGAAGTTGTGGTTGTGCATCGACAGGCCGCCGGCCTGTTCCCAGCCGCAGGCGGAAAACGCCGCGGCATGAAGATCGAGCGCGTCCTGGGCGCGCAGGAATGCCGACAGGTCCCCCTCGAGCTGGTCGAGGCTCGTACAGTCGAAGCGCTCGAAGGTCTGCGGCGCGCCGCCGTCCCGGCCGATAGCCAAGGTGACATGGCCGAACTTGCTAAGGTCTCCGTACAGAACGCGTGCGGGCATTGAGGCGTTTCCTGAGATGTTTCCACCAGAGGTACGCGCAAATCCGTACGATTTTGTTAATCATAACAAGGTTCGCGAAGCGCTGTTCCTTCTTTCTCCTCCCCATTTTTCCAAAATGGGGAGGAGAGTCATTAAGCCACCACCGCGGGCCGCCTTGCCTCGCCCGGGCGCGCCCGGCTCAGCGTCGCCGCCAGGGTCGGCCAGTCGATGGGCTTGGTCAGGTGCAGGTCGAAGCCCGAGGCCATGGCCTGGTTGCGGTCGGCCTCGCGACCGTAACCGGTCAGGGCCACGACATAGATCGGCGACAATACCTCGTCCTCGCGGATCTTGCGGATGATCTGGTAGCCGTCCATGCCCGGCAGGCCGATATCGCACAGGATGACGTCGGGCGCGAAGCGATGCGCCGCGACCAGGCCGGTTTCGGCGTCGAAGGCCGTCTCGACCTCGTGGCCCTCGTGTTTCAGCAGCATGCGGGCACTTTCGGCGGCGTCGACATTGTCCTCGATCAGCAGGATACGCAGCGGCAGGGCCGCGGCCATCTCAGGCCCATCGGCCACCGCCGTCGCCTCCCCGGCCACCGCCAATGGCAAGCCGATACGGAACTCCGCTCCCTTGTTCGCCCCTTCGCTCAACGCCTCGACGGTGCCCATGTGCAACTGCACCAGCCCCTTGACCAGGGCCAGGCCCAGGCCCAGGCCGCCGCGTGAGCGATCGAGCCCCTGGTCGGCCTGGCGGAAGACGTCGAAGACGTGGCCCAACATGGCCGGATCGATGCCGATGCCGCCGTCGATGACGCTGATCCGCGCCATCTGCCCGTCCTCGGTCACCGTGACGCGGATCACACCCTCGGGATTGGAGAACTTGTTGGCATTGTGCAGCAGGTTGCCGACCACCTGGAGCAAGCGCGTCGGATCGCCGTCGATCCACACCGGATGGTCCGGCGCCTCGACCACCAGCTTCAGTCCGCCGGCGTCGACGATATTGCGATAGTCCTCGACCGTCTGGCGAACGATGCCGACAACGTCGCAACGTTCGGCGCGCAGCAGGATCTTGCCGTGGGCCAGGCGCGTGGCGTCCAGCAGGTCGTCGATCAACCGGCTCATATGCTTGACCTGGCGGTCCAGCGTCTCGCGGATCGAGCCGATGCGGGCATCACCCGGCGGCAGCAGCTTTTGCAACTGCAGGCAGTTGTAGATCGGCCCCAGCGGATTGCGCAGCTCGTGGGCCAGCATGCCCAGGAACTCGTCCTTGCGCCGGTCGGCCTCACGGATCTGCTCCATCAGGATGACACTTTCCAACGCCCCCGAGGCGCGGCCGACAAAGTCGAGCGCCAGCGGATTGATCGTCAGCCTGGGCTCCTGCGTCCCCAGCACAATGACACCTTGCGCCGCCCCCTGGACGATCAGCGGCAGGATCTGGGCATAGGCCATGGCGCCGTCGGTCAACTCCGAGAACAGGACCGGCCGGCCCTCGGCCATGGCGCGCGCGACGTGCGGCTCCAGCCGGTCGAGCACGGCGGGCCCCGGCACCACACGGTTCTCGGAATCGACCCATTCAAGGCGCGACACTTGGCCCTCGCCGCGGAACCACACCAGGGCGGCATCGGCCAGGTCGGGCACCGGCAATTGCGCCAGCACGCCGATAAAGGCGTCGCGGTCGGGCGCGCGCGCCAGGGCTTCCGACGCCTTGGCCAAGAAGGCCGAATGCCGCGCCGCCGCTTCCGCCGCCTCGCGCCGCACGCGTTCCTCGGCCTGCATCGCCGCCTGGCGCCGCATCTGCGACAATTCGATGAAGACGCGAATCTTGGCCAGCAGCACCTGTGGCACCACCGGGGTCGGCATGAAGTCGACCGCGCCGGACTCATAGCCCTGGATGATGTTCATCTCGTCGGTAAAGGCCGTCAGAAAGATGATCGGCGTCGCCGCCGACTTCTTGCGCTTGCGGATCAGCGTCGCCGTCTCAAAGCCGTTCATCGTCGGCATGTTGACGTCGAGCAGGATGACGGCGAAGTCGTTCTTGAGAACCAGCTTCAGCGCCTCCTCGCCCGAGGTCGCGGTGACCAGGGTCTGGCCCAGCTCTTCCAGGATGGTGGTGTAGACAAGCAGGTTGGCCGGCCGGTCGTCGACCAACAGGATCTGCTCGGGCGGGGAACTGTTTTGAACGATCAACGGTGCAACCATGCGCGCAGGACGGTGATCATCTGCTCGCTGTCGACGGGCTTGGACAGGTAGTCCCAGGCGCCGGCCTCGATGCACTTCTCACGGTCCCCTTTCATCGCCTTGGCGGTGACGGCGACGATCGGCAGGTTCTTCAACCGCGAGACCTTGCGGATTTCCTGGATCGTTTCCATCCCGTCCATTTCGGGCATCATGATATCCATCAGCACAATGTCGATATCGGGATCGTCCATCAGGATATTGATCGCCTCGCGGCCATTGTCGGCCGAGACGATGTTCATTTCGTGTTCCTCCAGGACGCTGGTCAGGGCGAAGATGTTGCGCGCGTCGTCGTCGACGATCAGCACCTTCTTGCCGACCAGCAGCTTGTTCGACTGGTGCAAATCGTCCAGCGCGGCGCGGCCGATATCGCTTAAGCTATCGATGCGGCGATGCAGGTGCAGGGTCAGCACGTCGAGCAGGCGGTCGGCCGATTGCACCTGGCTGACCGGATATAGCGCCGACAGGCGCTTGGTGTCGGCGTTGTCGGCGGCGGCGTCGCCATACATGATGACCGGCGTGCGGCCGGTGATGACCTCGTCCTTTTCGGCCTGGCGCATCAGGTCGGCGATGACGTCGGCGGCGGCGGCGCTGAACAGGATGCTGTCGACCGCGCCCTTGTGCAGGCGCTTCAGCGCCGCGGCGCCCGAATTGACCGAGACGATCTCGATGCCCTCGCGCGTCAGCGGCCCCGTGATGATATCGCGGCGCGCCGCGTCGCTTTCGACGACCATGACGCTGCGCTTGGGCCGGTTGATGTAGCCGGCCAGGCCCTTCATCAACTGGTCCAGCACCTCGTGGTTCTGGATCGGCTTGGCGACGAAGGTGTGGGCGCCCGAGGTCAGGGCCCGGTCGCGCGATTCATCGGTCGAGATGATGCAGATCGGGATGTGCCGCGTCGCCATGTCGTGTTTCAGCCGCTCCATGACGCGCCAGCCCTGCATGTCGGGCAGGTGGATGTCGAGCAGGATGCAGTCGGGCTTGTAGTCGCTGATCAAAGCCAGGGCCGAGGCGCCCAGCGACGTCACCAGCCCCTTGAAGCCATTGGCCCGCGCCACATCGAGCAGGAAGCGCGCGAAGCCCAGGTCGTTCTCGACGATCAGCATGATCTGGTCGCCCGGCTGAATGAAGGCACGGTCGTCGCCGATCTCGTTGGCCAGCAACTTGGGCAGGCGCGCATCGGCGGCCAGGTCCGGCGCCGGCAGTTCCATTCGGTGGGCGCGCCCCCCTTCCATGCGGCCGAATTCCGTACGGTCAAATTCGTTGCGTAAAGCCTCCGTCAGCTTGCGCGCGCGCTGGGCATAGGTGGCCGGCAGGTACAGGGTAAAGGTCGAGCCGCGGCCCGGCACCGACTGCAGGCGGATTTCCCCGCCCAGCAGCCGCGCCAGTTCGCGCGAAATGGCCAGGCCCAGGCCCGTGCCGCCGTACTTGCGCGAGGTCGAGCCGTCGGCCTGCTGGAAGGCCTCGAAGATGATCATCTGCTTGTCGGCGGCGATGCCGATACCGGTATCGGCGACCGAGAAGGCGATGACTTCCGGGGCGCGGTTCAGGTCTTCGTTATCCGACGACCAGCCGGCGATCACCGGCTCGACGGTCAGCGTCACCTGGCCATGGTGGGTGAACTTGAAGGCGTTGGACAGCAGGTTCTTGATGATCTGCTGCAGGCGCTTGGCGTCGGTGAAGATCGAGCGCGGCAACTGCGGATCGAAGCCGATATGGAAGCCGATATTCTTGGACTCGGCCATGTGGTTGAAGGTGCGCTTGACGTAGCCATTGAGGTCGTCCAGCCGCAGTTCGCCCGATTCCACCATGACCGTGCCCGACTCGATCTTGGATAGATCCAGGATGTCGTTGATCAGCATCAGCAGGTCGGTGCCCGACGAATGGATGGTCTTGGCCGAGTCGGTCTGCTTCGGCGTCAAATTGCCTTCGGGGTTCTTGGTCAGCTGGTCGGACAGGATCAGCAGCGAGTTCAGCGGCGTGCGCAGTTCGTGCGACATGTTGGCCAGGAATTCCGACTTGTACTTCGACGTCAGGGCCAGCTGTTTGGCCTTGTCTTCCAGTTCCTGGCGGGCCTGTTCGACTTCGAAATTCTTGCGTTCGACTTCCTGGTTCTGGTCGGCCAGCAGGCGCGCCTTTTCCTGCAGCGCCTCATTGGTGTCCTGCAGTTCTTCCTGGCGGGTCTGCAGCTGCTGCGCCAGAGACTGCGACTGGGTCAGCAGGTCTTCGGTGCGCATATTGGCTTCGATGGTGTTGAGCACGATGCCGATCGATTCCGTCAACTGGTCCAGCAGGGCCTGGTGCGACGGGTTGAAGCCGCCGAACGAGGCCAGTTCCAGCACGCCCTTGGCCTCGCCTTCGAAGATCAGCGGCAGCACCATGACCGAGCGCGGCGGCGCCGAGCCCAGGCCCGACGAGATCTGGACGGTGTAGGTATCAGGCAGGTCGTTGAGCACGATCTTGCGCTTTTCCAGCGCGCATTGGCCCAGCACGCCGGCGCCCAGGTCGATCTGCTTGCCGATATCGCTGGTCCCGCCCGAGGCGAACGAGGCCAGCAGCGTCAGCTTCTGGTCGTCGCGGCGATTATCCAGCACATAGAATTCCGCCTGCTGGGCGTCGACCACCGGGCACAGTTCCGACAGCACCATGCGGCCGACCTGGGTCAGGTCGCGCTGGCCCTGCAACATGCGCGAGAACTTGGCCAGGTTGGTCTTCAGCCAGTCCTGTTCGGTGTTCTTCTGCGTCGTGTCACGCAGGTTGCGGATCATCTCGTTGATATTGTCCTTCAACACCGCGACCTCGCCCTGGGCGTCGACGGTGATGGAGCGGGTCAGGTCGCCCTTGGTCACGGCGGTCGCCACCTCGGCGATGGCGCGCACCTGGGTGGTCAGGTTGGCGGCCAGCTGGTTGACGTTTTCGGTCAGGCCCTTCCACGTGCCCGACGCGCCCGGCACCTTGGCCTGGCCGCCCAACTGGCCTTCGACGCCGACTTCGCGGGCGACCGTCGTCACCTGGTCGGCGAAGGTCGCCAGCGTATCGATCATCGAGTTGATGGTGTCGGCCAGTTCGGCGATTTCGCCCTTGGCTTCGACGGTCAGCTTGCGCTTGAGTTCACCGTTGGCGACCGAGGTCACGACCTTGGCGATGCCGCGCACCTGGCTCGTCAGGTTGTCGGCCATCATGTTGACCGAGTCGGTCAGGTCCTTCCACGTCCCCGACACGCCTTCGACGCGCGCCTGGCCGCCCAGCTTGCCTTCGGTGCCGACTTCCTTGGCCACCCGCGTCACTTCCGAGGCGAACGAGCGCAGCTGGTCCACCATGGTGTTGACGGTGTCCTTCAGTTCCAGGATTTCGCCCTTGACGTCGACCGTGATCTTTTTCGACAGGTCGCCGGCGGCCACGGCCTTCGTGACGTCGGCGATATTGCGCACCTGGCCGGTCAGGTTGCCGGCCATCGAATTGACCGAGTCGGTCAAGTCCTTCCACGTGCCGGCGACGCCCTGCACGTCGGCCTGACCGCCGAGTTTCCCTTCGGTGCCGACTTCGCGCGCCACCCGCGTCACTTCCGAGGCGAAGGAGGAAAGCTGGTCCACCATGGTGTTGATGGTGTCCTTCAGTTCCAGGATTTCGCCCTTGACGTCGACGGTGATCTTGCGCTTCAGCTCGCCATTGGCGATGGCGGTCGTCACGTCGGCGATGTTTCTGACCTGGGACGTCAGGTTCGACGCCATGAAGTTCACCGAGTCGGTCAGGTCCTTCCAGGTGCCGGCGACGCCCGGCACGTCGGCCTGGCCGCCCAGCTTGCCTTCGGTGCCGACTTCCTTGGCCACCCGCGTCACTTCGGCGGCGAAGGAGTTGAGCTGGTCCACCATGGCGTTGATGGTGTCCTTCAATTCCAGGATTTCGCCCTTGACGTCGACGGTGATCTTCTTCGACAGGTCGCCCGAGGCCACGGCCTTGGTGACGTCGGCGATGTTTCTGACCTGGCCGGTCAAATTGCCGGCCATCATGTTCACCGAGTCGGTCAGATCCTTCCACGTGCCGGCGACGCCGCGCACCTCGGCCTGGCCGCCCAGCTTGCCTTCGGTACCGACTTCGCGCGCCACCCGCGTCACTTCCGAAGCGAAGGACGACAGCTGGTCCACCATGGTGTTGACGGTGTTCTTCAGCTCGAGGATTTCGCCCTTGACGTCGACGGTGATCTTTTTCGACAGGTCGCCGGCGGCCACCGCCTTGGTAACGTCGGCGATATTGCGTACCTGGCCGGTCAGGTTGCCGGCCATCGAGTTCACCGAGTCGGTCAAGTCCTTCCACGTCCCGGCCACGCCCTTGACGTCGGCCTGGCCGCCCAGCTTGCCTTCGGTGCCGACTTCGCGCGCTACCCGCGTCACTTCGGCGGCAAACGAGTTCAGCTGGTCCACCATGGCATTGACGGTGTCTTTCAGCTCAAGGATTTCGCCCTTCACGTCGACGGTGATCTTCTTCGACAGGTCGCCATTGGCCACGGCGGTCGTCACGTCGGCGATGTTACGCACCTGGCCGGTCAAATTCCCGGCCATCATGTTCACCGAGTCGGTCAAATCCTTCCACGTGCCGGCGACGCCCCGCACCTCCGCCTGGCCGCCCAGCTTGCCTTCGGTGCCGACTTCGCGCGCCACCCGCGTCACTTCGGCGGCGAACGAGTTCAGCTGGTCCACCATGGCGTTGACAGTGTCCTTCAGCTCGAGGATTTCGCCCTTCACGTCGACGGTGATCTTGCGCGACAAGTCGCCATTGGCCACGGCGGTCGTCACCTGGGCGATGTTCCGCACCTGGCTGGTCAAGTTCCCGGCCATCGAATTGACCGAGTCGGTCAGGTCCTTCCACGTGCCGGACACGCCCTCGACCTGGGCCTGGCCGCCCAGTTTGCCTTCGGTGCCGACTTCGCGCGCCACGCGGGTCACTTCCGAGGCAAAAGACCGCAGCTGGTCCACCATGGTGTTGATGGTGTTCTTCAGTTCGAGGATTTCGCCCTTCACGTCGACGGTGATCTTTTTCGACAGGTCGCCATTGGCCACGGCGGTCGTCACGTCGGCAATGTTCCGGACCTGGGACGTCAGGTTCCCGGCCATCATGTTCACCGAGTCGGTCAGGTCCTTCCAGGTGCCGGCAACGCCGCGCACCGCGGCCTGGCCGCCCAGCTTGCCTTCGGTGCCGACTTCGCGCGCCACGCGGGTCACTTCAGCGGCGAACGAGCCCAGCTGGTCGACCATGGTGTTGATGGTCTGGGCGGTCCTCAGGAACTCGCCCTGCAGCGGCCGGTCGTCGATCTTCAGCGCCATGGTCTTTGACAGATCGCCCTGGGCGACGGCGCCGATGACGCGGGCGGTTTCGGTGGTCGGATGGACCAGGTCGTCGATCAGGTCGTTGACCGACTCGACCGAGCTTTGCCAGAAACCTGAGGTATTGCCGATATTGAGGCGCTGCGACAGCTTGCCCTCCTTGCCGACGGACTTGGACAACCGCCCCAGTTCCGCGGCCATCAGCTCGTTCATTTCGACAACCTGGTTGAAGGCGTCGGCGACTTTCCCGGCGACCCCGGTCCATTCCAGCGGCAGGCGGACATCGGCCTGACCCTTGCGCAGCGCGGTCAGGGCATGCAGCAGGGCGGCCATTTCGCCGCCTTCGCCAAGTGAGTCTTCCGGGGCCTGTAAGGCGGAATCGAGCGGCGCCATGACATTGGTCCTTCCAAGGAAGGTCACGGGCGCACGTCATGCGCGCCCCGCCTCACCCAAACATGAGGATAGAGGCTGGAGCGCATAAGCCGACGATACGTTCAAAAGGCGAATTTGTAAAAAAGGGATAAGGAAGCGCCGCTCCTATGCCTCTCCTCCTCTGCGCAGCGGGGGAGTGGGATGCCCCGTTGGCAGTGGCACGGGAGCGAGTGCGCAACGCGAAGCCCCGTGACGGGGGGGGCCTATACCCGGCTCAGCGTGCCTCGAAATCAGTAGGACTTGGTGCTATACAAATTCGATGACGAGGAAGCCGAAATTCAAGGAGCGATGCCTTTGAGGCGATCCATAGCTCGGCCAGCGCCATGTATAAGGTCGGCGCGATCGACAAAGCCACCATGCGCACCTTCAACGCTGCCCGCCTTCGCGCCCGCCGATATCCAACGGCTGAGAGAAGCTAATCACGTCAGCCAGCCTGTGTTCGCCCGCTACCTCAACACCAGCGAGTCGACCGTCGAGAAGTGGAAGACCGGCGCCAAGCGCCCCAGCGGTATGGCCCTGAAGCTGCTCGCCATCGTCCAGAAGCATGGATTGCAAGTTCTGGCCTAGGCGTCTCCGAGACCTTCAGAACAAGTTGGCATTAGACAATTGATAACCTGTCACCGAATCTCGGCCGACACCGTAATTTTATCCAGATAAATACTCAAGAACCGCGGCAACTGCTGCATTTCTCATCCGACGAGCACGAACATCTCCAACGTATTTCGCAAGTTTTAACTGGTCCTCAGTCGCGTTTAAAACTGCACCGACCGAAAGTAAATCCAACTCTCGTAGTTTGTCCCTTTGCCATTCTGTCAAATCTAAAACGTCAATTGATTTTGCCAATTGTCTGGCCAGATTGTGAGATGAGTCTTCAGTTGGCATTCGCGAAGCAACCTCAATTAGAGGTTTATAAAGTGCATTGTTTGCACCGTATTCCGTCATACGCCTGGGTGTTAAAAGTTTTGCGATATCAAATGCTTGTGAAGACGGGTTGGAATCTAATGCAAAGAGGCAACCCAAATTGACCATATACCTTTTACCAACCTCGCTCCTAGTCGCCTTAATTCCGGCTTCCATTTCATTTAAGACACCCGTGTAGCAAAGAATTCTGAGAGATTCTTTTATAATTTCCGGCGCATCTCTGTGAATCCAAAAATATGCTGTCGTTTTTCTATCCGTCGCTAAGTATGAATCATTTTTTTGCTTTAATTCCGGCAGAACCGTCGATTCAATAAACGTTCTCCCCCAATCAATTACCTCCCGATGGCCCTGATATTTTTCAGCAAGTGCCGAATGCTCCGACCATATAGTCGTTCTGTAATGATTTCTCATTACTTCATTTATTTCAGTTGAAGACATTTCCGGTGTATCCGCCAATGTCTTGAGCAATATACGAGGGTTTCCCGAACATGCGTATGCCAGCACAGAAAAATTCCGTCCGTTTTTTAGAATTTTTCTTTGAGTAGTGCTGTCCGCCTGCTTTTGGACGATCTCTCTCATATTGTCTACGTACTTTGCGTCGTTTACATCACGATCTATGTGTACCATTGTAGCATCGTGGCTAGGTTGAAAAGTTTCACCGAAACTAGTCACCCCGGGATATACGGCAGCGTTGCAAGTCAAGCAGTGGCTTCTTAAATCTCTAAAGAGAGTAAAGAATTGCCTTTGCTGCTCCGGGAGAAATATATGAGCAGCCTCATCTATAAAAAATGAGAATCGTGAAATATTTAACTTTTCGGACAAATCCTCAAATGCATCTTTAAATTCCTCTACCGTAGGCACACTTGACGCATCTATCGAAGCGCTTGGTTTTTTGTAAGAATCTTCATACGCAGAAGCAATTTCTTCAATTTTTGTACGACCAATTTTGGCATCAACCTGAGCACCGGCAAGCAAAGTAATGCTAGCCGGCACACCACCAAGCAAGCCTTGGCGCTCCAAAGCACGTATTGTGACCGAGCATAGTCGAGCCAACATCCAATTTCTGAATTTATACTCATCCGGAGATTGTAGTAGCGAGCTACGGACAAAGCTCACGTATATGGGAAAAACTCGATCCTGTTCGAAACTATCAAGCAATTCCCTCTCTGCCATCCTAAGAAGAAACGATTTCCCAACTCCGCGACTACCAATAATAATCGCGGGATTTCTGCTTTTTAATGAATTTATAGCAGCTCTATCCTGAATAGTTTCAGCGAAGTATTTAGCAACATCTTCTGGCTTTATGTCTTCAGTTCTGTAAAAAAAATCACTCATCTCGAAGTTACCTCAAATAGAGCTTGTATTTCTGGGACATCGCCGAAATCTCCCAAAATCATTCCCTCAAGCTTGCTTAACTCATGTGCGGTCAACGCTAATGTGTACCTTACGCAAAAAGCAAAAAGAACACACAATTTAACCGTTTCTGAATTTTCATGAAACCGCCGGCTTATGTCCGGCTCGTACATCGCGGACAAGTTTGTATCTTCAAGGGTGTTCGGGTTGCCATGCACATACTCCGAGCATTCCCGATAAACAGTCGACGCCAGTTCCATGTACTGTGTTCGATAAGGGCCAAGCTCGCCGTTGAACGCTCGCAAAAATATATGAGAGTACACTCCCTTTTCCTTGTCCGTTATCACGGCCCAATGCAGATCCTCGTTTCCGGACTCCCACAGCCGCATTTTAAGCAAATGTGCCGAAAAATAAATGGACCCCACAAATAACTCAAATGATAATCTCAGGCTTGCAAAAGCATGTCTGTAGTTTCCACAGATTACAGCCTCTAAAGAGTATTGATACTCTCGGCATCCTTGCTCGAAAATGGTGCGCTCTGGGCCGTTTATCACGGCGAGCATTGCGTCATAATCTTTTAGATAATTATGGGAACGCGATTGCATCCGAAAGGCATCTACGTCAGCAATATTTTCATTGGCTATCTCTTCACGACGCGTCAAAAGCGTGCGGTAGTATTCTGCAACGTCCATCGGCGATTCTCCCTATTTTTCACTCCTAATGGTTGCATCAGCGAAGTCAACTTAAGAACGCTGATTCCTACGCACAAAGCGCCGCTTCCAGTAAACGTGCCTTTCCTTGACATCGGACAATTAAGACTAGCTCCCCCGATAGCGCTAAGTGTTTAGTTTGCGGGAAAGGGAAGGAGGGAAAAATTGGGCAGAGTCAGTTTCAAGAGGGCTGTCCCCGCCTCAAGCTCGCAACCGCTCCGCCCGCGCGCCACCGCATAAACGTGACGGGTCCGCTCCTCTCCTTCGCTGCCACCAAACACCACCCACAAAAAAAGCGGCGGACGATTTCCATCGTCCGCCGCTCCTTCATTCAAACCTAAAACTCAACCCTACTGGAACTTCGCGTTCAGCTCCACGCCGACAATCAGGGGCTCGTTATAGGCCGGGGCCAGGTATGTATCCAGCACGCCGATCAGGTTGTGGCGGTTGGTGATGTTGCGGGCAAAGACGGCGAGTTCGTAGCCTTGCGCGCTTTCATAGCCGAGGCGCAGGGCGCCTTCGTAATTGCCGTTGGTTTCGTATTCGACCGCCTTGTACGGCACCAGCAGGGTCTTGCCTTGCAGCTTCCAGTCGGTCGAGACGAACAGGCGATCGCCATTGCCCAGCGGGAAGTCGTAGCGAGCCGCGAGGTTCAAATTATAGGTCGGCGCGTCGGGCAGCGGGTTGCCGTTGATCTTGGCGTTCCAGGCGCCGGCGGCGAAGACCACCGGGTTCTGCACCGTACAGACCATCGCCCCATGCCACGAACAGGCCTGGGCATAGACCGCGTTGTCGTCGATTTCGGTGTGCAGCAGCGACAGGCCGGCATTGAACGTCAGGTTGCGGATCGGGCGCCAGTCGGCGTCGGTTTCGAAGCCGTAAGCCTTGGCGTCCTTGGCGTTGAACAGGACGGTGAAGCCCTGCTCGTTATAGGCGTTCAGCTGGATATCGTGCACATCATAGGCAAAGACGTCGGCGTTGAGGCGCAGCGTATGGCCGAACAGTTCGCTTTTGACGCCCGCTTCCTCCGACACGATGGTCTCGGAATTGGCCGTCGTGAAGGCCGAGCTGAACACGGCCGAACGGCCCTGGATCGTCGGTCCGCGGAAGCCGGTGGCGACGCGCGCATAGACCGAGACGTCCGGCTGCAGCTGGTAATCGGCGGCCAGGTCGAAGCTGGGCTTTTCGGCCGACAGCTTGACGTCGGACGCGGCGGTCGTCGGGAAGGTCGATACGCCGGTCGCCGTCTTCGGCGGGGTCACCAGGTTGGTTTCCTTGCTGTCGTCGGTTTCACGCGCGCCGAAGGTGATGGTAAAGTCCGGCGTGATCTTGTAGCTGGCCTGGCCGAAGACGGCCCACGACGTGTTGTGGTCCTTCAACGCGACATAGTTGTTCGGGTTATAACCCACCGCCGTCGGCAGCAGGAAATAGCCGCGCTGGAAGAAGTCGGTCGTATCGTCGCTGGAGAATTCCAGCGCGCCGACCTGCCACTTGAACGGACCGGCGCCATTGCTGGCCAGGCGCAGTTCTTCGGACACCTGGTCCAGGCCCTTGATATGGCCTTCCGATTCGCTCTGCGGCACGAAGGACGCCGGCGCCGTCAGGTTGGGCAGCCACGGGCCCGAGCCCGCATCCGTATCGCCGCGGCTATAGCCGGAAATGGTCTCAAGCGCGGTAATCGAGGTCAGGGTGACGTCGCCGAAGTCATAGGCGACATTCACCGAGGCGCCGCCGCCATGATAGGCCTGCGGGTTGTTGGCGCCTTCGTCGTAGGACACCGTGTCATAGGCGCCGTGATGGGCGTTGGAACCGGTCGTTTCGGCGCCGCGCTGGAAGATGGTCGCCGTACCCTTGTAGTCGCGGGCGTGGGCCGAGGCCAGGATCGTCAGGTTGCTGGTCGGCTTGGCCAGCAATTGCAGGCGCGCGTCGAGTTCGTCGAAACCGCCCATGACGTTGTGGCCGCCGGTCGTGCCGTCATCGCTGACGCCCGTGAAGGTGTTCGACACCCAGTTGTCGCGGTGCTGGTCCAGGCCCGAGAAGCGGAAGTCGAGCTTGCCCGGCACGATCGGGCCGCCGAAGCCGCCGTCGATCGAATAGGTGCCGTAGGTGCCATACGAAGTCGCGAGGCGGCCCTGGAAGGTGTCGGTCGGCTTGGCGCTGTCGAACTTGATGACGCCGGCGGTCGTGTTGCGGCCGAACAGCGAGCCCTGCGGCCCGCGCAGCACTTCGATCTGGTCGACGTCGAAGGCCGGGTTCGACTTCAGCACCACGTTTTCGAGGATCGTGTCGTCCTGCAGGATCGACACCGGCTGGGACGCGCCCAGGTAGTAGTCGGTATTGCCCAGGCCGCGCATGTAGAAGCGCGGGAAGATGCGGCCCGTCGTCGATTCGATGTACAGGTCAGGCACCTGGCCGGACAAGGCCAGAATGTCGGCGCCGCCTTCGAACAGCGAACGCGCCTTGGTGCCCGACAGAACGGTTTCCGACACCGGAACCTGTTGCAGGCTTTCGTTGCGGCGTTGCGCCGTCACGGTCACTTCGACGACCTTCGCGCCGTCGTCGGCGGCCGCGACGGGCGCCGTATCGGCCTGTTGCGCGTGCGCGACGGAACCCAAGGCCAACGCGGAGATCGCGCTGGTGGCAAACAAGATGGTCTTGAACATGATATTCCCCGATTAAACTGGGGCTGTTCTCGCACTTGCGAATGACGCTTTTTTATCAAGTTGGCAATAGTTTTGCACCGCTGCAATCTTATGCACGGTTTACGCGCATCTTCAGGCGCTGATCGTCACCTGAACCGGCTTGCCGTCCGTCAAGGCGATTCGCAAGGCCAGCGCCTGGACGCCCGGCACCAGGTTGAAGATGCGCTGCGACGGCAAGGGTTCGAAGCCGGCGGCCGCGTCGGTGACGATTCTCAGGCGGCCCGTTGATTTGATCACCTCGACAGCACCCGGCCCGGCGGCTGAAAAGGTCTCCCCCTCCCCGACGATGACCGGCAGGACCAGCACGCCTGTCCCGCGTGACAGTTCCGCCGAGATCGTCACCGCGTCGCCGAACGTATAGCCCAGCTTATAAACCCCACCCGAAGCCTGGTGGCCGATCGCCTGCACCTGGCCTTCGACGGCAAAGGAGACTTTCGACGCATCGCCCGTCGCGGTGATCTTGGCTGCGAAGTCGCTGAGACTGGTCAGTCCGTCATTATCGGCCGCCTCGACGCGCGGCGTTAGAACCTGGTGGTGCGCGTCCTTGGGCACCTGCTGGTTGGCGACCTCGACCACCTTGTACTTCGTCAGGCTGGCGGCGAAGATCGGCCCCATCGTCTGGTGATACAGCAGGGACAACGCCCCGCCCGAGGCATGGCCGCCACCTTCGGGGGCCAGGTAGTCCCAGTCATAGCCGGTCACCGTCGCCCGCCAGGGTCCGACCGAGGCCAGGTGGGTGGCGATCTCGTCGAAGCTTTTCAAGCCATAGGCGCCGTCGCGCGGCAGAACCTGCGGCGCCATCGCCGCCGTCTGGCCCGCGTCAATGACGGTGGCCAGCGACTTGGCGTGGCTGAAACTATGGTGGATACACGACGCATAACCCGCCGCCGCATAGCCCGGCCCGCCCATCAGCAAGCCGTCCTTCGTACAACGCGCCATCAGGGCCAGGTTGCGCGCCGCCACTTCGGCGAAGCGCGGATCGCGCCCGGCCAGCAGGCGATAACCGCTATGGCAGCCGTCGCTGGTGCGGCTGCCCCACCACGTCCATTTGTAGTTGCGCGAGCCCCAGCTATTGTCCCAGCCGCCGTCGGGCAGCATGAATTCCATATGGGCGCGCATCAGGGCCACAATACGGTCGAGCACAACCTCGTCCCCCGCATGCAGGCCGTACAGAGCCAGGGCCGGCAGGGATTCCTCGACATTGTAGCCCAGGTCGACGGCGCGACAGCCGCGCGGCGTCACCGTGCGTTGCGGATGTCCCTCGCCGAACAGCAAATTATTGGGCGTGATGTAGTCGAGCGCCTGGTGCGCCAGGTCGCGGGCATGCGCCTTGTAATCCGGCCGGTCCAGCACCTCGGCGCCCACGGCGTAGGCGTAGCTCGACCCGACCGGATAGTTGATATTGCCGGTATCGATGGTGATGAAACGGTCGAGAAAACCATAGGCCAGGCGCAGGCGCTCGCGCCACGCCCGCTGGGTCACCGCATCGATCAGGTCGCCATGGCGCAACAGGCTTTCGGCCAGGGTGACGCAGCGAAAGACGGTAATGCCCTGCCAGTCGCTCAACACCGGCTCATTGACCCAAGACCCGTCGTCGCGGCTGACATTGCGTTCGCTCCAGTCGTAGACGGCCTTCGCCGCATCGACATAGGTGCGCCGTCCGGTCAGCTTGGCGGCGCTGAGCAGCGGATAGATGGCGTCGGCGCTGCGCCCATGCACGATGCCGCAGCCCGGACAGAGAAAGCCGCCATCGACCGTGGGATCGGCCAGGCCCCGCACCTGATGCGCCACCAGGGCGTCGCACCAGGTCAGCATCAGGCTTTCGTAGGCATTGCCGGTTTTAGCGGATTTGGCCATTGCCCCGGCCCCCAGCGCGGCAAACCCGGCACCGGCTGCGCCAACAAGGACATCCCGGCGATGCGGGCTTGAACGAAAGGGATGTCGCATGACGACGCCTCAAATTGGCCTTACCACTAAGGGCAATCCATTGGCTGCACCGACCAAATTGTCAAGCCAAACACCTTCTCTCCTCCCCATTTTGTTAAAATGGGGAGCGGGGCGCCCCGAGGCGTGGCGCGGCGAGCGCGCGGCGCGATGTCCGTGACGGAGGGCGCGGCCCGCCACCTCCCCATCGCAACGCGATAGGGAGGAGGAAGAAGAGCGTGCGACGGCTCTAATTGCGCAGCTCCTCAAACTGTGCCTTCATTGCCGAATGCTTCCCGCCCTTCTCCTCACCGCTGCCTTGGCCGTCCGCAGCGCCCCTGTCGACCATCCCAAAACCTACCTCGCCTCGATCACCGGCATCCGGCTGACCAAGGATGAATATGTCGATGGCTTTTCGATCGCCACCTGGGGCGTCACCCTGCGCGCCGTTTGCCATTTCCCGCCAGGCTGGGATATCGATGCCGGCAGCAGTGCCGACCCCAGCGGGCAGATCAAGGGCGAAGGCAGTCTGGGCGTGACCTATCTCGACCGCACGCGGCTGTCGGAGTTGAGCGGACTGGTGCTGATCACGCTGGTCGACGCGGTCCAGGTCAAGGATATCGGCCACGACGGCGGCCCGGTGTTCATCCCCGCCACCTTCAAAGGCCATGTCAGCATCGGCACCTATGGCGTCGACGGCAAGACGCGCAAGGGCCGCCTTACCGCCCGCAATATCAAGCTGGTACCGGCCGACCGCTGTCCGCCGCTGCGCGACTAGAGGCGGTGACGGCTCTCAATCGATAAGCCGCCACCGCGTTCTCCCTCAGCTTCCGACGGGTTGCTCAACCGCGCGGTTGATCGCTCCGTCGATATCCCCTTCCCACTCGGCACGCGGACGCTCATAGACCAGCTCGACCTCATGGCCGTCCGGGTCGCGCAGATGGGCGCTGAAGGTGGCGCCGCGCTCGACCTGGCGGAACGGCTTGAGGCCCTTGGCGGTCAGGAACTGAATCTGCCGGGCCCAGGCATCGTGCGTCGGATAGGTCACGGCCAGGTGGTTCAGCCGTTGCGGATGCGCCGACAGGTCGTCCGGCATCGCCGGCTTTTCCAGCAAGCCGATGTCGTGATGACGCAGCTGGCCATCCTGCACGCCGCTGTAAAAGCGCATATGGGCGCCCGACTCGCGCCAGGTCGCGACATGATGAAAGCCCAGGCACTCGCACCAGAATTGGTGCGCCCGTTGCATATCGCGAACATTAAGGACGAGGTGATTGAGACCGCTCGGGGTCTGCGGCTGAAGCGACATGGTAGTCTCCAATAAGGGAGCGCTTCGGCCGGGAACAGCGTGTCAAGGCCACGACCGAAAGCGCAGCCGAACGGCCGTATCCGGAATGGACACGACGTTTCGGCATTGCGCGTTGGATGACGTTGAACGCTTACGGTTGCGAATGACTTGCAACAAGACCGTATTATACTCGGGCGATCCGGGTGTCAATCTCCCCGCCGGCTCGTATTGCCCCTTATGCCTCAGCCAAGGCGCTGACCAGGTCGACGATCCGGCAACGCAGGTTCTCGCCGCGAATGCGCGGAAAGGCACAGGCCAGCTCGGCGCCCTGGGGCGTCGCCAGCAAATCCATGACCAGCTTTTCCAGCGCGGCCACGTCGTCAGCGTCACCTTCAGGATCGTCCTCTTCCGGGTAGCCGTCGAAAAAGTAGGCGACACGGGTTTTCAACGCCCGGGCAATCTGGAACAGCTTGGACGCACTGACGCGATTGAAGCCGCGCTCGTACTTTTGCACCTGCTGGAAGGTAAGGCCGATCAATGCGCCCAGCTCTTCCTGGCTCAGGCCAAGGAGCTTTCGCCGCTGGCGAACGCGGTCGCCGACATAGACGTCGACGGGGTCGGGTGTTTTCATAGCTGCCGGCAATAGTTGGGCGTTCCTCGACCCGTCACCACCAAGCGCCGAGTCATCCGATATACGAAGTTTTCATCCATCCTGCGCGAATTTGCGAGGCGAGGCTATGCTTTTCTTCGCTTAATGCCGCAATCGTGTGCCGCCGCTCCCCACCTGCATTCACCCAGAGAGATGCTCACCGCGGCGGCGGGTCTCCGACGGCGTTTCGCCGAACAGCTGCAGATAATAATCGGCAAAGCGGCCGGCGTGCGGCAGGCCGCAGGCCTTGGCGATCTCGGCAACCGTGCGTACATCCGTGCCGACCTTCAGCAAGGCGTGCGCCCGCTGCAGGCGCACCGTCCGCAGGTAGACGGCCGGCGTGATATTCAGATAGGTGCGAAAACCCAGTTCCAGGGTGCGGACGCTGACCCCGGCCCGCGCCGAAATATCGGCTATCGAAAACGTATTGCCGTCGGCCGAATGCATGAATTCGCGCGCCAACCGCACATAGGACGGCAACGGCCCGACGCTGGGCCGCAACATCTGGTCGCTATAGCGATGCGGGAGGGTTTCAAGAACCATCAGGGACAGGCCGTCGATCAGGTTGCGCTGCAGCCTGGGCGAGGCGCGGCGGCTTTGGCCGATGAAGCCGTCGCTGCAGAGGCCGCAGACCATGGCGAACAGGCCGCCCGTCTCATTCGAGCGGGCATCGATCGTCGCCGACAGTTGCAGGTCGCGATCGATCGGCAGGTGCAGCGGATCGAACAGGATGTGCTCGACGCAGCGAAAGTTCAGGCGGATCACACCAAGGCCTAAGCCCTGCCCGCCGTCCCCGCCCAAATGTCTGAAGCCGGTCAGGGCGTGGCCCTGGCAGACCATGGCCTGGCCATGGTCGAACGTCCCCGCCGACGTCAAGCTCGACACGGCCACGCAGCGGCATCACGACCATTATGTCCGACGGATGGAGCGCGGAGACTTGGAACGAACCGGCCGGGCAGGCCAGGATCGAGATACCGACCGTCGAGGCGCCGCGCGGGTCGGGACCGGTCAATTCGATCGCTTTGACGCGCCAGGAAAAAGATGCGCCCGCCCCGGGGGCGATCGTCCAGCCGCAGGCCTGCGCCACCGCCGCCGCAAAGCCTAGACTGTCCGTTCCCTGCAGATGTCCGCCGGACAAGTCAGCCGGCATAAGACCGGCCAAAGTCGTTTCCGATTCGAGATGTGGCGCAAAAAGCCCGCGAACCCTTTTTCCGTATAAAAGGGAGCGCCGAATTCAACCGCGGCAGGTAGATTTCGGCTAGATGCGCGCAGATATGGGGAATACTTTTAAATAAATAAGCTGCCCCGAAAAGAATGTGTCTCGCCGGAAAAAAATATCGGCGCAGATCACGCGGTATTTTCGGCATATCTTGTGCGTGTATTCGATTAAGGCGAAATGGGAATCTTCGATCTCGTATGGTAACCGCACACGCAATGCAAAGTAATCTGCGGGAAATTCAGCGATTTATTCGCAAATCGGATGTTTGCGACGCAAATCGTCGCGCGACGTGGAATTCGGCTGGAGGTTGCCGGGGATAGCCGGCCGAACGGCGCATCCCGGCTGCCCGAAACGGCCCCTAACGCACGCAAGCGCGTATACAATTCGTCTTGAAATCGAACGCAATTCTGCCATTGAGTGCTTTTGCGCACGCAACCAAGGCGTGAAAATACGATCCAATAAGATGATACCGCCACGCGGCGGCTTGTTTTGACTTTCAGCGTAGCCCCTATGCTTGCAGGTTGAAAAATGGAACTTTTGGACATTGAGGCTTCGTGGGCGGCGGTCGATCCGATTGCCCAGGCGCGATCGGACGCGGACCTGCTCGGCGCGTTCCGGCAGGCTGCCGCGCGATGCGGTTTCGACCGGGTCGTCTTGTCGGTCATCGTCGATCCGCACCTGCCCGAGGACTGCCACGGGCGCGGCGTGCTGGACCATTTCCCGGCCGATTTTAGAGCCTATTACGCCACGAACGATTGTATTCGCTACGATCCCGTCCTGCGGGCGGCGTTGAAACGAAAGCGCGCCTTTGCCTGGGAACAGCTGGAAGCCGCTCCCCATTTTACCGCCAGGCAGTCGGCTTTCATGGCCCAGCTCAAGGCCTATCATTTGCATCAGGGCGTAGCCGTGCCGATCCGCGTGACGGGTACGCTGAACGCCATTGCCGGCTTTGCGCGGTCGGCGCCGATCCCCGACGCCCGCGCGCCGCTGGAGGCCCTGACACGCATCGCCGGTGACGTCTACGCCGCCTATAAGGCCATTCACCGTCTTGAAAGCTCACCCACGACGGAATGGGTGCCGCTTTCAACCAAGGAGCGCGACGTCCTCAATTGGGTGGCCGGCGGCAAGACCGACGACGAGATCGCCGAGATCCTGTCGATCAGCCCCAATACAGTCGACAGCCATATGCGCAACATCTATCGCAAGATGAACGCCCACAACCGCGTCAGCGCCGTCGTCGCCGGCATCCGCCAGGGGCATATTTGCCCTTGAAATGGGCCAGTCAGCCGAAAAAGCCTCACGTATTTTCGCCATGGATCGCCCCGGCCAATCGTGAAATCATCGCAAATTGCAACGCGCCGACAACGAGATGGACTATGCCACACGCCCCTTCGAAACCCGAAATTTCCGCCGACGACGACGCCACGATGCGTGTCCTGGTCAATCTCGAAGCCCTGCAAAAATTGGCCCTTGAGGCAGGAGACAAGGCCTTGGCCGGGCAACTGAAAGCAACCTTCGACGAAACCCTGCAACGCCACTATGACGCCAAGCGGGCCCAGCTCGAAGCGGCGATGGAACGCGCCAAGGATTTCAAATCGTCGCGGCGCGCCTGACCGACCTCATAAAACTTGCCATCACGCCGTCTTGGCCCCCTCTTTGGTCCATGCCCGGCATTTGGCCGCCGCCTCGCCCTGCTGGGCGCACACACCCGTCATCTGCTTGTCGACCTTGGCCAGCACGGCGCCGCCGTTATGGGCCTTGCTCCACTTGCGCAGCAGCTCGCCCCAGGCCGTGACCTTGACGCGCGTGCGCTGGTAATAGCTGCCGGTATTCTTGCCGAGTTCGGCCATCACGGCGTCGGCGCTCTGTTCGACCTGCGCCTTGTCGTCCGGCGCCTGGCGCAGAACGGTCTTCGAGTACTCGATCGCCCATTGCACCCGCGTCGCCTGGCCCTGCGAGGTCTCATAGGCCTGGCGCGCCCAGGCGATGGCGCCCTTGCCATCCTTTTCGTCCTCGGCGATGCCGGCCAGGTCCAGCATGTAGTAATAGGGCGAGGCCGACCGCTTGAGCTCGGCCTGCAACAGCGTCTTGGCACCGGCATCGTCGCCCGCCTGGTGCAGCAAATCCGCCGCGTTCGAAATCACCGACTGGCGCACCATGGGGTCCGTGGCCGAGCGGTCGGCCCAGGCGACGCGGTCGCGCACCTTGGCCAGCACCGCCGGCGAGACGTGCGCACCGTCGGCCTGGCTCAGCGCGATATCGGCATTCAGCGTGCCCAGACGATCAGGGATGGCCAGGCCGGCATTGTTATAGACGCCGTCCAGCGCCTTGATCAGCGAATTACCCAGCGTGGCGCGACCTTGCCCGGCCGGCAACGCCGCGACCAGGGACGGGATGGCATAGCTCAGGTCCTGGCGGTCGGCGACGACCTCGTCCGGATGGGCCAGGACCTGCGGCAGGACCTGGTTGATCTCGGTGACCTGCGCCGGCGTCAGGCTCTTGGGATCGGCGGCGACCGACAGTGACAACAGCTCGAAACGGCGCTTGATCGCGCCGTCGGGCGCCGCACCGGCCAGCCGGTCGAGCAAGGCCACAAGACGCGCATGGTCGCCGAAATGCTTCTGGTCGTTTTGCCAATCGAAGGCCGCCAGCAACTGCCATTCCTGCGGCGTCAGCGCGGACGGATCCTTGTACGCCTTGGCGAACAGGTCGTCGATCGAGGTCGTGCGGCCGGCGGCGAGGCGCAGCACCTGCGCCAAACGCGGCGTGGCGCCCGACAGGCGCGCGACCTCAGACCCGTCGGCGCGCAGCACGATCACGGTCGGATAGCCGCTGATGCCGAAGCGTTCGCCCCACTTCTGCGCCCCGGCCGTGTCGCCGTCGAGATGGACCGGCACGAAGTTGCGCGTCTCGGCGATGAAGTTGGGATCGCGGAACAGGGTCGACTTCAACTGGTTGCACGGCGGGCACCACTTGGCGCCCCAGTAGAGCAGGACCGGCTTGCCGCTTTCCTTGGCCTCGGCCAGGGCGTCGTCGACATCGCCGTCGCGCCAGGCAATCTCGACACCCGGCGGCGCGACCTGCAGCGCGGGCGCCGGTGTCTCGTCCGCGGCCGGGGTCTTGTGACAGGCGGCCAGACCGGCTGCCATCGCCGTCACCATTAGTATCGACGTCCACCGCATGATCCGCTCCCATCATCCCAATGGCAACGACTATAGGCCCGCTTTTCGCCGATTGTCTACCGAGCCAGTGGAGTATTTGGGTTCAGCCCCGGCGCCACGCCGCATACCAGGCCAGGGCCTCGTCCGGCGGGCCGCAGCGGCCTTCGACGGCCTTGCGGCGGCGCATGGCCCCGGCCTGGCGAAAGGTGATGGCGTGCGCGCCGGCGTCGAGCGCCAGCTCGCGCCGTGTGGAGGGTACATCGTAGTGATCGCCCTGGTACCACTCGCGCTTCATGCCGATGACGGCGGCCATCGCGTGCAGTTCGTCATCGTCATCGGCGATCATGTGCGACATGCGACGGCCGCGGAACTCGCCGATCGAATAGCGATACATGTCGTCGATATAGACGGTCACCGGGACAAGACCCTCAGCCCCTGAACACCGGCACGGTGCCGGGCGCATTGGGATCCACCGTCAGCCGCGCCCTTAGCCGCTCGATGCCGGCCTCGCCGATGGCCAGCGCCTCGGGGCTGGTGTGCACCGAATAATAGCCGGTCACCAGGTCGTGGGGATGCGGCACGGCGGAAGCCAGGACAAAGGTCGCCGGCTCGTCCTTGCCGGCCGTCAGCGCGATCGGTTCCATGCCTGGCTTGAACACCGCCATTTCGCCCGTGTCCACCGTATTGACCCGGCCGCGGCTGACCGCCAGCCACGCCACGTCGTGACCGTGCGGCGGCACATAGGTCCAGCTTTCGCCGGCTTGGAGCGTGACCAGCAGATAGTTGAGGCCGTCGGGCGCCCGAACCGGGCTTTGCGCCTCCCCGTAGCGGCCGATGACGACCCGCGCCGGGCCGACCTCAGGCACGTGGCGGCTTTCGATATATTGACTGTCGACCGGGCCGTTTTCCAGCTCAGGCGGCAGGGCGATCCATAGCTGGAAGCCCTTGATCGCCGCCGAGGCGCCTGGGCTCATCTCCTTGCCGTGCCACACACCCCCGCCGGCGCGCATCCATTCGACGCCGCCGTAGTCGATCGTGCCCGACCCGGAGACCGGATCATCGAAGCGCACATCGCCTTCGGCAATGACCGTGATGGTGGCGATGCCGGAATGCGGATGCAGCGGCATCGAGCCCATGAACCCGGACGGCCCGCCGAACAGGTCGAGGAAGACGAAGGGCTTCAGGGCCGCGCCCAGATCGCCCGGGCTCATTAACCGGACGATCGGGCCGTGGCCGCGACCCTTGGTCCGATAGACGATTTCACGACTTGAGGCTTCGATCGGCGAATGCAAGGTCATAACAAGCTCCATGACAGTTACAGTTCGCATGTAGGCGTGCCCGCGCCGCGGATCAAGGGCACGCCCACGCGCAGATCTTTGCGTTGTCGCGCAATTTAACCGACCCGAAGGGCGGCGAAGCCAAACGAAGTTCGGCGTAGCCTAAAGTGGCGTCCACTTTATCGGATTGCGCTCTAATGCGCCGGCTTGCGGAACTTCATGGCGAACTGGTCGGTCTTGCCGCGGATCGACGCATCGAACACGGTCGCCGTGTGGCTGTCCTGGGGATTGGCCAGCACGTCGCTGCTGCCCTCATAGACGAAGCCGGTGGCGACCACCTGCTGCTTGACCGTTTCCGGATCGATGCGGTGCAGGGTCTTGGGGCTGGTGTCGCTGGTCCCGGTCGCGGCGACGTGGTCGATGACGATGAATTCGCCGCCGGGCTTCAGCATCTTGAACACCGAGGCGTCGAGCGCGGCCGCGGCATCGGCGCCGAAGAAGCCGTAGACATCGTGATAATTGTCCGACGTCCAGGCGACGTCGAGCGGCTCGGCGACCGTCATGGTCTTTGTCGGCGTGATATCGACCGAGACATTGGCGTAGGTCGGGATCGCGGCGACGCTTTGGATGGCATCCTTCGCCTTGGGCGCGCGCTCGGCCAGTTCCGCCGGCACGACGGCGTAGACGTGGCCGTTTGCGCCGACGACATGGCTGAAGATACGGGTGAAATAGCCGCCGCCCGGCATGATGTCGGCCACCTTGTCGCCGGGCTTGAGGCCGGCAAAGGCGACCAGTTGCGCGGGCTTGCGGTTGACGTCGCGCGCCACGTCGGCCGCCGGGCGATCGGGGGCTGCCACCGCGGCCGCGATCTCGGCAGACACCGTCGGCTGGGTGTGGGCGGCCGAAAAGGTCAGGCCGATAAGCAGGACCGAACCCGTCAAAACTCGATACATCTTCATAAGGCGTCTCCTGATCTTTGTTTTATAAACCCGAACTTTGCGATCCGAATATGGCGTCGCACGCGCGCCTGCCCTCGCCTGGCTTGGACACCCGGCGGTCCATGCGTCAGCGAAAGGCGCGTGTCTTCATGAACCGAGCTTAGCGCGCAGACATGACACCTTGTCAAATGCGCTTTCATCATGACCGAGCCCGTCGCATCCCGAGCCTGATCGGCTCCGAACCTTGACTTTTATGCCGCACAGTTGCGAATTTTCCTGACGGAGCGGCCTAAGGATAACGCCCGGCGCGGCCACAGCCCAAAGCGAAAATCCACCCCGATTCCCAGCGCTATGCGATAAGGCAAGATTTTTCAATGCCTTATGGCAGCACATCATCCGCCCACGGACAAATCTAATAATCTGCCGCCGACTCCCGCCTGTCGGGACCTCTGTCTGCCTCGCCGCGAGGGGGTCGACTTTCGCCGCACGAGCGGCTATTGCGCCGCGGCATCAAGCCTGAATACGATCACGGACAGTGTCATGAGTAGCCCGGCGTATATGCGGATTGCCTGCCGAACCGTCGTTCGCCGGCGCGGCTCGGCCTGCCGCCCCCGACGAGGGCCGCCATGCCGTTAAAGCCCGGCCCCGGCCCCGGCTCCGGCCCCGATGACGATGCGCCGCCGCACGCCGACGTGGTCAGCGTCCTGCGCAGCCACGAGGGTCCGTTGCGCGCCTATCTGGCGCGCCGGCTGCGCAACCGCCACGAGGTCGACGACTATGTGCAGGACGTCTATGTGCGCGTCCTGTCGAGCCGGTCGACAAAAAAAGTCGAAAGCTGGCGCGGACTTTTGCTCCGGATTGCGTCTAACCTTTTGATAGACCGCAATCGGCGGGACACGGTCCGCCGCCGTGACGATCACATACAGGTCGAGGCCGAGGGGGATTTGCTTGACGAAAACGGACATTCGCCGGAGCGCACCTTGCTGGCAAAAGAGGAACTGGCGACTTTGAGCAAGGCTTTGGATGCCCTGGATCCCCGTACGCGGACGGTCTTCCTGGCGGTGCGCGTCGAAGGCCTGAGCCTGCGCGAGGCCGGCGCGCGCGTCGGTGTCGACGACAAGGCCGCCGGCCGCATGGTCGAGCGCGCCGTTGCCCTGGCCGCGCGCAGCCTTTTGAAATTGGACGAGGGGACGCTGTGACCCCTTCGGAGACGCCTTTGCCCAACCTGCCAGACTCCCACCTGCCAGAATTCGACTTGCCAGAATCCGACTTGCCAGACTCCGACCTGCCAGCCTCCAGCCTTGATGACGCCGCCCGCTGGGTTGTCCGCCTGCAAACCGGCGACCTCGACAAGACGCAGCAAGGCGCGCTCAAGGCCTGGCTCGACCGGTCGCCCGAGCACGCCGCCGCCCTGGACCTTGCCAAGCGCGCCTGGGGCGGCCTGGGCCAAGCCGCGGTCAAGTCCGCGGTCAGGGCTGCAGCGACGCCGGCCTCCGACGCAAGCCGGGCGGTCCAAAGCCGGCCCGTCCGGCCGATACGTCGACCGGTCGTCCGGACAGGCTGGCTGTGGGCCGGCGGCGCCGCGCTCGCGGCCTGCGCCGGTGTCATCTGGTTCATCCAGCCGGTCGAAACGGTCTACCGTGTCGCGCCGGATCACCGCGCCTCCGTGCAATTGTCCGACGGCACGCAGATCGGCCTGGCCGGCGATACCGAGTTGCACGTCCGCATGAGCCCCTTTTCGCGCAGCGCGGTTCTGGTCCGCGGCCAGGGGGATTTCGCCGTCGTCCACGATGCGAACAAGCCGTTCTCCGTCCGCGCGCGATCGATCGAGGTGCGCGATATCGGGACGCGCTTCGTGGTGCGCGATCGGGGTGATGCCGAATATGTCCGCCTGATCGAAGGCCGCGTCGCGCTGGTGGCACCGGCCACCGGCCACATGCTTGGCGAGCTCGCGCCCGGACAGGAAGCCCGGATCGACGGCGGCCCGGCCAGGCCCGTCGTCACCGCCGCCACGTCCGTCCTGCCGCCCACCGATGGGCGCGGCGACCATGTCCGCCTGCACGACACGCCCCTGCGCACGGCCCTGAAGGCCTTCGAATGGCGCGAAGGCGTGGATATCGTCCTGCGCGATCCGTCGCTGGCCGATATCCGCGTCAGCGGTGTCTACCGAACCGACGATACCGTGAGTTTCCTGAACGCCTTGGCGCGGATAGAGCCGATCCGTTGGCGTGCAGTCTCGCCCGGAAGGTTCGAAGTCATTCAACGGAATTGATGAAATTTTTAAGACAAGCCGGAAAATCAAAATCGGCTGCGTCTGAGTTGAGGTGGGCGCAAGACGCGTCCGCTTCTTGGGGATACTTAGATGTCATTACGCTCTTTCAAGGCCACGCTCGTGGCCACGACTATTCTTGTGCCTATGATCCTGGTTGGCGCCGCGCAGGCCGCCACACAGTACACGATTTCGCGCGAGCCGCTCGGCGACGCCTTGAGCGATCTCGCCCAGGCGTCCGGTCGTAACATCCTGTTCAATCCGGCCACGGTGGCGGGCAAGATGTCGACGCCGGTCAGCAATGCCGGCGATTTCGAGACGGCCCTGAAGACCCTTATCGGCAATGCCGATGTGTCCTATCAGATCCAGCCCGACGGCTCGGTGACGGTTCAGCCCGGCCGCGCCAAACCCGGCCAGCCGGCCGGCCACAGAACCCGGACGACCTCGGACGAGACCGGCGCGGTCAAGGCTACCGTCGTCACCGTCGAGGGCCATCGCCTGAACAAGGCCGCGGTCGACAAGCTGGCCGCGACCAATACCGAAAGCGTGCTCGACGCCGAGGATATCGCAAGCGCCCCTGACCGTAACGTCGCCGAAACCCTGTCGCGCCTGCCGGGCGTCAACGTGATCTATTCCGTGCCGTCGCAAACCGGCCCGCAAGGCAACGGCACCAACTATGGCGGCCTGGATACCGCGGCCCGGGCCGAGGGTGAATTCGTCTCGCTGCGCGCCATGGACAGCGAATACAATGTCAACCTGATCAACGGCGTCGACGTCGCCGAAGGCATGCCTTTCAGCCGCGAAGTCGAACTGTCCCTGCTGCCGCCGCTGGGCGTGCAATCGATGGTCGTCAGCAAGACGTCGAGCGCCGACATGAACGGCGACGCCATCGGCGGCACCATCGATTTCCGCATGCCCAACGCCTACGACTTCAAGGGCCCGCACTTCGGCGCCTATTTCGCCGCCGAGGACGAGGACCGCGGCGCGCAGTATGGCCTGAACCACAACGGCTTCACGGCCCAGCTGGAAGGGTCGAAGACCTTCGGCGACGCCGGCCAGTTCGGCCTCTATGTGAGCGGCTACTACCAGGACCGCAACTTCGCCAATAGCGAACAGACCTATCAGGGCGGCGAAGTCGAATACCAGGTAGTGACGGCGAACAAGGGCGTGCCCCAGGGCGTGAACCCCGACCAGGACCTGCAGCTGATGTCGCTGAACATGCAGGTGGCGACGGGCGAAACCAAGCGCTACGGCTTCGTCTCCTCGCTCGACTGGCACGTCAGCGACAATATCTCGGCCTTCGTGCGCGGCAGCTATGCCAACTCGCAGACCAATGAAACCGTCTACCAGCTGGGTATGCAGGGCGACCGCACCGATAATGGCGGCTTTGCCGTAGGCCAGCCGATCGACGGCTCCAGCGGCCTGATGCGCGTGGTCAGCACCCAGACCGAAATGCACTACTGGGTCGAATCCAACCCCAGCCAGGACGTCCTGTCGACGATCCAGGCCGGCATGAAGGCCCAGTTCGGCCAGCTGACCGTAGAGCCGACGCTCTATTACAGCTACGGTCAGAACGCCTTCCCCGACCACTTCGAAATGACCTTCTACAACCGCGCCGACGACCCGGCCGGCAATGTCGCCAACCCGGCCTATCAGCGCGTCCCGGTCGGTCTGAACCTCACCTACAGCAACAACTACCCGATCCCGGTGTTCACCCCGGCCGAACTGTCGAACCTGGCCCAGATCGGGCAATGGGGCGACCGCAACGGCGGTGAAGTCACCGACGGCCAGAGCTGGCAAAAGAAGAGCGGCGGCAAGGTCGATTTCATCTACGACGTCGCCTCCGGTCCGCTGCAGTTCGTCAAGTTCGGCGGCAACCTGGAAAGCTCCAACCGCTATACCAGCTTCCGCGATTTCGAAAGCGACGCCGCCGTGGCCTCGGGCACACAGCTCGACAAGTCGGGCCTGGTCAGTACGACGCTCAGCGCCATCGTCCCGGGCGTCTACAACTTCGCCATGCCGCTGGTCTCGCCCAACGCCTTCTGGGCGGCGTTCGACCGCAACAACGGCTTCAACGTCGCCTGGACGCCCGACAACTATAACGGCGACACGGTCAAGGGCACCGAGACCCTGGCCAGCGCCTATGTCATGGCCAACCTCAAATTCAACGACACCGTCGAAGTCATCCCGGGCCTGCGCTTCGAACATACCGACGTCAAGGACACCTACTGGATCTCGGGCAATAACGGCGTCGACCTCGGCGGCGTCCACTATGGCTGGGCATCCAGCACGTCGCACTTCGACGAGGCCTTGCCAAGCGTGCTGGTCAACTGGCGCCCGTCGGCCAACACCGTCTATCGCGCCGCCATCTGGACCAGCTATACGCTTCCGCCGTTCATCGAGCTGGCCGGCAATACCTCCACCAGCGTCGACAGCGACGGCAATGTCCATATCAGCGAAGGCAATCCCAACCTGAAGGCCATCCAGGCGGTGAACTTCGACCTGTCGGGCAACTGGATGAACAGCTCCGGCGGTTCGGCCTCGATCGCCGTCTACGACAAGCAGCTGAAAAACTACATCTATAACGGCGGCGGCAACTTCACGACCGTCAGTGCGCAGACCGGCGCCCAGACGACCATCTCACAGCCGCTCAACGGCGGCGACGGCCACATCTACGGCCTGGAAGTCGATGCGCGCCAGATGTTCCCGAGCCTTCCGGGCTTCTGGAGCGGCTTCGGCGTCTCCGGCAACGCCACGTTCCAGGCGTCGCAGGTCAATCTGAAGAACCCGCTGCTGAATCCGAACGAGCGCATGCAGAACGCGCCCGACATGCTGCTGAACGCCACGCTGCTGTATCGCAAGTACGGCCTGACCGGCGACCTCAGCTATCATTACGCCTCGGACTATATCGAAGCCTACGGCCTGTGGGGAACGACCAGCTTCGGTTCGCCGTTCAACTCCAGTTCGCTCGACCAGTGGGTCCACGCCCACGCCCAGGTCGACCTGAACCTCGCCTATGCCCTGCCGCACAATGTGCAACTGCGCTTTACGGCGACCAACCTGACCAACGCCATCACCTATTACGACACGATCGGCCGGCACGCTTCCGCCGCGCCGGAAATCATCGACGGCGGCCGCACCTACCAGGTCGGCATCCGTTACAACTTCTAACCCGTCCTCACCTGCTCCGGGCAAACGGCCCCTTCCGTTTGCCCGGAGACTTTTTTGTCATCCGTTTCCCAAAGGCCGCACATGTTCCCGTCCACCTTTTCCCGCCCGGCCCGGCGTATCGGCGTGGCCGGTGTCGCCCTGGTCGCGCTCGGCGCGCTGATGGCGTTCGCGCCGCCGCCGCACGGCTGCGATCTTGCGGCCGCCGACGCCGCGCATGCGGGCGCAGGCTGCGCCACCGCCTGGATGGACCGCAACCTGAAACTCAACGATGTCATGGCGGTCGGCACCCACAACAGCTACAAGACCGCCATCCCGCCCGAGGTTTTCGCCTTGATCCGCAAGGTCGAGCCAGATGAAGGCAAGGGCCTGGACTATGGCCATCCGCCGCTCGACGCCCAGCTCGACGAAGGCGCGCGCCAGCTCGAAATCGACGTCTATTACGATCCGAAGGGCGGCCGCTTCGCCCATCCGGTCCTGCCCGAACAAGCCGGCATCGCCATCGAGCCGTGGCGCCGCGCCGAGTGGGCCAAGCCGGGCTACAAGGTGATGCATGTCCCCGACGAGGATGTCCTAAGCTCATGCCCGACCCTGATCGGCTGCCTGCAGACGATCCGGCATTGGTCGCTGGCCCATCCCGGGCACGTGCCGATCATGCTGATGTTCAACACAAAGGACGACCAGAGCGCGATACCCGGCGGCACGGGCGCCCTGCCCTACGACGAAAAGGCCTATGACGCGCTCGACAAGGAAATCCGCTCGGTGTTTCCGCCGCAAGCCCTCATCACGCCCGACGACGTCCAGGGCCACTACCCGACCCTGCGCGATGCGGTGTTGCACGACAATTGGCCGACACTGGGCCAATCGCGCGGCAAGGTGATCTTCGCCATGGACGAGGGGCCGGAAAAGGTCGCGATCTACCGCGGCAACCGGTCTTCGTTGCAGGGGCGCGTCTTCTTCATCAATACCGATGAGACCTCGCCGGCCGCCGGCTATATCACGCTCAACGATCCGATCACCGACGCGGCGCGCATCAAGGCCGCGGTCGCCGCGGGCTTCCTCGTGCGCACACGCGCCGACGAGGACACCGTCCAGTCGCGCACCAACGATCCGACGCGCAGGATCGCCGCCCTGGCCTCGGGCGCACAGTTCGTCTCGACCGACTACATGCATCCCGACCGCCGCTTCTCCGACTATACGGTCAAGCTGCCCGATGGCGCGACCATGGTCTGCAACCCCGTGCGCGCCGCCGCCAAGTGCGCGGGCTTGCCGATCGAGACGAAGCCGTGAGGCGTGCGGGCCTCGCTGCCTTGATCGGGGCGGGCCTGGTCTGGGCGGGGAGTGCGTTCGGTGCGCCCCGGGCCTTCGTCCTCGATCCCCCGCCCGGCATGACGGTGGAACGCGTCGTCATGCTGTTCCGCCACGGCGTGCGCGCGCCGATCGCCGGCGAAGCGTCGCTCGCCGCCGACCAGCCGTGGCCACAGTGGACGACGCAGGCCGAACGCTTGACGCCGCACGGTCATGACGCCATGCGGCTGATCGGCCGGTTCGATCGGGACCTGTTCGTCCGCGAAGGCCTCCTTGAGTCCAAACAGTGTCCGTCAGCGGATGATCTGTCGATCTGGACCAATATCGCCGAACGGACGATCGAGAGCGGCCAGGGCCTGGCGGAGGGTCTGGCGCCCGACTGCGCCCTGAGCGTCGGCCACCGGCCGCTCGACCAGACCGATCCCCTGTTCGATCCGAGCGCGATCGCCCCCTTCGACGCGTCCGCCGCCATCGCTTCGATCACGGCCGCCACGGGAGGGCTAGATCGCCTCGTCGCCAGCCGCCGCGCGGCCTTCGACGTCCTGGAGGCCATGCTCGGATGCCCAAATCAAGGCCCCGCCGCGTCGTGCGATCTCGCCGGCCAAGCGTCGACCCTGGCGGCGTCGGCGGACGAAAAGGGTCTTGACTTCACCGGTCCGATCAAGCCCGCCGCCGGCACGGCGCAGGTCCTGCTGCTGCAATATGCCGAGGGCTTGCCCAGGGCCGAGGTCGGCTGGGGCCGGGCGACACGCGCAGGAATCGCGCAAATCGCCAGCCTGCACGCCCTTCAGTTGGAGGTCCTTTATCGCGCGCCCTACATGGCGCGGCGCTGGGCGTGGGCCATGGGGCCGAAGGTCGCCGATGTGCTGGCGGGCCGGGACGCCGGCCAAAGCGGGCGCATCGCCCTGCTGGTCGGGCACGACGACAATATCGCCGCCCTCACCGGCCTGCTGGGCGTACATATCGACCTGGCCGGCTATGGCCGAGACGATCCGCCGCCCGGCAGCGCGCTCGGTTTCGAAGTGCTGCGTGAGCGAAGATCCGGCCGCCGTTTCGTCCGCCTCTTCTACCAGTCCCAGTCCCTGGAGCAATTGCGCGCGCTGGCGCCGCTCAGCCTGGCGAGGCCGCCGCTGATCGCCGTCCTGGACCCCGCCTGCGCCCGGGGACGCCGCCATCTTTGCCCATTGCCCGCGGCAGAGGCCCTGTTAAAACCGCAATAAGACCCGCGCACACCTTTTCAGGCGTCCAGGAAGCTCAGGCCCGTGAGCGTTTCGCAAGTGTCCCAAAGACGCCGGGCCGCCGCCTGGTCACGCGCTTGCGGCGCCACATCGGCTTCACCGACACGCCGGCCGCGCGCTTCGAAGAGGCCTTGCGGACCGTAATAGCCGCCGGACTGCACATGGTCGCTGGTCGTCGCGTAAAGCGTCGGCAAGGCACCGGCCGCGTCGGAATTGAGCACCCAGCCGATCATATGACTGAAGACGTCGCGGGCCGCTTTTTCGAGAGGGTTATAGTCGCCCGTGCGGAACAGATTGGTGGCGGCGACGCCCGGGTGCACCGCGATGGATTGGATGGGCGAACCGGCCACGCGCAGACGCCGGTCCAGCTCGAAGGCAAACATCAAATCGCCGAGCTTGGACTGCGCATAGGCGCCCATCGGCGAATAGGATTTGAGCGATTGCAGGTCGTCGAAAGCGAGACGCCCGCGCTTGTGGGCGATCGAAGCCAGGGTGACGATGCGCGTATCCCCTGCCCGTTCCAGCGCCGGCATCAAGCGCGCGGTCAGGGCAAAATGCCCCAGCACATTGGTGCCGAACTGCAGTTCGAACCCGTCTTTCGTCTCCAGCCGCTTGGGCGGTGTCATGACGCCGGCATTGTTGATGAGGACATGCAGCGGCCGGCCCTGCGCGAGAAAGTCGTCGGCGAAACGCTGCACCGAGGCCAGCGACGCCAGGTCGAGGACGGCCAGGGCGACATCGGCATCGGACATGTCGCGCCGGATCGCCGCAACCGCCGCCGCTCCGCGCTTGGCGTCGCGGCACGCCATGACGACGTGCGCGCCTTTCTCGGCCAGGACATGGGCCGCGCGATAACCAATACCGCTATTGGCGCCGGTAATAACGATATTGCGGCCCGCAAGCGAGGGGATGTTGTGGGTCGTCCAGTCGGTGGCGGACATGGGTTTGCTCCAGATTTAGACCTCTCCTCCCCTGCGAAGCGGGGGAGGTGGCGCAGGAGCAAGTGCGCAGCACGCAGCCCTGCGACGGAGGGGGCTTCGGTGCACCCCCTCCGTCACGGGGCTTCGCCTTACGGCTCGCTCCCGTGCCACTGCCAACGGGGCGTCCCGCTCCCCCGCTAAAGCAGGGGAGGAGAGGCTTCTTAAGGCTTACGCCGGCGTCTTTTCGTGAACCGGATAGTCGGTATAGCCCTTCTCGCCGGGCGTATAGAAGGTGTCCATGTCGATGGCGTTCAACGCCGTCCCGTCCTGCCAGCGTTGCACCAGGTCGGGCGTCGCCAGCAAGGGTTTGCCGACCGCGATCAGGTCGGCGTGCCCGGCCTCCAGGTCGCTTTCGGCGCGCGCCGCATCATAGCCGCCCGACAGGATCAGCGTGCGGGTGAAAGCCTTGCGGAAGGTGTCCTTGATCGCCTGCGGCACCACCGGCGCGCCCATGGCCGAATGGTCGACCAGGTGGACATAGACCAGGCCCGACGCTTCGAGCTTTTCGGCAATATAGGCGTAGTCGGCGGCCAGCTCCGGATAGTCCGGCATGTCGTTGAAGATGCCGTAGGGCGACAGGCGCACGCCGACCTTGTCCTTGCCAATGGCCGCGGTCGTCGCCGTGACGATGTCGAGCAGGAAGCGTGCGCGGCCCTCGATGCCGCCACCATATTCGTCGGTGCGGATATTCGAATTCGGCCGGATGAATTGCTCGATAAGATAGCCGTTGGCGCCGTGGATTTCGATACCGTCGAAGCCGGCGGCGACGGCATTCTTGGCCGCCTGGGTATATTCCTCAATCGCCGCCTTGACCTCGTCCAGCGTCATCGCCTCGGGCACCGGCTGCTTTTGCATGCCCTCGGCATCCGTCCACATCTCGCCCGCCGCGGCGACCGCCGACGGCGCCAGCATCCGCGCGCCCTGCGGCAAGTTGAGCGGATGGGTGACCCGGCCGGTATGCATCAGTTGCACGAAGATCTTGCTGCCCTTGGCATGGACGGCGTCGGTCACCTTTTTCCAGCCGGCGATCTGCGCATCCGAAAACAGCCCCGGGATCCGCGCATAACCCAGCCCGTTGGGCGACGGTGACGTGCCTTCGGTGACGATCAACCCGGCCGTGGCGCGCTGGGCGTAATAGGTCGCCATCAGGTCGTTCGGCACATTGCCGATCGCCCGGCTGCGCGTCATCGGCGCCATGACGATGTGGTTTTGCAGTTCGAGCGCGCCGAGCGACGCCTTTGAAAACAGTTTGGACATGAAGGGAATCCCGAGGCTGAGAAACGGAAAGTGTAACCGCGGCCCGTACATGGGGTGGCCTGGCAGCCTTCGCCAGCCACCTATGCCTCAAATCTAGATCCGATTTGCGCCCCCTTTTCGCTCGCCCCGTTTACGGGGAGAGGGGACCGCCGCGCAGCGGTGGTGAGAGGGGGGTACCGGCCTTTCCGTTTCTCGATGGCTTCAGTCTGAGCCAAGACTTCCCGCCGGTTCCCCCTCCCACCACGCCCTACGGGCGCGGTCCGCCTCGCCGGCCCGCGCCCTCCCCGTAAACGGGGCGGGCGAAGAAAGGACGAGCTTAGCCTCGACGCTCCATCGCAAACGCCAACTGCCCCTCAAGCCAGTTCTCGATCTGCCCGTAGATCTCCGCCACCGCGCGATTGCCGGCTTTCCGGTTGGCGGCGACCATCGCTCGCGCCCGGTCGCGCAGGCGGGACAGCAAGATGATGTTGCGGCATTGCTCGATCGGCATCGGAAACTCCCAGTACCGCCAATCTACCGCACCCGTCTTAAAATTTATCCGCCAACGGAAAGTGGATATCCGAAGGCATCCTCACAAAATAAGAAACCGATGTGGATATGTGCACGAGTAACGTTGGCACGCTTGACGCGTCTCGAAAATGGAGAGTTAGTCCGGATTGCGTCAAGGACGACGAGCGGGGCGACTCCCTTTCCGGCATGGACAGGGCATATCCGCACTAGGACAACTTATGATAGGCGGCGAGGCGGGAAAGATGGCCCTTTACCAGGCAACCCAGGAAAATACCAAAGAGCTCTTGGCGGAATGGGTCAAGGAACAGATGAGCGCCATCTCCAAGCAAGGCGCCATCAAGGAATCCGAGCTGCGTGAGCAGTGCGACACCTTCCTGCACCGCTTTACCGCGGCGATCCGCGACGGCAACACCACCGACCTGCGCACCCCCGAATGGGACGCCGTCCTGCGCTTCCTGGCCGAGGTGTCGTCCAGCCGCGGCGAACAGGGCTTTTCGCCGTCGGAGACCGCGACCTTCATCTTCTCGTTCAAGAAGCCTTTGTTTACCGCACTCAGCAAGACCTACGCCAAGGACGCCCCGGCCCTGGCCGCGGCCACCTGGGAAGCGACCGCCATCCTCGACCGGTTGGGCCTCTACACCATGGACGTCTACTTGAAGACGCGCGAGACGGTGATCGCCCGCCAACAGGAAGACATGCTGGAACTGTCGACCCCGGTGGTCAGCCTGGCCGAAGGCATCCTGGCCCTGCCCGTCATCGGCACGCTCGACAGCGCGCGCACCCAGGTGGTGATGGAATCGCTGCTGCAGCGCATCGTCGACACCGGCTCGACCGTGGCCATCATCGACATCACCGGCGTGCCGACCGTCGATACCCTGGTCGCCCAGCATCTCTTGAAGACGGTCACCGCCGCCCGCCTGATGGGCGCGGACTGCATCATCTCCGGCATCCGGCCGCAGATCGCCCAGACCATCGTCCATCTCGGCGTCGACCTCGGTGACGTCATCACCAAGGCCACCCTGTCCTCGGCCTTCGCCATCGCCCTGCAACGCAAGGGCATGGTCATCGCTCGTATCAAGACCCAGGCGTAAGTCGACCTATGGAACGTATCCCAATCCTTCGCATGGGCGACTTCCTGCTGGTGACCATCCAGGTCGACATGCACGATCGCCTGGCCATGACGCTTCAGGACGACCTGACCACGCGTATCTCCCAGACCGGCGCGCTGGGCGTGCTGATCGATATCTCGGCCCTGGAAATCGTCGATTCGTTCATCGGCCGCATGATCTCCAATATCTCCTCCATGTCTCGCGTACTGGACGCCCAGACGGTCGTTGTCGGCATGCAGCCGGCTGTTGCCATTACCCTTGTCGAGCTGGGCTTGACCTTGCCGGGCGTGAAAACCGCGCTCGACGTTGAAAAGGGCATGGCATTGCTTCGCGAAACCATGGTGGTTCCGGAAAGCGATGACGATGACCGTCAAGACATCTGAAGTCTTGCAGATCCGCGCCGAAGGCGACGTCGTCATGGTGCGCCAGCGCGCCCGCGCCGTGGCCGTCGAGATGGGCCTGGGCCTGGTCGACGTGACCAAGCTGGTGACCGCGACGTCGGAACTGGCGCGCAATGCGCTGATCTATGGCGGCGGCGGCACGGCCCTGATCGAAGGCCTTCTGGAAGGGGCCCGCAAGGGCGTACGCCTGACCTTCGAGGACCAGGGCCCCGGCATTCCCGATCTCGAGCAGGCGATGACCGACGGCTGGACCTCGGGCAGCGGCATGGGCCTGGGCCTTTCCGGCGCCAAGCGCCTCAGCAACGAATTTGAGATCAACTCGGCGCCTGGCCAAGGCACCCGCGTCATGATCGCGCGGTGGAAATGAACCTGATCCGTCAATCCCTGGCCATCCCCGTCAAGGAGATGCACGACGTCGGCGATGCCCGGCGCCAGGCGACGCTGGCCGCGCGCGACATGGCCTTCGACGAAACAGCCGCCGGGCGCGTCGGCATCGTCGCCACCGAGCTGGCCGGCAACCTGGTCAAACATGCCGGCGGCGGCACCATGATCCTGAGGGCGCTCAAGATAGGCAACGCCTCAGGGCTGGAATTGACCACCCTCGACGACGGCCCGGGCATGGACGTCCACCGTTGCATGGAAGACGGCTATTCGACCGCCGGCAGTCCCGGCACCGGGCTGGGCGCCATCAAGCGCCTGACGGCCGATTTCGACATCTATTCCCTGCGCGACCGCGGCACCGTCATGGTGACGCACCTGTGGGCCGGTCCCGTCCCGGTGACGGCGGTCGACATCGGCGCCATCTGCCTGCCGGTCGCCGGTGAAACCTTGTGCGGCGACGGCTGGGCGACACGCGAGACGCCCTCGGGCCTCGACTTCGTCGTCTGCGACGGTCTGGGCCACGGCCCGATCGCCGCCGAGGCCACGGACCTGGCCCTGTCGATCTTCGCCGACAAGCCCGAACTCGATCCCGGCGCCCTGCTCGAACGCATGCACGGCGCGCTGAAGGCGACGCGCGGCGCCGCCGCCCTGACCGCGCGGCTCGATAATGCCACCGGGCAATTGACCTGCGCCGGCGTTGGCAATATCGGCGGCTATATCATGAGCCAGCCCAAGCCCAAGGGCATAGTCTCGATGAACGGCATCGTCGGCCACCAGGTCACCCGGGTGAAGACCTTCAGCTACGACTATTCGGCCAACGATCTCGTCATTTTACATTCCGACGGACTTACGACACATTGGAAACTTGACGACTTTCCCGGTCTCTTCAACCGATCCGCCGGTATAGTCGCCGCGATGATGTACAAGCACTTCAAGCGCGGCAAGGACGACGCCACCGTACTCGTCCTGCGGAGGCCATAGAATGCTGGTGCCCCTGCTCAAGGTCCAGATCCGCTTCGAGCAGGACGTCGTCCTGGCCCGCCGGCGCGCCCGCCAGATCGCCCAGGCCCTGAAATTCCCCGCCCAGGACCAGGTGCGCATCGCCACCGCCCTGTCCGAGCTGGTGCGCAACGTTTTCCAATATACGCCGGGCGGCCAGGTCGAGTTCACGCTTGATTCCGGACCGCCGTCCCGCTTGCTTATCATCGTCGCCGACCGCGGCCCGGGCATTGCCCGCCTCGACGACATCCTGGCCGGCGATTACGTGTCCAAGACCGGCATGGGGGTCGGCCTGTCGGGCGCGCGGCGCCTGGTCGACAGTTTCACGATCCAGTCGGGAGCGGACGGCACACGCATCGAGCTGGGCGCCCACCTGCCGCGCCACGCACCGGCGGTCACCCGGGCCGTGGGCGGCCAGGTCGCCGACGCCCTGGCCGCCGAAGACCCGCAAAATCCTTTCGAGGAAATGCAGCGGCAAAACCAGGAACTGCTGGCCGCGCTCAGTGAAGTGCATAGCCAGCAGGTACGCCTGACCCAGCTGAACCTGGAGCTTGAGGAAACCAATCGCGGCGTCGTCGCCCTGTCCAGCGAACTGGAACAGCGCGCCGACTATCAAAAGCGCGCCTCGGAGCTGAAGACCGAGTTCCTGTCGACCATCACCCACGAACTGCGCACGCCGCTGAACTCGATCATCAGTATTTCCAGCATCCTGCTCGACCGGCTGGACGGCGACCTGACCAGCGAACAGGAAAAGCAGATCGGCTTTATCCGCGGCAGCGCGCGCGAGCTGTCGGCCATGGTCAATGACGTGCTCGACCTGGCCAAGGTGGAGGCCGGCAAGGTCGTCATCCGCCCGCGCCGTTTCGAGGTCGACGAGATGTTCCGCGTCCTGCGCGGCATGTTGAAGCCGCTGATTCAGCCCAACCATCCCGTGGAGCTGGTCTTCGAGGACCTCGGCGAGGCGTTGCCCCTGATGAGCGACGAGGGCAAGGTGTCGCAGATCCTGCGCAACTTCATCTCGAACGCCCTGAAATACACCCAGTCGGGCGAAATCCGCGTCTCGGCGCGGGCGATCGACGCCGACTGGATCGAATTCGCCGTCACCGACACCGGCATCGGCATCGCCCTGGAAGACCAGGACCGCATCTTCGAGGACTTCACCCAGATCGAGGGCGACCACCAGATCCGCATCAAGGGCACGGGGCTGGGCCTGCCGCTGTCGAAAAAGCTGGCCGACATGCTGGGCGGCCAGGTCGTCGTCAAAAGCGCGTTGGGCCAGGGGTCGACCTTCGCCCTGATCCTGCCGCGCGTCTATGAGGGCCTGGAAGAGATCGAGCTGAACGCGCCGCATGCGGCGACCAGCGGCACGCGCCACGGGCGTGTCCTGATCATCGACGACATGACGCCCGACCGCTACGTGCTGCGCCGGGTCGTCGAGCGCCACGCCGAGGCGATCGTCGAAGCGCACGACGGCGCCGAAGGCCTGCGCGTCGCCCTGTCGACCAAGCCCATGGCCATCTTTCTCGATCTCGGCTTGCCGGACATGCGCGGCCAGGACGTCCTGGCCGAGCTGAAACGAAGCCCCCAGACCCGCGACATCCCCGTAATCGTCAACAGCAGCATGGACTTGTCGGCCGAAGAGATCGCCACTCTCATGGCCGATGCCGAGGCCGTCCTGTCCAAATCCCTCTCCCACGCCGACCGCACCCGCCGAATCGCCGAGATTTTCGGACGGATCGAGTTGCGCCCAAAGGCAAGACACCATGCCTGAACTTGTCCTGATCATCGACGATACCGAAACCAATCGCTACGCCTTTTCGCGGCTGCTGACCCGGGCCGGCTATCAAACACTGGAAGCCACGACGCTCAAGGCGGGCATGGAGATGTTGATCCATAATCCGGTCGATCTCGTCATCCTCGACGTCAACCTGCCCGACGGCACGGGCTTCGACATGTGCGTGCAGATCAAATTGCGGCCCGAGCACGCCTCGGTGCCGGTGCTGATGACGTCGGCCCTGTTCATCGAAGGCCGCGACCGCGCCCAAGGTTTGGAATCGGGCGCCGACGGCTATTTGACGACGCCGATCGACGCGCTGGAACTGATCGCCACCGTGCGTTCGCTGCTGCGCGTCCGCGACGCCGAGCACAAGCTCAAGGATGCACTGGACAAGGCGGAGAAGGCCAACAATGCCAAGAGCGAGTTCCTGGCCAATATGAGCCATGAAATCCGCACCCCGATGAACGCCATCACCGGCCTGACCACCCTGCTCGGCCGCACGCCGCTCAATTCCCAACAGGAAAAGTTCGTCTCGACCCTGCAGCAAAGCGCCAATTCGCTGCTGGCCCTGGTCAACGACCTGCTCGACATCAGTAAGATCGAGGACAACAAGTTCGAGCTGGAAATGACGTCGTTCCGTGTGTCGGACGTCATTGCCCAGTGCCTGAAGATGGTCGCCGACCAGGCAGCGGACAAAGGCATCAAGCTGGAAAGCCGCTCCATCGGTGATACGGCCGTGCTGCTGGGCGATCGCCAGCGCCTGTACCAGGTGGTGCTGAACCTGGTCAGCAATGCCGTCAAGTTCACCCACACCGGCGGCGTCACGATCGAGACCGCGCAGACGCCCGGCGCCGACGGCAAGACGCATGTGACGATCACCGTCGCCGATACCGGCATTGGCATCGCCGCCGATCACCTGGACCAGATCTTCGACAAGTTCGTCCAGGCCGCCAGTTCGACGACGCGGCGCTATGGCGGCACGGGCCTGGGCCTGCCGATCGCGCGCTCCTTGAGCGAACGCATGGGCGGGACGCTGAACGTAACCAGCGAAGTGGCCAAGGGCTCGACCTTTACCGTGTCGCTCGACCTGGCCGTGGCATCGCCGGCCCAGATCGCGGCGGACACCCTCGAGGCGCGCATCGATCCGGCCCATTCCGGCGCGCGCGTCCTGCTGGTCGAGGACAATCCCGCCAACATCATGGTCGCCACCGCCCTGCTGGAAAGCCTGGGCTATGCGGTGACCGTCGCCGGCAACGGCGGCGACGCCCTGGCCCTGTTGCAGCAGCAGGCCTTCGCCCTGGCCTTGATGGACGTCCAGATGGACGGCATGGACGGGTTCGAGACCACCAAGCAATTCCGCGACTGGGAAAAGCAGAACCGCGCCCGCCGGCTGCCCATCGTCGCCATGACCGCCTTCGGCATGGCCGGCGACCGCGAAAAATGCCTGGCGGCCGGAATGGACGACTACCTCCCCAAACCCATCAACATCGCCAATTTTGAAACCCTGCTGGGGAAGTATTCAGCCGTGGCGGGGTAAGCCCTCAACCTCTCCTCCCCTGCGCAGCGGGGGAGGTGGCACGGGAGCGAGTGCGTAGCGCGAAGCCCCGTGACGGAGGGGGCCGTGCAGCGCGCCAAACGCCCCGCTCACACCCTATAAAAACTCTTCAACTGCGCCACCGCCGCCTGAGCCGCCACCGGATCCGCCGTCTCATTATCATCCCCAAAACCGAAATTATCATCCGCCCCCAACGCCTGGACGACGATACCGTCGCGCCGCGCCAACACGCTCAAACCCTGGTGATACATGCCATAATGCACGCCCTCCTGCGGCGTCAGCCACACGATCTGGCCGCGCACCGGGGTGATGGTCTCGTCCTTCCATAAGGCCCGCGCCCCATAGCCCGTGCAGTTGATCAGCACATGCTCCTTCAGCGTCAACAAATCCTTCGGCGACTGGAAATCCGCATACTCGAACCGCCCGCCGGCCAATTGGAAATCGCTCTCCAGCTGATGGCTGTAATCGGTGACATTGAAGGTCATGATGACATTGCGCCGCACACTGGCCGCCGCAAACGGCAGGTTATCGGCGGGCAGGTCCGTACCCCGCGGCATGAGGCTGCTCAAGCGGTCGTTCAGCTCGATAAAGCCGGGATCGGGACTGTCGACAACCGGCGGCGCGTCCACGGGCGGAGGTGGCGCCGGCGGATCGCGCAGCAGATAATAGTCCATCCACTCGACCGGATTACCGGCTTGGCCGATAAACGACTGATGCATGGCCAGCGACGTGCGCGCCATCCGCTCCCAGAAATCACCGAACCCCGGCGCCACGGCGGCCGTCTTGGCGACGCGTGAGTCCGGCGTCCAACTGCCGGTCGCCCGCGCCGAACGCACATAGGGAAACCGCTCGCGGGCATAGATGGTCACGTCCACCCCAGCCCGCTGGGCGGTGATCGCCGCGGTCAGGCCCAGGGCGCCGGCGCCAATCACCGCGACCTTTTTCGGCGATGACTGCATAGCGAGCCGCACCGCCTCCGCGGCCGAGCCCCAGGACAGCGACCAGCCGCTACCGCCATGGCCGTAATTGTGCACCACCGTCTTGTGGCCCAAGGCCTCCGCCTCGATGCGCGGCCCCATGGCACGGAACGGGCGCAGACAGACCGTGGTGCGAAAGACCTCGGCCGGATCGACGCGGATGGGTATCAGCGCCGGCTCCGCCGCCCGCGTCTGCCCGGCCCATGCTTGCCCAGAAACGGCCAAGGTCCCGGCTGCCAACCCCGATTGCAGCAATGTGCGACGATCCATCGTATTCTCCCCAAGTATATCAACACGCTCTATCGGCTTCCGTCGTCGCTCGGCAGATTTTTGCCTCTCCTCCCCTGCGCAGCGGGGGAGGTGGCGCAGGAGCAAGTGCGCAGCACGCAGCCCTGCGACGGAGGGGGCTTCGGTGCGCTTCAAGGCCCCCTCCGTCACGGGGCTTCGCTCCGCTCGCTCCCGCGCCACCTCCCCCGCTATAGGGCGCAGGGGAGGAGAGGCAAATAATCTCAACCACTTAGTGCCGTTTCGAGATGTGAGTCTGATAACTCTCTCACGGAGGAAGGGCTTTAAAGGCGGTGTCTTGGATGCGTTTGTACGGCCTCCGAGCCCCACCCGGTAGCGCAATAATTCTAGGGTTCCCTCCCCATTTAAACTATTGCCAAACAATCGATGATCTGGCCATTATGTCACAAAGGTCATACCAATTGACGGCGCAGGCGGAAACGAAGGTAAGCACGACTCCGTCGTGGCCGCCCCTGAAGGAGCTCAGCCATGATCACCAAACGCGATATCATCGTTGCCGTCACCGCCGCCGGCCTGACCGCGGCCGCGCTCGGCACCGCCTACGCCCAGACCCACGCACCGACCGCGCCGATCCTCGGGCCCGCGACCTTCAACTGGGACGACATGAAGCCGGTCAAGACCGACACCGGCTCGGTTGTCTCGCTCTACAAGGGCCCCACCGCGACATTGGACGAACTGGAAATGCACGTCACCACGCTCAATCCCGGCGTGATGTCGCACCCGCCTCATCACCACGTCAACGAAGAGCTGGTCATCATCCGCGAAGGCACGGTCGAGACCCTGTCGGGCGGCAAATGGGTGCGCCTGGGGCCCGGCTCGGTGATCTTCAACGCGTCGGAAAGCCTGCACGGCCTGCGCAATGTCGGCACCACGCCGGCCGTCTATCACGTCATCAACTGGAGCCCCAACCGCGAGATGACCCCCGCCGCTAAGCCGTAAGGTACACCTTGCCCGGCAGGCCGTACGGCTCGCTGGCGCGGGTATGGAAGACCAGGGCGACGTTTCGCGCGCCCTGCCCCGCCGGCAAAGTGGCTTCGAACGGCCCTTCCGCCGGATCGGTCTTCTGCGCCACCACCCGGCCGTCGACCGAGACCGACATCGCGCCGGCCACGCGGTTGAAGACCAGCTTGGCCCCGCCGGCAAACCCGGCATAGGGCGTCACGCGGGTCGTGGCCGTAACCTCGCCGTCAGCCTTGGCGGCCATCGCCATCGAACCCGGCTTGAGGTCCTCGCCATGCCCGGTCGAGAAGGTCTTCAGCGGCTGCATCGAGCCGGTCACCGCTTGACAGGGCCACGATTGCGCGGCCGTCAGCCGGACCTCGGCCGTCGCCGGCTTCAGACCGTCCGCCCGAGCGATGATGACCAGCTTACCCGTCCCACCGGCCCACGTTTGAACAATCACTTGAGCCAGGCCGTTGAACAGCTTGCGTTTATTGCCTTTTTCCGACTCCAGTGAATCCTGGTCGCCATTGCCGACGCCGATGATGTCGCCGCCCGTCACCTCAAAGGTGCAGTCATTCTGGGCCAGCGGCACCGAACGGCCTTGCCCGTCAACGGCTTCGACGCGAACGGTGAGAACATCGATCCCGTCGCCGGCGGCGGTGCTGCGTTCAGGCGTTACCTTAAGCGCGACCGGCTCCCCCGTGGTTTCGACAAAGGATTTGGCGACCGCCTTGCCGTCCTTGAAGCCTGTGACCTGCAGATGGCCGGGTTCGAACGGGACATGCCAATTGTTCATCGCCCACGGATCGGCCTTCTGCCGGCCAACGACCCTGCCGTTCAGCGACAACTCGACCTCATCGAGATTGGTCATGGCCATGACGCGGACCGTGTCGCCGGCCTTCCAGTTCCAGTGCGGGATCAGCCACAGCACCGGCCGATCCTTAACCCACTGCGCCTGGTGCATATAGAAGGCGGCCTTTTCGAAGCCGCACAGGTCCATGATTCCGAATACGGACGAATTGGCCGGCCAGGTCAGCGGCGTCGGCTCGCCGTGATAGTCGAACCCCGTCCAGACAAAGCCGCCGGCGATAAAGTCACGTTCGGCGATCGCCTTCCAGGCATGCAGGTGCGTTTCGCCCCAGGGCGCCGCGTCATCGTCGTAGGAAGCGATGACATGGCGGCCGTCATGGTCGGTGACATACTCGCCGCGCGTCATGAAGGCCGACGTATCCTCCGACGAATAGAGCGGAATGTCCGGATGGGCGGCATGGAAAGCGTCGTACTTGTCCTGCTGGTAGTTGAAGCCGACGACGTCGACAACCTGGCTGACATTGTGCGGCTCGAACATGCCGTTGTTCATCGCCGCGGTGACCGGGCGGTTGCGGTCGAGCTGTTTAACGGCCGCGGCCATATGGCGGACCATCTCGGCGCCCTGCTCCGTGCCCTGCATCGGTTCTTCGTTGAATACCGACCATAGATAGATCGAGGGATGATTGCGGTCGCGGCGCACCATCCACTTCAGCTGGTCGAGATAGTCAGGCGACGGATTGAAGTTGCGGTTCTCGTCCATTACCAGGAAGCCCAGCCGGTCGGCCAGCTTCAGGAAGACCTTCGAAGGCGCATTGTGTGAACAGCGCAGGCCGTTGACGCCCAGATATTTCAGCTTCTGCAGCCGGAAATTCCACAGCGCATCGGGAATGGCGACGCCGACGCCGGCATGGTCCTGGTGATTGCAAACGCCCTGGACCTTGATGTGCTTTCCGTTGAGAAACAGGCCTTTCTGCGCATCGAAATGCAGGGTGCGGAAGCCCGTCTCAATCGTTGACTCGTCGATCAGTTGGCCGTCTTTTACCAATCGGGTGTGTACGGAATAAAGGTTAGGCTCCTCCGTCGACCACAGCTTGGGCGTATCATAGCTGAGGCGCATCGTCGCCACGGCCTGGTCGAGCGAGGCCACGCTGGCCGTCGTCTTCGCGGTCTTGAGTACGGCGCCCGAGGCATCGCGCAGTTCGCTGATCACCTCGACCGGCGCCGCATCATTGGTTTGGTTGTACAGCGTAACCTCGACCGGGATCGTCCAACCGTCACCATCCTTCACCGGAAAAGCATAGACCCCGTCGGTGACGATATGCACCGGCGCGCGCTTGACGATCCAGGCATGACGATAGATCCCGCCGCCTTCGTACCACCAGCCTTCCATGGCGTGGGCGTCGACGCGGATAGCCAGCGTATTGACGTCGCCATAGACCACGAAGGGCGTCAGGTCGATATAGTCCGACATGTAGCCGCTGGTCGAATGGCAAACCGGAATGCCGTTGAACCAGATGGTCGCCAGGGTCGAAATCCCGTCCAGCTGCAGCTCGATATGCTTGCCGCGATCCGACTCTTCAAAGCGCAGCGTATTGCGGTACCAGGCATAGCCGCGCGGCCGAAAACCCTGCGACCCGTTCGCCGCCTGGCTCACCGGCTGGAAGCTGACAAAGTCGTGCGGCACGGAAACGACAGGCCATTGCGAGTCGTCATAAGCGATGCCGGCCGCCCCGGTCGCGGCGCCCGTCTTGGTCCAGTCATAAGTATCGGAATTCCCGGTCGGCCAGGGGATCTCAATATCCCCCTCATGAAACCGCCAGCCCTTGTCAAGCGACAAGGTCTCGCGAACGGTCGACGGCTCCGGAAACGACGAAGCGGTGATCTCCGCCATTTGGTTATAAGCCTGCGCCCAGGCCGCGCCCGGCACAAACCCCGCCACGCCAAAGGCGCTGGCCGCCTGCATCAGTTCCCGCCGGTTCATATCGAGCTCCCTGTGTTTTGCCGAGGAGTTTCAGGGATGGAACGGCGGATGTCTAGGGGAGATTTGTAGGATAATTAATAGGGCTTACGCACTTACATATATCGTGGGTCACTATCTCAGGACCGTATCTGCAAACCTCAGCACACTGGACGAGGCATGGTCGACATAGGCATAAGCGAAATGCTCCACCGGAAAAATACAAATCGCTTTCGATAGTGCAGATTACCCTATCCGACTTCCGCCAGGAGTCGTTTCTGTACCAATAGATATTACCATTTTACCAGGATGCTACTGCCCGGCTGATCGGCGCATCGGGATAACCTTTCACCCCGTGGCAAAAACACAAGAGGCGCTGCAAGCTGAGATCGAAATATGCCTGCGCGGCCTGAAAATAGGATTTGCCCTAGCCACGGAAACGTCACCCGGGGAATTGATTGAAGTAGAACTTGGTCAGCATATTGATGCGGCAACTATTGCGGCGGCAGCTGTTCTAGCGCTGCCCGCATTTTTTAATCCGGTCTAATCCGGTATCTTTTCCGGTGCATATTCCGGTTTAATCCGGTATATATTCCGGTATGCTGAACACCGACACCATCGTCATCACGCCGGAATGGCTGGCCCTCATCTCGGAAATCGACGAGTTCAAGGGCGCTTGGCGCGCGCTCGGCACCCTGGCACCGGAGCGGTTGCGGGCATTGCGTCATATCGCCACGATCGAAAGCATCGGCTCATCGACGCGGATCGAAGGCAGCCGGCTCAGCGACCGCGAGGTCGAGCGGCTGCTGGCCAATCTCGATATCCGCCGCTTCAGCAGCCGCGATGAACAGGAGGTTGCCGGCTATGCCGATGTCATGGATACGGTGATTTCGGCCTGGGCCGATATTCCCGTGACCGAGAACCATATCAAGCAACTGCACCGCGACCTCTTGCGCCATAGCGACAAGGACGAGCGGCATCGCGGCGAATACAAGACCTTGCGCAACGATGTCGGCGCGTTTGATGCCGACGGCCGGATGATCGGCGCTGTCTTCGAGACGGCCACGCCCTTCGACACGCCGCGCCGCATGGCCGAACTGGTCGACTGGCTGCGCGACGTGCGCGAATTGCGTCGCCTGCATCCCTTGCTTATCGTCGCCGTCTTCACCGTCGTCTTTCTGGAAATCCACCCGTTCCAGGACGGCAATGGCCGGCTGAGCCGGGCCCTGACCACCCTGCTCCTGTTGCAGGCGGGTTATGCCTATGCGCCCTATTCGTCGCTGGAAAACGTCATCGAGCACAGCAAGGAGGGCTATGACCTCGCCCTGCGCCAAACCCAGGGCACGATCCGCGGCGAGGCGCCCGACTGGCAACCGTGGCTGACCTTTTTCCTGCGCGCCCTTCAGCAGCAGAAACGCCGCCTCTCCGCCAAGGTCGAGCGCGAAAGGATCGCGCTGGCCGACCTGCCGGACCTGGCCGTACGCATACTGGACCACGTCCGCGACCATGGCCGCGTCACCACCCGCGACATGGTCCGTGAAGCTGGCGCCAGCCCGAACACCCTGAAAGCCACCTTCACCGCCCTGGTCGGCAAGGGCCTGCTGGCCCGCCACGGCGGCGGCCGCTCGACCTGGTACAGCTTGCCGTAGGACGACTTCGTACCTCTATCGGAAACCAAGGTATCGCGTGTGACTCGGGCACTTCCTTTACCCTCTCCCCGAGAAACGGGGAGAGGACGGACAGCAAGCCCGCAGGGCGCGGATGTCCGGCACGGGCCGGTTAGGCTGAGGGGCCAATGCGGCAACCGATTTCGCCCCTCACCCGATCGCCCGCGCTTCGCTCGGCTCTCGTCCTCTCCCCGTTTCTCGGGGAGAGGGTAAAGAACGTGCAGATCATATTTGCTGGGACTTTTATCGAAACGGCGCTTCCGGCGGCAGACCGCATTGCACCTGTGACCAGATATAGTTGGTGACGTCCTCGATCAGGGTTTGGACGACCGGCAGATGGACCAGCACGGTGGCGACCGACAGGATGGCGGCGATCACCGCAAAGCCTATGCCCAGGGCCATGATATCGGCATTTTGAGCCGGCAGCGCTTTCATGTCGAAAACCCTCTATGGATTTCCACGATCGCGCTTTTTGACAGATTCGTCAAATATCTTTGCCGTGATGGCCCCGCCTGGCTTATTTGTCCTTCGCCGTCCATGGCAGCATGCGTTCCAGCACGCCGTCGCGCAGGATCAGGCCGTGGAAGATCGCCGCGCCGGCATGCAGGCCGATCAGGGTCAGCAGGGCCCAGGCGGAATATTCATGCACGGTGTGCAGCAAATGAAAGACCGGCTTGTTGGTCGCCAGCAGGGCCGGCACCTCGGCGCCGAACAGCACGAACGGATGGCCGCGGAACAGGGTGTCGCCCAACCCGGTCAAGGGCTGCAACAACAGCAGGACATAGAGCCCGAACTCATTGGTCTGGGCGATGCGTTGCTGGAACACCGGCATCGACTTGGGAAAGGCCGGCAGGTGGGCGCAGGCTTTACGCCACACCAGGCGGCCCAGCACGACCAGCAGGGTCAAGGTCCCCATCGAGCGGTGAACGATCAGCAGGGTGGGCGCATTCTGGTCGCCCTGCGCCATCCACCAGGCGGTCGTGAACTGGGCGACGATCAGCAGCACGGTGGCCCAATGAAACGCCATGCTGACCTGGTCGAAGCGCCCGGCCTTCGGGGTGCGAACGGCGGGCACGACGAGCATGTTCGAAGATGTGGGGGTCTGGTCCATTTTAACCTCTGCGCAGCGCCGGTGCGGCGTCATGGAAGGAACGCCGGAGCGGGAGCCTTTATTCCCGGTTTGATGGAAAAAGGCGCGGGCGTCCCGGGCTGGGGAGCAGGGACGCCCGCATTTTGCCGCGAGTGGGGACAACACGGCAAAACCTCGTACACAGGTCCGACTACCCTTCCAGGGCGTGGTCCTGGATATATTGCGCCACCTCGACCAGTTGCGATTTCGGCAAGTCCGACACCGCGTAACAGTCAAGGCGGCCGCGCTTCCAGCCGACGACATTGACGGCGCCGGCCGCGATCAGACGGGGCGCGACCGCGGCGCTATCGGCACTGCGCCGGTCGTTGGGCATGGCATAAAAATCCACGACATGCGTGCCGCATTGATAGGTAACAGCCGAGGCCTGGCGCCGGCCGATCAGGCCGACGCGGGCGCCGACCGCGCCGCAGCTGCCGGCCCGCGCCAGCACCGGCGGCAAAATCTCGACGCGCGTGCTGAGCCAGGACCTCAACACGACCGGCTCGGCGCTGGCGATAGCGGAGACCTGACGGCCGGCCAGCCAGCGCGTGTGGTCCGACACGACGGCGTTCACACCCGCCGCCTGGACCATGAAAAAGCCCACGACCGCCGCGGCGGCGAGCAGCCCGCCCGCCGGCCAGGCCAAGCGTGCGGCCAACTGGCGATAAACGACCCGGCCGACGCCGCGGCGCACCCGGTCTTCCAGGCCCGGCGGCAGGATCACCATCCTGGCCAGGCCGGCGACGGCGCGTTTCAGGCTGCGCACGATGGCGACCTTGGCCTGGCAGCGCGGACATTGCGCCAGATGGGCTTCGAACGCCCGGTGCGTCCGCTCGTCCAGCTCCGCGTCGACATAGGCGTGAAGCCTCAATTCGGAGGGCCAATCGTGTCTCATGCCGGGGTCTCCATCAGGCGTACGCGCAACAGGTCGCGCGCCCGCGCCAGCCGCGAGGTCACGGTGCCCATCGGTACGCCGAGTATCCCGGCTATGGTCTTGTAGGACATGTCCTCGATATCCTTCAGCATGATCACCTCGCGGAAGGCGGGCGGCAGCGTCATCAAAGCCGTGCGCAGCGCCTCGATGGACTGCCCCTGGATGATGATGTGCTCGGGCGTGCTTTGATCGCTCAGCTTGTCTGTGTCCTCGTGCGCCATGGCGGCCTCGTCGTTGATATCCACGAAGGCGCGCGACCGGTCGCGTCGCAGGCAATCGTAGCCCTGCCTTCGCACGATCGTGAACAGCCACGACCGGGCGTTCCCTGGCCGGTAAGCCGGCCAGGCCTTGAACGCGCGCAGGTAGCTCTCCTGGACGACGTCCTGGGCCCGTCCGGCATCGCGGACGATCCACAGGGCCAGCCGGTAGGCGCCATCGAGATGCGGTAACATCTGACTTTCAAAGTCACTCTGCGAAGGGGCTTTCAGGAAAGATGTTTTCAAGGCGGGGCCCCGGTCCCGGTGTCATGCGTGTTCCCAAAGTAAACGCGCCGGACCCCGCGTTTATTCCCGATCGCCATTCATTTTTTTGTCTAACGGCACACAAAAAAGAGCGCGGGACCGTAGTCCCGCGCTCAAGTCGCCTCAGGGGAAGGTAGGCCTACTTCTTCGCGGTCACGATGACCTTGGCGACCATGTAGGGGTGCAGAGAGCAGAAGTACTCATAGGTGCCCGGCTTGTCGAAGACGAAGCTGTACTTGTCGTCGGTATCCAGCGCCGGCGAATGGAATACCTTGTTCCGCTCGATGACCGTATGCGGAACTTCGTCACGGTTGATCCAGGTGACCTTGGTGCCCTGGGGTACGGTGACCTCCATGAACATGTAGTTCTTGATCTCGATGACTTTTTCAGCCGACTGGGCGGCCGGGGCCTGCGCCTGGGCGGGGACCTGGGTGCAGGCGGCCGCCGCCACGGTGGCGAACAGGATGGCGATGGAAGCAACAATATATTTCATGGGTTTTCTCACGCGTCGGAAAGCTTGGTGTCGGTCAGGGCCAGGCTGTGCGAACCGCGCATCACGTTGACGCTGGTTATGCCCAGATAGTCGCGAAGCTGTTCGGCGGGCACGGTCATCGGGCCGGGCGAAGGGGCGGCGCCCGGCGCCGGCTGCGGATAGGCCAGGGAGCGCGCCGTATGGAAGGTGATGTTGCCTTCGACCTTCTGCTGGATCTGGTGGATGTGGCCGTTCAGCACGGTGACGGAGCCATAGGGGCGCAGCATCTCGATGACCGGCGCGGCGTCGGTCGTGCCCCAACCCCAAGGCGCATAGACGTCCCACAGCGGGATATGGGTGTAGACGACGATCGGGGTCGAGTGGCGCACGGCGCGCAAATCGTCCTTCAGCCAGGCGATCTGGTCGGCGCCGAGGCTGGCTTCCTTGCCGTTGTCGAAGCCGATGACGTTGACCAGGGCGACAAAGTGCACCCCGCCCAGGTCGTAGCTGTACCAGCCCGCACCCTTGGTGCCCTTGCCGAAGCGGTCGAGGAACATCTTGCCAGCCCCTTCGTCGAGCGCGTCGTGCTCACCCGGGACATAGCGCACGGGGGCCGGCAAATCCGCCATCAGCTGCGCGGCGATGTCGAATTCTTCGGGCTTGGACAGGTGGGTAATGTCGCCGGTGTGGATAATGACCGACGGCTGGACCGGCATGGCCTTGATCTTGGCGATGCCCTCGTTGATCGTCTTGATCGGGTCGGGATTGGCCTGCTTGTTGAAGCCGATATGCGTATCGCTGATCTGGGCGAACAGGTAATGCATCTTTTCCTTGGGCAGGGCGTCCAGGGCGAAGGCTTTCGGCACGCCGCCGGCCATCGCCCACACCACGCCGGTACCGGCCCAGGCTGAGCATCCAAGTAGTTTCCGCCGCGACGGCGCTTTGAGATCTTCGTTGTCCCGATGGTCGGTCATCTTTGGCTCCTTGTGAAAGTCCACAAAAAGCTAAACGCGCCGCTTCACCGTTTATTCCCGACGCCGCCCAAAAAGATTTTGACCACCCCGCCCTTGCCCATATGATGCGTTCGTTACCGGCGACCGATCAAAGCGCGCCGGAACGCAGGGGGAATGGATGAGTCTGGGACTACGCGCCGGCAGCAAGCTTCACGGCATGCTCAGCCTGTTGACGCCGTACGGCGCCGGCAAGCTCAAGGACCTGGCCGGTCACGCGCGCGCCTATGCCCAGCACCATCGCCTGGAGGCCGCCTTTCGCGCCGCGCCGGCGCGCGAAGGCTGGCGGATCTCGTTTCATCCGGCCGCCCAGGACATCATCCTGACGCTCGAGGACGGCCATGTCATTATCGATGCGCGCACCCTGGAGGCGGGACCCGGCTATCACGCCTTTGTCTGCGGCCTCATCGACTATCTGACCCGCCACCACCAATGGGTCTGGGACCTGCGCAGCGCCGCGCACCATTTCGGCGACGATACCGGCTATTACCGCGACCGCAATTTTCCCGCCCTGCAAACCCTGATGGCCGGTGAATTCGCCGACATGTGCCCGGGCCTTCTCGAAGCGGAAGGGTCAGGCAAGATCCCGCAAACCGTCTGGCTGCCCACGGAATTCTGGCTGGCGGGCGAGGCTTTCGCCGCCACCAGCCTGGGCTTTCGCGACCGCGCCTTTTTCGAAACGCCCCGGCCCGAGCGTTTCTTCCCGTGGTGGGAGGAAGGTCTGACTGCGCAGGCCGTCAAGAACATGGCGCTGGCCATGATGTGGCTGGAGATCCTGTGGGAGCCGCCCGGCAATGCCCGCGACCGGCAAGCGCTGGAGCATTGCCGCGCCCTGATCGATCGCGCCCGCACGCTGGGCGCCGTCTTTACCGAGGACGAAGGCGCAGGCGACATCGACACGCTGCTACGGGGCGAGCCGCTCGACGACGGCCACGCCGGACGCATCGGCTATTGCCGCCAGGACGCCTGGTACCTGGAGCCCGGCGGCTGGTCGATCGCCCTGCCGGCCCGCTATCGCGAGGAACTGGACGCCGACGGGCAGCTCTGTTCGCTGCTGACCGACGACCGCGGCGTCTATGTGCGCAGCTATATCTTCGAAGCGGCCCGGCCGCAATTGAGCTGGCCCGAGGAACTCTCGGACACCTACGCCGAAACGCGGCGCCTGAAGACCGATGACTATTGGGTGGTGCTGCAGTCCGGCGAGATGGACGAAGATGAGGACGGCGTCCGCTGGTTTGTCTGGCAAGGCACGTACAATTCACGCACAAGTTCGGCACGGATCAGCATCGTGTCATCCCATGAGGACGATGCGGCCTGGGCGGAAAAAGTCTTGTGCGCCGTGCTGCCGCCGTCCGATATAGTCACCGATACCTCGGCGCGCCGCCGGGACAGCCGCCGCCCGGACCTATGACCGCCATCCCCACCTATTGCGACGTCACGCCCGAGACCTTCCGCGACATCGCCGCCGCCGCGCAACCGGCCCTGCTGAAGGGCGTCATTGCCGACTGGCCGGCCGTGCAGGCGGCCCAGACATCCGACCGCGCCGTAGCGGATTACGTCAAGGGCTTCGATGTCGGCAAGCCGGCCGAGGTCTGGCTGGGCGAGCCCGCGATCAAGGGCGCTTTTTTCTATGGCGACAGCCTCGACAAGCTGAACTTCCGCAAGGCGCCGGCGACCATCGGCGCGACCCTGGACCATTTGCTGAGCATTGCCGGCCAGGACGATCCGCCTTCAGTCTATATCCAGTCGACGGCGATGGCCGCCTATCTGCCGGCTTTCCCTGCCGCCAACCACCTTGCCCTCTTGCCCGACGTCGCGCCGCGGCTGTGGGTCGGCAACCGGTTGCGCGTGCAGACCCATTACGATCCGGTCGACAATATCGCCTGCGTCGTCGCCGGGCGGCGGCGCTTTACGCTGTTTCCCCCCCAGCAACTGGTCAATCTCTATGTCGGGCCGTTCGAGAAGACGGTGGCCGGCGCGCCGGTCAGCATGGCGTCGATCGAAAAACCCGACTTCGAACGCTTCCCGCGCCTGCGTGAGGCGCTGGACCACGCCATCACCGTCGAGCTGGAACCCGGCGACGGGCTATTCATCCCCTATTTCTGGTGGCACCACGTCCAGTCGCTGACGCCGTTCAATATCCTGGTCAACTACTGGTGGGACGAACAGCCCGGCCAGAATGCCGAGGCCATGGACGCCTTCCTGCATGCGGTCCTGGCATTGCGCGACCTGAAGCCTGAGCGCCGCGACATCTGGCGGACGATGTTCGACTACTATGCCTTCCAGTCGCACGGCGATCCGGTGGCGCACCTGGCGCCGGGCGACCGCGGCGCGCTGGGGCCGATGAGCGACACCGCCCTGGGCCAGGCCCGGCAGCGCCTCATCGAGCGGCTGTCGCGACGCTGGGCGTCCCCGCCACGATCGTGACATCGGCGACATTTGCCGGCATCGGCGGATTTTGTTTGGCCGCGCGTCGCAATGTCCTTATGCTAGGCGCCGGGTCGATTTGCGCGCTGAGGACGCCGCGGTCGGCCCTTATTGCGGGAGAGGCTGAATGACCGAGTGGAAACGTATGCTGTGGACGGTGGCCGGATGTGCAGCCGTCTGTGCGATCCCCGGCGTCTCGCTGGCCCAGATTTCGCCCGACGACGGCCCCGTCAACACTTCGGGCGTGCACGCCCATATGGAGACCGACAAGGCGACGGGCTATGAGACCATGTATTACGACGACCAGGTCGAACTGCTGCAAACCGGCCGCCGCCTGCGCTGCGATCACGCCAAGATCATCCAGGCGCCCTTCACCGACCCCGTCACCGGCGTGACCAGCAAGCAGGTCATCCAGATGGAAGCGACGGGTAACGTCTTCTATATCGCCACTGACCAAACCCAGCCTGGCGAAGACCAGATCGTGCACGCCGACTACGGCATCTATACCAAGAGCGACGACATGCTGAAGATGACCGGCAATGTCATCTTCCGGCGCGGCCAGAGCGTCGCCACCGGCAACCTGTTCACCGACAAGGTGCACGACGGTTATATGACCATGACCTCCGACGCCAACTCGAATAATCATGGACGCGTCCACGCGATCATGTATTCCAGCGACAACGCCAAGACAAAGCCGGGAGCGGCGGCGGCGCCCGCTCCCGCGCACCCGTAAGCCGGGCCACTCGCCAAACGGTCGCGAATCTCACGGCTTCGATGCCTGACGAAACGTCTTGAGCCTTCGCTCCAGACCGGAGGAATCCGCATAGCTGGACAGGTCTTTTTTCCTGTCGCAGGACGCCAACCATTTGTCGGTTGCCGCCGTCATAATGAACCGCTGTCCCTCGTCGGTGAAATCGCTATAGCGAATGACGGCTTTCTCAAAGGCCGTTGCGAGACAAGGCGCCTCGGGTCTTAGCAAACCATTGTCGCGAAAGAAGTCGATGTGAGTTTTGCAACTGGCTCGGTGCTCTTCCTCGTCATAGGGAAAACGCTCGATCAGGTCCCGCACATTTAAAAAGATGAAATCTTCCATACCCCGATTAGGAAGAAATTCCACGAGTTGGCAAGCTCCGCTTAAAACGGGAATGCCGTCACGCCCTTGATCCATTCGTCGACGCGCAGCGCCTTGACCGCCGGCGGCGCGGCGCGTTCGGCGCAGTTCGGCCGCTCGCATAGCCGGCACATCGGCCCGGTCTGCACGGCATTGGGCTTGTCGAGGTCCAGGCCGCGGGCATAGATCAGCTTTTCGGCATATTTCAGCTCACAGCCCAGGCCGACCGCCTGCTCGGCATAGGCGCCGTCGCCATAGCCGCGCAGCGACCGGTCAAGCGTGCGCGCCAGGGTGAAATAGCGCTGGCCGCCCGGCGTCTCGATCACCTGGGTGATGATGCGGCCGGGCGTCTGGAAGGCCTGGTGGATGTTCCAGCGCGGACAGGCGCCGCCATAGCGCGAGAACGGGAACTGCCCGGCGGCGAAGCGTTTGGAGACATTACCGGCGCTGTCGACGCGCATCAGGAAGAAGGGCACGCCGCGTTGGCCGGGCTTGGACAGGGTGGTCAGCCGGTGCGCCGCCTGTTCGAACGACACTTGAAAGGGTGCGCGGATCAGGTCGAGGTCGTAGCCGGTGCTTTCGGCGGCCTCCAGGATCTTGCCGTAGGGCATCAGGGTCGCCGCGGTCAGGGCGTTCAACAGCGCGATCTTGTAGAGCCGCTCGGTCGTCAGGTCCGGCGCCTTGGCGGCCTCCGCCATGGCCTTCAGCTCGGCGCCATATTCGGCCAGGGCCAGTTGATAGACGACGGCGAAGCGCCGCGATGAGGGGCCCAGTGTTTCCGAGATCATCAGCCGGCGGCGGTGCGGGTCGAAACGGCGCTGGTAGATCGTCATGACCGAAGCGGGCATCAGGCGGATGTCGGTCGAGTGGGTGGTGCGCAGCCTTTGCATCGCCGCTTCTTCCAGCTTGAAGGCGTCGCCGCCCAGGGTCTCGAACAGCCGCTCGCCCAGTTCATCGAGCGCCGGGAAATAGTTGTGATGCGACTGGACCTGGTCGCGCACCCAGTCGGTCGGCGACAAATCCTGATCGGCTTCGGGGCGCAGTTCCAGCACGTCGCGGCGGCGCGTTTCGACATAGGCGCGGTAGAGCCGGGTAATCGCTTCGGCGGCCATGGGCGAGGCCGCGACCAGGTCGGCGATCTCGCGCCTGGGCAGTTGCAGGTCCTTGAACAAAGGATGGGCGAAGATCTCGACCAGGTCCGCCTCACCCGACGGCTCGGCCGCGTCGGTAAAGGTACGCAGGTCGATATCGTAGGTCGAGGCGAGCTTCAGCAGGACCTGGGCGGTGACCGGCCGCTGGTTGCGTTCAAGGTGGTTGAGGTACGAGGCCGAAACGCCCAAGTCCTCGGCCATCTTGGTCTGCGACAGGTTGAGGTCATAGCGCAGGCGTTTGAGGCGTCCACCGAGGAAGAGCTTGCGATCGGGCATATGGAGCACTCCGCCAGTTTTTCTCCTCCCCATTTGGGACAAATGGGGAGGAGAATAGATTAGTCATAAATTTACAAAACTTACAATGTCACATTCTGCCAAATGACATGGTTTCGCCCTCCCCAACCCTTCATTTCTAACTGATATAAGCGCAATCTCTTCTCAGATGGCGAACGCACGCACCGCCACCTCAGGAGACAGGTTATGACAAATACTCCCATTCCGACACCGCCAAGCGAGCCCCTATGGGCCTTGCCCGCGCTCTACGCCCTGTCGCTGGGTCTGTTCGTGCCCGGCATCCTGAAGGCCTCCACGCCCCTCCCCATGCCCGGAAAGGTCACAAAATGACCCGCTTCGAAGATCTCGTCCCCCACACGCCGCCTGGCCGTTTCGACGGCATCGAACGGCCATACACACCCGAAGATGTCCTGCGCCTGCGCGGCTCGGTCACGATCCAGCACTCGCTGGCCGAACGCGGCGCCAATCGCCTGTGGCAGTTGCTGCACGACGAGCCCTATATCAACGCGCTGGGCGCCATGACCGGCAACCAGGCCATGCAGATGGTGCGCGCCGGGCTGAAGGCCATCTATCTCTCGGGCTGGCAGGTCGCCGCCGACAGCAATACCGCGTCATCCATGTATCCGGACCAGTCGCTATACCCGGCCAATGCGGCCCCGGAGCTATGCCGCCGCATCAACAAAACCCTGCAACGCGCCGACCAGATCGAGCACGCGGAAGGCGGCGCAAAACACGATTGGTTCGCCCCGATCGTCGCCGATGCCGAGGCCGGTTTCGGCGGACCGCTGAATTGCTTCGAGATCATGAAGGCCTTTATCGAGGCGGGCGCCGCGGGCGTACACTTCGAGGACCAGCTGGCCTCGGAAAAGAAGTGCGGCCATCTGGGCGGCAAGGTGCTGATCCCGACCCAGGCGCACGAGCGCAGCCTAATCGCGGCGCGCCTGGCGGCCGACGTCATGGGCACACCGACCCTGACCGTCGCCCGCACCGACGCCGAGTCGGCGCAGTTGATCACGTCCGACGTCGACGAACGCGACCATCCGTTCATCGACCGCGATGACCGCACGGTGGAGGGCTTTTATCGCCTGAAACCCGGCACGGGGCTCGACCACTGCATTGCCCGCGGCCTGGCCTACGCCAAATATGCCGACCTGCTGTGGTGGGAGACCTCGCACCCCGATCTCGACGACGCCAAACGCTTCGCCGAGGCCGTGCATCGCGAGCATCCCGGAAAGCTTCTGGCCTATAATTGCTCGCCCTCCTTCAACTGGAAGGCCAAGTTGGACGAGGCGACCATCGCCAAGTTCCAGCGTGAGCTCGGTGCCATGGGCTACAAGTTCCAGTTCGTCACCCTGGCTGGCTTCCATGCGTTGAACAACTCGATGTTCGAACTGGCCGACGGTTATCGCGACCACGGCATGGCCGCCTATTCGGAGCTGCAGCAACGCGAATTCACCAATGAGGCGCGCGGCTACACCGCCACCCGTCACCAGCGCGAAGTCGGCACGGGCTATTTCGACGCCGTCGCCCAGACCATCAGCAATGGCCAGTCCTCGACCACGGCCATGCATCAATCGACAGAGACCGCTCAGTTTTTGGCGGCCGAATAGCAAGGAGATTTACGATGGAAACCCTGACACGCCCGCAAGCCATTATCGACTTCTGCCTGGCCCCGCTGAACCTGGATCCGCGTTCCGAAGCGGCGCAAGAAGTGGCCCGCCGCCTGGAACACGTCCTCAAGACCTACCAGGCCAAGATGCCTCAGCCGGTGGCTGTCGACTTTTCACGGATGCCGTCCCTCGTCATCAACGAAGCCGCCCACGGGTATGAGTAGATAATAGCGTCTCCTCCCCATTTGGGACAAATGGGGAGGTGGCATCGCAAGCCCGAAGGGCGCGTCGATGACGGAGGGGTCACTTGCGGACGATAGGGCTTGCTTTGACGTCTGTAAGTGACCCCTCCGTCGCGGACTTCGCCTTCGGCGAGCGCCGCGCCACCTCCCCATCGTAACACGATGGGGAGGAGAAGTTGAAGCGCGCCGCCGGCCACCCTCACCCCCAGGCCGGCGGCGCGGTATCCCCGCCTTTTAGGAACAGGCGGAGATCGCAGGGGCTCCGCACGCGGAGCCCCTATGCGCCCAAACCAATCATGCTAAAGGAGACGCTTCGATGCCCCTGGACCATACCATGCCCGCAACCGTCGACATCCAAGCGCCGATCTCAGGCCGCATGAGCGAAATCCTGACGCCCGAGGCCCTGGCCTTCCTCGCCGAGCTGCACACGCGTTTCGAACCCAAGCGCCACGAACGCCTCGCCGCCCGCCGCGCCCGCCAGGCGCGGTTCGACGCCGGCGCCCTGCCCGATTTCCTTACCGAGACCCAGGCCATCCGCGATGGCGACTGGCGCGTCGCCCCCATCCCCGCCGACCTGCAGGATCGCCGCGTCGAAATCACCGGCCCCGTCGACCGCAAGATGATCATCAATGCGCTGAATTCGGGCGCGAAGGTCTTCATGGCCGATTTCGAGGACGCCAATTCGCCGACCTTCGCCAATTGCCTCGACGGCCAGGTCAATCTGAAGGACCGCTGGGCCGGCACGCTGAGCTTCGACGATCCCACCACCGGCAAATCCTATCGCCTCGGCGACACGCCCGCCGTGCTGATCATCCGGCCACGCGGCTGGCGGCTGGACGAGCGCCACGCCACGGTCAATGGCGAACCCATGTCCGGCGCCCTGTTCGACTTCGGCCTCTACATGTTCCATTGCGCGAAGGCCGCCATCGCCCAGGGCAGCGGGCCCTATGTCTACCTGCCCAAGATGGAATCACACCTGGAAGCGCGCCTGTGGAACGAGGTCATCGTCTTTTCGCAGGACCGCCTCGGCATCCCGCAAGGTACCGTCAAGGTCACGGCCCTGATCGAGACCCTGCCGGCGGCCTTCGAGATGGACGAGATCCTCTACGAACTGCGCGACCATATGGCCGGGCTGAACTGCGGGCGCTGGGATTACATCTTCAGCTTTATCAAGACCTTCGCCGAAAACCCGGCCTTCGTCACGCCGGACCGCGCCAAGATGGTGATGGGCGACGCCTTCCTGCGCGCCTACTCCAAGGCCCTGATCCAGACCTGCCATCGCCGCGGCGCCTTCGCCATGGGCGGCATGGCGGCGCAGATCCCGGTGAAGAATGACCCGGCCGCCAACGACGCCGCCTTTGCCCGCGTCCGTGCGGACAAGGAACGCGAAGCCGGCGACGGCCACGACGGTACCTGGGTGGCGCATCCGGATCTGGTCCCCGTGGCGATGGAGGTCTTCGACCGGTTGATGCCGGGCGCGAACCAGCTCGATCGCCTGCGCGAGGATGTTTTGACGACGCGTGACGACCTGCTGAAGGTCCACTCAGGCACGCGCACGGAGGCCGGCCTGCGCGAGAATATCCGCGTCGGCATCCAGTACATCGAGGCCTGGCTGCGCGGCAAAGGCGCCGTGCCGCTGTATAACCTGATGGAGGACGCCGCGACGGCGGAGATTTCGCGCACCCAGGTGTGGCAATGGATCCGCCATGGCGCCGCAACCGAGGACGGTCAGGTCGTCACCCGCGAACGCGTGCTGATCCTGATCGACGATGAGATGCAGGCCTTTTCCGGCGGCCAATTCGCCACGGCGCGCACCCTGTTTACGGAGCTCGCCACCGCACCGACCTGCCACGATTTCCTGACCGTCCCGGCTTACGAAAAGTTGTTATGAGACTACTGGCAATTGCCCTCTCCCCGAGAAACGGGGAGAGGACGAGAGCGGAACGAAGTGAACGCGACGGGGCGGGCGGCTAGCCTGAGGGGCTAGAACGGTTGCCGCATTGGCCCCTCACCCGGCCACCTGCGCCCTTCGGGCTTGTGGGCCGTCCTCTCCCCGTTTCTCGGGGAGAGGGTATTCTTTTGCGATCACCCCCGAATTTCTTAAGACAGCCTGGCGCGGCCGGCCCACATCCGGTCCGCGTCGACATCCCAGGCGCCATAGACCAGCAGGTCGGCCAAGTCCGTGTCATGGCGCAGGATGGCCCATTCGCCCGCCTCTCCGTCCAGGTCGCGCGTCAGCACCGTATAGCCGTCCTGCGCAACCAGCTTTTGCGTCAGACGCGCGACCATCGCCGCGTCGGCGGTGCCCGTCACCGGTCCGTCCGCCAGGTCGCAGAGGCCGATCGCCTCCAGCACGACGACATGGGCGGCGGCGCCGTCCTCGCTGTCCCGCGCCGGCGCCCGCGTCAGGCGGCAGCGCACCAGGGCCAGTTGGCACAGGTCGTCACCGGCCGGGCCGTGCCACTGCATCCGTGGTGGCTGATAAAGACACCAGAAGGGCGCGATCGAATCGAAGACGAAGGGCCGGCTCAAGCGCAACCAGACCCGCTGCCCCACCTCCGGCGCCTGGGCCAAAAGCCGCGGCACGCGCTCGCCGGCGGCGGCCTCGGCCTGGCTGACGCAGAACATCACCGCGCCATTGTCGCCATAACCGTCAAGCCGCGCCCAGTCGTGCGCGTCGCCGCCGGCCAATAGGTTGTCGGGTGAAATATCGAGTTTTCCCATCAGCTTAGCGCCCCCCAGCGTGGTTTTTTTCGGCTTCAGGTACCGCGTGGCGTATACCCAACCAGAACGCCTACGCCGCAAGACACGGTTTGGATCAGCCGGATCAGAAAATAATTTTCGCACAGCATAGGGGAAACGAGCTATAGATAGACTAGTTTACAAAACAAACTGAAAATGCTATTCATCCCTCCGCTTAAGGGAGGCAAAAGCCATGGACGCCGTTCGGGTTGGTTTCAAAGTCGTTTTGCTGGGCGTGGCCCTGCTGGTCGGACAGGTTATCGGCGGCATCATCGCGGGCCTGCTACTGCACGCCCCGGTCCCCGACATGCCCCACGACGGGCCTTTCGACATGACCGAAGCCCTGAGCCTGATGACCCTGGCCTATGCGCTGGTCCTGTCGCGCTTTGCCGCCCGGTTGCGGGGCGGCTTCGGCGCGCGGATGGGGACGATCTTCGCCGTCCTGTACGCCGTCGGCACCCTGTTGTCGGTCATCGAGACGATCTATTTCAAGGCCTATGTCAAGCTGCCGCCCTTCCTGGTCGGCCAGATGGCCCTGACCGGCCTGACCCAGGCGGTCGTCGCCGCCCCCGTCGCGGCCGCCCTGTGGCGCGGGTCGGGAGACGAGCCCGACGCCATTTCCGGGCTGTGGTGGCGCCTGCCGCTGATCGCCGCGATCTACATCGCATTCTATTTCGGGGCCGGCGCGCTGATCGCGTGGCAGGGGCCGCAAGTGCGCGCCTATTACGACCAGGCGGTCCATATCAACCAGATGGAGCTGGCCGGGCTGCAATTCGTCCGCGGCCTGATCTGGGCGGCCCTGGCCTGGATGAGCGTGCGCAGCCTGAAGGGCGCCTATACGTCGCGCGCCGCGATCACCGGCGTCGTCTTCGCCGTCCTCATGGTGATGCCGCTGCTCTTCCCCAATCCCTATATGCCATGGGACGTGCGCAAGATGCATTTCGTCGAGATCGCCACATCGAACCTTCTGTTCGGCCTCCTGGCAGCGGGCCTTCTGCTGTCGGGCGCGAAAAACGCTCAGCCGGCGACTGGCCGCACATAGGCGCCGATCAGCTTGCCGCGGCGGATCAGATCGAAATGCACGTCGTGCGCCGCCGCCTCTTCCGTCAGTTGCCGGTGCAACGCGTCGACGCCGGAAATGGCCACATCGTCCCAGCGCAGCACGATATCGCCGGCCTGCAAAGCCGAGGGTCCCGAAACCTCGCTGATCATTACCGCCGAAGGATGCGGATGGCCGCTGGCCCGCTGGACGCGACGATCGAGCATCACCGTCTGCGCCGCGACGCCCAGCCTTGACCGGCGCACCCGGCCGTCGCGCATCAACCGCATGGCGACGTCGAACGCCGTATCGATGCCGATGGCGAAGCAGATGCCCTGGGCGCCGCCGGCCATGGCGGTATTGATGCCGATCACCCGGCCCCAGCCGTCGACCAGCGGCCCGCCGGAATTGCCGGGATTGAGCGGCGCATCGGTCTGGATCACGCTGTCGATCAGCCGCCCGGACTGCGAACGCAGGGTGCGGCCCAACGCACTGACGATGCCGGCGGTGACGGTGGCCTGGTAGCCCAGCGGATTACCCACCGCGATCGCCAATTGCCCGACGCGCAGGGTCGAAGACCGGCCAAGCTCGGCATGGATCAGGCTATCGCCGCTGACCCGCAGCACCGCCAAATCGGTCGCCGGATCGTCGCCGACCAGGGAGGCTTCCAGGTCGCGCCCGTCGGTCAGCGACACGCGCAAGGCCTTGGCGCCGGCGACGACGTGGCTATTGGTCATGAGATAGCCGTCCGGCGTGAACAACACCGCCGAGCCATGCCCCATCGGCCGCCCATTGGCCCCAAAAGCATTGACCTTGGCCACAGCAGGGCCGGCACGGTCGAAGGCGCGCGCCACGGCCTCGGAATAGGGGTCGAGCGGCAGGTCGAATTCGGGGGGAGCGAGGTCGGTCATGGGAAGTAGGTGAAATCCCACCTGCCCCGTCACAACCCGGTCATTTGGCTAGCCGCGCACCCGGCCATCCGCCTGATTTTACCCGGATCGTGCAGATGCCAAATTGCTCCCCATCTAAGGCGTACCCGCCATGACCAGTCCCCTCGCCGCCCTTTCCCATGCCTTGTCCGACCAGGTTGCCGACGCCGCCCCGCGCGTCGCCGCCCTGCAGATGCGCCACGGCCGTCACCTGACGGCGACGCGGTGGCGTGACGATCTCATCATAGCGTCCGACCAGACCCTGCCCCGGCGCGACGCCTTTCCGGTTGTCCTGGCCGACGGCACGCAAACCGAGGCCACGGTGATCGGCCGCGACGACGCCAGCAATATCGCCCTGCTGCGCTTGGAAACGGCGCCCGCCCTTGAGACGCCCAAAGCCGGCATTGCCCGTACCGGCGCCTTGGCATTGGCCGTCGGCGCGCGCAAGGACGGCCTGGCCACCGCCTGCCTCGGCGTCGTCAATCAGACGGGCCCCGCCTGGACCAGCCAGGCCGGCGGCCGCATCGACGCCTATATCAAGATCGATCTCGGCATGGCGCCGTCCGAGGAAGCGGGCCCCGTGCTCGATCCCGACGGCGGCGTGATCGGCGTCTCGACGCTGGGGCCGCGCGGCCACGTCCTGGTCATCCCCCACGCCACCATCGAACGCGTCATCCCGCAACTGCTGGAAGGCGGCTCGGTCGCGCGCGGCTGGATCGGCGCGGCCCTGCAGCCGATCGCCGTCCCGAACGTCGACGCGGACTTGCCGGCGCACGGCTTCATGATCATGTCGGTGTCGGAAGGCGGGCCCGCCGCCGTCGCCGGGCTAAACCCCGGCGATATCGTCGTCACCGCCAACGGCCAGCCGGTTGGCCGCCTGCACGGGCTGTCCGCCCATATCACCGGCCACGTCGGCCAGACGCTCGACCTCGGCGTCGTCCGTCCGCTCAAGCCCGCGGGCGAACGCGTCGAAACCGTTACCCTGACCATCGCTGAAAGGCCATCCGCCGAAAGACCCGCACAATGAGCGCCCTTGCCCTCTCCCTGTCGGCGCAACCGATCGCCGTCTTTGTCGCGCCCGGCCTGATCCTGCCGGAAGGCAATTTCGTCACCGTGCCGCACCCGTCGCTGGCCGAGGTTATCCTCGCCGGCCCCGACGGCGCACCCGGCGCCGAGGCGCCCGTCGTCACCCTGGGCGGCAAGACCCAGTCGGCCGGGCAATTGCCGGCCGACGCCACGCCGGAGCAGATCCACGCCGCCCTTTTGGCCGTGGCCGCTGGCCTGGTCGTGCGTGCGCCTGAAACCGCGCCAGGCTTCGGGCCGGCGGCCGAACCCCCGCTCGACGACCTGCTGACGCCGCGCGAGATCGAGGTGCTAACCGCCATGGGCCAGGGCGCCTCGAACAAGTTGATCGCGCGGCAACTGGGCATTTCGCTGCACACGGTCAAGTTCTATGTCGAGGCGGTGTTCCGCAAGCTCGAAGCCCATTCGCGCGCCGAGGCCGTGGCCAAGGGCCTGCGCCGGCAACGCACGGAGACGATTGAAATATAACGGAAATATTTATGCTTGACTCGCACGGCCAATGAGAACAAATTAGGAACACAAGATTCCTGGAGGACGCTTATATGCCTAAGTTTTCCGTTCGCCTGAGCTGGTCGCGCGTTGCTAGCGACGAGGCCCGCGACCTCAAGCTGATCGTCAGCCTGCACGATTTCCTGAGCCTGTCAGCCGGTGCCGAGCCTGGCTATTACCGCGGCTTCGACGGCCAAAGCGCCGTCACGGTCCAGGTCATCGCCGATGCGGCTTGATCCTGTTTCCGGGCTTTTCAAGGCTTTGCCCGGATAGGTCAGACGATTTTTCCACATTTCGGGACATTGGTCTTGCACGCCCCCGGCGCGCCCCGTAACGTGAGGGTCTTTCGGCCCCCTGACCTACCTGACCATGCCAACGCCTCACGACGCCCGCAAACTCTACCAGACCGTGGCTGAAGCCTTGACGCGCGACATCGCCGCCGGCCGTTACCTGCCGGGCCAAAAGCTGCCGTCCGAGCGCGAGCTGACCGAGACCCATAATGTCAGCCGCCCGACGATCCGCGAGGCGATGATCGCGCTGGAAATTCGCGGCATCGTCGAGGCGCGGCACAATTCGGGCGTCTTCGTCGCCAAGGTGCCGCCGCTGGCTTCGGAATCCGGCGCGGCGGACGCCGATTTCGATATCGGCGCCTTCGAGCTGACCGAGGCGCGCAAGCTGATCGAGGGGGAAGCCGCCGCTCTGGCCGCCTCCCTGATCACCGCCGACGAGCTTGCCAAGCTGTATGGCCTGCTCGGCGACATGAAGCGCGACTTCGAAGCGAACCTGCACGACGACTGCGCCGACCGCACCTTCCACCTGACCATCGCCACGGCCACGCGCAACGCCGCCCTGGTCCTGGTCGTCGAGACCCTGTGGGACCTGCGCTACAAGGCGCCCCTGACGCGCGAAATCTTCCGCCGCGCCCGCAATGTCGGCATCTCGACCTTTGTCGACGATCACCGCCAAATCGTCGACGCCCTGCGCGATCGCGATCCGCACGCCGCCCGGGCGGCTATGCAGACCCACCTGCAATTGGTGATGGACGAAATGCTGGAAGCCACCGAAATCGACGCGGTGCGCAAAGCTCAAACCCCGCCCCAGGACGAGACACGCTAAACGCGACACCCCAACGACACTTGTAAAACTCACACATACAGGTTACACTTGGCGTCGGTCCAATGCGTCTTAAAAGCGTGAGTCTGATGTCCGATCCCCGTCCCTCTCCCATTTTCCTGGCGGATTCCCGCGGCCTGGATTTCGTCAACACCCTGGCGCGCCCCATCGACGATGAGGTCGAATGGTTGACCAGTGGCGAAGATCTTCTGACCTGGCTCGTGCAGGCCGACCTGATCACCAAAAGCGTCGCCGATCGGATGCGCGCCGCGGCTGTGCCCGGCGAGCTGGATGACGTCGCGGCCCAGGCGCGCCGCTTGCGCGCGTGGTTTCGCGAATTCGTGCTGACGCACAAGGGCAAGCCGCTGGACGCCGACGCCCTGGCGGACCTGGAGCCTCTCAACCGTATCCTGGGGCGCGACGAGGCGTACGGACAGATCGGGGTTCGAGACACCGAGCCCCCGACGCACAAGGGCGTTGAGGCGGATGAGGCCACCCACCCCGCCCTGGCGTTTGCCATGCACCGGCGCTGGCGCTCGCCCGACACCCTGCTGCTCCCGGTCGCCGAAGCTATGTCCACCCTGGTCTGCGAAGACGATTTTTCCCTGGTAAAGGCCTGCGAGGGGCATAATTGCACCGTGCTCTTTGTCGACCGGTCGCGGAAAAAAGCGCGCCGGTGGTGCAGCATGGCCGTCTGCGGCAACCGCGCCAAGCTCAACGCCTTCCGCGGCCGGCAAAAACAGGCCGTGGCCTGAGGCCCGGCACTACGCTCACAGACGAAAAATGACGAAGCCGGCGCTCGCGAGATCGCCGGCTTTTTTGCGTGCCGATGCGGTTGGACCTTAAACCGGCGCCCATACAATTTCGTAACCTTTAAAAATGCTATTGACAGGTTACATAACTCAGGAGTAACCACTAAACTATCGAGACACCAGTTTCACAAGAAAGGCGCATAAAATGACCAAGGTTCACTTCCACAAGGCCGACGTCGACGGCTTCAATATCTTTTACCGCGAAGCCGGCCCCGCCAACGCCCCGACCCTTTTGCTGCTGCATGGCTTTCCAAGCTCGGGCCATATGTTCCGCGACCTGATCCCGTTGTTGGCCGACCGCTTTCATATCGTGGCGCCCGACCTGCCGGGCTTTGGCCAATCCGACATGCCGGCGCACACCGAATTTACCTACACCTTCGACACCATCGCCCATGTCATCGATCGCTTTACCGAAGTGATCGGCCTGAAGCGTTTCGCTATCTATGTCTTCGACTACGGCGCGCCGACCGGTTTCCGCCTGGCGGTCAAGCATCCCGAACGAATCACGGCGATTATTTCGCAAAACGGCAATGCCTACGAAGACGGCCTGAGCGACGGCTGGGCGCCCGTGCAGACCTATTGGCGCGAGCCGACCCAGGCGAATCGCGAGGCCCTGCGCAGTGTCCTGCTCGCACCGGAAGCCACCGTCTGGCAATATACCCATGGCGTCAGTGACATTTCGACTGTGTCGCCCGATGGCTACACCCTGGACAATGCCTACCTGGCGCGCCCCGGCGCCGACGAAATCCAGCTTGACCTGATCGGTGACTACAAGAGCAATGTCGCGCTCTATCCGACGTTCCAGGCCTATTTCCGTACGCACAAGCCGCCGTTCCTGGCGGTCTGGGGGCAGAATGATCCGTTCTTCCTGCCGCCGGGCGCCGAAGCCTTCAAGCGCGACAACCCCAATGCCGTCGTGCAATTTCTGGATACCGGCCACTTCGCCCTGGAGACGCACGCCGACGACATCGCCACGGCGATCCGCGCGTTTTTGAAACCCTGAGCGTAAAGACCCCACCCCACGAAACGTTACAAATAACCGACGTTATGTGATTTGATCTTTGCTGCGTCGCAGCATATAAAGGGGGTGTTCCGGCGCTTCCTGCGCTGGTTGCCCTTCCTGGGCGTTTCCTCCCTGTAAACTTGGCGGCGCTGTTTAGCGCCGCTTTTTTTGCGTTTTTGGGCTGTTTAGCGCGCTTTTTTTATCCTCCCCTGCGAAGCGGGGGAGGTGGCAGACAGCGCGCAAGCGCTGGATGACGGAGGGGGCTTTTGCGCGCTTAGGCCGGCTGGGCGACCGCAGCTATGGTGCGCTCGTCGCGGCGGCTGTCACACCACTTGTCCAGCGCCCGGCCAAAGACCGCATCGGGCTTTGCCAGATCGAACAAGGTCATGCTGGAGCAGAACTTGGTGTCGTCGGGCGATCCGAAAATGGCGTTCAACGACTGAGCCTTGGCGTCGATCACCCATTGCGTACATTCGATCAGCCGCGGCCCCAGCACCGGATGGTCGAGATAGGCGCGCGCCTCGTCGAGCGAGGCCAAGCCATAGAATTGCGCCGTCGACGAAAAGCCGAGGCCGCGCAATTGCGGGAAGACGTACCACATCCAGTGGCTGCGCTTATAGGCGTCACGCAATTCCCGCGACACCGTCGAATAGACCGGCGCCTGGGCGGTGACGAAACGCTCGAGATGAAAAGGATCCTGGGTCATGCAACACAGGAAACACCCACGTCCCATAAGTTTTCAATTCTGTCATTAATGACAGTGGCGCAAATGTGACAGCCGCGTCTCGGCACGTGCCGCGCTAAAAATCTGTCATTGAACCGATACCCCGCCGTCATGCGGCGCTGGCATTGCGCTGCCGAAGCGATTTTCAGTTTCGCATCATATTCGCATCCATTTGGCGCGCCCCGGCGCCACTCAGGGGTTTCCATGTTCAAATCCGTTCTTCTGGCCACCTGCGCCCTGTCGTCGTTTGGCTTCGCCGCTTCGGCCCACGCCCAAACTCAAGCCCAGACTCAAGCCCCCGCGCAAGACGCGCCGACCGAGGTCACGGTCATCGCCCGCGCCACCCATATCGCGCCGTCGTCGGTGCCGTTGGACGTCGTCGAACCGACCTCCAGCGTCCAGGCCGGGTTCCTGAAGAACAACATCGTTCCCCTGGCCTCGATCGACGACATCATCAAGTTCCAGCCGTCGGTGTGGTCGCAAAACCCCAACGGCCCGGGGATCGGCAAGGCCGAGGAAATGACGCTGCGCGGCTTCCAGGACGGCCAGTATAACGTCACCTTCGACGGCATCCCCTTCGGCGACGCCAGCGACCTGCACCACACCACGGGCTCCCTGTTCATCGCCCACGACCTGCAAACCGCCGTCGTCGACCGCGGTCCGGGCACCGGCGCGACCATCGGCAAGGCGACCTTCGGCGGCACCATCGGCTTCCTCAGCAAGGACGTGCCCGCGGTCGGCGGCGTCGAGCTCTACGGCACGGCCGGCAGCTTCAACACCCAATCCTACGGCGTCGAACTCGACTCGGGCAAGTCGTCGGGCGTCGCCGGCTTCTTCGACTATAACCACGAACAGACCGACGGCTACCTGACCCACTCCAACGAACACCGCGACAACCTGTCCGGCAAGCTGACCCTGGACCTCGATGACAAGACCACGGTGACGGCGGTGGCCAACTGGAACCACGAATTCCAGTACACCACCCAGGGCGCGACCCTGGCTGAATACGCCAAGTACGGCAAGAATTACGGCCTGTGCGGCGACCCGACGCTGCAGTGCTATTACGGCTACCAGCCGGCCAACTATTTCAGCGATTTCGAATATGTCGACCTGAAGCACACGTTCAACGACCATGTCCGCCTGGACAACAATTTCTACCACAACGGCTTCATCCACGATTCGCAGGAATCGAAGGACGCCTCGGACAACGTGCTGGCCGACAACACCGTCACCCCCTACACCCTGACCTCGACGACGCCCAAGAAGGGCGCGGCCCTGCCCGATATCCCAGGCAAGCGCGCCGACGCCGTCGTCAACTCGATCGGCGACATCCTGCGCCTGGAAATCGACACGCCGGTCGGCACGGTGAAGACCGGCTTCTGGGTCGAGGACCAGGACGATCATCGCTATTCGCTGAACAACGACATCACCAAGGGTTACGTCCCCACGATCGGCAAGACCGGCACGGCCTATTCCTATATTTTCAAGGATACCGGCACCACGGTCCAGCCCTATGTCGAACTGGACTGGAAGCCGACCGACCAGTTGACCATCATCCCGGGCGTCAAATATACCAGCTTCACCCGCGACTTCGACGCCACGGTCAACAAGTCGACCCTGCTGCCGCTGGACCAGAGCGAGACCTATTCGGCGTGGCAGCCGTCGCTGTCGGCCAATTACCGCATCACCAGCGACTGGTCGGCCTATGCCCAGGCCGCCAAGGGCTTCCTGGCGCCGCCGACCGCCGTCTTCAACGTCAACGAAGTCTCGCCGCTGAAGCCGGAAGAGACGATGAACTACCAGGCCGGCACCGCCGTGCGCGCCCACAACTGGACGCTGGGCGCCGACGTCTACTATATCGACTTCAGCAACTTCCTGTCGCCGCAGAACGTCATCGTCGATGGCTCGCAGGAATCGGATTACGCAAACGCCGGCGGCGCCATCTACAAAGGCGTCGAACTGGAAGGCCAATACGCCCTGCCGTTCGGCCTGTCGCTATACGGCAACTATTCGTACAACTCGGCCAAGTACAAGCACAGCGACATCACCGTCGCCGAAGCGCCGGAATATACCGCCGCGGCCGGCCTGCTCTACGACAACTCGCACGGCCTCTACTACTCGATCATCGGCAAGGAAATCGGTCCGCGCTGGGGTGACGATAGCGCGGGCCTGGCGCCGGGCGACGTCGCCAATTCGCGCATCGCCTCGACCTTTACCGTCGACCTGGCCGCCGGCTATCACTTCCAGACGCCGATGACCAAGAACCTGACCGCCTCGATCAAGGTCGGCAACCTGCTCGACAGCCACAAGGTGGTCGACTATGCCGGCACGCAATCGGTCTCGGGCACGCCGCTCTACTGGCTGACCCCGGGCCGCAGCGTGTTCTTCAACCTCGACGCCAAGTTCTAAGGCTTCCAGATCGACACAAAAATGCAGAATGGGATGGCTATAGGGTCATCTCATTCTGCAATCGGGATCTGCCCCATGTTCAAAGCCCTGGCTTTCGCCTGTTTCGCCCTTGCCGTGGCTCAGCCAGTCCAGGCGCAACAGGCAAAAGACTGGAAACTGGAACGCGTCGTCGTGGTCATGCGCCACGGCGTACGCCCGCCGACGAAGGCCGAGCCGCTGCCGGCCGGCGAAGCCAGCCAACCCTGGCCGACGTGGGACGTCAACTGGGGCTATCTCACCGCCCATGGCGCCCAGGCGGTGGCCAAGGTCGGCGAATTCGACCACGCGACCTATGCCGGTTTCCTCGGCACGGCGTGTCCGACCGCGCACGACGTCCGCGTCGTCGCCGACAGTGACGAGCGCACGGTCAAGACCGCCGAGAGCTATGCCGCGGCGATGTTTGCCGGCTGCACCGTGCCGGTCGATCATCTCGCCGAAGGCCAAAAGGATCCGCGCTTTGCCGAAGACGGCGGTATCGACCCGGCTGCGGCCCTGGCCTCGGCACAATCGGCCGTGCCGCTGGGCGGACTGGCCGCCATCGACGCGCACTATGCCGATGGCCTGAAGGCCCTGACGCGCATCCTCGGCTGCACCCAGCCGGCCTGCGATTTGAGCCAACAACCGGCGACGCTCGATACGGCCCACGGCCACCTCAAGCTGAGCGGCGGCATCGCCACCGCCTCGACCTTCTCCGAGATCCTGGCGCTGGAATATGCCGAAGGCAAGTCCATGAACGAAGTCGGCTGGGGCCGCACCGACCGCGCCGAAATCGCCAAACTGCTGCAATTCCACGCCGCGGAATACGTCCTGACCGCGCGTCCCCAAGCCCTGGCCCTGGCCGGCTCGAAAGCCCTGCTGAGCGAGGTCCACCGCGGCCTCTACGCAACCGATACGGCGCGTTACACCCTGCTGGTCGGCCACGACGGCAATATCGCCCATATCGGCGGCGCGCTGGGCCTGCACTGGCAAGGCGGCGACTTCGCCCAAGACGATCCCCCGCCCGCCGGCGCCCTGATCTTCGAACTATGGCGCGACAAGAAGGGCAGCCGCCACGTCATCGTCCGCTTCCGCAGCCAGACCCTCGACGAAATGCGCAACCTGACGCCCCTGGCCGCCGACGCGTCCAAGCCCCTGCCCCTGCCGCAATGCGGCGGCGCGCTGAGCTGTGACGCCAAAACGTTCGAAGCGGCCCTGCCGAACTAAAAAATAAAACATATGCCTCTCCTCCCCTGCTTTAGCGGGGGAGGTGGCACGGGAGCGAGTGCGCAGCGCGAAGCCCCGTGACGGAGGGGGCCCAGCGCCGGCGCTAAACCCCTCTTGGGAAAATGGCGGGATAGGAGCAATATTCCCTTTTAGAAGCTTCAGGAATATTGCTCCTGTCCCCTATTAATGTCCTCCTATTACAATCAACTCGAGCGCACATTTAGGGAGGACTGATATGCGAAAGATAGCGGCGGCAGCGATGCGTTGTCTGGCTGGCAAGCGCAAGGGGATGCGCTTGCTAACGATTGCTTTTGCCGCACCACTTTTGCTTGTTGGCGGCTGCATACGCTCAGAGCACGTCAAGCTGACGGCGACCGTGGAGGCCGATGGCGTGGAATACAAGGGCTCTGTCGTGAACGGATTTTCCTGCCACCGCGGGGGGCTGTTCCTCGGCGATAACAACGGCTGCAACGTCGAAGGAGATGCCGCCGTCATCCCCATGGGGCCGCACGGCTACGCCTTTCTGACGCTGGCGTATGTTCGAAACGCTGTCGATGTCATGCCTGACTCCATGGCGTACGATGGCCACGACGCGGCGTCGACGAAGGCTTGGGACGTTCCTATGGAAATGCACCATACCTAGTTCGGTTTCGCGACATAAATGACCCCAGATCCGTTGAGCGGATCTATCCTGGAAATCCGGAAAATACTCGCGGGTTCGTGTTCAAGTCCTTGCATGCGGAAGCGACCGACGAACCGGTGACGTTCGGCACGGTGCAAAGATATCTCCCTTGGTGGACAAAGGCATTGTCCGAAAAATGGGGGGATCTAAATGAAGACAAAGGGGCTGTCTCTGGAGGCCCTCTAGTTGCGATAAGCTTAAGTACAGATAGCTTCGAGTTTAAATAAATTTTCAGCTAGGAAATGGGTTAGATCGCGAGGCCTAAGGTAAGAAATAAGGGGGCAAGAGCGCTATTTCCTTTTAGAAAATACAGGGAATATTGCTCCCGCCCCTCTATTCTAGTCCTGTGCTGAGGCGTTTATATGCCTCTCCTCCCCTGCTTTAGCGGGGGAGGTGGCACGGGAGCGAGTGCGCAGCGCGAAGCCCCGTGACGGAGGGGGCCAGCACCGGCGCTAAGCCCCTATTCTTTTTCCCTATTCTTTTTAGAAACTCCTGCCCGCCCTATTCTCCAGATATTACGGGAATTTAATTCCGCGATTTGCATCCAAAACTCCGGCTCACCGGCTCTGAAAGGTAGGCGCCAATGTCGCCTCTGGACGACCATTTGAGACGGGGAGCTGTGTATGTCCGAAACGAGCCATGTAAATTCTCAGGCCACTTCCGGCTGGGGCCGTGCGTCCTTGCGCATAGCCATCACGATCTCGGCGGCGTGGGTCTTGATAGCAAGCGCCGCCGTGGCCGATGCGCGCTCGGATCAGCTTGAGGACCTGGCGGTCTTCCGCAGCCAGTTCCTGGATCTCGACCGCGCCTATTCCGACACCGCGCGGGCGCAGGCGGTCGAGCGGCTCGCCGCGCTTGAGCGGGCGGCCGGAACCACCAGCCCCGAGGCCTTGACGCTGGAGCTCTGCGCCATCACGGCGCTCGCCGACAATGGGCATACCTCGTGCACCCTGCCCAAGGCCGACGAGGCCCAGATCGGCTTCACGCCGCTGGACGGCCGTTACTTCGTCACCTCCGCCGCCTCCGATCACGCCGAGCTCCTGGGCGGCGAGCTCACGGCCATAGACGGCCACCCGGTCTCGGCGCTTCGCACTGAGCTTCGCAAGCTGCACGGCGGCGTCGCCGCCTACCGCGACCTGTTCGTCGCCAAGGTGCTGGTCCGACCCGACCTGCTGCACAGTCTGGGCCTCGCCGCCGCGTCCGCCGCCGCCGTCTATCGCGTCCGCACCCCGGACGGACGCACCATCGAACAGCGGCTCGATCGGACGGCGGCGTCCGCATCCCGCACCCTCCTGCCCGCGCCCGACAAGGCGCCCTGGTCGCTGCAAGAGCCCGACAAGCTGTTCCGCTGGCGAGACGCGCCCGAGTTCGACGCCGTCGTGGTCCAGCTCAGGCACAACGCAGACACCCAGGACAAGAGGATCGACGTTTTCCTGTTCGAGGCCGAGGTGGCGCGCCTGACCCTCCACCGGCACAACCTCATTCTCGACATGCGCCAGAACCCGGGCGGCGATTTCCTGCTGACGCGGGACCTGATGATCGGGTGGCCCAAGGAGGTCGGGCCGGCCGGAAAAATCTTCGTGCTCATCGGTCCGGAGACCTTTTCCGCCGGCATCATTAGCACGGCCTACCTGAAACAGGCCGGCGGCGCACAGGTGGTCCTCGTCGGCGCGCCGCCAGGCGATCGGCTGACCTTCTTCGCGGAAGGGAACACAGTCGTCCTCCCCCATTCCGGCCTCGCGGTCCTGCCCGCGTCGGAGCGCGACGACCTGGCCGATGCCTGCCGCCACGACCAGGACTGTTTCGGGGCGCTGGCCCAGCCGGGCGCCCCGACCGGTTCGAAGGGCGCAAAGCAGGCGATCATCGACTGGAGCTTCGGCCGCAAGCCGCTCGCCATCCCATCGCTCGACCCAGACATCCCCGCGCCTTGGACCATCGAGGATTACCTGGCCGGCCGCGACCCCGCGATGGAGGCGCTTAAGCGGTGGTTCTCCGAGCGCGCCCGCTAAGCCCACTGGCAACGTCGTTACAATTACGGTGACCGATTATCGGATGTTGAAATATTTCGCATTTTCGGCGCCTCATTGCCGCAGCCTATTTATGCAAATGATATCATGTCACCGTAATCCCGCTACAATTGATAATATGTCACTGCAATCTATAGACGCCTCGTTTTGCCAATATGCGTCCATCGACAGGTTGGCGTGAGCGCCGCCGCCTGTCAAAGCGGGACGATGGCGTCCAATACCGCCAAGGCAACGGGGCGCACTCTTCCGGCCGAGATATCCATCCCAAACGACGGCATGCGTTCGCCCGACATTTCGCGCCGGACGACAGCCTCTGTCCAGCGCCGCGTATCGGTGTCAAGGCCGTCCGCCTGAGACATCAGTCGCGGCACGCTGGCCACGTCACTGCAAGAAGGCTGGTTCGACAAGTGATCTCGAAGCTGATCAAGTGCATTTGGTGAATTTATCAAACGTTTTACAACGGGTTCTACTGCCAAAGTAAGGAAGTCCCAGATCGTTCCATGCACGCGGTTGATCATCTTCAGTAGCATGGCCGTAAAGGCGTCGTCATCGCCGACCGCCGACGCCAAAAAGGCTACATCGACCCATCCAAAATGAATTTTTACTCCCGCCACGACCTGATCAAATTCGCGCTTCAGGAACGGCGCGTCCGCCCAGGCCGTGCTGCAAGCAGCGATCTTTGTCGACAGGAATATGTCCGACAGCGATTCAACTCTCCTTTGCATCTCGGTTTCGCCCCCAAAGTGTGAGCCAATCAGCCGACCCGCCACGAATTCCCGATGCCGGTTCTCGTGCGGCGAAGCATTGAAGTCGCTCGAGTTTGCCTCAGTATGTCGGAAGCATTGATGGCGCAGAAGTTCGGATGCTGGCAGCTCTTGCGCCAAGGCTTCCAACGCCGCGGTCGAAATGGCTTTAGTTTCTTGTCTGCAGTAGTCGAGAAACGCACTTCGGCAGAAATCAGATTGCCGGATATAGGGAGCCATTCGGTCCCAAAAATACCAACGCTCGCGGTCTTCGAACCCGAAGAGATTTAAAATGGCCGCTTCGTCGCTTCCGATCCTATCCCACCGCCGGGCCAAATACCCAAAGAACTTTCGATTGCGTCCGAGCGCGAATGCGCTGTGTCCGATCGGCCATTTCCGTTCGCTCTCGGGCAGAGTAGTCAGAACGTGCAGGGAGTTCAGTGCAACAAGGCCGGCGAAAGCCGCCTGCCGGACCGCGTCCATTTGGGGACCTACGGCCCTGATCTCAGTAGCCAGCCTCTCCAGTGCGCTCGCTTTCGCGCTGGGTTGGTCGCAAATCGCCTCGTGGTATGCAATCGAGGCCGCGCTTCTAACTTCGGCGTCACTCTCCAATGAATAGCGGGAAAGAGACTGAACAAAGGCGTTATCACCTATCGCCCTTCCCTCCATTGTTGTAACCATTTCCCCCCGAAGGCGCGTTCCGAGACTACGCAGATACGGTGTTAGTTCTGCGCGCATCTCATGATCATCACCATAGGCTTCAAATAACTGGGGCCAGGGGCAGTCGATCGAATGTAAGTGTTGCTTGGCAATATCACGGACCCTAGGGTCCGATCCAAAGCCCAATATTAGCTCACCGACAGCCGCAAATAATCCCTTGTTTGACTTGGCGATCGGGAGGAGCGCGTCAACGACCTCTACGTCCTCCGTGCCGATGCCGGATCTTCGGAACCCGATGACGAGAAAGTCCGGTCGTTCGACTTGTGGAAGAGCTGCAATTTCTAGAAGGCGTCGGCGGCATTCCACTTTGTCAGAGATCAACTGCGGAAGGTGATGCGCCACGTTCTGCAATTGGCTTGGTGGCCAGGCCGCAACCTTTGCAAGCGCCTGGGCCGCTGCGGCATCGGACATGCCCCAACCTTCCAGCAGCCCGTAGACGGGCCAAAAGGCCCAACGCGTGTCGCTGTCGAGTAAATCGATTAGGCGTTGCCGAGCTGCGTCAGATCGGCTCATGACCGCTAGGTGAGCGATGTCGTTGTGCAGGTGCTCGTTCATATTGCCAAGGCGAGTATCGATCGCGCTCCGCGTTCGCGGCCCAAAACCTGATCCGACATATCCACCGCTGAAACCAAGTGAGAAAAAGTGCTCATGGGTTTCGATCAGCTCACTGAGCCTCTGGTCAATGTCGGCACCCGTCAAAGCAGATACGAGCAAATAGTGGCGAGCCAAATCGAGGCTAATCTCACGCCTAGTCCCGAATTGCTCGAACGCGGCCCAGCAGATGTTTAGTATTTTATCATTTCTAGGCCAGCCTGCGACAAGCGTCTGGGCTAGAAGGGCTGACTCCCCCAACACTGCGTTCTGGGATTTAGCCAACCACAGCAAAAAATCCAAATCTTCGTCACTATGCGTTCCAAGTTTAATCTTTCCTCGAACGCCTGTGAGTCTGATGTCTGGGTCGGCTGAGCTTGACGCAGCCTCAATTAGGAGAGCTAATGCCTCGTTATCTTCCCATCCATCCATGTACGCTTCCATTGCGGCAGCGACAGTCTGAGGCTCTGCCACGGAATGGCAGAGCGCCAAGAGTCGTTTGCCCACCTCTGCATCGCCTCGGAAACGAGCGACGATCTGTTCGGCCGCAACGGTCTTGTTAAACCTTAGATCGTTGTACAAACCGAGAAAAAGGGCGTCCAACGCCTCGTCCTCGGGCCAGGTTCTTAGAGCCCTGTATAGCGAGTGGCGATAGTTTTCCGGATCTGGAAACCATGCCGCTGCATGTGCCTTGACCTCAGGGGAAGATCGACCTGAGGCGCTCGCTTCGACGATGTTGCGAAGGAGTCGCTGCCGGTAGGGGAACCAGCCGTCCTGAGCAACTTCGACAAAAAACGATGATGAGAGATCTCGGGTAAGCCGAGGTGTACATTTGAAGTCGCCGAACACAGCCTCGGCAATGATCGCCTTTTGAGCCGGGACCTGCGCTGGCTCCACGGCCGCGCCATGTATAGCCTTGACGACTTGTTCCACGTCGGACGGCCTACTGAACGAATGAAGCATTGCGAGAATGCATGTCGACCAGCGAGCATCTCCAGCGTTGAGCTGAACGAACGCGATTTGTTCGGCAATCGGTAGGCTTGCGAGGTGGAAACCCGCAAGGGCTTCCTCGAAAATCGCGTGTATGAACCCAACTTCTTGGGGCGCCCTTTCAACGATCAGGCCGGTCGCCTCGGGACCAACGGTCACCAGCTCTTTGGCGCCGAGAACAGCGTCTGCCCGTGCCAACCCTGCGCCGTCCAAGCTCTCCAGGTGAGTGCTGACAATCCGCGTTGCAATGCCGACAGGGCAGCCAGCGTCATAGCCCTGCTTCCTCTTCTCGAAAGCGAAAAGCGCCAAAGCCTCCTTTCGCATTTGAGCGTCAACCATCACGCGGTAGCGAGGGGCGCGATCCAAAGCGGCTTGCGCCCGCCTCGTTGGATGCACCTCAAGCAGCAACTCAACCAACTCTTCATAGGCCTGAAACCGGCTCCTGGGTAGGGCGAGTTGCCGAAGGTGCAGTGATATCAGACCGGACAAAAGCAGTGGCGTGCCGGCGAGGGCCACTAGGGCCCCGGCAAGTGCAAGCTCGCCGAAGAAGGAGGTAACCCGGCTCTGGACCGCGCCGCCCAGTCCCGGCCCAGCTTCCTCATTTCCTTCTGGTCGCGAGGCTTCGAAGTGGTTTAACCATATCGTCGCAAGAGCCTTCTGCTGCCCTTCTGACAAGGTTGCAAGTCGACCGCGCCGCCATATTGGATCAAGAACGCCGAGTCGGGAGAGCCCCGCCGGCCGACCGGTAGCGATCGCCGGCGCAGAATGGCTCCGAATGAAGGTGTTCAGCAGCGCAACGGTCGATCTAGCGGCCGTTTCATTGACCCACTCGTCAAGTCCATCGATCAGCAAGAGACCTCGGCCTTCGGCGAGCGCCTTTGCGAGAAGGTCTAGCAAACGTTGGGATGCGTCGAACTTCCGTAGCCATGTCTCTACCGCTGACGCCAAAGACGCGTTCGCTTCATCTTCCTCGAACAAACGCACCCAAAATGCGAAGGGGATAAAAATGGGAATGGCATCGGGCCATCGCTTAGCAATTGCAGGAAACCTGGCGCCGTCGCCAAGTTGATCAAGGGCGAATGCTCTCAAACATGTGCTCTTCCCGAGCCCGCCCTCGGCCGTCAGGAGCGCGTTGTCACCGGCCGCGACCCAAGCGGATACACTCAGCCGGACGCTGTCCTCGCTTTTCGACGCTGTGTCGCGCCCCGCGGACGGTGCGGAAACGTCGCTCGTTTTGGTCGTATTTTCGGTCTCGGGTCTGGGAGCCAAGGTTCCGCCCATGCCGGCCGAAGCCGTGACCATCTCGACATCGGGTTCTACGAATCGGCGAAGGAGAGGAAGCTCTTGGTTGGCGATCTCGCCGACCACACTTCCGACAATGCCAGGATCTAAGGTGCTGAAATTACTGGAATATAGCGTGCGTAGTTCGCATCGAAGCTGCGCGATATCGTCCGCGTCAAGTTGATCGGGTTGATCGGAGGCGTCTAAGGCAGTGCAGAAATGCGCGCCCCACGTCCGGCCGAAGAAATCTCGCACTAGCGTGTTGTTGTCCTTCAACTCCGTTGAAAGCTCGGTCTGCCCCCATACCTGAAGATCGATTCCCTTAGCTTCGAGGCGGGTACGCTGTCGCTCGATTTCACCTTGTACGTTGACATCTTGAATTGAAGAGGACGTGCATATGCAAAATTGATCGCTCTTCGCCCACCATTCGCCCGCCTCAAATTCCGCGACCGCGGAGCGGACCCCTGGCGCGGACAGCTTCTTTCGCTTGGATTGCCAACAGGAGTATTTCTCGGCACCTTGCCGACGAATGTATAGGTCAATGCCGTCCTGTTTCTGACCGCGGCTACCGTATAAGGCGACCCATCCCTCGACGTCCCCTTTTAAGCGGGCGAGCCGGTAGCATAACCTCTCGAAGTTTTCCCACGTGAGTTCGTCAAACGGCAGGAGTTGTATTTGAGACTGCGTGGGCGGTCGTCCTAAACCTCCGGCGGCCGGAAGCGTAAGCCAGGCGGGGCTGATTGCTCGCATCAGGTCTTTTTTTACCGCCAATTCGTGTCCCCATGCGCCGTCATTTCGAAGCATGATAGGGCAACCTTCAGTTGCTGCAAATAGGGGGACAGGAGCAATATTCCCTTTGGCTTGACCGCGATATCACGATTAAGATGAAATGACGGGAATATTGCTCCTGTCCTCGTACTCGGTCCCTTATTCCGTCCCTGGCGCAATGCGGCGGCGCACTGGGCTGCGATGCCAAGGCGTTCGAAGCGGCGCTGCCGCAGTAAGCTCAGAACGCGGAATAAACGTCATCTTTCGGCGTTTCAAACGGCTTGTTATCGGGCTGGACCCTGACAGAACCCGGCTCTATGCGGCCCGTGGCCACATCCCCGATCATCAAAAGGGAGTGCCAGGTGCCGCCCTTCCGCCGCCCAAAAATCGTGCAGCTATACGGAGCGCTGACGGTGACGAGAATAATCCGGCGACTGTCACGGCTCCAGCGCACACCGTTCGGCAAAACCATATCTCGCGGCAGGCAGGGATAGCGGCGGGTCGCCAGGCGCGCGGCCGACTTGACCAGTCTTGACCGCTCCACCGCCGAATGACCGATGACCTCGAAGAGCTGAAGCTCATCCATGAAGGAACCGACGTGGTGGTTCACCATGATCCACCGCGAATTGGGCGACCATGTCGCGGCATAGGGCATGTCGTCGGTCAGGCTGGGCAGCTTGACCAATGTCCGACCCTGCGCATCCTGGAATTCGACGGGCAGTTGGTTGTCGCCCTGGATTTTTTGCACAAGGGCAAACCGTCCGTCGGGCGATAGCGACCGGCCCGGGCAATCGGAAAGAAACTGGTAGCTGCCATCGGGCTGCTTTCCGACGTCCTTGCACGCTTCTTGCTGGGAAAGCGTTTCCGGCAAGTATTGCTGCGCGATTGGCAGTGGCCAGCCCGCCTGCATTCGAAGACCGCCCGCGTAGGCGTCAGACGTGACTGTGAGGGCCAGTAAAAGGGATACGAATTTCAACCCCATAGTCTTTGGTCGCCTAGCCTTGCGCGTCATGATCGATAAAGCACCCGTTTATAGATCATGTTTCGGCGTTTTTTGATCGATAAAATCGGAACGCCTGCCGATGCCCGGAAAAGACTCCGCTTGACTCTTGCGTTCACATTTGGAACAAAAGAGGAACATATGACGAGAAATCATGAAATGTTCTGGCTTAGAAGAAGCGCACCGCCATGTCCGCCCCATCTCACGCCTCTTTGGCACCTGCCGCTAAACCCGACCTGACCGCGCTAAAGGAAAGCCTGCGCGGGCTGGAAGGCCGGCGAGTCAAGGCCGCCCTGCCCTTTGGCGTTGAAGCCATCGACCGGCACCTGCCCGACGGCGGGCTGTTGTATGGCGCCGTCCATGAGGTCACGGGCGCAGCCGACGGCGCCGTCGATGGCGCGGCGGCGGCCCTGTTCTGCGCCGGCATCGCCGCGCGCAGCGGTGGCCACGTCCTGTGGTGCCTGACCGAACGCGACCTGTTCGCGCCCGCCCTGGCCCAGGCCGGCCTGACGCCCGACCGCGTCGTCTTCGCCGAAACGCGTGACGACACCGCGCTCCTAGCCACCTTCGAAGAGGCCTTGAAGCATGGCGCGCTCAGCGCCGTCGTCGCCGAGACCGGCAAGCTCTCCATGCTGGCCTCGCGGCGGCTGCAACTGGCCGCCGAAACCGGCGGGACGATGGGCCTGCTGATCCGGCGCTGGAAACGCGCCGCCCTGTCATCCGAGTTCGACCTGCCCAGCGCGGCGCAGACGCGGTGGCGCGTGCATAGCCTGCCGTCCGCCCCCCTGCCCGTCGAAGGCATCGGCCGGGCGCGCTGGCAACTCGACCTGTTGCGTATCAAGGGCGGTCATCCCGCCCGTTTCGAAGTGGAGGCCTGCGATGGCCAAGGTTACCTCAAGGAGATGGCTGTCGCTATACCTGCCGCGCTGGCCGACCGACCGGCTGCGCAAGCAGGCCATCGACGCGGGCGCACCGCTGCCTGACACGGCCTTGGTGCTCTCCGGCCGCCAGGGCAGCAAGCGCCTGGTCATGGCGGCCGACGCCCAAGCCCGGGCCCAGGGTCTCCACCCCGGCATGGCCCTCACCAAGGCCCAGGCCCTGGCGCCCGGCCTTGAGGTCCGCCCGTTCACGCCGGACGCGGATATCGCCGGCCTGCATGATCTGGCCCTATGGGCCGTGCGCCGTTACTCGCCCGTCGTCGCCGTCGATGCGCCCGACGGCCTGGTGCTCGACATCACCGGCTGCGCCCATCTGTATGCCGGCGAAGCCAATCTCATCGGCGACCTGCGCGACCAATTGCGTCAGGACGGCCTTACCGCGCGCATCGCCGTGGCCGACAGCTGGGGGGCCGCCCACGCGCTTGCCCGCTTTTCCCGCCCGGCCGCCCTTATCGTCCCACCGGGCGACAGCCGGCGCCGGGTGCTGGACCTGCCGGTCAACGCCTTGCGCGTCTCGTCCGATATCATAGCCGATCTCGACGCCCTGGGGTTTGAGACCATCGCCGACCTGCTGAACCAGCCGCGCGCGCCTCTGGTCCACCGCTTCGGCCTCGACTTCGGCCTGCGCCTGGCCCAGGCCCTGGGCGAAGCGATCGAGCCGATCGATCCGGTCATCCTGCCCGACGTCGTCTGCGTCCGCCGCGTCTTCGCCGAGCCGATCGGCGCCCCGGAAACCCTCGCGCGCTATACCGAAAAACTGACGGTGCAACTGTGCGACGCCCTGGAAAACCGGGCGCTGGGCGCCCGCCGGCTCGACCTGTTGTTCGGCCGTGTCGACAACCGTGTCGAAGCCGTCAGTGTGCGATTGGCCGCGCCGGTGCGTGACGTCAAAAGGCTGACCCGGCTGCTCTGCGACCAGATCGAGACCGTCGATCCGGGCTTCGGCATCGATCGCATGCGCCTGACCGCCACCCTGGCCGAACCGCTCACCCCGCGCCAGACGGATACGGCGGCGCCGGACACGCCGGACCTCTCCGGCCTGGTCGATATCCTCGGCAACCGGTTGGGCGCGCACAGCCTCTACCGGTTGGCGCCGGTCGAAAGCGATGTGCCCGAACGCGCCCTACGTCGCGTGCCGCCGCTGGCCACCGTCGCGAAGAGCGGGCCGGCCATACCGCATGATAGTGGCCCCCGGCCGCAACGCCTGTTGCCGCGGTTCGAACCGATCAGCGTCATCGGCCTGCTGCCGGATCATGCGCCCCGGCAAATCACCTGGCGCGGCATCCGCCACCGTATCGTCCGCGCCGACGGACCGGAGCGCATTTTCGGCGAGTGGTGGCACCAGGACAAGGAGATCCACGCCGTGCGCGACTATTTCCGCGTCGAGGACGAGGCCGGCCGGCGCTTCTGGATCTTCCGCTGGGGCGACGGCGAAGACGAACGGACCGGCAAGCGGACCTGGTTCATGCATGGACTGTTCGCATGAGTTACGTCGAGCTTCAGGTCACCACGTACTTTTCCTTCCTGCGCGGCGCCAGTTCCGCCGAAGACCTGTTCACCCGCGCCAAGGCTCAGGGGCTTGACGCGCTGGGCGTCGTCGACCGCAATTCGCTGGCCGGCATCGTCCAGGCCTGGCAGGCGGCGAAGGACACCGGCGTGCGCCTGGTCGTCGGCTGCCGGCTCGATTTGACGGACGGCATGTCCCTGCTGGTCTATCCCACCGACCGTTTCGCCTATAGCCGGCTGTGCCGACTGTTGTCGCTGGGCAAGAAGCGCGCGGGAAAGGGCAAGTGCCACCTCGACTGGGCCGATGTCGAAGCCTGGTCCGAAGGGATGATCGGCGTGCTGGTCCCCGATACGGCCGATGCGCTCTGCGCCGGGCAGTTGCGCAAGATGGCGGACCTGTTCGGCGACCGTGCCTATATGGCCCTGACCCTGCGGCGGCGGCCGAACGATGCGCTGCGGCTGCACGAACTGGCGGCGATGGCGCAAGCCGCCGGCGTCCCCCCCGTCGTCACCAACGATGTCCTGTTTGACGTGCCGGACAAGCGCATCCTGCAGGATGTCGTCACCTGCATCCGCCACAACTGCACCATCGACGAACTGGGCTTTCGCCGCGAACGCCACGCCGACCGCTACCTCAAGACCCCGGCCGAGATGGCGCGATTGTTCAAGTCCTATCCGCAAGCCCTTGAGCGGACTCGCGAAATCATGGCCCGCTGCAGGTTCGACCTGAGCCAGCTCGACTATCAGTACCCGGATGAACGCACGCGTCCGGAGCTGACCCCGCGGCAATGCCTGCGCAAGTTCGTCTTCATGGGCGCGAAGGAACGCTACCAGGACCGTGAAAAATATCCGGGCGGCGTGCCGAAAAAGGTGCGCAAACAGCTGCTCGCCGAGCTGAAGATCATCAGCGAATTGAACTACGACGCCTATTTCCTGACCGTCCACGCCATCGTCGCCTTCGCCAGGTCGCAGGACATCCTGTGCCAGGGACGAGGTTCGGCGGCCAATAGCAGCGTCTGTTATGTGCTGGGCGTCACCGCGGTCGATCCGGTCGAAAACGACCTGCTGTTCGAGCGCTTCATCTCCAAGAACCGCAACGAACCGCCGGACATCGACGTCGATTTCGAGCACGAACGCCGCGAGGAAGTGCTGCAGTGGGTATATAATACCTATGGCCGCAATCATGCCGCCCTGTGCTCGACCGTCATCCGTTATCGCAGCAAGGGCGCCTTGCGCGACGTCGGCCGCGCGCTCGGCCTGCCCGAAGACCTGATCGGCGTCCTGTCCAAGCAGATCCGCCGCTGGACCGAAGACATGGAACGCGGCCACCTGGAAGGGTTGGGCATCGACCTCGACAATCGCCGCATCCGCCTGACCCTGGAACTGACCAAGCTTCTGCGCAACACGCCGCGGCATCTGTCGCAGCATCCCGGCGGCTTCGTGCTGACGCGCGACCGGCTGGACGACCTGGTGCCGATCGAGCCGGCGGCCATGGATGACCGCCAGGTCGTCGAATGGGACAAGGACGATATCGACATCCTGAAGTTCATGAAGATGGACTGCCTGGCGCTGGGCATGCTGACCTGCATGAAGAAGTCGTTCGACCTGCTGAAGGCGCATAAGGGCGAAGAGATCGCGCTTTACCAGATCCCGACGGACGATAAGCCGACCTACGACATGATCTGCAAGGCCGACACCGTCGGCGTCTTCCAGATCGAAAGCCGGGCGCAGATGACCATGCTGCCACGGCTGAAACCACGAATCTTCTACGACCTCGCCATCGAGGTCGCCATCGTCCGCCCGGGTCCGATCCAGGGCGACATGGTCCATCCCTATCTCAGGCGGCGGGACGGCCTCGAACCCATCGATATTCCGCCGAAGCTGGCGCACATCCTCGAAAAGACCAAGGGCGTGCCCCTCTTCCAGGAACAGGCGATGCGCGTCGCCATCGACGGCGCCGGTTTTGACAAGGACCGGGCCGATCTCCTGCGCCGCAAGATGGCGACATTCAAAAAGACCGGCGGCATCCACGAACTGGCGCAGGAACTGATCGATGGCATGAAAAAGAACGGCTACACGGAAGAATTCGCGCTCAGGCTATGCAAGCAACTCGAAGGCTTCGGTTCGTACGGTTTTCCCGAAAGCCACGCCATTTCCTTCGCCCTGATCGCCTATGCCTCATCGTGGATGAAGTGCCACCATCCCGATATCTTCTGTTGCGCCCTTCTGAATTCGCAGCCCATGGGCTTCTACGCGCCGGCCCAGATCGTGCGCGACGCGCGCGACCATGGTGTCGAGATACGGCCGGTCTGTCTCAACGCATCGGACTGGGACTGCACGCTGGAGGCGCCGGACGATCCGCGCGCCACCGGCGGCCGCCTGGCCGTGCGGCTGGGCCTGCGCCTGGTCAAGGGCCTGCGCAAGACGCAGATGCAGACCTTTGTCGAACGGCGCACGACACTCTACCGCTCACCCGACGATGCCTGGCGGCGCGGCGGCGTGCCGGTGCCCGCCCTGGTGTGGCTGGCCGAGGCCGACGCCTTCCTGCCGTCATTGGGCATTTCGCGGCGCCAGGCCTTGTGGTCGCTGAAAGGCTTTCGCGACAAGCCGATGCCGCTGTTCGACGCCATGCAAGCGCCCGAGCGCGACGAGCCCGAGGTGGCGTTGCGCGCCTTGCCGACGGGCGGCGAGGTGGTCAAGGACTACGGCTATGTCGGCCTGAGCCTGCGTCATCATCCGGTCAGCTTCGTGCGCGGCGATCTCGACCGGATGGGCGTCAAGACCTGCGCCGCGGCGACATCGCAGCGTGACAAGACCCCGGGCGTGGTCGCCGGCATGGTCCTGGTGCGGCAGCAGCCCGGCACGGCCAGCGGCGTGGTCTTCATGACGCTGGAGGACGAGACCGGCATCGCCAATGTCGTCATCTGGAACCGGCTTTACGAAGCCGCGCGGCGCACCATCCTGGCCTCGCGCATGATCAAGGTCTCAGGCGAAATCCAGCGCGAGGGCGAGGTCGTGCACCTGGTGGCGCATAGCCTTGAGGACCTGACACCGCTGCTCAACAGTGTCGGCGGCCGCGACGAACCGTTTGCCGTCCCCTCCCCGCGCGGCGACGAGTTCCGCCACGGCGAACCCGGCCCCGACCCGCGCACCCTGAAAAAGCGCCGCGAAGTCATCGCCATGCCGTCGCGGGATTTTCATTGAAACTTCGACGCGAAGCATCCGAAATCGAAAGGCCAACCACAAAGGTCTGAATTTACCCGGAAATCTGTGTTTATCTGTGTGCATCTGTGGATAAGCTTTCTACAAAAGAAGACCATCCACAGATGCACACAGATAAACACAGATGATCCGCGCGCGCGGAAGCTTTCGCGCCTCTTCTTCGGTAAGAGAATGCGCTTCGCGCGGACGCGCTACTTATGTGTCAGGACGATCCCTGCGGCGTCGAGGTCGGGCTTGAGGCGGCGGTTGAATTCGCGCAGCACCTTCCAGCGCCCCTGCGGCTGGGTGCGGATGCGGCCCTTCAGGACGACCCCGACATCGGACAACAGGTCGACGCCGACGATCTCGATATCGCCCAGGATCTGGGCGTCGCAGTCGTGGTCCTGGCGCATCGTCTCGAAGGTCTGGCGGATGACGCCCATGGCCTTGTCGAGGTCGGTGTCGACCTTGACCGGCAGCTCGAAGGCCGAATACGAATAGGTCTTGGTCATGTTGTGGATGATCTGCGCCTCGCCATAAGGAAAGATGTGCAAGGTGCCGTCGAAGTCGCGCAGGCGGATGGTGCGCAGCGTCATCTCCTCGACCGTGCCGCTAAAGGCCTGGATCTGCACGACGTCGCCCAGCGCGACGATATCCTCGATCAGCAGGAAGAAGCCGGTGAAGAAGTCCTTGACCAGGGACTGGGCGCCGAAGCCGACGGCGATGCCGGCGACGCCGGCGCCGGCCAGGATCGGCGCGATCTGCACGCCGACCTGGCTGAGCAGGGTCATGGCGGCCAGGAGGACGATGATGATCTGGATGGCGCTGCGAAAGATCGGGCCCATGGTGCTGAGCTGCGCCACGCGCCGTGGATCGGATGTCCGCGCCCGCAGCCGCGCCGTCAGATACTGCATGAACAGCGTCGTCGCTTCCAGGCCAAGGGCTGCGATGACCACGACCATGGCGACCTGCGATCCGGTCGCCGACACCGTCCGCCCCCAGGTGGTGGTGGTCCAGCCCAGCAGGTCGAAGCCCCAGATCTCGGCGACCAGGAACAGGGCGACAAACACGACGACGGCGTCCAGCACCAGTTGCGTCAGGCGCAGGGCCTGGGCCGCATGCGCCTTGCGTTCCTTGTGGTCCAGCCCCGGAATGACGCGCAGGCCGTAGCACATCAAGCGTTTCGACAGCCAGATCAACACGGCTGCGACCAGCACGACGGCGACGCACAGGACGGCATTCAACCCGATGGCGGTCGGGCTGAGGGTCTGCAGGTGATTGATTTCAGCCGCCAGGCCGTTCCACATCTGCTCGGCGGCGGTCGTTTTCATGGCGGGTTTGCTCAAGGTATCCATAACCGCCTACCGTAGGGCGACCGTTGCAAGAAAAGCATCATCGCGACAAACCTTTGCGGCAAAATATGCATAAGGGCCAAAGCCGGGCGACGAGTCTTGACTTTGACATATTCCAGCCGACATACCGCCCAAGGTTGCGGTCATGTGAGCGTTACCAACTTTTAATGTAAAAGTACTTTACAAAATAAAGCTGGCGATTATAGCTGCAATCACTCTCCGGCGGAGACACATGCGCGTGGGGCGCACCTTCCAGCCGGACGGCGTTTAAACCGGGGGCCTACCTGTGTCCAAATCTCATCGTCCGCGCGCGGTCTACGCGACCGCCAGCCTGACCGTATTGGCATCCATTTTCCTGGCGGGAAGCGCCCTGGCGCAAACCGCGCCGGCGACCACCGACCAGAGCCAAACCACCACCCCGCCGGCGGCCCAGCCCTCGACCAATGATAAGGGCACGACGACGGTCACCGTCACCGCCGCCAAGCCGCAGAACCGCATCGATCGCCAGACCTACGACAATACCAAGAACATCGATTCGACCAGCGGCACCGCCGCCGACGCGCTGAACCACGTGCCGTCGGTCAATGTCGACAACCAGGGCAACCTCACCCTGCGCGGCAATTCGAACGTCCAGGTCTATGTCAACGGCAAGCCCTCGGCGATGCTGCAGGGCGACAACCGCGCCGCCGCCCTTCAGGCCATGTCGTCCAGCGACATCGAAAGCGTCGAGGTCATGAACAATCCGGGCGCGCAATATTCGTCCGAAGGCACCGGCGGCATCATCAACCTGGTCATGAAGAAAAACCGCCGGCCCGGCGGCTTCGGCGTCATGAGCCTGACCGGCGGTGACGACGGCCGCTACAATGGCGGCTTCACCGGCTCGTACAACATGGGCAAGCTGAGCTTTTCGGGCGGCCTGAATTTCCGCCACGACAGCCGCATCGTCCATACCGGCGGCGACCAGGAACGGCTGGACCCGACGACCGGCGACATCATTACCGATACGCAAAGCCATGGCACAACCAATGGCCAGGGCAACGCCCTGTCCGCCAACGGCAGCGTCGACTATGCCATCACCGACAAGGACAGCATCGGCGCCCAGCTCAACTATTCCCACCGCAACCAGGGCGGCAATACGCTGGCCGACTACGCCATCTATGACGCCACGGGCGACGCGACCACGCTCTACGACCGCAACCAATTCACCGCCACGCCGCATACCGACGAAATGCTGGACCTGCACTGGGACCACACCGGCAACCTGGCCGGCGAAACCCTGAAGGTCGACGCGCGCCTGTCGCGCTCGAACGGCTATAGCGAAATCGACGGCATCGACCATTACAGCCTCTTCGCCCCGCCGGTCGTGTCGCCGACTTCGGACACCAACCATGCTGCCCCCAACCTGAAGGACGGCGTGTTCAGCATCGACTACGACCGTCCGGTGGGCCAGGACCTGCTGTCGGCCGGCATGCAGGTGACCTATGACAATAACGAGGCGGTCAACCGCTCGACCGGCGCCGGCGCCCTGAACTCGGCCCTGTCGAGCGACTTCGCCTACACCCAGACCATCACCGCCCTTTACGCCACCTACCAGAAGGCGCTGACTCCCCGCCTGACGGTGCTGGGCGGCGTACGCATGGAAGCGCTGGACCTGAAGACCGACGAGGTCAGCCAGAACGGCATGGTCGAAGGCGTGACCAGCCATATCGACTATACCAAGTTCAGCCCGAGCTTCTTCGCCACCTACGCACTGACCGACCACGACAAGCTGCGGCTGCAGTATTCGCATCGCCTGCAGCGGCCGGCGGCGACGGACCTCAACCCCTTCCTCACCTACAACGACCCCAACGACGTCACGGCGGGCAATCCCTTCCTGAAGCCGCAGGAAACCGACAGCTACGAACTGCGCCTGGAGGACACCCACCCCGGCCTGACCTATTCGGTCGCCGGCTTCTACAAGAAGAACGACAGCCCCATCACGACCGACAGCTTCTTCCTGCCGACGCTCAGCCCGCAGGGTACGCCCGTGCTGGAGACGACCAAGCAGAACTTCGGCTACGGCTCCTCCACCGGTCTGGAACTGGTGGCCAGCGGCAGTTTGACGAAGAAACTGACGGTCAACGCCGACGCCACCTATATCGCGCAGGAACTGACCACCCCGGGCATCGCCGGCAAGCAGACCGGCAACACGCCATCCGGCCGCGTGATGTTCAGCTACGTCGTGACCCCCGCCGACTCGGCGCAATTCATGTTCTTCACCTCCGGCAAGACCCTGACCGGCCAGGGCTACCGCACGGGCTTCGCCATGGGCAACCTGTCCTATCGGCACAAGTTCTCGCCCAAGCTGACGTTGAACGCCACGATCAACGACCCGTTCCGCAGCGCCAAGATCACCAGTGTCACCCAGACCGGGCTGGTGCGTAGCTCATCGTCGTTCAGCTTGCAGGCGCCGACGATCTATCTCGGCCTGTCCTATACGTTCGGCGGCCCGGGCGCCTCGCAACAATCGCAATGGCGCGGCCCGCAAGGCGGCCCTCCGGGCGGTCCCGGCGGCGCCGGTGGCCCTCCCGGCGGCGGTCCGCGCGGGTTTTAAGGTGCTTGATGCGCCGGGGGCGAGTCTCTCCTCCCCATTTTGTTAAAATGGGGAGGTGGCGCGGCGAAGTGCGAAGCACGAAGTCCGTGACGGAGGGGTCACTTGCGGACGCCAAAGCATTCTCCATCGACAGCAAGTGACCCCTCCGTCATCGACGCGCCCTGCGGGCTTGCGATGCCACGGCACCGGCCGCCCGGCTCCCCATCGTAACACGATGGGGAGGAGAGACTTTACGTCTTCTTCGACAACCGCTTGACGTTGGCTTTAACCCGCGTGCGGAAGGGCTTGAGCACCTTGTGGCCCAGGGCATTGGCGCTGGCGGGCGTCAACGGCTTTGCCCCGTTCAGCATCATGTGCGTCGCTGCCGCCAGGGCCGCCTCGTTCATCGCGGCGATCTTTTCCGCCCCCATGCGCACGATCTCGCGCTGGTCCTTGGCCTGAAGCGGCAAGGGCGCCGTGGCCAGGGCCGTGACGCGTTTCTGGATGACGTCGGCGGCGCCCCACCACATCTGGGCGGTTTGCATGGCCAGGCTCATGCCCGGCATCAGGTCTGAACCGCGGATCTTGCGCAAGTGTCGGCGTGGCATGAAAGCCCCCTATTGCTTTGAAAACACCGACAGAAGGCGCCTAGGTCGATAAGGTTTCAATCCGTTGGGGAATTTTTTGGCCGTTGGGAAATTTTGACACCCTCATGTTTTCCTTACGCCGGAGCGGCCATGCCGCGTCGATTCTTTAGATCGCAACCGCATAGATGAGCCCCATCCAAATCGGGAGATACATCATGTCGTTCAAGACCGCTTTTATTGCCGTGGCCGTCGCCGCCCCCTTCGCCCTGGTCGCTTCGGCGGCTTTCGCTGTCGACAAGCCGGTCGACTTCGTCAGCAAGGCGGGCCAGGCCGGCATGTTCGAAATCAAGACCAGCAAGCTGGCCCTGGTCCGCTCGCACAACCCGGAAATCCGTACCTTCGCCAAGCACATGATCCACGATCATGAAGCCGCCGCGGCCGAACTGAAGCGCGTCGCCATGAAGGATCATATCACCGTCCCGGCCATGCTCGACTCCGACATGAAGGGCAAGTATGACGACCTGGCCAAGAAGGGCGACGACTTCGACAAGAAGTACGTCCACCTGCAGGTCGACGCCCATAACGATGCGGTCAACCTGTTCACCGATTATTCGCAAAACGGCCAGGATGCCCGGCTGAAGGATTTCGCCGGCAAGACCCTGCCGACGCTGCAGATGCACCAGAACGACATCAAGGCCATCCACGACAAGATGCATTTGGTTCCGTAATAATACATCCAGCGCCGATGAATAACGGCGCGTCGCCGTCAAGTCCAAAGGCCACCGGCGGATTCGTCCATCGGTGGCTTTTTTTTGAGAAATTCTCCTGGTCGGACGTATCTTCGTCACGCAGACGTCATTTTTTGATCTAAACGTCCAGAAACGACTCGAATTACGACGGAACCGGCAACCGACTGCGTAGAAACGACATCATGGACGAAAACACACCCAAACCTCCCGTTTCGCACAGCGAACCCGCCTCGCCCACGCATCACGCCCTGTACGGCGCGCCACCGCCCAATCTGCGCGGCAAGCGCAAGCGGACACTGGGCACCTATCTGTGGCCGGTCGGCATCCTGGTCGTCGTGGGGATCGGCGTGCTCTACATCGTTGGCCACAACGGCGACGGCGGCAGCACGCAGGCGCAAGGCGGCGGGGGCGGACGGCGCGGGGGTATTCCCAACGGCTATACGCCGGTCGCCGCGGTGACGGCGCAACTGGGTGACATGCCGGTCTATCTCGACGCCTTGGGCACCGTCACGCCGACGGCGACGGTGACCGTGCGCTCGCAAATCAGCGGCGTGCTGCAAAGCGTCGCCTTCACCGAAGGCCAGATGGTCCAGAAGGGCCAGTTCCTGGCCCAGGTCGACCCGCGCCCCTACCAGGCCGCGCTGCTGCAGGCCCAGGGCACGCTGGCCAAGGACCAGGCGACGCTGGTCGCGGCCAAGAAGGACCTGGAACGCTACAAGACCCTGGTCGCCCAGGACTCGGTGTCGACCCAGACCCTCGACACCCAGGTCTCGACCGTCGGCCAGTTGGAAGGCACGGTGCAAACCGATCAGGCCGCCGTCCAGGCCCAGCAACTGAACCTCGTCTATGCTCATATCACCTCGCCGATGACCGGCCGTGTCGGCTTGCGCCAGGTCGATCCGGGAAACTATGTCACCGCCGGCGACGCCAACGGCATTGTCGCCGTGACCGGTGAAACCCCGATCGACGTCGCCTTCACCATCCCCGAAGACCAGGTGCAGGCAGTTATCGCGCGCTTCAGCGGCGGCAAGAACAAGCTTGAAGTCTCGGTCATGGACCGCACCCAGGCGAAGGTCCTGGCGACCGGCACCCTGCTGTCGCTCGACAACCTGATCGACACGACGACCGGCACCCTGCGCGCCAAGGCGCGCTTCGCCAATACCGACGGCTCGCTGTTCCCGTCGCAATTCGTCAATGTCCGCGTCCTGGTCGACACCATGCACAACGTCGTTGTCGTGCCGTCCTCGGCCATCCTGCGCGGCCAGTCGGGCCTGTTCGTCTACACCGCCAATGCACGCGGCGCCGTCCACGTCACGCCGATCACGACCGGTCCGACCGACGGCGACAACACCGCCATCCTGACCGGCGTCTCGCCCGGCCAGCAAGTCGTCACCGACGGTACCGACCGCCTGCGCGAAGGCGCGTGCGTCGTGGTGCCGAGCGGACAAGGCGGCGGCGCGGGCGGCTTCGGCGGCCATCGCCATGGCGGCGCCGGCGGGGCTGCAGGCGCCGGCGGTGCCAGCGCATCCTCCGACGCACCCAAGGAAGGCTTCTTCGGCCACCCGTTCGGCGCGGCTTCGTCGTCGGCCAGCGGCGCCAAGGCCGCCAGCCCGTGCGGCGGCGGTAGCGGCGGCCATCACCATGGCGCCGGCGCAAGCTCAGGCGACGCCACCGCCCCGGCCGGTGGCGAAGCGGCGACCAGCGGTGGTCCCGCCACCAGCGGCGCGGCCGGCGCTTCGGCCGGCGGCTGGCACCACAACGGTGGCCAGGGCGGCAGCAGCGGCCAGCCCGACATGGGCGCCCCAACTGCGGCCCCGACGGCGAGCGGCACGCCCGCGGCCGGCGAAGGCGGTACGCATGGCGGTGGCCAAGGTGGTGGCGGTGGTCGCATGGCCGCCATGCTGCAGCAACTCAACCTGACGCCCGACCAGCAGTCGAAGGCGGCCGCCATCATGGCCCAGGCCCGCACCCAGGCCCAGGCCGCCGACGATCCCGATGCCAAGCGCCAGATCTTCATGGCGTCGCAGCAGCAGATCCAGGCGATCCTTACGCCCGAACAAAACGCAAAGCTGAAAGACCTGCGGGCTGCCCAAAAGGCACAGCAGGATGCGCCCGGCGCGCAAAACGGTCAGCAACAATAAACCGGCGTAAAAATCATGACGGATACCCCAGAGACGCCGGACGATACCTACAAGCCCGGTGAAGCCCCTGCCTCGTCCAAAGGCAAGCATCCTGTTGACGCCAAGGACAAGCTGTCGGCCTTTTCGCCGTCGCGCCTGTTCATCCTGCGTCCGGTGGCGACCTCGCTGCTCATGGCGGCGATCTTCCTGTCGGGCCTGATCGGCTTTCACATGCTGCCGCTGTCGGCCCTGCCGGAAGTCGATTACCCGACGATCCAGGTCTCGACCTTCTATCCCGGCGCCTCGCCCGAGGTCATGACCTCGATGGTCACGGCCCCGCTGGAGCGGCAACTGGGCGAAATGCCGAACCTCGACCGCATGTCGTCGGTCAGTTCGGCCGGCGCCTCCGTCATCACCCTGCAATTCGGGCTGAACCTGTCGCTCGACGCCGCGGAACAAGAGGTCCAGGCCTCGATCAACGCCGCCGGCAACCTGCTGCCGTCCGACCTGCCCGCGCCGCCGACCTACGCCAAGGTCAACCCGGCCGACGCGCCGGTGCTGACCCTGGCCGTCTCCTCGCCCAGCATGGCGCCGACCGAGGTCGAGGACCTGGTCGACAACCGCCTGGCCTCCAAGATTTCGCAGATCGAAGGCGTCGGCCTGGTCTCCCTGTCGGGCGGCCAACGTCCGGCGACGCGCATCCAGGCCAATCCCAAGGCGCTGGCCGCCTATGGCCTGACGCTGGAAAACCTGCGCTCATCGATCGCCGCCGCCAACGTCAACGGCGCAAAGGGCTCGTTCAACGGCAAGACCCGCGCCTATTCGATCGACGCCAACGACCAGATCAACAACGTCAACGACTACGGCGGCCTGGTCATCGCCTACCGCAACGGCGCCGCCATCCACCTGTCGGACGTGGCGGCCATCGTCCAGGGCGCGGAAAACGCCCAGTTGGGCGCCTATGCCTCGACGAAGACCGGCAACACCATCACGACGACCCCGGCGATCATCCTCAATATCCGCCGCCAGCCGGGCGCCAACGTCATCCAGGTCGCCGACCGCATCAAGGCCCTGCTGCCGCACACCTATTGCACCGGCAATGCCTGCGCCAAGCTCGCCTCGTCGGACGTCGAGGAAAGCCTGCCACCGGGCCTGGTCATCACGCCGATGACCGACCGCACCGTGACCATCCGCGCCTCGGTCACCGACGTCGAATTCGAACTGACGCTGGCCATCCTGCTGGTCGTCGCGGTTATCTTCGTCTTCCTGCGCAACCTGCCGGCCACCTTCATCGCCGGCGTCGCCGCGCCCATCTCGCTGGTCGGCGCCTTTGGCGTCATGTATTTGCTAAACTTCTCTCTAAACAACCTGTCGCTGATGGCCCTGACCGTCGCCACCGGCTTCGTCGTCGACGACGCCATCGTGATGATCGAAAACATCAGCCGCTACATCGAGGAAGGCGACGACGCCATGACCGCGGCGCTGAAAGGCGCCGGCGAAATCGGCTTTACGATCATCTCGCTGACCGTGTCGCTGCTGGCCGTGTTGATCCCGCTTTTGTTCATGGGCGATGTCGTCGGCCGCCTGTTCCGCGAATTCGCCGTGACGCTGGCCATCACCATCGTCATCTCGGCCGTCGTGTCGCTGACCCTGGTGCCGACGCTGTGCGCGCTTTGGCTGACCCATCCCAAGCATCCCAAGCCCGGCTCGCTCGACGAAAAGACGCAGAACTTCATCGACTGGACGATCAGCGGCTACGACAAGGGCCTGACCTGGGTGCTCGACAACCAGGGCCTGACCCTGCTGATCGCCGTCATCACCATGGCGATCACCATCGTCTTCTACGTCGTCATCCCCAAGGGCCTGTTCCCGACCCAGGACACCGGCGAAATCCAGGGCATCGTCGAAGCGCCGCAATCGGTCTCCTATTCCAAGATGACCGAGTTGCAGCGCCAGGTCGCCGAGGACATCATGAAGGACCCGGACGTCAAGGACGTCTCGACCTTCGTCGGCGTCGACGGCCAGAACACCACGCTGAACGCCGGCCGCGTGCTGATCGAGCTGAAGCCGCTGGAACAGCGCAAGAATGCCCAGGTCATCATCCGCAACCTGCAGCACGAGATCAACGTGCCGGGCGTGACGCTCTACATGCAGCCGGTCCAGGACCTGACCATCGACGCCCAGGCCAGCCGCACCCAGTACCAGTTCGCCCTGGAAGGCACCGACCTCAACCTGATTTCCGAGTGGAGCAACAAGGTCGTCGACAAGCTGTCGCACCTGAAGGAAGTCACCGACGTCGCCTCCGACATTCAGTCCCAGGGCCTGTCGAGCTATATCGACGTCGACCGCGACACCGCCGGCCGTCTCGGCATCTCGCTGTCGACCGTCGACAACGCACTCTACGACGCCTTCGGCCAGCGCATCATCTCGACCACCTTCACCGAGTCGAACCAGTACCGCGTCATCCTGGAAGCGGCGCCGTCGTTCGCCACCGGTCCGGACGCGCTCAACGACATCTATGTGTCGACCACCTCGGGCGGCCAGGCGCCGCTGTCGTCGATCGCCCACATCGAGACCCAGCAAGCCCCGCTGGTCGTCAACCACGTCGGCCAATTCCCGGCGGCGACCATCTCGTTCAACCTGGCCAAGGGCGCGGCGCTCGGCGACGCGGTGACCTCCATTCGCAAGGCCGAAAGCTCGATGGGCGTGCCGATCTCGATCACCACGACCTTCCTGGGCGCGGCGGCAGCGTATGAGAACTCGCTGAACAACGAATTGTGGCTGATCCTGGCCGCCATCGTCGTCATCTACATCGTGCTGGGCGTGCTGTACGAAAGCTTCATCCACCCGATCACCATCCTGTCGACCCTGCCCTCGGCGGCGGTCGGCGCGCTGATCTTCCTGTGGCTATGCGGCCAGGACCTGGGCGTCGTCGGCGTTATCGGCCTGATCCTGCTGTTCGGCATCGTCAAGAAGAACGCCATCATGATGATCGACTTCGCGCTCGAAGCCGAGCGTGAACAGGGCCTAGACCCCAAGTCGGCCATCCACCAGGCCGCACTCCTGCGCTTCCGTCCGATCATCATGACCACTTTGGCCGCCTTGCTCGGCGCCGTGCCCCTGCTGATCGGCGGCGGCTATGGCGCGGAACTGCGCTTCCCGCTGGGCGTGTCGATCATCGGCGGCCTGATGGCGTCGCAGCTCCTGACCCTGTTCACCACGCCGGTCATCTACGTCACCTTCGACCGCTGGGGCGCGCGCTTCAAGCCCAAGCCCATGCCGGAAGGCCATAGCCCCGACCACGACTCGGCCCCCGGCATCGCGGAATGATGGGGACCCAAGCATGACCCTCCCCGAAGCCTTTATCCGCCGGCCGGTCGCCACCATCCTGCTGACCATCGGCATCGCGCTGACCGGCGTCGCCGCCTGGTTCGTCCTGCCGGTGTCGTCCCTGCCCAGCGTCGACTTTCCGACGATCCAGGTCCGCGCCAGCATGGCCGGGGCGTCGCCCGAGGTCATGGCGACCTCCGTCGCCACGCCGCTGGAGCGGCACCTGGGCCTGATCGCCAACGTCAGCGAGATGACGTCGAACAGCACGCTGGGCAGCACCAATATCACGCTGCAATTCGGGCTGAATCGCGACATTAACGGCGCCGCGCGCGACGTCCAGGCGGCCATCGCCGCCGCCCGCGTCGACCTGCCGACCGCGCTGCGCCAGAATCCGACCTACCGCATGATCAATCCGGCCGACGCGCCGATCGTCGTGCTGTACCTGCAGTCTGACACCATGACGACGGCGCAGATCTACGACGCCGCGTCGAACGTCCTGCAACAAAAGCTGTCGCAGATCGACGGCGTCGGCGACGTGTCGCTGGGCGGTGGCGCAGCCCCCGCCGTCCGCGTCGAATATAATCCGCGCGCCCTGGCCTCGTATGGGATTTCGCCGGAAGACGTGCGCGCCGCGATTTCGGCGGCCAACGCCAATGAGCCCAAGGGTTATTTCAGCGACGGCAACCGCCAGCTGCAGATCTACACCAACGACCAGGCGTTCAAGGCGTCCGACTATGCCGGCCTGGTCATCGCCACGCGCAACGGCACCTCGGTGCGCCTGTCGGATGTCGCCACCGTCCTGGACGGCCCCGAGGACAATTACCAGCTGGGCCTGGCCAACGGCAAGCCGGCGATCGTCGTGCGCGTCACCAAGGTACCCGGCGCCAACATCATCGCCACGGTCGATCGCATCAAGGCCGCCCTGCCCATCCTGCGCGCCGAAATGCCGCCCCAGGTCGATCTCGACATTGCGGTCGACCGCACCATCACCACGCGCGCCTCGCTGGCCGACGTCGAACGCACGCTGGCCATTTCGACCATTCTCGTCGTCATCGTCGTCTTCCTGTTCCTGAGGAACGGCCGCGCCACCCTGATCCCGGCCATCGCCGTCATCGTTTCCCTGCTGGGCGCGCTGGGTTTCATGTACCTGTTCAACCTCAGCCTCGACAACCTGTCGTTCATGGCCCTGACCGTGGCGACGGGCTTCGTCGTCGACGACGCCATCGTCGTGCTGGAAAACATCACGCGCCACGTCGAGGACGGCATGACGCCGTTCCAGGCGGCCCTGCGTGGGGCGTCCGAAGTCGCCTTCACCGTCGTGTCGATCTCGATCTCGCTGATCGCCGTCTTCATCCCCCTGCTGTTCATGGGCGGCATCGTCGGCCGCCTGTTCAACGAGTTCTCCGTCGTGCTGTCGGCCTCGGTGCTGATCTCACTGCTCGTCTCGCTGACCACCACGCCGATGCTGTCGGCGCGCCTGATCGACCAGAAGCACAAGCCCAAGGCCGAAAAGGTCAAGCCGAGCAAGGCTGGGGGCCAGGCCAAGGAAAAGTCGCCCTTCTTTACCCGCGGCTACGAAAAGGCGCTCAACTGGGCCATCGACCACAAGCCGATCGTCTTGATCGTGCTGCTGGTGGTGATCGCGCTGAACGTCTATCTCTACATCATCATCCCGAAGGGCTTCATGCCCCAGCAGGACACGGGCCAGATCCAGGGCGGCCTGCAGGTCGACCAGGCCTCGTCCTTCGCCCTGACCGCACAGAAGATGCTCAAGCTGCAGGCGATCGTCTCCGCCGATCCGGCGGTGGAAAACGTCGTCGGCTTTACCCAGTCCGGCGGCGGCTTCACCTTCGGCCAGCTGAAGCCCAAGGCCGAGCGCGGCGGACTGAGCTCGGACCAGGTGCTGGCGCGCCTGCGCCCGAAACTGGCCCGCGTGCCCGGCGCCCAGCTGTTTCTCCAGGTGGCGCAGGACTTCCGCGTCGGCGGCCGCCAGTCGAACCTGCAATATCAGTATACGCTGGAAAGCGACGATACGGCGGCGCTGAAGACCTGGTCGGACTCGCTGATGCGCGAGATGCTCAAGCGCACCGACGTCTTCTCCGACGTCTCGACCGACCAGCAGGTCAACGGCCTGGAATCCTATGTCAATGTCGATCGGCCGACCGCCTCGAAACTGGGCCTGACTTCGCAGCAGGTCGACGCCATCCTGTACGACGCCTTCGGCCAACGCCAGGTATCGAACATCTATGAGGCGCTGAACCAGTATCACGTGGTCGAGGAAGCCGACCCGGTCTTCGGCGACAATCCCCAAGCCTTGCTCCAGGTCATGATCCCGCCGGCGTCGGGCGGGGCCCTCACGACCAAGGCCCCGGCCCAGCAATTGCTGCTGTCCGCCCCGGCGGCGCTGGCTGAGACCACCAGTCCGGCGACCACCCTCGCTTCGGCGACCTCGCCGGCCAACGAACTGATCAGCCGCACGCCCGTCCCGGCCGCCAACCCGTTCGCCTCGGTCACCGCCGGTGGCAATGTCGGCGTGGTCGGCGCGGCCGCCACGAACGGCCAGAGCGCCGCGACCCTGGCCAACCTGGCCAACGGCGTGACCGGTTCGACCTCGGCCCTGTCAGGCGCCGGCGTGACCGCTTCGACGACCGGCGGCGGCTCGGCCCAGACCGGCAACGCCGTCACCACGACGGCCGAGCGCATGTCGCCGCTGACCGCCTTCACCACAATCAGCCTGGCCGCCACGCCGGTGGCCATCAACCACCAGGACTCGTCGGTCGCCGCCACCTTGTCGTTCAACCTGGCCGCCGGCAAGTCGCTGTCGGACGCGCAGACCGAGATCCAGAACTGCATCGCCACCATCGGCATGCCGCGGACCATCCACGGCTCGTTCGGCGGCACCGCGGCCACGGCGCAGCAGACCAACAGCAACCAGGGCCTGCTGATCCTCGCGGCCATCGTCACCATCTACATCGTGCTGGGCATCCTCTATGAAAGCTATGTCCACCCGATCACCGTGCTGTCGACCCTGCCCTCGGCCGGCATCGGCGCCCTGCTCGCGCTCATGGCCTTCCATACCGAGTTCTCGCTGATCGCCCTGATCGGGGTCATCCTGCTGATCGGCATCGTCAAGAAGAACGCCATCCTGATCATCGACTTCGCGCTGGCGCGCGAGCGGGCCGGCTGGTCCCCCGAGGACGCGATCTTCGAGGCCTGCCGCCTGCGCTTTCGGCCGATCATGATGACCACCGCCGCCGCCGTGCTGGGCGCCGTGCCACTGGCCATCGGCTTCGGTGAAGGCTCGGAACTGCGCCAGCCGCTGGGCGTCACCATCATCGGCGGGTTGATCGCCAGCCAGGCCCTCACCCTTTTGACCACCCCGGTCGTTTACCTCTATATGGACAAAGTGCGCACGAAGTTCGGGCGCAAGAAGCCGAAAAAGGCCCGTCACGGCGCTGCCGCGCCGTCGGCCGAAGGAGCTTGAAAATGAAGCCTTCCCACCTCGTACTGCTGGCCGCCACGGCCTTGTCCGGCACCTTGGCCGGTTGCGCGCTCGGTCCCAACTATCACCGGCCGACCGCACCCACGGAGCAGCACTACACGGCCGCCGACGGCTGGACGCCGGCGACGCCGGCCGACCAGATCCAAAAAGGCGCCTGGTGGCAGGTCTATAACGACACCGCGCTGAACGACCTGGAAGCGAAGGTCGTCATCAACAACCAGAACGTCGCCGAAGCCGAGGCGGTCGTTCGTGAAAGCGAAGCCAATGTCGTCGAACAGCAGGCGGCGCTGTGGCCGACGCTGGGCCTGACGTTCGGCGCCAACCGCTCCGGCGGCGGAACGAACGGCACCAGCACCACGACCAGCGGCGGCACGACGACCACCAGCAACAATGGCAACCGCTTCTCGGCCGGCGCCGACGTGGGCTGGACGCTCGATATCTGGGGCAAGGTCCGCCGCGAGATCGAGCAGGCCAAGGATCAGGCGCAGGCGTCCAAGGCCGACCTCGCCAACGCCACCCTTTCGGCCCAGGCGACCCTGGCCATCACCTATTTCGAGCTGCGCTCGACGGAAGAACAGCAAAAGCTGCTGCAAACCACGGTCGACAACTACCAAAAAGCGCTGACCCTGACGCAGAACCAATACAGTGCCGGCGTGGCGCAGCGCTCGGACGTGTTGCAGGCACAGAGCCAGCTGGCCACGACCAAGGCCCAGCTTCAGGATCTCAGCCTGACGCGCGGCCAATATGAGCACGCGATCGCCGTCCTGATCGGCACCACTCCCGACCAGGTCAATATCGCCGCCGGCGACCTGGCCACGGCCGTGCCGGTCGTGCCGACGGGCGTGCCGTCCGAACTGCTGCAACGCCGCCCGGACATCGCCGCCAGCGAACGCCTGGCCGCCGCCGCCAACGCCAATATCGGCATCGCCGAGACCGCCTTCTTCCCGACGCTGAGCCTGTCTGCCACCGACACGGCCAGCAGCTCGACCCTGTCCAAGCTGTTCGCCGCGCACAATTCGACCTGGTCGATCGGCGCCGACGTCGCCGAGGACCTGGTCTACTTCCCCGCCCTGGCGGCCGGCGTCAAGAGCGCCCACGCCGGCTATGACGCCGCCGTCGCCACCTATCGCGAGACCGTGCTGGTGGCCTTCCAGGGCACCGAGGACAACCTGCTGGCGCTGCGCGTGCTGGAAGGCGAGCAGGGCCTGCGCCAGGAAGCCGAGACGGAGGCCCGCCAGGCCGAGCAGATCGAGCTCAACGACTACAAGGCCGGCACGGTTGCCTATACCAGCGTCATCACCGCGCAGAACACGACGCTGACCGCGATGATCAGTACGCTGACGGTGCGCCAGTCGCGCCTGGTCGCCAGCGTCAACCTGATCGAGGATCTCGGCGGTGGCTGGGACGACACGCAGCTGAAGGGCAAGTAAGGCCGGGACACCGCGCACCTTGTGAGAACCGGGTTCTTTCGCTAGGCTCAACCCAACTCCAATGCGAGGGTGGGCCATGGTGACGGACGACGACAAGGCGCGCGACCGGCGGCTGCTGTGCGCGGCCAATCTCAGCTACGATATCGCCCACCCCCATCTCGTCCGCGCGCGCAGCGACGATGAAAAGCGCAGCAGCGAATTCTACCGGGCGGCCAGCGGCCTGAAGACCTTCCAGAGCTTTATTTCCGGGTGGGAATTCGCCGACGCCGCCCTGCTCGGCGTCAATGACGACGAAATCGTCCTGGCCTTTCGCGGCACCCAACCGCTCAACTGGTCGGACGAAACGGATTTCCTGGAAACCCTGGCCGACTGGATCCACGACTTCGACGCCGACCTCGTCGAGGACCGGGCCGCCGGCCCCGCCGGCTGGATAAGCGTGCCCGGCCATATTCACCGCGGCTTTCTCATCAGCCTGAAGGGCCACGGCGCGCATACGGGCCTGTGGGCGCAGATCAGGCCGGCGCTTGAAGCGCTGGTCGGCCGCTTTCCAGGCAAGCCCGTCTGCATTACCGGGCACAGCAAGGGCGGCGCCCTGGCGCACCTGGCGGCCATGCAAGCCTCAGCCCTCATCGACCGCGACGACATCTATGTCTGCACCTTCGCGTCTCCGCGCGTCGGCGATCACGTCTTCGCCGAAGCCTATAGCCGAAGCATCCGGCACAGCTACCGCTATGAATATCACCTCGATGTCGTGCCGCTGCTGCCGCCGTCGCACGGCTTTTACGCCGCGATCGCCCACCACCCCGCCGCGAAACTGTTCACCATGCCCGAGCGCGGCTATGCGGCGGTAGGCGCGTCGCGGGCCGTCGCCGACCTGGAGGCCTATGCCCATACCCATGCACCGATGCTGAACTGCCTGGCCCGGGTGGTCAAGGGCGAGGGCCGGCAGGTGCTTGAGTATCACAGCAGCCTGCTCGGCCATCACTATGCCCGCGCCGTCGGGCTGGAGGACGCGATCTAGGTTTTCGCACGCCACACAACCCAAGCGATAACTCATAGTGCACTACCGGATGACGTTCGGTCCTGTCAGGCGAAAGCGTGGCCTGAAGCCAACAGCCGCCCTGTTTCGGCTGCATTTCAGATAACAAGGCTTTAGTTTCATATTGCCACACGGCAAAAATTAATGTTCTTTTAACGACTTGTGGCCGTGGCCACCGCCGCCGCTCGCCCGCGGCCGGCGCGTTGGGGATGAGAGTTATGGGGACTCGAGCGGCCGCATTACGCGTGGGGCTCATGATGGCCGTGTGCGCGTTCGGGCTTTCGTTCGGGCGGGCCCAGGCCGCCGACGCGGTCAATCCCGGCTTCGCCCGCCAATTGCAGATCGCCGCACAGGCCCTGGCCAATGACCGCTATGCCGACGCGCTCACCGACTACCAAGCCCTGTTCGACCAAGCCACCAAGGCCCAGGACGCGGCCTTTACCGACCTGGCCCAGGGCGGGCTTGGACTGACCTACGCCGCCATCGGCGACAACCGCAAGGCGCTGGAGCTGCTGAACGACAGCGCCGAACAGGCGCGATCGGACGGCCTGGCCGACATCGCCGGCAAGAGCCAGTACAATGCCGCCCTGGTCGCGGCCCGGCTGTCGAACGTGACGCCGTCCAATCTGTTGTGGCTCGACCAATTGCGCGGCAAGCCGGTCGTCGGCGACTACGGCACGCAGACCCAGGACACCTACAAGGCCGCCGTTACCGCCTTTACCACGGCGGGTCCGGGCCTTGCCGCCAGCGTCGGGGTCAAGGCGCGCGTCCTGGCCGTCAACTACGGCTATAACCTGATCGACGACGACCGCGCCTCCACCCTGCTGGCCAAGGCGCTCGACCTGGCGACGACCGCCAAAAATGTCGACGGTGAGCTGGCCGTCGCCGATGCCGCGATCGGCCGCTACGCCCTCTATCCCGAGGCGCGTTATAGCGAGATGGCGACCGGGATCCTGCAGACCCTCCTGGCCGGCAAGCCGGAACCGGTGGTCGAGGCCCAGGCCATGGGCTTGCTCGGCCGCCTCTACGGCCTGCAGCGCTACACCTCCGAAGCCGTTTCCCTGACCGGCGAGGCCAATCTTTTGGCCACCAAGGCCGACAATGTCTCGCTGGAACTGGAATTCGGCACGCAATACGCCGCTCTGCTGGAAAGCGCCAATGAGAAGGGTTACGCGCTGCAGGCCTATGACCGCGTGGCGACGCTGATCGAGGCGATGCAGCCCGTCCTGTCGGCCCAGACCAATATCGAGCAACGCGCCGACCTGCGCCAGCTGATGTCGCAGGCCCTGCTGTCCCAGGTCGAGGACATCCTCGCCGTGGCGAGCAACGACCCGACAAGTCTCAGGCGCGCGCGCGACCTGCTCGAACTGGAAAAGGTCATCGATTTCGAAGCCTATTTCTCCGAGCCGTGTATCCAAAGCGGGGTGCGCGCCAGCAAGAATCTCGACCAGATCGACCCGGGCACGGCGGTCATCTATCCCGTCGTCTTCGACGACCACGTCGCCGTCATCGTCGCGACGTCCAAGGCCATTTCCGCCTTCAGCACCCCCGTCGGCGAAGCCGAGGTTACCGCCGACACCGACGCCCTGCGCAAGGCGCTCAGCGACCCGCAAAGCACGGATTATCTGGCGCCGGCCCAAGCCCTCTATGACATCCTGCTGCGGCCGGAAGCCAAGATGCTGCAGGACGCCCAGGTCAAGACCCTGGTGTTCGCCCCCAACGAGTCGCTGCGCGGCGTGCCGCTGGCGGCGCTCAATGACGGCAAGGACTATGTCGTCAGCCACTATGCCGTCGGCACGGCGCTGGCGCTCAGCCTGGTCGACACCACGCCGATGGACCACACCCACCCGGTCGCCCTGATCGCCGGCCTGTCGCAGGCGCGCCAGGGCATGCCCGCGCTACCCAATGTCGTCGCCGAAACCGGCGCCATCGGCCATCTGCTGGGCGGCGACACCCTGCTCGACGCCCAGTTCACCAAGGCCAACCTGACCAGCCAGGCGGCGCACCTGCAGCCGACGCTGCTGCACATTGCCGGCCACGGCCATTTCTCGCGGCTGCGCGAGGATAATTTCATCCTGAGCTACGACACCAAGCTGACCGACGTCGATCTGAAGACCGTCATCGGCTCGATCACCAGCGGCCACGGCCTCGATCTCGTGACGCTCAGTGCCTGCGAGACCGCCGCCGGTGACCAAGACGCGCTGCTGGGACTGGCCGGCGTCGCCTACCAGTCGGGCGCCCGGTCGGTGGTCGGCAGCCTCTGGGAAGTGTCGGACGCCTCGACGGAAAAACTGATGGCGACTTTCTATGCCGGCCTGGTGACCCGCAAGCTGTCGCGAGCAGAGGCGCTGCGCCAGGCCCAGTTGAGCCTGATCGACAGCCATCCTTACTACTGGTCGCCCTTCCTCATCGTCGGCAACTGGCAATAGGAGCTTGAACGCATGAGCCCCTTCTCTCTCAGTCTTCGCGCCTCTTGTGTCGCCGCCGGCCTGTGGCTGTCGGTATGGTCCGGCACAGCCCAGGCCCAGGTGACGACGGACGGCTCCGTCGGCGCGGTCGTCACGCAAAACGGCACGGCGATCACCATCCCGCAAAGCCTGGGCCTGACCAATGCCAGCGGCACCACGGTCCTGCACAGCTTCAGCCAGTTCGACATCAATTCGACCCAGACGGTGACCTTCCAGGGCTCGTCCTCGCTGACCGCTATCATCGCGCGCATTACCTCGGGCGCCTCATCGTCGATCGACGGCACGATCACCAGCACGGCGCCCAATGCCGCCCTGTTCCTGATCAATCCCAACGGCTTCGTCTTCGGCCCAAATGCGCTGCTCAACGTCCCGGGCAGCCTCTATATCTCCACCGCCGACAAGCTGAACTTCGCCGACGGCACGGCGATCGCCATGACGGCGACCCCGGTCGGCACACTGTCGACCGCATCGATCGCCTCGTTCGGCTTTTTGGGCGCCGGCACCGGCAATATCACCATGAACGGCGCGCCGGCCGGCGCCAGCCCCTATTGGGCCGTCAATGGCGACCTCGACATCATCGCGTCCAACCTGTCGTTCAGCGAAACCAACATGCTCGTCGGCAATCTCGATGCGAGCATACGCAGCCAGGTCCGCGTCGGCGCCGTCGGCACGGCCATAGGGTCCGTCGGCCTGACCGGCCCGATCGGCCTGTCCAATGGCGGCACGCTAAGCGCCACCGACTTTTCGGTCCTGCACACCATCAGCGGCGCGGACGAAAGCGTCAATGACGAATATTTCTCGGGCAGCAACCTGACGTTCAGCGGCGACAGCCTGAAATTCTACACCGACGAAGCCCACGGCCGCACCGACACGATCAGTATTACGGCCGACAGCATCGACATGGTCAACGGCATCGTCGACAACTTCGCGCAAATCACGCCGTCGGCCACCGCGGCGCGCCCGGTACTGAACATCGCGGTAACGGGCGCCCTGACGATGAACAATTTCAACGTCTATCTCGCCTCATGGGACGCGCCGGGCGGTATCGTGACCATCAATGCCGGATCGATGTCGATGACCGGCAGCACGATCGTCCTGTCGAGCAGCGCCTATGACGGCGGCACGCTCAACCTGACCACGTCCGGCAATTTCAGCATGGACAACTCGGCCATCAACGGCAACGCGGTCGGCAATCTTCCGGGCTACGGCTTCGGCAACAGCTATAATCCCGCCGCCCCCGGCAATGCCGGGACGCTCAACCTGATGATCGGCGGCCAGATGTCGGTCACCGACGGATCCGAAATCACCGTCGGATCGGACACGCCCGACGGTACGGCCGGCGGCGCGGCCGGGACGTTGAACCTGCACGCCGCCTCGCTGGTCGTCAGCGACAGCGACCTGAACGCCGATGCGGTGGCCGGCAATCGCACCGGCGGCACGCTGAACATCACCACTACGGGGAATGCCAGCTTCACCAATAGCAATTCCCAGACCGGAATCCAGACCATCGACGCCGTGTCGACCAATGGCAGCGGCGGCACGGTGGTGATCGATGTGGGCGGCGTTCTTACCACGCAGAATGCGAATTTCAGCGTCACCGGTGACCAGAGCGCGGCGACGACGCCGGCGGCAGCCTCGGGCGGCAAGCTCACAATCACGGCCGCGTCGCTGACCTCGACAGGCGATACCTTCGACTTTTCGGGCGACGGCACGGCGTCGGGCGGCACGCTGACCGTCACCACCGCGGGCGACGCCGATTTCGTTTCGCCGTTCATCCAGGGCTCTTCCGACAATGCGACGGGCGGCACCTTCCTCGTCACCACGGGCGGCAATCTCACCTTCCAGGGCACCGCTCCCAATGCGGACGGCTATGCCCTGGTCGATGGCCACGGTGCGGGCAATGCCGGAAGCCAGACCTTCAAGACCACCGGCAACTTCACTTCGACGGACATGTATTTTAGCCAGTCGGGAGAAGGAACCACCAATGCCGGCGGCAACTTCACCGTCACCAGCGGCGGCGACATCGCCATGACCGACACGGAATCCGACGTCTTTTCCAATGGCGGGGTCGGCGGCAATGCCGTCCTGTCCGGCCGCAATGTCAGCTTGACCGGCACCTACATCTATGCCGCCGGTCCGCTCGACCAATCCGGCAATATCGCGGTGACCGGCGGCAATGTCCTTCTCGACAGCAGCTGGCTTTACGGCGAATCGAATGCCGGCATCGGCGGCAATATCGTCGTCAAGGCCGATACCCTGACCATGACCGGTTCCGCGCCATCCGACTTTCAGGCCAGCAGCGGCTCGGCCTTCGATCCCAATAACGGCGTCCTGTTCAACGGCTTCTCCTACGACAGCGGCGCCTATATCGAAACCGCGGGCCTCAACAATACCGGCAGCATCCTGGTCGAGGCGCGTACCCTGACCATCGGCAACAACGCCGTCATCATGGGGGCGCAACCGGACTTCACGCTGAATACCGCGCTGAACGAGAAGTTCTTTTCCGGCTGGGGGCCGGCTTCCGCCAATGTGACGGTGCACGCCAATACGCTGGTCATCAATCCGGACGCGACGATCGTTACCGCCACCGATGCCTCCGACCGGGCCGGCACGCTGACGCTGGGCGCCACAGACCTGACGATGACCGGCGGCACGATCGAGACGATCGGCGGCACGGGCGGATCGATCCGGCTGGGCGTCGACAATAGCCTGACGCTGAACGGCGGCGCCATCACGACCAACATTTCCGGCACCTCGGCCGGCGCCCAGGACGGCGACATCGACCTGGGCGTCACCCTGTTCGCGCCTGTCCTCACCGACACGGCGTGCGCCAGCGCCTGCGCCAGCCTCTTCCCGTTCTCCACCGCCTGGGTGCCGGGCACGCATGCCGGTTTCCCCGCTACCTATAGCCACACCGGCGCCACTGTGACGGCCCTGGCGCACGGCGTGGTCGGCCAGGACGTCGGGCAAAATGCCGGGGTCGAACCGGACAACGCCTTTCTACCAGGCCGCGATCCCCTGCAGGTCGACACCACGACCGTGACCGGCAGCCAGGCCCTGGTCGTCGGTCCCTACTTCTATCCGGCGAACAACCGCACGCCCGCCAGCCTCTGTTCGGCGGCCGACGCCCAGCAGCAGGGCAAGAGCACCATGGCCAACCTCCTGATGCGCATTCCCGACCAGGCCTCGGGCGGGCTGGGGCCGGAAACCTATGGTCTGCCCGACGCCACCGACGGCGCGGCGCTCAGCCTGAACAGCGGGTGTCTCGACATCCTCGATCCGCGCCACGACCACCTGTCGCACGCCGACGTCTCGTTCAGCCGTCCCGCCCATCTCGTCTTCGACCCCGTGCATCCGGCCAGCTGACATGAGTTCCACCCGTTCCCTCCGTTGCGCGCCGGTCTGGTTTGTCCTGGCCACCCTGGCCCTCACGCTCCCCGCCGCCGCAAAGGCCCAGGTGACGCCGGCCGCGACAGCCGGGCTTGAGAGCAGCACCGTCCCCGGCGCCGCGCCCCAAGGCGCGCCGATCGCCCAGCCGCCGGCGCCGCCGGAATATTTCCAGCTGCCGCCGCTGCAGAAGATCCAGCGCTCGCCGCAGGCCTACGGCGTCGACGCCGCGCCCAGCGTCGTGCTGAAGACCATCGAGGTCACGCCGAACAGCCTGCTGACGCCCGATGAGGTCAAACGGGTGACCTCGGTTTATCTCGGCGTGCCGGTGACGCTGGAGGACGTCGAAGGCCTGCGCGACGCCCTGACCGAGATGATCGTCGCCAAGGGCTACATCAATTCCGGCGCCCTCCTGCCCGACCAGGATATTTCCAGCGGCAAGCTGTCGATCACCATCGTCGAAGGCAAGCTGAGCCACGTCGAGGTCACAGGGACGACATACCTGAACCAGGCCTATATCGTGCAGCGCCTGAAGATCGATCCCAATACGCCGCTCAGCGCCGCCGAACTGCAGACCGCCTACCAGTTGCTGCTGCAGGACCGCAACCTGTCGCACCTCAATGCCCGCCTGCTGCCGGGCGACAAGCCGGGCGAGGCCGTCTTCGACATCGATGCGACCGAACAGCCGCGCTACGGCTGGTCGGCCTTCGCCGCATCGGACCGTTCGCCGGCCGTCGGCGATACGCGCGGCGGCTTGAGCGGACATTTCGCCAGCCTGGCCCTGCCGGGCGACGATGTCTCCGGCGAAATCGGCCGCACCGCCGGCATGACCGACGAGGCCCTAAGCTATAGTGCACCGCTGACGGCGCAGAACCTGATGCTCAACGTGCAGGTCCAGGGCGCCAATGCCAAGATCCTGTCGCATCCGTTCAACCTGCTCGACGCCATCAGCGACAGCCTCTACGAAAGCTTAGGCCTCAGCTATCCGCTGATCGTCGAGCCCGGCCGCTCGCTGGTCCTGGCCAGCGAGATCGACCATATCCGGGTGCGCACGGCCTTGCTGGGCCAGGATTTCAGCTTTTCGCCGGGCGCGGTGGACGGCATTACCGAATATACCACGTCGCGGACGACCCTGACCTATTCCTACTTTTCGAACGTCTCGTCCTACGTCGTCAGCCTGATGGGCAGCAAGGGCCTGCTGGGCAACCGCATGGCCACCGGCGTCGATCGCGACTTCGGCTATTTCGACCTGTCGGGCAGCTATATCCGCCGGATCAACGACGCCAATCACCGCCTGGTGCTGAAGGGCGCCCTGCGCACCGGCCACGAAGCGCTCTACGCCACGGAAATGTTCGTCATCGGCGGCGGCAATACCGTGCGCGGCTACCGGCAGAACGCGCTGCTGGGCACCTCGGGCTACTGGGCGTCCGCCGAGTACCAGGTGCCGCTGGTCTCGGTGATCCATCTGCGCTCACAGGTGCCGTCCTATATCGCGCCGTCGACCCTGATGATAGGCGCCTTCCTCGATACGGGTCATGTCGGCGCCTTTGCCTCACCCAGCGCCGGCGGGCCGCGCGACCTGACGGCGGTCGGCCTGCACACCGTATGGAGCCCGACATCGCGCTTCGACATCGACATGTATTTCGCCGCACACCTGAGGAAAAAGGAATATTCCGGCAGCTACCAGGACGAAGGCTTCGGCTTCGCCACGCACTACAAGTTTTAGAGGGGGGCGACACATGCCTCTCCTCCCCTGCGCAGCGGGGGAGGAGAGGCAAAAATATGTAATAAAAGTGGCGCTCCAGACTTCTAGAACGCGGTTACGACTCAGGCGAATGTGGACGGCATGACCGAAGAGACACCCCAGATCGAAGCCGAAGAGGCCGCAGAAGACACCGCGCCCGCCGGCTTGCGGGCGTTCAAGCTGTCCAAGGTCTATCGCGCCCGGTTCTGGATCGGGGTGTGCGGGCTTTTGGGCTGCCTGCTCAGCTTTTGGGCCTCGGAGTTCGTCGCCGACTTCCTGCATTTCGAGCACCTGAGCGTCAATGTGCGGGCCAGCCTGTTCTCCGACCGCCCGGCGACGCAAAGCCACGACGTTTCCATCGTCGCCATCGACGACCGCGAACTGGCCAACCTGCCCTACTATTCGCCGCTCGACCGCGGCTATATCGCCGACGTGCTGCAGACGGTCGCGCAATATCATCCGCGCCGCATCGTGCTCGACCTGGTCTTCGACCGGCACAGCGACCCGGCCAAGGACGACCGGCTGATCCAGGTGCTGAAAACCCTGCCCGTACCGGTCGTGCTGGCCTATGCCGACCAGCGCACACCGGGCGAGGACACCGCCTACGAACAGGACTTCATCCAGGCGACGGGACGGCCTTACGGCTACGCCAACCTGCTCGAACAAACGCAGGAACAGCCCGGTGATTTCGAGGTCACCGAAATCCCCTTCAGCGTGACCGGCCATTGCAGCCTGTCGGCCATGGTCGCCAATCCGACCTGCCACGAGGCCGAGCGCGACAGCCGGCCGATCGACTGGCTGTTGCGGCCGAAGGACGGAACGCCGAATTTCGCCACCTTGCGGCCGCGCGACATCCCCGCGCCCAGCGACGCCGATGCCCAGGCCTTCGCCCAGGACGATTGCGACCATCCGGCGGCGGCCAAGCCCAATCTGCTGATGACCGACATCGCCGTGCGCCTGGCCGCCACCGACCTGCATTGCCGCGTCGTGCTGCTGGGCGGCATCCTGTCCTACGAGGACCAGCACACGACGCCGATCGGCAATCTGGGCGACTTTACCGGCGCCGAGGACCGCCAGGCGACCGAGGCCGCCGCGGCGGCCCATATGACCGGCGAGATTCCGGGCCTGCTGATCCAGGCCTTTGCCGCCCAGCAACTGTTCGACCACCGCATCCTCTACGACTTCGGTCCGCTGACCACGGCGCTGATGATCCTGGTCGCCGGCCTGCTGGGCGCGGCCGCGGTCGAGCTGGACTTCGCCGAGAAGCATCCGCGGTTTTTTATTCTGTTGTGCTCGCTGGGCTTTATGGGTTTAGATATCGTCATCTACAAATTCAGCCGACACGTCTTCCCGGGCAATCTGGTCATTGTCGCGTTTGCGCTGGCCTTGTTCCTCAATCTGTTACGTATCAAGAGTAGTGAGGAACGCGTCGAGGAACGGGCCGAGAAAGCCATCAAGGCCCATGGCGAAGCGGGCGAAGAGCCGCACGAGGCGCCCCCGCAAGAGCCTCAAGCAGAGCACAAGTCCAAGCCGCACGGCTTCGTAAAGCGTATTTTCCACGGTGTAAGTCACATTGTCATGGAGCTAATGGGATGACGCCCACATTGCGCCTAGCCAGCCTGAGTGCCCTTGCGGCTGGTCTATTTCTCGCCTGTGCCGCAACCTCTGCTGGGGCCTCCACTATCGTCGTCTTCAACCCCGATACCAATCACAAGACGCCGGTCACCAAGACCTTCCCCGACGCGGACCCGGTGATCCAGGTGGCCGCCGGCGACGAAGCGGTGGTCTATTACGCCAACCAGAGCATGGAACGCATCAGCGGTCCCTTCTCCGGCCACGTTTCGCAATCCCACCAGGCCATGGTCGACGGCAACAGCCTGTTCGGCCGCATCGCCGCCGTCTTCGTGTCGGCCAGCGAGCGCGCCGGCAATATCGGCGCGTCGCGCGGCGGCCCGGCGGCCACGCCGATCGCCATCCCGGCGGGTGTTACGGCGACGGACATCAATCTCGATACGTCCGAACCGCAATGCTATCTCAACATTCCCTTGCACGTATGGCAATCGAGCCCCGGCCAGGGCGAGGTCGTCCTGTCCTATGTCGGCGGCGGCGCGGCCAAGGTCGACCTGGACGCCAGCGGCAAGGCGGTGTGGCCGAAGGGGGTCGGCGTCGCCGAGGACGGGCAGTATGTCGTCTCGCGCATCGGCGCGCCCGGGCATACGCATATCTTTGTGCTGAAAAGCCTGACGGTCGACGATCCTGACAATTACGGCGTCGCCGACCTGGTCGCCGCGGGATGTACCTACCAGGCCCAGATCAAGGCGCAGTTGCTGCTGCAGGCGCAGAAGTAGGACGAAGGGCAGCTGCCAACGTCTCCCCTCCCCATTTTAACAAAATGGGGAGGGGAGAAAAAACAAAAGGCCCCGCAGCGATGCGGGGCCTTTCGTGTGCGTGTTCGGGTACGCAGCTTGACTTAGAACTTGAAGGTGAGACCCGCGGTGGCGACCAGCGGATGGACCTTGGCCTTGCCGACCACCGGGTAGATCGGCGCGCCGAACAGGTTGCCGGTCGCCTTGGTTTCCAGCAGGGCCTTCTTGACGTCGAGATAGAAGCCTTGCTTCTTGTTCCACATGAAGTCCGAACCCAGTTCCGCGACGGGTGCCAGGTCGTTGGTCATGTGCGCCTGCTCGACCGCACCGTCCTTGTCCTTGAAGATGATCATGTAGGCCGCGCCGACGCCGACATAGGGACGCACGACGCCCGTGTCGATCGGATGCCATTGCGCGGTCAGGGCCATCGGACCGAAGGTCGGTTCCATCAGCTTGCCATAGGGCGCGATCGTGCCGCCGCCGTTGGCGTTGATACGCGGCGGAATGCCGATGGTGGCGACTACGGCCCAGTGCGGAAGGAAATAGCGGCCGATGGCGACCGACAGGGTCGTCGACGGCTTGGTGTCGAGCTCGGCGCCCGGGACCACCTGGCCGCCAACCGTCAGGTTGAGCTTCTTTTCCATCGTGATCTGGGTGATGCCCGGCTTGATGAACCACTGGCCGCCGTCATCCGCCATAGCGGGGGCGGCACAGAGGGCGACAAGGCCCGCAACGATCGAGATAAACTTCTTCATAGGGTTCTCCAATTCTCAAAGTCCGTTTTGGACCCGTTTTTGTTCGGGTGATGCTAGAAGGCGAGCGAGACGCCGGCCTGGATGATGACGGGGTCGAGGCGGGCCGAGGACGTCACAGGGGTGCCCTCGATCTCGCCGGACGCCCGGGTTGTGTAGAAAAGTTTCTTGAGGTCGACATAGACACCGACGTGCCGGCTGATCTTCAGGTCGGCGCCGGCTTGCAGGGCCAGGCCCGAGGTGTCCTTCACGTGGAAGTCGGTGACCAGGCCGTCGTGGAAGCCGTCGGCGATATGAAAGCCGGCGCCGAAGCCGAAATAGGGCGAGACCGTCTGCGTGCGCCACGGGTGGCAGACCAGGGTCAGGGTGGCGACATGGAAGCCATCCTGGCCCAGGTCGGGCTCACCCTGGAAGGTGCCGTGCGGCGTATTGCGCGAGGTTTCCTTGCTGCTGATCGAGCCCTGGATGGCCAGGGTCGGCGTCACAAAGTAACCGCCTTCGATGACGACCGGCGTGGTGTCGTTCGTCGAGTAGGTCGCCCCGGTCTGCGGAACGCCGGCGGCGTAGATCAAGCCCTTGTCGTCGAGATCGACATTGGCGATGCCGAGGCGCACGAAGGCTTTCGGCAGATCGTCGGCGTGCGCCAGCATCGGCGCGACCAGGCCCGCACAGGCGGCGGCTACAGCAATGTAAAATCCAAAGGCCTTCATGGTTCTCTTCTCTTTGGATGGATCGTAACATACGATGGTAAATTTCAAGTAAAATGAAAAAACGCCTGGCATTACTTATGCCAGGCGCTAAATTTCATTCAATTTAAGCAATTATGAATACAGAAGTAATTCTTCTGAATACATATTAACCGTTGGAAGCCTTGCGGTATTCGCCGCCATCCTGTACCGCGGCACCGGTCGCCGCGGCGCGCAGGCGCGTCATTGGTGAGGCGTTTAGCGACGAAACATCGGCGGCGGCACGATCCTGCGGCATGTAGACCTGGGGCTCGAGCTGGTTCAGCGTCATCGTGCCGTTACGCAGGGCGTCATCCTCGCCCTGGCCCGCCGCGGTAGCGGTGGTCAGGCGGTGGACGGCGTCCATGACGTCGCGGTGGGTGTGGTTGGCCATGACCTGCAGGCGGAAGCGGGCACGGCCCTTGGGCACGGCCGGGAATTCGACCAGGTTGGCCAGCAGGCCGGTGGCCGGCAGGCGGCGGCTGACCAGGCGGGCCAGGCTTTCGTGGCCCATCTTGACGCAGACGATGGGCGACGGATCGCCGTAGGTTTCCAGGTTACAGCCGTTCAGCAGCTCGCGAAGCATGACGATGTTGCTCATCAGCTTGGTGCGCAGGCGCGCGCCTTCTTCGGAGTCGACGATGTCGAAGCACTTGCCGACGATGGCGGCCGAGGCCGGCGACATGGCGTTGGAGAAGGTATTGGGCGACGAATAGTAGCGCATGTATTCCTTGACCGCGCGCGACTTGCAGGCGACGAAGCCGCCGTTCGACGCAAAGGTCTTGGAGAACGAACCCATGATCACGTCGACCTTGCCGATCATGTTCTGGATGCCGATATGGCCGCGGCCGTCAGCGCCCAGGCTACCCAGGTCGTGGGCGACGTCGACCACCAGGGTGGCGTTGAATTCGTGGGCCAGGGTCTGCAGGGCTTCGATTTCCGGCGTGTCCGAGTCCATCGAGAACAGGCCTTCGGTGACCAGCAGGATGCCGTTCTGCGTGTCGGTGGCGCGGATCTTTTCCAGCTTCTCGCGGGCCATCTCGACATTGTTGTGGCGGAACAGGTGGACGTTCTTGGTCGCCGCCTGGGCGCCTTCCTGCAAGCAGGCATGGGCCAGGACGTCCATGACGATATGGTCGTTGGGACGGACCAGGCCCTTGATGACGCCGAAGCCGGCGGCCCAGCCGGTCGGGAACAGCGAGACGTGCTCGGCCTTCAGGAACTCGCCGATCTTGCGCTCCAGCGCCAGCGACAGCGAGGTGTTGCCGACGAGGGCGGGCGAGCCCGCGCTATGCACGCCGAATTCCTGGATGGTTTCGATGGCCACGGCGCGCACGTCCGGGTGCGACGACAGGCTCAGATAGTCCTGGGAGGCGAAGTTGACGCCTTCGAAGAGGTCGCCCTCGTCGGTGCGCGCCTGGCACTTGCTGTGCGGGCCCATCTCGGTCGAGCGGCCCAGCGGCCACAGGCCGGCGTCGCGGCGCGCCTGTTGCCAGTCGTAGAAAGCTTGGACCCGATCGACGAGGTTGGCGCCAGGGATGTGACGATAGTCACGCATCGAGCCCGTCAGGGCGACTTCCAATTCACTATTACCCACTATACCCGCTCCGTTTCTTTTGTGTACTCATACGTACACAATAGCACTTCGGGGCTAAGATCGGGTTTAACTTAATGCTTAATAGAGTGTTTCTCTATCTTTTCTATCAAGTCTGAAAGAGATACTGGCTTGGTTTCGAAATCGACACAACCAACCTCGATCGACTTCTTACGATCGCTTTCCAGGGCGTGCGCCGTCAGGGCGATTACCGGGATCTGCTTGGTGCGTTCATCGGCCTGGAGAATCGTCGTCGCTTCCCAGCCATCCATGTCGCCCAGCGCCACGTCCATCAGGATGACGTCCGGCAGGGTCGAGCGGGCCATTTCAATGCCTTGCGGGCCGTCGACGGCACAGACCACGGCGTAACCCTTGCGCTCCAGGCGGCGGGTCAGCATGTCGCGGTTCATTTCGTTGTCTTCGACGATCAGGACGTTCGTCACAGGCATACTCCTTGGCGGGATCTTCGCGATCTTGGCGCAGCGATCTTAAGATTTTGCAAAATTTATCAACATCACACGGTTATCAGGCGGCCTTCAGGCGCGCCGGCGTTTCACTCGACACCGGCACGGTCATGACGAACACCCGGCAGCCGTCGGCGTCGATCTCGGCGGCGACATTGCCACCGATCAGCTGGGCGAATTTCAGGCCCAGCGCCAGGCTGATGCCGGCGCCGCCGTACTTGGTGGCCGAGGCATCGGACTCGTCGCTGAACATGTCGAACAGGCTTTCCGCCACGGCGCCCTTGCCGCGCGACGCCAGGTCGGTGACACGGACGTAAAGCTGCCCGTCGGCCAGTTCGGCCGACAAAGGCACGCTGCCGCCGGCAGGCTGGGTGGCGATCGCGGCGACGATATGGCTCACCGCCTTCTTGATGGCGCTCCAGTCGGCGCTGACCGTCGCCTGGCTTTGCGCGACCTCGGCCTGCAGCACGTAGTTGCGCGTCGCCAGGGGCTCGGCGATTTCGAGCATGGTGCGGTTCAAGCGCTCGGTGACGATGCCGGGCGTCGCCTCGGTGATCATCTTGCCGGCTTCGATCTTGGAGAAGTCGAGAATGTCGTCGACGAGGCGCAGCAGGTGCGTGCCGGCGCCGTAGATATGTTCCAGGTCCTGGGCCGCCTCGTCATTGCCCTCGTCCATCGCGTCCTCGAGCAGGAGCTGCGAATAGCCGATGACGGCGTTCAACGGGGTGCGCAGTTCGTGCGACATCGAGGCGACGAAATCCGCCTTGGCGGCGCTGGCCTGCTGGGCCGCCTGGGTCAGGTTGCGCAGGTTGTCGGCGGTGGCGACCAGGGCGCCCAGTTCGCGTTCGAACGCGCCCTGCTCGCGGAAGACGTTGGCGAAGTAGAGCGCCATCATCGACACGTAGATCGAGGCGGAGATGATCGAGACGATGCCGATCAGCTGGAAGGTCGACAGGTCGACCTTGGGAAACGGATAGCCCATGATGACCAGGCCCGCGAACACCGCGAAGGAGCCGTAGATCTGCACCAGCAACACGTTGCGGATCATGCCCGTCGCCGGCAGGTACAGGAAGGCCAGGACCGGCATGGTCAGCGCCCAGGGCAGGAAGGGCGACAGGATGCCGCCGTAGGAATAGCACGCCCACAGGATACAGAAGGCCAGGTTCTGCACCGAGATGAAGGCCAGGGCCTGGTAGCGCTTGGTCCAGCGCAGCACGAAGGGATAGGCCCAGAAGACGGTCACCGAACACAGGAAGGTCCAGAACCGGTAGTCGGCGGCGATATGATTGACGAAGTGCAAGTATAGCGGAATCACATTGCCGAGGAACGGTCCGAAGACGTGGCTCAGCATGAACATCCGCGCGCGGCGGTGATTCTCGGGCTGGATCTGGACGTCGCGCGGGATGAAATAATCCAGGAACGCGCTAAGGCTGATCCGATGTTCCGTCTGTGATTTTGGCACCAGGGTAAACCATCTGTTAAGATTAAAGTCATGCCTCTTGAGCGGAAACCATAATCCAAGAAAGTTAATTCGTCCTAAAATGAACCAAAATCACCTCAAAAGCATCAATGCCTCGTAATTAACCCCATTTTATACGTTCCACACTAAATATATGCCCAAGCAGGAGACCGCCGATGCTTGGCATTTTTAACAAGGCTATCGACTACTTCATCCCTACGGAGGTTCGGCAGGAAACGTCGAACCTGATGAAGGTGCGCACCTTCGTCTTCCTGCACCTGCTGGGCCCGGCGATGGGCCACAGCGTCATCCTCTTTCTGTGGCAGGCGTCCAAGAAGCTCGACTGGCAGTTCTGGACCATCGAGGCCAGCGTGCTGACCTTCTGGGCCGTGCCGCTGCTCGTCAAATATACGCGCACCCTGCTGGTGCCGGCGACGGTGTCGGTGCTGGTCCTGGTCTTCCTGTCGCTGTTCGGCTCGTTCTTCTACGGCGGGATCTCCTCGCCCTTCCTGCCGTGGCTGCTGATCTCGCTGCTTATCGGCTTCTTCTACCTGTCCGAACACGTCGTGGCCGTGCTGGTCGGCGTCGTCGCCGAGCTGGTCATCTTCGTCGCCGCACGCCTGATCGTCGGCAACTTCCCGATGCTGCTGCCGCTGTCCAGCCTGACCTATGTCAACCTTTTGTCGATCCTGTCGGCGCTGATCTACATCACCATGCTGTCGATGTACTACGAGACCGTCATGCGCTCGTCGGCCGAACTGGAACAGGCGACGCGTGAGCAACGCGCCCAGGCCATTGCCCTGCGCGAAGCCATGAAGCAGGCCGAACGCGCCTCGCAGCAGAAGTCGATCTTCCTGGCCAAGATGAGCCACGAACTGCGCACGCCGCTGAACGCCGTCATCGGCTATTCGGAAATGCTGCGCGACGACCTCGAAGACACGGACGGCAACAGCCAGCGCGCCGGCGACCTGGAACGCATCAATGCCGCCGGCCGCCACCTGCTGGCCCTTGTCACCAACGTGCTTGACCTGTCGAGCATCGAATCCAACCGCCTGGAAGTCGCCATCGAGACGGTCCAGGTGTCGCAACTGGTCCGCGACGTCATGGCCACCGCCGCCCCGCTGATCGCCAAGAAGGACAACCAGCTTGTCCTGCAGATGCCGGCCGATCCGGGCACGATCGAGACCGATCCGCTGAAGCTGCGCCAGTGTATCTTGAACCTGCTCAGCAATGCCGCCAAGTTCACCACGCGCGGCAAGATCACCCTGACGGTCATGAAGCGCCAGGGCAATTCCGCCAATCCGTCTCAAGAACGCCTGATCGTCGAGGTTCGCGACACCGGCATCGGCATGAGCGAAGAGGGCATGAAGAATATCTTCGCCGACTTCGGCCAGGCCGAAAAGGACACCGCCCAGAAGTTCGGCGGCACCGGCCTGGGCCTGGCCCTGACGCGGCGCTTCTGCGCCATGATGGGCGGCCAGGTGACGGTCGACTCGCAACTGGGCGAAGGGTCCAGCTTCATCATCGACATTCCTTGCCAAACCCGGCCGGCGATCGCAGCGGAGACCCAAACGCTTGCTGCCCAGTCCGCCGCCTAGTTCCGATTTCCCGACCATGCAGACGCCCCAGACCTCATCGCTACCCCAAAGTCACGCCCGGCGCGCCACGCAGGGCCTGGTCTTTCGCTGGACGGCCGGCGCGGTCGCGCTGCCGGGCCTGGCCGCGCTCAGCGCCGTGCTGGGCCTGGACCCGACGCTGCTGTCGCCGACCCTGGCCGCCGGTATCGGCGGCGGTTGGCTGGCCATGTCCGCGGCGCTCGGCTGGGGCGTGACGCAAGTCCTCGGGCCTGTGCTATCGCGTCCGGCCGATGCGCTGGCCATGCTGGCGCGCCTCGATGGCGAGATCGACCTTACGCCGGAGGCCCGCGCCACGAACCTGGCCGCCGAGTATGCCCGGCTCGAAGACGCCCTGCTGCGCGCCATGCATGAAAAGAACGGCCGCCTGTCGGACATGACGCGCGCCCGCGACAAGGCGCTGAACGAAAACCAGGCCCAGGCGCAGTTCTTCGCCAGCATGAGCCACGAGCTGCGCACGCCGCTCAACGCCATCATCGGCTATGCCATGCTGTTGTACGAGGACACGACCGAAGCCGGCGATACGGCGGTGGCGCGCGACCTCGACCGCATCCTGGTGTCCGGCCGTCACCTGCTGGCCCTGATCAACGACGTGCTCGACCTGTCGCGCATCGAAGCCGGCCGCGTCAGCATCGACCGCAGCGTCGTCGACGTCAACGGCGTCATCCAGGCGCTGTCGGCCGAATTCGCCGACGAGACGCGACGCAACGGCAATACCTATCGCGTCTTCGTGGCGCCGAACGCTTCGGTCATGCTGGGCGACGCGGTCAAGCTGCGCCAATGCCTGACGACCCTTTTGTCCAACGCCTTCAAGTTTTCGACCGCCAACGAAGTCGGTCTCGACGTCACCTTGGCGCCGTCGAAGAACCAGATCCGCTTTTCGGTCAGCGACAATGGCGGCGGCATCCCGCACGACGTGCTCGACACCCTGTTCGACACCTTGAAGGGCGGCGAGGAAAGCAATTTCCGCAAGTTCGACACCACGGGCCTCGGCCTTTCGGTCGTCAAGCGCATGGTCGGGCTGATGGGCGGGGAAATCCTGGTCGACACCACCTGGGGCGAAGGCTCGGTCTTCACCCTGGCCCTGCCGCTGTCGGTAGCCGGCGAAACCGTGCCCATGGCCCCCTCGCCCGCCGACGTGGCCCCGACGAAGCGCGGCAATCGTTTGGCCCTGATCATCGACGACGATCCGGCGACCATTGATCTGGCCCGCCGCTGGATGGGCCGCCAGGGCTACGACGTCATCGCCGCGCACAACGGGCTCGACGGGCTCGACATGGCGCGCACCCGCAAGCCGGACATCATCCTGCTCGACATCTACATGCCGGGCCTGTCGGGTTACGACGTGCTCGACCAAATCCGTGCCGACGCCCGCCTGAAGAATGTGCCGGTCATCCTGTGCTCATCGGACGACAACCGCCGGCTGGGCCTTGAACGCGGCGCCGCCGAGGTCCTGGTCAAGCCGTTGTCGCAGGACCGCCTGCGCGAGGTGCTGGACGTGCTGACCGGTGACGCCGACGGCGAGATCCTGCTGGTCGACGACGATCCCGACGCCGCTGAAATCGTCCGCCGCTGCGCCAAGCATGCCGGCCTGCGCGTCCACCAGGCCTTCAGCGGCGAACAAGGCCTGAGCTATGCCCGCGAACACAAGCCGCGCGCCATCGTGCTGGACCTGCGCATGCCCGACAGCGACGGCTTTTCGATGATCGATGCCCTGGCGGACGATGCCGCACTTAACGACGTGCCGGTCCTGGTGCTGTCGGCCAGCGAGATCAACACCCAGGAACACACGCGCATCCGCGACGCCGGCCACGTCTTTCACGCCAAGGGCAAGTCGTCACCGCTGCAGATCGTACAGAATTTGAAGACCATGGTGTCCCGATGACTCTGGATGAATTCCCCCAGACCCCGCGCCGCATCCTGATCGTCGACGACGTCGAGGACAATCGCGTCGTGCTGGACCGCCACCTGCGCCGCTCGGGCTTCGCGACCGAACTGTGCAACGACGGCATGACCGCACTCAGCCAGATCTCGTCGCCCGAACCGCCCGACCTTATCCTGCTCGACTGGATGATGCCGGGCCTGTCGGGGCTGGAAACGCTGAAGGCGATCCGCGAGCGCTACGACGAAAACCAGATGCCGGTGATCATGTGCACGGCCATCGGCGAGGAGACCTCGGTCGTCGTCGCCATCCAGGCCGGCGCCAACGACTTCGTCATGAAGCCGATCAACTTCCCGATCCTGATGGCCCGCCTGCGCTCGCAACTGATGCGCAAGACGGCGATGGACATGCTGCAGCGCGAAAAGAGCGACCTGGAGAACGTGCTGGTCCGGCGTACGCGCGACCTGTTCAACTACAAGAGCGAAGAGTAGTTCGGATTTCCGCGGCGCCGATAGCCGTTTTTGCTGCGGAAATAGCCACAAAACGGCGTCCGGTAAGGTTTACTGAACCGTCGCGTGGTAAAGTCCTTATTATGAACGCTTTCATCAAGTCCCTGCGCCCCTTCGCCGATCGCAAGCATATCGTCATGCTGGCGGGCTACACGACGATCTTCCTGGCCATCGGCGTCCTGGTTATGACGCATGGCTCCACAGGCCCGTTGACGGCATTGGCCGCCGGCCTGTGCGTCCTGTCCGCCGTCTGCTTCTTTGCCTCCAACCACTTCCAGCTGGTGCGCGAAAACCACCGGCTGTCGAAGGAAGGCGTAAGTCTCGACATCAAGGCGCACAGCGACCCGCTGACCGGGCTGATGAACCGCGTCGCCTTCAACAATGTGCTGGAACGCCTGAGCCGCAATCACGAGAACGGCGAGCTGGCGATCCTGTTTTTCGATCTCAATCGCTTCAAGGATGTCAATGACAGCCTGGGCCACAAGACCGGCGACATGCTGCTGGCCGAAGTCGCCGAGCGCCTGCGCCTGATCCTGGCGCCGGCCGTCGCCGTGGCGCGCATGGGCGGCGACGAGTTCGCGGCCATCGTGCCGGTCGGCGGCCATGCGCGGCCGGAGGCCCTGGCCATCGCGGTCGGCGAGGCGCTGCGCCAACCCTTCACCATCGACGGCCACGCCATCCAGATCGGCACGTCGATCGGCATCGCCTACGGCAACCTGGCCTATGACCAGGGCGAAGAACTCTTGAAACGCGCCGACTTGGCCATGTACGAGGCCAAGACCGCCAAGCTGACCACCTTCCGCGTCTTCGACGACTGCATGGAGGAGCGCCTATCGGCCAAGACCTCGGTCCGCGCCGAGCTCGGCAAGGCGATGATCGCCGACGAACTGCTGCTCAACTACCAGCCCATCGTCTCGGCGCGCACCGGCGAGCTGAAGTCGGTCGAAGCCCTGCTGCGCTGGAAATCGGCGCGCCTGGGTGACGTCTCGCCGGGCGTGCTGGTACCGATCGCCGAGGAATCGGGCCAGATCATCGAACTGTCCAACTGGGTCATCGACCAGGCGCTGACGACGATCAAGACGCTGGAAAACGTCGCCGTCGGCGTCAATATCTCGCCCCTGCACTTCCGCCACAAGAACTTCGCGACGATGATCGCCGACAAGCTGCTGGCGGCCAAGGTGCGGCCGGACCTGCTCTATATCGAGATTACCGAAGGCGTGCTGATCTCGCACATGGACTCGGCCAAGCGCACCATCGCGCAACTGCGCAACCTCGGTATCCGCGTCTATCTCGACGACTTCGGCACCGGCTATTCGTCGCTCAGCTACCTGCAGAACTTCGACCTGGACGGCATGAAGATCGACAAGTCCTTCCTGCGCGACGTCGGCCAACGGCCGCAGGCGACGCAGATCATGCGCTCGGTTGTCGACCTGGGCCACAGTTTGGGCCTCAGTGTCGTCGCCGAGGGTATCGAGAACGACTGGCAGGCGCGCCTCCTGCAACTGTTGAACTGCGACCTGCTGCAGGGCTTTTACTTCGCCCCGCCGATGACGCTGGACTCGCTGAAGGACTACCGCGTCAACCAGAATGCGGTCGCCACGCGCTTCATGCAGGAACACGCCCCGCAGGCCGTGAACGGGTAAAATTCTCCTCCCCATTTGGGACAAATGGGGAGGTGGCGCGGCGCTTGCGCGCAGCGCAAACGGGGCCGCCCGAGCGGTCCGCGACGGAGGGGTCACTTTCCCGCGCCAATGCAGTCCCTGCCGTCAGCAAGTGACCCCTCCGTCATCGACGCGCCCTTCGGGCTTGCGATGCCACGGCTCGGGCCGCCCCGCTCCCCATTTTAACAAAATGGGGAGGAGAATCTTGAGCGCTCCGCGCAAGCCCTAGACAACCCCCGCCTTATCGGCAAAGACTGAGCGGATGGCCTCCCGCTCCTCCTCCGAAACCGCCATCGCCTCCGGCCTGCGCAATCCGCAACTGATGCAGGCCGCGCTCGCCCTCTACGACGACCGCCTCGCCGACGCCGAGCCTCTGCTGCGCGCCCATCTCAAGTCCGATCCCTTCGATGTCGCCGCCATCCGCATGATGAGCGAGCTGGCCGCCCGCGTCGGCCGCTATCGCGACGCCGAAAACCTGTTGCGCCGGGCGCTGGAGCTGGCGCCGGAATTCGGCGCCGCCCGCGCCAATCTGGCGACCCTCCTCTATCGCCAGAACCGTCCGCTGGAAGCGTTGGCCGAGCTCGATACCCTGGCTGAGAGGGACGCAAACGGCGAGCCTGAGACCCTCGGCCACAACAATTTGCGCGCCGCGACCCTGGGCCGTATCGGCGAGTTCGAGGAAGCGCTGAGGCTCTACGAGGCCGTGCTCAACCAGGTGCCGAACCAGCCGCGGGTGTGGCTGAGCTACGGCCACATGCTGAAGACGGTCGGTCGCGTCGACGATGGCATCTCAGCCTATCGCCGCACACTCGAACTCGCGCCGCATATGGGCGAGGCCTGGTGGTCGCTGGCCAATCTCAAGACCGTGCGCTTTACCGCCGAGGATAGGACCGCTATGCAGCGCGCCCTTGAGACGCCCGGCCTTAACGACGAAGACCGCTTCCATCTCGACTTCGCGCTCGGCAAGGCGTTCGAGGACACCAAAGACCTCGAACCGGCGTTTCAACATTATGCCGCCGCCAATGCCTTGCGCCGCCGCGCCCTGCCCTATGAGGCCGCGGACACCACGGCCATGGTCGATGCCGCCATCGCGCTTTACACGGCCGACTTCTTCGCCGAGCGCCAAGGTTTTGGCTGCGAGGCGAAGGATCCGGTCTTCGTGCTGGGCATGCCGCGCGCCGGCTCGACCCTGGTCGAACAGATCCTGTCGAGCCACAGCGCCGTCGAAGGCACGTCGGAACTGGCGGAGATCCCTCTGCTGGCGCGGCGTTTTTCGAGCCCCGAGCGCGTGGCCGAGCTGACAGCCGATGAACTCAAGGCGCTGGGCGAAGAATATCTCAAGCGCACCCAGGTCCAGCGCAAAAGCGGCCGGCCCCTGTTCATCGACAAGCTGCCCAACAATTGGGCGCACGTTTCGTTTATCCACCTCATCCTGCCCAATGCGACGATCATCGACGCGCGCCGCCATCCGATGTCGTGCTGTTTTTCCAATTTCAAGCAGCACTTCGCCCGCGGCCAGGGCTTCACCTACGGCCTGGACGATCTCGGCCGCTATTACCGCGACTATGTGCGGCTGATGGATCATGTCGACCGTGTCATGCCGGGACGTGTGCACCGCGTCATTTACGAACGCATGGTTGACGCTACGGAAGCTGAGACGCGGGCCTTGGTCACCGCCTGCGGCCTCGACTTCGAAGACGCGTGCCTGCGCTTTTATGAAACCGAACGCGCCGTGCGCACGCCGTCGTCGGAACAGGTGCGCCAGCCGATCTTCCGTGGTGGAACCGAGGCGTGGCAAGGCTTTGCACCGTGGCTTGGGCCGCTCGAACAAGCCCTGGGCCCGGTGCTTTCCGCCTATCCGGACGCCCCTGAGGCCTTTTAGGCGCTCCCGCGACGTTACAAAATCGTGGTAAATCCGTCACTGTACGGTCACGAAGTGTTGCGCCGCAAAAGCCTTCCGTTGACGGATGCGTCACCCGGCCACAATCATGCCTGATTAACCTTTACTCGACGCACGAGGGGGATTCATGCGCACCCGCCGGACCATCGCCACCGCCCTGCTGACCACCACCATGCTCAGCGCCCTTCCCGCGATCGTGCACGCCCAAGCGGCGCCGACCGCCGCGAAGGCGGACACCGACACCACCGAAGTCATCGTCACCGCGCAGAAGCGGTCCGAAAAGCTGTCCAGCGTGCCGATCAGCATCGAGGTGCTGACGACCAAGAAGCTGGACCAGCTCAACGTCGCCAACATGAACGACTACATCGCTCTGCTGCCCAGCGTGTCGTACCAGAACAGCCCCTACCAGGGCTCGTCGGTCTACTTCCGCGGCGTCGCCTCGGGCGGCGACGGCAACCACTCGGGCTCGCAGCCGTCGGCCGGCGTCTATCTCGACGAACAGCCGGTGACGACCATCGGCGGCGCGCTCGACGTCCACATCTACGACATGGCGCGCATCGAAAGCCTGGCCGGACCGCAAGGCACCCTCTACGGCGCCTCGTCCGAAGCCGGCACCATCCGCCTGATCACCAACAAGCCCGACACCTCGGCCGCCTATGGCCGCTTCGACGTCGAGGGCAATACGGTCGACCACGGCTCGCAAGGCGGCAAGATCGAAGGCATGTACAACCTGCCGATCAACGACAAGATCGCGCTGCGCGTCGTCGGCTGGGACGAGCATGACGCCGGCTATATCGACGACATCCCGGGTACGCGCACCTTTACCGCGGTGGCCGGCGGCAGCCCGATCACCGTCAACAACAACGGCTTCGTCAAGAAGGACTTCAACGACGCCGACATCTATGGCGGCCGCGCCGCACTGAAGATCGACCTCGACGACAACTGGACCGCCCTGGTCCAGCTGATGGGCCAGGATAGCCGCACGAACGGCAGCGCCGGTTACGACCCGTCGCTGGGCGACCTGAAGGTGCAGACCTTCTACCCCGATACCGACCATGACCGGTTCTACCAGGCGGCGCTGACCCTGACCGGCAAGATCGCCAATTTCGACGTGACCTATGCCGGCGCCTATATGGAGCGCAAGCTCAATTCGGTGCAGGACTACACCGACTATGCCGAAGCCTATGACCAGCTCTATTCGGGCTCGGGCGGGATCGCCAACTACTTCGCCTTCCAGGACAATAACGGCAACACGATCGATCCGCGCCAATACATCGTCCAGGACGACAAGTTCACCAAGTGGAGCCACGAACTGCGCTTCGCCTCGCCGGCCGACCAGCCGCTGCGCTTCGTCGGCGGTGTCTTCGTCGAACGCCAGACCCACGCCATCTTCCAGGACTACGTCGTCCCCGGCCTGGCGACCGACCTGTCGGTCACCGGCTATCCCGGCACGCTGTGGCTAACCGACCAGATGCGGATCGACCGCGACGCCGCGGTCTTCGGCGAGTTCAGCTACGACATCACGCCGACCCTGACGGCGACGATCGGCGGCCGCGGCTTTACCTACGACAACACCCTGATCGGCTTCTTCGGCATGGGTGACAATCCGAACTACGTCAACGGCAATGGCGCGCCGCCCAACGCCGCCTTCGCCTCGTCCGGCCAGCGCCGCTGCTTCACCACCGATACCGTCGGCGCCATCAACCCCGTCGACGCAACCGGCACCGTGCTGCCGGGCTCGGTCCCGGGCTCGCCCTGTACGGACCTGGGCGTACAGAACGCCGACGGCTCGATCTCGCCCAAGAAGGCGTCCGGCCATGGCTTCACGCCCAAGTTCAACCTGACCTGGAAGGTGACGCCGGACTTCATGACCTACGCCACCTGGTCGGAAGGCTTCCGTCCCGGCGGCATCAACCGCCGCGGCACAGTGCCGCCCTATGCGCCCGACTACCTGACCAATGCCGAAATCGGCTGGAAGGTCAGCTTCCCCAACCAACGCATCCACTGGAACGGCGCCATCTACGACCAGAACTGGAAGCACTTCCAGTACTCGTTCCTCGGCGCCAACTCGTTTACCGAAGTGCACAATGGTCCGGGCGCCCGCATCAAGGGGTTGGAATCGGACGTCACCTGGCAAGCCACCGACCACCTGGCCCTGTCGGCCAGCGGCGCCTTTACCGACGCCAAGACGACCTCGAACCTGTGCGGTTACGAGGGCGACAGCGATCCGAATTGCGGCGGCACCGTCACCACCTACGAGACGCTGTACACCTCCGGTGCGCCGGTCCTGACGCCCAGCACATCGCCCGACTTCGTCTCCGCGCCCAAGGGCACGCGCCTGCCGATCACGCCGGAAGAAAAGCTGTCGGCGACGGCGCGCTATACCTGGGAGATGGGCAAGTACAAGCCGTATTGGCAGTTGCAACTGTCGCAACAGTCGTCGGCGTCCAGCGATATCCGCACCCAGGCGATCGAGGTCGGCACCTTCCAGCTGGTCGATCCGGCCGCGCTTCTGGGCAAGCTGAAGGGCTACGACTCGCTCAACTTCGCCATCGGCGCCGAGTGGGGCACGTGGACCGGCGAGCTCTATGTCGACAACCTGACGGATCAGCGCGCCCAGCTTGGCCGCTATGACGAATGCGGCTCGTGCTATGCGCGCTCGTACATCGTCACCAACCGTCCGCTGACCGCCGGCATTCGTTTGGGCAGCAAGTTCTAAAAGCGCAGGGTGCTCCTGCTTTCTCCTCCCCATTTGGGACAAATGGGGAGCGGGGCGCCCCGAGGCGTGGCATCGCAAGCCCGAAGGGCGCGTCGATGACGGAGGGGTCACTTGCCGGCGATCGGGCTCGCTCTCGCGTCGGTAAGTGACCCCTCCGTCGCGGACTTTGCGCTTCGCGCAAGCGCCGCGCCACCTCCCCATCGTAACACGATGGGGAGGAGAGTCTTGAGTGCTCGGCGCGCCCTACCCCGTCACACCTCTGTCACCGAACCGGGTTACCGGCCACACGCATAAGGACTTCCCTACGGAGCCCGCATGCGCCTCAGCCGACGCCGCGCCCTGAGCTTGACCGGGGCCCTGACTGCCGTGCCTGCCCTGGCCGTCGCCAATAGCGGCGGGGGCGCCGTCACTGCCGCCGCCCTCAGCTTCGACCATGGCATCGCGTCGGGCGATCCGCAGCGCGATCGCATCGTGCTGTGGACGCGCATCAGCGGCACCCCACGCCCGGTCACCGTGACCTGGCAGATCGCCCGCGACGACGCCTTCCGCGACATCATCGGCTCCGGCCGCGTCACCACCGACGCCGGCCGCGACCACACGGTCAAGGTCGATGCCTCGGGCCTCGAACCCGCCACGACCTATTGGTACCGCTTTAGCTCAGGCGGCGTGGTCTCGCCGGTCGGCACGACGCGCACGCTCAGCGACGATACCGACAAGCTGGTGCTGGCCGTCGTCTGCTGCGCCCTTTACCCCAACGGCTATTTCAACGCCTATCGCGCCGTCGCCGACTTGCCGGAGGTCGACGCCGTCGTCCATCTCGGCGACTACATCTACGAATATGGCTCCGGCCCGATGAAGTACGGCATGGGCAATGGCCGCCGGCTGGGCCGCATCCCCGAGCCCGGGCACGACACGGTAAGCCTGGCCGACTACCGCATGCGCCACGCCCAGTACAAGCGCGACGAGGACCTGCAGGCGGCGCATGCCCGCGCGCCGTGGATCTGCGTCTTCGACGACCATGAAATCTGCGACAATCCGTGGAAGGGCGGCGCGCTCAACCACCACCCCGACGAAGGCCCGTGGCCGCTGCGCAAGGCGGCGGCGATGAAGGCCTATCGCGAGTGGATGCCGGTGCGCGACCCGTCGGGCACGCTTTCGGAAACCCAGGCCGAGACCGTCTACCGCACCTTCCGCTTCGGCAAGCTGGCCGAGCTGGTGATGGTCGAGACCCGCCTGCTGGCCCGTTCGAAGCAGCTCGATTATCGCGCCGACGTGCCGATCGGCGCCGACGGCACACCCGATTTCGCCACCTTCCGCCGACGCCTGAACGACCCGTCGCGTGAGCTGTTCGGCGCGCGCCAGAGGCAATGGCTCGACCAGACCCTGCACGCCTCGGTCGCCGATGGCGTACGCTGGCAGCTGTTTTCAAGCCAGGTGGTGATGGCACGGCTGAACGGCCCCGACGTGCTACCCCAGGTCAGCGCCATGCCGGCCGTGATGGAGGTGATGCCGCAGGCCATGCGCGGCCAGGTCGACCTGTTGAGCGAGGTCTTCCGCCAGGATCCGCCCCTGCCGCTCAATCTCGACGCCTGGGACGGCTATCCGGCCGAACGCGAGCGGCTGTATGCCATGTTCAAGGCGTCGGGTGCGCGCCCCATCGTGCTGTCGGGCGACAGCCACTGCGCCTGGGCCAACCATCTTCACGACGCCTCGGGTGACCTCGTCGCCGTCGAGCTGGGCGTCACCGCGATCTCAAGCCCGACCCACTGGCTCGACGCCTGGCTGCCCGACCTGCATATCGCCGACGTCCTGGCCTCGCACAATGATGAGGTGGTCGCGGCCGACGACAGCCATAACGGCTTCGTCCGCCTGACCGTGACGCCGGGCGAGGTGAAGGGCGAGTGGATGGAGGTCGACACCATCACCTCGCGCGACTTTCGCTGTTCGCCCAAGCGCACCTTCGTCACCGCCGCACGGGCGTCCGGCGTCGAGGCTTGGCAGGTCTGAGCGCCGCCAGGTTTATATGGTTTCACGACCGTCACAATCCTACCCCATGACACCCGCCAAACCCTTTTACGACAAGGTGTGTCGCATGCGACGCCGGGGTGCGGGCCTCGTTCTGTTTTAATGCAAAATTAATCAAAAACTGCGCCTGATTTCGCGCGTAGTCTGGGGACCGCGGGCTTGTCCCGACCGGTCGCCCGCTCTAGTCTTTTCCGGGGCCCGAATCAGCCCAGGGGTGGTGGCCGATCAGAATGGATCGCCAGTCTCCCTGAATTCCGTTACTCGTGCGTTCCATCCGCAGCGAAGGTCGACGAAGCCAGAAGCGCTCGCGACTTGCCGGACACGCTCAGGAAAGCCGTCCGCCTCGTGGTCTCCCCGGTAGCCAGCTACAGCGTATCGCAAATCCAGTCGATGAGCACGGCCGAGGTCGCGGCCCTGTCGCAGACCGACATCAGCGCGCTGGCCTCCACCCAGGTCGCGGCCTTTACGACGACCGAAATCGGCGCCCTGTCGTCGACCCAGATCACCTATCTGAGCACCAGCCAGATGCGGGCCCTGACGACCAGTCAGATTTCGGCGCTCAATACCGGCCAGATGTCGATGTCCGGCACCCAGCTGTCGGTGCTGCTGGCCGCCCAGATCGACAGCTTCGGCGTCGACGAGATCGCCGCGCTGAACACGCTGCAGATCAAGGGCCTGACGATGACGGAGGTCGGCGAGCTGACCACCTCGCAGGTCGCCGTGCTGTCGCCGCTGCAGTTGTCGGCCATCAGCTACACGCAGATCAAGGGGATGACGTCGACCCAGCTGGCGAACCTGACGACGACCCAGGTCTCGGCTCTCAGCTCGACCCAGATGACGGCGCTCAGCGCCGGGCAGTTGCAGGCCCTGACCTCGACCAATGTCGCCGTCCTGACGCCCTCGCAGATGCAGGGCATGACCTCGACGCAGATCGCCGGCCTGACCACCACCGAGGTCGATGCGCTCAGCACCAGCGATATCTCCGGCCTGAGCTCGACCCAGATGCTGGGCCTGACGACCAGCGACCTGGCCAGCCTGCCGACAACCCTTTTGGCGACGCTGGTCGACACCCAGATCACGGCGCTCTCCACCACCCAGATCAAGGGCCTGTCGGAAACGACATTGGAGGCCATGGGCACGACCCAGGTCGGCTACATGACCTCGACCCAGGTGGCCGCGATGAGCACCACCCAGATCAACAATCTCAGCCTCACCCTGCTCGGCGGCATCACCGACACCCAGTGGAACGGCATGACCTCGACCCAGATCGGGGCGATGAACAGCGCCCAGATCCAGGCCATTCCCGACACGCGCATCGCCGGTCTCAACTCGACCCAGGTCAAGGGCCTCGTCCAGACCCAGTTCGGCGCCATGTCGGCCGATCAGTTCGCCCAGTTCAACCCGACCCAGATCAGCGCCTTTTCCAACGCCCAGATCGGCGTCATCAACACCTCCGATATCGCGTCCCTGACGCCGAACCAGGTCAGCGGTCTGACGTCGACGCAGATCGGCGCCCTTGGCGTGACCCAGATCTACGTCCTGACGAACCAGGAATTGCAGGCGCTGCGCACCGACCAGATCCAGGGCTTCACCTCCACCGGCATCAATGCCCTGTCGACCCAGCAGATGGCCAATTTCGCCAGCACGCAGATCAATGCGATGACGGTGACCCAGATGCGCGCCTTCGGCGACGACGACCTGGCCAATTTGAGCGCGGACCAGTTGTCCGGGGTCACCGCGACCCAGATCGGCGGCCTCTACACCACCCAGGTCGGCGACATGTCGCCGGCCATGCTGGCCAGCCTGACCACAACCCAGTTCCAGGGCCTGACCTCCAGCCAGATCGCCCAATTCGACACCTGGCAGTTCTCGGCGATCGCCCCCACCCAGCTGCAGGTCCTGTCGACGACCCAGATCGGCGGCCTGAACGACGACATGGTCAGCGCCATGTCGACGTCGCAACTGGCCGTCCTGTCGACCACCCAGATGACGGCCCTGAACTCGACGGCGCTGTCGGGCCTGACCGACGACCAATTGAACGGCCTGACGACGGCGCAGTTCACCGCCCTGACGACGACCCAGATCAAGAACCTCAATTCCGACCAGATCGGTTCGCTGTCCCTGACCCAGCTGTCGAACATGGCGGCCACGCAGATGGCCGGCCTGCAATCCTCCGACATCGGCAATCTGTCGATCAGCCAGATCAATGTGCTGACGACGACGCAGTTGAACAGCCTGACGACCACCGCCCTTCAGGGGCTGAACGGCGCCCAGGTCCAGTCCCTGACCGCAACCCAGCTCGCCGCCCTGCCCCAGACCCTGCTGGTCGGCATGACGACGACCGACGTGTCGGAATTGACGACCAGCCAGCTCCAGTCCCTGTCGACCGGACAACTGGGCTGGCTGACCTCCAACCAGGTCGCCAATCTCGACGACAGCCAGATCTATTCGCTGACGGCGACGCAGATCTCCGCCCTGACAACGACCCAGGTGCGCGGCTTCACCGCCGGCGCCCTGGCCGAAATGACGACGACCCAGCTGTCGGCGCTGACGGCCTTCCAGGCGTCGAGCCTGACCTCGACCCAGTTGGTCAACCTGAGCAGCGACGGGCTGAACGCGCTGCTCGCCCAGCAATTGCCGTCCATGGCGCCGACCCAGATCACGGCGCTGAATTCCGGCCAGATCGGCGCACTCAGCACCACCACGCTCAACGCCATGAGCGCCAGCCAGATCGCCGCGCTGAACTCGACCCAGGTGAGCGGGCTCAGCCTGAACCAGATCGGCAACCTCAGCGCCACCCAGTTGCAGAGCCTGTCGACCTCGGGCATGGCCGGCCTGCAGGACACGCAGATTTCGTCGTTCAGTACCGCCCAGTTGGCGGCGCTGAATTCGCGGCAGATCTCGGCCCTGTCGACGACCGCGGTCGGCGCCCTGACCGATGCCCAGGTGCCGGCCCTGACCACGACGCAAATGCTGGGCCTGACCTCGACCCAGATCGCCAACCTGTCGACCGGGCAGATTTCCGACCTGACCACGACCCAGATGAACCAGCTGTCGCGCACGCAGCTGAAGGCCCTGACCTCGACACAGGTCGGCGTGCTGTCGAACGACCAGCTGGGGACGCTGACCGGTGCCGACCTGCAATTGCTGACCAATACCGAACTGACCGGCCTGACCTCGGCCCAAGCGTCCGTCCTGACGGCGACGCAGATCGCCGGCCTGACCTCGACCCAGCTGGGCGGCATCGGCCTTACCGCGCTCAGCGGCTTGACGACGAGCCAAATTACCGCCCTGACCACCGCCCAGATCAAGGGCCTGACCGGCACCGAAATGGCCGCCTTCGCCGACAGCCAGTTCGAGTCGCTGACCGCGACCCAGATGGCCTATCTCGGCAGCAATGCCTTGCAGGGCATGACCCAGGTCCAGATCGACGAAATGTCGCAGACCCAGATGGCGGGGCTTTCCAACACCCAGATCGCGGTCTTGACGACGACGCAGATCAATAGCCTGACCACCACCGAAATTTCGGGCCTGACGACCAGCCAGCTCAGCGGGATCAGCGCCGCCGGCGCCGCGGCCCTGGCCGATACCCAGGCGGCCGCGCTCTTGACCACCCAGATCGCCGCCCTGGCGGTGACGCAGATCAAGGCGCTGACCTCGACCGCCGTCTCCGCACTGGTCGGCACCCAGATCGCCGCCATGTCGACGACGCAGCTGGCGGCGCTGGCGGCGACGGGCCTGGCCAGCCTCAGCACCGATCAGCTGTCGAGCCTGACGACAACGCAGATGAAGGCGTTGACGACCACCCAGATCGCCACGCTGTCGACCACCCAGATCAGCGGCATGACCTCGACCGAGCTGGCCGCGCTGACGACCACGCAATTCGGCGGCATCACCTCGGTCCAGATGGCCGCCCTGACCACGGACCAGATCTCCGGCCTGACGACGACCCAGGTCGCCGCCTTCTCGACCACCGGGCTCAATGGCCTGGTCGATACCCAGGTCGCCGCCCTGACCGTGACGCAGCTCGACGTCCTGACCTCGCGCCAGATCGGGGCCTTGGGCACGCTGGGCGTCAGCAACCTGTCCTCGACCCAGTTGAATTCGCTGACCTCGACCCAGATGCAGGGCCTGACCTCGACCCAGATCGGGGTGCTGACCCCGGACCAAGTCACCGCGCTCGACACCACCCATGTGCAGGAGCTGGCGACGACCCAGGTCTCCGCCATGACCTCGACCCAGGTCGGCGCGCTGGGCCAGACCCAGTTGGCCATGCTGTCGACCAACCAGATGCAGGCGTTGAACGCCACGGCGCTGACCGGTTTTTCCGACGACCAGATGGCCGAGTTGGCGAACACACAGTTGATCGCCCTGTCGCAATCGCAGGTCACCGACCTGACCTCGACCGAGGTCGCCGCGCTCAATCCGACGCAACTGGCGGCGATGACCACGACCCAGGCCAAGGGTCTGACGGCCGCCGACCTGTCCGCGCTCAACTCGCAACAGCTGACGGCGATGACGACGTCGCAGATCGGCGTGCTGACCACTACGGCGATCACCGGGATGAACGACGCCCTGGCCGGCGCCCTGACCAATTCGCAGCTGGCGGCGCTGGGCTCGACGCAATTGGCGGTCCTGACCTCGACCGCCATTTCGGGGCTTAGCTCGACCCAGTTGTCGCTGCTGACCACCACGCAGCTGCGCGGCTTTTCCGCCAATGAAATCGGCCAGTTCAACACCACCCAGATCGGCGGTTTCAGCCAGACCCAGCTGGCCAGCCTGAGCTCGACCCAGATCGCCGGCCTCGGCACGGACGAGGTCGCGGCCCTGGCGGCCACGCAATTGGCGGCGCTGAACCAGACGCAGCTGGCGGCGCTGTCGGCGACCGGGCTCGGCGGGCTGACCTCCGACCAGATCGCCGGCCTGACGACAACCCAGCTCAATACCCTGACCTCGACCCAGATCGGCGGGCTGACGACGACGCAGGTCCAGTCGCTGACCAATACCGAACTGCAGGCGCTCAGCACCAACCAGCTGAGCGGCCTCTCTTCGACGGGCCTGTCCTCGCTCAGTAATGCGCAGCTGGGCGTGCTGACCTCCAACCAGATCGGCGCGCTGAATACGACGGCGCTGGGCGGCCTGACCTCGACCCAGGCGGCGGCCCTGACCACGACCCAGTTGATGGGGCTGAACTCGACGCAGATGTCGGCCTGGTCGACGACCGGCCTGGCCGGGTTGCCGGTGACCAGCCTCAACGCGCTGACCAACACGCAGATGCAGGGCCTGACCTCGACCCAGCTGGCTAACCTGACGACCACCCAGATCACCGGCCTGGCGACCGGCGACGCGGCCCAGCTGACGACGACCCAGATTTCGGGCCTGACCTCGGGCCAGCTGGCCTCGATGACGACCACGCAACTGGCGGTGCTGACCTCGACCCAGATTTCCGCGCTCGGCACCCTGACCCTGCCCGGCCTGGGCTCGACCCTGATCGGCGCACTGACCGCGACCCAGTTGAAGGGTCTCAACTCGACCCTGATGGGCGCCCTGTCGCAGACCAATATGCAGGGCCTGTCGGCGACACAGCTGGCCGGCCTGACAACGACCCAGATCAAGGGCGTCAACTCGACCGATATCAATGCCCTGAGCTCGACGCAGCTGGCCGCCTTCAGCTCGACCCAGCTCGCCGCCATCTCGACCGGCAGCGTCACCGGCCTGTCCGACGACCAGATCTCAAGCCTGACCACGTCCCAGCTCCAGGTCATGACCTCGACCCAGTTCGGCGCCATGACGACGTCGGAAATCGCCGCCCTGGCCGACACCCAGCTGGCCAGCCTGACGACGACGCAATTGCACGGCTTGAGCCCGACGCAGATCGGCGCGATCGACCCCGACGAGATCGACGGCTTGACCACGACGGGCCTGAGCTCGCTTTACAATACGCAACTGGCCGGCCTGACCTCGAGCGAGGTCCAGTCCCTGTCGACGACGCAGCTGGCCGTGCTGGGCTCGTCGCAGATCGCCTCGCTGACGCCGGCGGCCTTCGCCAATCTCAGCCAGACCCAGGTGCTGGGCTTCTCACCGGCCCAGTTGTCGGGATTGACCACGACCCAGGTCGCCTCCCTGCCGACGACCCAGCTCGGCTATATGTCGACGGCGCAGATCGCCGGCCTGGCGACGACGCAGATCCAGGCCCTGACCCTGCAACAGATGGGGGCCCTGGCCACCACCCAGGTGGCCAGCCTGACCCAGAACGAGCTCTCCGTCTTAAGCTCGATCCAGCTGCTGGGCTTGACCAGCTCGGCGCTGGGCGCGCTCGACCCGTCGCAGCAACTGCCCGCCCTGACCTCGACCCAGATCGGCGAACTCCCGACCACGGCCATCACCGGCTTCACGCCAACCCAGATCGCCGCCCTCACCACGACGCAGCTGATGGGCCTGGGCGCGACGCAGATCTTCGCGATGTCGGCGACCGAGGTCTCGTCCTTTACGGTCCCGCAGGTGACCAGCCTGACCTCGACCCAGCTGTTCGGCCTGTCGACCACCGGGTCCGGCGCGTTGACGACGACGCAGCTTGCGGCCCTGACCTCGACCCAGTTGTCGGGCCTGTCGACCACCGGCCTGGCCGGCCTGACGCCCGGCCTGATCGCCGCATTCAACACGACGCAGCTCCAGGGCCTGAACTCGACCCAGATCGGTGCCATCGCCAATACCGCCATCTCCGGCCTGACTTCGGCCCAGATCGCCAGCCTGACCACGACCCAGGTCGAGGGCCTGCTGCCGGCGCAGATGGGGGCCTTGGCCACCACCGAAATCGGCGCCTTCGCCACGACCCAGATCGCGGCCCTGCTGCCGACCCAGCTCAACGGCCTGACCTCGACGGGGATCAATGCGCTGGCCCTGACGCAGCTGGCCGCCCTGGCCTCGACCCAGGTAGCCTCGCTATCGTCGGCCGGCATCGTCGGCTTGACCGGCACGCAGATGGCGGCTCTGACCACGACGCAGATTTCGGGCCTCAGCCAGACCCAGATGGGCGCCTTGACCTCGACCGAGATCAGCGCGCTGACCCAGACCCAGATCGCCCAGCTGTCGATGGTGCAGTTCGGTTCGCTGTCGTCGACCGGGGTTTCCACGCTGATCGCCGCCAACCTGTCATCGATCACCACCAGCCAGATCGCCGCCCTGTCGAATACCGGCATCAGTGGCCTGACCGCGACGGAGGTGGCGTCGCTGAACCTGACCCAGCTGGCGGCGCTTTCCGCCACGCAGATCGGCGCCTTGTCGAGCACCGGCATCACCGGCTTCAGTGAAACCCAGATTTCGGCCTTGACCCTGACCCAGCTCAGCGGCCTGACGGCGACGCAGATCGGCTCGCTGTCGACCACCGACATCGCCACCTTCACGACCTCGGAAATCGCCGCCCTGACGACGACCCAACTCGGCTCGCTGGTGCGCCTGCAATTGCGCGCCATGTCGACGGGGCAGATCGCCGCGCTCAGCAACAGCCAGATTTCGGCCATGTCCTCGACCCAGCTGAGCAACCTGACCGTGACCGAGATGGCGGCGCTGACGTCGACCCAGTTCTCGGCCCTGTCCTCGACCCAGTTCAGCGGGCTGACCACCTATCAGCTCGACGCCCTGTCGCCGGATGAAATGGCGGCCATCACCGGCGTGCAGATTTCGGGCCTCAACTCGACGACCATGTCGAACCTCGGCACCACCTTCCTGACCGGGCTCAGCACCGACCAGATCGAGGCCTTCGACCCGTACCAGATCAGTTATCTCAGCACGACCCAGATCGACAGCATGAGCGCCATCCAGCAACAGGCACTGCAAGACGCGTTGATGTAAGGGTTCAGGCGCGGCGTGGGAGAGGCGTTCACATACATCAAACCTTCCCCGAAAGGTCGTCATAGAAGGCCTTGTCCGCCACGAGCCCCGTCCTTCCGAACGTGGCCATCCGGGATTGAAGCACGCGCATGCGTTGGTTCAACGGCTTTTTCGCCTGTTCCAGCCGATGCAATTCGTGCTGCACCGCCTGGCGAATAGCCTCGGTCAGGGTCAGCCCTGTCAGACTCGCCAACTCGCGGACCGCGCGGGGCGACATAAAAAGAAATAATCCCGTCATCATTCAACCGAACGCCCTGGGCAGGCCGTGCGCCGCCCCGTTCGTTTGGATGCAACCACATGACTGAACTTCGACTGATCGAAAAAGAGACTATGCAAAGGATTGTCCCGCTCCTGCATAGGCGAAACCCGGCCCTGTCGCCCGAGTTGCTAAGCGAACGCGTGGCAGAAATGGTCGTTCAAGGGTTTCAATGCCTGGGCGCCTTCGAGGACGATACCCTCGTCGCCATCGCTGGATTCTGGATAAAGACCCGCTACCACACCGGCAAAGTGATCGAACCTGACGGCGTTTTCGTCGAAGCCCCGTATCGCTCGCAAGGGATCGGCGCACAAATGCTGGCCTGGATCTATCAATTCGCAGAACAGCAGGGTTGCCTGGAAAGTGAACTGCACTGTTACACGTCCAATGCGGCCGCGCATCGCTTCTGGATGAACCAGGGTTACCGGATCATTGCCTTTCACTTCGCAAAAGACCTTCACCAATAAGGTCAAGCACACTCGAAGTAAGCCGCCCGCCAGGGTGCAATATCTCTTAATATTAAAAAACAAACGGCAACACCGGCCAAAGCTATACCGGTCGTACGACCCGTGTCTTTACCGCGCGGGCCGGCCGAACGCGGACTGACGGCCGTTCCCCTGCCGATCGCGACGAATGAAGAGAGCGCTATCCCGTGCCCAAGGCCGGCCGGGACGCCGCCATCCATCGCGTCGTCGCTGCAGAGGGCGCGCAACCGTCTCGAACCGTCCGTTATTTCAATGCGACCAGCAGCCGAGGTAGCCGTCGATGGGTACAGTCTCAGACATAGTGGAATTCCATCAAATGGGATCCCTTCCACAACTTGATTTCGCGAATACATCGCGACGCGGTATTGCCGACTATTTCGACAATACCTGGCATCTCACCGATATTTTGTTCTCATCGCTCGATCCCGCCGCCTTTTACGTTTCGCCCTATCACCGGCTTCGCCACCCGTTGATTTTCTACTATGCGCATCCGGCGGTTCTTTACATCAACAAGCTGCGCGTGGCGGGACTGCTCGACGGGCCGGTCGATAGCTACTTCGAGGAGATCTTCGAAGTCGGCGTCGACGAGATGTCCTGGGACGACATGTCCAAAAACGACATGGAATGGCCCTCTCTTCAGGCGGTCGTGGACTACCGTCGCAGGGTTTACCAGATCGTCAAGACGATGATCGAAACCCATCCCGCCCTCGATCCTGCCGATGGCTACGCCAACGGGCGCCCGGGCTGGGCGCTGCTGATGGCGTTCGAACATGAACGAATCCACCTGGAAACCTCGTCGGTCCTTATTCGTGAACTGCCATTGACCTACGTCAAAAGGCCCAATCGCTGGCCGCCGAACGCGCCGGGGCGCGATAGCAACCTGGCAAACAACTGGCTTTCCCTTAAGCCGACCCGGGTGAGACTGGGAAAACCCGACGACGTCACGACCTTCGGTTGGGACAACGAATATGGCACCAGAGAAAAGGACGTGCCCGCCTTCCAGGTGAGCCAATATCTGATCAGCAACCGGGAATTCCTCGAATTTGTCGAGGATGGCGGCTATCACGAAGAGCGGTACTGGAGCGACGAGGGCTGGCGGTGGCGCCAGTTTCGAAACGCGAAGTGGCCGTCCTTCTGGGTGCCGGACGGCCCCGCCGGGCTCAATCAGTTCAAGATACGAACGATCTTCGAGGTTGTCGAATTCAGGCCCTCCTGGCCGGCCATCGTGAACTATCACGAAGCGAAAGCCTATTGCGCCTGGAAGACGCAAAGGCATTACGTCGGCAAACCTTATCGTCTGCTGACCGAGGCTGAACAACACAGCCTGCGACAGATCACGGGCGCGGAGTATCGCTGGAATATCGGCCTGGTTCACGGCTCGGAAAGCCCGGTCGACATGTACGTGTCGCAGGCCGGCGCAGGCGACGTTTTCGGCAATGTCTGGCAGTGGAGCCAGGACACGTTCAATCCGTTGCCGGGGTTCAAGGTGCACCGCTATTATGACGACTTCAGCACGCCGTGTTTCGACGGACGGCACCAGATGATTTTCGGCGGCTCATTCGTCAGTACGGGCGACGAGGCAAGTCCATGGGCGAGATTTCATTTCCGCCCCCACTTCTTTCAGCACGCCGGGTTTCGCATCTGCCGCTGAGTTTCGGGCGCTGAGTTTCGGCCGCGCATCCACCACCGGCGGGCCGCAATATCTCTTAACAAAACCAAACACAAGGCAATCCCGGCGGCGGCTAAAAACGCGCGACTCCCGGCCGCTCCAGCCGTCCAGGGATTGGTTTCCACACAGGTATTCCCCATGCAAACCGCATTCAAGCGCAACCTTTTTCGGGTTCTTCTCGTCGGGCACTTCATCGGCCTGACCTTGGCCGTCGGTGTCCGGTTCGCCGATTTTGTCGTCGAAAGCCAGACCGGTCATCAGAGCCTCCAGGCCCTGGCCCTGGGGCAGGCACTCACGGGCACCCTGGCGAAAACCCTCGTCGCGCCGGGCTTCCTGCTGATGATTGTCACCGGGGTTTCGATGCTTCTGCTTCGCTACGGGCTGCGCCCGCCCGTATGGCTGTGGATCAAGATGACTGTCACGATCGTCGCGGTGATCATAGCCCAGGTGAAGGTGGCGCCGGCGCTCACCGCCGCACGACACTGGGCGATTTGGTCAGCCCAAAACAATCATCTCGCGCCTCAATTCGCCGAGGAAAGAGCTCAGGCCGCCCTCTTCGGCGCCGTTGTCTTCAGCCTGTTCCTTATCAATATTCCCGTCGCTGTCTGGAAGCCCCTTGCCTCGATCCGGCTTCCCGCCCCGCGGTCAAAACCCGCGCCAAAAGACGCGTAAGGCCGGTTCACCACCGGCTTGGCCTAGGCGACGATGTTGACGTACGAACCCGACGCTGCCCCGTTCTCCTTCAGCTTGGCATGGACGGCCGCATCCATCTGGGCCTGGAGATCGGCGCGGGCGTCGGGCGGCATCTTGAGCATGTCCTGCTCGGCCACTCCCATATCCTTCAATAGAAAATCCCTCATCTGTTGCGCCGGTGGCGCGGATTTATCCGCGGCGATCTGGCTAGCGGTGGGAATGGGCGCATTGTTGACCAGGGCTTGGACGGCGCTGCCGGTCGTTGCCGTGGGCAAGTATTGCGTAGAAGCGCCAAAGGCGGCGGACGTTATCGTCGTCATTTGAAACCCGATCGGTCTGGAGTCGCGTCTGCCTTACGATTTAAAGGCAAGGTTGACTGCGAGAGGATGCACAAGGGCGCTTTGGCGCCGGCAAGCCGTATTCCTGGCCGCGTTTTTCAACCGGATAATCCGTGGCATCGCCAATAATTACCCGGACCGGCCTTATATCTCTTCAACATAAGCCGCCGCACAGATCAAAGCCGAAAGAGGCGAACCCGTAAAGCGCCTTAACAAAACAAAATAATTCGGTCGTTGACGGTCACTCAAAGATTTCGGACCATCATGTCCAACATCCGCAAATATTCAGGCCCAAAAGGTCGCCGGAATGCACGCCTTGGTCCAACATCAAACCTGTCACGAGCTGCCGATACCGACGGTGCTGATCGTTGAAGACGATGTCGGCATTGCCAGCTTGCTCGCCGACACCCTGGCCGCCAACACGATCAACGTGAAACGCGCGATCAACGGAGTTGAGATGGACGCCCTGCTCGCCCAAGGCGGCATCGACCTGATCCTGCTCGATATCATGCTGCCCGGCGAATCCGGCACCAGCATCTGCAACCGCCTGAGACGCTTTTCCAACATCCCCATCATCATGTTGACCGCGCTGGCGGAAGACATCGATCGCATCATCGGCCTGGAATTGGGCGCCGACGACTATGTCACCAAACCGTTCAATTCGCGGGAACTTCTGGCCCGCATCCGAACGGTTCTTCGGCGCAGTCACATCACCCAGGTCGTGCCGCCTTCGGAAGCCACCGAGTACCGGTTTGCCGAATGGCGTCTAAAGGTCGGCGAACGCCAGCTTTTCGGCATCGGTGGGGTGCGCATCATATTGACCAGCAGCGAACTCGACCTGCTGATCGCGCTTTGTCAGAATCCGAACCGCCTCCTGGCCCGCGACGAACTGCTCGAACTGACGCGCAGCGGTCTGGCCGGCCCTACGGATCGCACGATCGACGTTCATATCAGCCGCATCCGGCAAAAGATCGAAGACGACCCCAAAAATCCCGTCCTGATCAAGACGGTTCGCCTGGGCGGATACCAGTTCACGCCGACCGTCGAGTACCTATGAGCCCGCCGAAGACAAGAGGGCCCCAAAAAACGGGGCCCCAAAAAACGGGACCCCAAAAAACGGGACCTCTGCGTACCTTGACCGGCCAGATCACCGTCCTGGTGCTGGGCGCCGTCCTGATCGGCGCCGTGCTGGTCGGCGGCGTTCTATTGAGTGTTGCGCGGACGTCGAAGATGGGTATGACGCCCGAGTTGAAGGCGGCCGCGGAAGCCGCACGCTTTGCCACGGTGACGGAGCAGGCGCGCGCCGCGACCACACCTGAAGACCTCAAGTCGATCATCGCCAATTCCCAGGCGCCCGGCGAACATATTGTCGCGGTCGACCTTCCCGCCACCGTCCGGACATTGCCCCTCGGCGAGGGCGGCGCCCTCCCCGACCGCATCCGAAGCGAGCTCGCGCAACATTGGCAGATGTCCTCTCTCGACCCGCTGTCGGCCGGCACCGACCCCGATGCCATCGTGGTCGCCTTGAACCCCCGTCAGGGCCTGGCGTTCACCGTCAACACCCATTCCGCCGCGCAAACCCTTATCCTTGTGCAGGCGGGGTTTGTCCTGCCCATCATCCTGCTGCTGGTCCTGGCGCTGTCGATCTATGCGGTTCATCGTATTACACGGCCCTTGACCGCCTTCGCCGCGGCGGCCGAAGCCTTTGGACGAACGCCGCACCAGGGTGATCCGCTCGCCGTGACAGGTCCGCTGGAAGTGGCGCGCGTCGCCCATGCGCTCAATGAGATGCGCGACCGTGTGCAAAAACTGGTGGATGAACGCACGCGCATGCTGGCGGCCATCAGCCACGACCTGCGTACGCCATTGACCCGGCTGCATCTACGCTCCGAAAGGGTGGACGACGGCCAGGACCGGCAAGGGATGCTCGACGATATCCGGATGATCGACGGCATGCTGGCCGAGACCCTGACCTATCTGCGCGATGGGCGCTCCGGCGAAGGCTTGACCCTGATCGACCTGCCGAGTTTTCTCCAGACGATATGCGACGAATATGTCGATACCGGCCATCCGGTAACCTATCACGGCCCGGCGCGCTTCGCCTTCAGGTGCCGCCCGCTGGCGCTCAAGCGCGCCGTGTCGAATGTCATCGACAACGGCGTGCGCTTCAGCAGCGAAGTCACGGTCACTCTCAACGTCCACTCACCGGTCAGCACCACGATCGAGATCGCCGATGATGGACCCGGCATACCCGCCGATCTGAAGGGGCGCGTCTTCGAACCGTTTTTCAAGGTCGACGAAGCGCGAACCAGCGACGGCAAGGGGTTTGGCCTGGGCCTCGCCATTACCCGCGACATCATCGAGCGCGATGGCGGTCAAATCATGCTGGGCGACCGGCGCCCCACCGGCCTGGTCGTGAGCTTGAAGCTGAAGCGGATCGACGCCTGATCTCGATTCCAGAATAGCCGAAACATTTCTTAACATAACAAAACACACCGAAATCCCTGCCGTTGCTAGACCTTGGGCGACAGAGACCGGCAACATGAAAGCCGCAGATCTCCGATTGAACAGCAACGGGGGATCACCATGCCACGAGCCAACTATGTTCCGGGCTTGAGCCAGCGATGACCACGTCTGTCGCAAACCTCGCCACCGTTCAACTCATCGGCCAGCTGGCAAGTCTTCTGGTCTACGCGGTCCTCAGCGTGGCGTTCGTGGCGCCCTGGCTGCTGCTGAACCTTTACGTGACCCTGATCATCGTCACAGTCCCCTTGCTGGTCTGGGTTCGCGTTTACCGCGGAGCCTTCTTGCGCCCTCTCAACCTCCTCCCTGTAAAAGGAAATGACCAATGAAAAAACTGTCTCTCCTGGTTACCGCCGCAACCCTGCTGGCCTTGTCAGCGCCGTTCGCGGCGGCGGCCCAGGGTATCGATTACGACAAGACGGACTTCAAAATCGCCCAGCTCGGCGCCAACGTCTATATCTTGACGGGATCGCCCGGAACGGACCCCGGCCACCCCGAAGCCGCCGGTGGACGGACCGGTCTTCTGGTCGGCCCCGAAGGCACGGTGATGGTCGATGCGTCCTATGCGCCGCTGGCGCCCAAGATCCAGGATATTATCGCCAAGCTGAGCCCGGCCCCGGTCCGGATCCTGATCGATACGCACGAACACCCCGATCATACCGGCGGCAACCCGGCGTTTGCCCGGCAAGGCGCGCTCATCTTTTCACGCACCGAAACCCGCAACGCGCTCGCCGAGGTGCCGCCGCCGGTTGTCCAGAAGCTCGTCGGCAAAGCCGCGGATTTCACCGACCCCGCGCGCCTGCCCGTCGTCACCTATGGCATCGGCGCCCCGGTGACGATCCATCTCGACGATGAGACCGTCGATCTCATCCCCTTGCCGTCGGGCCATACCAACGGCGACACCGCCGTGCGGTTCGAGAGGGCCGACGTCATCATGATCGGCGACTTCTACCGCAACTACGGCTACCCCTTTATCGATCCGACCCATGGCGGTACGTTCAAGGGCATGGTCGACGCGATCGACCTGATTGCCGGCATCGCCGGACCCGACACCAAATTGGTGCCCGGCCACGGCGGCCTGATTACCAAGGCCGACCTCGTGCCCTATCGCGCCATGGTCGTCGACGTCCGCACGAAGGTCCAAGCCATGGTCGCCGCCGGCAAATCCCGGCAGGAGGTGATCGCCGCCCATCCGACCGCGCCCTATGACGCGCGCGTCCAAGGCGGGATCGACCCGCTGCCGGCAGGGCTCGGCACCAGCGCCGACCGGTTTGTCGGCGCCATGTACGACGAGGTGTCGGGCAAGCCCGGCCCGAGCCCGTTCGCCAAATAATCAACGGAGCCCCCATGAACCCGAACTATATCCTGGGCGGTTGCGCCCTCGCGCTTGCCCTGGGCTTGTCGCCCATAGCCGAGGCCCGGCAATCCGGCGTGACGCCGGACATCCTTGCCGCCGTCGCCGCCTCCGACCGGCCGCAGGACGACTTTGAGCGTGATGCCGATCGCAAGCCCAGGGAGTTGATGGCCTTCGCGGGTATCGCGCCCGGCCAAAAAGTAGCCGACATCATTCCCGGCGGCGGATATTTCACCCGGATCTTCAGCCACGTCGTCGGCCCCACGGGCCACGTCTATGCCGTCGTCCCCAGCGAGCTCGCCAAGGGCGCCCCGGCCATCGCCGACGCGATCAAGATCGTAGCCTCCGATCCGACACACCCGAACGTGACCGCGCCCATCGTGCCCCTGCGCGAGGTCGCAACGGATAAGCCTGTCGACGCGGCCTGGATTTCGGACGACTACCACGACATCTACGGCTTCTTCGGTCAGTCCGCGGCCGCGCAATTCGACGCCGCGGTGTTCAAGATGGTGAAGCCCGGCGGCGAATTCATCGTGATCGACCACGTCGCCAAGGCCGGGACCAGCGCCACGAGCCCCCAAACCCTGCACCGGATCGACCCGGACACCGTCATCGCCCAGGTGACCGCGGCAGGCTTCACCTATGAGGGCAGCGCCGATGTCCTGCGCAATGCCGAGGACACGCACGAACGAGCGGTCTTCGATCCCGCCATTCGCGGGCGCACAGACCAGTTTGTCATGAAGTTTCGCAAGCCGATGAACTGATTGCGCTTGCGGGTTTCGACCGGCGGACGCCAGACGCCGGACGAACTTGCCACTGGCGTCCACTCCCCTCCCCCGGCCGGGCGCCAGTGGCAAGGCCTTCCTTCCAGAAAATGGGCATAATCCATGTCATGCAGACCTGAACCGCGTTTTGGCGCGCGAACGTTCAAAATCCTGGCGGCCTGCGTTCTGGCCGGCGGCATCGACAATGCCCAAGCCTGCGCCGCGCAAGCCGTGCCCGCCGCGGCGGCAAGCGGTCCCTCGTCCGGGATTGTCGTTATCGCGAAATTCGCGGCGGCGTCCGCGGTTGTTGCGGGATCCGATGCGATCGAAGACGCCGCCTGCCCGAAATCCCCCGGCGCCGACATGGGCGCTGCGTCCTCAAGCCCCATGGACCCGAAGATAACGACCGTGATCGACGATACCCTCGGTCATGACTTATCGACCAAGCTCAGCGTATTGACGTGGACGGGGGCCGACAGCGTGCCTCAAGGGGCGTTCCTGATCGTTGGATGTATCACCCGGGCGGATCCGGGCAATGCCGCCGCGCGGACCGTCGGCTTTGGGTTGGGCGCCAGTCACCTTCAGGCCCGCGTGCAGCTTTTGTCGGCAACGCCCTCCGGCTGGGCATTGGTCAAGGCCTTCGATGTGCAGACGGACGGCGCCAACACGCTTCCGCCATTGGGACCTATCGGCATTGCCATCCACGCAGCTTCCTATTCGCGGGAAACGTTGAGCGGTGACGCCAAGCGACTGGCCGAACAGGTGTCGCGGAAGGTCCTCGACACAATGGCGGGCGACGCGACGGCCAACACGGCGAAAGCGGACACATCGCAAGGCCCGCCTTAACGGTTGCCGTGGCCCGGGGACCCTCGTTGTTTCAGTCGGAAAAATCGAAGGAATCCCGAGTGAGAGCGGGATCGGAGGGGGCGGTCGAAAGATTTTCGCGCCTCCTCCGTCGTCCGCAACGCAACCTCCCCGCCGCCTGACGAAGCCACTAAAAAACGCTAGGGCCGGAGCGCATATTCGCGTTCCGGCCCTCGTCTAACTCCGGTCTCGGTAGGCCGGAGCGTTCGGTCTGCGGGTCATCGCCGCAATGCGCAATCGCCTTAAGGTCTGGGACCTACGAGCGTTGATTCCAGTCGTGGACCTGCTTTTCGGCCTCGTCCTTGGCGATGCCGTAGCGCTCCTGAATCTTGCCGGCCAGTTGCTTGCGGTCGCCTTCGAGCACCGCCAGGTCGTCATGGGTCAGCTTGCCCCACGCTTCTTGAACCGAGCCCTTGATCTGTTCCCAGCTGCCGTTGATGCGATCCTGGTTCATAGTCACCCTCCTAAAGAAATGGACACCGGAGGTTGAATGTCTCCGGATAACGAGTCTAAATCTAGCAGCCGCGATCTAAGGAATCGGCGACGGGCGGCGGGTGGCTTCCTAAAGAAGACATAAGCTTAATCCTTGAGAAACCGCGGTTTCCACATTGCCCTTTTATGGGCCCCTAACAACTGTAATTGTGGCGTATGAGGAGCGTGACTTGACGGACGTATTGATTATCGGCGCCGGCGTGGCCGGGCTGAGCGCCGCGGTGGAATTGAAAAAACGCGGCCTGTCGTGCCTGGTGATCGAAGCCCTGGACAAGCCGGGCGGCCGGGCGCGCACCCGGCGGGGCCCCACGGGCACACCGATCGATCTGGGCGCTCACTGGCTGCACGGCGAAGACACCCCGATGCGCGCCGTGCTCGATCACTACAACCTGCCCTATCACGAAGAAACCGAGGGCGAGATGTTCGTCCAGAACCGCGGCAAGGTGCAGCGCTCCGAAGAGGAGTGGATCGAAAGCGCCATCGACTGGGACAAGGCCAACGCCATCAAGTCTGGCGCGCATCCCGACGTCGCCCTGCCGGAGCTTGGCGTCGACGACGCCGCGCGCGAACGGCTGGGGCAATTCGGCCTGATGTGGGACGGCATCGATCCGCCCTATCATCCCTCCGCCTACGAATTCCTCACCGACGAAAACACGCCGGGCGGCCTGCAGCCTCTGTCCGGCATGGGTGCGCTTATCGAGGCCCTGGCGCGCGACCTGGGTCCTGAGAACCTGCGGCTGAATACGCCCATCGCCGCGGTGGCGTCGCAAAAGGACCATGTCGACGTCCGCGCCGCCGACGGCACGCGCTTCATGGGGCGTATCGGCCTGTTCACTGGCTCATTGGGCGTGCTCAAGGCCAATGCGGTGGCGTTCGAGCCGCCGCTGACGGCGGATTTCCGCCGCCACCTGTCGGGCCTGGTCATGGGAAAGATGAACAAGATCGTCGTCGAGCTGACGCCGGCCTTCTTCGCCGAGCGCAAGATCGCCGTCGATACCGGCTATATCCTGCTCGACGCGCGGCCTCCGCACTTCTGCCATATGCATAGTGCCGGACTGCCGATCCTCCAGCTCTATATTGCCGGTCGCCACGCCGAGATGATCGAAGGCATGACGGGACACGAAGCGCTCGACTATTTGCACAAGATGCTGGCGCCGGTCGAGCAACTGGAAGGGTTCGAATCCCATATCGTCGGCGACCCGGTCGTGCCCGCCTGGGTCAGCAATCCGTTCACGCGCGGCGCCTATTCGTGCTGCCTGCCCGGCACCAAGCGCCAGGGCCCGCACCGCGAAGCGCGGGTCTTCTTTGCCGGTGATACCTTCGATGAGCGCTTTCCGGCCTCGGTGGCCGGCGCCTTTCGCTCAGGTCAGGAAGCGGCGCGGCAGATCGCCGCCGCGCTCGACATCCATGCCGGCCCATCGGTGTGGACCGAAACGTATCAGATTTAGCGGCGGCCTCTCGCCCCTGCGTAGCGGCGGAGAGAGGCACAAGGACTAATCGTCGTAATCGATCACGTTCGCGCCCGCCGCGGCATTGGCCCCGCGCAGGCCACGCGCCGTCAGCACGGCGGCGGCGACCAGACCGACACCGGCAGCGGCCGTCGCGACCCGGCGCACCGTGGCGGCACGCGATGACTCCGTCTTCACCGGCGTGGAGTCAGCGTCATCCGTCGGCTGCGACACCTGGGGGCCGCCGTCGATCGATTGCATCGGCACACCGTGAGCGGCCTTCTCAATGGGATCGGCCTCGGTCCAGGTATAGGGATCGGCTTTCGGGGGAGTGGCAACAGCGGTATCCATGACGGCCTCCGGTTCAATCAAAGACCGTAAGCATGGCCGCCCGCGCGTCAAATTGCGTGGCGAAAGCGGCCGGGGAATGTAAGACCCTCACAAATTCAGGAAGGTCTCGACCTCGGCTTTTGTTGCCGCGGAATCGGCCGACGGCTTGGTCACCGACAGGGCCGAGGCCGCCGAGGCATAGCGCAGGGCCGCCAGGAGGTCGTCGCCGAGCACCAACCGGCTGACCAGGGCGCCGTTGAAATGATCACCCGCCCCCGTCGCGTCGACGGCCTTGACCGCAAAGGCCGGTACGCGCACCAGCTTGCCGTCGACCAGGGTCGCAGAACCTTGCGCGCCCAGCGTCACCACGGCCGACTTGGCGCCGGCGGCGATCACCGCCTGCAACGCCTGGGTCAGGGACGCGTCGTCCAGTTCGTGAATGCCGGTCAGGGCCGCCAATTCGGTTTCGTTCGGCGTCACCAGGTCGGCCAGCGGGAACAGGGCCAGGGCGCCCGGCTGCACCGGCGCCGGATTGAGCACGGTCATCACCCCGTGACGGCGCGCCACTTCGAGGGCGTGCCGGACGGCGTCCAGCGGCGTTTCCAGCTGCACGATCAGCGCCCGCGCCCCGGCGATCGCCGCCTCGGCGGCGTCGATCATCTGAGGTGTCAGGCGGGCATTGGCGCCCGGCGTGACGACGATCATGTTCTGTCCGTCTTCAGCGACGAAAATATTGGCGACACCCGTTGCGACACCCGACAGCCTCGTGACGTGGCTCGTATCGACGCCGTTCGTCGTCAGGTAGGACAGGGCCTGGCCGGCAAAGCCGTCCTCGCCGACCGCGGCGATCATCTGTGTGGCCGCACCCAGCCGCGCGCAGGCCACCGCCTGGTTCAGTCCCTTGCCGCCGATGGCCACGGCCATGTCCTGGCCGGTAATGGTCTGGTTCGGCTGCGGCAAGGCAGCGACGCGCAGGATGAAATCGACATTGGCGCTGCCGGCGACGACGATGGTCATGAAAATCTCCTCACCCCGCTTATACACTTCCACATTGCCGCATTACAGGTTTTGTCACTAGCTTGCGCGAAATCCGGAAAAAGACCTGTTTATCAATCTGTTCCGGAATACCGTGTTGGAGAGAAAGCTATGGACGACATCAACCCCATACCGCGCCTCGTCGATGGCCTGGCCGTCCGCGAATATGGCCCCGAGGATGGCCCGCCGGTCGTCTTTTCCTCCGGACTGGGTGGCCTGGGCAACTACTGGCATCCGCAGATCGAGCATTTCTCCAAGCGCTACCGCGTCATCCTCTACGATCATCGCGGCACCGGCGACAGCGACCGCGACATCCCCCTGCCCTATGATGTCGGCCACCTGGCCGACGATATCCGCCGCCTGCTCGATGGACTGGGCCTGGACGCCGCCCACATCGTCGGCCATGCCGCCGGCGCCTTGGCCGGCCTGGAGCTGGCGCGGACGCAGCCCGACCGGTTGCTGACCCTGACGACGGTCAACGGCTGGGCCGTCGCCGACGCCTATTTCAAGCGCTGCTACGAAATCCGGGGCGATATCTTCCGTACCCAGGGCGTCGAAGGCTATCTGCGCGCCCAGCCGGTCTTCTTCTATCCGGCCGACTATATCGCCGCCCATATGGAAGAAATCGATGCCGGCGCCGCGCTTCGCCTCAAGAACTTCCAGACCGGCCCGACCCTTTTGGCGCGCATCGACGCCTTGGCCGAATTCGACATCACGGGCGACCTGAAGGACATCCACGTGCCGGTCCTGGTGCTGTCGGCCGCTGACGACATGCTGGTGCCGACGCGGTCGTCGCGGCTGTTGTCGGACGCCCTGCCCAATGTCATGCCGGTCGAGATGCCGTGGGGCGGCCACGCCGTCAATATCACCGCCACGCGGATGTTCAACGAACACCTGATGTCGTTCCTGATTGCCCGTGGCGGGCGCTGACGGATTGCATTAGAAGTCAGGAGACTCGAACACAAAGACCAAGATGCCCAAAAAGATCATCATCGACACCGACCCCGGCCAGGACGACGCCCTGGCGATTTTGCTGGCCTGCGCCTCGCCGGAAGACCTGGACATCGTCGGCGTCGTCGCCGTCGCCGGCAATGTGCCCCTGCATCATACGCTGAACAATGCGCGCAAGCTGCTGGAGCTGGCCGGGCGGCCGGACGTGCCGCTCTATGCCGGCCGCGAGGCGCCGATGCGCCGCACCCTGGTCACCGCCGAGCACGTCCACGGCAAGACCGGTCTCGACGGTCCCGACCTGCCGGTTCCGACCATGCCCGTGCAGGACAAGCCGGGCGTGCAGTTCCTGATCGACACGTTGCGTGAAGCCGAAGCCGGCACAATCACTGTCGTAACGCTTGGACCGCTGACCGACCTGGCTTACGCCCTGCAGCAGGCGCCCGACATCGCGCCCCGCATCGCCGAGGTGGTGATGATGCTGGGCTCGTGGCGCGAGATGGGCAATGTCACGCCGGCGGCCGAGTTCAACGCCTATTGCGACCCGGATGCCGCCGACATCGTCTTGAAAAGCGGCGCCAAGCTCACCCTGTTGCCGCTCGATGCGACGCACCAGGTGATCTCGACCCAGGCGCGCATCGGCGTACTGAAGGCCATGCCCAATCGTTCCGGGCCCAATGCGGCGATCATGCTGAAAGCGTCCGAAGCCTTCGATATCAGCAAGTTCGGCAGCGACGGCGCGCCGCTGCACGATCCGTGCACCATCGCCTATCTGATAAAGCCCGAGCTATTCAGCGGACGTTTCGTCAATGTCGCGGTCGAGACCGAAAGCGAGCTGACGCTCGGCATGACCGTCGTCGACTGGTGGACGGCGACGGAACGTGCGCCGAACGCCACCTTCATGACCAAGGCCGATGGCGAGGGGTTTTATAGTCTGCTGTTCGAGCGCCTGGCCCGGTTGCCGTAAGAATTTTGACCACGAACCACACGAACAACACTAACGAGAAAAGCGGCATCATATTCTGCGCGAAGCGCCCCTCTTCGAGAGAGAGAGGCGCTTCGCGCTAACTTTAGCCAAGCCATGACGTTCGTGTTGTTCGTGTGGTTCGTGGTAAAAACCTTCTTACGCTTCTTCGAACTCTTCCGTATCGACCTCGGCCTGGCTTGTCGGGGAGTAGCGGCCGCCGGCGACGTTCCGGGCACTGACGATATCCTCGGCCTCGGCCAGGATGTCGGCGGAAACAGGCGGCGTCGACATGTTTTCACGCAAGTGATCGATGCGCGTCGTGCCCGGAATGACGTGGACGTGGTCGCCGCGCGACAGCACCCAGGCCAGCGACAATTGCGCCGGCGTCAGGCCCGCGCGCTTGGCCAGGTCTTCGAAGCCCGCGAACCATTTCAGGTTCCTGGCAAAGGCCTCGTCGTCGTTGAAGCGCGGCATGGTGCGGCGGAAGTCGCCCTCACCGAAGCGGTTGTCCTTGACGCCGCCGGCCAGGAAGCCGCGGCCGACCGGCGAAAAGGCGATAAAGGCCACGCCCAGGTCCTGGCACGCTTCGAGCACGGCGATCTCCGGATTGCGCGTCCACAGCGAATACTCGGTCTGCAGCGCCGCGATGGGGTGCTCGGCGTGCGCTTTCTTCAGCGTCGCCGCCGAGACCTCCGACAGGCCGATACTGCCGATCTTGCCTTCCTTCACCAACTCACCCAGCGCGCCGACCGACTCCTCGATGGCGATCGATTTGTCCCAGCGGTGCAGATAATAAAGGTCGATATGGTCCATCTGCAGCCGCTTCAGCGACGCTTCGCAGGTGGCGCGGATGCGGTCCGGCCGGCCATTGATCTCGCGCACGCCGTCGGGCGTCGAGGCGCCGCACTTCGACGCCAGGAAGACCTCGTCGCGCCGTCCTTTCAGGACCTCGCCGACCAGGACCTCGTTGCGCCCGGCGCCGTAGAGCACCGCCGTATCGATATGGTCGGCGCCGAGGTCGAGCGCTTCGGCCAGCACCTCGCGGCCGGCGGCCGGCGTCGGCGCGACCCCATAGGCGTGCGACAGGCACATGGCGCCGAAGCCCAGGGCGTTGACATTGCGGCCGTTGAGCGAACGTCGGGTCATGGAAGACTCCCTAAAAATATTTGGCTTTGGTCTCGATATGGACGACGCGCGGCGGCTCGACGAAGAACGGTCCGGCCAGGGCGCGCCACTTTTGGAAGTTGTCGGATTCCCGGAAGCCCACCGTGTGGTGCTCCACCGTCTCCCACAGCACGCGCAGGATATAGGTTTCCGGTTCCTCGATCAGCCGCTCCAGCGCCATGCCGTGGCAGCCGGGCGTCGCCTTGAAATAGGGCACGGCTTCGGCGACGGCGGCCTCGAAGTCCGCGGCGCGCAAGGGGTCGATCTTCAGGGTGGCGATTTCCATGATCATGGCGAAGGTTCCGTAAACAGCCCCGCCCATGGCTTAATCGCGCCCGTGGTAAAATCAACCCTTATTTACCGGCGGAAAACAACGACAAGGGGATGCTCTCACCCATGGCCTTGTAGCCCGCGGCATTGGGATGGAGGTGGTCGCCGCTGTCGTAGTCGGCGCGCAGATGTTCCGGATGCGCGGGGTCGCGCATGACGGCATCGAAATCGACCACGGCGTCATAGTGCGCCGGATCGCGAATCCAGGCGTTAAGCGCCTGACGGTCGGCCTCGTTGGCCGCGTCCGGGTGATAATAGTCCGAGCCGAAATAGGGCAGGATGGTCGCGCCATAGATCTTCAGCCCGTGGTCGTGGGCCGATTGGATCATCTGGGCGTAGGCCTGCTCCATGCGCACGACGAAGGCTGTGTGGGCGGCCGCATCGACCGGAGCGTCGCGCGTCAGGGTGCCCATGTCGTTGACGCCTTCGAAGACGATGACGTAGCGCGCGTCGCTCTGCGCCAGGATGTCACGATCGAAACGCGCCGCGGCATTCGGGCCCAAACCGTCCTGCAGTACACGGCCGCCGCCTATGCCGACATTGAGGACTCCCACGCCCTGCACCGCCGTGCGCCGGCCCAGGACGTCGGGCCAGCGGTCATTGCCGTTGGTCGTGGCGCCATGGCCGTCGGTGATCGAGTCGCCCAGTGTAATGATCGAGGTGTTGAGCATCGGGACGTCAAGGCCCGACAGGTTGAACCAGTGATCGACCGTCTTTATGCTGGAAGATTGGGCGCCCGCCAGGTCGGCATCCGCCGTGTGGTTGCCGTGCACGAAGTAAGAGGTTGAGCGCGAACCCGGGTGGCTGGTCTGCTGCTCCGGCGGCATGGCGTAGTAGAGGCTGACGGCGACGTCGCTTTGCGCCGGCAACGGCATCATCACCGGATCGGACCAGTATTCGGCGCCGGCGGGGATGGTCACAGACGTTGAACCGTTAAAGGTCAGGACATGGTCGCTGGCCGGATCGATCTGCGACGCGGCCGGTGACAGGGCGCGTGCCACATGGACGCCGTCGAAGGTCAGCGGCGTCTTGCCGAAGGCATTCGACAGGCGCACGCGGAAGACCTGCCCCGCGATCGAGGTATGGACGATCTCGCGCAGGGTGGCGTCGGTCAGGTCTGCCGCCGCCAAAGCATTATTGGCTTCGGGGATCTGCTGGGCCGCCGCCCAGCTGCCTTGCCAGTGTACCGGAGCGGCCGCAATCGCGGCGGACATGAGGAGGGCGGCGAGGGTCATGGAGCCAGTCCGGGAGGATAGGGGAAGGTCAGGGATTCATAGTAGCTTAGCGGCTTTTCCGGCGGGGCGATACCGGCCGGCAGCGGCAGGTTCGACTTGCTTTGGAAATAGGCGATCGAGGCGTCACGCCACCACTTGGCCTCGCTGACCTGGACCTTGAGGTTCTCCGACACCATTTCGAAGCGTTGGGCGTCGACATAGGGCGAAAGCGTCGACCAGGTCTGGGCCAGGCCTGTGGCTTCACGGGCGCCGCGGTCATAGGTCAGGACCAGGCCGTCCCACAGGGTGTGGCCGTCCTTCAGGCGGAAGCTCCACGGTTCATGGTGGAACCACAGGAGGAAGCGCTGGTCCATCTTTTGCGGATCGGACCACAGGGCGGCGGCGGCCGGCGTATATTGCGCCATGGCGTTGCTGCCGGTCGCGGTACGGTCGAAACCGATGCCGTCGGCGCCGGCCTTGGCATAGTAGCACGGGTTCCATTCCGGCCGCGCCAGGTTGCAGACCCACGGGCCCGGGCCGTAGTGGTGGCTGGTCGCCATCTGGTGGCCCAGGCCCAGCGGCGTCATGTAGTCGACGACGTCTTCGCGCGACGCCATCATCATGTCGACGACGGGTTTGACGAAGGCCGGGTCGTTGGAGAAGGTCATGCGCACCCAGTCGTCGGCGATGTCGCGTGACGAGGCGTCCGGATTCCAGGCCATGCGACCATAGACGTACCAGTTGGCTTGGTTGAAGTCCGAGCCGTTCCAGTTGCGGTCAGTGCCGATATTGGCGACGCCCGATATGCCGGACAGGGTGTGGTGTTCAAGCGACCCGTCGACGACGCGGGCGACGGTGGAACCGGGCCCCTTGGCGAAGGTATCGGCCTTCAGCACCTCTTCCCACATGGGCCCCAGATAGGCGAGATGCGTCGCCTGGCCCAGATATTCCTTGGTGAGCTGCAGCTCCAGCACTTCCGGCGTCTTCGGCATGGCGCCGAACAGGGGGGAGAACGGCTCACGCGGCTGGAAGTCGATAGGGCCGTTCTTGATCTGGACCAGGACATTGTCGGCGAATTGGCCGTCCAGCGGATGGAACTCGTCATAGGCCTGCTTGAAGCGGTCCTCGGGATTTTCCGTGGCATAGACGAAGGCGCGCCAGATGACGATGCCGCCATGGGGCGCAAGGGCGGCCGCCAGCATGTTGGCGCCCTGGGCATGGGTGCGATGATAGTCGGCCGGGCCCGGCATGCCTTCGGAATTGGCTTTCACCATAAAGCCGCCGAAGTCGGGGATCTGGGCGTAGATTTCGTCGGCCTTGGCCTTCCACCAGGCGGCAACGGCCGGGTCGAGCGGATCGGCCGACTTCAGCCCGCCGATCTCGATCGGCGCCGACCACTTGGCCGACAGGTAGATTTTCATGCCATAGGGGCGCAGGATGTCGGCGATCGCACGGGCCTTGGCGATAAAGGGCGCGGTCAGCACCTCAGGCTGGGCGTTGACGTTGTTGAGCACGGCGCCGTTGATGCCGATCGAGGCATTGGCGCGGGCATAGTCGGTATAGCGCGGATCGCGGACGCCCGGCAGGCGCCACCAATCCCAGATCGATTGACCGGCATAGCCGCGCTCGGGATGGCCGGTGAGATCGTCCCAGTGGTTGAGGATGCGGATCTTGATCTTGGGCGCGTCGGAAATGTCGAGATGATCGATCGGCTTGCGGATCTGGATCTGGCGCAGCAGGCGGAAGCTGCCGTACAGCACGCCGGTGTCGCTGTTGGCGGCGACGACGGTAACCGGGTGGCCATTGATCGTCACGCTGCGGATCAGGTAGCCCTCGGCGCCCAGTCCCGACAGCGGCAGGTTCAGGCCGCGGATCAGGTCGGACGATTGCGGCGTGCCGACGACGATATCGCCGTCGCCGACCGCAGGCGCCAGGCCGACCGGATGATCGAGCAGGCCGCTGAGGCCGCGCTCAAGCTCGCTTTCGGCGACGCGAAGGGTCGGGCTGTCGGCGCCGACAACGGCCACGGCATGCGGGGCGTATTGCGCCACCGCGGCCGTATCCATCGGCCGGTAGCGCAGCCACAGGTCATAGCCGTCTTCGTTGGGAAGGGGCGCGGCGGACGCGGCCCCCGCCAACATGCACCCAGCCAGCATCGCGCCGGCACAGAGAACTGTACGCAACCTACCCTCCCGAATTATCGTTTTATTCGTGTACGGACTACCAGTTGTACATCGTGCCGTCCTGCAGCCGGTTGACCGGCAGGTAGGCGCGTTTGTACGGGTATTTGGCGGCCTTCTCCTCGTCGATATCGACGCCCAGGCCCGGCACGTCGCCCAGATACATGGCGCCGTCACGGAAACTGTAGTGGTTGGGGAAGACTTCGTAGGTGGCGTCGGTGTGACGCATATATTCCTGCACGCCGAAGTTCGGGATCGACATGTCGAAATGCAATGCCGCCGCCATGGTGACGGGCGACAGGTCGGTCGCGCCATGGCAGCCGGTGCGGACATTATAGATGTCGGCGAAGCTGGCCAGCTTGCGCAGATGGGTAATGCCGCCGGCATGGACGACCGTGGCGCGGATATAGTCGATCAACTGGTTCTGGATCAGGTCCTTGCAGTCCCAGATCGAGTTGAAGATCTCGCCGACGGCCAGCGGCGTCGTCGTATGCTGGCGGATCAGGCGGAAATTCTCCTGGTTCTCGGCCGGGACCGCGTCTTCGATCCAGAAGGGCCGCGATGGCTCCAGGTCCTTGCCCAGGCGTGCGGCCTCTATAGGCGTCAGGCGATGGTGGACGTCGTGCAGCAGGTGGACGTCGTCGCCCAGCGCCTCACGCGCCGCGGCGAACAGCTTGGGCACGACGCGCAGATAGGCCTCGGTCGACCACAGGTTTTCTTCGGGAAGATCCGAATCGGCCGGCTCGTAGAACATCTTGTCCTTGGAGACGCCGTAGGTCGACGACAGGCCGGGCACCCCGCATTGCAGGCGGATCGCCTTGTAACCCATGGCCTTATAGGTCTGGGCGACTTCGACCGTATCCTCGATCGAGGTGCCGTTGGCGTGGCCGTAGACCATGGCGCCGGTGCGGCAGGCGCCGCCCAGCAGCTGATACAGCGGCAAACCGGCCGCCTTGGCCTTGATGTCCCACAACGCCATGTCGACGGCGGCGATGGCCGACATGGTCACCGGCCCGCGACGCCAGTAGGCGCCACGGTAAAGATATTGCCAGATGTCCTCGATCTGATGGGCGTCACGGCCGATCAGGCAGGGTACGACATGCTCCTGAAGGTAGCTCAACACCGCCAGTTCTCGGCCGTTGAGCGTGGCGTCACCGATGCCGTACAGGCCTTGGTCGGTCTCGATCTTCAGCGTAACGAAATTGCGCCCCGGACACGTCAAAATGACGCGCGCCCCGGTGATTTTCAGCACGCCGCTCGCCGCCCCAAGCGAGGGCGACCCGATCGGCGCGCCGCGCGGCGCCTCAGAGCCGTCCTCCCGGGCAGGATAGGTCGAATCCATCATACGCGTCCACTTAACCTTACGTTTTGGGCCTTGCGCTTTTCGGCCGCCGTTTTTCGACGCCGGTTTTCCGATCTTCGGCGCTCGGCCGTTCCGGCCCAGGACCCGGCGGGCAGCCACGATCGGCCCGTTGTCTTACCAATATCACTATAATGATCTGATCTCCGCGCGGAACGCAAGTCCTTTTTGGGCTGACACTTTGCCGATCGCACCCCCAGGTTCCTCATCCGCACATTGGTCTATCCATTTTGCAAGGATTAGCTTGTCCAATCCATCCTGGCCCATGGAACCGCTACCAAACGGCCGCACGCCCTTACCGGCGATGGCCCTTGACCTTGAGAGGTCATTCTATAGAAGGGACAAGGAGTCATTATCGACTCGGCTCGCTGCCCGCGATCGATCGCGCCACGCCCTCCTGTCTTGAACATGGATTCGAAAAGCAAACTCTACCAGAAGCTGGCCGACGCCATTGCCGGCACCATCCGCTCCGGGCAATACACCGTCGGCGATCGACTGCCGACCGAGCGCGAACTGGCCCAGCAATACGGCGTCAGCCGCCCGACCCTGCGCGAAGCCCTGATCGCCCTGGAAATCCTCGGCATGATCGAGGCCAAGCACGGCCACGGCATCATCGTCACCCAGCCGAAGTCCAAGCCGGCGCCGTTCGACGATTCCGAGATCGGCGCCTTCGAGCTGATCGAGTCGCGCCGCCTGTTCGAGGGCGAAGTCGCCGCCATGGCCGCTACCCTGGTCCAGGACGAGCATATCGCCGAACTCGAACGCCTGCTGCTGCTGATGGGCGGCGACGACCAGGACAAGTGCGAGCAGGCCGATCGTGAGTTCCATATGCTGATCGCCGAAATCACCGGCAACGGCGCCGTCGCCGCGACGGTGGAGAACCTGTGGGACTGGCGCTATCGCTCGCCGTTCGCCCGCAACATCCTGGCACGCGCCGCCGACCTGGGCATGACCGACCGCATTGCCGAACACACCGGCATCCTCAATGCGCTGAAGCTGCGCTCGCCGACCGCGGCGCGCCAGGCCATGCACGAGCACCTGGAACGCGTCATCGAGCACCTGCTGAACGCCACCGAAATCGACGCCGTCGAAACCGCGAAGAAGGCCAGTCATGAGCGCCGCAAGGCCCTGACCAACCGCTTCAAGGCGCTGGCCGCCGACGGCGGCCCGGGCATTCCGCCGCGGCGGTCCAAGGCCTGAGGCGGGGATCGGCCAGGAGCAGACTGGATGTCGCGAATCCTGCAGGTCTTTTTATACGCCCTCATCTTGTTGATCGGCCGCGAGATCGTCGCTTGGGGGCTGGAAAAGCTGAATGCCCCGGACTGGACCTACGGGGCTTTATTGATCTTCATGTTCGTGGCGTGGCTGATCGGCGCAAGTAAAATTCTGTTCCGAAAACGCAAGCCCAAATGGGCCGACAGCCCCAAGCCTTCCGAATAGGAAGCTCATAGAAAAAGCCGGAGCTTCGACAGCTCCGGCTTTTCATTGTTGCCCAACAGGCTTAGTCGGCGCCGAACAGGTCGCGGGTATAGACCTTGGCCTCGATGTCCTTGAGATCGTCCGATACACGGTTGGCGATGATCACGTCCGACATCGACTTGAATTCGGCCAGGCTCTTGACGACCTGCGAATGGAAGAAGGTGTCGTCGTCCAGCGCGGGTTCGTAGATCACGACCTCGACGCCCTTGGCCTTGATGCGCTTCATGATGCCCTGGACCGACGAGTCGCGGAAATTGTCGGAATTGGTCTTCATGGTCAGGCGATAGATGCCGACGACCTTGGGCTCGCGCTTGAGGATCGAATTGGCGACGAAGTCCTTGCGCGTCGTATTGGCATCGACGATGGCCTGGATCATGTTCTGCGGCACGCTGGAATAGTTGGCCAGCAGCTGCTTGGTGTCCTTGGGCAGGCAATAGCCGCCGTAGCCGAAGGACGGATTGTTGTAGCCCTTGCCGATGCGCGGATCCAGAGACACGCCTTCGATGATCTGGCGCGTGTCCAGGCCCAGGCTTTCGGCGTAGGAATCGAGTTCGTTGAAATAGGCCACGCGCATGGCGAGATAGGTGTTGGCGAACAGCTTGATCGCCTCGGCCTCGTCGGAATTGGTGAACAGGATTTCGATGTCCTGCTTCTCAGCGCCCTGCGCCAGCAGGCCGGCGAAGGTGCGGCCGCGCTCGGACTGCTCGCCGACGACGATGCGCGACGGATGCAGGTTGTCGTAGAGCGCCTTGCCCTCGCGCAGGAATTCCGGCGAGAAGATGATCTGGTCGCAGCCCAGTTCCTCGCGCACCCGGCGCGTATAGCCCACGGGAATGGTCGACTTGATGACGATGGTCGCCGTATTGTTGATCGGCATGATCGTGCGGATCACGGCCTCGATCGAACGGGTGTCGAAACGGTTGGTTTCGACATCGTAATTGGTCGGCGTGGCGACGATGACGTAATCGGCGCCGGCAAACGCTTCCTGAGGATCCAGCGTCGCCTTGAAGTCCAGCTTTTCCTCGGCGAGGAAGCGTTCGATTTCGGCGTCGGCGATCGGCGAGCGCTTGTCATTCAGCATCTCGACCTTGGCCGGGACGATGTCATAAGCGACGACCGTGTTGTGACGCGCCAGCAACATGGCGTTGGACAGGCCGACATAGCCCAGTCCCGCAATGGCAATCTTCATAATTAATCCCACCCTTAAAAATACCAGCCAACTGAATAGTTTGTGCATAGCACAAAACGTGCCGCGGGCAATGGCGCCGGCGGCGCAGTCGGCAAGAATCTACCCTTTTCCAGCCCGCGGCGCGGTAAACTTTCGCGTCGGAATGTACACGCCACACCACCGCGCCGGCAAAGCATCTGCGGTATAGGCCGCCGGCCTGGCGGCGATATTCCGTTTTGGGCCACCCGCTCGCGAAAGAGGAATTATCCTTATTATTCGTGGCCTTCCCAAATTTTTATAGATTACCCACGTTTTAAATATAGTTTTTTGCAGTGCAAAATTACTAGCCGCTATTTCCGCTTCGCAAAAGTATTCATCTCTCGTTCATATGAAAATAGAAGACCGTGGGCGGTCGGCCATTGCCGATTTTTTATTGATAACTGTTTATAAAACAAGCCTAACAGCTCATTAATCTTCCATTCAGACGCAATGATGCAATAATCAAAACCAAGATTTAACCCTGCTGCTTTACAGTTCCCGTAGTCGCAGCGAAAAGGGCGAAAGCTATGTCACGTTTGAAGTCTTCAATGGCTCGATCCGTATCGCCCTCGATCCCGGCGCAAGCCGCTGCTGCCGACCCTGCAACGGCGGACACCGCCGCCAAGTTCACAACCGACCTGACCCAGGTGGAAGCCATGCCCTCGCCCGCTCTCGATCTTCAGGAAAATCTGCGCAACACGTGGACCCTGCGTACGTCGGAACCGAAGACGGTTGCCGAGACGGCCGATACGCGCAAGATTCCCGTGGGCTGGGCATTGATGGCCGTGGCGCTCGGCTGCGGCGCATTCTGGGCCTGCATCGCGCTGGTCGTATTCTAGATCGGCCTGATTAGCCCGGCTTGCGACCGCTATTGGTGGCAATCGCGAAGCCGGCGCCCAGCAGAACCGCGGTGAACAGCTCCAGCGCCGGTTCCTGGAAGGCGTAGTCCGTCAACCCGTGAATGAGGAAGACGAGATAGGCCGCCAGTACGATCCATAGCCGTGATCCCATGGTTTGCCGGCGTTGCGCCGAACCGTAAACCGGCGCCAATATGGCCAGGTTGAGCAGCGCCAGGCAGACTAATCCGACGATGCCGACCTCTTCCAGCCATTGCAGATAGACATTGTGCATGGCGCGGATGGGCGACAGATAGGCATAGTTGGCGGTTGTCAGGATCGAGTTGTTGACCGCCGTGAACGATCCGAAGCCTGATCCCAGCCAGAATTGGTGCATGGCCACCCGCAGGTGCTCCTTGAAGATAAGGGTGCGCACATGGCCGTCCGAGTTGAGATCGCGAACGCGCTGGACGATCGCCAGCATCGGCATGGTCAGAACCGCGACCAACACCAGCGCCCCCGCCCCCGCTCCGGCAAGCAGCCACTTCATCGGCGCGCGGCGCCAGCACAAGATCGCCGTCAGGGCCAGGCTGGCAATCGCCGCCGAAAACACGGCCATGCGCGATTGGGTCAATGCCAGGGCGGTCAATGAGACCAGCCACACGCCGAGGAAAAGCGGATCGATCCGCTCGAAGACCTGTCGGGCGCGGCTCGACCAGAAGCGCGACAGCAATCGCCCGAGCGCCATGACGCTGATCGCCGCGAACAATGTGCCGGCGCTGTTGGGCGAGGAAAAGGCGCCTGTCAGGCGGCCGGCGCCCGCCGTCTTGTGCACGCCGTAGATACTGTTGGCGTCCATGACGTGCAGGATGATGGCGAGACCTGCCCACACGCCGCCGGCGACAATGACGCTGTCGATCATGTTGCGTCCGCTTTCGTCGTCCATCGTCACGCGGAAGGCGGCGGCGAAGGCGCAAAAGACACCGGCCAGCTTGAGATATTCCAGCGTCGCCCGGGACGGATCGTAGAGACCCGACGTGCCGCTCGACGTGTGCGTCAAGGTCAGCAACAGCGGCTGGGCGGCCAGGACAGCCGCCAGGAGAATGGCGGAGCCTGCAACCCACAGCACGTCCGGACGGCGGCCAAGCGTGGGCGTCTGATGGACCGGCAGGGCCCAGGCGACCGCGCACAGACCCGCCATGATGGCCATCATGACCAATGACGGCAAGGCGGTGTCGCCGTCACGCGTGGCGAAGGCCCCGAGCAACACCGCCACCACGCAAAGCGGCATAATCCATGACCTGATATTGATCTTCACGCGTTCTCCTGCGAGGCCTGCGTCTTAGGGCCTTGGGTTTTTCTGGCTGTACTGGAACTTGGCGATCATGGCGATCATACTGAATTCCAGATGCGCCTGGGGATCACGGATGGTCGGCGCGGTCTGCAACAGATAAAGCATGCCGCCGCCGGTGGTGCCGAATTCGTGCGCTTCGCTGCGGGCAAGTTCGTGCACGTCCTGGGGCAGTTGGGACCAGGCGTTGAAGATGAAGTTGAGGCGATAGCCTGACACCTCGAATGTCAGCGGCCCTACCGCATAGGATTGACGCACAGCCGAAATCACCCGCGGCGAGACGCCATGATCGGCGCGGCTGCACTGATAGGCCAGCAACATCCAGTTTTCAGCGCGCGCCGGCGCCAGCTTGGCCGCCATTTGCGCATCGGCGACGCCCTCGTCCGGTGTCGCCGATGCGACGGACTTGTCGTACCAGGTCTCCGAAAAGGGAAAAAGGGTCGGCGCCGACAGGGGGGCGGCCCGTTGCCACGCCGCAAGGCCGCAGGCGACAAAGACGGCGGCGCCGAGCGCAACCACGGCCGGCGGCAACAGCACGGCCCAAAGGGCTTTGTCTTCAACCTTGCTCGGCATCCGGGCTCCGTCTCTTGTATGCGACCGTTAAAGGCTGTGCCGCGATCTGTAAAGACCGATCGCTGAGCGGTTGTAGCGTTTCAGGGCGATGGCCTCAAGGGACCAAGGCCCGCGCCACCGGTTCCACCCAGGTGTCGCGCGTGGTGTCGTAGGCCGCGAAGTTGTCGTCGAACTGCCAATAAAGCCATGACACGCCATGCGCTTCGGCCGTGCGTGCCACCAGCGCCGTCCAAAGGCCCCGATCAAACGGATCCGCCGTTTCCAGGACGCCGAATTCCCCGAGCAGGACCGGTCGGTGATACCAGGCCGACCACGCCGCGACATAGTTGAAGTCAGCGATCACCTCGGCGATCTGCGCCGCCGTGCCGAAGTGGGCGCCCGTCGGCGGACGCCGCGACGGCGGCAGCCAGGCCGCGCCCTGGTGCGTGAAGGAAAAGGGTTCGTAATAGTGGAAGGTCGCGATGATGTGGCGATCGCGCGCCGGCAATTGCAGCTCGGCCAGGTCGCGCAGGTTATAGGAATGGGCGGTGCCGACGACGACGTTGCGGTCCGGGTTCGACGCCCGTATGGCGGCCAGTATGTGCAAAAGCCCGGCGTTCCACACCTGCGGCGTGATCTCCCCGTCCGGCTCGTTATACAGCTCGAACATCACGGTATTGGGGGCATGGCGGTAGTGCCGGGCCAGGTTGCGCCAGATACGCGCCGTCCGCGCCAGGCAGGCCGCCCCCTCTTTCGAGCATCCGCCATTATTGTCGATAATGACGTTGAGCCCGTTGCGTGTGGCTTCGGCCACCACCCAATCCAGCTTGGCCAGCCATACCGGATCCAGCCGGCCATCGGCGTCGGCGTGGGCCACCGCCGCCTGCGGCACGCGGACCGTACGAAATCCGAAAGCCGCAATATCGTGAAAGTACCGCTCCTTGAATACCGCGCCCTGGAAAGCGACGTCTTGGCCGCCTTTGAAGAACGGATCGTTGCCCATGATATTCAGGCCGCGGCCCAAGCCCTGGGCCTGCACGAAGGCATCGACCGGCGCATAACGCGGCAACCCATCCAGCCGGGTGCCCGCCTGGACGGCGGAGGCGATCCAGGCCGCGGCAAACAAGGCCAGAGCGAGGATCGCGCGCCGCATCGGCGGGGCCTACTGCGCGGCCGCGCCCGGACGCGCCTTCAGGAAGTCGTCGAAATAGGCGATGGTCTTGGTCAGGCCTTCGCGCAATTGCACCTTGGGCTCCCAGCCCAGCACCGCGCGCGCCTGGCTGATATTGGGCTGGCGCTGCTTGGGATCGTCCTGCGGCAGCGGCAGGCGGATCAGCTTGGAGGACCCGCCGACCAGGTCGAGAACCTGCTCCGCCAGTTCGAGAATGGTGAACTCGTTGGGATTGCCGATATTGATCGGGCCCGGCACAGTCTCGTCGGTCGCCATCAGGCGGATGAAACCGTCGACCAGGTCGTCGACATAGCAGAAGGACCGCGTCTGGCTGCCATCGCCGAAAATGGTGATGTCCTGGCCCTGCAACGCCTGCACGATGAAGTTCGAGACCACGCGCCCGTCGCGCGGATGCATGCGCGGACCGTAGGTATTGAAGATACGCGCCACCTTGATTTCGAGGTTGTGCTGGCGGCGATAGTCGAAAAACAGGGTCTCGGCGCAGCGCTTGCCTTCGTCGTAGCACGAACGGATGCCGATCGGATTGACATTGCCCCAATAATCTTCCGTCTGCGGATGAACGTGCGGATCGCCGTACACTTCCGAGGTCGACGCCTGGAACACCTTCACGCGCAAACGCTTGGCCAGGCCCAGCATATTGATGGCGCCCATGACGCTGGTCTTCGTCGTTTGCACCGGATCGAACTGATAGTGCACGGGCGACGCCGGGCAGGCCAGGTTGTAGATTTCATCGGCCTCGGCATAGAGCGGGAAGGTTACGTCATGCCGCAACAGCTCGAATTTCGGATTGCCGAGCAGTTCGTCGACATTCATCCGTGTACCGGTGTAAAAATTGTCGACACAAAGAACTTCGCAGCCCTCGGCCAGCAGGCGACGGCACAGATGCGAACCGATGAAACCGGCCCCGCCGGTGACAAGGACGCGCTTGGATGTCAGGTTGTCTACGATCTTGGGCATGGGCTTCCTGGTGTCTGACGCCAAATCGGACGTCGAAAATTGAATAATCTATTGCGCTTGCGCGAATGTGTATCCGGTCAGTTCCGTCAATCGTTGGAGCTTGTCCGGTACGGTTGTCAACGGCCGCAATTCGCGATCGATCTCCAGAATGCGGGCGTCGACCAGGAACCGGTACCATAGCCCCTGGAGACCGTGGTAGATGGCGCCTTCCCGGCCGTCGAGAAAACCCATCTGGATGAAGTACCTGAACAGGAAATAGAGCACCGGCCCCGTGCCGAACGGCAGGTTGTTGTACAGTTTTTCCTTCAGCAGGCGCTTGCGCCGCGCCTGGCCGCCCTGGTCGTCGGCGACGCCCGGATCGGCGGAAAACAGGCCATAGCGCTTGCCCAATACGTCGACCGCCTCGCGCGTGGCGTATTTGTTGTGCTTGTCGATGAAGAAGGCGATGTCGTGCATGTTGGCGTCGGCGAAACCGCCCTCGATCGTCACCGCCTCACCTTGCAGCAGATAGATATGTTCGTCCATCCAGCGGTTTTCGATGCGCGCCATGCCGTTGCGCCATACGCGCAGCATGGTCAGGGGATAGCGGCCGCCGTGACGGATCCAGCGCCCCAGGAAAATATGCTTGCGGTTCAACTTGACGCCCGCGACATGGGCCGGCAGCCGCGGAAGCTCCTCGCCCAGGCGCGCCGCCAGGTCGGCCTCGATGATTTCGTCGGCATCCAGGCGCAGAACCCACTGCGAGCGGATATCGCATGTGTCCATCGCCCACTGGAACTGCTGCGCCTGGTTGACGAAGGGATGGGTCAGGACCTCGGCGCCATGGGCGCGGGCGATGGCCACCGTGTCGTCCTTCGAGCCCGAGTCGATGACGAAGACCTTCTCCGCGATACTCGATACCGACGCCAAGGCGCGTCCGATATGCAGGGCCTCGTTATAGGTCAGGATAACCACACACAGCGACAGCCTGTCGGCACCGGACGGTTCAGCAGCGATCATGACGGCTCGACCACTTCGCGCTCCAGGGTCTGGAACAGATTCTGCGAAGCGACCGACATGCGAAAATGCGCTTCATACCCGCCAAGGGCCGCCTGGCGCTTGGCCAGCTTTTCAGCGGGTGACAGGCCGACCCAGCCTTGCAGAAGGGCGTTGATGCCCGCCTGGGTATCGTCAACGATCATCCCGCCACCGGACGCCTCGACCTCGCGCCAGATATTGACCTTCCGCGTGGTCAGCACCGGCACGGCGCAAGCCATGGCCTCGGCAACGACGATGCCGAAATTTTCCTGGTGCGACGGCAGGACGAAGGCCTCGGCGCCATAGATGGCGCCCCACTTGGCATCGCCGAACAGACTGCCCGGAAAATGAATGCGGTCCTTCAGACCAAGCGATTCAGCCTGGGCCTTCAGCTTGGCCACCCAGCCGACCTGATCCGGCCCGGCGATGACCAGTTGCAAATCCGGCGCTTGCGACGCGACCGTGGCAAAGGCCTCGATCATCAGGTCGCAGCCCTTTTTCGGATGGATACGGCTGAGGAAAAGAAGATAAGGCCGGTCGGCCACGTCCGGGCAAGCGGCCTTGAAAGCGGCGGTCTGGGCCAGGCTCGACATCGGCGGCGCGTTGGTGCCGTAGCCGACGACGGTTTCCTTGTACTTGTCGTAGCCCGCGAAAACACCGCGCGCCAGGACCTGCTCTTCTTCGGACGTGAACAGGACGCTGCGCGCCCCGGCCATCAGCGGTCCCTCGTTGAACAGCCAGAAGGCCTGCTTGGCCAGGTGCTTCAGCGGATAGGTATCGCGGAACCACGGATCCATCATGCCGTGCGTAAAGACGAAATAGGGCACGCCACTGCCGGGCAGGACCCGCGCGGCGGCATAGGCCGCGAAATTCCACAGGCCATGCACCAGGACCACGTCATAGTCACGGACGTGCGCCTTCAGCCACGGGATAAGGTGCGGGGAATAGTTGTAATGGCGGGCAAACCGATTGCGACGGTCGCGTTCATGCGCGGCCAGGCCGACCGGATTCAACGGCATCGGAAACGTCTTGATAAACTCGGCATCGGGCGAGTCCAGCGAGACGATATTGAACTGGACCGTGTCCTTCAGCTCGATCTGCTGGGAGATCAATCCCTGGATCGGCCCTCCGCTTTCCGGTGCGGCGCCGGAAATGATGCTGAGGACGCGGATCATCGGACGCGTGCCCGGCTGAGCAAGACCGGCATCGATGGGAGTTTGGACATTCATGCCTGGCCTTTCAATGCACCGGTATGCGGGCGGATCACCGACGGACGACCCCGCCATGATCCGCCGCCTTACCTTAAGCGGCCTTGGCGCTGTTGCGGGCCAGTTGCGTTTCGATCCAGTGATAGGTCTTTTCGATACCGTCGATCAGCTTTTGCGACGGCGCCCAATCCAGCTTTTCCTTGATCAAGCGATTATCGGAATTGCGGCCGCGAACGCCCGTCGGGCCCGGAATGTGGTTCTTCTTGATCGTCTTGCCGGCGACCTGCGCGGCCATGTCGACCAGTTGATTGATCGTGACCATCTCGTCGGAGCCGATATTGACCGGTCCTTCGAAACCCGATCGCGTCAGGCGGATGGTGCCTTCCAGGCATTCGTCGACGTACAGGAACGAACGGGTTTGCAGGCCGTCACCCCAGATATCGATGCTGTCGCCCGAAGTGGCCATGGCCACCTTGCGGCAGATGGCGGCCGGCGCCTTTTCCTTGCCGCCCTGCCAAGTCCCTTCGGGGCCGAAGATGTTGTGATAACGCGCGACGCGGTTGGTCATGCCGTAATTGCGGTTATAGGCGAGATACAGGCGTTCGGAGAACAGCTTTTCCCAGCCGTATTCACTGTCCGGATTGGCCGGATAGGCCGAGGATTCCTCACAGTTGGGATTGTCCGGATCCAGCTGGTTATGCTCCGGGTACATGCAGGCCGACGACGAATAGAAGGCCTTCTTGACGTTGCGCTTGTGCAGCGCGTCCAGCATGTTGAGGTTGATCGTCGCCGAATTATGCATGATGTCGGCGTCGTGTTCGCCGGTGAAGATATAGCCAGCGCCGCCCATGTCGGCCGCCAGTTGATAGACCTCGTCGAAGCGACGGTCGACGATGCTGCGGCAAACGTCCTGGTTCCGCAGGTCGCCGATGACAAAATCGTCGGCTTCGGTCTCGGCGTGCTCATTGAACTTCAAGTCAACGCCGCGAACCCAGAAACCTTCGCGCTTCAAACGCTTGACCAGGTGACCACCGATAAAGCCGCCCGCGCCACAAACCAATGCCGTTTTCATAATCAATCCCGCCGATCTTTAAAGCCCCATCACCGTCTGGAATTTGTCGGTAATGGCTTGAATGTCAAAAGTGTTTTGCGCGTAATGGCGACCGTTCTGTCCCATTTTGCGACGAAGTTCGCTGTCGTGTAGCAACTCTCTTGCCTTGGTGACCATATCCTCGATGCTGTCGGGATTGGCCACAAGACCGGCCTGCTCGCGCTCGATCAGGCGGCGCGCCAGATTGCCCTGGGGGATGGCCGCCAAAATGGGACGGCCGACCGAGAAATAGGTAAGAACCTTCGACGGCACACAGAATATGCCGGCTTCTTCCTCGATCATGGCGACGAACAGATCGGCGCCGCTCAACATCTTGACCAGGTCCTGAAACGGCACCCAGGGACGAACCGACAGGTTTTCAATGTTCAGGGCCTTGGCCTGCGTCTTCAGGTACTCCGCCGCCTTGCCTTCGGAGAAGACATAGACATAGGCGTCCTCGACCTGGCGCGCCAATTCGATCAATACATCCGGATTGTGCTTCAGGCCCAAGGTGCCCGAATAGACGATCTTGACCTTGCCATGCGGCATGTTGGCGGCCGCCCAGTCATTATCGTTGGCCACCGGCTGCAATTCATCCAGCGGCGCCCAATTTTCAATGATGTTCAGCTTCGACTTGGCGACGCCCTTGGCTTCCAGGATCGACCTGAAATCCTCGGTAATCGCAACGACCCCGTCGCTCTTCGACAGCAGGCTGTATTCCAACGCCTTGTAGCGCATGCCGACGATCTGGCCGACGCCGACCATCTTCTTGGACAGGAAGCGGTAGATCGCTTCGCTGTAAATGTCCTGGAGCCAGAAATAGAAGCGAGCGCCGACAGCGGCCGCCGCCTTTTGCACACGTTCCTGGGCGTCGAGCGGGGTATTTCCCGACAGCACGATATCCGGCTTGTACGCCTTGACACGATCGGCAACCATACGACCGTATTCCATTTCCTGGAACAGGCGCGCCACATAGGAATCCTTTTTGAATTCCGAGGGCAACTTCACGCCTTCGATGGCGAACCCGGCAGGATCGTCATCGCGACGCGACAGAGCCCCCTGCGGTGTCTGAAAGCTCGCGGAATAGAGATGCAGAACATCGTGACCGCGGGTAGCCAGTTCCCGCGACAATTGGATCTGAAAAGGATGTCCTGAATAATCGTGGACAATTATTCTCATCAATATAGCCCCCAAGACGCGCGGTGCAGCAACGATCGAACGTCTAACACCGAACGGCCTAATAAGTTAAAATAACCTACCTTAAGCGCTCTTGATGGCGCCCGGATCACCTTTTTATGGTTTTCGCAATCCGGCAAGTCCGCGCACTTATGGCGCGGACCTGTTCTTAGGCAGCGTAATATCTCTTATACTGCTTGTAATAATAACCGCTGTCGCCGTAGCCGTACTTGGCCTGTTCCTTGACGTCGATCTGGGTCAGCACGACACCGCCAATACGCGCGCCGACATCTTCCAGCATTTCGAGCGAGGCACGAACGGCCTTGCGCGGCGTCTTGCGCCAACGCACCAGCATGGCGACGACGTCGGCCTTGCGGGCCAGGATCCGCGTATCGACAACCGGCAGAACCGGCGCCGTGTCGAGGATGACCAGATCGAACCGCTCACGCAGCGTGGCCAGCAGGCGGTCCATGACCGGCGAACCGAAGACGTCCTTCGGCGTATAGGAGCTGTGCGCCAACGGCAGGAACTTGACGTTGGTCTTGTCGTCGTCGATCAGCACTTCATCCAGCGTCGAGGTACCGGCCAGCACTTCGAGCAGGCCGACCTGAATATCGCGGCCCAGGATTTCGTTGACCGAGCGGCGGCGCAGGTCGCAGTCGACGATGACCACCGACTGGCCAGACAGGGCCACGGTACGCGCCAGGCACACCGAGGTCGTCGTCTTGCCTTCGCCCGGCAGGGACGAGGTCACGGCAATGACCTTCACCTCTTCGCCAATGTGCGAATAGATGAGCGATACGCGCAGGCTGCGGAAGCCTTCGGCGAAAACCGACAGCGGACGGTCGACGACGTAGGTCGCCGGCTGGGCCTTGACACCCTTTTCGAGGGTCGAGGCCAGGGCCGGAACGCCGGCCAGGTAGGGTTGACGCAGCGAGGCTTCGACTTCGACGCTGGTCGTCAGACCGCTATCGAGAGCGCGGCGCACGAGGACGGAGGCGGCGGCGATACCCAGGGCGCCGATGACACCGAGCGCCAGGGTCAGCGGAATATTCGGCGCGCTGGGCTTGGTCGGCAGGGTGGCGTTGGACACGATGCGGGCATCCGTCTTGTCCAGGCCTTCGGACGACGTCGTTTGCTTGAAGCGATCCAGGTAGGACTGATAGAGGCTGGACACCGAGTCGGCATTGCGCTGCAGCTCGTTCAACTTGACCATGGCCTCGTTGTTGCCGGCCAGGGTGCCGCGGGCGGAGCCGACGCTGGACTGCAGCGACGCCGTGCGCTGGCGCTGAATCTGCGCCTGGGCTTCAAGGTTCGACATCACGCGCTTGATTTCGGCGTTGATCTGATTGTCGATATCGTCGAGCTGGCGCTTGGCCTTGATGATGTCCGGATGCAGCGGGCCGTAGCGCGTGCTGAGGTCGGCGATCTGCGCGCTGACCTGGGCGCGTTGGGCGCGCAGGTTCTTGATCACTTCCGAGTTCAGGGCTTCACCGACGTCATCGCCGTTCGAACCGTTGGCGATCTGCTTCTTGGCGACTTCGAGGCGCGCGTCGCTCTCGGCCTGGTCGACCTTGGCGGTCGCCAGTTGGGAATCGAGCGTCGAGATTTCGCTCTGCGCGATCGTATTATTGTCGGTCGTGTTCATCAGGCCGTGATCGACCTTATATTGCTGCACGGCCGTTTCCGCCGTTTCGACCTGCGCCTTCAGATCGCCGAGACGCGAGCTGAGCCAATTGTTGGCTTCCTGCGTCGCCTGGAACTTGGTTTCGAGCTGCTGCGACAGATAGAGACGCGCCCACTCATTGGCGATGCGTTGCGCCTTCTCCGGCGAGTGCGCCGTGAAACCGACCGTAATGATGCGCGTCAGACCCGAACGCTTGACGGCGAGGCCCTTGAGAACGGTCATGACGACACGTTCCTTACGCTTTTCCAGGTCGGTCGCGGTCAGGGGCAAATCCGCCTTTGGGCCACCAAAGCTCAGGACGCTCTTGCGCAGGTAGACATTGAACTCCGGATCCTGGTCGAGCTTCAACGACTGAACAACGCGCTGGGCCAGGGAGTCGGACTTCAGAACTTCGACCTCGGTGTCGACCGTGGTCGTGTCGGGCGGCAACCCGGACAGGACATCCTGGGTCGGCGACGCGTTCATCGTGCGCGGATCGAGCATCACACTGGAGCTCGCCGTAAATTTCGGCGGCTGGATGATCGCCGGGATCACGATAAAAAGAAATGAGACGGCAAAAATGGCGATGAAGAAACGGCTAAATCGCCGGAAATCGGCGATGACAGCGGCTAAATCAATCGAAGGCATGGAGATTTCTGAGGGGTCAGATTCAATTTGATTCTGAACAAAAGTCATAAGGGTCAACTTTTTCAAAAATAAAATAGTCGCCTAAAAGGCGTACGGCCCGGGGCACCAACCCCGAGCCGGATTTAAAAAACACTTAGTACTGAAGACCTAAAGAAACTCTGAAGGCGTTGTCCGAGAACGACCGGATAGCTTGGGCGCCATGCGATTCAAGTTGGCTGTAGGTGTAGCCGACATTGAGCGTCACGTTGCGGTTCAGCAGGTAACGGCCACCGAAATTCAAGGCCGAGCGGTCGTCATGGCGGTCAATATCGAAGCCATGATATTTATCGATAATGTATTCGTAGTTCGCCGACAGGACGAAGTTGCGCAGCAGCTCGTGATCGACGCCGATGCTCAGATCGTTCGAGACGTAGCCCGAGGCGTTGATCTGCGGCGTTTCGTCGACGGTCGTGTTGGCGCTGAAATGAACGGTCGTCATTTCGGTCGGGAAGTACTGAACCGCGATGTTGACGGCCGGCGAGGTCGTCGTCTTGTACAGCGGGTTCTTGTAGTCTTGCGACAGGGCACCGACACCCACGTGACCGCGGATCAGGTTGGTCAGATCGAAATCGGCGCCGACGCTGAAGTCAAAGCCGTCCGAGTCCTGCAGCTTGGCCGAGGCCAGGCGGTAGTTGCGGGTGTTGTCGTCGAGCACGGCGTAGATCGCGGTGTCCGGGCTGACGGCATAGTCGAGGCGGCCGGTCCAGATGAACGAGTTATAGTCGCGGTTATTCTGCGCGACAGGCGTGCCCGTCAGCGTCGTCGTATTGAAATAGGTGTAGTCGGCATAGGCGCCCGAGCCGGTGAACTTCAGGCGGTTGCCCTGCACCACGAAGCCGAGGTTGGCCTGGGTCGCGTCAAACTTGATCGGATGGACGATCTCATTGAGCGCCAGGACGTCAGGCGCATACGGCGGCTCGTAGTTCTGGCTGAAGCCCAGGCCACCGAACAGGTAGTTGGCGCCGTGAACGTCGAGACGGCCGGCAATGCCGCTGTTCCACGACAGGGTGTTTTCCGTCGTGTGCTTTTCGTAGGCGTCATAGTCGGCCGACAAGGTCGCTGTCAGCTCGTGACGGCCCCAGTCGGACGAGATCGTCACGGCCGGAGCGGTTTCCAGGATGGTGTCGCTGGTCTTGTCCAGCGCCTGGTAATAGATGTTGTCGTTCTTTTCGAGACCGATGCTCAGGGTCGGGGCGACATTGAAGCTGCCAACCTTGAGACCCAGCGGCTCGTAGCCCGCCGGAATGCGCTCCAGAACGGAGGTGTTGCGGTCACGAGAGAAATTCGAGCCATCGTCCTGGGCGTGCACGACAAGCGGCACAAAACCCACTGCGGCCACAATCGCCGCAATCGTCGTCTTATAAGACATAGAGACCCCCTCCACGCCCTGTGGGGCACGGCGATATAACAAAGACATATAAAAATCCCCGATAATAGCGCCGGAAAAGGTGAGCGCTTAATCTAAATGACATCACGCTGAATTCTGCGCGGCGGTCACAACGCGCCGCGCAGTTACTACAGACTTATTGAGAGACGTAACCCGTGCCGGCCGCGGCCGGGGGAGGAGGCGCCGGAGGAGTGGCAGCCCCACCGCCGCCACCGCCGTTACCCGGCGAGACAGCATTGGTTTCCAGCGAGGCCAGCGAGCCGTTGACGGCCGACAGGGCCGAGGCCACGTCGGACGAGAGACCCGGCGTGTTCATGGCCTTGGTCATGGCCGCCTGGATGTCGGCAGCGCTGTCGCCGTTGGCGACGGCCGCTTCAACCGTACCTTCGACCGCCGCTTCGATGGCGGCGACGATTTGGCTGTCGCTCGACGCGCCACCGGCGCGCGAGGACGCTTCGCTGGCTTGAGCCGAGCTGACGATCGACGAGCTCAGCGAAGATTGAACCGAAGCGTCGGCGAACGCCGCGACGGTGGAGAAGGAACCTGCCGCCAGGACAGCCGCTCCCAGGATATAAGCGATTTTTTTCATGACAGTCCCCAATCTTTGAAAAATTACCAAATTACTAACGCATACTCATTTCACAAATTCAAGCAATTAAGCCTGATTTAATACGCAAGTGCGAGATTTAACGGAAAATTCGCTCTCGATTGCGACTTAAAAGTAACGCTCTGCAATGCGAATCGTGTCTCCAGGCTGAACCGGCGCGTTGGAGGTGAGCGGAACCTCGTCCTCCTTGAGGCCGTTCAAGTGCTTGATGAAGACATGCTTTTCATCGGCACGATAAGTAAAGCCCTGGGCCATGGCGACAGCCTTCACCACCGTCATGCCGTTGTCGTAAGGATATTCACCCGGCAACTTGACTTCACCCAGAATATAGAACGGGCGGAAGCTCATAACCTCGACATTGACCTTGGGGTCCTTGAGGTAACCTTGGCGATAGGTGGTCTCAAGCGCGCCCTGCAACTCCGGCGCGGTCAGACCGGCCGCCTGGACGTCACCGACCAGGGGCGCCGATATCTTGCCTTCGCCGGACACCGCGTAGGTTCCGCTGAGGTCGGGCTCACCGAAGATCGTGACCTTGACCTTGTCGCCGGCACCCAGCCGGTAGGAATAGACAACATTGTCCCCGTTCAGGGCGACCGTCGGCGAACCGACAGCCGGCACAGGGACCGGAGGCGGCGGCGCCATGACGCGCGCCGGCGGCGGCACGGGGATCGCCGGCGCCGTCTGCGCCAGCACAGGCCCCGCGATCAGGGCCGACAACATCGCAATTGTCAGAAACGTTTTCATCTTTGCAGACCTCTAGACATCAACCCATATCTCTGGACATACCGCACTGCAACCTAATTCCCCCGCGGCGCGCACTCATGTTCTATAAAAAATTACGTCGCAAAAGCAACAGCCGCTCACGGCCCTTAAAATACTACCTCACCTGCACCATCGACCGATCGTCTCCGTGCAAGCGTACGCCCGTCAATACACCCGTTGCATAAGCCCCGGTATCCAACCCGATCCGCCACCGTTCGTTGGATGGCTTTTCCTCGGGCGTATGGCCGTGAACCACGACATAATCGCAAGCCTTCTCCGACGCAAGAAACGGCGCGCGAATCCACAAAAACTCCTGCGGCCCCTGCGCCTCCAGCGGCACGTCCGGATTGACCCCGGCATGGACGAAGAAATAATCGTCCGCCCGCAACGTCACCTTGAAGCCCTCCAGCAGCTCGATATGCTCGCGCGGCAGGACCGCCACGAAGGCGTCGCGCACGGCCTCCCACGCTTCCGGGTCGGTGCGCATGGCCGGCACCGCGACCCCATACGAGCCGAGCGTCGCCGCCCCGCCGTATTCGACCCAGGACACGCCGTAGCCGGGTTCGCGCAGGAACTGCAGCAAGGCTTCCTCGTGATTGCCCATCAGGGCCTCGACCTCGCACCAATCCTCCTGCTTCAGGCGGATAATGCGTTCCAGCACCTGCCGAGACCCCGGTCCGCGGTCGACATAGTCGCCAAGCAGAACGATCAACGGCTTTTCGCCGAACGCCGCGCTATCGTCACGAATGCGCTCGATCATCTTTTCGAACAGATCCGCCCGCCCGTGAATATCGCCGACGCCATAGGTCAGCCGTCCGATACGGGACGGCTCCACCTTGGCGGGCGATTTGAACAGGGATTTAAAGCTCGACAGCATAGGGCGGGGGGCGGTCCGAAAAAAATGTCTCGCCAATCTATTCTTTTGCGACGCACCACTCAAGGGGCCTCGCGCGCTTTTTTAATCAAAACACGCGAAATCCGCGGAAAAAATCAGTGAAAATACATCAACAATTATAGTAAATGTGAAATTTACCATAAATACTTATAACTAACTTGAATTAACCATCAAACTTTATGAGTTCTTATTCATGTATTTTATCGGTTAATTGAAGTGTCTTTGCGAGAATGAACCCGTGAAAATGAGGTTTATTCTCCATGACCAGATCGCGTAGTGTATTGTGCAATAAAATCTTTGCTGGATCCAGCTTGATTATTGCTATGATCGGTGTCTCCGCCTGCAGCTCGACCCCGGGCGCGCGGAGCCTGGCAATGGCCCCTCCCTCATATATGGCTGTGCGGACCGCATATAATGCCGTCGCGACGGATGCGACAGTCGCACCGACGCGGATGGCGGACTCCGGCCAGGCCGACTTCATGCCCGTCGGCGGCGCCACGCCGGCCCCCGCGGGCTTCCTCGACCTGTGCCAGCGCTCGCCGGTCGACTGCCAGCACTCCGACACCTACAACCCGGACAAGATCCGCGCCCTGGCCCGCACCGCCACGATCGAACATTATCGCCTGGCTTTTGCCGCCCTGCACCAAAATACGCAAGGCGACGCCACCGCCGACATCCAGTCGGCGTCCGTGTCGCAACCGGTGGGCGGCAACGCGCCGGCCGCGACCAACGACGGCGCCCATTACCTGAGCTGGCCGGGCCAGGATGCCCCCGCGCGTGCGCAGAGCATTGCCCCGCTCGGTTACGTCCAGCCCCTGCAGCTTGACGCCGCACCCGGCCTGCACACCCTGCCGGGCCTGGTCGCACCGGCGGCCAACGGCTACGTTTCCGATTTCCTCGATCTGTCGGTCAGCCCCGGCGGCTGGACGCAGTTGGGCGTCGCGGCGCCGGCGCCCGTCTCGACTCCCGTCCTGACCGGTGACGTCCAGCCGGGCGCCATATCGCCCGAAAGCGACAGCACGCCGACCCTGAGCTGGAACAACAAGAACGACGACCAGGCCCGGGTGATTGCGGTGAGCGCGGAATCGACCCGCGCGCCGTCGATCCAGTACGACATTCCGAACGAGCCCTATGACTGGGCGCATGTCCACGTGCCGGCGCCGGCGCAACCGGCGACGGACCCGTCGGTCCAGGCGTCCGTGCAAGCCTCTGGCGAAGCCTCTGTCCGGGCAGAAAACGCCCGTGACGGCGACGGTCAACGCTCGGACTACCTGCGCATCGAGATGAACGCGCGCAATGCCAACATCATTCGCCAGGCCAATGACGAGGTGAACCGCATCATGCGCGGCGCCACGGACTGGGAGGTCTATCACGTCGCCGACTACTGGAACGCGCCACCCCTGGTGCGCGGCGTGCGCGGCGACTGCGAGGACTTCGCGCTGGAAAAGCGTCGCCTGCTCATCGAGAACGGCATCCCCTCCGCCGCGCTCAGCATCGCCGTCGTCAAGACCCGCCTGGGTGAAGACCACGCCGTCCTGATCGTGTCGACGACGCAAGGCGATTTCGTCCTCGACAACCTGCAATACGACGTGCGGTCGTGGCGCAAGGCCGGCTACACTTGGATCTCGCGCCAGGGCCCCGGCGACGACCTGGGCTGGGTGTCGCTGGCGCCGGCCAATGGCCGCAACCGCTCGAACTGGCAAGCCGCCCCTATCCGCGTCGCCTACTCGCAGTAATTCGCGTATTCCAAAAAGCAAAAAGCCCGTCTGCGTATACGCAGGCGGGCTTTTTTGGCTATCGATTGATGCGACCTAGTAGGCCTTCTTATCGCCGAACATCAGCGGCACGGTCTTGAAGACCATCACGATGTCGGTCGTGAACGACCAGTTCTCGATGTATTCGATATCGGCCTCGATGCGCTTTTCCAGGTCTTCGCGGCAACGGATTTCGCCACGGAAGCCGCGCACCTGGGCGAGACCGGTCAGGCCCGGCCGCGTCTGGAAGCGGCGCGTATAGGACGGGATAGCGACGGCGAATTCGGTGTCGTGGGCCAGGGCGTGCGGACGAGGACCGACAAACGACATTTCGCCACGCAGGATGTTGATCAGCTGCGGCACCTCGTCGAGGCTGGTCTTGCGCAGGATCTTGCCGACCCGCGTCACCCGCTTGTCGTCGGCCTTGGCCTGGACGACGCGGTCGCCGTTTTCGGCGACGGTCATGGAGCGGAACTTGTAGATATTGAAAAGCTTGCCGTCGAGGCCGCTGCGCCGCTGCAGGAAGAAGATCGGACCGCGCGAGTCGAGCTTGATCAGGAGCGCGACGGGAATGAGGAAGGGCAGCATGAAGATCAATGCGCCCAGGGAAACGAGGATATCGAAGAGGCGCTTCAGCGGGCTTTGCGATACGCGGCGCGGCGGGAGACCGGAGTCGGCTAACACGGCGACCGACGGCGCCACCGGGGCTTCGACAAATTTCACACCCTCGAACATGATCACCACCCTTAAAACCAGCTCGTGGCCACCGCGACACCCTGTGTCATCGCCGGCAACTTACCGCAGCGCAAAAATCAATCAAGTCAGTTATCCCCATCTGTGCAAGAAGCAGACCGGGAAGACTCTTCTGGCGCGAATCTCAAAACGCCCGCCGCGCCCTGTTTGGAAAACCGATATTTTATATCTTAAATACGCTTGAAACATCCACGCCCGGCAACGTCGACGCCCTTAGGCGGCGCGCTTGGGGCGCAGCGCGATCGCGGCAAAAATCAGATAAGCCACGATCACGGGAGAGAGCAGCAGAACAATAAACACGCCAGAAATCAAAGCTATGTAATGGGTTACACGAGACTTCCCAGGCGGCGAAATCGCCATGGCATGCCCTTTCCACGTGGTCACCTTGTACGTCCTACTCGTCTTTGTCAATTCGTTGTCCCAAAACGGGCCACGTTTCCCGGCGCGGATGTGCCAGAATTGCTGCACCGCTTAAGCGTGAGTCTTGGCGTCGGCGACGTCAATTCTCCTGCGAGGCGAATCCGTCTCAATCGGTACCGGTTGCGACAAGCAAGTCGCCCCGCCGGGTTAAAATATTGCGACGCAATAGGAAATCGATCCGCTCCGTAACGATTCCCCGCAAGGCAATCCCCGTCGAGGCGAACCCAAGGCGCCGCGCTACGGCCGGAATCAAGTCGGTGGGGGCTGCGCCATAGTTTTCCCCCGCAATGGTCACAATGGCGTGATCAATCTCGGCGGGCGGTAGCATTTCAGGCTTTTTCAACCCGGCGGACATGACCCGGGCGCGGTCCCGGGCCACCACCGCCTGGCCGGGGAGCGAATAGAATCCGTCCTCCACGACCAATCGTCCGTCCTGTTCCGCCGCGCGCAAGGCCGCCGCCACCGCCGCCTTCAGGCGCGGCGTCAAGCGCGCCTGCCCTGACAAGCCGCGCAGTCGGGCGACGATTTCGTCACCATGCACCGGGCCTTCGATCGCCACGATCCGCGTCACGTCGTCGGCGACGGCGGTGACGGGGCGGTCGTCGGGCGAGGCCACCGCAAAGGCGGCTTCGCGATAGGCGGTGCGTCCGGCGGCGGTCTCGGCCGCGATCGGCGCGACCGCCTGGGCGACCAGGCGCAACGGTGGCGCGACGCTGACCGTGTCGGCGGCTTCGTGCGGCTCCGCCTCGACCGGATCCGGCGCGTCGGCAATCGCCTTCAGCAGACGCGCCAGCTCTTCCTTCGGTCGCAGGTACCAATCGGCGCTCCACAGGCGATGGATCGACCAGCCGTGGGCCTCCAGGACCTGGCGGCGCAGGCGGTCGCGGTCGCGGGCGGTGCGCGCGTCGCGGTATTGGGCGCCGTCGCAGTCGATGCCCAGCACGAAGCGGCCGGGACGTTTCGGATCGACCACGGCGATGTCGACGCGAAAACCCGACACGCCGATGCGCGTCTTGACGTCATAGCCTTCGGCGCGGAGCGCGCGCGCCACATCGGCTTCGAGCACGGCGCTCTCGGCCCGCACGTCCTCGACCGCCGTATCGAAGCGGCCGGTCTCGGCAAAGGTCAGGAACAGCTTCAACGCCGCCACGCCGCGCGCCGCGCTGCGTTCCGGGTCGATATCGGCGCCGGTGAAATTGCAGAACACCTCGCAGCGCGTCTTGGCGCGCGAGATCAGCACATTCAGCCGCCGCTCGCCTCCGGCCGCGGACAGCGGCCCGAAATTGTGCGCCAGCTTGCCGTCCTCGGTCAGCCCATAGCCGATCGAGATGAAGATGACGTCGCGCTCATCACCCTGGATGTTTTCCAGGTTCTTGACGAAGAATGGCTCAGGACGGTCCTCGGCGAAGAAGGCCTCCACGTCCGGGTGGGCGCGGCGCAGCCGTTCCAGCTCGTGCAGGATGGCCTGGCGCTGCGACACCGAAAAGGCGGCGACGCCCAGGCTTTGCGCCGGGAACCGCCGGGCATGGTCGATGACGGCCTCGGCGACGATGCGCGCTTCGGTAGGATTGGTGCGCGTACCGCCGCGGTCATAGGGCGCATTGTCGAGGCGATGGAATTTCAGGCCCATTCCGGAAACGGCGTCATAGGGGCTGGGCACGATGAACAGCTTGTTGTCGTAGAATTCGCGGTTGGAAACGGCGATCAGCGACTGATGCCGGGAGCGGTAATGCCAGTTCAGCATGCGATGGGGCGCGCCCTTGGCCAGGCACAGGTCGAGAATGCTCTCGGTGTCGCTGGCCGCCAGCCCCTCCATCTCGTCGGCCTCGTCCGCCGCCTCGCCGCTGATGGTCTTGAAGAAGGCCGTCGGCGGCAATTGGCGTTCGTCGCCGACCACGACGATCTGGCGGACGCGGGCGATGGCGCCCAAGGCATCGACCGGCTCGATCTGGCTGGCCTCGTCCATGACCAGCAGGTCGAAGGTCAGCCCCCCGGGCTCCAGGAACTGCGCCACCGACAGGGGCGACATCATGAAGACCGGCTTCAGGTCCTGGATCGCCGGCCCGGCGCGCTTGAGCAGCTGGCGCAGCGGCAGATGCGCACGCTTTTTCGCCAGCTCCGCGTTGAGGACCCCCAGCGGCCCGATGCCGCCGGCCGCCTTGGGCCGGCCGTCGCTGTGCAGGGCGGCGATCTGCATCTTGGCCAGGACGATGCGCGCCACATCCAGGTCACGGAAACGGCGGACCAGGCGATTATGGCCGTCGCCGTCAAAGCCCTTCAGTTCCGGCCAGTCGGCGAACAGGACGTCGCGCAGCACCTGGGCATAGGCGCCGTCGAAGGCCGGCATCAGGGTCGTGTGATCCAACCGCCCGTCATGGGCGGCAGCCACCACCGCGCCGGCGCCCAGGGCGGCCAGTTCGCGGCCGCGCGAAGCGAAGGCGATGAAGCGGCTCAGCTGTTCCATGTGGTCAAGCCAGGCGCCGTAGCGGGCGTCGATATCGGCAACCGGGTGCCCCTTGGCCGCGTCGGCGGGCCCGAAGGCCGCCACCGGATCGAGCTTTAGCCGGGCAAGGATGCCATCCATGCCGGTGCGCCACGCATCGAGCGCCGCGTAAAGCGCCTGGCGCGCCTTGTCCGCGGCCGCCAGATGGGCGTCGGTCGCCGCCGCCAGCCTGGCCCACGCGCCGGCCGGCAAGGCATGGTGCGATTGCCGCCAGCGCAGGACATTATCGAGCGCGGACCAATCGCTGTCGGCGTCCTGCCACAGCGTGCCAAAGGCGCGTCCGGGGCCGGCCAGGTTGGCAAAATCGGCTTCGGCCTTGGCCAGCCCGATGGCCAGGTCGACGATCTTGAGCCGCGCCTCGGCGTCCTTGGGCAGCGGCGCCAGCAAGTAGGACCGCAACAGGGCGATATGGCGTTTGTAGGTCCCGTCGAGGAAGCGGAACAGGTTGCCGCTCTTGGTGACGATATCGGCGCGGATGGCGGTATAGTCGGCAGAGAGGCCAGACGCATTGAAAGTCCCGCGCGCCTGGCCGCGCAGCTGTGTCAGCTGCTGCCCGGCACGGATCAAGGCCTCCAGGGCCTTCGGATTGCGCCAGGCCTCTTCGGTGAAGGCCGTGCGATCGGCGTCGCGCGGCAGGGGCGTCAGCTGCAGATAGGCCAGGGCCGTGTCGAGATCACCCACCCTCACCGCTTGCGGCGCGCCGAACAGGTTGGCGGCGACGCTCGCTTCGCCCAGCGCCGTCGCCAGGTCGCCACGCGCCTTGGCGATGTCGCGCGCCAACCGGTCGGTTTCCGACGGATCGAAGGCATCGGCGCCGACGCCGCGCCACGGGTGCGCGGGAATGGCGCCCAGGCCGGCCATGCGCTCGGCGATGTCTTCCGCCAGGTTGCGCCGGGCTTCGAAATCGGCCTTGGTCCAAAGGGCGGCACCATCGAGGGGCGCACCCAAGGCGTCTTGGCGCCCCGGCTCGCCCATGAGACGCCAGCGCGCCAACCGGGCCAGGGCGTCCTGCGGCGACAGGCCGGACGGCTCAAGCGGCGTATGCAGCCGCTCGGCGAAGGCGTTGAGCGCGTGGGTGCTGTCGTCCAGTTGTCCGGGCAGCGGCACGTCACCCATCGCCGGCAAGGCCTGCGCCTCCTTGGTGCGTTTCAGTTCCTCCAGCACGGTGCGCTTGCTGATCTTGTTGGAATGCAGCTCCAGCGCCACAGGCCCGAGCCCCGCCTGTTGCAGGCGACGATGGACGACGTCGAGCGCCGCCATCTTCTCGGCGACGAACAGCACCTTTTTGCCATTGGCCACGGCGGCGGCGATGATGTTGGTGATGGTCTGCGACTTGCCGGTGCCGGGCGGGCCCTTGATGACCAGGGACCGCCCGCCGGCGGCTTCGGCGATGGCCACGGTCTGCGAACTGTCGGCGTCGACGACGTGCATGCGCCTGGCCGGCGGGAGAACAACGTCGATATCGTCATCATCGCCGACCAGGGGCGCATCTGGCACGAAGCCGTCGTGCAGCAGGGCCCGGATGAGTGGGTTATCGTCGACTTTCGCTTCGGTTGGCCAGTTTTCGGGATCGAGATCGCGATACATCAGGAACTTGGCGAACGAGAAGAAGCCCAGCACCATGGCGTCGGGCAGGACCTGCCAACGCTTGTGATCCTTGACCGTCTCGGCGACGCGCGCCGCGTAGCCGGCCAGGTCGATCTCGTCCTCGTCGGCGCCCTCGCTGGGCAAATCCTCGATCGTCAGGTTGAAATCGGCTTTCATCCGCGCCTGCAGGGTCAGGTTGGGCGATGGCGGCTCGCCCCTCCCCTTCAGGCGGAATTTCTCCGTGGCGCTCGAGCGTTCCAGCATCACCGGCAGCAGGACCAGCGGCGCATGGCGCGGCGTTTCGGCCTTGTCGTCGTCGTACCAGCGCAGGAGGCCCAGGGCGAGATAGAGGATGTTGACGCCCTGCTCCTGTTCCAGGGTGCGCGCATCGTCCCAGATGTCGAACAGGCGCTTTTGCAGGGCTTCCGAAGCCAGCTTGGTCTGCAGTTTCAGGTCGGTGTGGCGCGCGGCGGGCCCTGAGGACGCATCTTCCGGCTGGGCGCCGATCAGATCATTTTCGGAAGCGGCATCCGTTTCGATACCCGGCAGGAAGGTCATGGCCTTGCCGTCGGTCAGCAGGCGCAGCACCTCCACCGTGCGCTCGTCGACGATCTCCACCGTACGCACATTGCCGGTACGCAGGGGCAGGTTCAGCAAGCGGTTGCGCGTCGACAGGTCGAGCAGGGTGCGGCGCTCGCGCAGCAAGCGGCCACGCAAATCGGTTTGGCCGGCGGCTTCGATTGCGGCGTCCGGGGCGTTTTCCGGGGCGGTCTCGGGGGGAATTTCGTTGTCCATGAGGGCTTGCTTTACACCGCCCAAGCGAGCCCTGTCATTTGGTTTCAGCAGCGCGTCATGCGGTATTGACGCGCTTATTATTTCCTAATTTATAGATGCTTCTCTTCGCATGGGAAGCCGACGGTCGCGCCGTTAAGTTGCCTCATCTGCTGCGTCCGCGCACATTTTCACTGAAAAGGATGCCTCCATGCTGAAATCCAACCTGAACACCAACGGTATTGCCCTGGCCCTGGCCCTGAGCACCGCCGCCATCACGCCGGCCCTGCTGCCGCAAATGGCCGAAGCCGCCTCCAAGGCCGATCTCAATCACGACTCGCAAACGGCGCTGGATTCGCTCTATGCCTCCAACCCGACGGCCAAGGCGATCGCCGGCCGCGCCCGCGCCATCCTGGTCTTCCCGAGCATCGTCAAGGCCGGCCTGGTCTTCGGCGGCGCCTACGGCGAAGGCGAACTGATCAGCCACGGTGCGGTCGAACATTACTACAACTCGTTCTCCGGTTCCTGGGGCCTGCAAGCCGGCGCCCAGTCCTACGGCTATGTCGTCTTCCTGATGACGCCGAAGGCGGTGAAGTACGTCCATGAAACCCATGGCTGGGAAATCGGCGTCGGCCCGACGGTCGTCGTGGTCGACGAAGGCGTCGCCCGCAACCTGTCGACCTCGACGCTCAAGGACGACGCCTATGCCTTCATCTTCGACCAAAAGGGCCTGATGGCCGGCGTGTCGATCGAAGGCACCAAGATCTCGCGCATCAAGAACGAAAACTAAGAGATCAAGCGCCGGGCCTTCCGCACAGGGCCCGGCGCTTTTTGATTCCTATTATTTCGGATTGATCGGCGGACATAAGGCGCAAGCCCTGCTCGCGGATCGATGAAGGCCCTCTGGATGTGCGCCGGAGGGCCTTTCTTCTTTTTTATGCTCATCTTTGTGCGCTCGGCGCCGCGCGGGCTCCTCGCATTGGCTCGGGCGGCCAGTGCGCCCTGCCGAACGCAAGAGCGTTCGGAAATTCGAGGTCAAGCGTCGCGCAGCCTTGTGGGTTACTTGCCGCCTTGTGCGGTCGCCGCGGCATCGATCGAATGCGCCAGGGCGACGTCGCGTTGGGTCAGGCCCTTGGCATCGTGCGTCGTCAAGCGGATCGAAACGCGGTTATAGACATTCGACCATTCCGGATGGTGGTCCATGCGGTCAGCCACCGCCGCCACCTCGGCCATGAAGGCGAAGGCCGCCTTGAAATCGGCGAAGACCAGGTCGCGCAGCAGGGCGACGTCGCCCTCACGGCGCCACTGCGGCAGGTCGTGCGCCAAAGCGGCCAATTGATCGGCATCCAAGGTCTTCATCAGTGGCTCCTTATTCAAGCTTAGCCAAATGTTAACGAAAGCTTAATCCCGCGACAGGGTGCGCTCAAGCCGGATTTTTGCGCCAGGACAGCGATTTGCGCGCCCTGTCAACAAATCTTAATAAATTATAAATTGACTTATTTAAGTTATGGCTTAAATTAAAGTCCATGGAACCCTTTGCCGCCATCGCCGATCCGACGCGCCGCCAGATCATCGAGACCCTGGCGCAGCAGGGCCAGATGTCGGCCAGCGACATTTCCGCGCGCTTCGACATCTCTAAATCAGGTGTTTCGCAGCATTTGAAAATACTGAAAGAGTCCGGCCTGGTCGAAATGGAGGCCAAGGCGCAATTTCGGCTCTACAAGTTGCGGCCTGAGGCCCTGGAGCAAATGGCGGCCTGGATGATCCGCACGCGCTGGCTTTGGTCGCAGAGCTTGTCGCGCCTGGAAAGCCAATTGAAGGCGGACGACGATGGCCAATCGTGAAAATCCCCTGGGCGACCTGCGCGAAGACGGCACTATCGTTTTCGAACGCCGCCTGCCTGGGCCCATCGAGCGTGTCTGGGCCTATCTCATCGACGGCGACAAACGGGCCTTGTGGCTGGCCGGCGGCGACATGCCGCTGATCCCCGGCGCGACCGCGCGCATGAACTTCGACCTCACCCAACTGGCTAGCGACGCGCCGCCGCAAAAGTACGCCGGCGCCAACAGGCCCATGGTCATGGACTACGAAGTCCTGGCCTGCGAACCGCCCCGCTATGTGCGCTTTACCTGGCCGGACGCGGCGCCCGAGGGCGAGGCTCCGCCCGCCGGCGCCATCGGCTCCGAGGTCGAGATCGAGCTGATCGCGGAAGGGAACGAAGTGCGATTGCGCCTGACGCATAGCGGCATACGCTACGGCCGCGACGGCCTGGTCGGACTGATGGCCGGTTGGGACACGCACCTGGGCTTGTTGGCGGACGGGCTCGACGATGCGCGGTCCCGGCCCTTTTGGGCCAGCTACCTGGCCGCAGAAGCGCGCTACGGCGAGCGGATTTAGCCTGCCGTCAAAGCGGCGTGGTATTCGCCGGTGCCGCGGTTGAAGACGCGATCGTCATCCAAAAGCGTCGCCGGCGCGAAATCGGGCTGGCCGTCCAACTCGGCATAGATCGGTCCGAAATCGGTCTTGGCCAGGTCCAGCAGGGTGTCGAGATTGGGCAGGACGAAATAGGCTTCCTGGAACTCGTCGATGCGGTAGTGGGTGCGCAATACGCGCCTCAGGTCAAAGCCCACACGGTTCGGCGACTGGCTTTCCAGCGCAAAGCGCGTCTCGGTGAACGACGACAGGATGCCGGCGCCGAAAATGCGCAGGCCGTCCGCGTCTTCGACCAGGCCGAACTCGACCGTATACCAGTAGAGCCGCGCCAGGCGATCGAGCACGCCCAGCTTTTCGGCGCGCAGGCCACCCTCGCCATAGGCCTGCATGAAGTCGGCCATGACCGGGTTCATCATCATCGGCACGTGGCCGAACAGGTCGTGAAAGACGTCCGGTTCCTGCAGATAGTCGAGCTGGCGCGGCGTGCGGATGAACTGGCCGGCCGGAAAGCGGCGATTGGCCATGTGCTGGAAGAAGACGTCGTTGGGCACCATGCCGGGCACGGCGACGATGCGCCAGCCGGTCTGCTTTTCCATGATGTCGCTCAGTCGCTCGAAATCGGGGATTTCGTCGGCGGTAATCGGCAAGGCCTTCAGCCCGTCCATATAGGCTTGCGACGCGCGGCCGGGGATCAGCTTGATCTGGCGCTCGAACAGGGTCTTCCAGGTCGCGTGTTCCTCGGACGTATAGGCCGACCAGTTCTGGTCGATCGTCCAGTCGGCGCGCTCGGGTACATAACCGCCGACAATCCCGTGTTTTTCGTCAATGACCGCTGCACTGTCAGGCATGGCGGGCCTCCCTATCTCCATAGATAGTTAGCGATTTTGGTTTCAAATGCAAATATCTTTCGCGTGAAGCCTCTGTGTCGCGTAACCAGTATCGCGGAAAAGCCTTAACCCGAAGCCTATCGGCTCCACGGCTCAAACAGGCCGATAAGGCCCTGGATCACGCAAATCGGCGTCACGACCAGACCGAATATCAAGAGCCCGCGATTGAGGCTGGCAAAGGATATGTCTCCGGCGCCCGACATGGCCTGGAGATTGGCTGCGCGCGCAGGCGGGATCATCCAACTGATAATATTGGTCGTCAGCATGGCAAGGACGACCGCCGGGATAGCGACGGCAAGCATGGTCAGCACGGCGGCGAGGCCGGAAAGTTGCGCCTGTGGATGCAAGGCACGATAAAGATAGGCAATACCGGCGCACCCCAAAAGCACATAAGCGGTCAGGGCAATGGCCAGACTATAGAATTCAAGCTGCTTGACCCAGGGCGCCAGCTCGGATTTGAAAGCTTGATGGTTGGCGTAACTGGACGTTCGGCTACGAAAATGGCGCAGGAGCTGAAACCCCGCTATCCAGGCCGCCAGCACGACGAAGATCCACAACGCTTCGGAAAACATATGCCCCTCAATCCGGTGACATCTGTCTTAAGCGCGTATTTTGCCGGCGGCAATAGATCGAAGACCTGCGCCTAAAGCCCTGAATCCGCGATCAGCTTTCGCATGGCGTCGAGATAGGCGATATAGGCGGCGCGGCCGGCCGGCGTCAGCGTGACCATGGTCTGCGGCTTCTTGCCGACAAAAGCCTTGTCGATGGCGACGTAGCCGGCTTCCTCGAGCTTGCGCAACTGCACTGACAGATTGCCGTCACTGGCCTGCAGCCGGGTCTTCAGCAGGGGAAACTCCGCCGCACCGGCCGTCGACAAAAAGGCCATGATGCCGAGGCGCAAACGCCCGTGGATGACGTCGTCGATCGAGTCGATATTGAAGTCTTCCGGCGTCTGCGACATGACCTAGCCCTTGGCCGCGCGCATGACGATCGCGCCCGGCACCGTGGTGAACAGGACGAGGCAGACGGCATAGGCCAGGAGTTGTTCCGGCCGGCCGGCCATCAGCGTGATCATAGGCGCGGCCAGGAATGAGCCGAACGCCACCCACTTGACCCAGCCCTGACCGCTCATGGCGCCGCCGATCCACCAGCCGACGCCGTAAAGGATCAATATCACCGGGGCGATGATGAACGACGCCGCGTAAAAGTCCTTCAATACGTTGGCGATAACGATCGTGCACAGGATGAAGAACATGATGGCGATGCCGATCCCCGACCAGATCGCCGCCGCCGCGCGGCCGCCGACCGACTTGCTGGCCGTGTAACGGTTGAAGCGAAACATGAAGGACAGGGCCGCGAAGACAACGGTAGCGCCGATCCAGATCAAGGCCGACATCCATGCCGTGCAAGGCAGGACCCGGATAATGGCCAGGTATTGGGCCACGGCGGCGGCGGCGTAGACGAGGCCCGCGGTGACCAGGGAGGCGCCGTTGCGCATGGGACCGATGCTGCCCTGTTCGGCCAGGGCACGGATATAGGCGAGCTCGGTTTCCAGCGGATTGTCGGACAAGGTCTTTTTCTCCTGGACGGCCGGGGGATCGAGATCACGAAACCACCTTCGGCTTATTTCATGATTTGGGCTTAGCAAAAGTACTTTATTTTGTAAAGTGCTTTATGCGCATTTCGCCATTATGACAATTTGTTAATGCGCGAGGCCCTCCGGCGGTCTTGCCAAGTCGGGCAGTTGGGTTACGTTCGAAACCAGATTTTTCGCGCTTATCCCGGGGGCAAATATGACCGTGCGCGCCTATATGAAGTCCTTCACCACGGCTCTACCTCTCGTTTTTGGGGCCGCCGTCCTTCTGGCCGGAGCGGCCGGCCCGCTCCTGGCTCAAGATATGACTGGAACCATGACCACCGTCGCCAAACCTGTCGAGTCCAATCCGAACACGGCGCCCAAGGGCTTCGTGGATCCGCGCGCCTATATGGATGAGATCCAGGGCGACAAGGCCCTGGCCTGGGTCAAGGCGCATAACGACGCTTCACTGGCGCGGCTGTCCAAGGACCCGCGTTTTGCGCAGTACCAGGCCGACATGCTGAAGATCCTCGAGGCCACCGACCGTGTGCCGGCGCCGGACTTCTCCCACGGTGGCCATATCGACAACTTCTGGCAGGATGCCGACCACGCCCAGGGCATCTGGCGGCGCACGACGTGGCTATCGTACAAGACGCAAAAGCCGCAGTGGGACACCATCCTCGACATCGACGCCCTGTCGAAGGCCGAGGGCAAGAACTGGGTGTGGCGCGGCTCGAACTGCCTGCCGCCCAACTATGATATCTGCCTTGTCGAGGTCGCCGAGGGCGGCAAGGACGCCTCGGTCATCCGCGAGTTCGACGTCAAGACCAAGACCTTCGTCAAGGGCGGCTTCGAACTGCCAGAAAGCAAGCAAAGTGCTACCTGGATCGACAAGGACACGATCTATGTCACCCGCGAATGGACGCCGGGCGACGTCACGGCGTCCGGCTATGCCTACATCACCAAGGTCTTGAAGCGCGGCCAGACGCTGGACCAGGCGGTCGAGGTCTATCGCGGCGAAAAGAGCGACGTCTCGGCGGGCCGCGGCGTGTTGCGCGACGTCGAGGGCCGCTACGTGATGGACACGTCGTACCGCGGGCTGGACTTCTTCAACAGCGAGCAGGCCTTCTATCCCAAGGGCGAAAAAGTCCTTCTGCCCTTCCCGACCACGGCGGCGTTTTCGGCCTACACCACCGACGGCCAGGCGGTCTATTCGTTGAAGAGCGATTGGACCTCGGCCAAGGGCACGGTGTTCCACAACGGCGCCGTCATCGCCTTCGACCTCAAGACGGCCCTGGCCGATCCGAAAAACGTCGAGCCGGTCGTGCTGTTCATGCCGAATGACCACCAGTCGGTCGAAGGTATTTCGCAGACCCGCCACACGCTGGTCCTGTCGATCCTGTCGAACGTGACCGGCGACATTCGCGTCTTCACGCACCAGATCGGCGCCCACGGCAAGGATTGGTGGGACGAGAAAAAGCTCGACCTGCCGGCCAATTCCAACCTGTCGATCCAGTCGGCCGACGACGAAAGCGATCACGTCTTCGCCTATTCGACGGGCTTTTTGGAACCCTCGACCCTTTACCGGGCCGACGCGGCCACGGGCAAGGTCGAGAAGGTCTGGGCCTCGCCGGCACGCTTCGATCCGACCGGCCTGCAGGTGCAGCAGTTCTGGGCGACGTCGAAGGACGGCACGCAAGTCCCCTACTTCCTGGTGGCGAAAAAGGACATCCCGCTCGACGGCACCACGCCGACGATCGAATACGCCTATGGCGGCTTCGAGGTCTCGATGCTGCCGACCTATTCGGCGAGCCTGGGCAAGCTGTGGCTGGAAAAGGGGGGCGCCTATGTGCTGGCCAATATCCGCGGCGGCGGCGAATTCGGCCCCAAGTGGCACAATGCCGGCCTGAAAACCAAGCGCCAGAACATCTATGATGACTTCCAGGCGGTGGCCCAGGATGTCATCAAGCGCAAGATCACCACGCCGCGCCGCCTGGGCATCATGGGCGGCTCCAATGGCGGCCTGCTGATGGGCGTGCAACTGACGGAACGCCCGGATTTGTGGAACGCCGTGGTCGTCCAGGTACCGCTGCTCGACATGGTCAACTTCACGCACATGTCGGCCGGCGCCTCGTGGCAGGGCGAATACGGCAATCCCGACGATCCGGTCGAAGGTGCGTTCCTGCGCTCGATCTCGCCCTATCACAACGTCAAGGCGGGCGTCGCCTATCCTGAGCCCCTGTTCGAAACCTCGACCAAGGACGATCGCGTCGGTCCGGTCCACGCCCGCAAGATGGCCGCCCTGTTCGAAGATATGGGCCTGCCCTTCTACTATTATGAGAACACCGAAGGCGGTCATGCAGCGTCGGCTAATCTAAGCGAAACCGCCCGCCGCTACGCGATCGAGTATACCTATCTGTCTGAAAAGCTTATGGATAAATAATCAACGATTGACTTAATTAAGCAATCGCTAACTAAAAATAACGGCGCTCGGGGAAACCTGAGCGCCTTTTAATTTCTCCTCCCCATTTTGTTAAAATGGGGAGGTGGCATCGCAAGCCCGAAGGGCGCGTCGATGACGGAGGGGTCACTTGCTGGCGCTAGTGAAATCCTCGTCGTCGGCAAGTGACCCCTCCGTCGCGGACTTTGCGCTTCGCGCAAGCGCCGCGCCACCTCCCCATTTGTCCCAAATGGGGAGGAGAAGAACCATCGATCTCCGAAGCCGCAGGCTGAGGCAAGCGCGACTGCGCGCCCGAGCTCATGCGAGGAGCC